>ENA-ORCW01000006-ORCW01000006.1-marine-metagenome-genome-assembly--contig:-NODE-6-length-598516-cov-12.024022_pt1 | contig 598516 bp, 493 predicted proteins | sample MGYA00237784_ERZ508517 | MGnify/ENA primary metagenome ERZ508517 (study PRJEB26187, sample SAMN06268979) | marine metagenome | isolation source: Tt ae E1 feedstock associated aerobic enrichment on... | reverse complement strand
GGCTTTTTCCAATAAAGTTTTGGCTGAATTGGGACGGCTATTGAGCCATCCGTAATTTTTATGTACTTTGCTCATAACTATAAAGATTTGTTTATGAGCAATATACCTCCGGTCGGCCTTTAGCTACCGGAGGTTGAGTTCAACAATTAAGCTACAATGATGCGAAGTAGGGCATTGATTCAGCAGTTTGTTAGGATTCATGCAATAAACCACAATAAAATATTGAATGAAAAAATTTAAATCTTCAGTAGGAATAAATAAGTGAAATGGAATTATTAATAACACCTGAGATTGGATTGATTGCATGGCAAATAATTACTTTGTGTTCAATCATTCTATGGATTGTTTGCTTGATCAGCATCTTGAAAAATGATTTTAAGAATAATGATAAACTCATTTGGGTAATTGTCGTAATTTTTGTCCCCATTTTGGGTTCAATTCTTTACCTCCTGGTTGGTAGAAAGAGTCGTTTACAAAATAATTAGCCGTAGAAAACGGCCGCCCTCTGAAATCACATTCGACGAACAGTCATTTTCTCCCATTACTGAAGAGCTAATTACCATTTCCTACAAACTAGAAAAAGAATAACACGCCTTGCAGCAAAAGCAATCAACGGGGTTTTATAGGTTTAGATGCCTTTGTTTTAGTTGGAAAGTTCGCCATGTATTGTAAATTTATCAATTGGTGTGGCTCTGAGTAGATGGGAAGATTTGTTCCATCTGATTCTCATTCAGCATAGTCAGACATTTGCTACAATTTTTTTTAACAAAAAACTAAATCAGATGAAGCAAATAGTGATATTTTTAGGGGTTTTTATTTTCCTCATTTCATGTAAAGAAGCCATTAATAACACTTACGACAAGGATAAAATACAAAAACAAATACTGGACCTGGGGAGGTCTGTGGTCTGGGGATTGAATGAAACCAATACGGACACACTGATCAGGGATTTCTGGAAATCTGACTCTGCCATGTTTTTAATAGACGGAATGAAGATTGAAGGATTTAATAATATTCAATCTGCTCTTGAGGGGATCCCTGATCGAAGAAAAAAATTAGATCTTGATGTTCATAATGAAAAGGTCCTTGTTTTATCAGGAAATATGGCCATTCACGTTGTGGAATTTCATGAGAAAGTGACCCATATGAATGACAGCATTTCTACTGGTCAAGGCATATGGTCAACTTTCTATAAAAAAATGCAGGGAGATTGGAAAATAATAATGGTTCATGAGTCTCATTTAATAAATTAAAGACAATCTTTAACCATATAAGATAAACTTGCTTTTATAACAAAGCAAGGTCGCAAATGCGGACCCCGATCAGACGAAAATCTTCCGGGAAAATATCACAGCACTTAGCAATGCCTTCCTCAGAGACCCTGCGTCAACTTGAGGCTATCGACCATTCATGATTAAAGTTACTACTAGGAACAGATCCGGTTCGCAAAAGTAGACCCTTTTTAGAAGAAAGTCCGTTACCACTTGGCCGTAATTTTTTCTCACCGTTTGGGGATGCAGTTAGAACTTTAATGCCAGATACAAATCTCTCTCCGGATTGCAGGTTCGAAATTTGCTCCAGACTTCCGGCAAAGCAAATATTGCTTTAACCCAAATCCGCATTGGAGCGGAATTTGCCCTTTGGGCTGACGAAAGCGAAGCTTTGTCAGGGTTAACCTTGACAAAAACGCAGTTTTTCGTAAACCCGTAGGGCAGATTAAGCTTTAGCTTAATCTGGGTTTAATATTTGCTTTTTACATTTCCAGGCACGTTTTTAAGAAAGACAGTTGGGTGCTGTTTGACCTAATTGTACGAATGTTGGAAAAAGGACCACACTGGTTGTTAATAAACTGAAATTCAACAATGGTGAAGTCGAAATGAAAAAGGAAAAGACAGAACATATGAACCTGTAAAAAATTAACCAAAGCTAAACACACTAGCGAATTATTAATCAAACCACTAAATATTGAAAGAATGAAACTTCGGAAAATATATACCTCTTTACTAACGGAAGACCTTGTGATGGCAGAAGATTGGTACACCAGGTTACTTGGTCGTGGGCCAGACAACCGTCCGATGGACACACTTGTTCAATGGGAACTATTTGACCAGGGTGGATTGGCTCTATCCACAGATGAAGAAATAGCAGGCAAAGGCGTGATGTTCCTTTATGTCGATGATGTTGATGTCGAACGCGAAAGACTGCAAAGCTTAGGAATCGTAATCGGGGACGACATTCAAGGTGACTATTCGATACTTGCACAAGTACGTGACCCTGACGGCAACCTGATCACTTTGGCGACACCACCATCACTTTCCTTTCCTCCAGCCTAACGGTTCGGGCAAAACACGGAAAATTTGAATTTCAACATATTACTTCTGTGTTTTGCTATATTATTATCCTTGAGTTTGTCGATTCATTACACTATACTGTCTCAGTAAGGTCTTCGACAGAGACCTTGCATTAGATCAGAGGCATTCGTTCAACATAAATGAAATGGTCTCTTCGCGTGGCAAAGCGGGCTCACAAAGACAAACCCAGCTTAGAAGAACGGATCAAATCCCGAAGGGATGGAATTATTATAGCCCGGATAAACAATGAAACCCAAAACCCCGACAGGGGTGATATATACCTAATGTTCAAGATTTGATTGACAACAGAACAATTCCATTTTATTTCACCCTTCCAGGGTTTTAAGAAGGGGGTGGCTTTTTTTTATAAGAATGTCATCCATTTGGGATTGGGTTTATCAATCCAGAGCGGAGCTTCAGAGTCTTTGCAGGATTTTCGCCAGAAACTCTGCGTTATTATCAATATATGAAACGGTGGCTTTGAGTGACGCATTGGGGTCGTAAAAGCAGACCCCGCTCAGACAGTGCGTTATGGTCCGTATAGTTATAACGATATGGTGCGTATAGTTAGGTCTATACGAGGCGTATAGTTGGAACTGATTTACTGGTTGGTCAAAAAAATAAATCCGGAGCATCCATTTTGTTCGATAGAGCCTTCTCCGATATGTATATGAGAATGTTTGGTACGATTACAAGTCAGGATAGATAGGTGCGAGGAATGGGAAAACCGTTTAAATCAATTCCACCGCATAACATGATAATTTTTTAGTTTGAGAAGATAAAAATTGTATATTGGCGATCTTATTTCAAACGAATACCTAAACCAAACCACAATGAAAAATCATGCCCTTGTTCTCAAATGGGATTGTTTGTAGTCTGCAACAATTCTTTCATTCTCTGAGAAAATTAAACAAACCTTATATCCGATTGTTATTTGAAGAACTAAGATAAAGCGCCTGAAATATTTCTATTTCAGATGTTCGAAATACGTTTTTAATGAATTGAAAAGGCAAACTCCTTAAATAATACCAACAAATAAAATCATTATGAAAAAAACAATTTTAATTTTATTCACAGTAATCACACTTTCCTATGGGCTGAGAGCCCAGGATAAGCCCAACATCCTCGTCATCTGGGGTGATGACATTGGTTGGGCCAACGTTAGTTTTAACAATGCTGGAATGATGGGTTACAAAACCCCGAACATCGACCGGATCGCCAATGAAGGGGCGAAGTTTACCGACTGGTACGGACAGCAGTCATGTACGGCCGGCCGGGCAGCCTTTATTTTAGGCCAGCATCCATTCCGCACTGGTTTATTAACAATTGGAATGCCTGGAGATTCACACGGCATCCAGGATAGCCAGCCGACTATTGCAGAACTTTTAAAGCCACATGGTTATACCTGTGGTCAATTTGGTAAAAACCACCTGGGGGATCAGGACGCTCACTTGCCCACCAAACATGGTTTCGATGAGTTTTTTGGAAACCTGTATCACCTGAATGCAGAAGAAGAGCCGGAAGGATATTACTATCCGAAAGATCCCGAATTCAGAAAAAAATTCGGTCCAAGAGGTGTACTTCATTCTACTGCCGATGGAAAAATCGAAGATACCGGGCCTTTGACGAAAAAAAGGATGGAAACGGTAGATGAAGAGTTTGAAAATGCAGCTGTAGAATTCATCAAGAAAGCGCATGCGGATGGAAAACCATTTTTCGTATGGATGAACTCAACCCGAACCCACGTTTGGACACACTTGAAACCTGAAAGTGATGGCGTAACCGGTATCGGCCTATATCCTGATGCAATGGTCGAACATGATCTGGCAGTGGGTCGATTGCTGGATCTGTTAGATGAATTGGGAATTACTGACAATACCATTGTCATGTATTCAACTGACAATGGAGCTGAAAAAGTAACCTGGCCTGATGGTGGTAGCTCACCATTCAGGGGTGAAAAAGGTAGTACCTGGGAAGGTGGTTTCCGCGTACCTACTGCTATTCGTTGGCCGGGCGTGATCGAACCGGGTACCGTTCACAACGAGATATTTTCGCATGAAGACATGATGCCTACTTTGGTAGCAGCAGCCGGTGAGCCTAATATCAAAGACAAAGTATTGAAAGGATATTCTGCCAATGGCAAAACTTTTAAACAACACCTGGATGGTTACAACATGTTGCCCTATTTGAAAGGAGAAGTGGAAGAATCACCAAGAAAGGAAATTTTCTATTTTGATGCAGGAGGGAATTTGAATGCGATTCGTTATGGTATGTGGAAGTTACATTTTACCATAATGGAAGGGGATATTACACAAGCCTACCGCAAGTCACCCAGCTGGCCGTATGTTATAAACCTGAGGGCTGATCCTTATGAAGTTTCCCCTGATTCCCGAATGTATGTTCACTGGTATGGCGAAAACATGTGGTTGTTTGTACCGGCCCAGCGATTTGCAGGAGAGTTTTTAGCAACCTTTAAGGATTTTCCACCTCAGACAGGATCATCGTTGTCCATAGATAAGGTAGTACAGCAAATGACTGCCCCGCCGAGGAACTAACCATTTTGGAGAATATTTGTATTCAAGGAAGCGGTCTTAAAAGCCTTTTGCATAGTGTCGGACCAGTTCCGGCATCTGTCTCTTAGTGAAGTCTTACTGCATTTTGGAAGAGATCCCGGAATAAATCCGGGAATTATCTGGCTTTTAAGACGGTTTCCTTATTTTAACCAATCCCTTAAACGCTTGCATATATAATAAATACCATGACCGCATTACAATCCATCCAGGAGCTTAAAAAAAGAATGTCTGCTTCCATCATTGGGCAGGACGATCTGGTAGAGCGCATTATTCTGGTGTTACTTTCTGACGGAAACATGCTTTTGGAAGGGCTTCCCGGGTTAGCAAAAACACGGGCCATTAAATCCCTGGCCAAGGAGCTTGATTGTGGATTGAGCCGGATCCAGTTTACACCCGACCTTTTGCCATCAGACATTACCGGAACAGAAATTTATCAGCCTGAATTGAAAGAGAAATTTGTCTTCCAGCAGGGCCCCATTTTCAGCAACCTCATTCTTGCCGATGAGATCAACCGGGCACCGGCCAAAGTGCAATCTGCTTTGCTGGAAGCGATGGAAGAAAGACAGGTGTCAGTAGCCGGAAAAACCTATAAAATGGATCCGCTGTTCATGGTCATGGCTACTCAAAATCCCGTCGAGCAGGAGGGAACTTATCCACTACCCGAAGCACAGATGGACCGCTTCCTTATGCATGTGATCATCAGCTATCCCGACGATGCTTCGGAGCTGGCCATCATTCGGTTAAACCGATCCGAACAATCCAAAAAAGAAGAAAAAAAGCAAGACAAAATAGAGCCGGAGGCCATCTTTCAAGCCCGCGATGAAATCGCCCATGTTAAGATCAGCGAAAGCATGGAAAAATACATTGTCGATATTATTTCTGCTACACGATATCCGGAAAAATACAGCAAGGACATTGACGAATGGATTGACTTTGGCGCGAGTCCAAGGGGAAGTATTGCCATTGATCGAACGAGTCGTACGCACGCCTGGATGCATGGAAGTGATCATGTAACTCCTGACAATATTCGTGCGGTTGTCCATGATTGTTTGCGCCACAGGCTCATTCTTAGCTATGAAGCCAATGCAGAAGGGATTACGCCAGACCAGGTGCTGGACGAAATCCTGAAAAAGGTGGCAGTGGTTGGATAATTAATTATTTCTAAATGAGTACAAAAGAAGCTTTTCCGAAAGATGTATTTACTTCTCTCAGGGAGTTGCTTGAAATGGAATTCTATGCCAGGAATTTCAGTTTTCTCGCGCGTAAACAGAAGGTGAAAAGTATTCTGGGCGGAAAGCATGCTTCCAAACTACGGGGACGAGGTCTCGACTTTGAAGAAGTTCGCAACTATGTCAAAGGAGATGATATCCGAAATATTGACTGGAAGGTGACGGCCCGTACGAAAGAAACACATACTCGGGTGTTTAGCGAAGAAAAGGAAAAGCCTGCATTGATCGTGGTAGACCAGTCAAAATCCATGATGTTTGGCTCTCAGAAACGAACCAAGGCTGTTGTAGCAGCGGAGCTGGCGGCTTTGTCTGCATTCAGGGTATTAAAAGAGGGAGACAGGGTAGGAGGAGTTGTAGTGGCAGACAACGGCATAGACATCGTATTTCCGAAGAGGGATCGCAGAAATATCCTGCGGTTTCTGGAGAAAATTGTCAGCCGGAACCATGAGCTGGCAGAGTCTGTTTCGCAAGGTTATGATGATCTATTGCATGATGCCATGAAGAAGATCAGAAATATCGTGACGCATGATTTCCTGGTAGTCATTATTGGCGACTTTCATCGATACTCTCCGGATGTGATCAAGTTTATTTCTCAAATCGGTCTTCACAATGACGTGATAGTGGCGAAAGTGACAGATCCTTTTGAAAGGGATATCCCTGATACAAAATTTGTTGCAGGTGATGGAAAAACACAGATCACGGTTGAAGGCAGTAACAAAAAACTTCAGTCCCGGTTTGCCGAAGGATTTGACAGCGATTTGTTATCCTTCAAAAGCCAGATGAAAAAGTATCGTATTCCGGTCTTCACAGTTAATACTGTCGACCCGGTAGATCAGCAGATAAAGGAGGTTTTTAAGGGAAAGGGCAGAGAGCAGAGAGGTAAGGGCAAAGTAACTTAACTTAATAACTCAGTAACCCAATAACTCAATAACTATAACAAAAGGAGTAAGGAATGTAATCAGTGATCGGTAATCGGTAACCAGTAAATGAAGTAATCAGTAAACAGTAGACAGTATGTAAACTAAATAACTCAATTAACCAATTAACTCAATAACTCAAAAAATGGAGCAAGGGCAAGTGTGAGCTGGTCTGACGAATAGGTTAGGGAAGTAGCAAGGTGCCAGGACTAGGTTGAAAGTTGAAAGTAACCGGTGAATGCTGGTAACAATAACTCAATAACTCAAGCAAATGGAACAAGGAGCAAGGAGTAGTAAATCGAAGAGAGAAGTGTGGTTAGAGGCGGGTGACTAGATAACTCAATTAACCAATTAACTTATTCAACAAAATAACTCAATAACACAATAACCAAATCACAAAATCACAAAATCACAAAATAAATAAACTATGATTCAGGATTCTGTTGCAGCAAATGTTACACAAGTGAAGTTAGAGGGACTCTACGAGCCACCTCCTGTAGCCTTCACTTTTGAAACGATAGGTTGGAGCGTCCTGGCCGTTTTGTTGGTTTTGATCTTAATTCTGATTGTCTTTTTTCAGATCAGAAAATACATCAGGAACAAATACCGTCGGGAGGCATTGATAGAACTGGAGTCAATCAATGGAAATACGACTGCTTTTAACCAAACATTTGTGATATTAAAAAGAGTGGCGATCAGGGTATTTGGCAGGGAGAAGGTGGGACCGCTTTATGGAAAAGAATGGCTGGGTTTCCTCGAAAAAACCGGAAGGAGGGTAAGCCTGGTCAATTTTGAAGAGCAGATATATTCGTCCATGTACAACGAAAAGGAATTGGCCGTGAAAGAGAAAGAAGAAATTATTTTGAATGCCAAAAAATGGATAAAAACACATGCCAACAAACTTTGAAATAGCATATCCATGGGTATTTTTCTTATTGCCTCTGCCAATATTGGTCTATTTTCTGTTGCCCGCACTAAGGATGAGAAGTGCGTCCCTCTTATTACCTGTCTTTCATAAGGCGGTCGACTATACGGGAGAAAGACCCCGTTCTTCCGCCACAGTGAAAAGAAGGGGCTTTTTCAAATGGTTTTTTCTATTAATCGCCTGGTTCTTAATGCTAGGGGCATTGTCATCACCGCAATTGGTAGGCAAGCCTGAAAAGAAAGTTAAAACTTCAAGGAATTTCCTCATCCTGTCGGATATCTCTTTCAGCATGGCACGCGACGACTGGCAGGTAGATGGCAAAAAAGCCCGCCGTTGGGATGCTGTAAAAGATGTCATGCGTGAGTTTATCAAGAAAAGAAAAGGTGACAGGATGGGACTGATCTTTTTCGGCTCCAATGCTTACATTCAGGCACCTTTCACCCCGGATCTTGTAACCGTGGAAAAAATGCTGGAAGAAGCAGATGTGGGCATGGCCGGACAAATGACGCATTTGGGCAAAGCCATCACCAAAGGTCTGGAAATGTTCGACAAAGATACCATCAAAACCAAGGTCATGCTGTTGCTCACAGATGGTGTTGATGACGGAACTGACATCCTCCCTCTTGATGCCGCCGAAATGGCTAAAAAAGATACGGTCATCATTTATACCATTGGTATCGGCGAGCCGGGCAGGCAGGGGTCAGATCTGGATGAAAAAACTTTGCAGGAAATATCAGATATGACAGGGGGACAATACTTCCTGGCTAAAGATGAAGTAAAGCTGAATGGCATTTACACGGAACTTGACAATTTGGAGCCGATTGAGTACGAAGAAGAGGAGAACCGACCTGTAACGTTACTGTATTACTATCCACTTGCAGCTGCGATCGGGCTTTTGTTGCTTATAGCATTTGTATCATCATTGGTCAGCCTGGTCAGGAATTTGAAAAACAGAAAGGAGGCCTATGTTTAACGATCTGTTCCCCATTGTCTGGCAAGATTTTCACTTCCTGCGTCCGCAGTTTTTGTGGTTACTGTTACCGGTAATATTAGTGGCATTAATCGGGTTTTTAAGTATGAGAAGTGTGGTGAAGTGGAAAAAGGTTATTTCACCACACTTAAGGCCGTACGTCATCACCAAAGGAAATGAAAAAGTCAAAATATGGATGAACATGCTCCTTTTAACTGGATTTTCTCTCGGTGTATTTGCTCTTGCCGGACCTACATGGAAGCGGATTCAGCAACCCGGACAGGAACTGGAAACCCCGGTTGTGATCCTTCTTGACCTGTCGCAAAGCATGATGGCTGAAGATTTACAGCCCAACCGCCTGGAAAGAGCAAAATTTAAGATCAACGATTTATTCAAACACAATCCAAGGGCACGGGTAGCTTTGATTGGCTTTGCTGGTACCGCCCATACCATTGTGCCACTCACGCGTGATTATGATATCATTACCAGCCATATTGATGGCCTCAAACCATCTGTTATGCCATTTCCCGGATCAGACCTAAGTGCGGCATTGGTCATGGCCGATTCCGTGATGAAGGTGACCACCGCTCCAGGGACTGTTGTGGTTTTTACCGATGATTTTGATGATGGAAGTTTTGATGCCGTTCAAAAATTCACCCAGAACAATAATAATAAAGTCAGAATAGTACCGATGAATACCGTTTCAGGTAGCGAAGTGCTTTCATCAAGAAACACACCATTGAAAGACAAAGATGGTCATATTGTTTTCTCATCCCTAAACGAAAACGAATTGTCAAAGCTGGCTGCACTCGATCGTGTTGAGGTTAGTCAGCTTACGCTGGATGACAGTGATGTGGAAATAATAGCCAATGAAATAAAAGCCAATCTGAAATTTGTCGACAAGCCCGAAGAGAAGAAAGACGATTGGCGTGATGCCGGTTTGCTTCTGGTCATACCATCCGCATTTTTCCTATTGCTGTGGTTTCGCAAAGGCTGGGTGTTGTATTCGCTGTTTTTTTTAATGCTTACTTCCTGCAGCAATTCTACTCGGTTTGAAGACCTTTGGTACACCAAAGATTACCAGGGCCAGAGATTATCCAATAAAAATGACTTCGCTGAGGCTGCCGAGCATTATCAGAACCCCATGCGAAAGGGTGTTGCTTTTTTCAAAGCTGGAAAATATGAGGACGCCATTCGGGAGTTTAAAACCGACACCTCGGCAATGGGTTCGTACAACCTTGGTCTGGCCTATTTTGAGAATGGCGATACGCTTGCCGCTAAAATGGCCTTTGACCAGGCGGTGGAGAAGGATCCGGGGTTTGATCATGCAAGAAGTAACCAGCAATTGTTACAGAGAATTACAGCGGGCGAGGATAAAATGAGTGTGGAAAATGCCCATGAAGTGCCACCGGAACAACAAGCCAAAAACCGGCAAAACAAAAGCATGGAAGACCTGAGTGGCGGTGGTCAGGAAGCAACCAAAAAAGACATGGAGAAATCACGCCTGGAAGAAACTGCCGAGTCGGATATTCACAAAGGAAAAGAACTCGATGAGGTACCGGACGATATTGAAGTGACCAAACCTGATCAGAACAGCAAGATATTAATGCGAAAGGTGGATGACGATCCTTCACTATTTCTTAAAAAGAAATTTGCATACCAGGTGAAGAAATATCAAATAAAACCCAGGGAAGATGAAAATAGCTGGTAAGAGATCATGGTTTAGAACGTGGGACATTTTTCGGAAAAACCCGCCTGGGCCGGAGCAAACGCATTTTCAAATCAATGGTATAGACTGCCAGATTTTATCATTTCAAAAATATAGATATTCCCTTTTTGAAAGCCTGCCAGCCGCTAAGGCTGGGGGCGGTGGGGTATGTTCTATTAAAAAAGCTGCTTTTGAAAAGATAAAATTTTTAAAGGCGTTTGACCTGACTCCCGGATCTAAAATAAAAATCACTGGTACAATTCTTTTGTTTGTAGCTATTTTCTTGTTTTTCCTGACCTCCGAAAAAGCAGCTGGCCAGAAATTATGGAGCGATGTGCGCCTGAACAAATCGAGTGTATATGTAGGGGAACCGGTAGAAGTGACCATTAGTGTCTATACGTCTACCTGGTTTACCAGTGGCGTAGATTTAGGAAATATTAAGGTAAATGGCGCTTTTACAGTTTATTTCCGTCCAGTGAGCACATCCGTCATACAAAATGGTCAGACTTTTCCCGGAGTCCAGCTTATTTATCATGTGTTTCCTTTTAGTGAAGATGATATCACCTTTCCTTCTTTAAATGTAGAAGTCGAAACTCCTGCCGATGGGGATTACAAAGGAGTAAGAAGGACGTTGAAGACACAGGAAAAGCCGATCCGGGTTTTACCCGTTCCACCAAATTTTGAGAAAGATCAATGGCTGGTTACTTCCAATCTTTACCTCGATGAAAGTTGGTCTGGCAACCTGAAAAATGTGAAGGTTGGTGATGTATTGGAGAGAAAAATCACCCGAACAGCTTACGGAACCGTCTCAGAGCTGATTCCACCCATCGTTTGGGATAGCATTCCCCAGGTAAGCTTGTACCCGACCCGCAGCAATGTGGAAAATCATAAATCCAAAACAGCTATCAGCGCTATCCGAACGGAGTCTATGCGATACCTGTTTGAAAAGGAGGGAGAGGTGGTTATTCCCGAAATGGTGTTTAGCTGGTATAACTCCTATCAGAAAAGACTTTATAAACATACCTTGAAAGAAGTTAAAATCAATGTATTACCCAACCCTGACCTGGGAGTGTTGACGAGTGTTCGCGATTCCCTTCAGGCACAGCTAAAACAGGCTCAGATAGAAGAAGAAAAGGGTGATCAACCGTTTACTATTTTGGGGCTTTCACCGAAAAGGTTTGCTTTGTTAGTAATCATCATGCTATTGGCCATTTACCTGATGTATAGGGGCTTCAGCTGGATTATTTTTCAAAACAAGAAAAGAAAGGAAGCATATCTGCATTCAGAAGCTTACTATTTCGATCAGTTTAAAAAAGCTGTGAGAGGTGAAGGTGATTCGGCCATAATAAAGACTTTGTACCGCTGGATTGATGAATTGAAACTCGATGAGCCAAGTGTAGAAGCATTGGCAGAACTGGCGGATTCACAAGAGATATTACGTGAAAAGGAAAAGATTGATAATTACTCGTTAGGTACCAAAACACCTCTGAACCTGGATTTGAAAATCTGGAAAAGATCCAGGGAAGTCTATCTTCACAAATTCACTAAACAGGAAAGTACTTTAGCAAAGGATTGGATTAATCCAACTGTGGAGCGTGTTTAAAGGTTGCAGAAAGCAGAGTAGGATGAGTGAGGAGCAAGTAAAAAGTGAAAAGTAAACAGTAAAAATTGTGATCGACTGGCAACTGGTAGTCCGCAACTGCTCTTATCTTCTTCCACCCATATTAAATAAGATAATTACCGGAATACCTGTGCTGAATTACTGTCTGGCCTCAAGGATGTAATCAACAGGAATAAGGGTGTTAGTTTAAATTGATTGTAGGAGCCCAATTTCGATAGAAAGACAGCATATCATTTGATTTGGCCTTAGTAAACGGGATTCAGAATTGAGCTCAAAAATACATCACCATTAATTGTCAATAATACATTTATTTTGTTCATTAGTAGATATTTAAACTTTCTATTCCAAGCCGTGAATGAAAATTGATAAGTTTTTACCTCTACTTTTTATACTTTTTACGATTAGAGGCTTATGCCAGGATGGTCCGGGCGGGGTTGGTACCACCGATGGGTCAAGCATTCTTGAATTGTGGTTCGATAGTTATGATATCAATGGAGATGGAACCAATCCCACCTCGGGAGCTTCGGTAACTGATTGGGCGGATAAATCGGGTAATGGCGTTGATGTTTCAGAAAATACAGCTAATGTTGCTACCTATTCTGATCCCGGAGTAACTTTTAACAATACGGGCTATTTGGTTGGTAGCGATGCAGGTCTTCCTACAGGAAATGCTTCCAGAACATTATTTGTTGTAGCATCTACTCCGAATGTCGCAATTGATGATGTAGTCTTTTTTTATGGTAGATCAAGTAATAATAACTCTTTCGGGCTATTAGTAAGGGATACAGAAGACGTTAGATTTTATTTCTATAATAATGATATAGATGACACAGACGGATGGCTGCCTGTTAATCAGGCAAAGGTGGTCGGTGCAAGATATACTTCCGGAACTACTGGTTTCAGAGAAATATTTGTAAATGGACAACAGACTAACTCGAATAATCCCGGTGCAACGCCTAATACGATCACTAATGTAGAAGGACTTCAAATTGGAGGATGGCTATTTCATGCCCTATATTCTCAGGCAACAATCTATGAAGTTTTGTTTTATTCATCTGCCCTTAATGAGGCCCAAAGATATATCGTTGAAAATTACCTCGCTGCAAGATATGGGGTTAGTCTGGCAGAACACGATATTTACAATGAAGATAATCCTGGTAATGGTAATTATGATTACGATGTAGCAGGTATCGGCCGTGTAAATGCCACTAATATTCATAATGACGCCCAGGGAACTGGCATTGTGAGAATTCTCAATCCTACAGATTTAGATAATAATGAATTTTTAATGTGGGGCCATGATAATGGGGTTTTACTTGGGATTGAAACTTCGGATGTGCCTCCAAGTGTAGAAGCAAGGCTTGACAGGGTCTGGAGAGTGAGTGAAGTAAATGCCGCCGGAGGTGGAGTGAATGTTGGAAATATTGATATGAGATTTGATCTTAACAATTTGGGATCTGTCACGGCAAGTGACCTCGCACTTTTAATAGATACAGACGGTGATGGAAATTTTTCGGATCAAACACCTATTACCGGGGCTACTGATTTGGGTGGAAATATCTTTGAATTTTCTGGGGTAACAGCAATTGCAAATAATAGAAGGTTTACCCTTGGGACAACAAATGTTAACCAAACCCCATTGCCCATAGAATTAATAAGTTTTAACGCCACTCCTGTTGATAACAAGTACGTGAAACTGGAATGGGAGACTTCAGAGGAGTTAAACAATGACTTTTTTACCATTGAAAGAACTGTTGATGGGACAAATTGGGAAGAAGTCCTGACGGTAGATGGGGCCGGCAATTCTTCTGAGGTGCTTTCTTATTCGGCAAAAGACTTGATTCCGATAACTGGCACCACCTATTATCGATTGAAACAAACTGATTTCGATGGACAATATACCTATTCCCGTATAGTAAGTGCTACGATCGAATTGACCAGTAACGATGCTGTCATTGTTTATCCAAATCCTTCGCAAAACACCGTTTTTATTTCCGGGTCGCATTCTGAAATGGAGCAGGTTAGGATTTTTGATATGCTTGGGCAGGATGTAACTTCAAAAGTCAATCTAAGAATATTATCCGACACAAAGATTGTAATTGATGTGAGTAAATTATCTTCATCCTTCTATTTCATAAAAAGCAGAACTGCCACCAAAAAATTATTTAAATAGGTAGCTCTAGTGTTTCCTTATATATTGTTTCTCAATTTGAAGATTACATTGATCTCATTGGAACTAAAAACAATCTCAAATTTCACTGGCTAAACGAACTTCTGATAGCTATATTCAAAAGAATATTATTGAATACCTAAACCAACACTCCTGAAATGAGCTTTAAACAAAAATTAATTGAAGAGGTTAAGATCGTGCTTCTGACTTCGTTATATTTTTTCCTGTGGTTTGGCTCATTAATGGTTATTAAAAATTTATTGCTTCGCGAATATCATATCGAAATAGTTGGTGTTTCCATTGTGATTATTGGGGCTTTAATTGTTGCTAAAGCTGTTTTAATCCTTGAATATATTCCAATACCATTCACAAAGAATAAACCCGCCATTTTGGAAGTCCTTGTCCGTACATTTCTCTACTTAATGGGAGTCTTCGTAATTCTTGTGTTGGAGAAATCAATCGAGGCAAGAAATGAATATGGTGGAGTAGGAGAAGCTTTGAAAAATTTATGGTCCGGTGCGGATATATACCACATTTGGGTGAATACCATTTGCGTATTTGGTGCTCTTTTCTTTTATAATATCTGGTCTGTCATCAAGGGTCATTTTGGAGAAAGGATTTTTATTAAGCTAATGCGGTCGCCAATGGAAGATCATTTTCAAGCTGATTCCAGTCAAAATATGGAAGATGTTACCCATACAATTCCTAAATCCTAAAACATCTTAAACAATCGTATCCTTCAGGAATTTGTCATTTGAATCGGGAAAATCCTGCATGTAGTGGAGTCCGCGACTTTCATTTCTTCGAAGAGCAGACTTAATGATTAAAAAGGCAACGGTTGCCATGTTTCGCAACTGGATCAGCTCAGTGGTCAACTTGGATCTCTTGTAGTATTCTTCCACTTCTTCAAAAATCACATAAGTTCTTCTTTCAGCTCTTAAAAGTTGCTTTTTTGATCGAACGATCCCTACATAGTCCCACATGATGTTCTGGATCTCCTGAAGGTTGTGTTTCAGAAGGAACCATTCATACTTATCGATGATGCCCGACTCATCCCATTCGGGAATGAATACATTGTGAAACTCCCGCGTTCTTTTTCTGAGTACCTTCATTGCAGCTCGGTGGCTAAATACCAGTCCCTCCAGCAAGCTATTACTAGCGAGTCGATTGGCTCCATGCACTCCGGTATGGGCAACTTCACCGCTTGCAAACAGGTTTTGCATGGATGTCTGACCTGTTAATGAGGTGATGATGCCTCCGCAAATGTAGTGAGCTGCCGGTACAACCGGGATAGGTTTTTCAGTAATATCAAGTCCTGTCTCTTTCAGACAATAGTTGTAAATATTCGGAAAGCGGGTTTTTACATCTTCTTTATCCAAATGCGTCATATCTAGGAATACACATTCTTCTCTTTTTTTCTTCATTTCCGAATCGATCGCCCGTGCAACAATATCTCTGGGAGCTAATTCTTCTCTTTTATCGTAATAAGGCATGAATCTCTGTCCACTGCCGTTTTTCAAATGACCACCGTGGCCTCTCAGCGCTTCGCTGATTAAAAATGATTTTCCACCAGGATTATACAATGAAGTTGGATGGAATTGAACGAACTCCATGTTGGCTATACGTACTCCCGCACGGGAAGCCATCGCGACCCCGTCACCGGTTGCGATATCAGGGTTGGTGCTATGCAGGAAAACTTTTGATGCACCACCGGTTGCCAGCATGGTATATTTGGCCTGAAACGAATAGACTTTTTCTTCATCTTCCTTTAACACATAAGCGCCAAAACAAATGTTGAATGCTGCCTGCAGGTTATTCAATACATGGTGCTCGGTAATGAGATCAACGGCAATGCAGTTTTCATGCACCGTAATATTGGGATGCTTCAAGGCCTTGGTGCTAAGCGTTTTTTGAATTTCAGCTCCGGTCATATCAGCAGCGTGAAGGATCCGGTGATGGGAATGACCTCCTTCCCTGGCAAGGTCATATTCACTTTTTGACCCATTTTTTTTTGTAAAGGCAACTCCCCAGTCAATGATTTCCTTTACACGTTGAGGACCTTCATTTACAAGTATTTCAACCGCATCCTGATGACATAAACCGGCGCCGGCAACAAGTGTGTCTTCAATATGATTGTTAAGGGAGTCTTCCTCGGTCGTTACAGCAGCAACACCACCCTGTGCGTAAAATGTGTTGCTTTCGGTCAGGCCACTTTTTGTGACAATGTTGACCTTTCCATGGTCGGCAACGTGAAGTGCAAAATTTAATCCGGCAATTCCCCCGCCAATGACTAAAAAATCAGACCTTATTAGCTCGCCCAATTATTCAGAGGTTTAATTTCCTGGAAATTTCTAACATTCTTAAGATCGGTTTTTTAGATTTTTCAATTAGCTCATCCGACAGGATGATTTCAGGAAGCTCGTGTTCCAGGCACAGATATAGTTTTTCGAGTGTGTTCAGTTTCATAAATGAACAGTCATTGCATCCACAGGTTGAGTCAACTGATGGTGCAGGAATGTAGGTCTTGCCTGGATCGTTCTTTTTCATTTGATGAAGGATGCCACTTTCAGTCGCAACGATAAATTTTTCGGACTTACTCTCACTGGTATATTTCAATAAGGCGGTGGTCGAACCGATGTAATCTGCTACCAACAGCACAGGTTTTTCACATTCCGGGTGAGCAATAAACTCTGCGTCTGGGTATTCTTCCTTTATTTTCAGGATTTTTTCCAGCGAATATTGCTCATGAACCATGCAGGCACCATCGTACAGTACCATATCTCTTCCGGTCAAACTGTTAAGGTAGTTTCCAAGGTTTTTGTCAGGCGCAAAGATTAATTTCTGTTCTGTAGGAAAGCTTTCCACAATGGCTTTGGCATTGGAGCTGGTACAAATGACATCTGACAAAGCTTTAATTTCTGCAGTACAGTTGATATAGGAAATGACTTTATGATCAGGGTATTTTGCCTTGAACGCAGCAAATTTATCAGCAGGAGCGGACTCTGCCAGTGAACATCCTGCTTTTAGATCCGGAATGAGCACTTTTTTATCTGGGTTGAGGATTTTCGCTGTTTCCGCCATGAAATGAACCCCGAGAAAAACGATGATCTCTGCATCTGTTTTTTCGGCTTTTTGTGCCAGTCCCAGGCTGTCACCAATAAAATCCGAAATATCCTGAAGTTCTGGTCGAATGTAGTAGTGGCCGAGAATAATAGCCTTTTTTTCCTTCTTTATCCGTTTAATTTCCTCCTCAATGTTAAGGGATGTATCAATGGGAAGATCAAGATAACCAACTCGCTCCAATACTTCTGAAGTTTCCATAGGATGAATATTTTGACGCAATATTACTAAATTTTATTATTATGAATTTCAATCTATTTAGAACAATTCCATACTAATAAAACTCTCTTATTGATTTAAGGTTCGGATTTTGATTTGGGATTATGCATTTTTAGCCATTTCCTCTTCTTTGAGAACACGTCGTAGGATCTTGCCAACATTGGATTTGGGTAATTCCTTTCTGAATTCCACCGCTTTTGGAACCTTATAGGCGGTTAAGTTATCCCGGCAAAACTGTATCAGCTCTTCCTTAGTTAGTGAATCTTCATTCTTTACAACAAAAACCTTTACTACTTCTGTTGATCTTTCGTCAGGAATGCCAATTGCTCCGACTTCATTTACTTTAGGATGGGATGCTATTACATTTTCAATTTCATTGGGGTAGACATTAAAGCCGGACACATTGATCATTTCTTTTTTTCTGTCCACTATCTTGAAAAAGCCATGTTCGTTGATAATCCCAATGTCACCTGTTTTAAAATATCCGTTGATGAAAACTTCTTTCGTTTCCTCAGGACGGTTCCAGTACCCCGGCATTACCTGTGGGCCTTTCGCACAGATCTCTCCCGGTTCCCCGGCAGGCATTTCATTTCCCTCTTCATCCAAAATGATCATTTCAGTGCTGGGAGAAGGCAAGCCGATTGTGCCGATTTGTTCCGTTCCATCAATGGGATTGCAGCTAAGAAGGGGTGAAGTTTCGGTCAGTCCGTATCCTTCAACCAGTATGGCACCTGTTACTTCCCTCCATTTTTTTGCAACAGCGTCCTGAACAGCCATGCCACCACCTACTGCTAACTTAAGATGCGAAAAATCGATCGTTTTGAAATCCGGGTGATTGAGCAGCGCATTAAATAATGTATTCACACCGGTCATGACTGTAAATGGTTTTTTCTTTAGTTCTTTGATGAATGCAGGCAGATCTCTTGGATTTGTAATGAGTAAGCTTTTAGCTCCGATGTGGAGCATGGCAAGAACGTTAACCGTCAATGCAAAAATGTGGTAAATAGGCAGAGCTGTTACCATTGTTTCCTGTTTAACGCGCAATTTTGGCTTCATCCACTCTGAGATCTGGAGCATATTGGCATTGATATTCCTGTGTGTCAGCATGGCTCCTTTGGATACCCCTGTCGTCCCCCCTGTGTATTGAAGAAATGCAATGTCATCGGGTTTTAAATTTGGTCGGGTATACTGCAGGGAAGCGCCTTCCTTTAACACCGTGTTAAAGGGAATTGCTTTGGGAAGCTTGTAAGAGGGGACCATTTTCTTGACATATTTTACAACGAGATTGACAATAGGTCCCTTCAATCCTCCCAGCATATCTCCAATTTCAGTAATGATAATGGTTTCAATGGAAGTAGAGGATTGTATCTTTTCAAGGTTATGAGCAAAATTAGCCAGGATGACAATTGCCTTGGCTTCTGTATCCTGATATTGATGCTGCATCTCACGGGCCGTGTAAAGTGGATTGGTATTGACCACAATTAATCCGGCACGAAGCGCCCCAAATAGAGCTATCGGCGCTTGTAAGAGGTTCGGCATTTGGATGGCGATTCTATCACCTTTTTTAAGTTTTATCTTGCTCTGCAAAAAGGCTGCGAAATCCCTTGTGAGCTTATCCAACTCCCTGAAAGTCATTTCTTTACCCATGTTTTCATAGGCAATCAATTCATCATACTTGTCAACTGATTCTTCAAATAAATCTAGAAGTGACTGGAATTGATCTGGATTAATTTCATGTGCAACGCCCTCGGGGTAGCTTTTGAACCATGGGAAATCTTGCTTCATCATCAAAAAATAATTAAAACTTTTCGGTACTTATCAAATTGGTAAATAAGTAAATAATAAAGAAGGAAAAGTAGAAAAAATATAATGAAATACTTCTTTCGTTTAAAATGTTTGATAAATGACTTGCTGGTTTCCCGATGCTGTTAATCTGTTGATTTCAGGTAATTCCTTAATCGCGTTGCTCATTGAGTACTCTGAATATGTATACTGGTAAGCCTTTATAAACCGTTTGTTTTTCCCTTATCATTCCATTTCTGACAGCTACTTTTTGAGACGGAATATTATCAACGTGAATGATGGAAATGATGGAATCAGTAAAGTTCGTTTCAAAGGCTTTTGTCTTACAAAAAATGGCAGCTTCTGATGCATAGCCTCTACCCCAAAACCTGGATTTCAGATGGTATCCGATTTCCCATTCATCTTTTTCATCAACAATCTGTTTCACAATACCTGCTGTCCCAACCATTTTACCTGTCGATTTTTCGATCAATGCATTTATTCCGCCTGTTCCTTCCCTGTATCGATTCAACTGCTTGTCCAGCCACCATTTAGCCTGGTCCGGAATATCCGGAAAGGCCATGAACCTGGTGCATTTTGGATCATTCACAAATTCCCTGAGGTCCTCCAGAAATGCCTCATTGAGTTTTTTGTAGATTAGTCGTTCAGATTCGAAACCGTCGAGTAGCATTGGGTAGCGGGTTGAATGTTGGTTAATTAAGTTATTAAATGTTACTGGTTTCTTGTTGCTGGTTAGTTAGTTATTGAGTTGATTGAGTTAATTGGTTGATTGGGTTAATTGGTTGATTGGGTTAAGTGGTTGATTAAGTTAATTGGTTGATTGAGTTACTGGTTTCTTGTTGCTGGTTAGTTAGTTATTGAGTTGATTGGTTGATTGAGTTAATTGGTTAATTGAGTTAATTGGTTAATTGGTTAATTGGTTAATTGGTTAATTGGTTAATTGGTTAATTGGTTAATTGGGTTAATTGAGTTAAATGAGTCGCTTGTATGATCTTCCGGCTTCGGTCTTCCGACTTCCCACTTCCAACTTCCCACTCCCCACTCAATACTCATCATTCAACGCAAACTTCGGAGTTCTTTTCATCCACAAACCTCGTGTGAAATCCGGGATCTCCACAGGCTGACTTCCCCGAGCTATCGAGTCCTCCGACAGAGGGGTAATGGAACTCCAGGCCGCTGCATCATAAGCATCCAGTGGTGTATTCACTTTTCTTTTGACAGATTCCACAAAAGCATGCACAACAAAGAAATCCATGCCGCCATGACCACTTCCTTCCGCAAGATGTGCATACTTTTTCCATAGGGGATGATCATATTTTTCGAGCCATGACGCAGCATCTTCCCATTGGTGAGCGGGACTTTGACCTTCGATGTAAATGGATTTATTCACATCCATCCATATTCCATTCGTGCCCTGAACCCGGAATCCAAGAGAGTAGGGGCGGGGCAGATTTGTATCATGCTGAATGGTGATTGTTTCATCGTTTGCCGTCTTGATAACAGTTGTGACGACATCACCTAACTTGAATTCAATATCTGCATTCGGATGATCCTCTCCACCGTTTTTTACAATATAATCATGCAATCCCTTTGACTTGGTAGCGGTGGAAGTAAGGTAAAGCATCCTGTTGCCATAATTAATATTTGTCATGGCTGCCACAGGTCCAAGGCCATGGGTAGGGTATACGTCTCCGTTTCTGTGAATGGAATGATAAGTCCGCCATCTCGCCTCGCCTTTGCTATTTGGACCAAATTCAACGCCAGGTTGAAATTTGATGTTTCTGAGGTCATGCTGATATCCGCATTCAAGGTGGACCAATTCACCAAAGATGTTTTGTCTGACCATGTTCATAATGGCCATTACATCCCTTCTGTAGTTGACATTTTCGAGGATCATGCACGGAACGCCGGTTTCTTCATAGGTATTCACCAGGTCCCAGCATTCCTCAAGCGTATTGGCGGCAGAAACTTCGACACCGGCATAAATTCCTGCTCGCATGGCGGCACAAGCCATACGGGTATGCCAGATCCAGGGTGTAGCTATGATCACTCCATCGATATCGCCCTGCTCTAGTAGTTTGAGATAAGCATGCTCATCTTCCTGGTACACCGGTATATTTTTATATCCTGCATCCGACAGCATTTTGTTGGATTCCTGAATGGCTTCGGGATCAATGTCACAAATGGCCTTTACATCTACGTCACTTCTGTCAAGACATAATTTTAGATGCCACCTTCCTCTGCCTCCAAGTCCGATAAAGGCCATTCTTGCCTTTCTGTCATCCTGCCCTTTTACAATGTTTGGTGCAAACAGAGTAGCTCCGATTGCAAGAGTGGCTGAACTTTTGATAAAATTTCTGCGGTTTGTTTCCATAGTTAGTTAAAGAGAATTCAATATTTTCTTAATTACCTGATCCATTTCATTCAGTTTTTCTTTGGCATCCATCGCCAGTTTCAACTGTGCTTTTGCCCGGATAAGATTGTGATCTTCATACTCGGTTTTGTAATAAACATCAGCAGAAATATAATCAGTCAGGAACCGCAATCCCATTAAAAATGGAAATAAAACCACTGAATGGACAAGGGTGTTTTTTTCTTCGTCGGTTAAAAGGTGCGCTGTTGATTCCAGGAAGCCCGAACTAAAAGCTTCGAACATAGCGAGATCCAAACTTACGTTTTTCAGGTTTTCATCATCTTCTTTTCCCGTATTGGCGCATGCCCTGATACCATCCCCAAAATCAAAATGGATTACTCCGGGCATGACCGTATCAAGATCCACCACACAAAGTCCTTTGTCATTTGAATTAAACAGCACATTATTGATTTTGGTATCATTATGCGTAATTCTCAAAGGGATCAGCCCTTTTTCTTTAAGATTTTGTATAACCAGAACCTTTTCTATTTGTAATTTGACATAGGTGATTTCCGGTTGTGCATGAACAGCCCGGTTTACCGGATCCTCTTTTAATGCCGCTAAAAATTGATCGAATCTTTTCCTGACATTGTGAAAATCAGGAATGGTTTCCACCAGGGTGTTTGGATCAAGGTCGGATAGATCAGATATAAATTCACCAAATTTTTTTGCCCCTTCATAAGCAATTGCTGTATTGGGAGCAGTATCGTAGGTTTTGCTTCCGGGAATGAAATTCATCATTCGCCAGAAGCCATTTTCGCTACTTATATAAGACCTGCCTTGAAGGGTTTTGATTAAATAGATATTTGATAATTGAGAAGCACCTGACTTGGTTTGTAGTTGTTGGGTTATTCTTTCCATATTGGACATCATGCCCTCTACATTTTTAAACACATGATGATTTATTTTTTGAAGGATGTAGTCAGGTTGATCTGCGAATTGATTTTTTACCAGGTAAGTATCATGAATATGACCGCTCCCAAATGGTACAATTTGATCGATTTCGCCTGTGAATTGAAATTGGTAAACGATGCTTGTTAAATCCATGAATTTTCCTGCTTGATTTTGATGGAAGATAAGAATAATTCGAATTCAACTTTCCTGTTTCCAGAGGTTTGACGGATAGGTTCCGTTTTTCACCAGTTTTTGGATTTCCTGTAAGGCTTGTTCTTTATCGTCTTTATATGTCACTCCAAAGGTCTTCTCACCTGTTTCCACAACTGGTACTTTGCCCTGATGATCAATGATCAGTTTTGTGATGGCATCAGGGAGATAGTATTCGGAGGAGTTGTCTGGTTTGGATGAGAGAAATTGGGTGAATCCTTCATTTAGAATTTGAAAAAATGGATGGGTGAAGCCTAATAAGTTCATGGAAACAAGCTCATTTCCCGAGAGGAGAATTTTTCTACGATTTTCTGAAGCATAAATATTCCCATCTGATTCTCGTTGAATTTTCGTCCTCTCCGTTAGTTTTTCAAGAAATTGGCCATTTGACAATTCACAAACAGCTCTTGAGACAGATCCGTATTCCGAAAGTGTGTTCTTCAGCTGATAGCCAACCACACAAGCTCCATGATGATTTTTATTTAGCTTTTTTAACTCAGTAGCCATCAGGTGAAAAGATTCGGGACCATAAAAATCATCTGCATTGATCACTGCAAAAGGGCCATCGATATTTTTTTCTGCTACCAGTACGGCATGTCCCGTTCCCCAGGGTTTGGTTCTATTGGTAGGAGTCGTAAATCCTTCAGGAAGATTATCCAATTCCTGGCTGGCAAAACCGACCTCAACCATATCCGAAATTTTTGATCCGAATTGATCTTTGAAATTGGCCAGCATTTTATTCCTTACGATAAATACAACCTTATCAAATCCTGCGCGAATGGCATTGTAGATAGAATATTCCATCAGCGTTTCGCCAGATGGGCCGAACGATTCTACCTGTTTCAGACTTCCATACCGGGAGGCCATTCCCGCTGCCATGACGATTAAGGAAAGTTTCATCATGGCAAATATGGGGAATTTATTGGTCTGTCAAGCGAATAACATCTCTAATTGAAGTGGATTGCATTAATCAGGATTCCATGTGAATTCCACATCAAAAAACTTTTCGAAAAAGACATTATCAAAATCATCATCTGCAACAAAGTAGACCCTGATTTGATCAATCTGGTAAGCTTCAGATGGATCTGAATTAATGGTTATTGATTTTGTCCCAAAAACATCCGGGCCGTCGGCCGGGTCGATAGGACTCGGTGCAAGCCACCCGGCAACATGCGGCAATTCCTCCCCTTCAAAATAAAGATCTGCATACATGTCCAAATACTCGGTTACGCCTGTAAGTTTATAGCTAACAGAAACAGGTAGACCAAATTCCTCAGTTGGAAGGGTTCCTGGTGATGTTGGATAGGTGCTGAGTAAAAAGATATCATTGTCGTTGCCTTTGACAACTGTGTAGTCTACGTCAAAATAAATAGTTTCGATATCGGCGAAATCAAACTGATCCCGAATGAGCATCCCTATCTGGTCTATTTTGGTTTCTTCGTTCGCGTACAAAAAAAGTGCTGTGCTTGTGCCTCCATCTCCCTCATAGATCGGTGAATTATATGTAAAAAAATCGGATAGTCTTGTTCCTTCAAAATATGGAGTTGCATAAATTTTAGCTTTTTCACCTATTTGAATATCATAGTCAAATTCAATAAAAATAGGTTGCATGCTCGAGATTTCCTCCGTTGATTCAGGATCAAGACTGGTAATTGAGACTACATATGGTGAATCATTGTCATCGTCATCGTCATCATCATCGTCGTCGTTGTTATTGTCATCATCATCGTCATCATTATTGTTATTGGTCGGAGGATTGGGATCATCCTCGCCATTTTCCCCACATCCGGAGAAAAGGGTTAACGAAATAGCAAACAAGAAAAGCAGAATAAGCGAAAAGGCATTTTTAGTTTTCATGATTTTATGGGTTTGGTTACCATTAGTTTAGATTTACACTAAAAGTAACCCACCCGGTATGAAAACCTTTGAACGCATGTATCAAATAAGAATACTATTGTAACATAAGTGGCCAATACGGTTCAATGGGCGAGCTTGACCGGTACCCCTTTGCGTAGCGTATTTTGGATCTCCGAGACTTTGTCTGTGTGACGGATCAATTCATCGATTTCTACTTTTGAAGCGTCTCCCTCTACTTTTGCCTGGTAAGTAATGCTGTGTCCTGGCTCACCTTCCGATGAAAATTCCCCCGAAGCTTCGACCTCTACTTTGGTGATGTTTATTCCTTTCTTTTTGGCTTCACGATAAATGTCATTGCAGAAGCAGGTTGCAAGAGCAAGGAAAAGAAGTTCGCCGCCATTGATGGCAGAACCCAATCCTTCCTTCTTGCCGGGAATGGAAAGGGTCTGTTTGTTGTCGTTTGTTTTTACAGTGACGCTATGTTTTTGATAGCTGTTCGTGACTTTTGCGGATATGATCATATTTTGACTATTTTTTCTTTTTACTTGCTTGGGCTTTCGGATTAAAATTCAGGCACTTATCGATCCAGAATTCCAGATCACTGTCATTATCATATCCTTTGGGTTCTATAAACAGATATCCTTTCATCGGTCGTCCTCCATGGATCATTTGTTCGGCGCCATTCCGGTTTTCTAAATTGGGTAATTCTTCCGGGCCAACCCGCGCCATTAATCCTCCTTTGTAAGTTCCCAGACACATTTTATCATCGACCATGAAGCAATGTCCACCAAACATTTTTATTTCTTTCCAAACTATTTTTTTACCGGATAGGATCAGCCTGATTCTATCCGGCAAGTATTCTTCTGTTGGCATTATTGACTAAAATAAATATACATCATTTAATTGGATGACAGTAAGTTTCGGATCTCAACCATTATAACAAGCCTGGTGAAGGCGTCCAGCAATTCCTCGTCTGTAAATGTACAATGACCAAATCTTTCTACCTTAATTGGCCTTACATTGATCAGGCGATGTTTCGATAAAGCTTTCAACGTGTAAAGCTGCTGATGCCAGAACAATTGTATCGGATCCAGCGTGGTGTGCATCATGACAAGGGGAACATCCATGATCCCGGATGTCTCATAATCATTTTGAACATTTTGGAAGGCAACGGGATCTCCAGAAACCCTGATAATTTTTTTGTTGATTTTTAAGTCATCCCAAAAGCTTCCGGTTCCGATATAAACTTTATTCGTGTTGTCATACGCCAGCCCATCAAGTATGTCTATTGAATTTTCCAATGTGAAAAAGTAATACCATAAAGTACTGATGATTGCTTCTCCAATGCTGTTTTCCAGATTGGCTGGATTAAGTTTGTCAATAGGGACCTTTCCAATTTTTAATAGTTTTTGAACCTTGGCAGGATTAGCAGACAACGTGGCAATAACCTGAGGTACGTAAACTGTTTCCCAATTATCAATGATGGTCATGGGGACATTTCTGAAATCATTTTCAATATCTTGTGGGAATAATCCCGGGAAGAAATATTCAAACAACAACCTGAAATCCGCATAGTGATTGAGCTGTTTTTGAAAATCCCCGCAAGGTCCGCAAAGGGATAGGCCTCCGTCGAATTCTTCGGGAAAGCGTTCCAATAAGAGCGTTGTAATGATGCCACCCTGAGAACCTCCTGCCAGGTAGGAAAGCTCAGGTTCCGAATAATTGGTCACAAAGTAATCTTTTAATTCGAGGATGTCAGTTATTCCGGATTGAATGGCCAGACCATTTACTTTGAGACTGGTCGTCGCAAAAGCATAGCCCTGGCTCACCACAGCTGGTAATATATCGTCGATTTCACCAGGAAGGCTTAGTGGTTCAAAAATGGAAACGTATCCGTGTGCATAGACCACGAGATCGCCATTCCAGTTTTCCGGCACACAGATGTAATAGATTTCTCCTCCGGGAAAAGTGGTTTCTACACATTGAGCGCTTACCGGGTTTCCGTTCGAATCGACAAATGTTACCGTTTGATTAGTTGTGGCAGAAGTTTCAGATTTTGCATCCTCGAATTGTATGCTTTGAAGTTCCTCAGACAGCGGATCCTGGCAGCTCAAACAACAGAAAATGCCAAGAAGAATCAGTGTGAATTTTTGAATGATGGCAGCAGGTGATTTCATCAGAATGGAGGTTAAATTGGAAGATCGATTTCTTATAAAATTTAACCATTTTGACGCTCAATCAAAAGCAGTTTGATCCCAATCTTATCTAACCGACTCTATTAATCATCCTGAAAGCTAACTTTGGTGATAGCCTGGATATCATGTATAACAATCCTACCTTGTCGATCCGGATTTCCTTCTTTCCTTTTTCCAGCTTTTGGATCATTTCACAAACGGCTTTTTGAGGAGAAATAGCTCTTTTAGGAGCATGGCCATTGTGGAACGGCGTGTCGACAACTGTCATGAGAACTTCGATGATATCAATTGGATCATGCTCTAATTGCTTCCTCAAAACCATTGTAAAGGAATGTAGTGCAGCTTTTGTAGCATTGTAGATCGGATAGGCAGCTTTGGGGACATAAGCCAGGCCGGTGGTAACATTGATGATAGTGGGGTTCGGATTTTGTTCCAGTACCGGAAGGAGTTGTTTGGTCAGGACGATCGGCGCCATCAGGTTCAGCTGAATTTCCTGTTCTGCTTTCACCAATATTTCATCGTCACCTTTAAAATTTGTATTGTGCGTGATACCAGCGTTGTTAATTAAAATATTGCATTGGGGAAATTCGGTTTTGACCCATTTTACTAACTTGTCCCTATCAACTTTGTCTGACAAGTCGCAAGCAAGTATTTGAAGCTTAGGAATCTGCTTTTTCGCTTCAATAAGTTTTTCTTGCGAACGTCCGCAAATTAGTACAGTGTTTCCTTTTTCAGTTAGAACTTTTGCCAACTCCAGTCCGATGCCGGTGCTTCCACCGGTAATTAAAATGGTATGATTTTGTAATTTCATGACTCTCTTTTTTTGTTTGGTGAACAAATTTGTAGAGAGTGGGGGAGGATTGCATTAACCTATGTTAACATTGAGAAGATTTAAGGTGCTTTCCAATAAAATAATGGCGGAATTGATAAAAAATAAAAATCAGGGGAAATAAAGTAACCTGAGTTCGATTTCAGAAACAAAGTTTTTTTCGAACTCAGGTTGAATGTGTTTTTTGCCAGTTATCTCCTCTGGCTCCCTTGAATTACTTAACAGGTGGGATGGGGAAGCTTTTCATTAGCTTCTTTGTCTTTTTTGGAATGGTCTTTTCCCTTTTTTGCGGATTTTCTTCCACGTCGGTTTTCATTGTTCCCTGCCACACCAGGGCTTTGCTTTCTTCATCGTACATGTCGACCACCATCGTACCTTCCGTATAATCATTTTCGGAATAGGTAGTAGTAGCAGATCCCATGCCCATTCCCCAGCCCCAGCGAGCAGCACCGTAACCCATTCCACCTGTGTAATTGGTGTAGGCAGTTGTGCTGGTCTTTGCTTCTGTGACTAGAAAGAGGGTGATCATTGCATCAGGATTTTCCTGTACTAATTTCATGCCCCGGCTGTCAAATTCAGATTTGAAAGCTTCCAGTATCCGCTTTTTATCAAAGTCTGTTAGCTGTTTATCACTGTCTTTTTCCCAGCCTGCGAAGGAGTAGGTTTTGTACTTGGTAAAATCTACGTTTTTATCATAGTCGCTTGTAGCCTGTGAATAGGACAGGTGTGTGAGCAATAGCATCCCTAATAGGATGGAGGAAAGTTTAATGGTCGTTTTCATTTTTTTTTGATTTTAATATGTGTTTGATGAATTATCTTGACCTAAAAGGTTAAGTCTATCGAAAAATCTGATGAAAACACCGCCATTCCCCTCCATTGGAGGGGCGAAGGGGTGGGTTACCATCAAATAAATGTTTTCATCTGATTTTTCACAATGTGATTATTAGCACAGCAAGTTTATTATTATTTCACTGTATAGCCTTTTCCTTCCATACATGCACTAAAGGCTTTTTTGAAGTTGTCCATCATGGCTTTTTCCTGGTTGGCTGCGGCCTGGTTGTTTTGTTGCTGTTCCATTTCATCACCAACAACTTTAGCCCTTCGCCCTCTTAAACCTCCTAAAACAGCGCCGATTGCCGCACCTTTTCCGGCATCGCCTGCAATCGCTCCAATGGCAGCCCCGGCAGCAGCTCCGCCTGCAGCTCCAACAACGGCGGTACCATCAGCAGATCTGTCCACCTGCTCAGCCTGGACCTGAGGGGGATTGATCGGATCAACTCCCGTTTGTTCCTTCGCCCATTTGTAGCAGGCTGCCTCATCAGCATCCTGTGTTGCTGCATCCTGATCTTTCGTAGGAAAGACATATAGTCCCAACCCTGAAGCAATAGAAGTATTCGTTTGAGCCAAAGTGGGGACGGTAAATAGTATGATTATGAATATGCTTAATGAAATAGTTTTCATGTTTTTTTAATTAAGATTTAAAGATCATCCGGATGCACAAATACATAGCCTAATTGTTCCAGGACATCAGCCTCATTGTAAAAAGTATAACTCTTAACTATCTGATTATTTTCAATCTGGTAAATGGAATTAGCCCAGATTAAGGCAGGTCCCCGACCGTTTTTGTAGTGGATGTTGAGTTCTGCCCAACTTGATACCCAATCGCCCTGGTTATCGCCGGTTGTAACCTTAATAGGAAAGTTCCTGGATCGATTGTAGTCAATTTTCTCGTAGAGGTTTTCTATGTTTCTTTTCCATTGTTCAATGGCCTCGGTCTTTCTGATCGAGTCGCCGTACGAAGGGCCTAAACCCACATAATTATCAGCGAGCAATACTTCCATTGTCTCATAGTCAAGGTTTTCAACTGCAGCAACATATTTTTCAATTAAGGCAATGTTTTTTTCAGCCATTCCGCCATCCGATGAGCAATTCATTAGAAGGGGAAGCAGCGCTAATAAGATTAACAGCTTTTTCATTTTTTGGATTTTTAATTTAGGGTAGCAAGGCAAACACATTCTTGTTTTTCGACTAAGCTCCATTCAAAAATTCGCTCTTTTAATATTGCTTGATTTAGAATATCAAATCGGCTCATGAATGAAGAAAATGATACTTATGAATGCGTTTGCCTTGACTTTTTTAGTTTATTTCTATCACTACTTTATTAATCTTACCAGTGAATTTGGTTTCTCCAGGGCCGTAGCCAATTCCTTCAGCGACCGGAGTTTGGTTATCAAGCCCTACATCGGCCGTTTCATCTGCTGAAAAGATATTGGGTTGGGTTTTTTCCACACGACCGCTGCCGGTAGATTTGTCATTCACATAAATAGTCGCTTTTCCTCCCTTGCCGAGTCCATCTCCGTCATAGGCAAAATCAAGTTTTATGGTGGATGCTCCTTCTGGCAAAGGCTGGTCACTTGAGACTACATATCTGGTGAGACCCAGGTAGTTGTAGGTAAATTCAGGCTTTCCATCTTTTAAATAAAAAGACCATCCACCAAACCTTCCACCCTGGGTAAGGACAACTCCTTTAGCCCCATCTTTCGGGATGTCCAGATCTGCGGTTACCGAAAAGGACGTGTTTTTGATATTGATAAATGAATTTTCAAGCATGCCCTCCATGCCTTCATACAAGGTGAGTGATTTTCTACCTCCCATTATGTCTGGTCGACCGGCAAGGGAAGCATTGGCTCTCTCAATGGTTCGGTCGTCGATGGGCAACACATGGTGGATCTGAGCCTGCCACATAAAGAGGTTTTCCATTTCCTTTACTTTTTCGGGATATTTTGAGGCCAGATTCGTTGACAGACTGAAATCTTCCTTTACATTGTAAAGCTCCCAAACGTCGGTATCCAAAGGAGGAAGGCCGGTGACTTTCCATGGCGCACGGTGTATGGTACGTGCCAGCCAGCCTTCATTGTAAATACCACGGTTTCCAAACATCTCAAAATACTGAATGGTATGTCTTTCTGCCGCGTTGGCATCATTGAATGAAAATGCGAAACTGGTACCTTCCATCGGGATTTGTGGTACGCCGTGTACTACTTTTGGTTCAGGTAATCCAGCTACTTCCAAAATAGTGGGGGCGATATCTGTGGAGTGGGTAAATTGCTTACGCAATCCCTTTTTTTCTGTGATTCCCTTGGGATAGTGAACGATCATCCCATTGCGGGTTCCTCCAAAGTCAGAAGCAACCTGCTTGGTCCATTTAAAAGGGGCGTCAAAAGCGACAGCCCATCCGGCGGCCATGTGAGGGAATGTTGATTCACTTCCCCACTGGTCAATGTGTTTCAGCATTTCGTCCACTGATTCCTGGACACCATTGAAATAAGTCATTTCATTGTACATACCTACCATGCCACCTTCAGCGCTTGTTCCATTGTCACCCGCGATAAAAATGATCAGCGTGTTTTCCAACTCTCCGATGTCTTCAATGGCTTCAATCAATCGACCGACCTCATAATCGGTCATTTCCATGAATCCTGAAAAAACTTCCGCCTGGCGCGTGAATAATTTCTTCTCATTTGCTGAAAGTTTGCTCCAATCCTTGATGTCTTCAGGCTTTGGAGGTAGCTGGGTGTTTTCAGGTATGATACCCATTTTCTTCATATTGGCAGAAGTTTCTCCTCTTACTGCATCCCAGCCCTTATCATATTTTCCTTTGTACTTGTCTGACCATTCTTTCGACACATGGTGTGGAGCATGCACTGCTCCGGTAGCAAAGTACATGAAGAAGGGCTTGTCAGGCGTCATGGATTGCTGCGCCTTCATCCAGTTGATGGCCTGGTTGGTCATATCTGTGGTGAAATGGTAATTCTCCATTTTAGGTGGATTTACCTTTTTAAGACCATCGTAAATAAGTGGCGCCCATTGATCAGTTTCGCCACCAATAAATCCATAGAACTTGTCAAATCCCTGGTGGGTAGGCCAGCGGTCAAATGGACCCGATACGCTGGTTTCCCAGGCTGCCGTTTCGTGCCATTTCCCAAAGGCTCCGGTACTATAACCGTTCAGCCTTAGCATTTCTGCCAGTGGTGCTACGCTGTTGGGCAGGGCTCCGGTATTGCCTGGATAAGCCGTTGACGTTTCCATAATGGATCCGGTGTTACAGGTGTGATGATTTCTTCCTGTTTTAATGGTCATCCTGGTAGGAGAACAAAGTGATGTGGTATGAAAATTATTGTACATCAATCCATTGCTGGCCAGTTTGTCCATTGTGGGAGAATTGATAGGGCCGCCAAAAGTTTTGGTAGCGCCAAAACCAAGGTCATCAATTAAAACAATCACGACGTTTGGCGCTCCTTCCGGAGGGGTCACTTCAAAACGTTTTGGTGGTTTTGTATTCCTCACATCCAATTCCGTATAGGTTTTGGGTTCAGAATGTAATACAGGCAATACTTCCCTGTCAATCATTTCCTGGGCTCGTAGGCCCTCAAAACAGAATAACAGCAAGATAACGGTAGCTAATAGGTTTGTTTTCATAATTACGTTGTTTGTTTATTTCATTTGGAATGAAGCTCAATTATTCTGGTTGGAAACCCTGTAATTCACAATTAGTGTCAGTTTATTTTATTAGTTCTAATCAAATGTAAATTTCTTTTATTTTGTAAATAAGTTTAATACCGTTACTTAACGGTTAACTCTACATTGGCAAGCTCAGAATTAGTTTAAAAGATAGAATTTTCCTAAGGTAGGAATAAATATTTTCCTATTTTTAACATCAGAATATAACATGGATGGAAATTGAGGGGTTGGGATAGATTTATATTCTTAATCAATTAAATTGCTTATTTTTACGTTGCTCTGTCAATGCTATCTACTGACCTATCGACCGCCGATCAAACTTTGGTTTACCCCAAAAAGGAAATCAGAAAACAATTGGATCAAATTCTTTCCCATGAGATGTTTTCTCATTCCCCTGTATTGTCCAATTTTTTGAAATTTATTGTTGAGGAGACCCTGGAAGGGCATACGGATGAACTCAAAGAGTATACCATCGCCGTCAATGCTCTTGGTAAAAGTGCAGATTTTAATCCCCAGATAGATGCCATTGTCAGGATTCATGCCGGCCGGTTAAGAAGGTTGCTAAATGAATATTATCAAGGGCCAGGACGAGATAACTCTGTGAAAATTGAAGTATTAAAGGGAACCTACATTCCTGTCTTTCGCTCTCACACTGTTGAAAAAGCAAAAGTAAGCCTCAACGGAAGTTCTCGAACGCCGTCAAAATCATTTTCACGAACAAAGCTGACCATTGCCATTCTGCCATTCAGGTATTTATGTCCGGATAATAAGTATCAGTTTTTTGTTGATGGATTTGGAGAAGAACTCACCCAGTCCTTCAGCAAGTTTCAGAGTATTTCAGTGATCGCGCATCATTCTTCGAGAAAATACTCATCAATTGATGCTGATGTACATAGGATTGGATCCGAACTAGGTGCTCACTACCTGATCAATGGATCAGTGATGAGAACAGGAAAAGAAGTTCGAATTAACGTGGGACTCGTTGAAACAATGAACAGTACTCAGTTGTGGTCAAAAAGCTACAATTATGCATTAAAAGTCGATAACCTTCTCAAAATCCAGAGTGAAATTGTTGACCATGTTTGTTCAGTTTTAGGTGGATATTATGGACTTATCATTCAGGATGGTATGCACTCGGCTTTTAAAAATACATTTGCAGATATTGAATCCTTTGATGCGGTATTGTGGAATTATTATTTCCATATGAATTTCACCAGGGAGGCATACCTGAAAACAAGGGAAGCCCTGGAAAAAGCAATCGTTGATGACCCTGACAATGCATGCTGTTTGTCGATGCTTTCTGAGTTGTATTTAGATGCCTATGTATTAGGGTTTCCCACGGTCGATGATCCCATCAACACTGGCTACCAGTTGGTACAACGTGCGATTAAAATCAACCCCAGATGCCAACATGCCTATCAGGAACTGGCATGGGTTCAAATCTACAGGAAAGAAAAAGAGGAAGCCATCGTGGCGATGGAAACATGCCTGTCTTTGAACCCCTTTTCTGTTTCTTCAATCGGCGCTATAGGCTTTGGTTTTGCTTGTGTAGGTGAGTATAAACGGGCGTTGCCTCTGCTTTCCAAATCACTGGATCTCAATCCGCATTGCCCCTGGTGGTTTCACCTGGGATTTTTTCTGATCTATTTTCACTACCAACAATATGACCAGGCGTTGGAATCTGCATTGAAAATAGATGCTCCTGATGAAATTTTTCTCAAACCGCTGACAAGGGCAATCGCCAAAACAGAATTAGGCATGATCAAAAATGCGCAACCTGAAGTCACGGCATTAATAAATGACTTTCCAGAGATAGTCAGCCACTTAAGACTGCATCTTGGCTTTTTTATTATTGATGACCAGATATTGGATCGTTTAATGGCTGCTGCCTGCAAGGCTGGCCTTCCCATTCATAAAAATCCGATGATTTCCGAAGAGCTCATTTAACGGTTAAGTAACCGTTTTATACTTACAATTCATCTGACTGCATGCTATATTTATTGACTATCTGTCCATAGCATGCGAGAAAACATCAGCTCCATAATTGAGAGTTTCCCGGATTTTGAAACAAAGATCAAATGGCTGTATGAGAATGACTCATCATTTCAGGATGTCTGTACGGACTATCTCCTTTGCACCAGTAAACTTGCAGAATTTAGAAAAGGAGATAATAAGTTTGATAAGATGATCTTCGAATATGAAGAGTTACAAAATGACCTGGAGCAGGAAATGCTGCACATGATCAAATCAAGTAAACCGTTACCTGAGAGGTGAGATTGTTCTGGGATATAGTAAGGTGTCGGTTAATGAAATAAAGAAACACTAAAAAACGGCTATCTCCGGACCCCGGAACGGGGTCTCTGAAAAGCTTACGTGAACTATTAAAAGTCAGAGGATACAAAGAAATTGCTCTTTTAAACTACTTGGCAAGGTGCCTCCAGGAGATCCCGGAACAGGGTCCGGGAATTTTTTCTCTTACTGATCATAATATCAAAAGAAAGTTACAAGACAACAGTTAGCATCAGATCTTCTGCGAATGATAAGGGGATAGGCGTATATTGTGGAAAATGACTTAATAAATTAATCCCCCAATCGTTAAATTGCTCTATCACCCAATCGCTAAATCACCAATTCACTAAATAACCCAAACCAATAACTCAACTCCCGGTATCATCACTTTTCCCAGCGCCTATTGGTATTTTCACATAAAAATAGATAGAAGAATTTTTCATGGTGACATCCGATATGGTACTCACATTCATGAGTCCATAATAGTAATTAATACCAGCGGCCGTGCTTTTAATATTCTTTTTAAATTTGTAGCCCACGCCACCGATAAGACCGGCATCAAGCCTTTTATAGTCATCTCCGGCCCAGGTTTTATAGGTGACATCTCCTCCGTATCCATCTGTTACTTCAAATATATCATAAGCCTTGGTCCTGAGCCCCAATTGAAAACCGCCTTCGAGATACCACCTGTTATTAAATCGTTGATGATACATAATGGGCACGTAGAAATAGTTTATTTTTTTGGTTAATTCACCGTCTGCGAAGACATCATCGAAGTCAGGGTCGCCTATCGGATAGGTATCCATGCCAGACGCACCGACGTTCGATTTGACCAATACTCCCGTGCTCAGGTATTGACTGTTTTTTAAATTGATATGAAAATAAAAGCCAAGGTTAAAATGATTGAGAGGTTTTGAGTTTGGCAAATCATTAATAAAGGAAATATTATCCCCGCCTGTTAATCCAAATTCGATCTTGTCTGAATTTAGTTTTTCACCAAATAAGAGTGAAATCAAAACCTGGGAATGGGCTAGATGCCCCATTGCAATAAAGTACACAGCTATCAGGATCTTTTTCATATGCATTATATTAGGTTTTAAGGGTTTAACCTTGGTAGTTTACTTTTTAGATTGTGAATGTCATGTGCCATACTGGCTGTAGGGAGGTTCACCTTTTCTACTATTACATAAATGTAAATTTATATTGTTATTCTGATAAGTTTAATACCGTTACTTAACAGTTAATTTAGCACAATGGGCCAAATAAAGTCCAGCCCCCTGGTAAACAATTTCAAAAAGTCTCCGAAGCTGCCAGGTAAAAGCCGAAAGAATTGTCTCCAAAACCAAAATCTATCGCCAGGTTAGTTCGCGATTTTTTATCTACCATCAACCGGAATCCCGCCCCATACCCAAGTTTAATGGATTCAAATAATCCCAGGGAAGCTATCGGACTATTCGCTGAGGTAGCGTTTACAAACAGCACTCCACCCCATAAGCCTCCACATTGGGAAATGGGGAATCGATATTCCGCCTCTCCATAAACCAGCTGGTTTCCACGAAATCGTCCCTGCGTGTAGCCCCTGCCGCTTCTGCTCCGTTGGTCGTAAGCAGTCGCAGGGAGGATAAGGTAGGGCAATTCACCTTCCGGCATGAAGTTACCCATCACCCAAAATGCCATCAAATGTCTGGGGTTTCTTTTTGACAGGGAATGAAAGCTCCTCCATTCAAAGGAAAAGAATTGGGAATATCGATCATTTCCAAGAAATCCCAGGTTGCCGTTCCAGCTGACCATGGCAAAATGTCCTGTATACGGATTGAGCATGTTGTCCCTCGTATCGGATATCAGGTTGACACCAATAGACGATGTATGATATTTTTCTTCACTAAAACCATAATATTTATTGTATGCATAATGACTTGTAATGAGGGTATCGCCGGGTTCGAGGTGCAGTCTTTCATCCTCAATGTTAGAATAGGCATCCAGGTAGTACCCGATGCCCAGATAGAACGTTTTTTTGATCCTGAATGAGACTGTTTGGTAAAAGCGCAAAAAATTAAAGTTTAACGGTTGAGCCAGGGAATCATCGGAAGTTTCATTCCCGCCTAATCCAATCTGGTAATCAAGAATACCACCTTCCGGAGCATTGGTACCCAGGCCATAGGTGGATTGGGAATAGACCATGTATCGCCAATCGCCGGAGAGGAAGATGTTATTATTTTTGGTGTATATATTGTTCTTCAGGAGATAGATCTGCTGGTTTTTGGTTGTGTACTGTACACTACCTGACAGCATCGAGTACCTTGTATCTTCACCTGGTCGTCTAAATGCGTATTGACCCCCAATACCAATCATGAAACCCGTAGCAGGATTTGATCCGATAATGGGTACCAGAAGGATGGATCCGGCATTGTCAGAATCCGGTTTTGGTGGTTTGTTCAATGCGGATCGAATGACATCCGCAAGATCTTTTTGTTCGCAGGTAGTATCACTTTCATCCGGTATGGGTTTTTGCGAGAAGGCAAGAAAGGAGGGAAACACAACTAAAATCAGGTAAAGGTGTTTCATAGTCATGCCAAATTACCGCATAGAAAATTTATATTATTTTTCACCATTGGACTTTTGGAAGTTCTATTTATTCATGAATCAAGGCTTTCTGAGAATAGAGAATGTTCTGCTATATTACCTTTTTTTTCTGAAAGTCCAGCCGTCCGACCACTCTAAGTGGTCAGACGACTTTCATGCCTGCGGGTGAATTCCCTTAATTCATGGATGTTTTATTTTAACATTAGCATGTTTTACAGGTAAATGTGTTATCAATGATTGACGTGGACCTTGCTTTTCATATTCTCATTTCATTTCCATCACCTTAAGAGTTAGCCGAAGGAAACTGATGTAGTCTGATACAATTGAACTTTATTAGCTCCAACGGAGCGGAATCAATAGCTCAGGGCGTAACCCTGAGTGATTTATAATCGCGTAATCATAGCCCCAACGGGGCGAAATAATCATGTTTTATTGCGACCTATCATTGACATTTCGACAGGATGTTTTCCGTTTTTTGCGGATTATGAAAGGGAGAAATCTGTAGGTGATAGTAAAAGAAGGTAGGCTTGTTTCCCAATTTGAGATTTCGTTTCAGAATCTTAATTACATATGACATCCAACATTGGCAGATCCCTTCTTGCAGTCGGGATGATATATATGGGCTGGGAGGTGGAAGACTGAAGTCGGAAACGGAATAGAAAAATTCAATTCTGAATAATCATTCCCTCAATAACTAAATAACCATTGTATCCTGCGAAGCCTTGGCGAAGGGGGAATAACTCAGAAACGGATTCCTACTTGTAGACGGGAAAACAGTAAAAACTCTAAAATGCCTCCTGAATGCCAAAGTAGACGCCTCGATTCACGTCATTTCCGAACCCAAGATCCATTCGCAAATTGACTTTTTGTTTCTCATTAAATAGAAATCGCAATCCGGCACCGTAGCTATACTTGAGGTTTCCGAAATCATACTCCAGAATATTATGTGAAACATTGCCGGCCCCTGCAAAAACCACGAATCCAAATCTTTTCCAGAAATACTGCCGGTACTCCATCTGAAGCATTCCGTAAAAATTGTCCCGATATCGGCCGTAAAAATATCCCCGCATCCTGCTTCCGCCGCCTAATGATGGAAGTTTATAGAAGGGTGTTTCGCCAATCGTGGACTGAACATAGAAATTAAAGGCGAAGACATGGTCGGGTTTGATGGCACGGAAACCCCTTACATCCAATTCCATCTGGGCAAAGGTGTAATCGCTTATCCCCGGATAGAACACGATTTTGAAATACTGGTAGCCCCCGCTGTTGGGAAAGAATATATTATCACGCGAATCCCACACCAGGTCGGTACCAATGCCGATTAGCTTAGCGCCTTTGCTGCCGGGAAGTGTGTCGTTATCCAAAAATTCATTACCCATTATGTCATCGATATCGGTATTGTCATAATCAAAAATCAACCCCGTAAGATCGGCTGCAAACAACCAGGGCGGCACCTGTACTTTAATGGTAGTGGCAAATGTTGAAACGGCATATTGGGCACTATCATATTCCGGAGCACTATCCCCAATCCCCCAATACTTGTTGATGAAATAGCCAAAAGATGTGGGGGCTTCGATGTGGAGCTTGTTTTCCATGAAGTAGAGACTGGGATTAACACTTAGCTTATACTGTTTATTGGTTGAGAACCATCCTCCGAAACCGATTTTAGAAGGCCGTAAATCCTCACTTTTGTCTCCGTAAAATATAAAAATCCCTCCAGCGCCAAATGCCAGCTTTGACTCAGGAGAATAAAATGCATAGGGATAACCGTTAAATGAGGAACGCCTGGTGCTATCCGTTGCCTCTTTTGAAACATGTTCCGGTTCATCCTGGTAAATGGAATTGATGACATTGTCGCTTATCGAATCTACAACGTCTATTTTTTGACCATAAACTCCAGAAGCAAAAACCATAAACACCAATAATGTTAAAAATGAGCGCATAGTATTTTTAAGTTAATATATTTACTATTCCTGAGGGGTATTTTGTTTTCCTGCCAGGGCATTTGTCACAAACGTTAGGTTTAGCATGAAGGCATGGTTTTTAAATCGTTGTACCATACCATAGTCAAAACCGTATTTAAAATTAAGCTGCATTTTTTCTTTCCAAACCCAATACCCTCCGGTGAAATTCAGCGTGCTCTTTTTGTCGTGAATAGAGGGGTCCCAAAAAATATCCTCACCTGTATCGTCGGACACCTGCCAGTTATGCCCTCCCTGGATACCTACCTCCAGTCGCTCCGACAAATATTGGCTAATTCCATACTCCAGGGATAACCGGTTGCCTGGTTTGAAATCTTCGTCTTTGATCTTGCCGTTTATTTCGTAGGTAATGCCCATCATCAAGGCAGTAGACTTGTCAGGTACAGGGTAGTAGTACCCAAAACCCTGAAATTGATTGGTCCAAAAACCCAACCCCAAATTGTCATCAGCCCCCGTTTCATATCTCCCGGTGGGGGGTGTCATTCCATAGGCAAAGGTAAAATCAAAGGATTCCCACCCCCATGCAAGGGTGACCGGACTTATGTAGATATCCGTAAAGCCTGAAAGTTTGCCCGAAACCTGATTGGTAAAAACAGTGTCTATTACTCCTCCACGTGCTTCTGTGATGATGGAAGCATCAGCTGACATATATATCGGTACAACTCCTGCCATGAACCGTGCCCCACCCAGGATCTTTTTATTGGCGGCCCAAAATATGGCCGGGCAGGAAGCAAACCCCGTAAGGTCAATGTCAATATTTAAATCGGGTAAATTTGGGTCAAATTCGCTCAGTGGAATAGAAGACCGCTTGTCCCCATTCCGGTCATAATAGGAGTTGGAGGTGGCATAGTAGTTATACCAAAGCACAAACAAACCCGGAGGAGGTTGCGCCATATCACGGATGTTAGAAAATCCTGGCAGGTAATGGCCTGTCTGCAAAGGGGACACCTGTTGGGCAAAACTTACATTGATTCCCAATACAAAAATCACTGTAACTAACGCCAGGCGCATTGTTTTTTTGTTTAAAGGTCTCATGTTTTTCATGTTATTGGTATTTGATTGATTTATTTCAAAACTATTTGGACTGGCCTTTTTCAAGGGCTGATTTCATGTTTTTGCTCATCAGATAGAATTTAAGGGACATGCCAAATGCATCCACTGCATCAATGGATGGCTGATGGTCAAACTGGTGGTTCCAGTACGTTTCATAGTTGATATGTTTGGTTACTTTAAATTCCAATCCCAATTGAAAACGAAAACGGTTAAGGTCACTCTGGCCGAAATTCGCATAGTATTCCAAAAAGCAGGATGCGGTAAAAAAAAGGTAATCCGTATGCAGATCTTTTTCAAGGTGTATCCTGGGACGATATCTCGTGCTGAAGTCGTCGCCTTTAAAGCGAAAATCAAACCGATTCTTAAAAGTAAATAATACAGAATAAGGTAATGAATACCTCCAATCCGCCTGAGCCACAAACAGGCTTTCCTGAAATGGGTCTTCGGAATTGGGCGGCGTAGCAGTGTATTGGTATCCGGTACGAAGCCTGAAGTACTTGCCAGGAAGCTCTTCAAGGTGGGCTTCACGTCTTTTTGCCAGAACGGGAAAGCTAAAAAAATCAAGAAAAACACCCAGGGATCCATCCGTGTAGTTTGATGAATCTTTTTTTGTGCCACCAGCTGTTGTGTATAATCTGAATTTTTCATTTATCCTGTAATAAACATCAATGGATGGCCATACTTCCTGTGTTTTACGGGCTAACTGACCGAAAACAAGTGACGATGAAAAAACAAGAGCCAGGCAAAGAACGCTAAAAACTATTCTTGTTATCATCATTGATTTTAATCACTTCAAATTCACATGACCACCTGACCTGGCCACCCTTTGCACAAAGTAATGCAACATTTGCTGTGGATCACGTGGTGATGGAACATATGAGCTATTCATGATTCAGCAGGCCTCATTTTGATAAGATGAAGATATATGCCTCGAGGTAATTAAGTAAGTTAAAAACGGTTACTTAACGGTTAAATGGTTGGTAACCAAAATTGATTTAGGCTTGATAATTATTGCAAGTGGATAAAATATGCACCCTAAAACCGATGCTCTATTTACATTCCTTGTTATTGGATATTAGCCTGATGACCCGGATCAGCGCTTGAACTGCAGCAAATCCTATGACGAAAGGAACAATTTCAAACAAGAATATGATCCATCGAAAGTGGGTTATAAATAATTTAATAATGCTTGACACTAACTTTTAATTTTTTTGAACGGTTTTATTTTTGGTGTTCACTTGTTTCAATGTTATATCATTTATCTGACCTTACTTTCCGAAAGTGCGATAGACCCGGAACCTGTAGATGATATCGTTTGTCTTAAATTGATCTCCTACGCCATTCCTGGTTCGATTGTATCCTAGAAGAAATGCCGCTTTCCATTCATGATTAAACTGATAACCGAGACCAGGAGTAATCCTGAATACATTGTTGAATACTACCGCATCGATGAGGTTCCAGTAAAATTTCAAGCTTACCGGCATATAGAATCCTTTGCCATATTGCCACACGTCCCCTTGAAACTTAAAGGTACACGAGACTTCATAGCTTAATTTCAGGCCAAACTTGTTGTGCCAGTTGTCGGTTTCCAACTGAAACCGCTCCTGTAATTCCACATAATGCCGGATATCAAGGCGTTCCCGATTCGGCCAGGTAAGGGCATAGCCCTGGAAGGGAGTGATCTCTAACACATCCGGTCCATCGGTATTTTGATTGTAGTAGAATTCAACCCCGCCACGTAATTCCTCACTGTATTTCAAATCCTTGAGCATCATTTTAGGAACTTTATAGGCAATTTGCGGACTAACGTAATACCTGTTCCATGCATGAGTGGAAATTGATTTGATGCCAATCGGGCCACCAATTGACATCCGGTCAGACAACTGCCATTTTTGGTTGTAGTCCAGCCACAATTGCTGGGTAGTTTTTGTACTTTCCTGGGCGAACAGGGTGTTAAAAGCCGGACTCATCAATAAGCAGATTATCAGATACTTTTTTTGCGTCTTCGAAAGCCACTCCTTGTAATAGTTTATTCCACATGGTTGGTTTCCTTTCATAATCAATACTAATCAAACCAGCCTCTTATTTTTAGTACCAACAGGCTACCCGTGCCCATGGCCAGAATTGCTCCCAGGACAATAAAGTACCCATTCTGAGAGTTTAGCTCTGGCATGTTTTTGAAATTCATGCCGTAAATACCCGTCAGTAGTGTCATGGGAATAAAGATCACCTGAATGATGGTCAGCAGGTTTATGCGCTTGTTTGTTTTGTCCTGAATGAGCAATTGGTGATGCTCGTACACGGAGTCAAGCTGCGCTTCTGTTCTGTCCAGGGAGCGCTGAAGTGTTTCCAGCGTTTTGAGCAGGTCGTTAAAATAAACCGAATACGAATTATCGCTTTTAGCGAGGTCGTTGCCCGGAGGAAAATTGAGCGTGAAATACATTTTTTCAAACACGCTTGAAAAACTCTCCAGGTGCTTTCGTTTGATCATAAAGATTTTTGGATCAAATTCATCGGGGTCGAGGGTAATACCTTCGATCTGACTCTTGTATTTTATGATAAGCTGACCATAGTAGGTTAGCATCTCAAGCACAACAACATAGAGTATAAACTCCAAATTGATGCCTGAATTTCTAACCTCAACGGATTCACTAACACCCTTTAACACATCCTTCGAGATGTTGTTGTGTGTTTCGTGGATCAGAAAAAGAAAATTGTCCATGCCAATGACACCCAGGTAGGCCAGGGGGCTTTCACTCTTCTCATTAAAAAAAGCCAACTCGCCATAGGTCTGGTTCCTGATCACCTGAAACCGGAGGTTCTCCTGGGGCGTCTGGAGATCTTCGAGAATTTCTTCGTGGATCGGGTACATTTCCAGAATTTGGATGACTTCGCTTCTGCTGGTAGTAGTAATATCGACGAGGTACAGCTTATCAGCATCGGTCTCGTTGAGCTCCAACTTATCCCGATCCCATTCGTGTACCTTGTCTGATATTTCAAAAATCCTTATGGCCATAGCCTCAATTTTATACAAGAAGCTCTTTGCGGGTTTTCCTCCTTTGTTCCATCTTATAATTTTTTTAATGCCTTTGCGATGGACTTCCATTGTTCTTCCGTGGCGATTTCGTTCAACTCGCCATTCAGGTCAGCAAAGGCATGTAATAATTCTTTCCAATCGCCAATAACCCTATCACCAATTTCCTCCAGCTCTGCTCTAGTTGCTTCTCTTTTCTGAAGCACTGCCTTTTCTTCCGGGGAAGATTCCACAATTGCTTTGCCCGCCTTCCGGGCGCTAGCGATGAATTTATCCACTGCTGCTTCAGCTTTCTTTTTATCGGCGCTGTCGTCGAATGCACTCGAAACGCTCGCCTTCATCTTCGCCATGTGTTTGTCGAAGGCCGCAAATATTTTCTCGGAAGCCTTTTCGTCTTTTGACACCGCTTTCCTGATGTCATCCATCACCTTGTCCCATTCTGCCTGCTCAAAGCCTTGTTGAATATTGATTCGGTGTGTGAAAAACTGTTCATTGATTTTCCTTTCTTCCTCTTCGAGTTTTTCAAAGAAGTCGTCAAAGGTGTTTCTATCAGTGCCATAGTCGCTGATCAGGGCAGCCAGTTGCTTCGTGCTTACTTTGTTGGCTTTTGTGTAGTTTTTCTTTAACTGTTTGATGTTTTTATATTCGGAAAGGATGTTGTCTCTCCTGGTTTTGTCCTTTACCTCCTTTTTAACATGTTTTTCACCGTGCATGATGAGCAAATCTGCCTGAGGTCCTTTAAACGCCATAATTAGTAGGGCAAATGCGGTGACAATTCCAATGATCATAATTTCTTATGTTGAATTATGGTAAGTACGTAATGTGGTTTCGCTGGCAATAGACCATGTTTAGTTTCAATCGAATCTGCACAGCGTGATTTCGCCGGACTCTATACTATGTGATGCAAACTGGACAAATACAGTCCGTTGAATGTTTCCCATGATGGTTTGGTTCACAAGGTGGCTTCAGGAACGTATTGCAATAAATCGTCCCAAGGCCAATGCAATCATCTATTGATCCATACTTGGGATTTCTTACCGTTTCTCCTGGGTGTTCATATCAGCCTTTTACTCGGTTTTCGGTATAACACGACTACGTTTACCCTGCAAAAACCCCTAATTCATTTTAACCTTGTCCCTGAGATAGTAATTGTTTTTTGATTCAACATAGTTCGCAAAGCAGTTAGCGAATACACCCTGCTTTGGAAAGGCATTGGTGGTAGGCGAAAGCGCCCACCACTAATGCCTTAGGCCAAAGAAAATAGGTTGTTTATTTTCCGTTGTATTTAATATGCGTCACATTTAGTTTTCCATCAAAGGCAAACGGCTTTTTATCAAAGTACTCTTGCGAAACCGGCGATAACTGGTCACTTCCAATATCAAAGCAGTCGTTGGCTGTAAAAGTTAACGGGGCGCACCTCGGTACGACACCGCTTAACACTTCTTTTCCATTGACAAGGACTTGAATATTACCCTCCATTGTTCGCTGTTTTGTCCAGTGGAAGGTGCTTTTTACCTCAATATCGGTTTTACCCGCAGGAATCTTGTTTTTAGATTTTAATTTGGTTCGCTCAATTTCAAATAAATTGTATTCGTAGTTTAAATATCCATCTTTCATGTAACAGGACAATCCACCCGAAAATCCGCCCAGTGCAAAGAGTACCCCATTTCCATCTTTTGGCATATCAACAGACATTTTAATGGTATTGTCGGTGTTACCAATCGATGGTGCGGTAAATTCAGGCATTCGATCAATGGCTCCTGTAAAAGTCCATTCGGTATACGGCGGGGCTGGTCTGTCACCTGGGTGTGCCAGTACCCACAATCCACCACCAATGGGTAAATTTTTGTTTTTGGTGGATTCGATAATAAACAATTCCTTCATATCCCTGAGTTTATCAGGCATTTTGGTTGCCAGATCATTTGCCTGAGTCCAGTCTTCTTCCAGATTGTACAATTCCCACTTGTCATCCCGTGGATCCCATTCTGCTATGTTCGGCATTCCAGGAACCCATGGCGTTCTTGGGCCAAACGTACATGCGTACCAACCTTCGTGATAAATTCCCCGGCTACCCATGATGTCAAAAAACTGGGTGGTTCGATGGCCTTTGGCGGCAGGGTCGTCAAAGGTATATTTCATGCTAATTCCATCAATGGGATCCTGGGCAAAACCATTCACTTCCAATGGCATCTGGATGTCCAAAACCTCATAAATGGTTGGTGCCACGTCAGTGACATGGTGAAACTGTGGGCGTGGGGTTTTGTCAGGTTTAATGCTTTCAGGCCAACTAACGGCCATCGCCTGTCGGGTACCACCAAAGTGAGCAGCCACCAGTTTGGTACTTTTGTAAGGAGTAGATCCTGCCCAGGCCCATCCTGCATGATACATATTGTCGGTTTTGTCTGTACCTAAAACTTTCAGGCCACCTAATTCATTGAGCGCCTCAATATGATCTTTGATTTCGGTGGCGACACCGTTTTGAGCCAACAGCTCACTTATGGTACCATTTTGGCCCTCGGCACTGGAACCATTATCACCCCATATGTAGAATACCAAGGTGTTTTCCAATCGACCTTGCTGCTCCAATTCATCAATAATCCTCCCCGCGTGGTGATCTGCGTGCTCACCATACCCGGCCAACACTTCCATCAATCTTCGCTGGAATGGCTTTTCATCTTCAGGAATTGATGCCCATGAAGCTAAACTTTCCGGACGTTCGGTTAGTTCAGCGTTTTGAGGTATCCAGCCCATCTCCTTTTGTCGCTTGAATACACGCTCACGGTAGGCATCCCACCCGTCGTCAAACTTACCTTTGTATTTATCCGCCCACTCTGTGGGAACATGATGAGGCCCGTGAATGGCTCCGGTCGCCCAATACATGAAGAATGGCTTATCAGGGGCAAAAGCCTGCTGTTCTCTCAGCCAGTGTATCGCATCATCAGCAATGTCTCCGGTTAAGTGATAGGGACTCCCGTCGTCCAGTTTTTCGGGAGTGTCTACGACCGTAGTATTTCTTACCATCGAAGGTTCGTATTGAGACGCTTCGCCCGCCAAAAACCCATAAAAATATTCAAAGCCATATCCCGTTGGCCAATAGTCAAATGGGCCTTTCGATGTGGTTTGCGATGCCGGACTGTTGTGCCATTTTCCCCAGGCAGCTGTATTGTAACCATAGTTCTTCAATAATTCCGCGATCGTAGCACTGGATTTTGGGATGGTACCACTAAATCCGTCCCAGTCATTCGCCAGCTCCGCGATTTGGCCATTGCCGACACGTGTATGGTTTCGGCCGGTGAGCAAAGACGCACGCGTCGGAGAACACATAGCGGTAGAATGGAAACGATTATAAGACACTCCGTTATTGGCTATTCTGCTAAGGTTGGGTGTGTTGATTTCCCCACCATACGTGCTTGGGGTACCTGGTCCGGCATCATCTATCAGGATAACAAGTATATTGGGTGCTCCATCTGGCAGCCGTTTGGGCTTGACAGCCTTTTTCTGGATGGATTCCTGCATGGTCGGACCTGCTACCGAGCCTGATGGTGTGGGAGGAAAAGGTAAAATTTCCTGTGCCTTAAGGTTGCCTAGCGATATACAGGCCCCCAAGGCCAGTATAAAACACATTTTAAGTTTGTTTTTCATCATGTCTGGTTTTGTTTAAATAATTAATAATCTTTGTTATTATTGTTTATTCATTATAAACTATTACTCTTTACTTATTTCTTTGGATACAATAAATTTAGCTGTAGCCTCAACTGCCAGTCCGGACCATTATCCGGTGAAACTACATAATTATTATATTCTGCCTGGGCATTGATTGGTTGTTTGCCATTGTGTACAATTTTCCGGTACTCAATCCGATAAACACCAGCAATGGTAGCCATAAGAAATGGCCGCTTAATTAGTTGAATTGTTCTTGAATGCATTGTATTTCTGTTTTGGTTTTAATCATATTAATGTTCAATCTATTGGGTCTGTTTTTGGTAATGCCAGATGGGTAATTAATGGATGATGCTTGTGGTTGAGCAATAGGAAGCCTGATGCTGCAAAGGAATTGGATCAGGTAAGCAGGTATCGAATACGAGTCTTTCATTAGGTGCACGATGGATAAAAACTTGGTTTGGGTAAGATGAAGGTAATTATCTTCTGATTGCTGCGTAAGTAAAAAACCGTTACTTAACGGTTAAATGAAAAATTCTTACGATCAATTTCTTTGATAAAAAAGAATTATGAATCAACTTCACATCCAATTAAAAATCGATTTAGCAACTCAAATTTACCGCAAAATGAAAAAATCATTATTTATCCTGGCCCTTGTTTTTATTTCAGCTTCTGCAATGGCTCAAACTACATCTGAAGAAATCGACATGATCCAATCTATATTTGGAAAGGAGAAAAAAGCATTTGTCGAAGAATTCATCCAAATGGATGCTTCTCAGAGTGATGCATTCTGGAAATTGTATTACGAGTATGAAACAGCACGAAAGGAGCTGGGCAAAAAGCGTATCGCACTATTAGAGAATTATGCTGATAACTATTCGGAAAACATGGAAGAAGAAGTGACGGGACAAATCCTAAAGGAAACCATGGCCTTGCAAAAGTCAAACGACAAATTGATCTCCTCCTATACCAATAAGATAAAAAAAGATGTTGGTGTAATGGTGGCCTCCCAGTTTTACCAGATTGAGGAATACATTTTAGCTAAGACGAGATCTGAAATCCTGGAAAATATCCCTGTTTTGGGTCAGAAGTAATAATCAAGATTTTCACTGTCAGGTATTAACAGTCAGGGAGGACGCATTTAATAATATGTTTATCAAAAAATCCCAATTTTGGTTTGCGAAAATTCCTAAATGCGTTTGCCCTGTAAAGACAATGCCTTCGATCTGTTAATCCCGGAAAAGTTTACAGATTCCGGACAAATTTTGTTCTTTAAATGAAATTAGAACAAAATTTTCTGTAATGACGGTGAGGGGATTGTCAGGCATTCACCACCCCCATTTTCCTTCTAATTCTGCTTAGGGCAACGGGGGTGATGCCCAGATAGGATGCGATCAGGTGCTGCGAAATTCTTTTTTCCATTCCGGGAAATTCTTTTAAAAATATCCGGTAACGGGTTTCTGCATCAAATAATAAAAACTGCCTTTCCCGCTCAACCTTTTTGGAATAACCTTTTTCCAGTATGGCAATCAAAACTTCGCTCCAGCAGCGGTGGCCATTCAGTAGTTCTTTCCATTTTTCGAAGTGGATGGATACAATTTCTGTATCTTCCAGGGCCTGAATGCCAAAATAAGATTCACGCTTTTCGATCAATGCACTGTATGAACTGAGAAAAGTGTTTTCAGGAAAAAAACCTTTTGTGAATTCATTTCCCTGCTCGTCGGAATAATAGTACCGGAAGAAACCTTTTAATACAAACCCAAAATTATTCGGCGTCTGTCCTTGCAGCAGGTAGTGTTCATTCTTTTGATATTTCAATACCTTGATAATTGCCTTCATTTTCTCTTCTTCTTCGGGAGGGATAAGAGTGATGTTGTTGAGGAAATGAATGAATGGGTCTTTCATAATTGGAGAAATAATTGACCGGGGATTTTCTTTCTAAATTAGAATAAATCACTTTCAAAATCAAAAGGTAAAATTCAATTGGACAGGGTGAATCATTGCCTGGTTCCTATTTGAGAAGCTTTACCGCAGGGAAATTCACAGAGATGTGTTATTTAATTACCTCATAATTCAAGTCAAAATTTATTTAATTCAAATTCATAGGACTTAAATTCAAATAAATATTCTGAAACAAATATCCACCCGGTTCGGACAAAATCTTTTATAGGATTCCCTGGGGATGAAATGCAGGTTTCCCTTAATCTCAAATCGATTAATTTTTCTTGTCGTTCCCGTTCGAATGGCCATGTCGACGATAATCTTATTTCTGAAGAGCGATTTGGTCGATGATTCATTTCGCTCCTTAATATAGGAATTCAGGTCACTAAATTCTATTGGGTCAGGCACATCAATTTCTCCGGAGTTTAATAGTTGTGTTGTGAAAAAAATGGGCGCCTCCGGGGAACCGTTTTGGTGATTGTCATAAATGATATCATTTATATTTTGGAGACGCCCGGTATAAGGTTTATGGTGTTTCAAAACTTCCCATGAAGCATTGATGGTGTCATTTTCCTGGCAGGTTGACCGAACATATTTTGTAATCAGCAAAAGATTTGTAATGATCAGAATAGTGGTCTTCCATCGTCGGATTTGTCTCATGGTTTACCGATTTGGTTTTGTTTGATAAGTATCATTTGTATTAGCAAATTCAGATACGTTCTGGACTTAATGGAAAGTGAAGAATAATTATTACCGGCCAACCGTAGATTTTATCAATTAAAAATAGAGATGGGGTTTATATTGAAATCATTATATTGGCTGAAGCAAAGTAGAAGACCACTTTAAATTTTTATAACTATGGTTAGAGAGAGGAGAATACTTTTTCATTGCTGTATGATCGCATTGGTATTTTTGTCAGGGATCATCAACCGGGGTAACGCCCAGGAAGCCTCGCCATTTATCGTTGTCGATCAGTTTGGTTATCTTCCAGATGCCCAAAAGATAGCAGTAATCCGTAACCCTCAAATTGGTTATGACGGTGATGAGTCTTATTCCCCTGGCGGGAATATTACATTGGTTAATGCAATTTCAAGCGAAAATGTCCTTTCCGGAAGTCCAATGGTTTGGAACTCTGGAAATACCGATGCATCATCAGGCGATAAAGCCTGGTGGTTTGATTTTTCTTCTGTTACTACACCCGGAAAATATTATGTGTTGGATACGGAAAACAATACCAGGTCTTTTGAATTTGAAATCGCACATGATGTCTACAATGAAGTTCTGAAACATGCTGTGAGGACCTTTTTCTATCAACGAGTGGGCTTTCCAAAAGAAGCTCAGTATGCTGGTGCAGGATGGGCGGATGGGGCAAGCCATATTGGAAATCTCCAGGACAAAAACTGCCGTTTGTTCAGCAATCCAAACAGTGCTTCGACTGAAATGGATGTAAGCGGAGGTTGGTACGATGCGGGTGATTATAACAAATACACGAACTGGACCGCGAATTACGTGACAGAAATGATGAAAGCCTACCTTGAAAATCCGGGTGCGTGGGGCGATGATTACAACATTCCGGAATCCGGCAATGGTATTCCTGATCTGATAGACGAGGCCAAATGGGGGGTCGATCATTTGCTGCGCTTGCAAAAGGAAGATGGTAGTGTTTTGAGCATTGTGGATGAATCACATGCCAGTCCGCCATCAAGTGCTACCGGACAAAGCCTTTACGGTCCGCCGAGTACCTCTGCGACTCTGAATACAGCTGCGGCATTGGCCATCAGCTCCAAAGTTTTTAAAATGCTTGGTATGACCGATTATTCAACAGAATTGGAAGCAAAAGCCATCCATGCATGGGAATGGGCGGAAGCTAATCCTGATGTGTTGTTCCGCAACAATGATCCTGATTACGATTCTGAAGGAATAGGAGCCGGTCAGCAGGAAGAAGACGATTACCAACGGTCCATGACAAAACTTGAAGCTGCTTGCTTTCTCTTTGATGTAACCAAGGATGGCGAGTACAAAAACTACTTTGATGCCAATTACACGGATTCTCATTTGATCCAGTGGAATTTCGCTTATCCGTTTGAAGCCGCAAACCAAGAGGTGCTTTTGTATTATACATTGATACCTGAAGCGACTTCCTCTGTTGCGGACAATATCCTCGCTGTCTACGAAAATGCGATGATCAATGGCAGTGAGAATTTTCCGGCATATTATGAGCATAAAGATCCGTATCTGGCCCACCTTCAGGATTATACCTGGGGAAGCAATGCTGTCAAATCCCACCAGGGAAATATGTTCTTCAATCTCATCAGCTTTGATGTGGATACCTCGGTTGAAACGGATGCACATGATGCTGCTCAAAATTATATACATTATCTCCATGGAGTCAATCCTCTTAACATGACCTATTTATCCAATATGTATGAATACGGGGGCGACAATTGTGTCAATGAGTTTTATCATACCTGGTTTTATGACGGTAGTGCTAAATGGGACAGGGTAGGGGAGTCGACTTATGGTCCACCTCCCGGATTCCTGACTGGTGGCCCCAATCCATCTTATGACCGGGACGGGTGTTGTCCGGACGGCTGTGGTTCTGCTGAAAATAATGCGGTTTGCAATTCTGAAGACCTTGTGCCTCCACTTGATCAACCTAGCCAAAAGTCGTACAAGGATTTTAATACGAGTTGGCCTTTAAACTCCTGGTCTGTCACCGAAAACAGTTGTGGATACCAGGTGAGCTACATCAGGCTGTTGTCAAAATTTGTCGATGCCAGCTACGATTGTCATGGAGATAAAGATGGCGCAGCATTCATCGATGCATGTGGCCAATGCGCCGGAGGAAACACGGGTAATGAGCCGATAACCGACCCGGAAGAATGCGAAGGGACGATTACCGGACTAAATGATGAGAAATTCTGGGAGGGTTTTTCCATTTATCCAAATCCTGCTACAAAAGTATTGTTTATTCACCCTGGCAGAAATTTGAAATATAAAGCAAGGATACTGAACATAACAGGGAAGGTGATGATGACCAAAAAGCTGAATGGAGATACAACATTGGATGTCAAAGACCTGCCTGCTGGCTCTTACATTATTCGGATTGAATCTGACTCGCAAATCCTGACGAAGAAATTCATGATTAGATAATCTTTGTAATTAATGAAATCCAGGTTGGGACGGTAAGCTTTGCCATTGATGAATTTCATTTTCACAGGTTAAATGCAATTGATTCTATTTTTAAAATCTTGATGAATGCCTGATTATTTTTTGAATTCACTATCTTCAAAAAACACATCCAAATTATTAATGGCATCATGAAATATCCAATTTTTATTTTCCTTACTGTTTTCTTTTTGAGCTTTGAGCACTCCTTCGCTCAAATGGAGAATGACATAAATATCTTTTCCAAAAAGCGTAAAAAAGTAGCCCTGGATAATTATTACCTGGCTATGAATGCTTACAGTGACCTGGTTTGGTATACAGGTGTAATTGAATGGAAAGCTGACAGTGTGATCAAACTCGAAAGTGATCCAGCCATCAGAAAAAACCTCATCCATTTGAAATACAACCTTGTCAATGAACTGTCAAAAGCATGTTTTCATACGGACCCAATTGTCTCTGCGCTGGATACCTGGGCATTGACTTTTCAACTGTTAAATTATTTTGGTGATGAAAAATGTGATCAACTATATCCAAACCATTGTAAGGTATTTCAAAATATTTTTGATCGGTTAGAATTAGATTTTGCTTCGAATTATCGGGAATACATTGGTGAAGAAAATAAAAACAGGCTCATTAATTTTGCAAATAACCACCCTATTTACAATGACAATCTCCACAGGGAATCTGTTGTGCCTTATCTTTCAAAGTGGGCAAGTGATGATAACAAGGGCTTAATGGGAGGCGTCTCCTCAATGAACAACATGGTGCGGGATATGACGAATCGTATGGAATTTTACATGGAAATGATGCCCAAACAAACCAAATGGCAAATTGAAAGCTCACTTCCTGATCTGCCATCAGTCGATAGCCTGGATGAGGTGATACACGAGATGAGAGGTTTATTAAAGCAATCTGCCCATGTCCTGGGGAAAACCGAAGATATCATTGATTTTAATCGGGATAGCATTTTGGCAAATGTGAATTATCAGCGCATCGTTTCTCTTCAGATGATCAGGAACGAGCGAATAGCGGTAATGGAAACCATAGCCGGTGAAAGGGAAATATTATTGGATGCCGTGCAAAAAGAAAGGGAGGCCATCGAGAAATTTGCTTCCGGAGAGCGTGAGGCTGCCATGAATGATATGAAACTAATGAGCGCTGATATGATGAGTCAATCTACGGGAGTGGGTAAAGAATTGATTGACTATATCTTTTATAAGGTTATTATCCTGACCATTGTTTTAAGCATTGGCCTGTTAATCGCAATAGTGTTAATCAAAAAACTGTAAGTGAGCCCGGGTTCGATATTATGTCCCAAGAGAATACTTGTGCAATTCAAATCAAAATTTCATCAATCTCAAAGTTAAAGGTGATTTCTCTGACCTTCATGCTCGCAGGCAGGGAATATTGATGTTTCCCAAAGACAAAAAAAGACCCGATAAGGCCTTTATTCAAAAACAAAAGTGTTCTTATCGGGTTTAAATTTGTTTCGCAAATTTTGACCAGAAATTTACGTTATGGTTGTTTTGTGAATATATAATCTAAGCTGCTGTGGATGCTGCTGACATTCTCAGCCAGGCATTGGCTTCGTCCATCGAGTCAAAATACTGCATCATGTTTTGTCCCTTTTGGCTTAGTCCGGTTTCGATGTTTCTCACATAGAACTTTTTAAAAACATCAGCATCCATGATGACTGCAATTCTTTTCAACCCATAGGAAATGGCCTTGGGTATGATCTCGGTTTGCAGCCAGCGTGAGTATTCTGGTCCCACAACCCCTTCGTTTCGAATATCCGAGAGCCACGCTTTCGCCTGATATTCCTTTAAGTACTCTACTCCCTTGACGAATAGTTCCTGGTAAGAAGCTGCATCTGCGTACTTCTTCCATATCAGTTCAATCGCTTCCGTTTGAGGATTGTACCTGACTACCGCCTTATCCGTCTCCATCAATTTTCTCATGATTGTTTATTATGAATTTGGTTATTTTAATGAATTACAAAATTAAAATGCTACATGATAGCATTACCATTAGTTTGTTTGAGGAAGGGAGGAAGTAAGGTTTTGCGGTAAATACTTCTTTCAAAAAAGAGTTTGTTGCTTTTTTAAAATGTTTAAAGAGGAATTGACTTTGCTTATCCGGTCGATCCCCTGTTTTATCTAAATCGATCTCTCCGGGATGTGGAATTTTCTTTGAAAGAAAAATCGCCATTATTTGAAAAAATGGTAACAAATCCGCACGTTTAGATCAAAAATACTTTTAATAGTGGCTTTTATTGATGCAATTATAAATAACAGTATAAATGACGGTTAACAATAAGTGAAAAAATGATACCAGTTTTTGCAGATAATATATATATTAAAATTGAATCGTCATACTCAACTATTTCATTAAAAAAATGCTGGTTACGTTTTTTAGAATCTCTCTTATTTTCATTGTTTTTCTTGGATTTTCCTCACTTTCAGATATAACTGAACTCAAGAAGTTTGAACCTTATGAAGAATCAATTGCAGGGACAAATGTAGCCTTTAAAATGATACCCATAGAAGGTGGTAGCTTTCTGATGGGAAGTCCTGAAGAAGAAGAAAACCGTGATCCGGATGAGGGCCCTCAAAAGCAAGTCAAAATTGAGTCAATGTGGATGATGGAAAAGGAAGCTACATGGGCACTTTTCGATTTGTTCATTGATAAAGAAAAAAGTCGTGAGCTTAGCTACTCAATTGAAAACGGTCTGGAGCAGGTAGATGCTATGACACGTCCAAGCACCCCATATCTTGATCCTAGTTTTGGCATGGGCAAGGAAGGATTTCCGGCGGTGAGTATGACTCAGTATTCGGCCCTTACATTTTGCAAATGGCTCTATCTTTTGACGGGCAATTTTTATCGCTTACCCACCGAAGCAGAGTGGGAATATGCATGCCGAGCAGGAACCACAACAGTTTACCACTTCGGTGATGATCCTGGAGAATTAGGTGAATATGCCTGGTATTGGGAGAATTCTGAAAATAAATACCATGAAGTAGGTTTAAAGAAGCCCAATCACTGGGGATTGTATGACATGCATGGAAATGTAGCGGAGTGGACACTGGACCAATACCAGGAGGACTTTTATGCTGAGACCAGCGACGGATCGGAAAACCCATGGCGAAAGCCAACAGATCTGCATCCCAGGACGGTCAGAGGTGGGTCCTGGTACGATGAAGCCAAAGATCTTCGGAGTGCTAATCGTTTGGAATCCAAAAGGGCCTGGCAAAAGCGAGACCCGCAGATTCCAAAAAGTTTCTGGTGGAATACGGATGCACCTTTTCTGGGCATGCGTTTAGTCCGGCCTGCAAAAGAAATGACACATGAGGAAGTAATGGATTTTTTTAGTACTGTTTTAGACGAATAAATAAAATAATTTAATATAAAACGAATTGTTATGAACACACCTTCAAAAAAAGACCTGAATATAAATCGCAGGAAATTTGTTAAAAGTACTGCACTGGCAACGGGATTCGCTATGACGGGTGGATTGTCCCTGGCTTCGAGCGCTTATGTCAATCCAAAAGCAAAAAAATTGAAACTGGCGGTAGTTGGCTGCGGTGGACGGGGAACCGGTGCTGCTGTTCAGGCACTCACAGCTGATCCTGATGTGGAGCTTGTCGCCCTGGCGGATGCTTTTATGGATCGTATTGACCAATGTTTACTTCATTTGCAGGAAACAGAAGAATTGGCAGAAGACAGAAAGGCCAATATCAAAGTAAAGCCGGATAGAAAATTTACTGGCTTTGACGCGTATCGAAATGCCATTAAAGAAGCTGATGTGGTGATTCTTGCCACTCCTCCGGGATTCAGACCTTATCATTTGGAAGAAGCGGTTAATCAGGGTAAGCACATCTTTTGTGAAAAACCTTTGGCGACTGACGGCGCAGGTATTCGCAAAGTGATGGAATTGTTACCTATAGTCGAGGAGAAAAAGCTGAATGTGGTAGTTGGCTTACAACGTCACTATCAGACCAATTACCGTATTATCATGGAGAAGATCCATAATGGTGAATTGGGTGACGTGACCTCGGGACAGGTTTACTGGAACAGTGGAGGCGTATGGGTTCATAAGAGGGAAGAATTATTGCAAAAGTATCCCAACCTGACAGAGATGGAATATCAGATGCGCAACTGGTATTATTTCAACTGGCTATGTGGAGACCATATTGTCGAACAACACATTCACAATATTGATGTATTCAACTGGGCGAAGAATGCCTATCCTGTTAAAGCCCAGGGAATGGGAGGGCGTGAGGTGAGAACGGATAAAGATCACGGAGAAATATTCGATCACCATTTCGTGGAATTCCACTTTGAAGATGGCTCGATCATGAACAGCCAATGTCGTCATATTCAAGGATGCTTAAGCAATGTTTCAGAAACAATTGTCGGGACCAAAGGAAGGGCAAAGTTAGGTGGCGATGGAAGTGGAAGCATGACTGACCTGAATGGGAAAAGCATGTATCTGCATCGTGGTCTGGAAGATCCGAATCCATACCAGGTTGAGCATGATGAGCTGTTTGCCTCAATCCGAAATGGTGGGCAGATCAATGATCTGGAGAATGGCGCGAAAGCTACCCTGACGGCTATCCTGGGAAGGTATGCTACCTATTCCGGGCAGATGATCACCTGGGAGGATGCGCTCAACTCCACCATCCAGTTGATGCCAGCTAAAATGGATTGGAACCATTCGCCAATTGTTTCACCGAACAGCGATGGTTATTATCCTGTGGCTGTGCCGGGCCAAACGAAGGTGATTTAATTTTTTTATCACATTTATTTAAATTCAGAAGGCCTAAGACACTCTACCAGTCATCCTGTCCGCCGGTTGGCGGATCAGGATGACTTATAACTTTTTAGGCTTAGCTGGTTAAATATTATTATTTTAATCATGAAAAGAAGAAACTTTATACAAAAAAGCCTCGCTACAGGAGGCGCATTGACCGTTTCCGGTTCTACACTTTTAGCAAACCAATCATTGAATAAACCTTCATTTTTGGCTGAGAACCAGTTTAAATTAAAATATGCTCCCCACCTGGGAATGTTCAAGCACAGCGCGGGCGATGATCCCATCGATCAGCTAAAGTTTATGGCAGATGTGGGTTTCAAGGCATTTGAAGACAATGGAATGAAGGGGAGGGACAAAAGCCTGCAGGAAAAGATGGCGAGCCAGATGGCCGGCACGGGAATGGAAATGGGCGTATTCGTTGCCCATAATATTCACTGGCAGGAACCCAACCTGGCAAGTGGCGACAAAGATAAAAGGGAAGAGTTTTTGAAGGATATCGAAGGTTCAGTGGAAGTGGCTAAGCGGGTCAATGCCAAATGGATGACCGTTGTTCCGGGACACGTGGACTTGCGAAAAGACATGGGATATCAAACGGCAAATGTTGTTGAGTCACTAAGAAGAGCATGCGACATTTTGGAGCCTCATGGGTTGGTGATGGTACTGGAACCTTTGAATTTCATGAACCACCCGGGCTTGTTTTTGACCAAAGCAGCACAGGGGTATGAGATTTGCCGGGCGGTTGACAGTCCGAGCTGTAAGATCCTGTTTGATATCTATCACCAGCAGATCACTGAAGGAAACCTAATCCCGAACATCGATGCAAGCTGGACGGAGATCGGTTATTTCCAGATCGGTGACAATCCCGGAAGGAAAGAGCCTACGACCGGTGAGATCAACTACCTGAATGTCTTCAAACACATTCATTCGAAAAGCACGGATTTCATTATGGGCATGGAGCATGGTAATTCCATCGATGGTAAAAAAGGTGAGGAGAGGTTGATTCAGGCATATCTGGAAGTGGATAGTTTTTGATAAATATCAAAACCCAAAAATCAAATGACAAATAAATTCCAGGTTTCAAATTGGAATTTTCAAACTGTCTGTTTCAATCATTGATTTTGGGATTTATCCCCAAAAATTCAATCAGGGAAACACCATTTTCTGATTAGTATTAATTATCCTAAATTGGAATTCGTGTTGGTTTTTTCTCATATTATGGAACGTCTTTTGACTATATTCATATTTTTTACATCAATTTTTCACCTACATGCTCAATCCGATAGTTTGGAAATTACGATTGATTCAATTGAGCCTATACAAGTTGGTGATGTTGAATTTATTGATCCAATAGAAATTTGGCCTGAATTTCCTGGAGGAAAGGACTCTTTGCGAAATTTTATAGATCAAAATAATAAATGGCAAGTGGGAAATGAGACAATCGTAGGTAAGGTTTATGTTGCATTTGTTGTTGAAATTGATGGGAGCATTTCAAACATTGAAATAATGAGAGGCCTGCATGCAACTTGTGATAAAGAAGCAAAACGAATCATAAGTTTGATGCCAAATTGGAAGCCTGGCAAACAGATGGGGATCACTGTCCGAACCAGGATGATTATACCAATAACTTTTGACGGAATGAAATAAAAGTTCAAAGGATGAAAATCGGCTTAATTACATTTTTTATTCTAGCTTCATTCATAGTGGGAGTGTATTTTTATAATGATTGGTATCATAAGGATATTCACTCAAAACCAGAAGTGTATGTGAATGTAAATTATCGTGGAGTAACGGATCCAGTTTTATTTATTGACAATTTGAACTATAAGGAGGAATACCTAAATTTTTATAATAAGCTACTATCAGGGAAGAAAGCAACGTTCAATTTTCCTGTGAAGTCTTTTCCAGCAAATCATCAAGTATATTTGATAGGATATACTCCAGATAGTTTACTCGCAGAAATCGCATGTTATTATGACTTTGGAAAGGATGGCGACTGGTTTACAACAGGATTTGTCATTCCATCCGCCGTCCATCCTATTGAATAATGTGAGATTTTTAGTCGCTCAATTTTTTAGCCGATAACCTACGCTTACTCCAAAAATGCTTTGATCTTCGTAAGACGACATGAAATCACTAAAGGATAGGATCTGTCCAAAAGCATACTGAGCTTTGAAATCGAACCGCTCTTTCAACTGAAAATTAATACCCATCCCTAAGTTGTAATTAAAAGCGGTTGTGGTTTCTTTTTCATAAGTCTCCAATTCGTAGGGGTAACCTGGCACCAGATACGTTCCAGCAAATAAGTATGGAGAAAACTTTAAATCAAAAGGAGTAAATATCCAGTCAGCGCTAATATTATGGTATGTTTTTTTATTATTGGCAGGCCCAAATCCTACAGCAATAACATTCGGATAAATCTCACCAAAACTATAAATGTAACTGATCCTCGTACTCAGCTTTTCATTCAGCGGAAACCGATATCCAACACCTATTTTCATTTCGTAGTCGATTTCCCTCCAGTCAAAAAAATCGTATACATACTCATCTTTGCCATCTACCTGAAAAATAAGATCAATGGATTGTGCAGATATATCGAAATAGCATTGGAAGATGAAAAGTAGAATAAAAAAATATTTTTTCATTGATGTTTCCCAGTCTCCTGGCGATAAAATAAAAATCAGACTATTATTTTTTCAACAAAATTACGAACGATTTTCAGCTTTAAAACAAAAAGTAATGTTTGAAACTTACACAAACGAAAGATTGTCTGGAGAGACGTTAAAAATGGTGTAATAAATAACTTCGAATTTTGTTCAAAGACATCTCATGGGAAAAATTATTGCAAATAGAAGACTAGACAAGAGAAGAAATTCCCGCACTTTGTTGCGGGATCTGTCGGAAGTAGCTCACCAAGTAGCTTAAAGGATCAATTCCTTTTAATCCACTGACTTTTAATTGTTCTCTTTAGCTTTCAGGAGATCCCGCAACAAGTGCGGGAATTATTCCTCTCGTATGCAGACTCAATCTGGTGTGATTTTGTAAGGCGAACCATTTACCCTGCAGATTTAGATGAAAGGTATTTTAAATGCCGAAATAAATCTGCACGTATTCTGCCAAAGGCATCCTCTTGAGACAAATGCGCACAATGAAAAAGTTCTTAGTTTTTTTGGGCCTTGAAAATTGATTTTTGATAATTGAAATTTATTTGTTTTTTGACCTTTGCTATTTGTCATTTTACCCTTGAATAAATAATTCAGCAATCTAACAAAGTATACTTAAAATATCGGTTCCAACCCTTCCCATTTCACTGTCCATTCTCCATTTTTCGGAAATCCCGGATTCTCGACCTCTGAACCACCATAACCTGCCGCCATCATGGCTACAGCTGTTAATAGTCCTCCATTTCCCGGCAAATAGAGTCGCAATCTTCCATCCTGATAATTGTGTCCGTTGACTAGGTAAGTGTTTTTTTGAGCATCGGTAAACAAAGAGTTGATGGCCTGCTCAGGTTTGTTCAGCCTCGTGGCAGTCATCGCCAGCATCGGGTAGTCCCAGCCCCAGGTAGTTTCCCAGTTCCATTCTCCCATCACATTTTCATAGGTAGCCGCCATTTTTGAGGTGTCGATCCTGGTATTGGGCAGCATGCCATAAGCGCCGATCACGATCGGGTGGTCCCTTCTTTTCTCGAAATTGGTAAAGGCATCTGTTGCTTCAGCTGTGGGCAAATAGTATTCTTTTGCTTCAGGGATGGGCGCAAGATTGTCTATAACCTGTTGCCAGTTTTCATCAGTTTCCATACCCAGTCGCTCTCTCCACTTTTGGGCGATTTGAAGTCCCCAGTGCCAATAAGCCAATTCAAAAGCAGGATCACTTGTCTCGGTAGCCCGAAAATGTTCCTGGGCAGGGATTAAAGGGGGGCAAAGATGATAATATCCGTCATCTTTCTTTTTGGCAAAAGAAGCCATGAATTTGGCCGTTTCAAATACCAGGTCTTTGTATTTGTCCAGTGTTTCATCGGATGGGTCATTTCTATAAAGTAATTCCGATAAATAGATAAAGTGCGGTTGCTGCCAGACGAGGAATTCACCAACACTCGAGGGACTGCTCTTCCCATCAGGACCTGTCATTTTCTGCCAGCGAACTCCCTCATACCCCTGCCACTCTGCGGTTTCCCTAGCATAGTCCTGATGATCAAAATACCAGGCCATCGTATTTTCCAATAGTTCCGGCCTTCCCCACAATGCAAAATGAACGGCGTGCCACCAGTGCATTTCCATGTGGAATTTTCCGTACCAACTGTTAAATGTCAGTCCTGTTTCTGCGGGCGGTAAATTGCCTGAACACTGGATCTTTGTGAGGTATTGGGAAAGGATAATCCTTCTCTCCAGCTCATTTGCCCTTGGGTCAGTACTACCCGTCATATCTATGGCTCCACCTGAGCTCCAGAACCTTGACCATTCCTGCTCACTGGTGCCAAGTGTAGTTTCGAAATCTGCAACACTAGCATTTTTATCCGGATGAGAAAACAACACATTGCACTGAAGGGTTTCCGAATCATCTGTTGTTGCCAGTTCGAAATGATGATCACCTACCGGTGATAATTTGCCGGAGTTATTCCAATTGACCGAAACGGTGTACTGCGTGGCATCAACGTTTCGCTGAATTTCTGCTGAATTGTTTTCGGAATGAGTTAGCTGTGATGTGTGTGCTTCAGGTCGACCCCAATCATATCCCGGACATGTGTGGCATTCCATTCCGTAAGGAAAACGAAACTTAATTTTTAAGCGGTCTTCCTTTAACAGGGGAGACTCAATTTGAAAAGAAACCTGGTCCTCATTTTGGTGTCCAACCGTCTTTACTGTAACCGGAATTCCTTCAATATTGAACGTACTTTCAATTACTCCTTTCCAAAGATCCAGGGTTTGATTCGGATTTTGGATTTCTTCCAATGCGATTTCATTGCCAGTAGAATCAAGCAAAACCAAACCAACAATCCCAAGGTGTAGACGGTGAGGATTGGCACGTAGCCACTGGGTGGCCCTGCCTGCTCTTCCACCGCGGTGCTGTGTCATGTAAGGCACAGGTTCTTCCTTGCAGGTTTCAAAATATTCGCCAACGTCTTCCCGGGTGTAGTTGCTGTCGGAAGGAATGGTGTGCCAGCCCCAATTGGACATAGTGCCGAGAGGAATGCCATTTTCGTATTCTATCGGAAAAGTTTGCATGCCTGTTATGTCGACTGTGTAGGCGAAATTGCCATTTCCTACACTTAAAGATCCAAGAGTGTCAGACTGGTCGAGATGGACGTTATGCCTGGAGACTACTGCAAACCGATTGATTTTTTCGATTGTTTCCGGTTCCTTTTGCGAAGTACAACTCCACAAAACGGTGTTCAGGGAAATGAGCAAAAAGGAATGAATTAGTCGGGAATGGTGATTTTTCAAGAAGTTCAAGGGCTTTTTCTTTTTAAATTATTTCAACGACAATATAAATATTAAAAAGTCCGTCACTTTCCTGTACTTGCAGCTATACTTTTTCGTGAAGAATTGTACATTTTTGACAATTAATGAAAACTAATCGTAATAGATTTACCGAATATAGCCTCCGCGATGGAAGTTTAGCTTTCAACACTTTACGACTTCCATTTGAATTATAGAGTTCAAATTGATTGAAATGTGAAAAAATCAATTAATGCAGAATGGAAAGGGTTACTGAAAAGTAGCCTTTTTCTTTTTGTAGTGGGCGATGGTCAGACGTAATTTGTAATAGTCTACCTTCTCTTCCAGTTTTTCATAAAGAGGCTTCAGTTCATCGGGTTGATTTAATTTCAACCACTCTTTTTCAATCAGATCCAGTTCGTCGGCAGTTATATAATCCTCCAAACGTATGTCCTCATCCTTTTCGTAAAGGTAGGCGACATGTGAGTAGATAGTGATGAGATTCATGTTTCTTCTTTTGGCGATTTCTTCCGGACTCAGACCTTCTTTCAGCATCGATCGAGTTTCCAGGTAAGTTTTGCCTTTCAACGATTTCAGCTGAGAACCTTTATTCACATACGATTGGATAGCTTCAATGAATTGATCCCCGTATTTTTCCAGCTTGTAGTCACCCACTCCATTTATTCTGAGGAGGTCATTTTTGTAAAGAGGTTTTTCCTCTACCATTTCTTCAAGTGTAGCATCATTGAAAATCACATAAGTTGGAACACCTTCTGATGAAGCAATCTTCTGACGTGTACTTTTAAGAATCCCCATCAATTCTTCTTCAAAAACCTGCGTTTTGGACTTGGGCTTTTCATACAGCGCCTTTTCAAATTCCCGGGGTTTGGATAGCTCTACCTTTTCATTTTCAAACAGCACCTTTCCCCCGACCGGAGTCACTTTCAATTTGTTATAGTCCGTATAATCAACCTCGTAAAGCCCAAGGTTGATCATCTGCGAAATGTAGTCCAGCCACTGCTCCCGACTGTAATCTTTTCCCGCACCATAGGTTTTGATTCGATCAAATCCCAGCTGAGATATCTCATGCCTGTTGGCCCCACGTAGGATGTCGGTCAGCATGTTAATGGCTACCCGTTCATTCAGCCTTTTGGAAGCCGACATGGCCATTTGAGCTAAACGGGTCCCATCAAATTTCTGAGGAGGATTTTGGCAGTTATCACAATGACCGCAAGGCTGTGACCGGTGCTCTCCGAAATAGCTCAGGATCATATTGGTACGACAACTGGTCGCCTGACAGAAATCTACCATCCGAAACAGCTTGGAAGTCTGCACTTTTTTATAGGTGTCATCACCCTCGCTCTCATCGATGAATCTTTTCAAAATATGTACATCGCTGTAGTTGAAGAACAGGGTTGTGTTTGCATTCAACCCATCTCTTCCGGCACGGCCCATCTCCTGGTAATAGCTTTCAATGTTTTTGGGCAAATTATAGTGAAAGACAAAGCGGATATTGGAATTATCGATTCCCATTCCAAAGGCAATCGTTGCACAGATAATCCTGATCTCGTCTTTTTGGAATGCTTCCTGGACCCGGTGTCTTTTTTGTCCGTCAACTGTGGCATGATAATGAGCGGCTTTAAAGCCTCGCTGATTTAATTTTGTAGCCAATTCTTCCGTTGACTTTCTGCTCAGGCAGTAAACGATGCCACTGGCGTCCTTGTTTTCTTCCAGGTATTTGATGATATGATTTAGCCGGTTAAAGGCAGGAAGGACTTTGAGCTGTAGGTTTTTTCGCTCAAAGGAGGAAAGGTATTTTTTAGGATTTCTCAGTTCAAGTTTTTGAGCAATATCCTGCTGCGTGGCTTTGTCCGCCGTAGCTGTCAATGCAAGAAACGGGACATCCGATTTTTCATTGAGCAGGGTAGGGAGTTGTGTGTAAACGGGTCGGAAATCATTTCCCCACATCGACACACAATGCGCTTCGTCGATGGCGATCAGGTTGATATTTTTGCTTTTAATGAAATCAATGAAAGCAGGAGTAACAGCTCTTTCCGGCGATACGTAAAGAAGCTTCAATTTTCCTGATTTAATTTTTTGTGCGATCTCTCTTGATTCACTTCCTTCCGTTGTGCTATTGAGTGAGGCGGCCTCCAGTCCGTTTGCCCTGAGGGCTTCCACCTGGTCTTTCATCAGGGCGATAAGCGGAGAGATGACCAGCGCCATTCCTTCCATCGCAAATGCCGGTAGCTGATAGCAAATGGATTTGCCTCCGCCGGTAGGCATGATGATCAGGCTGTCATTTTTCTGTAAAGTATTTTGAATGATCTCTGCCTGTTGATCGCGAAACGAATCGTAACCAAAATGAGTTTTGAGCAGGTTGTAAATGTCCGGTTGCATAATAGTTTGGTAGTTAAAAAGTGAAATGCTTGGCAAGCAAAAAATCAGAATAAAAGTAAAAAGAATTTATTGTTTACATAAATTCTATCCAATGAATTCCTGACATGATTAATTAACTGAATAATAGAATCCTTAAATTTTTACTTTATGTATATAATTTATATATCTGATATTCAGAAAATAATATTGAAATAATAAAGTAAAAGTTTAAAGATATCTGTGTGAAGCTTTTTGAAACTGGAAGGTATATTCGTTAGCTTTGAAAACAACTTAAGGTCAACCTGAATGAATAAGATAGCGATCATAACTGGTGGCAGCAAAGGAATAGGCGAAGCGCTGGTAAATGTGTATGGAAAAAATGGGTATAAGGTTTATTCTTTGTCCAGAACTTTGGACCGTGGAAATGCTGAAACGAATATCTATGAAGTAAGGGTAGACCTGAATGATGCCAATGCAACCTCTGGTACATTGGACTTCATTTTTAAGGATATTGGGGATATCGATATCGGAAAAATTGTCCTGATCAATAATGCAGGAACACTGGGGAATATTGGCCCATTGGAAAAAAGTAACCTATCCCAAATTCAATCTGTCATCAATGTTAACTTCACAGCGGCAGCAATCCTATGTGCAAAATTTATTGAAAAAGCACAGAAGCTAAATGCCGAAAAAAGCATCGTCAACATTTCATCCGGAGCTGCAACCAGGGCTTACTTCGGTTGGTCGCTTTATTGCTCTACGAAAGCAGCAATAGAGATGCTTACCCAATGCATTGCGAAAGAGCAGAATGAAAAGACGAATGGTGTGAAATGTATAGCCATCATTCCCGGAGTAGTCGATACGGCCATGCAAACAGAAGTAAGGCAATCCAGTCCGGAAGATTTTACTTCGCACCAAAGGTTTATGGATTTGAAAGAAAATAATTTGTTAAGCGATCCGGCAACAGTTGCAGTAAAAATATTTGCAGCTGACCAGGATCAGACAATACATAGCGGGGAAATTGTCAGTGTAAGAGAAAATTAGTCAATGCATAGCAGATGAAACCCGATGCAATCATTTTTGATCTGGATGGCACGCTTTGGGATGCCGTTCCAACTTATGCAAAAGCATGGAACATTGTCCTTCAAAATCACAAGATCGATAAATATCTTCATCCGAATCAGTTGCATCCACTGATGGGACTGCAAGCGGAGATATTTCTTGACAGAATCCTTACCGAACAAACAGACAGCGAACGGTTAACAATGTACAACGAGATTGTGGAATTGCAGGATGAATTGATACTGAAAGAAGGAGGGAAGCTGTACGATGGTGTGGAAGAAGGTTTGCGAAAACTTTGTTTGAAATATCAATTGATGATCCTGAGTAATTGCCCTGCCTATACTATCCACCACTTCCTGGAGTGGTCAGGCTTGGAGGAATGTTTTACCGATCATTTGAGTTATGGTTTAAGTCCGGTTTCAAAAGCAGAGAATTTAAAAATTCTGACCAGGAAAAACAATCTGAGCTCTCCGGTTTATGTGGGCGATACGGATTCAGATAGTCAGCAGGCAATAAAAGCTGAAGTACCTTTTATGTTCGCTGATTATGGTTTTGGGACAACAAAAAAATACCAGCTCAGGTTTGAATCATTTAATCACCTTTCAGAATTTTTTCTGGAATTATGAGCTTTAACCATTAAGAATTGATTGCATGACCTATTTGAATGTTTACCTGGGATGCGTTTTATTATTTTTCATTCTGGCGTTTTTTATCAAAAATGTTAAAACCTACCTGGCTACGGGAAAGTCCGTTCGTGGAAGATCGTTTAAGCTCACCATTTCCATAACCCTTTCAACAATCATTTATCTCATCATCATCCTCAAAATATTAGGGTTTCAATTCTGGATACTCGCAGAATCTGTTGTATTAAACAACCCACTTTTCCAGGTCATCGGGATCTTCCTGGTAACAAGTGGGTTTGTGTTGGGTCTGATGGCCCTTCAGGCGATGAAAGATTCCTGGAGAGTAGGAATAAAGTACGATCAAAAAACCGATTTGATAACATACGGTATCTATAAATTCAGCCGAAATCCCTATTTCTTATCTTATGATCTTTTGATCCTTGGCTATATTTTCATTTTTCCAGGCTGGATTTTAATGATCCTTTATATTTGGCTTGTATTGACATTTCATTTGATGATCCTGGAAGAAGAAAAATATCTAAGTGATATTCATGGAGATGAGTACGAGCAATACAGAAAAAAGACTGCTCGCTACTTTTCTCTTTTCAAATAATAATTTTCAGACAGAGTTATTCTGTTTTAATTCCTGCAATTTTGTTAATTGTATCAATAAAAATGTTATCAAAATGAAATACCTGACGATCCTTTGCGCAATTCTATTTCTTCTTTCCTGTCAAAACGTGAACAAATCATCTGAATCAACAGATGCAAATGCTCACATGGCTCAATTACTTGCTGACTACCACCTGGATTATCTGGAGCACTACCCACTCGAAGCAACAAGCAATGGAATAGATGGATATAATGATAAGTTTCCTATCAACATATCAGAATCTTACAGGCAAAAACTGAGAGATTTCTATAATAAATACGACAGCGGATTGGATAGCATTGATCGTGCGCAACTCGACGACATGAACCAAACCAGCTATGATGTGTTGGCCTGGGAATGTGATATCCGACTTCGGGAACTTGATTTTCCTACACATCTCACACCTATCAACCAGTTTTACAGCATGCAAAACACAATTGGCCAATATGCCTCCGGGATGTCCTCTCAGCCTTTTAAAACTGTTGAGGATTATGAAAACTGGATCGTCAGGGTAGGAGAATACCTGGTTTGGTGTGATACGGCCATTGCCAATATGAGGAAAGGAATGGCAACCGGATACGTATTACCTAAAATGCTGACATTAAAAGTTATTCCACAGGTGGAAGGACTCTCTCAAGGTTCTGTTGAAGATCATTTGTTTTATGGTCCGGTCAAGTTTATTCCTGATGGATTTACTGATGATGAAAAAGAAAATATCACAAATACATATTCAACCCTGATATCAGAAGAAATCATTCCAAAATATCAGCAGCTGACAGCATTTTTCAAGGATGAATACCTGCCGGCGTGTCGGGAGACATCAGGTATCTGGGATACTCCCAATGGCGGCGAATTTTACCAGCACAGGATCAAGTACTACACAACAACAAGCATGACGGCAGACGAAATTTTTGAACTTGGACAAAGTGAAGTTGACCGGTTAATGTTGGAAATGGAGAAAGTCAAAAATGAATTAGGTTTTGAAGGGGATATGAAAGCATTTTTTGCAGATCTCAGGACGAAAAAGGAGCTTACTCCCTACACCGATCCCCAGCAGGTAATCGATCATTTTAATGAAATCCATGAAAAAATGAAGCCACAATTGGAGAACCTTTTTGATATGGTGCCGAAGGCGGAATTTGAAGTGCGGCGTACAGAAGCCTTCAGGGAGAAGTCTGCCAGTGCAGAGTACAGTTCTCCATCGCTTGATGGAAGCAGGCCTGGAATTTTCTATGTGCCCATTCCCAATGTCAGGGAATATAACATCCTATCAGATGAAGACCTTTTTCTTCACGAAGCTATCCCCGGGCATCACTACCAGGGAGCATTGCAACAGGAAAATGACAGCTTACCTGATTTTCGAAAGATACTTTATTATAGTGCATTTGGAGAAGGATGGGCGCTTTACAGCGAATCACTTGGTAAAGAATTGGGATTGTACACCGATCCTTACCAATACCTGGGGATGCTGATGGCCGAAATGCATCGTGCCATCCGATTGGTGGTGGATGCAGGAATGCATGCTAAAAAATGGACCAGAGAGGAGGCGATCCAGTATTCCCTGGATCATGAAGCGAAGACAGAAAGTGATATCATCGCCGAAATAGAGCGGTACATGTCGTGGCCGGGTCAGGCATTGTCGTATAAGGTTGGGCAACTTAAGATCAGGGAATTAAGGGCCAAAGCTGAAAATGAGCTGGGCGAGAATTTTGATATCAAGGAATTTCACAATCTCGTTTTAAGTATCGGAAATGTTTCACTGGCTGTCCTGGAAAATGAAGTGAATGAATGGATAGCTGAGGAGAAAGGGGCGGTTTGATACTACAATATCAGAAGGTTATTCGCAAAAGTATGCGAAGTTTGATACAAAGTTTAGCAGAGAAGTTCGCAAAGCTAAGCGTAATCAAAACTGTTAAACAGGCATATCAGTTGGCTGGAATGTGGATTTTGAATTCGGAATATTCATTTACCTCCGATTCAATTTCAATGCTGCCATTGAGTTTGGCCAGGGTCTCTTTTACAATGTATAAGCCCAGGCCAGACCCTTCCGAAGTTTCATTTGCCCGGTAAAACATCTCAAAAATTTTGTCTTTGTATTCATTCTTAATGCCGACCCCGTTATCCCTTACCGATATCTCATATTCTCCATTGTTCCGGGCAAAATTGATATCAATAGTAGGAGAACAATCATTTTTTGTATGCTTGATTGCATTGGAAATGATATTGGACAAAATGATTTTTAATCGTAGATAGTCCGTGTAAATAGTCATAGACGGGTCAAATTTCAAATTAACATTTGATTGACCTGTACGAAATGATGCCTGATGCTCTTGTAAAATTTCCCGGATTAAATTTTCAAAGACGAATTCTTTTTTAATAATGTCATGTCCTGCATTTCTTGAGAACTGCGTGAGGGAATTGATTACTTCTTCCAACTTGACAATACTTTTTTCTATTAAGTTGAAATGAAGACTTAAATCTCCATTTTTGTTCTCAAGTTTGGCGATGTTAACTAATCCAAGAACAGATTTTAGTGGAGCGCTTAAATCATGAGAAGCGCTATAGACAAATCTGTCTAACTCTTCATTTGACTTAACCAATTCTGCAGTTCTGTCCCGCACCCTTTTATCCAGGTCATTGTTGATGGATTTTAATTCCTTATGTGCCTGCTGTAGCTCATGATTTATACTTTGTATCTGCTGGCTTTGCTGAAGAATTTGTTCGTTTCGTGTACTGAGCTCATCATTCTGAGATTTTATTTTTTGTTGGTTTTCCTTTAACTGATCCAGCGCTTCCCTTAGTTTTCTTGTTCTTTCCTGGATTTTTTGTTCTAAAAAGCGCTTTGAATTCCTTATTTGTCGGGTTTTAATCAAATAAAAGCTAAGTCCGGTGATGATCAAGGCTAACGCTACTGCAAATTTAAAAATAGCGGTATTGAAAAATGGTGGTTTGATCCGAATCAATAGCTGCGGCCCATCTTCATTCCAGGTGCCAAATTCATTTGCACCTTTAACCTTAAATGTATAACTACCGGGGTTCAGATCGGAGTAGGAAACATAATTTCGATTTCCTGATTGCACCCAATCGTTGTCTACACCTACCAATTGATAAGAAAATTGATGTCGTTGATAGTCCGTATAATCGGCCAGAACAAATTCAAATGACAAATAATTTTGCTTATGATCCAGTTCAAAGGTGTCATTTGCGACAATATCGGACACGAATTGTTCATTATAAATATCCACTGAAGAAATTATGAGGGGTGATACAGCGTCATATTTTGAGATGCTATCGGGGTGAATTGCATCAAGTCCATTGTGCCCACCAAAGATCAGGCTGCCATCCTCGTGAATTTCAGAAACACCCAGCTCATAAATGTTTCCCTGCAGACCATAATCTTTATTAAAATTTGTAAATGTTTTAGTTTGTAAATCAAATTTTGACAAACCATTAAAAGTGCTCAACCAAACATTGTTCTCCAGGTCTTCCTGAATTCCTAATATAAAATTTACTGGTAATCCATCAGATGTGGTATATACTATGAAATCCGGATCGTTGACATCGTTCATGAGATTTAACCCTCCCGCCTTGGTACCCACCCAAAGCCTGTTGGCGCCATCCATATAAATGGGTCTGACCATGTTGCCACTTATGGATTGCTGGTTTGATCTATCGTGCTTGTAAGACGTAAATTCATTGGAATTCAGATTAATTCGGCGCAGCCCGTCATATCGTGTGGAAAGCCACAAATTATTCAGATTATCCAAATAAACCTGAAGGATATCTTTACTATCATCCCTGAAAAAAGGTTCCTCATGTTGGTACCGGGAGATTTTATTGTTTTGCATAACGAACAAGCCATTGAAGGCACCAACCCACAATCTTCCATTGTGATCTGCTTCAATTACGTTAATGGTAATATTTGAGATCTTTTCAAAAGTTTCATTTTCTTCATCAAAAAAGTCCAGACCATTTACAGTGGCTACATAGAACTTTCCATCCGAAGTTCTAGCGACGCTTTGTATGCGATTCGAGTTAACACTGGTCGGATCCTGAAGGTTGTTTTTGTATTGCCTTATGTCACCGTTCAATATGTCAACCCTGTATAATCCGTCAAATTTAGTCCCAACCCAAAACAATTTCTCATTTTGAGGATCCTTATATAAAGCAAGAATGTGCTTGTCCTTTAAAGGTAGCAGAGGGCTCAGGGATTTCGGCCAGACATTCACAATTTCCTTACTTTTTTCCTGTCTGAACAGGCCTTCAAATTTTGAACAAACCCAAAGTGTACCTGATTTGTCTTTTAGAAAATATCGAATATGATTGCTCGTTAGTCCATGTATGTCGTTGTTGTTGGTGTTTAAACGAATATAGGAATGGTCTTTCAGATTGAGTAGAACAATTCCTTTTGTATAGGTTCCGATCCATAGTTGTTCATCGTTTTCATTGTATATATCATTAATTCCTTCATAAATCAATTCTTTTTTATCTTCCGGTTGATAAGACCATGGTATAAATTCTTCTTTTTTCGGATCAAATCTTTCCAATCCTCTGTGAGTACCAAGCCATAAGTTCCCCAAGTTATCAACCTCTATGGATCGAATGAAATTATATAATAAGTCACTACCAGGCCTGTTAAGTGGGAAGGACTTGTAATTCTTGTCACGGGGGTTAAACTTTATAAGCCCCTTGGTTGTACCCAACCATAACAGTCCATTTTCATCTTCAAATATTTCATAAATTGAAGTAGCCGTTTCGACCTCCTCACTATTCCTGGAAAAGCCGAAATACTCGAAACTATTCTTTTCAGGCACAAATTTATTTAAGCCGTTTTCAGTACCAATCCACAGGTTATTCTCAGAGTCGATAAAGAGGGTATTGATAACATTACTGGAAATATCATTGTGCATGGATTCTGCTTCCAGGTAGGGGGTAAAGGTATTGCTTTCACGATCATACTTATTAAGGCCATTGTCGGTTGCTACCCAGAGAAATCCATCTTTATCCTCAATTACTTTATTGACAAAATTGCTTGAAATAGAAAGAGAATCCTTATTGTCTTTTTGAAAAAGAACGTATCGGTTTCCGTAGAATTTGCAAAGGCCTATTGCTTCAATGGAAATCCACATGATCCCTCTTGAGTCCTGGTAAATGTGACGAATATTCACACCCGGAAGACCTTGTTCAAAGGACAGCTGGTTAAAGCTATAAAGCTCTTTCTGACCGAAACCTGCCAGGGTGAAGCTTAGGTAGATAATTAAAAATGCTAAGGTTTTTCTTGAGGCCACTAGTTGAATACCTGTTATTTGTATGGTGATTACTACTAAAGTTACAATTTTTTCATCATTGTGTATTCAAAATAATTGAACACAGAAATTACTATATTTTTTTTGAAGATTTGTTTCTTAACTGATTGCCCGGTCGAGATGGGTATAGCCGCCATCCGGAAAAATAAATTGTCCGGTAGTGTGGGAAGAACGATCAGATAGCAAAAAAACTACCGTGTCGGCTATTTCAGAGGAAAGGGTCATTCTTTTCTGGAAAGGGATCTTGCTTTCAATCTGTTTTCGGGCTTTCGCCGGATCAGGAAATGTGCTTAAATAATGCTGATAAAGGGGAGTGTAAACCTCAGCGGGAACAACGGCATTTACCCTTATGGAGTAGGGAAGGAGCTCAACTGCCCACTCCCGGGTAAGGCTTAATACTCCACCTTTTGAGGCAATGTACCCGCTCGTTCCCCCCTGGCCGGTAACAGCAGTTTTTGATGCAATGTTAACAATAGGTCCGCTTGAACTTTTTAAAGCAGGCAATAGATAATGAGTAATACTATAAACCTGGATCAGGTTTTTCTGCAGGGAAGCGATGAACTGATCCGGATCCCCCTTTTCCAAGCCAATTCCATCATTTACGCCCGCATTGTTTACGAGGCCATGAATTTCAGGGAATTGCACATTGACCTCCTCAACAGCTTTTCGACAATTTTCAGGTTTTGACAGGTCGGCAATAATTGGTTTATATAACTGATCACCAAGATCCAGCTTTTTCAATATGGAATGGGAAGCTTCCTCATCTTTGTCAATGATCACAGGTACAGCCCCTTCTTCTCTCAGCCCTTCGCAAATGGCTCCGCCAATTCCTTTTGCTCCACCCGTGACGACTATAACTTTACCTTTGAGATGAAGATCCATGGATTCTTTCGGAGCTATTTGTAAGCAACCACTTTTTGTTTTGAAATTCCCAGCTTTTCGATTCCCAATTCTACTTCATCTCCTGGTTTGAGGTATTTTGGAGGATTAAATCCCAGTCCAACTCCTTTGGGTGTGCCGGTAGAAATGACATCGCCCGGTAGCAGGCTCATGAATTGACTTAAATAAGAAACAACTGTCGGAATATTGAAAATGAAATCGGCAGTACTGCTGTTTTGTACCATCTCTCCATTGAGTTTCAACCACAGGTTCAGATTGTGGGGGTCTTCAATTTCATCCTTTGTAGCCATATAGGGACCTATCGGAGCAAATGTATCACAGGATTTTCCCTTTACCCATTGGCCGCCTTTTTCTATTTGAAATTCCCTTTCACTGTAATCATTGTGCAAAACATATCCGGCCACATAGTCCATGGCTTTATCCATGCTGACATAACTTGCCTTCTTTCCGATCACTACCGCCAGTTCCACCTCCCAATCGGTTTTTTGGCTGTTTTTTGGAATAACTATATCATCGTATGGTCCGCAAATAGCTGAAGTGGCCTTGAAAAAGATAACGGGTTCTTTTGGCAGATCCATTCCACTCTCCCGGGCGTGTTCCGCATAGTTCAATCCGATGCAAATCAGCTTGGAAGGTCTTGCAATAGATGGTCCCATACGGGTAGATTTGTCAATAATCGGGCAATTGTCGAGGTTCTTGTCTAACCAGGTTTTTAACCTTTCAATGCCTTCAGACTCAAAAAATCGCTCGTTGTAATCTTCGCCAAAAGCAGCGACAGATCTCCAGTTACCATTTGAATCAATGATGCCCGGCTCTTCACTACCGGGACTTCCAATTCTTATTAATTTCATTTTGCTTCTTTAAGGTGCCAAATTTATAAATCCTCCGTCAATTAAATAATCATTTCCTGTAATAAAGGATGCCTCATCCGAACACAGGTACAGTGCCAGGTTGGCGATTTCTTCCGGTTTCCCCATGCGGCCGATTGGCTGGGTTTTTGAAAGTTTGTCGAACACCTCTGTTTCTTTTCCGGGATAGTTTTTAGCTATGAAATCATCGACAAATGGTGTATGAACCCTTGCTGGAGAAATGCAGTTACAGCGAATGTTGTCTTTTAAATAATCTACGGCAACAGACATGGTCATTGCCCGTACTGCTCCTTTACTTGCTGAATAAACAAACCGTTCCGGAATACCCATAGTGGCCGCAATAGAAGCCATGTTCAGGATCACACCACCACCTTGATTTTTCATATGCTCAATACAAGCCTGCATCATATTGTAAAATCCCTTTACATTGACAGAAATTATCCTGTCGAAATTAGCTTCGTCCGTATTATCCAATTTTCCGACATGGGAAACTCCCGCATTGTTTACCAGAATATGAATAGGCATATCTGCTACAATCTGATCAATGAGTGACTTTACTTCGTCATTTTTTGATACATCGCACTTGTAAGCCAGGGCCTGAACACCTGTTTGTTCAATGGATTTTGCTACTCGTTGAGCGTTCTCAAGGTTATTATCCAAAATTACCACTGACGCTCCCTGTTGGGCGAATGTCTTGCAAATGGATTCTCCAATTCCACTTCCACCTCCTGTAATGACTGCATTTTTTCCTGCTAAGCTAAAAACTGACATTTTTAAATTTATTGACAGATGGATTCAAAAATAGGGAAAAATAGGTTTAATCAATGAAATAAAATGTCAAATCAGGCTGAGGATATTTGTTTGTGAAAAAATGCATAATCTATTGAAGACAACACCTCTTGAATTTTTCCCCACTTCCACATGGACAAGGATCATTGCGTCCGATTTCCTTCGGTCTTGAAAGTTTGTGGTTTAATTTTTCAACCAGGTTTTGGCGAAATACTTTTTTCAGGAAGGAGTATAATTCAGGATGTTTTTGGTGCATCATTACAGGCCTCTCAAAGAAATATTCGCCGGCAACGGCAAAAAATTCTTCTGCATTGGTCGCTCCATAAGGATTGATGTCCGATTGATTGCTCAATATCTGATCGATCTTTTTCTTTCCAAGCTCCATCCATGGGAGGGATGGAGCATTATCCATAAAAGCTTTTGGGATCCCGTCAATCAACCCATCCTCTTTGTCCATCAAGTGTAGGAACTCATGAATTCCCACATTCTTTTTGTCCTGTGAATTGGAAAAACCCTTCCTTAAAAGTGGTTTAGAAAGGATCATCATGCCATCCAATGATCCGGTGCCGACCATTCCTCCGATTCTTCGGTCAGGTCCGGTTATTTCAAAATCAGTATTGAATAAATCCGGGTAGAGTAAAACTTCCCTGATGGTGGTGTATTCAAATCGGGGAATGGCGAAGGTCGGGATGATGGCGCTACTGGCCACCAACAAACAATCAATTTCTTCAACGGTTGTTTTGATTCCGGTGATCCGGACTTTTTTCAGGAACCGGGTGATTCGTCTTTCAAACTCAATTTTTTCCTCTGGTTCGAGCGATCGATAGTATATTATGTGGTTATGGAGTAACTTCCTCCATTCCGGCTTAAAATCAGTGAATTGAAAAGTAGTTGGTTTGCGTTTTCCAATATTAAAATAATAGATAATACTCAACAGGATGATAAACAAGCTAAAAAAATACAGACCCATAAAAATTAAAAAAAATAAATACTATTTAATGATCTCTACCTCATAGGCAAAATGCTTGGTGTCACCTTTCCAGAAAAATTTGACAAACTTTTCATGGTAATATATCTTCACCCTTTTTCCTTCATCAATGGCTTTATTCAGTTTGATCAACACACTATCATTCTTACTGGGAACCGTGAAATCCCAAACGGTGGGAATAGCGCCATCGGGCGTATTGGTAATGCCACCTACATTTAATTGCCCTTCGTGGGTTTTAAAAATAACACCTTTACGACTCAGCTTCATGGGTATCCCGGCCCGGGTTCCATCGCTGTAGTCGGCAAAATTAAGGAACAGGAAAACACCGATAGCAATGACCAGGATGATAACGCCAAGTATTTTGAAAAAGGAAATTATTTTTCTCATAATTTAATTTGTAGTGTGTCCCAATATTATGAAATATGCTCTTTCTATGAAAAGAGATTCAATTAAAATTAGATTATTTGATGATTTGTTGGTTAAGTTTAAACGAGTTCCATTCTTCACAAGGAATACTTGAAAATTTTATGAATGCGGATCAATACCCTATATCAGAAATAATCCTCATCTCTATCTGCATTGTCGGCATGATGCTTTACGGTTATTTCTCTAAAAAGACCGATTGGACCGGCTCTCTTTCCGGTGGTGTGATCGCGTTTGTTATTTATTTCGGTACGGGTTTGCCGGGGTTGATATATTTTCTTTTATTTTTTCTATTAGGTTCGCTGGCCTCTAAATGGAAATACAGCAAGAAATTTGAAATGGGTTTTGCCCAGGAGAATCAGGGGAGAAGGACGGCTGTTCATGCTTTTTGCAATGCAGGTGCAGCGGCTTTTTTTGCCATGCTGATTCTGTTTGATATCGATGAGGAGCTTTTACATTTGTCAGTAGCATGTGTGTTTTCAGCAGCCTTGTCAGACACCTTTTCCTCAGAAATTGGCAATGTGGTTGGGAGCAAATACTTTAATGTTTTGACACTCAAGCCCGACAGAAGAGGCAAGGATGGGGTAGTGAGTTTGGAAGGGAGTCTGGCAGGTATCATGGGGAGTTTTATCATTGCCCTTGCTTTTCTTATTTTTAATCTTCATTGGATGTATTTTCTTCTGATCTTTTTTTCAGGATTAATGGCAAATTTGCTGGATTCAATATTAGGTGCAAGCCTTCAAAAGAAAGGGATTCTCAACAATCACTTGGTTAATCTGGTGTCAACTTTTGCTGCCGGACTTATCGGGTTAACAATTGGGATTGGGATAACTTAAGCAAATCGCAATTTTCAATTGTCAAAAAATCAAACAATAATCAAATACCAAATTCTAAATTCCAATCCGTAGTTTTTTTCATTGGAAAACTGATTTTTGAGATTTATTTGAAACTTGTCTTTTGATATTTGTTTTTTAAAGCTCCTTTTATTTCTGAGATTCACCCTCTTTATTTATTTAATTAACAGATATTCAAATAGTTATGTATTCTGGCACAAAGGTTGATATTCAATTGAAAAATTGATATCACAATGAAAAACAGGCTTTTTACGTTACTCGCAATTTTTCTTTTGATGGGCTCTCTTTCATCTTGTTATGTGGATATTGAAGTTGCAGATCCTTTTGTTGATGTGGTCAGCGTTCACGAGTATGAGACAAAGGATGTCGTTTACCAGGAGTTCGAAAATGGTGTGCTTGTTTACGAAGAAGCTGTTTACAATGCGTGGATTGATATTGACCTATGGAACAATGGGGGATTTAGAGCCAGGAATGTTCAGGTTGAGATTGTGATGTTTGACCGTCACAGCCAGCAAACTACCGTCCTTTCAACAAAAGATATCCGGCCGGGGGAAACCATAACCGTTTCATACAATACAGGCTATGCCTTCACAAATGATTACATCGACTATGATGTGTATGTGTACTGGGATTAATTTTGTAAAACCCTCACCTCGCAAATCTCTTAGAATGATCAGGTATAGCCGCTAAAAAATTCAATTTCCAAAACACAAATGACAAATAAATACCAAATTTCAATTTCCAAAGTATCAAATGTTTGGACTTTGAATTTTCGCTTTTGTGATTAACCCGGTTTATTCATGTGAAAAACATGAATAATGACGATAACTTATTAAAAACATTTGTTATTCAATAAGTTATGTCAGGGTTAACCCCGACTTTATCAAAATCCTTATTACCCAAATTTGAGGAATGGCTGTATTCTATACTAATGGTGAAAACAAACTTATTTCACTTCAAATCAGGATTTTGCTAAACGTCGGCCCATCGGGCGGAAAATTCAATGAATTTTCCGGGTTAATTTGTTATTTGATCAGCTGAAATTTGGAGCTTTAGCATACACGTTTCCAAAGGATTTTTGGTTAATCCTAACCTACTTCTTATCAAAATTTTTATCGATGTATCCCAGGAAATCTCCCGATGAGATGAATTCATTCCAGGTATTCACACCGATATTTTCGAAAACCCTTTTCTTATTGTCAATTTTGGCAATGATGTATCCGGAATTGTTGTTACAGGAGTAAAACCAGGCTGCCTGGAATCCATCCATGCGGTTCAATTTGATGTCTTGCTTCGATCGAAAATCAGCTGCCTCGATTGCAAGAATTTTCCCATCTTCATCCAATGAATTCAGGTTCAGGCTATCACAATTCGTTTTCTGGGCAGGCATTTCAAAATTATGTTCCACTTCCTGAGCAAACGTTTTTTGATTTTTAGCCGATAGAACAATTATCAGAAAAGTGATTACCAAAAACCTCACTTCTTTTTTTTTTAGGCCTGAACATCCAATAAGCTATCGCAATAAAAACGATCAATCCGCCAATCAAAGCCAAAAGCGATCCTCCGGTTATTTGATCAACCGCATGCATGCTAAAGCTCTTCTAAAACAATATTGTGATTGGTGTAGATACAGATGTCTGCGGCAATATTCAGGCTTTCCTGGACCATTTCTTTCGCAGAAAGTTGGGATGCATGTTTCTTCAAAGCCAGTGCAGCTGCCTGGGCATACATGCTTCCTGAGCCGATAGCGGCTATATCGTTATCGGGTTCGAGAACATCTCCCGTACCACTCAAAACAAGGATTTCTTCATTGTTGGCAACAATCAGCATGGCTTCCAACCTTCTCAGGTAACGGTCTGTTCGCCAGTCTTTTGCCAGCTCGATGGCTGCCCGCTTCATATTTCCGTGGTAAGCGCCCAGTTTTTCATCAAAACGTTCGAGCAGGGTAAAAGCATCCGCGGTACTTCCTGCAAAGCCGGTTATGATCTTACCATCCTGCAGGGTTCTGATTTTTTTGACATTGCTTTTGGCCACGTAGTTTCCCATCGTTGCCTGGCCATCTGCGCCAATGGCCACTTTTCCATTGTGCTTGATGGCAATTACGGTAGTTGAATGTATTTTCGTCAACGTAAATCGTATTTGATTTGTGAATATATGATACTGTAATAAAAAACCCTGAACAAGTCCAGGGTTTTTATTATACGTTTAAACGAGGATCCTGACCGGATCTTCCAGTAAATTTTTCAAAGTTTTCAGGAATGCCGCGCCAATCGCTCCATCCACGGCCCTGTGATCACATGACAAGGTCACTTTCATTACGTTCCCCGGAACGACCTGACCGTTCTTCACGATTGGGGTTTCCTTGATGCCTCCAATAGCCAAAATGCAGGCATCCGGTGGATTGATGATGGCGGTAAATTCTTCCACGCCAAACATGCCCAGGTTAGAGATGGTAAAGGTATTACCTTCCCAATCTGCAGGTTGCAGTTTTTTATCTCTGGCTTTCTGGCCTAACTCCTTTACTTCAGCAGATATCTGCGACAGCGTTTTTCCATCAGCAAATCGAACGACCGGAACAACTAATCCATCTGCAATTGCTACGGCCACCCCAATATGTACGTGATGATTTTTACGGATCTTATCTCCTTGCCAGGAAACATTGACATCCGGATTTTGCTTCAGCGCAGCTGCTACGGCTTTGATGACCATGTCGTTGAATGAAATTTTAACAGGAGCAATCTCATTCATGCTTTTTCGGGCTTCTATGGCATTGTCCATGTTGATTTCCATGGTGACGTAGAAGTGAGGAGCAGTGAACTTGCTTTCCGAAAGACGCTTGGCAATGGTCTTTCTCATTTGAGAGACCTTTTCTTCTTCGAAGCTTTCCTCACCGATTGCGGCAGGAATAGCCACACCGGATGCTGTCGTTGTTACAGTAGCTGGTTCAAATGCTTCAATATCCCTTTTGACAATTCTACCACCTTCACCGCTACCCGGTATTTTGGTAATGTCATAGCCCAGGTCTTCAGCTAATTTTTTAGCCAATGGAGAGGCCTTTATTCTTCCATTAGTGGAAGTGTCAGAAGTTCGTTCGATTGATTTTGCTTCGCTTTTGGCAGCTGGTTTGCTTTCAGAAACTGTTTCAGCTACAGCTTCCTTTTTTTCTTCTTTTGCCGGTTTATCTTCAGATGAAGCCTTTGTTTTTTGCGCTTTAAGAAGGGTTTCATAATCAGCGCCCTTTTCACCGATCACAGCAATTACTCCATCGACCGGAACAGAATTTCCTTCTTCAACACCTATGTAAAGCAGGATGCCATCTTCATAAGCTTCCATTTCCATGGTCGCCTTATCCGTTTCAACTTCAGCTAAAATATCGCCGGATTTTACTTCATCACCCACTTTTTTTAGCCAACTGGAGATCGTTCCATCTGTCATGGTATCGCTCATTTTAGGCATGGTAATGACAGAAGCATTGATACCGCTGGTGTCAACTTTTTCAGCAGGTTCTGATGCAGGCTCTTCTGTTTTTTCTTCTTTCTTTTCTTCTGTCGAAGAACTTGCTGATCCCCCAGATTCTATTTCTTTCAGAAGGTCGTCAATATTTTCTCCTTTTTTACCGATGATAGCAATCACCCCATTTACTTCAATGGATTCCTTTTCTTTCACCCCGATATAAAGAAGTGTGCCTTCTTCATATGCTTCCATCTCCATGGTAGCTTTGTCGGTTTCGACTTCTGCTAATATGTCTCCTGATTTTACTTCGTCTCCAACTTTTTTGAGCCACGATGCGATCACCCCTTCTTCCATGGTATCGCTCATCTTTGGCATTCTGATAATCTCGGCCATAAAACTGATTTTTAGCGGTGCAAAATTAATTAAAAGTATGTTTTTATTCAGTTTTTCACCAAAAACTTCTCTCGCAATTCTCAAAAAAATTATAAGTTTTTGGATAAAAGGGGGTTAGGAGAATGGATGCGGTTGCAGGGTACGATTTTGATTGGAGGGATTGTCTGTGAAAAGTGAAAAGTTAGTTGGTGATCGGTAATCACTGATCGGTCAGTGAATGAAGTGGTTTGTTAGATTTACAACAGTCTTATTTCAAGCCTTCGGTCGTTGTTTGATAGATTTCCTTCAGCAATCCGAACTGGTCGCCTTCGTTGTTGTTCTGAAAGATGATAATGCCAATTCCTGTATCCTTGCTGAACTGCATTTTGGTTGCTATACCTGGATCGCTGCCATTGTGACCCCAAAGCGATTCGAAATTTGATCGGCTCCAGCAAAGCCCCTGATTATGGTCGCTTTTGTCCTGTGGGGAAAGGATCTTTTCGACGGTGGATCTCTTGAGTATTCTTTGACCATTGAATATACCCTCATTCATAAATGTACGGAGGAAATAGGAGAGCTCTTCAATATTCGTCCGGACCAATCCATCCGGATAATTTGGGAAACTGTACAGACACAACCCAATATTGGTTCCCAGGATAAATTCTGTTTCATTCGGGAAGAAGTCGCTAAAATGATTGATGATCATTTGCCGGTTGTCATTATTGACGAATATGTGGGGAGTAATGTGGTTGGTTTCATCAATACTTTGGATAAACCACCCAGTCTGTTGCATACCAAGAGGTTCAAATATATTTTCCCGACAGTATTGTTTGAACGGCTGTTTGCTCACTTCTTCAACGATATAACCGAGTAATCCAAAACCAACGTTGGAGTATTGGTGTTTCTCACCCGGCTTTTTGTCCAGAAAATTTGCTTCCGGGTTGTAAAATTTTCCTCCCCCAACAAGGTATTCTGTGATCCAAACCTTAAGTGAAATAGTCGGATCGCCGCATTGGTAACTTTCCTGGTATGCAGGGCCATCGATGATGGACGAAGTATGCGTCAGCAATTGTTGAATGGTAATCATTTCATCCGGATGATTGGGGTTTTGAATGGATATGGGCAAATAATTATTAATATCTGCGTCCAGTTCAAGTTTTCCCTGCTCCCAAAGCTGCATGATCGCAGTGGAAGTAATGGTTTTCGAGATGGACCCTACGTTCATGATCATATCAGGGTCCATTTCCTTTTCGGCTTCCACATCTGAAAATCCATAACCTTTGGAAAAAATCAGCTCTTTGTCTTTTACGATGCCGACCACCATGCCGGGGATGTTGTTTTCTGCCATGTGGGATCCCACGAGGTCATCAATTTTCTGAATGTCGATCTGGGATTGACAAGGAAGGATTGTTACAAAATGAATTGTCAGGAAAAGTAACGTCTTGGTGCTGGTTGTCATAGTGGAATGGATTTGCAATTGCTTGTTTTAAATATAAGCACGATGATGATAAATTCGATTGGGTTGCATGGGAAAAGGTGTAATTGTTTGACATCTTCATAGAAATTTTGCCTTGGAAAGCTAACAGTTAGGGGTAAATAGTAAAAAGTAGGTCAATAATTAACTTATGATTAAGTATAATTTATGACATTAATATTTAGGGTTGTATTGCATGACTATTGTGATCCAATTTTTGGAATAAATGAAAGTCATCAATCATTTTCCTATCTGGTTAAATGAAGGCCGTCTATTTCCGAAATGTGATAAAAAGGCCCATCAAGCATCAAAATAGCTGATTTTTAAGACTTTTGATCATTTGAGTCTTATCCGATACACAGCCAAATTGATCCATGAGAAAGTCTCGGAAATTGATTCCGCTCAACTCTGAAAAGTTAACCGGTTAACTTTCAAAAGTTGAGCGGTTAACTTTTCATTTTGATACGGTTAACTTTTTGAAGTTGACCGTATGTAAATTTGGTTCTGATTAATTATGATTTTTACGTGAAAAAATAACACGCTATTTTTAATAATTAGAAGCGTTGAGTAACTTCTTCAATTTCAAATAAATATTGGTGTTAATAAATACTTTTTGTGATTAGAGTTCTTTCATGGAAACACCAGATAGAGCTAAGTGTTGTATAAAATACTTAGTCTGTTACGATCTTGTAAAAAGAATTTTTTAAGTGACCAGGTTGACAATGATTACTATGCAGGCAATAAATAATATACCAATCATCCTGTGTTTGAATCCCGTAGTATAACTATCCATTATGGTAAAACTTTCATTATCATACATAATTTGATCAAAAGATTTTCTTTTATATTTTTTAAAAATGCTGGAAATTAATTGATTTAACAGGAAAAGCACAAAGGCGCCTATATATTCCAGACCTATTCCAACCATTATCAATTTTGTTTAATGAACCATGAATCACAAGTTCTTTCCATCCGTTTCCTTCACAATCTGCTGTAAAAACTCGTAGAATGGCTTGGCAAATTCTTTTCTTCTCAGCGCATACTCAACGGTGGTTTTCAGGTAATCAAGTTTGTTACCGATATCATATCGCTTGCCTTCAATGGTGACGGACATTACCTTCTCTTTTCGGGAAAGATTCAGCAGCGCGTCGGTTAGCTGAAGTTCATTGTTCTTTCCTTTTGGTGTTTGCTCCAGGGCCTTATAGATTTCCGGAGTAAGAATGTACCTCCCCGCTATTGCGAGATTGGATGGGGCTTCTTTTATGGATGGCTTTTCGATAAAGGTGTTTACTTCCATGATGTGATCGCTAAGCTTGTCGCCACCAACAATCCCATACCGGGAAACCTTGTCTTTTGGCACCACTTCCACAGCTACGACAGTGGACTGGTATTGATCATAGACATCAATCAACTGTTGGGTTACAGGTATGACTGAATTGATGATCGTATCTCCCAACAGGACAGCGAAGGGTTCGTTGCCTGTGTGAAATCGCGCATAATAAATGGCATCACCTAATCCACTGATTTCCTTTTGACGCACATAGTGGATGTTAGCCATATCGGCAATGTGCCTGATTTCATTAAATAGCGTTTCTTTCTCTTCTTTGGTCAGCCGATCCTCCAATTCCGTATTCCGATCAAAATGGTCTTCCATGGCGCGCTTATTTCGACCACTAATTATAAGGATGTCTTCAATTCCCGCATCCACTGCCTCCTGCACCACATATTGGATGGTTGGGGTGTCAATAATCGGAAGCATTTCTTTTGGTTGGGCTTTTGTAGCCGGTAAAAATCTTGTTCCTAGTCCTGCAGCGGGTATAACAGCTTTTTTTATCATCATAGATTATAAAATAAATGGTTTAATCACTCTTGCATTGATCTTTTGCAGATGGATCATCAGGCTCCTTAATGTTTCGTCATTATCATATGTTCCAATAATGGATCCTCCTGAACCTGTGAATTTTGCGGAAGCTCCGCATTTTCTTGCAGTATTGACCAATTCGAGGTTGCTTTCGCTAATGTTGAATATTTTGGCTCTAAGATCAAAATTTTTATTGATCAGCTCAGATAACCTGGTAAAATCTCCACTTAATATCGCCTTTTTCCCTTCAGCCGCCACCTCAGCAATCTCCGATAAAGTGTCAACGACAAGTGCATCGCCCTTTTCGAACCTAGCCTTTACATCGTTAAATACAACTCCTGATACTTTGCTCAAATTAACCTTATAAGCAATGTATAAATTTGGCAATAGCTTGGGATCAATCTGTTCATAGATCCCATACTTCCGGGTAGCCATTTGATCCTTATTAAAGTCCATGAAAACGCATCCTTCATAAACCTGGATGACGCGGTCCTGGAGACCCGCATTAATGCCGAGTTCTTCCTGTTCCACTTCCAAAATAAGGCCCGGAAGGACTTTTTGGTCTATCTCTACCTCATAAAAAGCCATAAGCGCTCGCATGGTAGCGGTTATGATCGCGCTGGAACCGGCCAAACCTACCTGGCGGGGAATAGACGAATTATAACGAATTGTAAAATTTTTTCCATGCAGTTTTATTTTGTGTGTATCACAATACTCACAAAATTTCTTGATCGAAGCTTTAACAAGTCGATCTCCACCGTAGTATCCGGATAGCTCAATCGTCTCTACGAGCTGATATATATTCCTGAATATATTTTTATCTACTGGCTGCTGTTCTATTTGCAACTCAGGAGATTCATACAGGGAAACATGTGCCCCAAAATTTCGAACAATGATGGATATGGTTTTTCCAAAATAACCATCTGAAGGATTGCCCAGCAAGCCTGCTCTGGCAAATGCCCTTGATTCAAAAATCATTTAAAAGTAATTTCTTTTTAATTAAAAGAGGTGCTAAATATAGCACGATCGTTGTTAAGTTAATAAAAATAATGAATTAATGGATGCTGAGGGCAGAGAGCGGTGAGCAGAGAGATCCTGATTCCTAATTCCCTAACACCCAATCAACTTAATCAACTCAATAACTAAATAACTATATACAAGGGGCAAGGAATGTGATCTGTGATTAGTAAAAGAAGTGAAAAGTAAACGGTGAAAAGTGAAAAGTGTGAGCCCAATCAAACCAATCCACTCAATAACCTAATAACTCAATAACTATTCACAAGAGGCATGGGGCAGAGAGCGAAGGGTACTCTAATTTCTCAACACCCAATCAACTCAATAACTAAATAACTCAATAACTATTCACAAGGGGCAAGAAATGTGATCTGTGATCGGTAAAAGAAGTGAAAAGTGACCAGTGAAAAGTGTGAGCAATCAAACCAATCAACTAAATGACCTAATAACCCATTAACTCAATAACTATTCACTGTTCACTTTTTACTTCCCAGCGGCCAATACCCAATCCCAAAAAATACAAGTCCAAATGGGTTACATTTTAAGTGAATTTTCACTTAATCTACAGAGGGTTATTCAAGACCTTCTCTATCAATAAGAGTACCAAAAACCTATGTTATATGATTGCTAAAATATTATTGTATTTGTTTAATTGTTCTTAACTTAATTCCATAATTAAACCAAAACCCCTTCAGCCATGCAACCCCAGTTTATTGAAGAATTACTGAGATTGTTTTTTAACAGTTGCAGTAATAATCCCAAGGTCTTTGTCGCCATTTTTGATCATTCCAATACCATTATTGGTTTTAACTTCAGGAGTAATGAGCATCGGTTTACTGATGTCAGTGCATCTTTCAAACATATTCTCGGATACAATCTGAATAATATATTGGATAATGGAAATTTTACTGAGAAGATTGTTCACCCACAGGACAAACACGTAATCGATGATTGTTTGAAAAAGACCATTCCAGCAACTTCGCTGTCCTTACAAAATTTTCCTGAATTGCCATTTAACAGGGTGAAATGCCGGGCCCGGCATATTCGTGATTACTGGAAGTATTTCATTGTTTATGCATTAGATTACTATAATGATTTTGATCAGACCACTGATAAGATTGGATTGATCGTAGACGAAAGGATAGGGAATCATCAGGAAAAATCAAAACATGAAAATGAAGAGGATAATGATGATACTTTCTGGAAGTATCAGAATTCGACCAGACCTTTTTCTGATTCGAATGCCGAACATATTTCTCCAAGGGAGTCGGAAATTCTGGAATTGATCAGCAGGGGGATGGTGACAAAAGAGATTGCGGTTAAACTCCATATTAGCGATAGCACTGTGGTAACTCACCGTAAAAACCTCATCTCCAAACTCAATGTTCGCAATACAGCAGAATTGATCAAAAAGGCTGCCAGATACATGTTAATTTCTTAAGTAGAATATCATGCCAAAAATCAGCAATATCCCCATTTTTTAGGATTGATGTTCGATTCGAAAATTTCAAATTTTGATTTGTTGTCTGAACGCGAAATTGAATTGCGGTATAATATCAAAGGTGGTAGGTACCATCAGCTTAACCATTTGTCATTCAGGCAACTCATAAAGCATCTTTGGATGATCAGCAAAGCACTCACCTTTATTGAAGATCAGGTAAATTTATATTTTCAGGGGTTGATAGGCCCCTCTACTCAAAAATATGCTGTACTTGGTAACATTGCCAAAATAGTCGATGGCAATGAGGACGAAGAAAGCTCAGGAATAATTATTTCCCTTGTAAATGTCGAGGAGGACAGGATATCCAAGAATCCCGATGGCATTTACAGGCAGATCGACAAGGTGATCAAAACCAATCCCAAAATACTGGTAAATCTCTATGTATTATTTTCTGCTAACATAAGTACTTATACGACCGCATTAAGCAGAATATCTGGGGTCATCCAATGTTTCCAGAGCAACAATTTCTTCACTGGCGATACTTTTCCTTCGCTTGACCCAGAAATAGAAAAGCTTCATTTAGAGCTATATACCATGAATTTTGAGCAGGTTAATCACCTATGGAGTACTCTCGGTGGTAAGTATTTACCATCGGTTTTATACAAAATGAAACTGGTTACTATCGCCGATGAGGATAATCAGACAGAAGGTGGCCTCATTACTGAAATTGTCATGAAAAAAAATGCCCTGGCAGGTGCATTAAAACCTAAATAGGTATGAAGTATTCTCCTTTATTTACCATAGAGATTGAACACGACTACTTCTCCGAATCCAAACCGGACATACTTCAGATAGTGCCTACAGTTGAGACCGAACGGATATTATCCGGATCGGGATTGATTGCAAAATTTCTCAGGAATAAGTTATATGTACTGGTCAGGCATTTGGACGCTGATACCCCACTCTTAAATCTATCCAATGATTTCACCCTGCAGTTCTTCCTGGAGGTGATCCGTCCGGACTTTGCTGAGATCACGAATCTAAATTTAGATGATCCATATAACCGTAAACTTTACTTTAGCAATGGAAATTCCATTCTGGATGGCAGTAACAAATCAATTGACAATATCTTATATCTGAATGAGAAATTATCCCAGTTCAATTCCGCTAATGCCTACAAATACAATGATATTGTCAGGGATAGTTCGGACATAGCCCATGAATGTCTGCAAAAAGTTGCTCCTAATACCGGAGATCTAACAGTACATTTTAGAAAGCTCGAAAAGGTAAGCTATGTCACCCCGTCAACCAGCATCCTATTCACAGGTCCATCAAAAGTCATTGATTTGAAGACACCTGCTCCGGAGGTTGATATTAAATACTTTCAATTTAATCCAGCCACGAGTTTATTTGATATTGAGGTAAAGAATACCCTGATTGGAGCAGGAGAAAATCCAACCGGCATGAACATGACGAGTGTTCTGCTCAGTTTTTCGGATGAGGAGAATAGCTTATTTTCCGAAGGCCTGTATAAAGTGATCATCAATACTCAGGAAGAATATTTCTATTTCCGTCCTCAAAATGATTGGCAGCAGGTACTGGGCATCATTAACATTCACAATAATCCGATCGCAGCCAATAATTCCTACAGAATTTTAAAGGAGGATGGCACATTCTTCATGATCGCTCCGGCAAATGAGGAGATCGATACGAGGAATTTCAAAATCCGGTTTGCTCCATCCCAGTACCTGATGAAATATTTGTGCAAGACGAACAAAGTCACCAATATCACCGACGACGATGGTGTGATTGCCTTTGATAATCTCGGAAATAATACTTTCCAGAGTAAGCGACCGGTGCGCTCAAGTGAAATCGCTCCTGATACCATCTCTGTATCTTATGATGGCTCGGGTATCTTAAAGAAGACAAAAGTACCGGGGTACAGGTATTTATCGATAACGGATGATGACAATAAATATATCGTAACTGAAACCTATTTGAATTTGTAAAAAATAAAATAACGCATTATGGCTACTGTTTTCAAAACACCGGGTGTCTATGTGGAGGAAATACCGAAGCTGCCACCTTCCGTTGCTCAGGTAGAAACAGCGATTCCTGCTTTTGTAGGATATACTGAGAAAGCGGAAAAACAAGGGGAATCCCTTTTAATGAAGCCCACAAGGATCTCCTCTTTGCTGGAGTTCAGGGAATTATACGGGGGTGATCACCTGATTGACCAGATTTCTGTGGTGGTAGATGAGAATAATAACTTTGCCGTCGATAGTGTCAGTATAGCCAATACTGAAAGGTATTTGATGTATGACAGCCTACGCCTGTTTTTTGACAATGGCGGAGGGGATTGCTACATCGTATCGGTAGGATTACACGGAACTGCGCCCACGTACGGGGATGAAAATACTGTGCCGGCTACAGGATTACGCGGTGGGGTAAAGGCCCTTGAAAAATACGATGAGCCTACTATCATCCTATTTCCGGATGCTATCAATGTGGTCACAAATGGCAGTGACGACGCTGGTTTTTACAGCCTGCAACAAATGGCTCTTGAGCAATGTGCCAAACTACAGGATCGAGTTGGGTTGTTTGATTTGAAGGAAAATATTTCCAATGATCTTGATACTGCTATCACCAATTTCAGAAATAACATAGGGATCAACAACCTTAAGTACGGGGGCGCCTATACGCCTTATGTAGTTACCACTTACCCACGGACGATCAATGTTTCTGATTTTAGCGGAGGGATTAAAAATAAGGCTGCTGCTGTTCTAACATTGAAGGATCTTTCCTCAGACAGTGAGCATTTGGAACTTATAGACAATTATGAATTAGCAAACGATGAAGTCGCTTTGCTCGCCAATTATATCTCCACCATAAAATCAGCCAAATCGAATGGTGATTTAGGTGGGGGTACTGTCCTACCTACCATGAAGGAAAAGTACCTGGAATTTAAAAAAACCGTAGATGGTTCTACTGATGCTTTAACCGCTCAAACCGCTACTCGAAATTTGTTTACATTTTGTAGAAATTGTATTAGCGGATTCCAGGATATGTATAATGATCTTGATCTCACCACAAGTCAGTTGGCGAAAGATATGAATACCTATGCCAAGGCAAAGAGTATGCTGCAAGGGGCGATCAGAGGAATCGTTGGAATTGACAAGCATGATAGGGTTAGGGAATTAAACAATTTACCTAATGCAAATATATCCTTGCCGGATCTATATAATTTATATGATGATTCTGATGGAGTTGATTTAAATGCCGATTGGGTAGGTTCAACTTTTGGAAACATTCCTATAATTGGGCAATATACTGGAACTATGAGTAATGATGCTGATGCGCCGGTTGCTGCCAGGCAAGTTGCCAATGATGTATTAGGCGAATTTGAAAAGCTGATTGCCTATGCAGACGCCGTAACAAGCGCCGCAAATAGTTACATGATTGCTGCGCAAAATAATTTGTATGAAAACCATCCGGTTATTGGAAACATCGTCAAGCATATCACCAAAAAGATCAATACCCTTCCACCGAGCGGAGGTATGGCGGGTATTTATGCCAAAGTAGATAACACCAGGGGAGTATGGAAAGCGCCTGCCAACGTGAGCATGAATTCGGTCACCTCACCATCCGTTTTCATCAGTCATGATGAACAGGCCAATATCAACGTAGATGCTGTTGCAGGTAAGTCCATTAATGCCATCCGAAGCTTTACCGGCAAAGGCACGGTGGTCTGGGGCGCAAGAACTTTGGCAGGGAACGACAACGAATGGAGATACATCAGTGTTCGTCGCTTCTTCAATATGGTTGAAGAAAGCTGCAAAAAGTCAACCGAACCGTTCGTGTTCGAGCCGAACGATTCCAATACCTGGATCAAGGTCCAAACCATGATCGAAAACTTCCTGACCAACCTCTGGCGCCAGGGAGCTTTACAAGGCGCAAAACCTGAACATGCATTTTATGTCGCGATTGGACTGGGCAAGACCATGACGGCGGTTGATATTCTGGAAGGCCGCATGATCGTTGAGATCGGAATGGCGGTCGTCAGGCCTGCAGAATTCATCATCCTGCAATTCTCTCACAAAATGGCTGAGTCTTAAGATCCGATGATCAAAAACGTAAATCATTCATGAATTAAAAGAAATAATCATGGCAACATATCCATTACCAAAATTCCACTTCCTCGTCCAATGGGGAGGAAGTAAAGTTGGGTTCACTGAGGTTACCGGTTTGGATTTCCAGGTGGAACCCATTGAATACCGGGAAGGGAGTAGCCCGGAATACCACAAAATCAAGATGCCTGGCATGCATAAGTTTAGCAATATCACTTTGAAAAGAGGCACCTTTACCGGAGATATTGAATTTTATAACTGGATGAAAACCATCAGTTTAACCAATGTTGAACGTCGGGATATTACCATTAGCCTGTTGAATGAAGCACATGAACCGGTCATGACCTGGGGCATCAAGAATGCCTTCCCTATCAAGGTTCAGGCAAGTGATTTTAAGGCAGATGGCAATGAGGTGGCGATCGAAACATTGGAGCTGGCTCATGAAGGAATGAAGATTGTCGAATAAGCAATTGATAGTTTGGCAAAAGTAGATCTTCATCGAGCCGGGGGCTATTACCCGCCTGTCAGTTTTCATTTCAAAGTTGAGTTTATCAACGTTGGGAATGACAACGACGTCCGCTTTCAAAGCGTCAGCGGGTTGAGCCTTGAGCAGGAAGTTGAGGCAATCAAAGAAGGCGGTCAAAACCTTTTCGAGCATAAAATCCCGGGTAGAAGCAAGTTCTCAGACCTGACACTTAAAAGGGGCCTGTTGCTGGATTCTGATCTTATTCAATGGATTAAGAATGCATTGTATGACAGGGAATACGAACCAGCCAACATGAACATACACCTGCTCAATGAAGAACACGAACCATTGATGACCTGGAAGGTTTTCAAGGCCTGGCCAAAAAAGTGGAATGTCAGCGATCTGAATGCTTCTGAGAACGCGGTGATGGTTGAAACCATGGAAATCGCCTACAATTATTTTAAGATTCAAAAAGGATAACATGCCGATCGAAATAGGAAATTTGAAAGTAACAGTAACGGTTAATCAGGCGCGATCTGAAGGCGGGGAGGGGAGCAGCACTCCCGTTTCAGAGTTGGATGCCAATAAAAAAGCCAATCCTGAACAATTATCGCAAGACATCATAGAACAGATCGTAAAAATTTTTGAAGACAAAGATGAAAGATAATGGCACTGGGTAAACTGGAAAAATTAAAGATCATTGCATTCAAAAATGCCGATTATTCCGATTCTCCGGATGAACAGCAGACGTTTACCGCAATGCTTAATCCGGAAACCTATACACTGGATTACAAAGTTGAATATCAGGACGGTCAGGGCCAGGGTACCAGCAGTTCGCAGCAGCGATTTTCTGTCAAAAAACCGGAAGAATTTGCCTTTGAGTTGTTGATTGATAGTTCAGGGATCATTGATGATAACCCACGTGAATCGATCGAAGAGGATATTACCACTTTACGTGATCTGTTGTTAAAGTATGAGGGCGATATCCATGAGCCCAAGCACTTTCAGGTATTGTGGGGAAGCTTGTTGTTCAAAGGCCGCTGTACAGGGTTGAACATCAATTTTAAACTTTTCAATCCGGATGGAAAGCCCATTCGGGCCATTTGCAAAGTCACGTTTACCGGAAGCATAGAGGATAATTTAAGAACGGCTGAAGAAAGAAGGGAATCTCCGGATATGACCCATTACCGCCTGATTAAATCAGGAGATACATTGCCTCTTTTATGCTACAAAATATATGGAAATTCGGCCTACTATCTTCAGATCGCACGCGTGAACAAACTGTCAACTTTCCGCACCCTCGAACCCGGCATGGAAATATTTTTTCCACCCATTGAAAAAAATACGCCTATTGTATGAGTGAAGTCAATACCATTCCAAGTAAAGCACCCAAATCGGTTTCAACATTCACCATTTTGGTGGATAGCAATAAAATATCCGATAAATACAAGGTCTTAAGCATTGTTGTGCAGAAGGAAATTAATCGTATTGGCAAATCGACCATTCTTTTGCAGGATGGTTCAGCTGCCGAACAGAGTTTTCCCACCAGCAATAGTGAAGACTTTGTTCCCGGGAAAAAAATTGAGATCCAGGCCGGTTATGTTAGCGACGAGGAACCCATATTCCATGGAATCATCGTCAAGCACAGTATAAAAGTCCGCAAAAATGTCTCTGTGCTGGTCGTCGAATGCCGTCATGAGGCCATAAAAATGGCCACCAAATTGAATAATAATTATTTCCATGAAATGACCGATTCGGATATCTCTGATCAGCTTTGCCGCGATCACGGACTTGAGTTTGAAGGAGATACAACCTCATTTACCCACAAGGAAATCGTTCAGTACAATTGTACAGACTGGGATTTTATGCTTTGCCGCGCGGAGGAAAATGGATGTTGGGTCACCACGGAGGAGGGTACGAAAATAAAATTCAAATCGCCGGACTTTTCACAGGATCCGATCCTTACACTTGCTTATGGCGCCACGATCAAAGAGCTCGATGCCGAAATTGACGCACGGCTGCAATATGAAGCGATGAAATCCATCAGCTGGAATCCTGCTGATCAGGAGAGTATTTCTAGTGATGCACAGGAAGCATCTTTTCCCGCCGCCGGAAATATTTCAGCCTCTGATCTTGCTGGAGCTGCTGGAAACGATGAGCTAAAAATGAGCCATCCGGGATTGTCGGAGCCACAATTGCAAACATGGATCGATGGATTTTTGAAACGGCATCGGCTGGCAAAGATCAGAGGCCGGTTAAGGATTGATGGCATACACACGCCACTTCCCGGACATTTGTGCGAACTGCAAAATGTAGGAGAAAGGTTTGAAGGGAAGGTCATGATCACCGGTATTCGACATCAGATCGAAAAAGGCAATTGGGAAACACATATTCAGTTTGGAGAATCTCCCAAACGGTTTGCGGAAAAGTTTGCAATTGAGCAACCTTTGGCTTCGGCATTGTTGCCTGCAGTTCATGGCTTGCAAATAGGAATTGTAACGAACCTGGAAGATCCCGATGGCGAGGAAAGGATCCAGGTGAGACTTCCCCTGGTCCACGACAGTGATGATGGCGCCTGGATGCGGTTATGTTCGCTTGATGCAGGCGAAAACAGAGGTTGGGTATTTCGACCGGAAATTGGGGATGAGGTCATAGTTGGATTTCTCAATGACGACCCACGACACGGAGTGATTCTTGGAAAAGTACACAGCAGCAAAAATACGGCTCCCTATTCCGCCTCCAACGATAATCACGAAAAAGGATATTTATCAAGGGAAGAATTGAAATTCCTGTTTGATGATGAAAAGAAATCGATCACACTGGAAACTCCCGGTGGCCATAAGGTGATCGTCAACGATGACGATACAAGCATTACCATGGAAGACAGCAATGGGAACAAGATCGTGATGAATTCTGACGGCATTGAAATAGAAAGTGTGAAGGACATCAAATTGAAAGCATCTGCCGATATCAAAATGGAAGGAGGCGCAAATGCCGAGATCAAGGGAGGTGCGATGGCCAAATTGGAAGGAAGCTCCGGTGCGGAATTGTCATCCGGAGGCTCGACAACTGTTAAAGGAAGTGTAGTTCAAATAAATTGATCGATATGGGAGCGCCCGCAGCACGTATTGGTGATTTTCATGTCTGTCCGATGGTGACGGGAACAGTCCCCCATGTTGGCGGGCCGGTTTCCATGGGTAGCAGCAATGTTTTGATTGCCGGAATGCCAGCCGCGCGGGTTGGCGATATGTGCATATGCGTCGGACCTCCGGATACCATCGTCGCCGGTTCGTCCACAGTGATGATTGGCGGTATGCCTGCTGCCCGAATGGGTGACTCGACAGCTCATGGTGGGACGATTATGTTAGGCGCTCCAACGGTTTTAATTGGTTAAATGAAAAGATGATCAAATATGGATAATGCAAAGGACTTTATTGGAGTAGGTTGGAGCTTCCCGCCCACCTTCAACAGGGAAGCCGGACATGTGGAAACAACAAAGTTGTATGATGATATTCAAAAAAGTCTTGAGATCTTGTTGACCACACGTCCGGGAGAAAGGGTCATGCAACCAAAATACGGCTGCCACATGGAGCCACTATTGTTTGAATCCCTGGATACGGGAACCAAAACCATGATCAAGGAAAGAGTCAGAACATCCATTCTCTATTTTGAACCAAGGATTGAAGCAAAAAAGATTACACTGGACGACAGTCGACAAAATGAAGGGATCCTGCTGATCTCGGTTGAATACATTGTGAGTTCGACCAACAGCCGGTTCAACTTTGTATTTCCATTCTACAGTGAAGAGGCGACCGAAATGGATATTCTTACCACCAACCATCCCTTAGCAACATAAAATGAGCGACTGTTCTGAAAATAAAAACCCGCTAATCAGAAATGGCACCAGCCAGGGACAAAGAGCAGTAGCCTGGCTGGACCCGGATTCAGTGGAGATTATTGATAAATCCACGGAGGATTGGATGGTTTGGGCGGGACAGTTTTCAGATTATGTTGCCCATACTGCATTAAATAATTCTCCGGCAGGAACGATGAAACCGTTTTTTGCTGATAACCTGAGCGCCAGATTGGCCCTATCAGCTAGTTATCAGACGGAATTATTGTCCGGGCATATTCGCGAAGTTTTGCAATACATCGAAACGGAAGATACGGGCCTTAAGGAAGCATATACAGAGCTATACGATATCATTTTTTCCTACATTTCCATTGTCGACCGTTTGTATGTCGCCACAAAACCTGATAAAGAATACAATAACATCCTTTTCAATCATATCCAGGCAAAATTGCTGTTGATTGAAAAAAGAGCAATTGCCTATTACAAAGCTTCTCTTAACGAAACTCCGGCATTAATCGTCAATAGCTCACATATAGACCTTAATATTTTCCACGAACCCATAATCGGACATGAAGACTTTGTTGCCAATGGTTTATCCGGATTGTCCGGCAAGCGCTATCCGGCTGCTTCAGATTTTCAAACATACTATACCGGGATTAACCCGGATGCTACCATTTTCGGTGGTTTGTCCGGTTCGGGAAAGCAGATCAAATATGCCTGTCAGCACAACTTTTTCACCAGCATTTTGGATGAAATAAGCGCTTCATCGTCTTTTATTGTCAACCTTTCCAAGAAATACATAGCCAAATACCTGAACGATTGGCCCAATCACCAACCTGACTATGCATTGTTCCTGGCATGGCTGCAACTGCTGGAGGACACCGATGCTCATTTGAATGAACTGACAGGTCGCCACCTGAATTTTTATTACAAGCAGGTTTTACGACTCAAACCTTTACAGCAATCTCCTGACAAAGCATTCCTGGTACTGGAACTCAACAAGGTCACCCCCAGTTTTGCCTTGAAAGATGATACTGTTTTCATTGGTCCAAAAGATGAAAATGGAAAGATGATCACCTATGAAAGCATCCGGGAAACCGTACTGAACAAAGCTAAGATCAAATACCTGTCGGCAATTTATTATGGTGATGAAGACGATAAAATTGGAGCCCAGATCAATAAAGGAAGATTATTTGCAGCTCCTGTCATTAACAGCGCCGATGGATTGGGTGAGAAGCTGGAAGATGATGTCATCGCCTGGCACCCGTTCCATATCAAGGAATATGTCAATGGTGAATTGACGAACATCAACATGCCGAAGGCGACGGTGGGCTTTGCCATATCTTCCCATTATCTCAGGTTGAAGGAGGGATTGAGAAACATCACACTTGAAATTACTACGCAGAAGGGAGTCTCCTTTAACAATTTCACCTATAAAGCTTATATCACAACCGAAAAAGAATGGCTGGTAATTGAAGAAACCAATCTTTCCCTTGTGAAAAGTGGTGGCAGCGTGATCCGAATGGATTTAAGCTTTACCATACCGGCTGATAAGGATCCGGTCGTAGCTTATAACAAAGACGTGCATCTCGGAAGTTTAACGGCCAGAGAACCCGTGCTCAAGATCATCCTGGAGCACAAAGACACGGAAGAGTTCACATATGATAAGCTGACTGAATTGAATGTCACCAACGTAAAGTTGACGGTTGAAGTAGGGGCGATCAATGGAACTTATAATGAAAATGGTATCAAAAGCCTGGAATTACACAATGATAGCAGCCCGCTCAATCCATCCAAACCCTTTCAACCATGGGGGAATGAGCCGACTGTAGGTAACTCATTTATCATCGGTAGTGATGAGATTTTTTATAAGAAAGGAGCTGAATTACAGTTGAATATTGAGTGGAAGGACTTGCCCATCGATTCATGGAAAATTGATTTCGATAATTATACTGCAGTCAGCTATAATAAAACCGGTACAGTATCTGAACCAACTGTTAAAATTTTAAAGCTTAATAAAAATAAATGGGAAAAAGTAATCGATAATATCAGTTTTTTTGGATCTGTTCAGATTACCCGAAATATAGACCTTTCATCAAACAGTCATGACAAAGTATTCTTAGAAAAGGATGAGATATGGAATGGTTACAGTGCAAATTCAAATAAAGGTTATATTAAGATTCAGCTTATTCATGATTTTGGCCACCGAGATTACTATAGCGCTCTTCAAAAATACTTTATTACCAACAATAAAACTTTAGGGGCTCCTGTTTATCCATATAGCCCTGTAATACAATCGTTTTCAATAAGCTACACAGCCAGTTGTGAGCTTAGTTTAAACACGGACTATGCAGCTATATTTAATGCAAGACCTCTGAGTTTTTATCATATAGGTCCGTTTGGGGATAATGAAGTTCACAGGGTTCTTCAGAATTCCAAACCCGTACTCCTCAGTAAACTGATCACTCCCACAGGTGGAAATTATTCAGCGCAAGGGAGTTTGTTCCTGGGATTTGAAAATCTTCAGCCCGGCGATACACAGTCGGTTTTGTTTCAACTGCAGGAAGGAAGTGAAGCGCCACTCCTCGAAAAGCCGGAAGATCATCTCAATTGGGAGTACTTAGGTGCAAATAACGTTTGGAAAGAGTTTGATGATAATGGTGTCGGCGATAACACCAAAGGCCTGATCGAGTCCGGTATCATCAATTTTATTATTCCAAAAGATGCTGCTACCGAGCATACTTCTTTTGAAACGAACTTATTGTGGATACGGTGCTCGGTCAGCGAAGCTCCGGATGCCGTTTGCAAGATCATCGGTATTTATCCGAATGCTATACAGGTCGACCGAATTTTGTCACAGGATGTTGAATATGGATCCATGATCACAGCTGCGGGTGAGATTAAAAAGTTGTTTGTTCCTGAAGCGAAAATTAAAAAGATCGAGCAGCCCTTTACAAGTTTTGAAGGCAAGCCCAAAGAGCCGGATGACAAGTTTTACATGCGTGCTTCGGAAAGGTTGCGACATAAAAACCGGGCCATCACCATTTGGGATTACGAGCGATTGGTGCTTCAGGAATTCCCGGAAATTTATAAAGTCAAGTGCCTGAACCACACGAAGATATCCGGTTCAGTCGATGAAAACAACCTGGTATACAATGAAATAGCTCCCGGTTTTGTATCAATCATTACCATACCCGATCTGGCAAACCGGAATGACATCGATCCGCTCAAGCCCTACACCAAAAAAAGTACGCTTCAAAACATCGAAGATTACCTGAATGGGCTGACCTCCTGCCAGGTGACCATTTGTACTGCCCAGCCGGACTTCGAAGAGGTACAGGTGAAGTGCACGATCTACCTGAGGGACGAATATCCGGACATCAAATATTACAGAGAGGTAATCCAGCAGGATATCACCAATTTCCTGAGTCCATGGGCATTTGGCTCCGGAACAGAATTGAACTTTGGTGGCCGAATTCATCGATCTGTGCTGATCGATTTCATTGAGGAGCTTCCCTATGTGGATTTTCTAACAGATTTTGAATTGTATCAAATCACAACAGCGGGCACCAACAAAGTAGAGGAAGCCATAGCTTCAACCGGTCGGTCCATACTTGTTTCAGTACCCGCCATCAAACACGACCTGAATGTACTCTTGAAAACAGAGAAGACTGAAGACATTGTCTGCGAAGATGAATGAGCATATCACGATATTGAAGCAACCGGCATTTCGCGAAAGCGAGGACTATGATGCTTTGCGCAAAAAGGGTATCGACCTAATTGAGAAACTGGGTAGCACTTACTGGACGGATTACAATATCCATGATCCCGGAATTACCATTCTCGAGTTGCTCTGTTTCGCTCAGACCGAAGTCGGCTTTAAGCTGGGATTCTCCATTGAGGATTTGTTGGCTTATCCGTCAAACCAGAATGTAAAATGGGATGATCAGTGTTTTTATACAGCTAGGGAAATACTCACCATTAACCCGTTCACAAACAATGACTGGCGAAAAGCGCTTATTGATCAGGTTGGAATTGCCAATGCGTGGATGAAATGTACCCCGTGCCGATGTCATCCTAAGTTTTATGCTGATTGCAAGGAAAGCGAATTGACATACAAAGAAACAAAGCATCCCATCAGCATCAGGGGCTTCTGGGATGCTTTACTGGAACTGGAAGTTGACTCCCAATATGGCGACCTCAATGGAGGGAAGATCTTTTATTCCTTTTCATTCAATGGAGGGGAGCACAGGGCAACTGCCGAGATCCGGTTTTTGCCATGGTATAAAGCCAAGGAAGATACTTCTTTGATGAAAGTGATAAATGCCAATGAAATACAATCCATTGAACTGACAAACTATCACCTGGATGTGGCGGATGAAGTTTTTTACAAAGCATTAAGGAATCCCATGCGGGTGGATGTGGATTACAAGATCACCACCTCCAATGGGGTTGAAAACATTAGTCTGATCGAATTACCGGTGCGGATCTGGTTTAAGTCGGACGATGGGAGGGAAGTGATCAAAAAGAGTGACATCCAGGAAATATTTGCAGATATCCTGACTACAGGGCCGTTCAGCCAATATTTATATCAGCTGAAAAAAGCTAAAGAAGCAGTTGAAAAGGCAACCGATACCCTTCATCAGTACAGAAACCTGGCGGAAGATTATTGTAAAATCACCACGGTTCCGATTGTTGATGTGGGTCTTTGCGCTGACATTGAAATGACCGGAGAAGCCGATATTGAGGAAGTCCTGGGAGAAGCATATTATCAGATCAGCGAATACCTGAATCCGGTTGTCAGGTTTTATACGCTCAGTGAACTTTTGACGGATGGTAAATACACAGAAGAAATTTTCCAGGGTCCTAAACTGGACCATGGCTTTATCCTGGATGAAGAGCTGGATGATTCCGAATTGAAAACCACCATTTACACCTCCGATATCATCAATATCCTGATGGATATTGAGGGTATTGTCGCTGTCAAAAATATCGCTTTAACCAAATACGATGCAGCCGGCAACCTGATTGAATCCCAACCCTGGGAATTAAAAATCCAATACGGTCATCAACCCAGACTATATATCCATGCTTCCAAGGTATTGGTGTTTAAAGACGATCTTCCCTTTTTGCCTCACCAGGATGAATTGCACGATACGTTGCAGATGTGGCGAGGAATCCGGCAGCAAAACAAAGTCATTCAAACGGAAAACGACCTGGAAGTTCCCGAGGGTGAATACATTGCTTCTGATGGACATTATCCCATTCTGTATTCTTTGCCCGAAACTTATGGCGTCGGTCCCCACGGTTTGAAAGAACCATCGACAGAAATGAGGAAAGCGCAGGCAAAACAATTGAAAGCCTATTTACTCATTTTTGAACATTTGCTTTCCATTTATCTGAGGCAACTGGAAAACTTCCGGGACATCCTCTCGATCAATCCCGTCATTTCGAAAAGCTACTTTGCAACATTATTTAAAGATGCAGAACTGAAAGGTGTATCTGATTACTATGTCAATATTGATGACGAGGAGTTTCACGATTTGCTGGAAAGCAGGAGTCAGTTCCTGGATCGACGAAACGGATTCCTCGACCATCTCCTGGCCAGGTTTGCAGAGACATTCAACGATTATGCGTTGATGCTTTACCGGGCATATGGTTCGGAAGAAAAAGCCGAAGAAGAATTGGTTTTTGACAAGATCAATTTCCTGGAAAAATTTCCTGTCATCTCTGCCAATCGCGCCAAGGCTTTCAATTATAAGGATGATTCCAAGGTTTGTCATTCGGAAAATGTATCCGGATTGAGTGAAAGGATAAAAGTGGTGCTGGGATTAAATGGAGCATACTCATTTGTGGATTACATTATTGAAAAAAATGTCAATGGAAAATGGAATGGACACTGGACACTTAGCAATGATGAAGGGCTTGTACTACTGGAAGGCACACAATTAATCGATGTTGACCAGGAATACGACCTCAGGAAACAGCTAAAGGATGCGGTGGATGAAGCTCTCGAACAACTGGAGAAAAAGACCCAACTCAAAATCATTTCCATATCAGGTAAATTTGTCGTCGAACTGGAAGATAATATGGGAGATGTCATTGCAGCTTCTTCTGACAGTTTTAACCAGCAATCCGAAGCCGACGATCACAAAGATCTGATCGATGCCTTTATCGATAAGATTGTCAGTAGCGAAAAGGTCTTTGTTGTGGAACATATATTATTGCGTCCCCGAAATCTCCCATCTCTGACCATTCCCGATGGCGATCCGTTTTTACCGATCTGCATGGATAAAGACTGCAATCTTTGCGGAGAAGAAGATCCTTATTCTTTCAGAATTACCGTGGTGCTAAACGGTGAGTTGGGATTGGCAAATGGCGGTATAGCCTTTCGTCGGTTTGCAGAAAAGACTATCAGGCTTGAAACACCCGCACATCTTGGTGTAAAAATTTGCTGGGTTTCCGGCGAACAATTAAAAGAATTTGAAGAAGCTTATTGTAAATGGTTAGCAGAGTTGTCTAAAGATAATCCCAATCAATTAACCTTGCACAACCTACTGACAACCTTACTGGAAATATTCAAAAAATTAAAAAGTGTTTACCCTCAGGCAACCTTGCATGATTGTGTGGATGGAGATGATGAGAACAGGGTTCGGTTAAACAACACAATTATTTAAAAACTATTCTTATGGCACAATCAATTCAACATGACCGGTATCCGAAATTCGTAGCAGATCAGGTGCTTACCGAAAAAAGTCTTAACCAGATGTTTGGTTATCTGGAGGAGCAGCAGCGATTGACCAGAACTACCTTGATAGGTATTGGTATCATGTGCGGCATGCATGTTCGTGTGAGTGATGATGGAACCTCGCTGACCATCACCGAAGGCGTTGGTGTGACAACAAAGGGATACCTTGTGCCATTTCCCGAAACTACCTATACCTTTTACAATGATAAATTCTCAGCCGAACAGGAAATATTTTACGATCCTTTTATTGATGCGGGAACCGGGAAACAAAAATTCCCGCTTTATCTTCTTCACAACAATGGCGCTGCGGAGATCAAGAAGCCCATTACAAAGTCATTTTTAGAGGATAAAGCGGTTGTCATTTTTGTTGAGTTGCTGAAAGTAGATAATAAAAACTGTGATCCTGATACCTGTGATGATAAGGGTGTCACCATTGAAGTGACCCACCGGCCATTGTTGGTCGATCTGGATGATCTGGATGAACTAATATTCGGTGGGCCGAATGACTCACCATTTTTCCATGAACCTTCCTGTGTGGAGTGGCCGGATATCAAAATGCCTAGATACAATGTGCCTTCGACTTTTATTCTCAGCTCAAAAGCGGTATTGAAAAACTTCCTGCAGATCCTGAACAGTGATTTTCTGTTTAAAATTGAAAATACCCTTGGTGCTGCTTATGGTTCATTTGGTGTATTGATCAAGGATGAATATCCGAACAATCCCTTCTCTGGGCTTCGAAACAAATTCAAATTCCTGTTTGATGGAAGTATAAATGTCGCTCAGTTGCTCCATGTTCAGTATTACTATGATTTCTTTTCCGATCTCATACTTTCCTACCGCGAACTCCGGGATATTTGCAATAAATGTTTGTGCATCTGCTCTCCAAACGAAGCCCTCTTTCCCAGGCATTTGATCTTGGGAAATGCCATTCCTTCCCCCGATGAATTCAGGCACCATTGGATCCAATCCCCCGCATTCTCCTGTTCAAATTGCTCGGAAGGGCAGATCAGGTTTCTTCTCAAAAAGATTGCTCTTTTAATTTCAAAACTGGATCTGCCAAGGAACAATCTGAATAAAAAGAAAAACTTCAGGAATGTCAGGGTCACACCCAGCAGCTACGGAGATATTCCCATTTCCGATAAGGCCATTCCTTATTACTATGATGTTTTCAATCCTCCTGATGAACTTTTTGACCATTGGAATTACAGGAAATCGAAGTTAAAAAAAGGAAACAACAATTTGTCGTATGACGCGAACCAATATAATAGCAGTCCGTACATCTCCGAGCCATTAAATTATGACATCGAGCCTTACAATTTCTTCCGGGTAGAAGGGCATCTCGGAATGAACTGGAAAACCGCACTGGCTGATGTGAATAAAATAAAGAATGAAAAAAGATTGCCTTTTGATGTGATCGCGCTCAACGGCGACATATTCGAACTCATCCGGAGCCTTTTAACCACTCAAAACAGCCTGGCAGATATCATAAGAGGAGACAAAGATATCGTGCTGAAATTGCATTGTTACTTTGCGGATATCGAGTCACAATACGATGCTCATGCCGCCGAATTGCGTTGCACCCTGCTGAAAGTAATGTCCTACTTTTATAATCTGAAAAGGGTCGGCATAGATGGCGATCTGACGGCGACAGAAAAAATTCCCGAATCCGCAATGGTAAGGGAAGCATTTCCCAACTACCGGACCTTAGCAAACTCTTATGGTGAGAGTTTTGACCAGTTTTACGCCAATGTTAAAAATCAGCCTTACATTACCCCGGAGGCTTTTTCTTCCACGGGCGTATTTAACATTATCAGAGAGTCACGCCAAAACATGTTCCTGAATCCGACCTACCTGATGTATTACCTGGAGAAAATTTATGAAGCACTACCGGACGGACTCGTTCAATTGAAAATTAATGATCTTGCGCAAAGACTAAACGACGCTTCCCTGGTTGCCACATACATGCTCATAGCGCTTGATAATTTAAATGATTTCGAGCTACCCGCAATGTGGGAAGAGAGCCTGGATGCTATTATCCGAATTTGTAAGGCCAAGGTTTTCGACGTTATTTATCGAAACTTCCTGATCAATTACGCACTTTTTGTCTCTAATCAGTCCTTTGCCATGTATGCGTTCATGAATAGTGGCGTACAACACAAAGCAGGCGTAACGACAGGAGGAACCTTTATTTTAGTCTATCATGACAAGCAGGATGTCAGTCTGGACAATTTAACTACCGGGGATTTAAGCAGTGAAGCTATTGCAGAAGAAGGCCCTGTTGCACTTAATCCCAGGGAAAATTTTAGCAGAACAGCCAATGCGGAAAATATTACCGCCTTTAGAGCAGGAAACACCATTTCTGAAGAAAACGCAAACATTAGTTCTGTCAAGGCCGTTCACCGGAATCCCATTTTGGAATACAGGAAGGGAACCTCGGTAAAAGGCCTTGGTTTAAATCCAATTTTTGAATTGGTAGATGCAAAGGATGATGATGACGAACTGACGGATGCGGAATTAGCCGAACTGGTCAGCCAGCTTCCGGATGGCACAGTAATAGCTGATTTCTTTGTTCCTAACATGTGCAAGGCCGCCTGCATGCCGATGAATTACATTGTACTGGGAGAAAGGGAAACACCTCCCGGTGAGGTCGATGTTCGTCTGGATATGAAATACAGGGAATTTTGTGAAAATGATCAGGGCGAATACGAAATCAAAGCTGCTCCGGAAGGTGGAACATTGAAAATAGACGGAACACCTACTGACAGCTTTGTATTTAGACCGATCGGTTTTAATCCTGGCGATCAGCCATTCCGGGAAGTAACGATCAGCTACGAAGTAGATGGAAATGTGAAAAACATCAGGGTGAAAGTTTACAATCGACCTGAGGTAAGTATCGGCATCAAGAGCATTGATCATGCCAATCGCATCGTCGAGTTTACAAACGAGACTAAATTTGCCGACAGGTATGAATGGAGTTTTGGGAATGGACAGTTTTCCGATAAGCAGGATCCCGGACCAATTAATTTTGGTGACAGCCAGACAGCAATTGTTAATCTAAATGCATTCAATGGACCATGTCACAATGAATCCCAGCCGTTGACGATCAATTTTGAAGAAATACCGGGTGAGGTCCGTACATGCGCATCCATTGATGAATTAGGTGAATTGTTCAGCTTATTGGATGAAATTAGCCCGGATCAGTTCAAAAGTGCGATTGAAGAATATCCGCTACTCAAAACAATATTTATGGAAAGGTTTAGCGATATCGTCGGATTGCCACAGGAAGAGCAATGTAAATTGCTGACTGCAGAGATCAAGGTCTCAGTCATTCAACGTATCATCAGGATTCTCAATACCATAGTTAGAAATGACAAGGAACTGAGAAGGTTTGCGCTCATGCTGTTCGAGATAATGCTAAAACTCACCATGTTCTATGCCTGCTGCCAGGAAAAGGATGTGAATGAGGCAGGTGTGAAAACCGAAACGACCTTAAAGATAATGCGTGATTTTATGGCTTCCTGGATGGAAGGAATTGAGTTTAATGATGAGGAAAGGAAAATCCTGGAGAGTATGTTGGATGCGGTTAAAACGGAACTTGGAAAAGCCTCATCTGAAACTCCTTCCAAACAGGTTTACATCCAATTGCTCAAAGATCTATATGAGGTATTATCTCAACTATTGGCATGATAGATACTTTAGAAAACAAAATACATAATGCCACACTGGATGTTGGATTTGACCGAATAAGTGAAACCGGTTTGAATGCTGATTGGGTTGTCGAATGGTCAAAGGAATACATTTTTGAATTAATCGATCGCTATGCCGTTGAGCTGACGAAGGATGATACGGTGGTAAAAATTCCTGATTTGACCATTCAATTGGATTTGACTTTTGAAAATAACCTTTTGGAGGAAAGTGATCGTCTTCGGGCGGAGATTGGCAGACAGATAAAAAAAGCGCTTCAGAAATCGATATTAGAAAACAGTAAAAATGCTCTTTCAATAGCTGCCTATAAAACACAGATCATTCTTGATTTTATTGAGTATGGGCAGCTTTCACAATCCTATTCTAGTGCTGAATGGAGGAAATTAAAAGATGTTTTCACAGATGAGCTATTATCTATGAGATCTTTTCAAGATCAGTTTTTGGAGATTATAAAAGTCGAGGATGCATTTTACAGGTTTTATGATTTAATCGAGCTAAAGGCATTGGACTATATCCTGACCAATTGGTCTGCAGAAAAGGATCTTTTGAAATGGATTGCCGCAGTTTCTCAATTAGTTGCTATCAATCCAATGTATTTTAAGAGAACACCAGTTGTCAATATTTACTACAAGCTATTTCTTGATTTACGAGGCAAAAAATCCTCTCCGCAGGTAACATTGAAAAATATTTTAAGCAAGTCCCTGATCCCGGAAACGCTGGAGTTTGAAAAATTAAGGATACCGAATGATATGCCGCGCCAAATTCTTCAGGAGTTGAAAGTTGAAAGTATAAAACAAGAAAGAAAAAAAAGGAAGGTTTCAAATCTGAATAAGTCAGAAAAAGTTCAAAAAATTCCTGAAGAAGGAGCACACATTGGTCAGGCGGGATTGGTACTAATAGCTTCATTTTTGCCAGCATTTCTAAAGAACGTTGGCTATGTAGATGACAAGGGACAATTATTGAGTCAAAAGCTAGTTCCCATCCTCCTGCATTACCTCGCAACGGGTGAAATAGAAGCACCGGAATGGAAATTAACCTTGCCGAAAATCCTTGCCGGCCTATATCCCGGACAGCATTGCGAAACAAAAATAACAAAGAATAAAAAACTGGATCGACAAATAGATGACTTGTTGCAATCTATAATCGGACATTGGAAAGAACTGAAAAAGACCAGTCCGGAAGGTTTGCGAAATACATTTTTGATACGAGAAGGAAAACTTCACGATAAAAATGGATTTTACTACCTCTATGTGCGGGAGCAGACGGTTGATATTTTACTCGCCTATGTCTCCTGGAATTATCAGACCATCAAATTGGACTGGATGAAGCAGATCCTGTTTGTTGAATGGAATAAAGAATCCTGATATAATCGGGACAAGAATAGATAAACATTGTTCTCCTCGGCTGAAAAATCGAGCAAAACATCTGTTCATCTCCAACGGAAGACAGATCAATCTTTTTTTGGTTCACAAAAAGAGAGTGGGATGGATGTGCAAAATCCAACCTTTTTCAGGCCCGCCATCCAGACGAAACTACGTGTCAATCAGCCCAATGACGAGTACGAAAAAGAAGCCGATCTCGTAGCAGATCGAATTGTCAATTCACCGGAAACATTTTCCTCTAATATAGATAGCAAACCGACTGAAGTCCAACGACAGGAAGAAGAACTGGAGGAGGAAGAAGAAACCCTTCAGGCTTCGGAAATTTCCATTCGGCGAATGGAAGATGAAGAACAGGAAGAGTCTTCTGCCATTCAAACGAAGCAATTCAATTTTATCCAAAGAGAAAACAATCAAACAGAAGGCTCTGCCGAAGAGGAAGAAGAGAGCCTGCAAACATTTAATATTCAAAGATCAATTTCCCTGCATCATTCTGATGTGATCCAGATGAGTGGACGCGGTCCCCCGGAACCCGGCATACATTTTCAGAACCAGCTTCACCAATCTACGCATGGCGGACAGCCCTTGCCTGAAACGGTAAACAATGATATGTCGACCCGCTTTGGCGCGGATTTCAGTGAAGTAAGGATCCATACGGACGCAAGCGCTCAGCACATGAGTAAGCATGTGAATGCGCATGCCTTTACGTATGGAAACCACCTATTTTTCAATAGCGGAAAATTCGAACCTGATTCCCGGTCGGGGCGGACACTTCTTGCCCATGAATTGACTCATACGATTCAGCAGGGGGCTGTTCCTTTACATTCGAATGTCCAGCGCAAGCATTCCTTTTCAAGTATTCAGAAGAAATCCATCCAAAGACAAACAGCTCCACAATTGACCAAGGCGGTAGAGTTGGCAGAAGCTGAGCAGGGTAAGGTGATCGCGAATAAAGAAGGCCCTGATGGAAACCGATATGGCTGGGAACGACTGATGGAATATTTTACGACTACATTTGGCGAGGATAAAATTGTATCCGGACCGACCGGTGAACAGGGGGTTGTTTACAAAGAACATATCAAAAAGAAATCGATCATTCCCGGAATGGTCCCTAACCAACCGGACCCCAATAAAAAGGAAAAGCGCGATGCGATGCCGAGCTGGTGTGGGATCTTTGCCTTCTGGGCGTTGAATAAGGCCGGAATCCCCATGCCAAAATGGAAGCTGGGAGAATCATTCATTCCACCCGAAGCGGCCTATCCATCCGGATACAAGCCTCAACCCGGAGACCTGGCATTTAAACAAAAGCGGTCGCATTACGGATTAGTTGTTGGAATGGATGGTCCTACGCGTGTGAAAAGTGTGAATGGAAACACGGCCGGAGATGATAACCTGGGTGGCGAAGTACAGGTACAGACGCATGACATCAGCAACTGGCAGGCATTTTTTAATCCGTTGGTTGCGAAAACCGGAAGCCTGCGAGACCCTGAGTTGGGCGACAAAGATACCGAGACCAAAACTTTCAAAGAGCTACGCAAGCTGAAATACAATGTCAACCGAAAGGCAGAAAGCGAGAATGAAGAGGAGGAATTGCTTCAGTCAAAAGCTGAAGAAAACGAGGAAGAGGAAATGCTTCAGGCTAAGCAAGAACTGCCGGAAGAGGAAGAAAAAGAAGAGATCCAGCGGTCTGAAATTGGAAGTGCCGGAGGTTTTGCCTCCAGTGGAGAAGAATTTGAAGCGGATGATCAACCGGCCGATATCCAAACCAAACCGACATCATCGGTAGCCCTGCAGGTGAGAAATAAATCACGTGGGTCAATGATCCAGGGAGGCTGGCTGGGAGATGCCTGGAATGCGGTTTCCGGTCTGGCTTCTGACGTAGCCGGTTATATTGAAGAAGGTCTGGATGCAGCTAAAGATTGGTTGCTGGATAAGGTCCGTGATTTCGTTGTCAAAATCCCGGGCTATACCTTATTGAGCTATATTTTGGGATACGATCCCATTACCGGCAGAAATGTCGATAAAACTCCGTTAACGCTTCTAAATGCTGTACTCGATCTGATACCCATCGGTGGGGATATGGTCAAGTGGGTGTTGGATTACTTCGAGGCGACCAACCCGGTCGCGAATTGGCTGTTTGACTCTGTCAAGCGATTTAACGATCTGATCGCAAGTGTTGAGTCGAGGTTTGAAAATTTCTGGAATTCCCTCAGCCTGGATGATGTCGGTGATCCTGAAGGAGTAATGGATAGGGTGGCCAATTTATTCCGTGATACAATCTCAAGCATTGTTTCCTTTGTTGAAGATGTCGGAGGAGATTTTCTGACGATGGTAAAAGATATTGCCATCAATGTATTAGTGAAATTTATCAAAGAGTATTTCCCTGATGCTTACGATTTGCTCACAGTTATTCTCGGTGAAGACCCCGTTACCAAGCAACCGGTAGATCGCAACGGCACAAACATTCTGAATGCCGCCTTAAAAGTATTGGGTGAGAGGGGAGCACAAATAAAAGGTCAAATGGTTGAAAATGGCATCTTTGAGAAATGTGTAGCCTGGATCGACCGAAGCATTAACCTGGTGCTATCTTTAATTTCCGATATCGGAAATATCTTCGACACCATCTGGAAAGCCATCTCCTTCGAGTCGCTTTATTCTCCGATTGAGACCTTCACTGAAATAGCGCAAGCTTTCACCACACCAATTACCCGCATTGTTGATTTCATGACAGATGCCATGATCCAGCTGCTGGCGATCCTCAGGGAGGCGCTTTTGAGCAGGTTGAGCAATTTTGCAAAAGAAACCAGGGGATATTTTCTGATTACCGTTTTGATCGGAAGGGATCCATTTACGGGAGACCGGGTACCGAGAACGACAGAGAACATTATCCATGGTTTCTTTAGTCTGATGGATGGAGGCGAAGAGCAATTCCGTCAATTGAAAGAAAGCGGAAAAATCGACCGGATGACCGAAGAGATCGATAAAGCTGTCAGACAGCTCAACTTTACCCTTGAATACATCCTGGGTCTATTTACCAGCCTGTGGGAATCGCTCGATTGGAACGATTTCCTTAACCCATTTGGCGTATTCCGTCGAATCGTCAGCACATTTGGTGATCCGGTCATTCGTTTGGTCCGCTTTATTATCACCATTGTGAAGATCACCATCGAGATATTACTGATTGCTATGAACTTCCCGTTCGAAACGGTCAATAACATCATCCAGCGATCGATGGAAGCATTTGGTAACATCAAACGTGATCCGATTGGCTTCCTCAAAAATATACTGCGAGGGATCAAGCAGGGATTTGTTCAGTTCTTCGACAATATCCTTAAACACCTGATGAATGGACTGGCTAATTGGTTGTTTGGCTCGCTTGGAGAGTTGGGCATTCAGATGCCTCCTGATTTTAGCTTCAAGAGCATTCTCAACCTGGTATTACAGATCCTGGGAATCAGCGTCGAGCGCGTGATGGAAAGGGTTTGGCTGAAGCTGACCGAACAGATCGGTGCCGAAAAAGTAGCTAAGATCAAGGGAGCCATTGATAAGTTGACAGGTATCTGGACCTTCATCAAGGATGTTATTGACAGAGGTCCGATTGCCATTTGGGAATTTATCAAGGAGAAACTAAGCGACCTCTGGAATATGGTTTTGGATGCAGCGAAAAACTGGATCATGACCCGAATTATTGCTTCTGTTACAACCAAACTGTTAAGCATGCTCGATCCCACAGGCATCATGGCAGTGATCAATAGCGTGATTGCTATTTACAAAGCCATTGAGTCCTTCATTGAGCAGCTAAGGGCCATGCTGGAGATCCTCAACTCATTCGTGAATGGTATCGCTGAAATCGCAGCGGGAAATATCAAAGTGGCAGCTGATTACCTCGAAAATGCCCTGGCAAAAGGAATCCCCGTAATGATAGGATTCCTGGCCAACCAGGTTGGACTAGGCGGCATAGGTAAAAAGATCGCAGAGATTATCGGCAAGATCCGCGAGAAAATTACTGAAGGTATCGACTGGCTGGTAGCCAAAGCACTGAAAGTGGGAAAACCGATTATTGATGGCGTATTGAGGGTGATTGAATTTGGTGAGGGACTGGTTGAAAAAGGGAAGGCGAAGGTGAAAGGAGCAATAGAATCTGTTTTACAATGGTGGAAGAATAAGAAAACCTTTAAAGGTAATGACGGCAAATCCCATAGCCTGTATTTTGAAGGGAATGAAAAAAATGCTGTTTTAACTATTGCTAGTGTACCGACACCGTTAACACTGTTTTTGGAAAATTTTGATACTAATTCAGATCCCGCGCTCGATCAAATTAAATCTGATGCATTGGAGATATCAAAATCTATTGATGAAAAGATCACACTATTAGACAATAAACAAAAGGGTCCCGAAAGAGATGAAATTAAAATTGAAATAGATGCGAGTATGAAATTATTGGTACCTAAACTCAGTAGGCTTTTTGGTGGGAATGAGAAAAATGTCGGTATCTTAAATAAGTGGTTAAATAATAAAGTTGTTACCAATAATGGAGAAATATATAAAAGATTTGAAAATGATATTGATTCAGGATTAAATGAAGTAGATGGCAAAAATATTTATCAGTTAAGAAAAACACCAAAAGATGATTATTTAGAACTGCTGATTCAACGATTAGCCTATAAAGCAAAAGAAGGTTATTTGCCAATATATATCAATGATAATGGAATACTCATGCCGGGAGAAGAGAAAGTTTATGTTCCACCTCATAAAAACTACATCCCTGATCATGTGAAAGTAACTGAGAAAAACGGAAAATATATAGCAGAATACTTAACGAAAACATTTGATGGAAAAGACGGGCCAACTTTTAAAATAGAAGTTTCCTATTCTGAAATAACCGAAAACAATCCGCCTAAGGAAGAAACCAGAAGCGTTTCAGGAAAAGGTTTAGTATTTAAACCGGAGGGAAATCCCAGGGGAGTTACCGATTCTGCAACCGGAGGATTTCATAATGCGCATTTGATTGGTGATAGGTTTGGTGGGTCAGGTAAAGGTAAGGCATTGAATATTTATCCTTCATCCCCCAAATACAATACGAAAGAAATGAGTGATGTTGAAGATAGAATGGCAGCTGTTTTGAAAAATAAAAACACTTTTGATATAGATGTAAAAGCTAAGATCAGTAAAGAGAAAATTGGTGGGGATAACCTGACGAATTTATTTACGACAGAATTCAAGAAAGATAATCCTACTGCAACAAGCGCTGATCAGCCTGTAGAGAAAGAGCTAGGAAAGAAGTTACAAACAGTAGTAAATAAAGATCTGAAGAGATTACCCGGAAAATTTATGAGTGTAGAATATGAGACTTCCGAGGGTTCTTTCGGTTCTATTGGCGAAGATCAAGGCTATGATGATCTTGTACCAAATATTTTGGAAGAACAATAAAGATATTTAATAGGAATACGCGTTAAAAATTAATTGAAATGAAAACCAAATCCATCAGCCGAAAGCGGAGGGCTAAAAAACAGCAGCCTTCCCAAAAGAAACATCAGAATGAAGCTTTCTTCGAAGCTCATGTCCAGCGAAAGTGTGAAAAGTGCGAGGAGGAGAAAGAAAAGAAAGGCGTACAAAAGAAATCTGATAAGCAATCAGCCCATTCTCCCAAAAGCTTTTTTGGTCATTTTATGAATAACATTGATTCAAAAGGCAGTTCGCTATCGACCGGTAAAAGGACATTTTTTGAAAACAGAATGCAGGACAATTTCGGTAGTGTAAAAGTCCATCGTGACGAGGAAGCAGCGCAGGCTTCCAAAGAAATTGGTGCCAAGGCTTTTGCCTGGCAAAATCACATTGTCATGAATAATCATTACTATCAGGAAGGAAGCCTTGAAGAGAAACAATTGCTCGCTCATGAATTAAAGCATGTACAGCAACAAAAGGGCGGAAAGAAAATCATCCAAATGATGCCCAAGGAAGGAGGGGAAGAAAGCACAGAGGCATCCTCCGACCCGGTCGCTGAAGAAATGGAAAAAGAAGCCGAGATGGAAGAGGAGAAAGTCATGACGCCTGAAAGCCTTTCCGATCTTTATACTTCAGGGACATCATTTACCAAAACAGTTTTTGGTAATTCCGTCAGTTTTCAGGGACAAACAGACGCAACCTTCAACGGAGGGGTTGGTACAACCCGGAACCTCTCCAGAACACCGGCGGAAAATTGTGTGAATTGTGCAGAAAATGATTGCTGGCATTATACGGGACAGTTAGTGATTACCTATTCCGTATCAACAAGCGTAACCTTGCCGAAAGTACCACAGGGATTGACGGACTGCCAGCATGTACGGGTTCGATCTGCCATCGACAGTGAACTGGCCCCACATGAGCAGGATCATGTTACTGCTTTTATCCAGTACAATGGAACGGTAACTTTACCGATTGATTATACAGGTTGCAGTGCTGGGATCCAGGAGTATGTTCAACAATTGCATGATGAAAATGCTATGGCGAGAAGAGCCTCTGCGCAAGCCGCCAGCGATGCATTGGATCCATTCCACGTAACAGTGGATATGGATTGTGAAGATGAACCACCAGCAGATTCGTCCGATTCAAAGTGATAATCGTTTGATTATATTTTCCGAAGTTTGAATTATGTACTAACTTAACCTGAGCTTGATATTAGATCGCGAAATTTTGACTTGAATTATTCCAATACTCTCCTCTTGAGAGGAGATACAGAGGTGTGTAATTTAAAAACCTCATAATTCAAGTCAAAATTTATCTCAACTGCAAAATGAAAAAATTAAAAGAAAACAGGTTTTTGTGTTTTACACACCCCGTCACCCCTGTTCCCGATAGCTATCGGGATGGAATATTGGCGTTTTCTTTTGATTTTTTACTGTCTTTATATTGAACTCAGGTTAAAGTTTATTCACACAACCAACGCAAAATATGTTAAGCGTCCATAGCAACCTGAAGATTGACTCTAAAAATAAGGATGAATACCATCGATGCCTGGAAAGTTTAGGAAAATTGATCAAAGACCGCATCGCTTCCGAACAGAATGGAACGGAACTAAATATTCAGGACTACAAAAACAAACAATTTGATTCCGACCTGAATAGCATCTTACAATTGGATGAAACTTTTACTTTTGAAGAGAAACTGGTGTTATTCCTGGCAATCTCCCCTTACATCAAACCGGGATATTTTGAAGAGGTGATGGTTGAAGCTCTCCCACAAGGAGGAGAGTTTATCGCTTTTGGTGGTGTGAAAGGCCAACAGCATCGTGGGATATTACCAACAGGAGAAACCGCTTTATTTTTATTGGCTGGCAGCCATATTTCTGATCGGTTGAATTATCAGAAAATGTTCAATAGTGATGGACAGTTTGCTGGTCAGGGAATTTTGCAGGTTGATGACGTTCCGCATGGCGAACCCAATATGAGCGGTCGGCTATTGCCTAATCCCGATTGGTTGGAAAAAACACTTTTTGGAAAGGAAGCTTCGCCGGTTTACAGCCTTGAGTTCCCTGCGCGAAGGATCACTACCTCTATGTTGTGGGATGACCTGGTATTACATCCACAGACTGTTGATCAGATCACCGACATTCAGATATGGATGGCTCATCATCAAAAGGTTTTGGATGATCCGGTTTTTGGCAGAAGGATAAAACCGGGTTACCGGGTTTTGTTTCATGGAAAAGCGGGAACGGGAAAAACAACAACCGCATCACTTTTAGGCAAGAAATTCGATATTCCGGTTTACCGGATCGATTTGTCCCAGGTAGTATCCAAATACATTGGCGAGACTGAAAAACACATCGAAATGGTATTTAAAAGAGCGGAAAGGAAAAACTGGATCTTATTTTTTGATGAAGCCGATGCCCTGTTCGGAAAAAGAACGAATGTGCAGAGTTCAAATGATAAATTTGCCAATCAGGAGGTTTCCTATCTGCTGCAGCGAATTGAAGACTTCGAGGGTTTGCTGATCCTGGCATCCAATTTCAAAAATAACATCGATGATGCTTTTTTAAGAAGGTTCCATAATATCATTCATTTTCCTATTCCCGGAACAAACGAACGGTACAAGCTCTGGACGCAAAGTATTCCCAATAGTTTAAAGGTTCATGCTGATATCAATTGGAAAGATATTGCTGATAAATATCCTATTACAGGTGCTGAAATTGTAAACGTCATTTACTACGCGTCCCTGAAGACACATTCCAGAAATGATTCTACTATGCGAAAAGAAGATGTTTTTGATGGGATCAAAAAGGAATTGAAAAAGCAGGAAAGAGCCTTTAATTAGTAGATATTAAGGTATTTTGGTAAGCAGACAATTCAGGCTTATATCGATTTACCAATTGAAATTCCACTTGCTTCAAAATTATGATTAGTATCATCTAATGGAATATGTTTTGGATACCTTTTTTGATGAAAGTAACATAATTTCACTATTTTGCTCAAACCTTCAACTGATTATGAATGACCTCAATCTGGAACAAACTTTCCTGCATAGGACTGAACAAGATCTCTGACGAAAAGGAAAAACGTCATGTCCTTCTGACCAACAGGATAGCAATTATTACCAGTTGCCTCTGTTTTCTAATTCTAGCAATGGTTTTCATTGCTATTCCTGAATACGGTTTTTCAAGTACACGTAAATTAATTTTCGCTTCCTTTTTCGTGTTTCTATCGGTTCTTTTATTCAATTATTATGGAAAATTCAATTTGTCCCGGCTTTTTATATGCTGGTTACCTCCATTGTTGATGATGTTCATTTCAATATTCAACAAGACCCAACAAGCAGATGATGTCGGGATCAGGGATTTTTATTTTTACAGGTTTTTGTTGCTGGCTGTAGTGATGGTCCCTTTGCTCATTTTTAGCACCAATCAAAAGAAGTACATTGTTTTGGGGTTGGCTCCAAGCTTCTTCTCCCTGTTATTATTTGACCCAATACATGATTATTTAGGGATAGGCTTTTTTGATTTTGGATTTGTCGATGATCATTACATTCTGGCGACCATTTTTTCAATGATTGCCTACATTGGATTGCTGGGCTTTATCTTTGGCTTGAAGATCACAACCGATAATTTTGAGACGGAAGTATATGCTCAAAATAAAAAGATCAGGGAACAGAATGTGGAAATAATTGAGCAAACTGAAAAATTGAAGATCAGTAATAAGGCTTTGATGGAGGCAAAAGACAAGATTGAGTTTTATAGTAAAGACCTTGAAAAGCAAATTGCGCACAAAACAAAAGATCTTTCGTTGACGAATGAACAGCTGATCCTGCATGTCAATGAGCTGAGGCAATTCTCCTATACGCTTTCCCATTACCTGAAATCTCCCGTCGCCAGTCTTAAAGGACTCATGAACCTTGTAAAAAAGGACGATCTTTCCTCTGCAAACAGTGAGATTTTCAATCACCTTGAAAAGACCGCCAGAACAATGGAAGAGGTTTTTAATGACCTTGATGAAATACTTGAGTTAAGACATGGTCTTCATCATCAAATATCAAAAGTGAATATCAGGGAATTGTTTCAGGAAATTAATGATCAATTTGCTAGTGAGATTTCAAATCTGAATATAAAAGTAGAAAACCAGGTTGAGAGCCAGATTATTTATACCAATGATCAGAAGGTGAAAAGCATGCTGTTTCATATGATCAGCAATGCTATTAAATTTAATTCTCCTCACCGCAAGCCTGTTATCCGGTATACTTTTGAAGAAAATGGGGAATATTACAAAATGAAAGTTTGGGACAATGGCATGGGAATAAATATGGAATTATACCGAAATAAACTGTTTGAAATATACCGACGATTTAACAACCACATGGAAGGCAGAGGGCTTGGATTGTATCTTATTAAATTACAGGCAGAATCTTTAGGCGGATATGCAAAAATAGATAGTAAACTCGATGAATTTACAGAAATAGAGGTGGGTCTTAGAAAAAATATGGCATTATGATTTGAATAGATATTTTAATGGCAATCCACCATTTCTTAAATCAGGATTCAGGTCAGGACTTTGTATGACGTTATCTTAGAATTCAGTTCATTCAATCACTACTTCCCCGACATTCTCCGTTACCAGCCATTCCCTCGCATCCTGAGAATCAACAGCAATATCACAATTTGTAAAAGAGATTTTATCCGTATGCCTGACGAAAAATCCATGGGCATTGGTATTTCCAAATTTGCTTCCTTCCGGGTATTTTCCGTCGTACTCCATTACTTCCTGATCCGTGCGGTTGATTCCACCTTTTAATTGCAAGTGTATATTTTCAAATCTAATACTGCCGATGTTATGACCTTCTATTCCCGTAATAATGGATGGATATTGCTGGGTGAAATTGCTTCCGTTAATGTCACTGATGGAAATATTCGAGATACTGCCGATCCGGGATTCACGTCCTGGTACCGTTCTGCCCCGATCTGCCAACATAATAAAAAATGCCTGTCCACAATTTTCAATGGTACAGTTTTTAATATTCAGGTTGTCGATTTTTGCTCCATCCATTGATTCGATGGCGATGGCAGAGTTTTGATAGGCATTTTTCAGATAAAGATCTGATATTTGAAAATCTGTAAAGCTTCCTAACCCATCTGTGCCTAGCTTAAAGCAATTGCCAGCATTGACGTTTAATTTATCGATCATGCACCCTCTGACCACCACGTCTTTAACTCCATATTCACTTCCACTTTTAAAACAAATACCATCATCTTCCGATTGAATGTAGCAGTCTTCTATCAGTACATGATGGCAATCCACAATATCGATGCCATCACGGTTAGGTGTGAGATTTCCGGTATGAATGGTAAGGTCATGAATGTGGATGCTGTCGGACTCGATGTAAACCTGGGTCCAGCATGCCGGTTCAAGTAAGGTGAGATCGGAAACTGTAATATTTTTAGATCCAACAAATGCCAGGATGGATGGGCGGTCTTTTTCAGTTCCCAGCTCCTTTACATTCATCCATGGCTCGAAATCTCCCTGGCCATCGATCGTACCGCCACCGGTGATGGTCACATTTTGTACATGATTGCCATAGATCAATCGGCGCTGACAGTCTTGCTCCATGCGATTGTGGTATTCCGTTTCAATGAGGTGATGCGGGTAATGTTCTTCACTGTCCGACTGAATACCAAGAAGGGTTGCGTCCGATTTTATTTCGAGGGTCATGTTGCTGCCCAATGTAATTTGCCCGGAGAGAAAGGTGCCATTTTCCAGGACAACTGTTCCTCCAGTGCCGTTACCGGCATCAATGGCTTTTTGGATGGCAGTCTGGTCATTGGTTTGGCCATCACCGACAGCTCCGTAATCCTTTACATTGAAAATAGATTTTTGAGAGCAGCTCCAAAACGTGATAAGGACAAGACAAAAAGGGAGTTTGAAATTCATAGTTTTTGGGACTTTGAAATGCAATTTAAGATGATTTCTAAGACAGCCTTTCAAAATTTAAGAATGATAGAAATAAAACAACATCACACTCATGTTTCGGTGTTGAAATACTCCCATTTTGCACATAATTGCAAGAAACGCACATAATTGGAATACCTATGTAATTATTTTAAATGAATCGCAACAGGGTTTCTACCTACCATCTTCCGGTTTTATGCAACTTTATTTCAGGTTTTTGAATTTGAGTGGCCACTTGATTCAAACCTTTAAATAGGATTCAAAATTTGTTCAATCATCTCTCTGAAAAGAGATAAAAAATTCGAAAACCATGAAAAATTCAAAAACACATGCATCCATTGATGCACTCAAAAATTATGTGAATGTACTTTCACAGGGGCCGTCATTATTTGCGGCCAATGTTTATTCTTCATTATGTCTGGTCATTTTGATGATATTCTTATCTGGCATATTTGTCAGTTGTGATGAAGACAACCAGGAAACCTGGGAAATTGAGGTGGAAGAGTTAAAGACTGCCATTGCGCCGTACAAAGAATTTGATGCAGCCGTTGCCGGAGGATATGATGTAGATGGAACAGGTTACAGAACCGGGATGGGCCACCACTATTTGAAAGCTAGCCTGGTTGACAATGCATTTGAACATGAAAAACCAGAGGTACTTTTGTTTGTACCTGATGATAATGGCGAGATGGAATTTGTCGCTGTTGAATATTTAGTTCCGATTGCTGATCTAAATAATCCGCAGCCCGCCCCTGACGGATTTACCGGAGGGGAAGATGTCTGGGAAATCAACACGGAATTCAGCATGTGGACCTTGCATGTATGGATAGAAATGGAAAATCCTGAAGGCCTGTTTTCTCCTATGAATCCATTGATCCCCTAATTTTTAATGACAATCAAACAACCAAAATTCGCGGAAAAATCACTCGATTATGACCTACAGGGTGTGGAGGTTTAAATAAATGTTCAACCTGTCTCATTTACCAAAGGAGACACAAAGAATCAAGCCATGAAGTCAATTAAAAGAATTAAGAATATATCATTTACTGCTGTATCGCTAATATGTATCGTTTTAATTAGTTCCTGTTCAACAAGCCATCTGCCAGGTGTTTCAGACAATTTACTTCCTAATGTCAATGATCACAAAAAATCAAATGCTGACCTGACACAAGTATTGAGAAACGTACCTCAAATTCGGGTAATGGGTAATCTTCAGTCAGCTAAAATTACCATCAACAACAATATCAGGTTTTTCAATAATGAAGCGCCATTGTTCATTGTTGATGGCAAAGAAATGGGATATGATTACCCATTTATATACCGCATGGTCAAGGGAAGTGATGTGAGAAAAATAAGAGTCATGAACGATGCCGAAGCGCTCTCTACCTATGGTTCGAGAGGCAGGAATGGTGTTGTTATCATCAAAACATTGGATAGTTAAGAGCTTCTTAGTACGATAGATTAGATTGAAGGCCGGCCTACTTTTTTGGGTCGGTTTTCTTTTTGCTAGATAAAATAATTTACTTATGAACCTTATTTTGAAAGGTTAATAACCAGGGTTTTGTTCTATTTGAGGTGTAGTGTCTACTTTGCTTAGCAATACTTGAATTTCCGGGAATGGATAAAGCTTATGTTTTTCTTCAAATAGTGTAGCTTCTTGTAGATATTCACGCTTTTCTTTTTCAACATCCAAATAGTCGTTAATTACCTTTTCGGCAATTTCCCATCTTCTGAGATCAAATAGCCTGTGGCCTTCCATAGCGAGTTCTAAACGACGTTCAAAACGAACAGCTTTTCTTGCAAATTGTTCGTCAGTCCATTCATTTTCATACATGCCAATTCTGTATTTGGCCCAGGTGATGTTCGGATCGTTCATCGTTGTTTCAATATCAGATAAATCCGTACCTACCCCTTGAACATAATTTCCGGCTCTCATTCGAATGCGATTGACTAATTCTCTTGCCCTATTCAGGTTATTTAACTCAACCTCGCATTCAGCCAGCATCAACAAGACATCGGCATATCGCATAATGTGGAAATTCAAAGATGTATAAAGATTAAGCCAAGGGCCTGTTCCACTTTCTTCGGCTCCTTGGTGATATACACTTTTTTTGGGGCTGAATGGCCCTGCAAAATCCCGGTCACGAATCCAGGTAGGGTCATGCATTCCCCAATTGAGAAAGGGTACTCCATCTCTGCCAACAGTCCAATCAAGTCGCGGGTCAACAAAAACAGTAGAATCCAGGTCTTTATCATTAAAATTATCTAATAATGGAAGTCCATTTTCATCTACTTTGAAGGCATTGACGAGATTTTGTGAGGGTTGATGAAAACCACAGCAACCAAAAGGTCCGTTTGGGAAGTTTAGTACATCCGGATTGTTATTTGCCCCGAATGAAGCACCGTCATTGACAGAAGCCTGAAAAGCAAACATCATTTCAGAACCGTTTTCACCATTCACGCTGAAAGGACTGTGAAAGGATTCCTGTAGGAAATATTTACCACTTGATTCAACTAAATCAAAGTAAAGTTTAGCTTTTTCAAACTCCTTATCGTATAAATAAACTTTGCCTAAAAAAGCCTGCGCAACACCCTTTGTAACTCTACCATGTGCTTCCTGGTTTTCCGGTAATAATTTAATTGCAGTTATGAGGTCTTCAATAATAACCGGGAAAGGATTCGATTTGGTTTTTTTAAAGTCCAGGTCATTTTCAAAATAGTAGGGGATATCACCCCAGATTTTGTAAGCTTCAAAATGATAAAATGCCCTAAGGAATTTCATTTCGCCTTCATAGCTTTTCCTGTCAGACTCTAATAATTCTTCTACTTCATTCATTAATCTCAGTGTAGCATTGGCACGTTTAATGCCTTCATATAGATTTATAAATTTGAAATTAAGTTCACCGATTTTATCATTCCATTTATATAGTTCGATGGGAAGGAAATTGTCAGACTGATCTCCTCTGGTAGATCCTAAGTATGCGTCATCGGATGCTACACTACCTAATAGCCAATTACTTCCAGTAGCCCCTTCCGATGTATTTCCAGTTGTTTTGCCATCCAACAATGAATAGGTGGATACAAGAGATTTAAATACTCCATCAGGATTACCAATAGAGTTTTCATCCAAAGATCCCTGTGGGGGAACATTGAGATAATCTTCTCCACAACTTATGACAAGTATTGTGATAAAAAGAATTGTAGTACCACGGTAAACTGTTTTTTTCATGACTCCATTTTAGAATATGACATTCATGCCAATTGAAAATGATTTGGATGATGGATAAACACCATTATCATATCCCATCAGTAAATCTTTGTCATTTTCGGAAAGTGAAATAACGGGGTCTAGCCCTTTATAATTTGTAATGGTAAACAGATTTTGTACCTGTATGTATAACCGTAATTGACTAAGCTTTATCTTAGCTAACCAATCGCTACTAAAATTATAGCCTAATTGCATTAGTTTCGCTCGCAAATACGACCCATTCTCTACATAATAAGTGCTGGAATTCGTACTGTAAGTATCTTCCTGATCCAGACGGGGAATTTTGGCATTGGGATTCATGGTAGTCCATGAATGGCTTAAGGTTTCGATATTCTTATTGGTAATGCCAAAACCATTTAATTCTGTCCAAAACAAGGTGTTATTAAAAATCTCATTGCCAATCCAACTATAAAGTAAAGCATTGAATTCAAGTCTTTTGTATTGAAATTTAAAATTTAAGCCTGCAGTTATGTCAGGGTGCGGGTTTCCAATTATTTTTTTGTCTTCTAAACTAATAACTTCGTCGTTGTCTAAATCCACGAACCGTAACCTTCCAATTTGCTTACCAGGTTGACCGATGTACTGTTCTACTTCTTCTTGATTTTGAAAAATTCCATCTGATATATAGCCATAAAAACCGGAAATCGGATTACCTACCTGGTTGAGATTTTTTACACCTATTCCGGAAAAATTATCAACACTGAAAAAATCCACATCATTATTTACTTTAACAATTTCATTTTTGTAATGTCCGAGGGTTAAACCAAATTCAAATAACAGCTTATTGTCTAGGTTGGAATGATAATTTAATGTAAGATCAAATCCTTTGTTTTGAATTTCAGCAACGTTTAAAAATGGAGCCTCCGCAATACCCGCTGTTCCTGGTAATACCGGATTATAAAGTAGTCCGTCTGTATTTCTTATGTACCAATCAAATGAAATTCCAAGTTGTTGTTTTAGCGATAGATCAAGCCCAAGGTTGAGGGATTTATTTCTTTCCCAGCGGGTTTCATCGTTTCCGTATTTGCTCAATGCCAGGCCAGCAACTAGATCATTATTGACACCATATAAATCATAAAACGCTTCATCGGGACCTCGACCCCCATAAATGTCATAAGCATTTCCACTGGGAATGTTTTGCCCCCCTGTGATACCATAACCTGCCCTGATTTTAAGTTCGGATAACCATGTTTGATCCGTAAAAAAGGATTCTTCAGATAGCCTCCAACCTACGCTGATGGATGGGAAATTGCCATATTTATTCGTTCCAAATTTTGATGATCCATCCCTTCTGAGAGTAAAGCTGAACAAATACCTGTTATCGTAATGATAATCAATTTGTCCAAAAATGGAAGTCAGCTTTTCAATGTCACCACCGCTTAATACATTTTTTGTCTCGGGTTCGGCAATGGCTTCATTTAAATACCAGACATTAATATCTGTCTCAAGATATCCGGCAAGATAACCATCTATAAACCTGCCTTTGGAATTAAAAATTTCACATCCGGCAAGAAATCCAATATAGTGATCATTAAAATTTTTATTAAAAGAAAGCGTGTTGGTCCAGGTTAGGGAATTGAATTTCCCCCAGGACTCATTAAAATTATTTTGAGGAATAGTGGAGGTAGGAACAGGAAAGCTAAAATTAAGATCGGTTTGAATATCATAGTGGAAACCAAGACTGCTTCTGAATTTGAAATAATATGGTAACTCTACTTCTATAAAAATGTTCCCTAAAATATTTTCAGACGTTGTTTTATTATCCTTATTTCTGAAAATAGTTGCATAGGGATTCTGTAGAAAATCACTCTCGGCAAAATTGCCGGTTATATCATAGACAGGAAGGAAGGGCATAGCGCTACGGATGTTATAATCCTGGTATGCGTGTTGGGTTCTTGATAGGAATAGATTTTCCCCAAATGTAAAAACTCCAACATCTATTTGGCTATTAACCCTGAGTGAATACCTGTCAAGATAATTGAACTTAACAGTTCCATCTTGTCGGAAATAGCCAAATGAAAAATTATAAAGGCCCTTCTCGTTTCCACCAGAAACACCAATATTATGATCAGTGATCATTGCCTTTCTTATCAACTCATCACTCCAGTTGGTACCTCTTTTGTCAACTTTTATAATCTGGTTTTCCGGATAGAGGTAGTCATCTTCATTTACTTCATCGTCCATGTAGCCAACATCTTTTATGATGTAATCAGGAACAACAGGCTTCACACCACTACCAAATATGTTAGAAAATTGGGGTGGTATTGGCAAACCTGCATTCTGGTATCTTTGCCAAATATATTCTCCATAATCGAGTGGGTTCTGGATTAGAATATTTTCAAAGGTCTTTACAGGTTGCTGAAAGCCAAAATACCCATTGTAACTTACCTTCACTTTTCCTTCCACTCCCTTTTTCGTTTCAATGATAATAACCCCATTGTTAGCTCGGGCTCCATAGATGGATGCAGCAGAAGCGTCTTTTAATACTTGCATCTGCTCTATATCATTTGGATTAAGCCAGTTCATTTGGCGGTCTTTTACAGGAACACCGTCAATGATATATAGAGGATCATTATCTGTAAAGGAACTTATTCCGCGAATTCGAATATCTACTGGTGATCCTGGTTCTCCGGAATAAAACATATGCACACCTGCGGCTCTGCCCTCGAGTTGCTGAACAAAGGAAGGTGCCTGATATTCCTCCATTGCTTCCACATTTACAATGGAAACCGCTCCGGTGATATCTTCCTTTCTTTGTGATTTGTATCCTGTGATAACTACTTCATTCAGGAACCGGGTCTCAGGCTGCAAAGCTATGGATACATGTGACTGACCATTAATTGGATAGTCCAAATCCTGAAAACCTACGACTGAAATTTTAAGCGTGTCAGAGCGGTCTGTAATATCAAGTACAAAATTACCTTCATTATCCGATAGTGTTCCATTCTGATTTTCCGGGTCGAAAATAGCAGCTCCAACTACAGGCGAATTGTCTTCAATGGAATAGATGTATCCGGAAAGATTTGATTGACTAAAAACATGATAAGGAAATAAAAAAGGAATTGATGTGGATAGGATCAAAATGATAAGTTTCCAGTTGAATGGAAAAAAGTAAAGAAGCCATTCAATTAATTTCATCATTGGTTAGGTTAAGCACAAATGCACAAAAAAGGATTTTATACTAAAAAATAAGGTATTTTATGGTTATTATCAATGAATTGATAAATAAAACCAGACAAGTTGGATGTTAATTCTTATAATTATTTGTTAATGAATTTCTGCACTAAAATCGCTAACTTAAAAATTAACGACTACCTGGGGTTGCATTAAGTGAACCAAGTACTTTTTAGACTGTGAATATTAATCTATCTATCAAATGGAAGACCACCTCCGAAATAAAACTGAAAGGAGCCAATCAAAATCTCTCACTCCCAGGGATAAAGCCTTCCTGAATCAAATAAAAGATGCCATTGAGGCAAATCTATCTGATGAAAATTTTGGGGTAAATGAACTCGCAAATGAGATGGCAATCAGCAGGTTCCAGATCCTTAGGAAGCTGAGACCCCTGACGGGCAAAAACATTAGCCAGTTCATTCGCGAAACCAGGTTGGAAAAGGCCATGGAGTATTTAAAGAATGATATTGGCACTGTATCAGAAATAGCCTATAAGGTTGGTTTTAGCAGCCCAACCTATTTTAACACTTGTTTTAGAAAGTACTACGGGACTACGCCCGGTGAGATCAGGTTATCGGAAGATGTGCTTGATGATAGTATCGAAAAAGTTGAAGAAAGATCCGATGAAAAAGATGAATATAAAAAGAAAAACAAATTTTCCAATCTGATCATATTTAGTGCAGTTTGTTTTATCGTAATTGGCTTGGTAGCAGCATTTCTTATCGCGAATAAATACCATAGTAAGCCCCAACTTTCCATAGCGGAAAAATCTATTGCTGTCCTTTATTTTGATAATCTAAGCAACGACGAAGAGAACCAATATTTTGCGGATGGGGTTGTCGAATCGATCATTAGCAATTTATCTACAATTGAAAAGCTTCGGGTTTCGCCCAGGACATCAACCGATCCATACAAAGATTCAGATCAACCAATTCAAGAGATAGGCCGGGAGCTGGAAGTTTCCTACATCATGACGGGAAGCGTTCAGAAGTATAATAACCAGGTGCGCATTACCACAAATATTATTGATATAGCAAAGGACAAGAATATCTGGTCCCGTCAATACACCCAACCACTCAATGATATTTTTAATATTATGAATAGGGTAGCGATTGATGTCACTTCAGAATTGAAAGTAAATCTTAATCCTGAAGAAGAAAAAAATATGGCTCGAATCCATACAATTAACTTTTCTGCTTTTGACCTGTATCTCCGGGGTAAAAAATACTATGAAAATTTTCTGATTGAATACGCGAACAAAGATTTGATAAGAGCTGAAAATTTTTATAAGGAAGCTCTGATGATCGATTCCACTTTTGCACTTGCATATGTGGGTCTCGGTGAAATTCATAAAAGTAAAAGCAAATGGGGGGCAACATCCTCAAAATACATATATGAACATGCGGACAGTATGAAGATGTATGCAAATAAAGCTATCCGGTACGATCCTGATTTAGCCATGGCATATGTTTTAACAGGAGATTATTTTCGATTTCATCATTTTGCGGATTCAGCCATTAAGTATCTCAACAAAGCTATATCACTTCAAAACAATTTAGTTGAATCACATATTAGCCTTGCACAAATCCTATTCGAGGAAAAAGGTGATGTTGTTCAGGCATTTCAGTATATCAAGAAAGCTCAATACTATGAAAGAAATGGGGTTCTGTTGCCAGAAATAATTTTCACATTGGGTTCATTTTATTTAGGAGTGGAGGATTATCAAAATGCTGAGGAACTAATTATTTATCACAGGAAGATTTCCCCGGAAATAATTCAATTGAATGGTCCCCTTGCCTGGCTGAATGTTGTTCGTGGTAAATTTGAAAAATCAAATTCAATTTTGGATTCAGTATATAATTCTGTCAAGGGTTCAAATATTGCAAATGAATTGAATTGGTATTATGGCTGGAAAAGTATGCTGTATTCGATGATGCAAAAGTATGATTCAGCTATCTATTTTTATCAGCAGAAACAGGGTTTTCACATTGATTTTGTCGAGCTTGACACGGTTGGGGTAGATGTGAACCTGTTATATGCCTACTTCAAAACAGGTCATAAAAAAGAATGGAAGCAGTATTCAAAATATCTAATGGAGAAAAAAATAAAATCCTCATCTAACCCTGACTTTGAACTAGCTGAGCTTTATGCTGCATCAGGAGAATATGAAAAGTCCATTAGCGTTCTCCTGCAGCTGGAAAAACAAAATCCTTATTCGAATGTGTTCACATTTTTGCCCCATTTCCATCTATATGAAGGAATGTGGGATATGCCTGAATTCAAGGCATTAATAAAAAGAGTGAAAGAGAAAAAAGCCTTGGCCAGGGAACGTATTCGGGAATTAGAAAAACAATACGAACAAGGAATTTCTCCAAATTTTGTATCTTAAAGAAAGTTCATTAGTAATATTTTTTGAATAAAAAAGATTTAATCTATCTGTGAATGGCCAACGATTTTCACGATAAAACTGACAGAATTCAATCAAAATCCATCACACCCAGGGAAAAAGCCTTCTTGAAGCAGATAAAAGACGCGATTGAATCAAACCTGTCTGATGAAAATTTTGGTGTAAATGAACTTGCCGAAGAAGTAGCTATCAGCAGATTCCAGATCCATCGAAAACTGAGATCCCTAACAGGTAAAAACATTAGCCAGTTCATTCGTGAGACCCGGCTGGAGAAGGCTATGGAATACTTGAAGGATGATATTGGAACCGTGTCGGAAATCGCCTACAAGGTTGGATTTAATAGTCCTTCCTATTTTAACACATGTTTCAGGCAATATTTCGAAACTACACCTGGCGAAGTAAAATTACTGGAAGATGTAGATGAAAGTGGAGTAGACCCTATTATACAACAAACTACTGAAGAAGTTGATTTAAGGAAAAAAAGCAAGTTGACCAATATTCTAGTGGTTAGTACAATTGGTATCATCTTATTGGTCGCATTGGTATCGTTCTTATTTGTAAATAGATCCATTCAAAATAATTCTCCTTCACCCGAAGCTGAAAAATCCATCGCCGTCCTTTATTTTGATAACCTCAGCAATGATGAGGAAAACCAGTATTTCGCTGATGGAATTGTTGAATCTATCATCAATAATTTATCAACTATTAAAGATCTTCGGGTTTCATCCAGAACTTCCTGCGAGCTGTTCAGGGACACGGTCTTGTCCATTGATGAGATCGGTCGGGCATTGGAAGTTGCTTATATTCTGGAAGGAAGTGTGCAGAAATACGACAACCAGGTCAGGATTACGGCAAATATTGTTGACGTAGAAAAAGATCAAAACATTTGGAGCGGACAATTTACGGAACCACTGGATGGTGTTTTTGATATCATGAATAAAGTGGCATTAGAAGTAACTACGGCATTAAACGTTAACCTTAATCCGGAGGAAGAAAAACATCTTACGCTTAATCCAACAACAGCATTTCCCGCCTATGATCTTTACCTGCAGGGAAGAAAATTCTATGAAAATTATCTTGTGCGTTTTGATGATGAAAATCTTGACAGGGCACAAAAGCTCTATAAAGAAGCTTTATCCATAGATTCAACTTTTTCAATGGCTTATGTGGGTTTGGGAGAAATACTTAAATGTAGAAACAGATTTGGTGCATCCTTTTCTCCGCATATGTTTGAAAATGCGGATAGCATGAGAGATTATGCGAGAAAGGCTTTGATATTTGACTCGAGGTTAGCAGAGGCTTATGCTTTAATGGGAGATTCTTATAGGTTTAAGAATTCTCCTGATTCAGCCATTTTTTGTTTTGAGAAAGCACTCTCTTTAAAAAATAATTTTGTAGAAGCCTATATAAGTTTAGCGAACCTATATTATGCACATAAGGGGGATATTGAAGAAGCATTTAAAAATATTAAATCCGCTGAGTATTATGAAAAGAATGGACTGAACACAAAGGAAATAGTCTATCATATGGCTAATGTTTATCTATCAATAGAAGATTACTCCAAAGCAGAAGACCTATATAAATATAATCAAAAGATCACGCCCGGAATGGGTATAATGGATGGGCCTCTTTGTTGGATGAAAATAGTACAGGGCAAGTTTGATTCGGCTAATGCGATTATTGAATCTGGTCTTTTTATTGAAGGGAAAACAGCAGGTTATTATGGATGGAAAACTCTTTTGTATTGTATGAGCCAAAAGTATGATTCAGCGATTGTTTTTAGGAAAATGCTGAATGCTAGTAATGAAGAAAATATAATTGATACAGCGATAAGAGGAGATGCAAATTTAGGTTATGCATATATCAAAACTGGAAGAAAGGAAATCGGAAGGCGGATCCTAAAAGACTATCTAAAGGTGAATGTTGATTTAATTGATAAGATAGATTATCAATCTTCTGCAAATGGTGCAATAGCTGAAACGTATGCTGCTCTTGGCGAATATCAAAAGGCAATGAAAAAATTGCTGGAACTTGAAAGACAAAATCCGTATAGTAGTTATTTTTCTTTATTACCACACTTTCATGTATATGAAGGAATGTACGAGTATCCGGATTTCAAAGCATTGATAAAAAGGACAAAAGAGAAAAAAGCCGAAGCGCGAAGACGCATACATGAACTGGAAAAGGAATATGAGGATGGGAAGCTTCCTAAAGTCGTTTCTTAGAAATGATTAGCATAGACCAGTAAGCTTTGTATTTTGTTTTTTCATATAAAATTAGTTTGATTATTGGAGAATAACGTTATAATAGTGTATCCCGGATCAACTATTCAAAGCTTATTACGAAACACACACTTCATAACAGCCTAGGTATAAAAGGTCGAAATTGGGCGACTAAAAGTAAAAATACGTCGCAAAAGCATTCAAATTTTAGTGTCTCCAATAAAAATTATATTTCTGTACTCATAGTAGCAAGCTTACTTCTGTTTGGACTACTTTTATCAAACTGCTCCAAAAAAACAAGAAATGTTGCTCTTCCAATTGATTCTCTCCATAATTTTTCGAGGGGTGGAGAACTTCCTGCTCCCGCAAAATGGTGGACTGTATTCAATGACCAGAAACTTAATAATCTAGTCGATAGTGCCCTGCGATCGAATCTGAACCTCATTACGGTCTGGCATCAACTTAGCGCTGCACAGGCAGTTGTTAAAAGGGAAAAATCAAATCTTATTCCGGATCTGGATGCGACTGTTTCGGCAGCTATGAACCGGCCTCAGCCCGATTTTGTGGGTGGTGAAAATATACGTTTTGGACTGCAGGCCTCCTATGAAATTGATCTCTGGGGGAGAATACGATCGACCATTAAAGCAGAGCAATTCCGTGCAGAGGCAAACTTTACAGATTACCACGCTGCGGCTATTTCACTTTCTTCTGAAATTGCATTGACATGGTATCAATTAATGGCCTGGGAAAACCAACTTGACCTTGTCAATGAGCAAATAGCAACAAATGAAAAGATACTGATGGCGATGAGGGCACGTTTTGGCACCGGTCAAATAAGAGGAGTGGATATCCTCAGGCAACGTCAATTGCTGGAGTCAACTCGTGAGCAAAAGGTGTTTGCAGAATCCAATGTCGAAGTTTTGGAACATCAATTGGCTGTTCTTCTTGGGCGACAGCCACAGATCGACTTTCAATATGATATTCAACCTCTTCCTGAACTTCCGCCTATTCCGGCCACCGGTATACCCACTGAACTGATACAAAGAAGACCTGATGTACAAAGTTCTTATAATCAACTGATGGCGGCAGACAAAGATCTGGCAGCAGCAATCAGCAATCAGTACCCACGTTTATCAATTAGTGCATCAGTCTTTTTACGGGCAAATAGTGCGGAATCTTTGTTCAATGAATGGGCCAGGTCTTTGGCTGGAAATATACTAGCCCCTGTGTTTTACGGAGGAAGGCTGAGAGCTGAAGTTGACCGAACTGAAGCTGTTAAAGACCAGAGATTGTATGAATATGGACAAACGGTTTTGGTTGCTTTCCGTGAAATTGAAGATGCTTTGATTCTGGAGATCAAGCAGGAAGAAAGAATTGAGGTGATGCAAAAGCAACTTGACCTTGTCGGACAAACCTACCGTCAATTGCAGATAGAATATTTTAATGGATTGAGCGACTATCTGGATGTATTGGCAGCCCTAAACCAGGAGCAACAAATTCGACGCAATCTGATAGCTGCAAACATGACAAAGCTGGAATATCGCATTGCATTGTACCGTGCTCTCGCTGGTGGATTTGTCACCGACAGAGAAACCGGATAAATAAAACATATACAAAATCAGAAGGTTATTAAACCTGAAGAGAATACTATGAGTAATAAAAAAATATGGATTATTTCAATTGGCATACTGTTGACGGCAGCGTTGATAACCTTTATTATATTCTCTACAGAGCCGACCGCCAAAAAATCAGGAGCCACTAAAGAAACAGCCATGCTTGTTGATGTGACTAAGGTGGAATATGGTCAATTCCGACCAACTATTGTATCAACGGGGACAGTTCGGCCGGTAGATGATATCAATCTTAGCCCGAGGGTGACCGGACAGGTAATTAGTCTTGCAGATGGATTTGAGCCGGGTGGAAATGTGAAGGAAGGAGAGGTTTTGTTGCAAATAGATCCGGCTGATTATCAAAACATATTGATGTTGAGAAAAAGTGATCTTCATCAGGCCATCGCCGATCTGAATATTGAAGAAGGCAGGCAGGATGTTGCCATGTTGGATTATCAATTGATCGGAGACACATTGGCAGAAGAAGACCTTTCACTCGTATTGCGGGAGCCTCAGCTCAATGCTGTAAAAGCAAGGGTAGAAGCTGCAAGAGCTGCCGTTAAGCAGGCAGAACTGGATTTACAAAGAACGACTATCAGGTCGCCATTTGACGCTCATATTTTAAGCCGAAATGTAAATATCGGATCACAGATTGCTCCGGGAGATGACCTTGGCAGGTTAGTGGGAATGGATGAATATTGGGTTATTGTCACTGTGCCGGTTGCCAAGCTTCGATGGTTAAGATTTCCTGATGAAGAAAATCCAAAAGGCTCTGAAGTAAGAATAAGGAATAGATCTGCCTGGGAGGATGATGAATATCGCGTGGGATACTTGGATAGGCTCATTGGTTCTCTCGAAGATCAAACCAGGCTCGCAAGGGTGCTGGTTTCTGTTCCAGATCCCCTAGGTCAGGAAGTTGATTCCATTGAAGTTCCCCAGCTGATGATCGGGGCTTTTGTTGAGGCAAGTGTAATGGGAAGGGAGATAAAAGATGTCATTAGATTGGAACGAAATTTTGTTAGGAATAATGAAACCGTTTGGGTCATGGATGATGGAAAATTGCGGATACGAAATATTGATATCGTAATGAATGATGCAATGTATGCATATATCCGGGAAGGTTTAGAGGCGAATGATCAGATCGTCACCACAAATTTATCAACAGTTACTGATGGTGCGCCTCTCAGGGTTTCAGAAGCCGGAAGTACAGGTTCGGAGTCACGTAATGTTGGCAGTTCAGCGCCGACAGGCACACATACAGCAGGAAGCACAGACTAATGAAAAAATCAGATCAGAAAAATAATGGAAAGCTAAATAGCGAGGAACAAAAAAACGGGCCTATTTCTTATATGGCCAGGAACTCCATAGCTACCAATTTGCTTATGATAATCTTAATTGGCGGCGGTGTCTGGACGATGTTTCACATACAGAAGGAGGTGTTTCCCCAGTTTCAGCTGGATTTTGTAGAAGTGAGCGTGTCTTACCCGGGTTCTTCTCCCGCCGAGGTAGAGAAGGGAATTTTATTGCCTGTTGAAGAAGCCGTCCGTGGTGTTCAGGGTATTAAAGAAATAACTTCAACGGCGAATGAAGGTTCGGGAGAAATTCTGATCGAACTCGTAGCAGGAACGGAAAGGATGAAAGCGTTTCAGGATATTGACCAGGCGGTTGCGCGCATCAGGACGTTTCCTGATGACATCGAAGAGCCTGAGGTCAGCCTGCAATCTCAGCAAAGAGATGTAATGGAGATTGGACTTTATGGCAATAAAGACATTTGGGCATTGAGAATATTAGCAGAACGCCTCCGTGACATCTTATTGAGTGACCCGAATATTACCCAGGTCGAGATTGGAAATGTCCCTGAATTTCAAACCCATGTGGAAATACCCAGACATCGGTTGCGGGAATATAATTTAACCCTTGGTCAGGTAGCCGATTTGATTGTTGAGGCAAGTGAGGATATCCCGGCTGGCGCTGTTGAGACTAATTCCGGAGAGATCCTGTTGAGGATGAAGGAACGTAAGCAATGGGCCAAAGAATTTGGAAACATTGTTATTGTTACTTCTGAATCAGGGGCAAACGTCAAATTATCGGATATCGCTAAAATCACTGATGGCTTTGAAGAAACAGGCTTTCATGGTCAGTTCAACCAACAGAATTCCGTGGAGGTGGAGATTTTCAGAATAGGAAATCAATCGCCCCTGGACATTGAAAAGGCAGTCAATACAATCCTGGCAGACTATGAATCAACTCTTCCACCAGGCGTAAATGTAAGGATCGATAGCAATCGTGCAGAAGATTATCGTGAACGATTATCACTTCTGACAGAGAACGGAGTACTGGCAATCGTAATCGTTCTTGTGATCCTTACCTTGTTCCTTGAGTATCGCCTGGCCTTTTGGGTGATGATGGGCATGGCCATTTCTTTTGTTGGAGGAATTGTATTTCTTCCAATTATTGATGTCAGCATCAACATGATCTCAATGTTTGGCTTCCTGGTTGTTTTAGGGATTGTAGTGGACGATGCGATTGTTGTCGGGGAGAATGTGTATGAATACCGGCAGCAAGGCATGAGCTATTTACAGGCCGCCATTGCGGGAACAAAGGATATTTCAAAACCTGTTGTTTTCAGTATTCTTACCACCATTATTGCTTTTATTCCCTTATTATTTATCCCTGGAGAAACGGGTAAATTCTGGTGGCCTTTACCAGCTGTAGTCATCGTGATCCTGGCCGTATCGCTTTTGGAAGCTTTGTTTATACTTCCTGCTCATCTTGCCCATAGTTCAAAGAAGAAATATAAATTTTCAAAATGGCTTGACAAATGGCAGGGCTCTTTTGCAAAAAGATTTAACAATTTCGTGAATAATCAGTACCGTTCATTCCTCGAATTGTGTCTGAAGTACCGGTACATCACACTGAGTACAGCTTTGGGTTTGCTACTGGTTGTGGGAGGTTTTGCCCTAAGTGATCACATGGGGATCATCATGATGCCTGAAGTATCAGCAGATGAAATTGAAGCAGGTGTGAGATTGCCCGTTAGCACAACTCCTGCACAGGCCGAAAAAGTGGCCGTGGAAATTACTGAATCCACACAAAGGATGTTTGATGAATACAACCTTTATGAAGTTGCTGAAGGAATTAAAACGAACGTACGCGGGCAAAACTTCATAGACGTGGAGATCGTCATGAAGCCACCTGATCAACGGGAGATGACTGCCAATGAAGTCATTGAATTATGGAGGGATAATATTGGTGATATTGAAGGTGTCGATCAGATTACATTTGAAGCAGAGCGTGGTCCCGGTGGTTTTCAGCAGGCTATAAGTGTGGATCTGAGTCATTCGGATATTAATGTTCTTGAAAGGGCCAGTAAGGCATTTTTTGAACGTGTGGAGGCTTTTGAATCTACCCGTGATGTAAGTGACAACTACAACAAAGGAAAAACCCAGCTGGATTTTAAACTCCTGCCAGAGGGCAGAAATCTCGGTTTAACTCCTTCTGATGTAGGCCGACAAGTAAGGGACGCTTTTTTTGGTGCTTTGGCAATGAGGCAATTACGGGGAACCAATGAAATAGAGGTACGCGTGAAGCTTCCGCTGGAAGAAAGAAGGGATATGCATAATCTGGAAGAATTTTTGATCCGTGCGCCGGATGGTACAGAAGTACCACTATTGGACGTGGTCAGTGTTGAGCAAAGAGAAGCTTTTACCTCCATCAACAGAAGAGATGGTTTAAGGGTCGTGAATGTTGGGATGGATGTTGAACCGGCCAATGCTGTGTCAAGAGTATTGGAATCCATACAACGAGAAACTTTGCCGCAACTGCGCGCAGATTTCCCTGGCATTACCTGGACGTTTCAAGGTAGTCAGGCAGAGATGCGGGAATCAACCCAGGTATTATGGGGAGGGTTTATAATGGCTATGTTGGTGATTTATGCACTATTAGCTATGGCATTTAGCAGCTATGTTCAACCTTTGATTGTGATGTCAGCTATTCCTTTTGGTATTGTTGGAGCGGTAATAGGTCACATTTTGCTGGGTTACGATTTGTCATTAGTCAGTCTTATGGGTGTGATTGCCTTGTCTGGTGTCGTTGTAAATGACTCGCTCATCATGGTGGATTATGCCAACAAAAAGAGAATGACCCATTCTACGTTTGATGCGATTCACGAAGCAGGATTAAGACGTTTCCGACCGATCATCCTTACCACGTTGACTACGTTTGGTGGGTTAACTCCCATCATTCTTGAGTCTTCCCGTCAAGCCTATTACCTGATCCCAATGGCCATATCGCTTGGGTTCGGGATTGTCTTTGCTACTTCAATCATTCTTATTATCGTTCCTTGTTTATACCTGATTCTTGAAGATGTTGTCAGAACGATTAAGGGAGTGGAGGAAGGTGTCCACGAAGATGAACCAAGCGAAGAAGAAAAGAAACAGGTTTTGAAAGAAAGAGTAGGAGAGGTGAGTGAGGTGTAAAAGCACGATTCTATTGTCAATCTTTAACCAGTGTTCAGTTTGAAAGAGGCCACAAGAGCCCCCAGGTCCACATGAGTATTAGCAGCAATATAACTCCTGCAAAACTAATGATGGTCGTAACTTTTATAAACTTATTTCCATTTTCCAATTTAAACTCCTTAAACCGCCAGGTGAAATAAGTGATAATCACTATCATAGGCAAAGCCATCCAGAAGATTTGGTTCCAGGCTTTGGGCAAACCAAATGCTAGAATATATATATTCCTGCTGGCAGTTTGGGTAACTGAGAAGAAAAGCAGGATCAGGAAAATTATGCTCAAAAGAGTCAATATCCAGATCAAAAAACTACCCATTCCGGCTGCATTGTTTTTCTTTCTTTTATGCTTTTTGGCTGAGTGAACTATAGAGTAAACCGGCCAGCTAATAAATCCAAAAAGGATCATTAGCACAGATATGGCCAATGAAACAAATACTTTGTAAATATTCCCCATTTGAATATTCTTCCCAATTCTGGATATGCCTTTGTTATAAACAACATCTGTTACAAAATTGACAGGTTCAGCTGTGAGTAAACAGCTGTCCAGGTTTATTGGCATGAAGGGGTCTTTGAAAAATTGGGTAACTTTTTCACTCAGGCATTTTGAGCCTGCATAATGTCCAAATCCCGGCAGGGTTAAGGTAGTTGAATTTGAAAAGTATCCAGCTGTTATAAGTGTGTTTTCCGGTGGTGTAATGGGGTCGAATTCCCCTGTAAACAATATCGCAGGTATGTCAGTCGGTACCGGTGAATATTGTAAACTGTCAACATCTATTTGGCATACCCGGCAGAATTCTGTTTCTGATTTCAAAGAGCGATCAAAAACATACCTTTCCAGTTTCTTTGTAAATGAGTCTTCCCACGCATTATCCGGATCGATTCCGAAATAAGGGCTGTCATTGCATCGGATAAAGTAATACATATCATTATCCATACCAACAAACATAGATCCCAGCGAAACCACCAGGTTTTTGAGTACCCATTCATCTCTGTTAGCAATAGATTGAATAACCTGTGGTATAATCTCAATTCCGGATCTGTCGTAAGACAGCCTGAACAAACCCTGTGCAATTATCTTTCCGGTAATAAATATCGCCTCGTCTCTGAGAATATTATGTTCATTTGAAGGGATGATCAATGGATTATGATCGTAATATTCCAATGATTCGAATAATCTATCTTCGAGCCTTTGAAATTTTCTACTGCAAGATTGATCACTTTCACAGGATGCAAATGTCTTTTTTAAGGAAAGCGAAAATGTTCTTAATACTTCATTGTCGTATTTATGAACGGTGGGTACCAGTCCGGCAAATACAGCACTTCTGACGGTGTTGGGGAATTTTCTTATGACTGCCTGACCAAACCTGGTTCCATATGAGAGGCAATTGAAGTTCCATTGGTTTATACCAAGTGTTACCCGCAAATCTTCCAAATCTTCCGCAACCTCATCCGAACCATAAGCATTCAGATTGACATTTTCCTTCCGTAATGAATCATAACAATCCCTGATAACAAGGATGTTTTCGTCCTGAGCTTCCTTAAATGTTTTGCCGAGTAAGATCCTGAACTCAAATTCCGGCAAATCCATTTGTGGACATAGATCCGGTTCCGATTTTCCACATCCGCGAGGATCAAATAGAATTAAATCAGCAAATTCGAACCTTTCCTGGTTTCCGGGAAAACTCAACATATTGGCAGCATAGCTGGTCATTCCTCCACCCGGTCCGCCGGGAAGATAAACAATAGGGTTTTTCAACCCCTCTTCACCGAATCCCTTGATAATGCAAAAGGCGATTTTGAGCATTCGGTCGCCGTCAGAATTTCTCGTTTCAGGAACAATAATGTGACCGAATTTTACCCGATCTCTATAACTCATAGGGGTATTCTCCCCAAAGAATTTCCCTTTGAATACCTTGAGGATAAGCAGGAATAGTGATGATGAATAGAAATAGCAGATAAAATATGAAGCATAAATTGATGACTGACTTCATGATAGGATTTATTGGTTCGATCCAGGCACATGTCATGATAGATAGATCATAAAAAATTAATCAATTTGGGAATTAAAACAAAGCAGTTATCTGGTCAATAAAATTATATTGACAAGGTAATACGATTGACAGGGTTGAATTATCATAATTTTGTTTAAATTCGACGCTTTATTGACAAACCCTCTACCATGTTAGTTGTAAACAGTTTTGAAGAATTTGAAAAACATGTAGGAGATGAAATTGGTATTTCTCCTTATTTGAAAATCACCCAGGAACAAATCAATACTTTTGCAGATGCTACCCTTGATCATCAGTGGATCCACACTGATCCAGATCGGGCAGCTAAGGAAGGACAGTTCGGAACAACCATAGCCCACGGATATTTAACACTTTCAATTGTGCCCTACCACTGGAACCAGATCATCCAGGTTAACAATCTGAAAATGATGATCAATTATGGGATTGAAAACCTCAGATTTAACCAGCCCGTCCGCGTAAATGACGAAGTTAGGATGAAGGCGGTATTGAAATCAGCCGTAAATTTAAGAGGAACGATCAAGGTTGAGGTAGTGACAACAATGGAGATCAAAGACAATCCCAAGTCGGCTTTTAGTGCCACGGTGGTTTTTCTTTACCATTTTGATCAATAGTGACTTTTTCTCATAACCTGAGGCGAGAAGCTAAAAATTCGAACTGCAGCTCAAAAGGGAGAGAATAACTATGCGTCCGGTAGTTGTAACACAATTAAATCGGTCAACCTATTTCAGGCTAAGACAGATTGTCAACCAGCAACAAGAAACCAGCAACCCGCCCGCCTCAATCAACTTACCAACCCTTCCCAACTACCAGCATTTTCTTCTGATTCTACAATATTCCCTTCTTTAATTGCTCTACAGCATAATTGCATGCCCTGGCTGTCATGGCCATATAGGTTAATGAGGGATTTTGAGGAGGTGAGGAAACCATGAATGATCCATCAGTCACAAAAAGGTTTTTTATTTCATGCGCCTGGTTCCATTTATTCAAGAATGATGTTTTTGGATCATTACCCATTCGCGCTGTTCCCATTTCATGGATGACCGTTCCGGGAGGAGGTTGATGATCAAACGGACTTACCCAATCCAATCCGGAGGCTTCCAGCATTTCTACGGCGGTTGATTGCATATCTTTTCTCATCTTCAATTCATTTTCACCATATTCCATCGAAATATCGGGCTGAGGAAGGCCCCATTTATCCTTCCTGGTCGGATGCAAGGTTATAGTGTTCTCAAAGACGGGCAATGTCTCTCCATATGCTTCGAAATAGGCAAACCAGTCTCCTGGTTTAGTCAGGTTTTCTTTCCATTGGGCGCCAATCCCCGGCTCATTGAATCCTCTTGTCCAGTTTGATCGGTTGGTGTAGTTTTCAAAAGTATACCCTCTTAGATATTCCTGGTCATTTTTGGTTAAATTTCTGAATCGGGGAATATAGACGCTCGCCGGCCGTTGTCCGTAGTAGAATGAATCTTTGAGTCCTGAATATCCACCAATTGCCCCCACTGAAGCATGGTGATCCATGAGATAATGACCCAGTGCGCCACTGGAGTTGCCTAATCCATCTGGGAATTCATCCGTTGCAGATTGTAACAAAATCTGTGTGCTCGCTATCGTAGAAGCATTAAGGAATACCACTTTTGCATAGAATTCTTCACTTTCTCCTGTTTCTGAGTCAATAATGCTAACGCCTTTTAATTTCCTGGTTTCCGGATCGAAAATGAGTCTTTCGACAATAGAGTAGGGCCGCATGGTGAGGTTACCTGTTTTTGCAGCATCAGGTAAGGAAGCAGAGTTGCTGGAATAATATGCGCCAAATATGCATCCGCGGTGGCAAAGGTTGCGATTTCTACATTTTTGACGACCGTTATGATCCTGAGTCAGGATTGCCATTCTGCTGATGATGAGGTCTCGCTCAGCAAACTCTTCTTTAATACGCTTTTTCAAATGCTTTTCGAAAACATTCATTTCAAAAGGTGGAAGAAATTTTCCATCAGGTAGCTGAGGAATGCCATCATTGTTACCGCTTACACCAATGTAGCTTTCTATGTAATCATACCATGGGGCAATGTCCTTGTACCGGATGGGCCAATCAATCCCGATTCCTTCCCTGGCATTTGCTTCAAAATCATAATCACTTAACCTGAAGGTATGCTTAGCCCATAAGAGGGATCTGCCTCCCATTTGATTACCCCTGTACCACATAAAAGGCTTTGATTGATGATAAGGGCTTTCGCTATCCTTTACCAGGAAATGCTTACAGTCTTGTCCAAAAAGGTAGAGTGTTTTCTGAATTTCATAATCTTTTTTCTCTTCTTCACTGACCAGGTTTCTTAAGGGCATATCCCACGGATCTGTTGTGGCTGTTGGATAATCCTTCACATGTTCCACCATTCTCCCTCTCTCCAGAACGAGTGTTTTGAGTCCGGCCTGGGTTAGCTCTTTTGCTGCTATCCCACCTGACATTCCCGATCCGATGACAATGGCATCATAGGTGTTTTGGGATGCTCCCTTTCCCAAAATATTATAAGCCTGCTTTTTAGAGGTAGAATCTGAGGCCAGTTTCTCCATAGTTCAAGGTGTTTTCGTTAAGTTTGATATCTCCTTTGTAGTCACCTGGGAATTTCACATAGTTACTTGCTTTGGTTTCTCCCTCCTGAGAAGTAAAGAATCCTACAAGCGTGTATTGTTTGATGGTTTTGAAAAAGGCATATTGATCATCGTTTTCATAGGCCTTTTGGTCAACTTCTGTTAAGAAAGTTATTTGATCTTCTGAAGAGGATAAACCATTTTGAAGAATTTTCGCTCCCTCATGAACGATTTCCTGCTGATTCGCAGTAAGGCATTTTGCAAATACTTCATCGAGAAATTGGTGGACACCAACCTGAGAGGCTGATTTTGTTGTCGTTTTCGGGAGAATGATGTCAATGGTCTTTTGAATTGCATCATATTCTTCCGGGCCAAAAAATTGAGAGGTATAACTTTCCTGATTTGAATTAGAACACCTGGATAAAAATCCTGATAGTATAGATGGAAACAGCACATGGGTGGACACCAGGCCAAGTGAGTGGATGACTTCACGTCTATTCATAGCTGATTTTGATTCATGAAATTGAAAATAATAAAATCCGGCTAATGTTTATAGACCAACAATATTTATTACAGGAAAATTCACGATGGATGAAAAATATGTTGCATGATGGGTGGGATAGCGATTTTCTACAATTTTATTTTATAGGTTTTAAATTCAATATTCCTTAAATTATATGTTGCCAAATTAATTCATCACAAACTTAACCTCTTCACTATGAAAAGCTTAATTCCTATATACCTGGGAATTATTATATTAATTTCCAGCTGCAATGCGCCAAAACCTGAAGAAACTTCAATTGCTGATGATCATTCGGATGATTTGATCGGTGTTTGGAAAATGACGGAAATTATTATGGAATATCCGGACACGACAATTGTTATGGGAGAATCTGACGCTCCTTCGCGTAAACTATTGACTGCTACACATTTTTCATTTGGGTTTCAGGAAACCGATTCTACGATAGTAGCAGGCGGGGGGACGTATACCTATGATGGGGATACCTATGCCGAAACCCTCAAATACCATTCTGTTCCCGGAGTAGCCGGTGAAACCATCACTTTTGAAGCTGAAGTAGATGGGAATACATGGAAGCACTCAGGAACAATACCTTCAGAAAATGGCGATATTCTGTTGAAAGAGACATGGGTGAGGGTGGAATAAAAATCATCCCAGGAGCTGTCTCAAAATCTCTCAAAGGATCTTGTTGAGATAGCTTCCAATAATTCTGAACGGTCAAAACCCTAAACTCCCAATTATGATGTCATAAGAAACATCCTGTTCATCAGGCAGGTAATTCACCCGGAACCCTACATCCAGAAGAGCCAGGTACCGCATAACATTAAACTCAAAATTCACTTCAATTCCAGTGCTATTGTACGTCTTGTCCTTAGCAAAGAAGTTAAAGTTGCTTTCGGTTTCTCCTTTTCCGTAATCATAAAAGAGGTTGGCACGAATCCTTTGAATATAGAGTAACGGTCCGACGCCCAGGTCAGGGTAGAGCAAGGGAAGACTATAGTTAAAAGATGCCATGTAAAAGTTGTCGAAGGAAGAATAATTATATCCTCTCGGGAATCTAATGGGACTGGAAAATGTGTAATTCCAATCGTTTTCGTATTTATATCCTCCCCGAACAAAAAATGAATGGTGCTTAAAAATTCCGGGAAAAAAGGCTGAAGCATCCAAAGCGAACAATGTGCTTTCATAATCACCTTTGAAAGGAGTTGAGAAGAAATACATGTTGAATACCTGCCCCCACCTGCTATAAATATCCCGTTTGCTTACTTTCAGTAATCTCCGGAAGTTGGCGTTGAGTTTTAATGACTGCAAATTCCCATTGATTGTGATAAACCTTGGTTCATATGGGTAGTAGTAATTACTCACTTCTGTAAATCCTGCTTTTGCTCCAAGTAAAACATTTTGATAATACCTGTTTCGCGTCAGATTGATAGGCACCCTTAGGCCCAGTTCGATCCCGGTTTCATCCCAGCTGACAGTGCGTGCAGTGTCGTTGAACACATTTGTCATTCTTCGGTCTCCGCTGTAAAATGAAAAGTCTGTGATGGGGTACAATCCCTGGTAGCTGGCGGTGACTTCCCATTTTCCGGCATTTTCATTGAAATTGTAAGCATATCCTCCATTGATGGAAGTGGTGCTTCGGATATCTCTGGAATTGACAAAAAACACATACTCATTGTCAAGTGAACCAACTGTTACTCCCCAGCTATGTGGATTGATGATGCCTTTTAGGCTGCTGTATTTTTCAATGGGAAACTGATAATCAGCAATGTCTTCAGGTTCAATTGTACCTGATTCCTGATTGGCCAATACTTCCGGAAGTGGATCTTTAAAAACTTTCACTTTTGATTTTTCTGTTAAGCTTTCAATATCAAAAGGAATGGAAGCGATATCATAACCAAACTCCTGGTGGTTGTTAAAATACAGGGTATTGGTCTTTGTATCCAGAAATGGATGGTAGGCTCCATAACGGGCATTCGTCACCTGATAATGGATCTTTGTGTTAATATCCATTACATAAATATTTCCAATGCCATTGTAAGGTGACTGATAAAAGATATAATCCCCACATTTTTTGGGATAATGCATGTTTTCTTCAAACCCTTCAAACACAACTTCTTCAGCTCCCTTTTTCGGATCGATTAAAACAATTGATTTGTTTCTGTTCAACAATTTTACGGCGATTATTTTCTGTGAATCTTCTGTCCAGTCCGGGCACAAATAAATTGCATTTTGAGGATCTATATATTCATGCAGAATGTTTCCATAAAGGTCAAGCACGACCAGGCTGTTTTGATATTTCGTATCATTTTTAGTTGTGACGATCTTTTTGCCATCTGGAGAAATAGCAGAGGATGAGTATCGCTCATTTAAAGTAATTCTTTCTATTTTCCCATTTTCGAGGTCATATAGTTTTACATCCGAATAATTCCTCGCGCCCCATCGAAGGTCGGGAGTAACCTCATCCCAGACAATTTTTTGGCCATTAAAAGAAAATCTTCCGGTAGGTTGCATAAATCCGGGAATGAATAGTTCTTTTTCCTTTCCTTTTTGATCAATGAATACAAAAGTATGGATGTCACCCAAACCTGATTTAAGAGCCAGGATTTTTCCATCTTCCATTAGGTGAGGATAGGTGTAATTTGTAAAGATATGGTCTTGTCTCTTGTTAATGGGTTCGTAGTCTATTACTCCCAGTTTTTCTATTTGGTTTTCCCATTCTGATTTTTGATGGTCTACGAAGTCCCTGTAGTTGTCTAATAAGTATTTGCCGGTATATTTTTTCAATGAATTGGAAAACATAAAAGGAACAAACGACCATTTCCATGCATGCTCTGTAACCTTTTCCATTACATCCACTCCATACTTTTCCCGTAAATAGCCGGTAAAGTGATAGCCGGTCACATACTGGTCCGGAACTGCATCCTTAAAAGATCTCAGATATTGCTTATTGTAGGTGAAAGAGCCTTTTTCCATTAAGTTTGATCTGAAAATGAGATCGAAATGAGGAATTCTCCCTCGTCCCGATTGAGTCAATGCTGTTTCCATAACGGTAGCGTCTCCCTCCCAAAACCAATCAGGCGCTGCGAAATTGGCCATGGCGGCAGTAGAAGCCTGGCCAAACAAAATATTAACAATTTTATTAAATCCAACCTTGCTTTTCTGGATCTGAACCATATGGCGGTATTCGTGAAAACTCAATAATTCCATCCAGTCGTTGTTGCCGTTCAGGTACCAGGCCTGGGATGGAAAGGTATTGAATTCCGAACGATAGGGAGTCCATGATACAAAACCGTTGCTAATGGCATTTTTATTTTGCAGGATGACAGAAGTTTTCTTAGGGTATTTATCCATGGAGATTGCTCCGGGTTCGTAAACGGTTTCCAGCAAATTGGCTGTTCTCTGTGCGAGGTCTTCGCTGCCTTTTGGAAAAATAATATTGAAGTACGGTGTGATGATTCGTTCCCATTTGACAGAAACGGGATTGTTTTCCATTACAGGATTTTGCGCAAGGCTGAAACTGGAAATGTGAATGAGGATAATGAATGCGAAAAGTTTATTTTTCATTCAGAATATTGTTAATTCAGGCCAAAGAACATCAATTAACTTAAAATGTCATCAAATAGGCAACTATTTTTACAACATCTTGCACAGACCACTGAATTTCCCTTGATGCTGGAAGTAGAACGGGCTGAGGGAATTTATCTTTACGGTCCGAATGGTGAGAAAACAGTCGATCTGATTTCAGGAATAGGCGTTTCCAGTCTTGGACATAACCATCCGGCAATTGTGAAAGCAGTGAAGGATCAGGTTGACAAGCACATGCATGTGATGGTTTACGGAGAGTTGATCCAATCTCCACAAGTGGAACTGGCAAAAGCTTTGGCAGCCACGCTGCCTGACCCTCTTGATAATGTCTATTTTGTAAATAGTGGTTCTGAAGCTGTGGAAGGGGCCATTAAACTGGCAAAGAGATACACAGGCCGGCGGGAAATTATATCCTGTTATAGTGCCTATCACGGCTCCACACAGGGTGCTCTTTCAGTAGCGGGAAATGAGTCTCTGAAGCAGGCATTCAGACCCTTGATTCCCGGAGTTCATCAAATCAGATTTGGGATCGAGGAGGATTTGGAAATGATTAATGAACATACAGCAGCCGTTATCATCGAAACATTCCAGGGTGAGGCAGGAGTGAGGGTAGCTCCAAATGGTTATTTTAAAAAGTTAAGAAGAAAATGCGATGATGAGAGAACGTTATTGATTGTCGATGAAATACAATGTGGCTTTGGTCGAACAGGCAAGTTTTGGGCTTTTGAACATTACGGTATTGTTCCGGATCTTGTCGTTTCGGCAAAGGGAATGGGAGGAGGGATGCCTATAGGAGCTTTTATTTCCCGCAAGGAAATTATGCATTCTTTGACAAATAACCCTATGCTGGGCCACATCACTACATTTGGAGGCCATCCTGTTTCTGCAGCAGCTTCCCTGGCTAATCTGAAAATTATACGTGAATCCGGTTTACTGAACGTTGTTGAAACAAAATCACAATTAATCCATGATCATTTGATAAGGAACAGAATGGTTAGGGAAGTTAGGAGAAAAGGACTGATGATGGCAGCGGAATTTGAATCGTTTGAATTGCTGCAGAAAATCATTGAAAAAATGCTTAAAAATGGTGTTTTAAGCGATTGGTTCCTGTTTTGTGATAATAGCATGCGGATAGCTCCACCACTTATTATTAGTGAGGATGAGATACTTGAAACCGGCGAAAAGATTGAAAGTGTTTTGCAAAAATTTTAAAATTTTATGAGATATTTTTTCCTTTTTTCAATATACTTTCAGCTTTCTTAAAATATCTTCAGTAAATTTTTGACTGAATATTTGTTCGTTAAAAAAATTACCTCTATAATTGAATCATTCAAATTAACCAAGCAAATCGAAAACCCACATTATTTTACCCTTTTACCTTTATTCTGCTTGAAATCCAATCGAAAGGTTTATTCAAATCTTATTTCATATCTTTTCTTTCGTAAATAGTTATAAACTCTCTTAATAACTATCGAGTATTCATAGAGTGTTAAAACTTGAAGTGAATTCCATGCTGTAAAGCTGTCAAGATAAATGGTAACTCTCCCTTTTGAAAAGAGATTGAAGACGCTTGAATTAATAATATCTACGTCAATCTTTAGTTCTCTTTTGACTCCCCGACCATCGCTTTCATTGTAAAAAATCGAGTAATCTTCAAGATAATTACCCATTTCAATTTTATAGTTCTTCATTTTTTTGTTAGTACAAGGCAATAAAAGATGTTGTACAAACTTAATGAAATAAGCCACGAATGCGCGAATATTTTTATTCGCGCATTCGTGGCTTTCTTTAAATCTTACTAAAATCTAAGCAGGTCTATACCAGCTTATTTTAGGGTAAGAGAAGAATTTCCTTCACTATTCAGGACATCCTCTATCTGTTCCAGCTCTTTTGAGATAGCGCCACGCTTGATAAGTGTGTATTGCTTCACGCCAATATTGTCAAACCAGTTTTCCCAGATTCCCATGATGCGATCCCATTCCATGTCTTTTTCCCTTGGAGCCGCTTCTATCAGTACAATGTGGAGATCCGGATATTCATTTTTCACCTCCTGGAGTTTTATCTGGTTTTTACCAACGATCGGGTAGCCATCCGTCAGGATGAAAAGGTAATTTTCCGTCAACGTATCTTTTACATAATCCACTTTCAGGTCTTCGTAAAAGTATTTCCAGATATCCGCTCCGTGGTAATCTTCCGGTTTTTTGCTGAAAAGCGCTTCCTGGTAAAGGGAATCAAGATTCGCATAGAAGTCTTTTCTTCTTTCGTCTTCTTTTGACCTTCTGTAGATCTTCTGGATGTTATCCATATTGACATACAACCGGTCTTCAAAGACATCTCTTCTCACATCGCTTCCCTTCTGTGGGGCGATTACTACCTTGATTTCATCCCGAGATTTGATGTACAGATCTTTTTTAACCTGGCCCTCAAACATTCCATATAGTTTCCGGATGATTTCCTTGTCGCGATCGGGTTGATTTTCCTGAACGATGATCCGGTCCGACAGGTCGAGCAGCACAATGTAATTGTGCTTCATTCTTTGGGAAGCCTTTTTTTCTTTTGGGGGTTTGCCACATCCTGCAAGCATTGTTAATATTACAAGGACTGCCAAAGCCGGCATATTTATCTTTAGTGATTTTTTCATGATATTGAGTTTAGATGAACGATTTTTTAGCCTCTTTTGCTGACTACTTTAACCGTTCCGGTTTTGATATTGTGTTTATCCTCAAAAGCCTTTTTGATCGCCAGACAATTTTCCTTGGCATCCTTCATGTTGGAAGGAGATAAGAACATCATCCAACCGGATGAGAACTGATCGACGTATTTTTTCAGGTTTCCGTACATTACCGTAGCAATATCTTCCCGGTAATCCGCGATTTGTTTTTCTATGGCGCTTGTATCAGCCAACTTGGATTCCAATATTTTGACGTCATTTTGAAAATGCTTGATGATCTTTTTGATATTCTTTGAAACTTGCTTTTTGTCCCACTCTCTCAACATCGAATCAAGCAAAATACTCCACACAATGTACACCAGGAATCCAAATGACAGGATGATGTAAAAAGTAGAGCTGGTGGACCAGTGCTCTGTGGTCAATCCCATTAATTCTTTTGCACTTTCGATGTTAGCATGAATGATCATTGCCAAAAGAAAATCGACAATAAATGTCACCCCGATCAATAATGATAAATAGACGATTCTCACTTTGCTTTTCATTTCAAGCAATACGTGAAACGCCCAACCGAATGCATAAAAGACAAAAGGAACCAATACTAAAAGGAAATTGAATTGAAGGGCTTCAATTAATTCATAAGACTGAGGCATAATACTGCCCACTCCAGCTCCCGACGCTATTCCTTCTGCAATGGCTTCAAAATCAACATAAAGCGCTTTGTATGCTGCGGATACGTAAAAGAAAAATAGATATCCTGTCAGAAATAATAGAATAAACAAGCTAATAGAAAACTTCATTGGGCTGAAACTTTCCTCTTTTAACTTTTCTGTATCCTTTGCCCGGGACTCCCTGATCTTTAACAAGTCCTGACGATGCTTTTCAATTTTTTCTTCTTTCTCTTTGATCTCGTCTTCGATGGAGGCATTGGAAGCTTCAAGCTCTTTCTTTTGTTTTTCGAGTTGCTTGATTTCTTTCAATCGATCTTTTTTTTCCTCCTCAGTAAAACCCTTGTAAGGTTCTTCGACCAAATCACCATTTATGATGAGGTCGAGATGGGCGGCGTACACGTCGGGATCACCCTTTACGGCACCCGCCTTTTCATATCCAAACTCGTATAGCGCTACCCGTTCAACATTATGGGTAACCTTCATTTTCGAATTCTTCGTTGCTGTGTTAGAAGTTCTTGCCATGATTAAGCTATTATTTAGTTAAAAAGTCTTAATCAATTTAACTCTATTAAAAGGGGATGAAAAATGAGGGGCTGGCTGTTGGGAAATCAAAGTGTACAGAAGCAAGGTAAAAATGTATTATTTTGAGATAAAAGTCTTAAAGTTGTTTGATTCTAATGGGTTGATACCTTCTCCATTATTGGAGGTAGCAGTTAATTATAAAAAGGTTGAATGAGGTTTATTTTTTAATTAAACTTATTGAGATCAAAATATTCAACCTATGTCCTACAATGAAGATCTCGTCAACAAGGTTAGAGAATCCCTTATTCATGTTCCCAAAAAGGTTGAGGAGAAAACGATGTTTCAGGGTTTGACATTTATGGTGAATGATAAAATGTGCATTGGCGTAAGGGATGAAGAACTTATGTGCAGGATCGATCCTGTTGTTTTTGAAGAAGCGCTGGAACGAAACGGCAGCCGACCCATGATACACGGTGCACGGACCATGAAAGGATATGTATTCGTAAGTGAAGAAGGCTACAGGAGGAAGGAAGATTTTGATTATTGGATATCTCTTGCACTTGATTTTAATGATCGGGCGAAGCGTTCAAAGAGGAAGAAATAGTTGAAAGCCGGCATAAATTCTTTAGTCATCCAAAACACCTGATGACCTCTCATGCAAGTGCTATTTTCATCTATTTTAACTCCATTCCACGATTGTTAAGGAATTTCGATTAGAAAATTGCACATGGAACGCCCCATAGTCAAGTAAGATTATTAGCCGAGAGTAATAAGTAAAATGTCAAATAATTCGGCATATCTGTCAACAATGCTATCGGCGTTAGCATGAAACCGTTAAACTATTATTAGTAAAATTACTCTCCGTTCTTGTGTCATTGATGGTGTAATCACCCCTACCGTTATTTTTCCCACTTCCTGACCGTAGCAGCTTCAGCATTGGGAAAATCATCGGGAACTTTTTGAGTCACTTTGCCGGTAGCTGCCCATTCTGCCCCTCTTTGAAAAGTGACCATGAAACCGACACCTTCCATGCTATAGTCCATATGTCCCAGGGTAGTGTGGAACACCCTGCCTTTGCCATAATCGATGGTCATCAGAACCGGCTCGTGTCGGCCAGTTCCTTTTACCTCTTTGTTCCAGGGAGGAGAATTTTCTTCCGGATCGGAGTAGGCTGTCGCAAGAATTGTCATGTTTTCAGCTGGTCCGCACATCCGATCATAAAGTTCATCTTTTGCATGGAGCCATTTTGCCGGCAATCCCTTCATAATTGGATGTTCAGGAGCCCGTGTTTCCATCATGAATTCCATTTGAGGACCATGAGATCCACAGGGACCTTGTGCGGGGATTCTCTGCACATTACCCTCATTGTCATAAAAGATATGCACGCCACTATCTTCATTCCGGCCTCCCCAGCCGCCAATGCCGATCATTTTATTGAATTCTTCCCAATCGCCCCAGGGATTATCCGCCGCATGGATAATGACCAGTCCTCCACCATTTTTCATGTATTCCTCAAAGTTCTTTTTAGTTTCTTCCGGCCAATCCGATGCCTGCCAGCCAAAATTGGAGATTACCACATCGTAATCATTAAAAGCAGGACTGTAGCTGGGATCTGGTGTTGGTTTATCTACAGCAGTGATTTTCTGACCATCGGTAAGTGGATACATGGTCAATAGTTCTTTGATGTCTTTCAGCCCAATGCTTTGATCGTAATGCGGCCCCAGCCAGGCGTAGGCCGTCCGGTTGATATCCACTTCAAACAAGCCTGATTGTTGGAGATAATCTTTCATCATCATGGTAGTCATCGGCCAGACTCCATGATTGCTTTCACCATCTATGATCAATGCTTTCAGTTTAGGTTTCATGGTATTGTTTTGAGATGAAAATTTTTCTCCAAAACCAAACCATATGGCAATGGCTCCAAGGAGAAAAACAAGAACTATATATTTCATATGCTTATAATTGTCTTTTTTCAATGGTGCATAAGCCCCAGCGAGATTCCTTTGTGAGAACCTCCTGTTTTTCCCAATCCCAATAGTATTGGAACGGGCATTACACCGAGTGCTCCGTCAACTGGTGGAGCATGATCGGTTTCATGAAGTCGAATTCAGATTGTGAAGTTATGATTTTTTAAAATTTATTTATGTGAACGAATTCAGTGATGCAAAACAAACTTTTCAATCACTGAATCGTAGCTACGATTTTAAATCTATCAATTGTAAACCTGAACAATATGAAAAAATCTGATATCGATGTTATGCCTCAATTTTTTGACCGATATATTCGATTAGTTGATGATGAAGATCTTATGAATTCTTTTTTTCGCCACAAGAACTGTCCCATCGATAAGAAAATATTAAACAAACTTTCAAACCAACGATATGCACCAGGCAAATGGACGATCAAGGATATTCTCCAACATGTCATAGATGTGGAAAGGATCATGTCTTACCGTGCTTTGCGTTTTGCCAGGAACGACAATACACCGCTTAATGGTTTTGAAGAGTCACTTTATGGCAATGAAGCAAATGCTGTAAAAAGAACCGTTGATGATTTGCTGGAAGAATTATCTATTGTAAGGCAATCAACCATCTCATTGTATCGAAATTTTGGTAAGGAAGAGCTCATGAGAAAAGGCTCAGCAAACAACATTGAAATCTCCGTATTGGCTTTGGGTTTTACAATCATCGGTCACTCTCTCCATCACTGGAAAGTGATCGAAGAAAGATACTTTCCATTATTGGTTAGCTGATCAGGTTTCCTTCATCATCCCATTGAGCGATGGTTGTTCTTTTTTCCTGGTCGACACACTTTGCCAGCCATTCCGGATCATAAGCCACTCCGTGTTTGTCCAGGACTTCCTGTGGAACACCATCCCAAACATTGGGCATGTTTCCCTTATAACCCAGGTCATCAATTCCCATTCGGGTTGTGTAATAACCCGTGAGGACCAGATTTCGCATTTGGGTGAAGAACCTGACTCCCTGCTCTACTTCAGGCTTAGCATCATCAGGCCAGGCTATTTCGTCCATTAGTTGCTTTTGCTGACTGGCAGAACAGGAAATGAAATTTTTATCAAATTGTTTGTTGGTACGATTGTCCAGCCACATAAGTCCGCCACGGATCGGGGTTTGGTGGTACGTAATATCTTTTACGATGAACTCAATGAATTCAGGTACACCTGCATCCGTTGCCGATCCTGCTGTAGAAGTTGCAGGCAAGATGAGATCGCACAATACGGCAATGGTCGCTAATTCATGGTCATTGAAAAACTTCTCACCCAAAAGTTTGGCATCATGAGCTTTTTCCTTTTCCGTTCGTCCATATTGATTCTCAGAAGGTTTTTCTAAAAGGGTTTTTTCTTCCGGAGAAGGTTGGCACCCGGTTAGTATTAAACCGCTTCCAATTCCACCAATGAGCAATGATTTTAAAGTATCTCTTCGATCCATATCCTAAATATTTCTTTTTTTGAGTTGATCTATAATGTGATCCGATGTTCTCCAGGATAATGCGAGTATGGTCCAGGTAGGATTTTTATCTGCCTGAGATACAAATGGACCACCGTCCACAACGAATACATTATCCACATCATGTAGTTGCTGGTATCTGTTAGTTGCGGATTTTTTGGGGTCGTTACCCATACGGGTAGTACCCACTTCATGAATAATCCTGCCAGGTGTTGCCAGACCATAATCCCGTTCCTTTCCAGGTCTGGTTCCCAGGGTTACGCCACCCATTGCATCAAATATTTTTTCAAATGTTTCGTGCATATGTTTCGCCTGGTTTCGTTCATGATCAGACCATGTATAATTAAACCGAAGGACAGGGATCCCATATTCATCTACCACATTGGGGTCTATTTCACAATAATTGTCTTCACGTGCGATGCATTCGCCTCTTCCGGAAATACCAACAACAGAACCATAGAATTTTTTAACATCTTTGCGAAGCTGATCTCCATACCCTCCAACTTTCTCTCCTATATATTCATTCAGATCATTGGGATTAAATCCAAATCCATAGGAAGGCATTCCTAAGCCACCCCAGACTTCCATGTGGTATCCTCTTGGAAAATCAAGTTTTGCATTATCAAGCCACCAGGGAAAATAAATATGCGCACCACCAACACCGTCTTCATTATAAGTATCGCGATTCATCAGATCAGGGATAAATGCTGCGCGACTAGCTCCGGTCGAATCGTGTAAATACTTTCCAATTACTCCACTGCTGTTTCCTAATCCTCCCGGATGTTGCTTACTTTTTGAGTTCAGAAGTATTCGAGCAGAGCTACACGCAGATGCTGCGAGTACAACAACTTTGCCTTTCAATTCATATTCCTTACGGTCATCCTTGCTTATGTAGGAGACACCCGTTGCTTTTCCTTCATCATTTGTGAGCACTTCCCTCACCATGCTGTTGACATAAAGGTCGATCTGCCCACCAGCTTTTTGAGCAGGAAATATCAGACAAGTTCCTGCTGAAAAGTCCGCATAAACAGAACATGCGCGGCTGCACTGGCCACAATAAAAACAGACTCCCCGGTCTTCATTTATCCTTTTCGTAAGCATTGACAGCCTGGATGGAATAACCGTAACGCCAACCTTCTTTGCTCCTTTGATTAAAAACAGTTCATGAAGTCGTGGTTTTGGTGGAGGAAGAAAAAAGCCATCCGGTTCATTTGGGATATTTTCTTTGGTGCCAAAAACCCCTATTAATTTATCAACCTTGTCGTAATAGGGCTTTACATCTTCATAGCTGATAGGCCAGTCATCACCTAAACCGTCTATGCTTCTTCTTTTAAAGTCTTTCGGACCGAATCGAAGGGAGATCCTTCCCCAGTGATTGGTCCGTCCACCAAGCATATGCGAGCGGAACCAATCAAACTTGGTTCCTTCCGTGCTGGTGTAAGGTTCTCCATCAATTTCCCAGCCTCCATACGCACTGTCGAAGTCACCAAATGGTCGGATGTTCGAGGCGCCTCTCCGGGGAGATTCCCAGGGCCATTTGAGTTGTGTTCTTTGTGCGGGATCGGCCGGATCGAAATAAGGCCCAGCCTCTACAACTGCCACTTTAAGACCAGCTTCTGATAATACTTTGGTTGCCATGCCACCACCCGCTCCGGATCCCACAATGACGACATCATAGACTTTAGAAGATTCTTTTATTTGCATAGTTAAAAAGTATGCCTTCAAGTTAGGTTAAAAAGTAAGTAAATGGCAACTATTATCAGAGAAAGTAAACTCTTTTAAGATATTTAAATAAATAGGGAAAGGCCGTTTATTCCGCGACCTTATTCACATCAACCGTGACAACCATTTTTTGTCCACCACCGCTGTATACAATGCCTTTCAGAGGTACTATGTCTGCAAAGTCGCGGCCATATGCTACACGAATATGTTGATTGCTAACTAAAAGGTTATTGGTTGCATCGAATTCTACCCACCCAGCTTCAGGGATAAACAGTGCCATCCATGCATGAGAGGCATCGGCACCGACCATTTTTGGTTTTCCGGGAGGTGGGAGAGTCTCAATGTATCCACTCATATACCTTCCTGCCAATCCAACCGATCGGACACAGGCCAAACCGAAATGGGCAAAATCCTGACAAACTCCTTTTTTGTATCGAAAAACATCTTCAAGCGGAGTAGAAATATCAGTAAATCCAGGAGTGAACTTAAAATCTGTATTAATCCGTGTGTTCAGGTCCATCATGGCCTCCATGATGGGTCGGTTAGGTGTAAAGGATTGAAGTGTGTATTCCCGAAGTCCGTCAATAAATTTTACATGGGTTGATTCAAGGTAAAACTGTCGGGTTTCGTTCGGTGCCTCCGTACTTTCCAGCCATTGCTTGACATTTTCCCACGGGGGCGTGGATGAGGGATCTAATTGTGTCCAGTTCGGAATTTCGAGTGTCACCTCACTATCAGATTTGACGATCAGCTCCTTATGGGATTTCTGCACGGCAAAATAAATAAATTCATTGCCAAAGAAATCTTTTCGCTTTACCAGAAAATTGGGTTCCGGCTGGATGCTATACTCATATTTTTCAACATGCTGATAAGGAAAGGGTCCCAATGACTGGAATACAATATTGTGACACAAAGTTGCTTGTGCCTGGTATATGTACTTGGTAGTATGATTAACCTTGTATCTCATATTTCCGGTAGCTTGGTTGTAACAAATCCATATTGGCTTTGAATATGACTAAAGTAGTGCTGGTTAATCATATCAGAGGCTTCGCGAAGAAGCGCAATAACATTGTCAAGAAATTTGCTTAGCTCTTTTCTGCTTTTACCATTTTTTGCCAGGGAAAGTTCATGTGGTTCACACAGTCTCACAAGCGTAGTGGTTTCCAGTAATTTCTTGCGAATGGGATTTAGATAATGATTATTATTGGATGGCATATTTGCTACATGCAAATCAATTCTTCCTATCTGATAAGTGACAGATTTAGGATTTAGCTCGTCAATAAGAAGGAGATTTAGAACACCAAAAACCTCCAGTGTTGAGCGATACCGGTATCGATAGGTTACAAGACTTTCATTGATCATTAATAAATACTCCAGCAGCGTCCTTTCCGCCTCCGGGTCGTGCCTTTTTGTCAGAATACTTTTAAGAATGGAGCAAGTCTTTACGGATGATTCAAGAAACCTTCCGATATTCAGTATATTCCAGGAAGGTTCGCGGGTCATGTTATCAAAATTGAGTCCATGGAAGGCCATCAGTTTAACGATCAGATTGTCGAGGCTCCTGTTAATTTCATTAAGATTGTTTTGATTCTTTAGGAAATCCCATTCTTCGGATATGTTATCCATGATCCTCCAGGTATCCAATCCTAACCTGTCGCGTACAGCATATCCATTCGATAAGAAAAACTGAAGTGTCTGACTGAGCGATCCCGGTTTGTTTTGGTCGTTGACCAGGGAAATGAGCTCTTTCTCCGGATTGTGGAGGGTTTTTCGATGATTGAATCCGGGAAATGTTGCAGTAATGGATGTCAAAGTCTGAAGCAACGTCACCAGCGTGATGTCATCCTCCATGTGAAATTCGTCCTCTGTTTCATAGTATTCTTTGAGAATGATCCTAAGCATCCTGACAAGGAAAATTGCACGCTCAATATACCTTCCCAGCCAGAACAGATTTTCTCCTGTTCTACTGGGTAAAATATTGTCAACCTGTTTGATCAGCGACACAGGTTTTGCCTCAACAGCAGATCTTTTCGAGGTTCCTAATACCCAGGTATCTTTGCTGATCCCTCCGGATTGATTAGAAACAATAAAAACCCCACGATCCGGCGAACTCCTCGATAGGCCTCCCGGCATGACATGATAGGAACTGTTTTCAGAATCGGATACGATGTAGCTGCGAAAAACTGCATTTCTTGCTTCCAGGTTTCCATTGATATAGGAAGGGGTTGTCGAGAAATTGACCATTTCCTGGCCCACATACAAATAGGGTTTGGCTATGATTCTTTTCTTTAATTCATCTATTTCTTGCTGAGACAGATTTCCCCCATAGATTGATTTATTCACGTGGTTTCGGTAGATCTGTCGAATAATCAGGAACTGAATATTGTCAAGCACATATTGCAATTCCTTTTCCTGTCCGCACCACCAGGTTGCAACAGACGGCAAGATCAATTCTTCCCCCATTATTTCCCGACAAAGCTTTGGAAGAAACGCCATTAGTCCCGGATTTTCCAATATCCTGGTGCCCAGCGGATTGATGACCAATACCTTTTTCTGGCGAATAGCCTCCATTAGCCCGACCACACCCAGGTGAGAATCCATCCTTAACTCCAGTGGATCACAAAAAACATCGTCCACCCTTCGAACAATTACATCCACTTTTTCCAGACCTTCAATGGTCTTTAGCCATACATATCCATCACTCACAGTCAGGTCTTCTCCAAGGGCGAGCGTAAAACCCATGAAAGATGAAAGGTATGCATGTTCAAAGTAAGTCTCATTGCCCGGTCCGGGAGACAACACGACAATTCTGGGATTCTCCTTGTTTTGCCATGCCAGGTTAACCAAAGTATTTTTAAGAGTCTGGTAATAGCTCGTAATCTTTTGAACATGGTTTTCACGGATCATATCTGGAAAGACTCGTGTCATAGCCACGCGGTTTTCAAATGCATAACCCGCACCGGACGGAGCATCTGTCCGGTCATGCAGCACCCACAATTTACCATTAGGTCCCCGGGCCAGATCGGCTGAATAGGCGATGAGCTGATGATTGCCCGGGATCCGCACTTTATCCATTTGCCTTAAAAATCCCAGGTGGTTGTAGACCATTTCAATGGGAATGAGTCCGGAGCTGATCAATTTACGTTCTCCATAAATATCGATAAGGATCTGATTGAGCAATTCGGCACGTTGGGTAAGTCCTTTTTCAATCATGTCCCAATCGGATTCACTGAAGACCATTGGAACAGGATCGAGCATCCATGGACGGTGCATGCCATTCGGATCCCCGTAGATATTGTAGGTTACACCATTGTCCCTTAATAGTTGAATGACTTCCTTAGCGCGGGAATTCAGCTTATCATTCCCCATTCGGTCATAGCTTTCTACCAGTTTTTGCCAGTGAGAAAATACCGTTCCGTCCTTGGTTGCCAGCTCGTCAAAAAATGGCGTGTTGTTCTTCGTTCGCTCGGCCAGATAAAAATCGATCATAGCTCCAAATGTCTGATTTTTTTTTAATTTTTTTGAAAATCAGAAATTCTTTTTGCCTTTATATCGACGAAGGTCCATGGTGTACGGATAGTCCGGATTGACCACCTCTCCGGTTGCTTCGTATTGGGTGAGGATATTGACCTTTGTAACGAATCTTCCCCCTGCCTGCCGTTTTACAACAGTGGGTTCAACCAGGTTGACAGAATGCCCGAAATCAAAGAACCTGCTGATGCGTCGGGATTCGGCTTCGTAGCTGTTGACCGGGAAAGTTTCGTAATTTCTTCCCCCGGGATGGGCAACATGGTATTGACACGCAGCGACAGATTTGTTCGTCCAGGTATCGAAAAGATCGATGATCAATGGGGTATCAACACCAATGGTAGGGTGCAGGGCTGAAGGTGGCTGCCATGCACGGTAGCGGATACCTGCCACGTATTCTCCCTGAACACCGGTATTTTTGAGTGGAATACGGCATCCATTGCACAAAAGCTGATAGCGGGAGTCGGTCAGGCCGGAGATTTTAACCTGGATCCTTTCGAGTGAAGAATCCACAAATCTTGCCGTCCCCATGCTGGACATTTCTTCACCCAAAACATGCCACGGTTCGATGGCCATTTTTAATTCTATGTGGATGTCATCTACCTGCAACTCTCCGAGGAATGGAAACCGGAAACTGAAAAATGGGTCAAACCAGGATATATTAAAATCATATCCTGCATTACGAAGATCGTTTGTCACTTCCGTCAGGTCTTTGTAGCAATAGTGGGGGAGAAGAAAGCGGTCATGAAGCGCTGTGCCCCATCTTACCAGTTTGCGATTGTAAGGTTGTTTCCAAAACCATGATAGCAGTGTCCTGATCAAAAGGAATTGTACCATACTCATTCGATAATGTGGAGGCATATCAAATCCACGAAATTCGAGGATGCCCAGCCTGCCACTTTCCGAGTCAGGCGAATACAGTTTGTCAATGCAAAACTCCGCCCGATGCGTATTTCCCGTAATATCGACCAGAAGATTTCTGAAAATCCTGTCGACCATCCAGAAGGGAACTTCATTTTCTTTCAGATCCGGTATTTGCTGAAAAGCCAGCTCCAGTTCATACAACATCTCATCACGGCCCTCATCCACTCTTGGAGCCTGGCTGGTAGGTCCGATAAATTGTGTCGAAAAGAGATAAGATAAAGAAGGATGATGCTGCCAATAGGTAATAAAACTTTTCAGTAAATCGGGCCTTCTTAGCAAAGGACTGTCGGATGGAGTTACACCTCCGAGAGTAACGTGGTTTCCTCCTCCCGTTCCTGTATGTCGTCCATCAAGGTTGAATTTTTCCGTTGCTAATCGCGATTCGGCGGCTTTTTCATAGAGAATTCCATAGTTGTCAACCAATTCCGTCCAGGATGAGGAAGGATGAATATTTACCTCTATTACGCCCGGATCAGGAGTGATCATGAATTTTTGTAACCGATTGTCAGAAGGAGGATCATAACCTTCTATCAAAACCGGGATTTGTAGTTTTTCCGCAACTTTTTCAATAGCATTGACGATACTCAGGTAGTGCTCAAATTGAGTTACGGGAGGGAGGAAGATAAACAGCTTGCCTTCTCTGATTTCGGTGAGGAGTGCGGTTTTGAATATTTTCTTGCTATTGTTGAATGAATCATTCGGATCGATCCATTCTTCCAATTCTTCAATGGTTGGTAGGGATTCCGTTTCTGCAAATAAACTTCTATCAGGCTTGATATCTTCTTTCTTCGGATCAAGAAATTGAATGGATTTTAACGGCAACCGCAGCCCAATAGGGGAATTGCCAGGAACGAGAAATAGATCTTTCCTTCGGAATTTCCAGTTGCAGCTCTGCCAGTTATTAGCTTCCACGTCCCATTGAATTGGCACAACAAAGCCAATAGGTTTGTCTAATCCGCTACTCAACAGTTCTGCAAGTTTTTGCCTCTCCAGAGGAGATTTCAGGTCTAGTTTTAATGGATCGATGTTTACAGGTATATTGCTTTCCTCCCAGGCAAAATAAAAAGGATCTTCATAAGCAGGGTGAATGTTTTTAGGGTCTATGTTCAACTCGTAAACAAGACCATTCATGAATTTCTCAGCTTTGGAAACTTCAAAACCGTAATTATGGGAGAGGTCGGCCATCAGCTTATCATTTGACCACATGGGAAGGCCATCTTTTCTCCAGAAACAAGCTAGTTTCCATCTTGGAAGAGGCTCGCCGGGATACCATTTCCCCTGGCCATACTGCATGAGGGAACCTTGTGCAAACTCATCTTTCAACTTATGAAATAGCGAGTTGGAAAGTTTTCTTTTATGCTCTCCATCAGCCGCAGAATTCCACTCCGGGGCATCCTGGTTGTCAATGGCGACAAATGTTGGCTCACCACCCATCGTCAGCCGGACATTATTTGTGGCAAGCTCCGAATCCACCTGGTCTCCCACAGCCAGGATATTTTCCCATTGTTCATCGGAATACGGCTTGGTGACTCGTGGTTTTTCAACTATTCTACGGATGGTATTTTCAAAATGAAATTCAGTATTGACTGATTCTGCTGTTCCGGAAATAGGAGCAGCGCTTTCAGGACTGGGAGTACAAGCCAATGGAATATGACCTTCTCCGGCAAATAAACCTGATGTCGCATCCAGACCGATCCATCCGGCGCCAGGAATGTACACCTCTGCCCAGGCATGGAGGTCTGTAAAGTCCTCTTCAGGTCCGGAAGGACCATCAAGGGATTTGGTATCGGATTTCAGCTGAATAAGATATCCAGATGTAAATCTTGCTGCCAGACCGAGATGCCGAAGTAATTGCACGAGCAACCATGAAAAATCACGACATGATCCTGATTTAATGGTTAGTGTCTCCTCACAGGATTGGACTCCAGGCTCCATACGGATGTTGTAGGAAAGGAGATTGTAGATCAGCTGGTTGATTTCTACAAGATAATCGACTGTATGGATTTTCTTTTTCCTCTTTGATTTAGCTTCTTCGACAAGACTCATCAAAAGAGGATCTTTTTCTTTAATTTCCAGGTATGGCAGGAGTTGCTTTTTGAGCAAAGGTTCATATTTAAAGGGAAATTTTTCCGCATACTCTTCGACAAAAAAATCAAATGGATTGATGACAACCATTTCAGCAATCACTTCCACATCTATTTCGAGGTGATTGATTTTTTCCGGGAAAACAACTCTTGCCATGTAGTTGCCAAAGGGATCCTGCTGCCAGTTTATGAAGTGGTTTTCCGGTTGAATATGAAGGGTATATCCCTTAATTGAAGTTCTTGAATGTGGAGCAGGTCTCAGCCGGATGACCTGAGGTGATACTTCAATATGACGCTCGTAATCGTAACGTGTATAATGCCTTAAGGCAACTCTTATTGACATGTTGTATGATTGCGGTTATATGATGCGAATTTTACATAAAATTTACCCTTTTTAAAAGAGTTGTTTCAATGAATTTATGAAATTATTGAAAATTTGATTTGAATTTCTGTAGATCACTTCAGATTCTTGTGAAACGTGCAAGTCAAATAATTATCCGTTAATTAACCTGGTGCATCTGATAATAAGAGTTTTGTAATAATTCCCAATTGGCCCAGGTGATAAAGGTCGTGATGTAGCATTCCTTCAATGACAAATTGGTATTTGTAATTTCCTTTAAAATCGGTGTCATAATATTGTTCCCCGAGAAAGTGATCTTCTTTATTTTCCAGAATATTAATTATTTCTATCAGGGTGTTTTCATAATTTAATTTCAATTGGTTCCATCCGATTTTTTTGAGTTGTTCATTCGAAAGCCAGTTTTCTTCACTGTCATCTGTCAGTTTTCCATCTCCGGTTTTTAATTTCAGAATGGTTTCTTTTCTCCAGGTAATCAGGTGAGAAATGATTTCAGCCACACTGTGGAGGTTTGGCAATGGCCTGATGAAAGCATTTTCCTCATTAATCAGGCTTAATTTTTTATGGAAATTTTCCCCGATCCAGATCTTTTTTTCCTGAACTTCCTTTAGCTGTTTGATATAATTACAAATTAAATCCCTACTCATTTCTTCCTGGATTTCAATACATCCTTGTATGCACAATCCAATGCATCCAGCATCAGTTCCTTTGGAATTTTATCAAGCTCAAAGGTCGTCCAGCCTTGCAGTCCCCACTTATTCGGAACCGGATAAATAGCACCATTTTCATAATTGCTGAAAACCGACTGATCAACTTCGGTTAGTTTCAGATTGGCCGATTTGCTTGGTGTGTGCAGGGTGGCAAATATCCTTTTATTGATTACTTTGAAGGCTGTCCGGTCAAAATGAGGGGCTTTCTCCGTATTTGGAAAGGAGAGCGCCATGTCGTGGAATTGTTCAGGAGTCATTTCAATTTCTTATTTGGTTGAGCAAATTTTGATGTGTTTATTAAGGATTATTGCAATTTTCAATATATACGTCAAACAAGTCTTACGATACTTTTTACTTTGATTTCAAACTATGGCCTTTTTTTCATTCGTCAAAAGTGTTCATTTTTCAATTAACCTATCTATATTTTTTTGTTTGCTTTACAACTTGTAAGCAAATCCATTACTAATGAATTATGATCAACTGATAAAATTTAGGTCAAATACGGCATACCGATATTCATGAGAATATACGATATTGAATCATAATGCTTACCGTATTTTCTTTTTCCAATGAAAAATAATGATTAATAATTTCTATGCTCAATAACCCTTCAGATCCTTTCAACAAGTAACTTCTCGCAAATCGTCTGGCTGAACATTTCTGATGGATGATCCTGGTAGCTGATTGTCATGCTTCTGTCAAAAGGCTCGATGGCCAGAATATGAAGGTCGATTCCAAGCTTAATGTTACGGGTATTCAGGTAGTTGAGGAAATCGCTGGAAGAGTGGGCCAACGCAGCTAAGCGGACGGAATAGCCTTGTTGACAATCACTGAGCTTTTGGTATGATAGACTGTCCATTCTGCCTTGTTTGTCAGGAATAGGAGATCCATGTGGATCAATTTTGGGGTAGCCTAATAATTCATCGATTCGCTCAAAGAAAATGGATGATTTAATGTGCTCCATTTGCTCAGCAATATCATGTACGACTTCCCAACCAAAACCCATTTTCTCAACCAAAAACATTTCTGTCAGACGGTGCTTACGTATGATTAACCCAGCTTGTAGCTTGCCTTTATCTGTAATGGTAACCGGCTTATATTTTTCATAATTGACCATCCCTTTGGTGTGTAATTTTTTGATCATGCTGTTAGCAGTGGGAATGCTGATTTCCAGCGCTTTACTCAATTCCGAGATGTTAATCTCGCCATTTTCATTTGCCAGATTGAAAAGTGTTTTAATATAATTTTCTTCTGTTCTCGATGACATGCAACAAAAATATAAAAATTCTCTTAATACATTTGTTAGATTAATCTAACTTTTTAAATTTGTATTATCTAAAAAATTCTTTTTATGTATCAAACTCTACTTCTTTTATGTTTCATGGTGTTTCATGTATGTGCTTTTGCACAGCAGGGAAGCATTTCCGGACAGATCGTGAGTGGTGGTCACCCACTTGAATTTGTCAATGTGGGTTTGATGGAGACAAGTCTGGGGACGTCTACTGGTGCTGATGGGAATTTTAAAATCGACCACATTCCATACGGAGACTATTCCCTGGTCGTATCGATGGTAGGGTATGAAATGCAGATCAGGAAAGTGAAGATAAATTCAGATCATTCCAATGCTGAAATTAATATTTCACTGAAAGAATCCACTTCATTACTTGAAAGTGTGGTAGTGACCGGGACCATGAAAGAAGTTTCGCGGTTGGAGAGCTCGGTACCTGTGGAGGTGTATTCACCTGAATTTTTCAAAGCAAATCCAACACCTTCGGTTTTTGAATCGCTGCAAAATGTTAACGGGGTACGCCCCCAAATCAACTGCAACGTTTGCAATACCGGCGATATCCACATCAATGGACTTGAAGGGCCTTACACCATGGTCATGATCGATGGCATGCCCATTGTTTCCGGGCTTTCAACAGTTTATGGCCTTACCGGTATTCCCCAAAGCCTCATCGACCGGGTAGAAATTGTTAAGGGGCCAGGATCAACTTTGTATGGTTCGGAGGCGGTAGGAGGGATCATCAACCTGATTACAAAGAAAACAGAAAATGCCCCTCGCGCAATGGTCGATGTATTTGGTACGACCTGGCAGGAGATCAATACGGACATTGGTATCAAATTTAATTCTGCTAAGAATGCCCAATCTCTTCTGGGGATCAACTATTTCAATTATCAGCATCCGATCGATAACAATGGAGATAATTTCACGGATGTCACACTTCAGAACAGGATATCCGTTTTCAACAAATGGAATTTTAACCGAAAACAAAACAGGCTTTTTTCGATAGCAGGTCGATATGTGTACGAAGATCGTTGGGGTGGGGAAATGGATTGGACACATGAAAACCGCGGTGGAACAGATGTTTATGGAGAAAGCATTTATACCAGCAGGTGGGAAGTCTTTGGACTCTATCAATTGCCATTTAAGGAGAATGTTAACTTTCAGTTCAGTACAAATGGCCATAATCAAAACTCCGTTTATGGAGACACCGAATTCCTGGCCGATCAATACATCGGTTTCGGACAATTTACATGGAATAAGCTGGTTGGCCGATCACATGAAATGTTGGTGGGGGTAGCCTATCGATATACTTATTATGAAGACAATACCACGGCAACTCAATCGTCCGAAGGCAATGAGCCATCTATCACCCATCTGCCCGGCGCATTTGTACAAGATGAGATCACCATTAATCCTACCAACAAGGTTTTGGTTGGGTTGAGGTACGATTACAATAGCATTCATGGAAACATATTCACTCCCAGGTTAAATTATAAATGGAATTCACGAGATAATGATCATGTAATCCGGTTAAGTGTTGGGAATGGCTATCGGGTTGCCAATGTATTTACAGAAGACCATGCTGCCTTAACAGGAGCAAGGGATGTTATATTTGATGGCGAACTCGAACCGGAAACTTCCTGGAATGCCAATGTAAACTATGTGACGAAAATTGTCCATTCCAGCAATGGTTTCATCGGCCTGGACATGAGTGCCTGGTATACTTATTTCACCAATCGCATTATTCCGGATTACGAGACCGATCCCAATAAAATTATTTACAGCAACCTGGATGGATCCTCTGTCTCAAAAGGTGTTTCAATCAATACGGATATGGCCTGGGGGAATGGACTGAAGATCCTCGCTGGAGCCACTTTGATGGATGTAGCCGTAAATGAGGAGGGCGAATCCTATCGACAGTTACTAACAGAAAGTTTTTCTGCTGTTTGGAGTATAGGCTATGAGTTTTTCCGATGGGGCTTGGTGATTGATTACACTGGCAATTTATTCGGTCCTATGCGGTTGCCGTTATTGGGTGATTTGGATGAGCGGGATCCGTATTCTCCATGGTTTAGTATACAGAATATTCAATTGACCAAAAAACTTGGAAAAGGCTGGGAAATTTATGGAGGTGTAAAGAATTTGCTGAACTTCACCCCAGCTGCTAACAGCATAGCCAGGGCATTTGATCCGTTTGACGAAAATGTGGAGTTTGACGATCAAGGCAATGTCATTCCAACTGTTGACAATCCTCAGGCATTGACTTTTGACCCTTCCTATGTGTATGCTCCTAACCAGGGAATAAGGGGGTTCCTGGGAGTCAGGTATACTCTTTTTGACTAATTCAAAATTCTTCGATTTTTCACGAAAAGTGTGAATGAATGAGCTGAAAAAATCAAAATATCAAAGATTTTGCTATTTTTAGTCAAGTGAAAATGGCAAAATTGAACGATTTTTTCAATAAATGGAAATTTGCGACAATTCGGAAAATCTTCTGTATTGTCTTCATTCAGTTTTATATAGTTAACCTTTTTATCAACAAAGCTTTTTCTCAATATTCTCCTCATGAATATGTTCAGTTTCAATTTCTGACATCCAATGAAAGCTACGGTTTAGGAAATATCTGGGACATCATGGAGGACCATGAAGGATTCATCTGGTTTGCCACGGAAGACGGACTGATAAAATTTGATGGCTATGAATTGACCTCTTTTAAATACAACGCGAACAATCCTCATTCTATCAGTTCAAATTTTGTGTTGTGTTTGTTTGAGGATGATGAACAGAATTTCTGGATAGGTACACTTGGGGGAGGGTTAAACTTATATAGTCGTGAAGAAAACAGGTTTTATCATTTTATACATGATCCGCATAATGCTAAATCGCTTCCGAATAACCGGGTGAAATCCATTCTTCAGGACAAGGATGGTAAAATATGGATGGGAACAGAGGGTGGAGGTCTTGCCATGATCGAATCCGTAAGTGGAGATCTTTCATCCATTCAGTTCAAGGTATTTAATGAGGACTCGGAAGACCTCAGGTTATCTGGGAATTTCATTCGAGCGACTGTTACACAAGATCGGGATGGTAATATCTACGCAGCCGCTTACGATGGAGGGATCAATGTAATTGATTCTTCGCGGAAATCGATTACCTATCTGCAGCATGAAAACAACAATCCCAACTCGGTGAGCAGTAACATTCAATACGAACTTTTTGTCGACTCCAGGAACCGCTTATGGATAGGGAACCAAAATACGGGAATTGACCTTTTCCTGATTGACGAGAAAGAGTTTATTCATTATCGTCCTACAAATGAAGAACATACGCTGAACAATGGTGAGGTAGAATCATTTGCAGAAGATGAATACAGTTATATCTGGGTGGGTACGGATAATGGACTAAGCCTGATGCTGGATTCGAAAAACAGAATTCCGGCCAACGATTTCACCAATTTCCTTCATGAGCCTCTCGATGAAAACAGCATTCTAAGCAATTCCATTAAAAAAGTCTATGTGGATAGCAACAATTCGCTATGGGTTTCTTCCTACTATGGCGGGATCAATATGTACAATCCGGAGATCTTCAAATTTACCCCTATCCGGAACAAGCCTTGGATAAAAAGCAGTCTTCCTTCCAACAATGTGACAGCTTTTGAAGAGGATGATCAAGGTAATCTGTGGATCGGTACGGATGGTGGAGGTTTAAGTATGCTGTCCAATGGGGTCAACGATATTTACAAAAATGAATATCAGAAGATCAGATTGATAAACCCTGAAACAAAGGAGCCTCATAACAAAATTAAATCATTGCATTTTGATGAGAATCAAAATCTCTGGGTAGGAACGTGGGGTAGTGGTTTGTTTAAATATGACATTCAAAACGGTCAGTACGCGTACTTTGGAATTGATGAGAACCACTCAAAATTTGTCGGGTATAGTGTCAATGTCATCGAACTGGATCAGAACAACAATATCTGGCTGGGGACCTTAACAGATGGAGTAAGCATGTACGATCAGGAGAATAATGTTTTCAATAATTATCTTCCAACAAGAGACAATCCTCACAATTTCACCAGCGACAGGATAAATTCAATTTTGGTGGATTCAAAAAACAGGGTTTGGATCGGAGGCGAATTGGGAGGGTTAAACCTGTATGATCGAGTTAACAATTCATTTTCACAGATTACCTACCAGGATATTCTCACCGATAAAATCAATATCCTCAGTATGATGGAGTCTCGCGGTGGAAAGTTATGGATTGGAACCTTATCAGGAGCCATAGTTTATGATCCCGGGAAGAAGGATGCGATGGCCTTTAGCGAACAGAATGGTCTTCCTGATAATGTCATTCATGGAATGCTGGAGGATAAAAATGGAAACATCTGGATGAGCACTAATCACGGAATAGTCATCTTTGATGTGGAGAACAATCATGCTATTTCTTTTGACAGGTTTGATGGTTTGCAGGGAAATCGTTTTAATAACAATAGTTTATTTGAAACTTCGAATGGATTAATGCTCTTTGGCGGCACCAACGGTTGGAATGGGTGCGACCCCAATCGAATTAGAAAGGTCAATAAAAGGCCGGAGATGGTTTTGACAAAATTCTACCTGAATGGTGAATTAATGCCGGTGAACACCCCAGGATCACCATTGACTTCCCATTTAAATTCAGGAAAACCAATTGTATTGGAGCATGATCAAAACAATATTGGTTTTGAATTTGCTGCTTTAGAATATAATTTTTCCAATCAAAATAAATATGCCTATTTGCTCGAAGGGTTGAATGATGAGTGGCAGGAAATCGGTACGGAAAGAAGGGCTTCCTTTACCAACATTTTTCCGGGAACCTACAAATTAAGAATAAGGGCGACCAACAAAGATGGCTTTTGGCATGAAATGGATGAACCTCTGACGATCAGGATCCACCCTGCATGGTGGCAAACTTCAGGATTTAAAATTTTGGTGGGACTTTGTTTTCTCGGTGTTGGATTCCTGATTTTACGGCTGCGTACCAATTATCTCCTCAAACAAAGGGACAGGCTTCAGAAAACCATCGAAGTGCATACCTCTGAGCTCCAACAAAAAAATCAGGAATTGAGTAACATGAATTATGAGTTCCAGGCGCAAAATGAAGAACTGTCCTCACAAAACGATCAGATCGCCGCACAGAGAGAGGAGCTTGAATTTACACAGGAAAAACTCAGGGAGATCAACCGAGACCTGGAGGATATGGTGGAAAAGCGCACGATGCACCTGGAAGAGACCATTAAAAAGCTGGACAAGACAGTGGAAGAGCTTGACCGGTTTGTCTACAGCGCTTCCCATGATTTGAGCGCGCCCATCAAGTCCATTCGAGGATTGATAGATATTGCCTTTCGGGAAAAAGAACCTGAGAAGATCCGTGAATGTCTGACGTTTGTAAAAACCAGCGTTAACCGGTTTGAAGACGTGATCAAAAGCCTGGTGGATTATGCCAGGAATGTACATTTTGAAGTGAGTATATCCAGGGTGAATGTACATCAGATGGTTGATGAAGTTTTTAGTCAGCTGAAATTCTGGCCGGAAGCAATGAAAGTAGATTTCAAAAATCAGATTGATGAAGATCTTGAAATAGACACCGACCCTTATCGACTGTCAACCATTTTGCACAACCTTATCAACAATGGATTGAAATATTCAGATGCCAGAAAAGAAAATCCATACCTTAAGGTTGATTGTCAGGTAAATGATCACGAATGTGAATTGCAAATTGAGGACAATGGCATCGGTATCGATAAGGATTATGTGAAAAAGATCTTTGATATGTATTACCGGGCATCGGAGAAATCTACCGGGTCAGGCCTGGGGTTGTTTATTGTGAAGGAATCCGTACAGCGTCTGGGTGGTGAAATAAAGGTAATATCTGAAAAAGGGGAGGGAACCCGGTTTATGGTGAAGATCCCGCGAAGCCTGGTATCGGATTAGTACTTCAATTAAGCCTGCAGGCCAGTAATTTGGCTTTCTATCCAAATCAGTTTCGGGTTTTTGAATATATTTATCATTTCAATCAGATTTAATTTGATTAAAGATTACTATGAAAAATACAGCCGTCTTTGTGCTCATCCTTTTTGTCTTATCATGTTGCACTCCGAAAGAAAAACAAGGTAATGAAACTGAAAAAAACCTGGTTTCTGAGATGAAGCATGTGCTGGACAGTTTGATGATCGATGTTTGGTATCCGAGGGTGATTGATGCTACAAATGGTGGATATTTCAGTGATTTCACCTATGACTGGGAATTGGGCGAGCCACAAAATAAGTTCATCGTGACCCAGGCCAGGCACGTGTGGGCCACTTCATTTTTGTATGAGAATTATGAAGAAAAAGAGGAATACCTCAGGTATGCCGGGCATGGTTTTCATTTTCTGAGGGACCATATGTGGGACAAAGAGTTTGGCGGGTTTTATGACCTGACAGATTCGACCGGAAATCTGCTTCCAAGGTCAATTGGTGCCGATAAACGTGCTTATGGAAACTCTTTTGCCATTTATGCATTGGCGCAGTACTACAAGGTTTCCAAAAACGAAGAAGCTTTGGAACTGGCCAAAAAGACTTTTCTGTGGCTGGAAGAAAACAGCCATGATCCTGTTAATGGTGGTTATTTTCAAATCCTGGATCGAACGGGAAAACCGATTGTAAGGGAGGAGGCTGCCAAATATGCCGGATATGAAAACTTTCAGGTGGGACTGAAGGATTACAATAGCTCCATCCATTTGCTTGAGGCTTTTACCACACTTTACCAGGTTTGGCCGGATGAATTGGTCCGTCAGCGATTACAGGAAATGTATGACATTGTTTCCGGGGTGATGCTGGACGATAGGGGATTTTTGAAGCTTTACTTTCACCCGGACTGGACGCAGGTGACAGATGAGGAATTGCATGGATTCTCCAGGGAAGGAAACAGTCCAACCAATCATATTACATTCGGTCATGATGTGGAAACAGCCTTTTTGTTGTATGAAGCCGCGGGTGCGCTACATATCATTGATAATGAACTATTCCAAAAAATGAAGAAAATGGTCGATCATGCTATTCAACACGGATGGGATAAGAAATACGGTGGCCTGTTTGATGGAGGGAAATATGTGGATGGAGAGGTAGCCATCATCAACGATCATAAACAGTGGTGGGCTCAGGCTGAAGCGCTGAATGCTTTTTTATTGATGCACCGCATATTTCCCGATGATACTATTTACATGCAAAAATTCGAAGAGCAATGGGCCTATGTCAACGAATACCTGATCGACCATGAGCACGGCGGCTGGTACATCTACGGACTGGATGTCGGCCATCAATTTAGTGAATCTAATAAAGTCAGTATCTGGAAAGGAAGTTACCACACAGTAAGGGCAATGGTGCATTGTCTGGAGATGTTGGGGGAGGGGAGAGAATAGTTATATTTGGAATTAAGGTCTTGGTTTGTATTCGAATTATTTGAAAATTAGTGTTAAAAGGCTTATGAGGAGAGCTGCAATACTAAATCCAGCAAAAATCCTTCCTACCCACAATTCTAATAATATAGAAAGTGAAGTAATTAATGTAACTTTCAATTGTGAATCCGATGTTTATTCAAGATGGGAAAAAGCGACAAAAACATTAGGCTCCTACTCAGCTCATCACCTGGAATACATGCTTGTGGTTTTTATGAAAAATGTTGTGAATAATTAGTTTTTGCTGAACGTAAAAAATTAATTGACTAAAAACCTTCAAGCTCATCATGAACCAAATCATTATAGAGTATATGCGAACATAAATCTTTGTACCAGATCAATACCTCGTAGGCACTTTCCATATTAAAATCAGATAAATCAGAATATTTCTTAGGATGCGTCAGTGAATTTCTGATTTTGTACAGATCTAAAAGTTTTGAGTATCCATTTTTACTAAAATACTGGTCATAAACGTGTTCTTTCTGATAAATTTTAGAATAGAGCCTGAATGTATATTTTAACATTCTCGTGAAGGGATAGGACTTTTCACGTTCATTAATTGTGCCTCTCTCATTTAGATCATAGCTTTTTTCACTTAAAATATAAACATCCTTAAATGAAAGTTGGATTTCATTCTTTTTTTCACGAAGTAATAGAACCTGTCGGATTTGAAAGCTTATTGCCTCAATAAATGAAAACATCGTACGTATATAGGTTCTTTTAAAATCATCTCCTTTTTCATCCGGAATCTTTTCCTTAATTCTTACCAGCTCATTCCACAGTGTCATCCATAACACTCCCAAATTTGGATTGGTAATAAAAAATTTTTCCATTGAGTATGTGATTGAATCCTGAAAAATAAGTAAAGATAATTAATATCAAAGCTTCTCACATTTCAATATTTGAAGCGCATCCGGCCTGATTCCGTATGTTTAAATCTCAGGGCCATTATCTGACTTGTCAGAAGCTTCAAATTTTGTATATTCAAAAACCGTTATTCATTTACCAACACTTAATTTACCAGGCGAACAATCGGAGATGTTTTAAAGCATTATATGAATCGAGAAGAAGTAAATAATAAAATTGATCAACTGCTATTCTTTTTATCAAAAAGGGGTTCCGTTAATTTCAATGAGACATATGATTATGTTTTCCAAGATAAATATTCAAATCAAAGTGGAAAGGACAGTTTAAAACTTTACCATGACTCATCCCGGATCCAGAATGCCATGAATTCTGATGGATTACTTGAAAATATTGACGATCATAATATTCGACTATCTGAAAAGGGCCATGAAATAATTGAAGAATTTGGGAGCTATACAAAATACCTTGAAAACCTTGAGTTAAAAAGATCCAAAGAAGAAAAGTTTCTTGATCTAAATGTTGAATATTTAGAGAAATCAATAAAGGAAATAAATAATGCAGCAGATCGAAGTGAAAAGTCTGCCAAGAGAAGTAAGCGAGCCCAAATTATTACCTGGATTATAGCAATCGTTTCCATTATTGTAAACTTAGTCATTGCTATTTTATTATGATTAGTTTACCTCATATTGCCCGGCCTGACTGGCTAACATAATGCCATAGTCAAAAACCTTTTTAGGTCGTTTCTTACTGCTATTGTAAATAACTCGCTCCATGTCTTTACTCATAAATGCGGTTGTCTCATAGCCGCCCCAAAGTTGTGCTTCATTAATTACTTTTTGCGTAATACCCCAGTAGGGGACTATTTTTATTTGGCTTTTCATTTCATAAACTTTATATTGCGCCCTTGTGCCTTCATCAAGCAGGATCTCATCAGTCACTATGCCATTTCCGGATTCGTAATAATGGATGGTGTTTTCTTTAAGCACGTCCAGAAAGTACTCAATAGGACCTAAGACAATTATCTCTTTGCTGCCGTTGGGGATGCTATCGAAATCATTTACCTGGATAAAAGACTGATAAGTTGTACAGGAGAAAAGCAGAAATATTAAAGCAATTTTTTTCATTGTGAAAAATGATCAAAAAAATACTGCCAGAAAATTAGTTAAAAAAGAGAAATTACGATAAAGTCAAAGTTTATTAAAATAAGGCAGAAATCCAGCAATTACAGCAATAATAATTGCAATTATTGATAGGATTCTAGCCTCTCTTGCATTCTTCCTGGCAAAGCTCAATTCCTGGTATTCCAATAGCTTAAAATATGCTTCTCCTGAAAAAGTGTAAAATATATCATTTTTAACACTTTGTTGATTGATGGCAAAACGAAATATAGTTAACAATTGAGGGTGGTTTTGAATTCCGCGAAAATCATAACCATATTTTTCATTAAGATGCTTAATCAAATCGGCCGGCCGGATCCCTTCTTCAAGGTTGTTTTTGAAAAATGTCAATGTTCTGATGAAAAGATCATCGTTGATGTGCCTTTTACTTTTTTTCATTTTTAATATCACATAGTTTATTTAGATACTACAACCCCCAGGATGACCCCTAAAAAACAAAAACCCCTGATAGTCAGGGGTTTAAGTACTAATTATGAGGTCTCGGGCGGATTCGAACCGCCGTAAAAGGTTTTGCAGACCTCTGCCTAGCCGCTCGGCCACGAGACCATTTTTAAATTTGAGGATGCAAAAATAAAAATTCCTGCATATCCCGCAAATACTATTTTTACCTTTTGTGATAAAAAAGGCGCCTGCTTAGACGCCTTTCTATCTACATTACGAAATTTCTAACTATTAAGCCTTCTTTTCAGAAGTTTCTTCAGCCTTTTCTTCTTTTTCTTCCTCCTTGTCCGAAGTAGCTTTAGCGGAGTCGGATTCTTTGGCTTTAGCCTTTGGTTCAGGTTTTTCTTCCTTTTCCTCAGCTTCGGCCTTTTCGGCTTTTACTTCTTCTTCAGCTTTGGCTTCCTCAGCTTTAGCTTCTGCTTTTACTTTATCCGGCTTGATTTCTTCCGTTTTAGCTTCAGCTATGGCTTCCTCGTCTTTAGCTTTCGCATCATCCGTTTTTTCAGCCTTCACTTCTTCTTTCTTTTCAGCCTTTACTTCTTCAGTTTTAGCTTCTTCCTTCTTCTCAGCTTTAGGCTCTTCTTTCTTGACAGCAGCTTTTTTCGCTTCGCCTTTGCCTTCCATCTGCTCTTTCAAAGCTGAAAGCGCTTCCAGGTCACCCAGAGTTGATTTCTCAACATCTTTGTTCACCTTCTTCACTGAGCTCTTTGCAGTGGCCTTTTTCTTAGGTCTTTCAACCTCAGTAAACATGGCAGTGTGAGAAAGAACAATTCTCTTTTCATCTTTCGAGAATTCCTGAACCTTAAATTCAAGCGTTTCGCCTACTTCAGCCTGAGTGCCATCTTCTTTCTGAAGATTTTTAGAAGTTGCAAATCCTTCGATACCATAAGGTAGCTCAAGAACAGCGCCTTTATCATTTTTGCTGATGATGGTACACTTGTGGACTGAACCTCTTCCGAATACGGTTTCGAACGTATCCCATGGGTTCTCTTCCAGTTGCTTGTGTCCAAGCGCCAGCCTTCTGTTATCTACATCAAGCTCTAATACCTGAACTTCCAATTCTTCACCAACTTTTATGTATTCAGATGGGTGTTTGATCTTTTTCGTCCAGCTAAGGTCAGATACGTGTACCAATCCGTCGATACCTTCTTCCAGCTCGATGAACAAACCGAAGTTGGTCAGGTTTCTCACCACACCTTTGTGCTTGGTACCTACTGCGTACTTGGTCAACACATCTTGCTTGGTCCATGGATCTTCCGTCAATTGCTTGATGCCCAATGACATCTTTCTTTCATCGCGATCCAGGGTCAAGACAACCGCTTCCAGCTCGTCGCCGATGCTGATGAAGTCCTGAGGATTTCTCAGGTGCTGCGACCATGACATTTCCGAAACGTGGATCAGACCCTCAACGCCCGGCATGATTTCAAGGAATGCCCCGTAATCCGCCACATTAACAATTTTACCTTTTACTTTTGATCCCACTTCAATTTCAGCAGGCAGAGAATCCCAAGGATGAGCAGTCAGCTGCTTCATACCAAGTGATATTCTCTTTTTATCCTCATCAAAGTCAAGTACAACGACTTTCACGGTTTCATCCAGGTTCAGCACCTCTTCAGGATGGTTGATCCTGCCCCATGAAATATCAGTAATGTGGAGAAGACCGTCAACACCACCAAGGTCGATGAATACACCGAAGTTGGTCATGTTCTTGATCACACCTTCAAGTACCTGTCCTTTTTCAAGGTTATTAAGAATTTCAGCTTTTTGCTGTTCTAGATCTTTTTCGATCAGCACTTTATGCGATACAACTACGTTGTCGTTGGTGTAGTTGATTTTCACAACTTTCACTTCCATTTTCTTGCCAACGAACACATCGAAATCGCGAATTGGTTTCACATCGATTTGAGAACCCGGAAGGAATGATTCCACGCCGAAAATGTCGACGATCAATCCACCTTTTGTTCTTCTCTTTACAAATCCTTCGATCACAAGGTCTTTTTCGCTTGCTTCCTGGATATGCTCCCAGGCGCGAACGATCTTGGCTTTTCTTCTGGAAAGGATAAGCTGACCCAATTCATTTTCCTGTTCTTCGATGTACACTTCCACCGAGTCGCCGGATTTAAGGTCAGGAGTGTCCCTGAATTCGTTCAACGGAACCAATCCGTCAGATTTAAAACCGATGTTCAGGATAACATCTCGGTCGGTGATGCCAACAACAGTTCCTTCAACTACTTTCTTTTCTTCGATCGTAGTCAGGGTGTCTTCGTAAATTTTTGCGAGTTCTTGTCTTTCTTTTTTAGAATAGTCCTGGCCAAATCCTTTTGGCTCAATATCTTCCCAATTAAACTCTTCTGGAGAATTACTCATATAAATTAAAATGCCCTTTCAATTACTCAGTGATTCTGGGCGTAAACCACTGATTTATAATGGTAAACATACAATCCGGCGATTTTCACCGAACGCCGCTTGAAAACGGACTGCAAAGGTATGGAAAATAAATTGAGTTGTAAAAGGTTTGCTAAAATAAGAATCAATAAAAAACCCAGCCTTTAACTGGGTTAGTGCAAGCAGATTGGAATTTAAATGTTTATTAAGTTCCGGCTTTTTGAGTCCGGAATCAATTAAAATATCCTTGAATTTTTTACTTTGACTGGTAGTGGTTGTAGCTTATTTTTCTTTTTGGTAAGATTTTCCTGAACCTGGTCGATCAATTCATCTACTTTCTCCATGATCTTCTTTCCCCAACTTTGTAGCATAATTTGTTAGCGTTTATAATATTTCTTTTTCGTTTAACTGATTATCTCAATATAAGTTGTCAATATATTAATAAATCGTTAAGTAAACGGATTTTTTTATCTAAATATTTAATGTATTGATCGAAAAGGTAAAAATATTTTATCACCGGCAAGATTACAATCAGGAAATGACAATCCCGAGTGGCCTGGCAAATTCCAGTTTGGCTTTGTCCAGCTCCATTTGGATCTTCAGCAGTTCTTCCACCTTGTTCATATCTGTTTCTTCCTTTAGATCTTCTTTGATGTTGGAGATTAGCTTTTTGATTCTGTTAAATTTAAATCTCAGCAGGTTGGTATAAACTGAATTGTCCAGTACATCGATTTCCCTTGGGACAAAAATGGAATAACGCTTCCAGTTTTCGCTTACTTCGTATTGGTCGCTGATTAAGTCGATTACATATTTTTTCACTTTGTCAGAGCCATTTTTGATAAAATAATCTGCCGTGATGACATCTCCTTTTTCAATGTTTCTCTTGAATGTTTCAAGGATCTCAATATGCAGGCCATCCGTAAACTCCAACCCTTCCAGCTCTTCCAGGTAATGATCATGAAGCCGGTATTTGTTCTCAATTTCGTTGAATCCGTAGCAGATCAGCAGCCGGATACATTCCCTTTCCTGTAATTTGAGCGAATCAACTTCCTCCCGTTTTTGCGATTCCCTTTCTTCAATCAGTTCGATCATCGGCTCAGTCAACTGCTCTGGCCTTGTCTGGCCTTTTTGCCTTCTTCGTTGAAGAATGATCTTATTGAGTTCAGCAATCAGAACGTCTTCATCAATGTTCAGCTGGACGCTCGTTTCCTTGATGTAAACGGTTCGTTTTACCGGATCCGGAATTTTTGCAATACTTCCAACGATGTTGTTGATCGTTTCTGCCTTTTTGATTGGGTCCCGCTCGGCGCCCTTGGAAAACAGTTCGGTTTTGAAGGCCAGAAAATCTCTCGAATTTTCTTTGATATATTCCCTGAAGTTGAAAGCCCCAACTTTTTTAGCGTAGCTGTCAGGATCATCGCCATCCGGAAAGACGAGCGCCCGCACGTTCAAACCCTGCTCCAGGATCATGTCAATGCCCCGCATGGAGGCTTTGATCCCCGCTTCATCGCCATCAAAAAGAACCGTGATGTTTTCCGTCAACCGACCAATGGATTTGATCTGCTCTTCAGTGAGTGAAGTGCCCGAGGAGGCGACTACATTTTCGACACCGCATTGGTGCATGGAAATGACATCCGTATATCCTTCTACCAGATAGCAATTATCCTGGCTGCGAATGGCCCTTCGTGCCTGAAATATACCATAAAGGATCTTGCTTTTATGGTAAATATCACTTTCCGGACTGTTGACATACTTGGGTGCTTTTTTATCATTTGTCAGGATCCTTGCTCCGAAGGCGATGGCTTTTCCGGTATTGTTATGGATGGGAAAGATGACCCTCCCGCGAAAGCGGTCATAAGATTTTTCCTCTCCACCTTCTTCACTTGCAGGTTTGACAACGATCAACCCGGTTTTTTCGAGGAATTCCTTTTTGTAACCAGCTTTCAGAGCGGATTTCTCGAGGTCATCCCATTGGTCGAGGCTGTAGCCCAATTCAAATTTCTTTATTGTTTCTTCTGAAAAGCCTCGTTCTTTAAAATAATTCAGACCAATCCGTTTACCTTCTTCGTGCTCCCAGAGGTTATTGACGTAATGATCTTTTGCATAATTGGTGAGAATGAGCAGGCTTTCCCGTTCGGATTGTTCCTGAAGCTGTTCGGGACTTTGTTCTTCGTCTTGAATTTCGATTCCATATTTTCTGGCGAGAAACCGGATGGCTTCGACATAATTCAATCCATCGTACTCCATCAGGAAGGTGATGGCGTCGCCGGCTTTTCCCGAGCTGAAATCCTTAAAATTATCGTTTTTAGGAAAAATAAAGAAGGAGGGGGTTTTCTCATTGGAAAACGGACTTTTTGCCCGGTAATTGATTCCCACTTTCTTCAATTGCAGGAATTCCCCAACAACGTCGACTATGTCAACCCGGCTTTTAATTTCATCGATGGTATCCTGACTTATTTTCATGAACTGGGTTACGGGTCCGTTATTGTTCTCAACAAAAAGCAAATTACGATATTCAGCAAATTCAAAATTAAAGACAAATAGTTGTGAATATTAATCGCAATAAAATCGTTTGAAAGAACGAGGGAATGACCAAATGTGGGATTCGTTGAGAATAAAAATTTTCACTACGTGTATTTCGATTAAATAAATGCGATATTTGTGAAGAATTTAGAATGATTATAAATTTTTTGACATGTCAGTTACCAGGGAAGAGGTTTTAGAGGCGTTATCAGATGTGATCGATCCTGATCTGAAAAAAGATCTGGTCACACTGAACATGATAAAAGATCTTAAAATTGATGGGTCGAAAGTTAATTTCACAGTCGAATTGACCACACCAGCCTGTCCTTTGAAGGAAAAGATCCGCAGCGAATGCGAAGAGGCAGTGTTAAATATCAGGGATGACTTGAAAGTGGAAATTAACATGAGTTCGTCTGTTACCACGCTGAAAAACAGTGTGGCCATGCTTCCGAATGTCAAAAATGTTATTGCCATTGCATCAGGAAAAGGTGGAGTTGGTAAATCCACTGTTACCGCCAATATTGCGGTTTCCCTTGCAAAGACCGGAGCAAAAGTTGGTGTGATCGATGCCGACATCTTTGGGCCAAGCATGCCGACGATGTTCAATTGTGAAAATGAACAGCCTCAGGTGAAAAAAGAGGGAGAAAAAAATTATATCATTCCCCTGGAACAGTACGGTGTCAAGATCATTTCAATTGGATTTTTAACACCTCCTGATCAGGCGATCGTTTGGAGAGGCCCTATGGCCAGCTCTGCGCTAAGACAGTTCTTTACCGATGCTGATTGGGGAGAATTGGATTATTTACTGATCGACCTGCCTCCGGGCACAAGCGATATTCATCTGACGTTGGTGCAAACTGTTCCCGTTACAGGTGCGGTAATTGTGACTACACCTCAAAAAGTGGCGCTTGCAGATGCGATAAAAGGCCTGGCGATGTTCAAACAACCTCAAATCAACGTGCCTGTTTTAGGAATAGTTGAAAATATGGCCTATTTTACACCTGAAGAACTGCCTGATAATAAGTATTATATCTTCGGCCAGCATGGTGGAAGGAAATTGGCAGAAAAGCATGAGATACCATTCCTTGGGGAGGTACCGATTGTACAAAGTATTCGTGAAAGTGGAGACAGCGGTTATCCTGCCGTATTGAAGGGAGATGTTGTAGCTGATGCTTTCCTGGGTATTTCACAAAAACTGGCTCAGCAAGTTGCCATTCGAAATGCAAATTTCGATAAAACCAAAGTAGTGGAAGTTAAATCATAGTAATGGAAAATATTACAGCAGAAAAAAATCTGATAGAAAAAGTAGAGATGGCTTTGGAAGGGATAAGGCCTTATCTTGAGGCCGATGGAGGGAATGTGAAGATTTTGGAAATTACACCAGAGAAAGTTGTCAGGTTGGAATTACTTGGAGCTTGTGGTACATGCCCCATGTCAACCATGACCCTGAAAGCAGGAGTTGAAGAGTCCATCAAACGGGCTGTTCCGGAGGTAGTGGCAGTTGAGGCAATTAACATTACTTCTCCCGATGATCCAAATGCGAAATTACCCGGACAATAACTCTTTTTCCAGGCGTGCGATTTTTTTTGCTCTTTTCAACAATTGTATTTTTTTGGGTGATGCCATTTCATGCTCATTCGCAAAAGCGATGTACAACCGATGAATACAGAGAATATTTACAGGAAAGAAGTCGCCAGGTATCTTCTAAAATATTTGAGAAAAGATTAAGAGAGCTTCGTTCCAGGGCTACATTGCGCACCTTGAGGACAACAGCTGATACAGTTCTCATACCGGTTGTTGTACATGTTATTCACAATGGAGAATTATTGGGTAATGGTGTCAATATCCCTGAAAATCAGATTCTCTCGCAGATCGAAGTGCTTAATGAAGATTTTCAGCGGAAGAATCCCGATACGGTTCAAACTCCCATTGAGTTCGCTGCAATAGCCGGAAAGATTAATATTCAATTCGTTTTAGCCAGGCAAGATCCCAATGGATTACCAACCAATGGCATTGTCAGGAAGCAGGGAAGTAAGACCTCCTGGAATCCACTAAACCAGGATAATGAATTGCTAAAATCTGAGAGCTATTGGCCGGCGGAAGATTATCTGAATATTTGGGTTTGTAACTTATCTGGTGAAAATCTTGGTTATGCCCAATTCCCGGACCTGGACATGCCGGGGCTGGAAAATGAAATGAAAGAGAACCGGTTGACTGATGGAGTTGTGATTGACTACACCGTTTTTGGCAGCTCAAATAAAGGAAATTTTGATAATTTGAGAGTGCCGTACGATAAGGGTCGTACAACTTCCCATGAGATAGGACATTGGCTGGGGTTGCTACATATTTTTGCAGATCCTGGTAGCTGCATAGCTTCTGATTATGTCGATGATACTCCCTCACAGCAATCAAGTTATAATGGTGAGTGCCCAGATCATCCGGTCAGTTCCTGCGAATCTGATGACATGTTTCAAAATTATATGGATTACACAGCTGATGCATGTATGAATATATTCACCATGGGACAGTCTGACCGCATGCAGGTGGTGCTGGATAATGCTCCAAGAAGAACGAGTTTGCTGAATGCGGCCGGAGCCTTTCCACCTGACTTTGATTACAGTGATATTGGTATTGTTCAAGTAAATTCCCCGACCTTGATTTCGTGCGATGAAACCATTCAGCCAATTGTCACCATTCAAAATTTTGGCACCAATCCAATTGGTAGGATCATTGCCCGATATGGTGTGGAAGATGATCTCATTTTAACTGACACCCTTGACATTGACTCATTGTTTGCAGGTCAGCAACTGGTTTTATCCCTTCAGGAATTTAACCTCATTCAAGGACAGTATAATTTTCTGTTTGAATTTGATGTTCCAAATGATGACGATCTTTATCCGGAAAATAATCAGAGTAGTTTGCCTTTTATTATCCACAATGAAAGAGTTCAGCCTCCGTATGTGGAAATGTTTGAGGATTTTGATCTTTGGGCGACTTTTTCCAGTGACGAATTTAAAACCTGGGAAATTGCAAGCATCAATGATGAAACATCCGCATTTATTAACCTTTATAACTATCCCGACGAGGGGGAGCAGGATTGGTTGTTTACTCCTCTGATCGATTTGTCCAATACATTTTCAGCTACCATGCAATTTGACATATCCTATGTGCAAAACGGCGATTTTATGGATTCTTTGACAATACTGGCTTCGGAGGATTGCGGGGTTTCTTTTCAGGAAATCTTTACGCAAAGCGGAGAAGAGTTTAAGGTCAAAGATGAAAGAGATTTTTGGGAGCCTGAAGATGATGAGGATTGGAAGAATATTACATTAGATTTGTCAGATTTCACTGGTTCTTCAGATGTGAGATTGGCTTTCGTCACCACCAATGGCTATGGAAATAATTTATATATTGACAATGTCGAGTTTTTCCTGCAGTCTGAAGAAAAAATTGTTGAAGTTGAAGAGAATAATATTTTAATTTACCCCAATCCAACAGAGGGTTCTAGGTTTAATTTTAACATCAACACAGAAACCAAACAGGATGTTGAGATCTCGATCTATAGCTCGCTTGGACAAAAGATCTATTCAAAATTACTGGCCGGTACGCTAAACCAATATTTCAGCGTTGATCTGATGGGCAATCCTGCCGGTGTTTATTTGGTGAAGGTGAAAGGAGAAACAATTGATACCATTCAAAAATTAATTTTAAGACCCTAGATATTTCAAAATGAGTAAGAAAAAAACGGTACTGCTCCTGTATGGTGGTAAATCAGTCGAGCATGAAATCTCCATCCGATCGGCGAAAAATGTTTATGAAAATATTCAGAAGGATATTTACAATGTCCTTGTGGTTGGGATTGATAAATCGGGTATTTGGTATTTGACCAATCTGGTAGATAGTAATATTAAAAGTGGAGATAAAGTCGCTCCAATTCCACATGACCATTCAGCTGCCCTCATCAATCTGGTGGATCATTCAAAGGTTGAATTTGATATCGTTTTTCCGGTTTTGCATGGTACGGACGGAGAGGATGGCGGAATACAGGGGATTTTCAAGGCATATAATGTGCCGCTTGTAGGATGTAGCGTATTAGGTTCTGCTGTGGCGATGGACAAAATTGTTTCTAAAAAGCTGCTGAAGGAATCAGGCGTTCCGGTGGCTGACTATATTTATTTTGACAAAGCACAGAAGGAAAATTTTTCATTTCAAAAAGTGACCGAAGAAATTGGATTGCCATTCATGATCAAAGCAGGAGCTTTAGGATCATCTGTTGGTATATCGAAAGTCAAAAATGAAGGTGATTATTTGTCAGCTCTGGAAGATGCTTTTCAGTATGGAGATCAGGTTTTACTTGAAAAATATGTAAAAGGCAGGGAGTTGGAATGTGGCGTTTTGGGAAATGAGAGACCGGAAGCAACACTTCCAGGTGAGATTGTCCTGAAGAAAAATTACGAATTTTACGATTACCAGGCAAAATACCAGGATGACGAGGCGATCGATATCATCATTCCTGCAAAAGTCGACGAGTCGATCAGCAAAAAAATAATGGAATTATGTGTGAAGTCGTTTAAAGCTTTGAATTGCAATGACTATGCAAGGGTCGATCTTTTCCTGACTGAGGATGGCAATGTTGTGATCAATGAGATCAATACCATTCCCGGGTTTACAAATGTCAGCATGTTTCCCATGCTGTGGAACAACATGGGGCTATCGTATCCGGAATTGATATCTTCATTGATTGAAATGGCTCTCAAAAGATGGGAAAAACAAAATTCCTATTCAACCCATTACGATAAAGCCTGACTTTTATATGATTATTAAATTTCCTACGTTTGGAATCAATAGTTATTTTTAAAAAAATTTATTGAGTTATCACATACGAATATGAAGCTTGATTTTTTGAAGTCTTTCAATGTATTCAAACAATATAGTGCCAAAACGCTGCTGATTCATTTCTTATTGATTGTTGTGGTAGGTATTGTTGTTGTCCTTTTATTTTTCAATTCGCTTCTTCCTGCAATCACACATTCAGGCGAGACTCTTACCGTTCCCAATCTTGAAGGAATGAACTATGAGCAACTGGAGGATTTTCTTGGTAAACGGGGATTGAACTACGAGGCAACACCAGATTCTGCTTATTCATCGGTATATGAACCATTGACTGTCATCAAGCAATATCCTGAGTCAGATGCGCTGGTTAAAAGTGGAAGAAAGATCTATGTGACATTGGTGGCAAAGGAGCCTCAAAAGGTCAAGATTCCGAAGGAAATGGTGGGGCGATCATTAAAAAACGCAGAGCTGATCCTGAAAAGTTATGGACTTAAGCGAGGTTCTATTACTTATAAGCCCGATTTGGCACAAAATGTAGTTTTGGAAGTTTGGAGTAATGGAGAAAAACTAGAGCCTCTGGATGAGGTAGCAAAGGGGTCCGTCATTGATTTTATTGTAGGCGACGGCTATGGGAAAAGGAATTTCACCCTGGGGAATTATGTCGGTAGGGATATTGAAGATGTAAAATTCGCCATTAACGGACAGGGATTAAGCCTGGGAGCTGTTATCATTGAGGTGATCGATGAAGATACCTATCTGGAGATTGATCTATTGGATCTTGATTCACTCAAAATTAATGAATCGGGAATGGTGATCAAGCAAATTCCGCAAGCGGGTTCAAATGTGCGGCTGGGTGATATTGTAGATTTGTGGATTGGAGCCCTAAACAGGGCTGACAGCATCGATTTGCTGAAACAGAAGAGTGGAGAGGATATTGAGGAGGATGAACTCAATTAAAATGAGGTTTGGCTTATTTGCATTCATATTATTCATTTTCGCGTCATTCAATCTTCAAGCGCAAATACAGCTTGGTTATTTAAATTACTCGCAAAAACGCCAGCATCTTAGGACAACAGATGTTGATAGTGCTCAGCTCGAGCTACCATTTTGGGATGATTTTTCAACTTCTTATTTATTCCCGGACACTTCACTATGGGTAAATAGCCAAAATGTAAATATTCAAACTGGTATAGGGATACTCCCTCCTTCCATAAATGTTGCGGTTTTTGATGGCGCAGATCAATATGGGAACCCTTATAGCTCTCAACCAACTGCGGAGGGGATAGGAGACAGCCTTGTCAGCCGTTTCATAAACCTGTCTGATGCTGGTCAGGCCAGTACGTATCTGAGCTTTTATTATCAAAAAGAGGGGCTGGGTGAACTACCTGATGAAAATGATTTTCTTCGGCTGCTGATAAAAGATACTAATAATGAGTGGACAGAAGTTTGGCGAATTTCCGGGTCCGATCTCGAAGAAAATGATGAGTTCTTTTACGAAAGCATTCTAATCGATTTACCTGAATATTTTCATGAATACTTTCAATTCAAATTTGAATCTTTTGGCCGCTTGTCAGGGGATTTTGATACATGGAATGTAGATTATATTTATCTGAATGAAAACAGGAGTGGAGACAGGCTCGACCTTTCAGATCACACGATACTTACCCATCCGACATCTATCTTCAAAGCTTACACTTCCGTTCCTTATGATCAGTTCATGTCGGACCCTGAGATGTACCTGAACACTACATCCTTTGATATGATGAATATTGAGGCGGAGGAGACCAACATTGAAAGTACGGTTATAATTAAAGACAGGGTTCAAAATTCTGTTATCGACACGGTCGAGTTTGAAAGGGAGTTGGATAACAACATTAATCCATTTGAGGTTGTTTCTTTCACCTCCTCCATTATCCAACCGGATAATTTTCTTGATCTGGAAGACTCATTGTATCTGAGCACCTTTGTTTACATCAATACACTGGATACGATTGATATTGTCAATTTACGGGTTAATGATACAGTGACAACCGAATTTAGTATTCATGAGGACCTGGCATACGATGATGGGACAGCGGAATTCACATCCGGTTTAAATAGTTATGGCGGTCAGATCGCCTACCGGTTTTATACTCCCATTGAAGACCAGATTACTGGTATGAAAATATATTTTCCCAATGTAAGCACTCAGAGTGGGGGAAGTACATTTGAGATCAAGGTGTGGGATGAGCTAAGCAATGAAGGCAACAACGAAATTTACAGCCAGTCTGTGACGAGGCAGAATGCCATAGGTTTCAATGAATTTTCCACGTATTATTTTAACAAAAAAGTAACTGTACAGGATACTTTCTATATCGGGTTTCAACAATTGAGTGAGGGATTCTTTGTTGTGGGATATGATAAAAATACATCATCAGGTAGCGAGATCTTTTTCAATACCGGATTTGTCTGGGAACCCAACACAGATCTGCAGGGTAGCCTGATGATCCGTCCGATTTTTGGAGACCCCGGTGAGATAATTACAGGTTTGCCTGAAATACATGAAAAGATAACAGTATTTCCAAATCCTTCTGAAGGGATTTTTAAGTTTTCAGATCCGGTAAGAATACTGAGTGTTTATGATTCTTTTGGAAGAAAAATCAGAACAACCTATAATAGAGCTGATCGGATAATAGATCTTACCGGTCAATCAAAAGGCATCTATTTTGTACTACTTTATGATGGGGAAAGGGAATGGACGGAAAAGTTGATTTTGAAGTAACAAATATTTTGCAGAGGATTCTCACAGTCAAAGGATTATCCTCAATAAAATAATATATATAGTGGGATTTTAGAATAATAAATTGAATATTTGCCCCCAAATTTTTAACCAGTAATAAATAATTATGCAAGATATCATTCCGGCGATTTCAGCTGTTGCGGGTTATGTTCCGGACTACATTATGACCAATCACGAATTGGAAAAAATGGTCGATACCAACGATGAGTGGATCAGGACTAGAACAGGCATTAAGGAAAGACGGGTCTTAAAAGGTGAAGGAAAAGGAACGTCGGTAATGGCAACAGAAGTATTGAAACAACTGTTGGAAAAGCGAAACATTGAAGCCAAAGATATCGATGCGGTTATCATAGCAACGGTCACTCCGGATTATTTATTTCCGACTACAGCCAATATTGTTGCAAATAATGTTGGAGCAGTGAATGCCTTTAGCTATGATCTCACAGCTGCCTGTAGTGGTTTTTTATTTGCTCTGGAAACTGGAGCCAATTTTATCAAGTCAGGAAAATACAAGTACATAGCTGTAATTGGAGCGGATAAAATGTCCTCAATTGTCAATTACAAAGATCGTAATACATGTATCCTGTTTGGTGATGGAGCCGGAGGAGTTTTGTTAGAAGCAAGTGAAAACGAATATGGTATCAAAGATTCGATTTTGAGAAGTGATGGTAGTGGGGGAGACTACTTATACATGAAAGGAGGAGGTTCCGTTAATCCACCATCACATGAGACAGTAGATAATGATATGCATTATCTTTTTCAGGACGGCAAAACCGTATTTAAGTTTGCTGTTACGAAAATGGCAGATGTCTCGGTTGAGATCATGAACCGCAACAATCTCACAGGCGATGATATTGCCTACTTAGTTCCACATCAGGCTAACAAAAGAATTATCGATGCTACCGCAAATAGGATGGGGATTGGTGACGAAAAAGTGACCATGAATATCGATAAATATGGAAATACCACTGCGGCTACCATTCCTCTTTGCCTTTGGGAATGGGAAAACAAATTCAAAAAAGGTGATAATATTATACTCGCAGCATTCGGAGGAGGATTTACCTGGGGGGCGGTTTATTTACAATGGGCTTATTAAACCTAAAAGGTTAAAAATGAGTAACCCCGCTAAAAAGCGGGGTCAAACCTAATAAACCTCAAAAACCAGAACTGTAATTTTAATTTCCACTTTATAACTGATGGAAGAAGTCTTTTATTTTAAGATGAAACTTTCAGTAACATCCTTTGTTTAAATCATCGTTAGAGCCAAAATTTTTGGTAAAATCAAATATATAAATGCGCGAAATATAATACAAGCGAAAATTCGCTTTTTATGAATTTTCGTTTTAAATTTTGCACCTTATAGTCATTCGTTTATTATTGTATTTTTTTAAGATAGGTTGTTAGTTGAGCATCAAGGAGGAAAACATAAAGTTAATTTTTGGCATCAAACTCAGGCAATTAAGGCATGAGAAAAAGCTTTCATTATCTCAATTGAGTAAGCTTAGCGGTATCTCAATTTCTTATCTCAATGAAATTGAAAAAGGAAAGAAATATCCTAAGGCCAATAAAATAGCAAGCATCGCTTCAGCTTTAAAGGTTGATTATAACTATCTGGTTTCCTTGAAGTTAAATAAGAAAATGGCGCCAATTGGAGATCTGTTACGCTCCAATATCATTTCTGATTTGCCTTTGGATGTTTATGGTATCGACAAGGGAAGTTTGATCGAATTATTATCAGAGGCACCTTTAAAGCTCAGTGCTTTTATTTCAACGATTATTCAGATAAGCAGGAATTATGATATGACTGTAGATAATTTTTATTCTGCAGTCCTGACATCCTACATTGAAATGAATAATAACTATTTTGAGGATATTGAAAACTCTGCAATTGAATTTCTCAAGGAATACAAAATTGGAAATTGTCAGACGGTATATCCGGAAGAACTTGAAAAATTGCTAATAACGGAGTTTGGGTATAAGGTTGATCATGAGTTTTTGTCATTTCATGAATATTTAAATGATATGGCATCTGTTACCAAACCGGGTGAAAAGCCGGTTTTATTTCTCAACAAGAATCTAAATAATAAACAGCGGGCTTTTATGCTCGGATTGGAATTGGGATACCAGTTTTTGGGGTTAACTGAAAGATCGTGGTCATCCAATCCGATTGAGATAAAGTCATTCGACCAAATATTAAATCACTATCGAGCATCTTATTTTGCAAATGCTCTATTGATGAACAAAGAGAGCCTGGCAGCTGATCTTAAAACTTTCTTCTTGAATAAAAAGTTTAATCCGGATGAACTTATCGAGATCAAGGAGAAGTATAATGCTTCCACAGAAATGTTTGTCAACCGGCTTTTAAACATTATTCCAAAGTATTTTAAATTACACGAAATATTCCTTTTCAATTTTTCGCACGAAGTAGGATCCATTGATTACACTCTGGATAAAGAGCTTCACTTGTCAGGCCTGCACAGCCCACATGCTAATTTGCAGGCGGAGTTTTACTGTCGTCGCTGGAAGGGAATCTCGATCATTCGGGATTTTGAGCAGCTTCAGGAAAAAGAGGTGTACAAAAAACCTCTTTGCGATGCCCAGATATCCAAACACATCATGGATACGAACAATGAATACCTGATCATATCTTTTGCCAGGAACCGTCTGCCTAGCAAAAATATCAATATGAGTATTTCTATTGGAATGGAAGTCAACGACACCATGAAAAAGGTAGTGAAATTTTGGGATGATCCAAAAATCAGTTATAAGGAAGTCGGCAATACTTGCGAACGCTGTAAATTATTGGATTGTCAGGATAGAGTGGCTCATCCCAAAAAATTTGAACAGAAGATCAATGCCAGATTTAAGGCCGAGGCTCTGAAAAGCTTAATTGAATCCTGATTATGTGTTATTGGCATAATCCGCTAAATGCTGGATGACGATGTCGATCAATTTTGTCCTGGCCTCTATGCTTGTCCACGCATTATGAGGGCTTATAAATAACTTTTCAGGATGTTTAACTGATAAGAGGGGGTGATTCTGCTCGATTGGTTCTTTTTCCAGAACATCCAAAGCTGCACCACCTATTTTATTTTCATTAAGCGCATTTGCCAAAGCTGATTCATCAATTATCCCCCCTCTTCCCATGTTGATCAGGACAGCATGAGACTGAACTTTTTCAAGCTCTTTCTCGCCGATTAGGTTTTTTGTGTTCTCATTTAATGGCGCATGAATGGAAATCACATCGCAACTTTCCAACAACTCGTCAAGATCAATCCTTTTGTAGGTTTGGTTAGTATTCTTGCCTGAAGTGGAGTGATAAACAACTTCAGCTCCAAAAGCTGTTGCCAGTTGGGCAACTTCCTTTCCAATATTGCCCAGGCCAATGATACCGAATTTTTTTCCATTTAATTCCCAGAAATTGTGATGGATATGAGTGAAAATATCGCTATTAGCATATTGATAGCTTTTTACATATTGATCATAGTAACTGGTTTGATGAATCAGGTAGAACAGCGAATTAAAGGTTGATTGAGCGACACTTTTGGTTGAATAGTCTGCCGCATTTTTTACAACTATATTGTTTTCCCTGCAATACTCTAAATCTACATTGTTAGTGCCCGTAGCTGAGATACAAATGAGCCGTAATGATTTCGCTTGTTTTAGCACACTAGTATCCAGTATTACCTTGTTCGTTATAACAACTTCGCAATCGTGGATCCTTTCTGCTGTTTGATCTTTGGAGGTGGTTTGGTAAACCTTGAATTCACCAAATTGTTCGAACTGAGAGAGGTTTGGTACCTCACCAATGGTTTTAACGTCAAGAAACGCTATTTTCATAGAAAGAAAATTATCTCATAGGTTTATGTTGTCGATCGTATTGAATGGAATTATAGTACTTTAATTTCTTTTTCCCTTCAACACTATTGTAGGATTTCCTGGCTTTACAGGAAGCAAATCCAACTATGACCACTAATATGATAAATTTTAAAAAGTATTTCATTTCAATATCAAAATTTAATCAGTCCCTCTTAATAATAAATACATGCAAATTAATTTTTAATAGCTAAAGAAACGAATCAAAAAGGGGGCAGGAGTTACATGATGACATTGCTGAAAGGCAATTGTAGCATTTGTGTAATATATTTGAAGATAATTCACATAAATCGTAAATTATTGGATTATTTCAATTAAATTTATGGTTTAATTTGGAATCTCTCATGTTGAGACACATTTTGATCTTTTTCTTTTTGCTTGTTTCTCTTGTTTCTTTCGGTCAAACCCAGTTGAAAGATGAAGATAGTGTTAAACATCATTCCAAATTAGCGATAGAAATTGCGCCGGTCATCCAGTGGAATAGCGCTTTTGACATCAATACAAGTTATGCTGGTATAGAGGCAAATGCAGTTTTTGATAAAAGATTTGTTGCCGGTATGCATGGGGAGTTGTTATTGGGGAGGTTTCTAAAAAGAGTGGTTTTTCCAAATTCTTATGAATTTGATAATTATAAATTGGGCGTGTATGCCGGGTATAATTTTAACCTTCATCAGAAAATGTTTTTAAGGCCTCAATTGAGGGCATCTTTTGCAAAAGCCAGGTGGTCTGAGCTGGAAGAAAAGAGGTATTTTGCAGAAGATAATTATCTGGAAATGAGGCCTGAAGTATTGATGGGTTATCAGTTGATTAAAAGGTTGGCAATTGCCGGAAGTGTAGGCTATGATCTCGCTTCAGGTGTTGATTTGCTCGGTACATCAAATAAAGATTTAACAGGGTTTAATTTGTCTCTTAGCGTGCGGGTTTCTGTTATCAAGTATGATTAGATATTTATTCATATTATTTTTTGTTGTAATTATTTCAGGTTGTCTTGATCGGGCAGATGAAATAGATCAGGCGTGGAACTATGAATTCCCCGATGATAAAGGCCTTAATGGCGCTGCTTTGCTAGCCATGGATAAGTTGATAAAGGAGGGTAGATATGGCGAAGTACATAGTATTATGATCTGGAAAGATGGAAGCACCCTCTTCGAAAACTACTATAATGGTCACAGTGAGCATGATCTTAATAAAGTTGAGAGAATAACTCAATCCTTTTTTTCAATGACAATGGAAAGGATGTTGTCCAAAACGGATCTGACATCGAATGATAAAATTATAGATTTATTTCCTGAGTATAGTTATTTGTTTGAGGATATTCCACAAAAGGATAAGATCACAGTTGAGCATTTAATCTACCATCGTTCGGGATTTTGGTGGAATGACAGGGATCTGTTTCGTCCTTATGATGAAAATGATCATTGGGATATGATGAAATCGCCGGATTGGTTGGAATATGTTCTTTCCTCTAGAATAATTCGCGAACCGGGAATGGAATTCAATTTTAATAGTGGACACAACATTTTACTGTCTGCTATTTTGGAGAAAGAATTAGATGGTGGTCTCGAAAAACAAATTTATCAGGCATTTTTTGAGCCAATGGATATTCAGGATTGGGAGTGGGAGGTGACGCCAAATGGATACCTGAATGCTGATTCCGGGCTTGGAATTACAACCCGGGATATGACGAAATTTGGAATATTGTTTCTTCAAAATGGTAGATGGAAAGATAGCCAGCTTGTTTCTGAGGAGTGGATGCAAGAGATAAAAAATACAATTCTTGACAATAATTATTACAACATAGGCTTATCATGGTATCGCTACGATTTTTTACATCCGGCAATTGAAGGATATTACGGTACTGAAAACTACATCGCCCGCGGCTTAGGTGGTAATTATATTATTGTTTTTCCCGAGTATGAATTGGTGATGGTTTTCAACGGAAAATATCAAAATAACCGGGAAGAGTTAATTATTTCCGATATACTAAAAACATTTATATTACCTGCGCTAAGACAAGAGTCAACCACTTAAACCTGATCAATTAGAGAGACAATGAGTAATTTTCTTGGTGTTGATATAGGTACAACCAATATAAAATCAATACTATTTAATGAAAACTGGGAGGCCGTTTTCTCTATTGAAAAGCCTGTTGAAACGGTGCACCCCTCAATTGATCGCTGTGAACAAAATCCTGTCGAATTAGTACAACTCACCAATGAAATTCTTTGCCAATCATTATTAAAGGCAAAGAAAAAAGGTATCAATATTGATGCCATCGGACTTAGTTGTGCGATGCATTCCTTTCTACCAGTTGATAAGGATCTTAATCCGCTAACTGATTTAATGATCTGGTCCGATACCAGGGCAATGGAAGTCTCCGATTCTCTCAAAAAAAACAGCACGATCAAGAAACACCTTGAGAAGAGCAATGTGCCGATGCACCCGATGTTGCCTTTGGCCAAATGGCTTTGGTTTAATCAGTATTCAAATAAGAAAAAGCAACTTTACAAGGTACTTACTTTCAAAGATTTTCTGATAGCAAAGTGGTTTGGTGAAATATTAACCGACCAGAGTACTGCCAGCGCCACCGGATGTTATCATTTGGAGAAGGAAGACTGGAATCATAATTTGTTACAGTATCTTAAATTAGATGCCTCTCAATTACCCAAAATTGTCCCGACTACTCATGTTTTAGATAAGTGGCTCGATGCAACTAAAACAGATATAAATATCTCAGATATTCCTCCGCTTGTGGTTGGTTCAACAGATGGTTGTTTAGCAAACATGGCTGCTGGAATATTGGATAATACGAAAGCAAGCTTGACGATTGGAACAAGCGGAGCCGTCAGAACGGCATATAATCAACCGATTAATTTAGCTCAGAAATTATTTTGTTACCCGGTGTTAAAAGACTACTATGTCGTAGGAGGAGCAGTCAATAATGGAGGAAATGCAATCGAATGGTTTAAAAGCAATTTATCTAATCAAAAAGGTGATTATTGGGACAATTTAAAGAGATCTGTCAGCAATATATCTAGTGGGTCTGATGGGTTGTACTTCCTTCCGTACCTTTTTGGAGAGAGAGCTCCGGTTTGGGACCCTTCTATCAAAGGCTCATATATCGGTGTTTCTCATTCACATACAAATCTACATTTTTTAAAGGCTAGTCTGGAAGGTGTAGCATATGGGTTGAAGCATATTTTTGAATTGATCGATTCCAGGCCCAATACGGTCCGATCATTGATCGTTGATGGAGGATTCACAAAATCAGAAGCATGGATCCAATTGGTTTGTGATGTTATCGGGGTTGAAACCTTTTGTCCCAAAATAACACATGGCGCAGCAAAAGGCGCCGCCATGCTGGCAAAAATTGCAACTGAAAAAACCTTGCTGGAAACCATCATTGCCTTAAAAAAGATCGAAGGGAAAATATATAGGCCCAACCCTAAAAATGCCGATGCTTATGACCTGTTCTTCCAGAATTATTTGAATCTTTCATCCATGTTTATAGATGATTAGTGCCATACCAAACATTTTACCTGGTTAAAATTTTCCAAGAACAATAGAGAAATTCGTTGCCCAGTTATTTAAATCGTTTGATTTGATCGGGTTGGTCAGATCCAGGCTGTGATTCAACCGGTAGCTTACACCCGCGGCTATTTTCATAAATTTCACAATATTCAATTCCAGCTGAATTCCAGGCTCTGTGTATAAAAAGAGTGAATTTTCTATATCCACCTTGATCGTCTCACCATAAAAGCTTTCATTTATCCGGTTGTAAATATTTACGGTTCCAGCACCAAAAGAAACCGGAAAGGAAATATGGACAACTTTAACCGGGGCTACGATATACCCCAATAATATTCCGCCATAACCCATCTGAAAAGAAAGCCTTTCGGCAGGAGCTGTTCCATCAAAATACAGGTCATTGACGGTGCTGTGGGCTGTTAAACCAAGTATGACATGCCGGTTGAGGATCACACCTCCCTGGCCTCCCAGTATCAGCACATCGTTATCACGAATTTGGGTGTATTTCACATCAAATTGACCAAAACCGGTAGCTCGTCCGCTTTTGAAAAGAGTTTTTGGCTCAGGTTCTGTTTGCGCCATCACCGAAAAATTGATCAATAACAGAAAATAAATTGGGAGGATAAATAGCTTTCTCATCAGAATATATATTTAAAAGAGACCTGGAAATTCCAGAAATCAAAATCAACATAACGGAATCCGTAAAAATCAAGGGAAGGTTGTAGTTCCAGACCAACTGTCATAGGTACGGCATAAATCCGGTACTCTACACCAGTAATTCCATCAACCCCAACTGTATAGTAGTTTTTTTGCGAGTAATCATAATCGATCTCGTTTGCATTGTCATAGTAATACCTGTCTTGTGAGTAACCCGCATAACCGATATGGCCGCCGACACCATAATAAAAGTAAAAATCTTCAGGAATGTTAAATGGTATCTGCTTGAACCATTCATTAAAGACGTAAGCTTGCACACCTTGCTGGTGAAAGCCAAGGATAACCTCAAAAGCCTGGTTTTCTGAATAATGGTTTTGGTAAGTAACCCCACTGATGTGTCCCAGCCTGAACCCAGCGGAGTTTTTAAATTTTTGAGCCTCTGTTTGGTGAGTAAAAAACAAAAGCAATGTAGCTGTTAATATAAATGCCTTTTTCATCATGTTGTCAATTTACATCCAAAACAAAATCAATGATCACCTCACCGTTGTTCGATTCGAGTTGCAACTGTCTGCCGTCTGGCTGACCGGTGCCGTATGTGCCTTCCACGCGGATGATTTTTTCCTTGTCATCCACAAATCCACTTTGCATTTCGAGCGGGTTTTCTATCATTTTAAGTTTGTCCTCGCGGGCGGTAATTTCAACGGAGAAGACCGTGCCTTTTTGAAAATTCATATGATAGTCAGTAGACTTACCTTTCAATTTGATGGATTCAAAATCCTTGTCAATTTGGTGGATAACCATTTCACCATAAGATTGGTCAAGTTGACAAAGCTTGTGGAAACGGTAAATGTCGATGTTGCTGAAATTTGTCGAACCGGTAAGGATGCCTACCTCGGAAAGATGGACCTTATCGGAAGTCGAATTCAATTTTAGTTCATCGATCTTCTTTAAAAAGAGTTCAGATGAATTGGATGTGATATTGACTTTCTCAGCATACCTGAGTTCCAAATCGCCACCACGTATGTTGATATTACCCAATTTGAACTGGTTAATATCGATATTCCCATAACTCACATTTATCCGGGAAAGATTGGTGAGGTTGCCAGACTTAAAGTTACCGTGCGATTGATTGATGGTGATTTTTCCATTAACGTCGTTGATCACTATGTCGCCAAATTTGTTATCGATTTCAATTGATGCGCCATTGGGGATGTTTATTTCGAAGTCAATATCAATTTCACTTTTATTTAAAAGTGTTTTGGAATAATCGCCTATAGTACTGAAGAATTCACTCAGCATTCCTTTTTCACGGTCCATGATCGTTTCGATTATCACATAGTTTTTGGCTACATTAAAATCAAATTCAATCCGGTCCATCATTTTCCTGGCATTCTCATCGTCTTTGCCATATGTAGTCAGTTTGATTGTTACATCAAACTGGTCTTTGTCCCATCCATTTATAACAACATCGCCGTATTTATTGGTCAGCTCGAAACTAACTCCTTTGTTTACCTCAAAACTCTGCTCAAGTGTTTTTACGAGCGAGGTTTTTTGCGCGAATGACTGTTGTGCCCACCCGGCAACCAACAGGTATATGAGCAGTTGCCTATATATTAAAACTTTCATTTTCATCATCTTTTTCATGTAACTCACTTGAAATTTGTTCCAGCATTTCAAGTTTCAGCCTGTAGTAATTGATCATGGCATCAATTACCTTTTCACTATCTGCATTGTCTTTTAAGTCTTTTTTTAATTGTTCGTAATCCTTGTCCAGCATTTCTAATGACTCCCAGATGTCGCTATTCAGGGGTGTGTTCTGGTCTTTTATATATTCAATTTTCTCGTTAATCTGTGAAATGTAGAATGCTTCTGTTTCTGCCATTTCAGAAGAAATGTTGTGCAAGGCAATACCGTGTTTGTTGTATTCCGTACTTTTTTTGCCCATGTAATAGGCCATGGCCACCGTGCAAACAATCAGGATGGAAGCCGCAATCCTCATAATGGTTTTAAAGACTGTTGGATGCCCCGACCTTTTTTGTTGTAATTTTTTCTCAATTCCATTCCACAGCTCATCATAATCCTGTTGATAGATATCAAAATCCATCCTGTTTTCATCTACATATTTTTTTAAGGAATCTTTCATATCCTTTTAATTTTCCAGGTTCAAAATTTTTCTGATCTTACTTTTAGCTTTGCTGTACTGGGCTTTTGAAGCGGATTCGCTGATTGACAGGATCTGCGATATTTCTTTATGGTCATATCCTTCAAACAGATAAAGGTTTGCCACCACCCTGCATCCTTCACTTATTTGATCCATTGCCTTCAATATTTTTTCTGCTTTATAATTTGTGTAATCGACATCATTTTCAACTATTTCAGCCACATCGCCATGTTCATCAATATCAGAAAGCTCATGTTTTTTCTTTCTGATCGCATTGATGCAATTGTTGACGGCAATTTTCTTCAGCCATGCAGGAAAAATAAGTTCATTCTGAAGACTGTCAAGCTTGGTAAACGCATCAATAAACGTATCCTGCAAAACGTCTTTTGCATCGTCTTCATCGCCCATCATCCGCCGGCAGACATTGTACATAGCTGCCGCGAATAACTTATAAAGCTCGTTCTGGGCTTTCCTATCTCCCTTCTTACATCTTTGGATCAGGTATTTGTAAATGGATTGCTGTTCCGTCTCCAATCGTATTGTGAAATTTTTAGCTTAATGACACTTGGAATAATGGAAGGTTTCTATTCGAAGGAAAAAAATTCATAATACAACTTATTGAGGAAATTCTTCGAATATCATTTTTACGGCTTCTTGCAGCTTTGCAGGTACTTCATTGATCGACTTTCCCATTTCTCCTGTTGCCACTCCCTGCCACATAAGTTTGTTTGATTTGGCGTCCAGTACATTCACGATAATGGTTGATTGTTTCCTGGAAATATCACGATAGAAACTGTCGTTTTGGTAGGGGTAATACCAATTTCTGTAGTAGTAGGGGTCGTAGGTGTTAAAGCTATCGTTTTTCTGAACTTCACTGACAGTTCCACCTTCTATTTTAACCAATAGTGATGCAGATAAATTGCTATCAAAGCCTCTTGATTTCAATTCATTGGAAACTGCATCGAATAGGGTCTTTTTGTTTTCTTCACTGAATGAAAAATTGGATGGAGGTTGATTTGCAGGATTAAAAAACTTAAAAGCCTGGTGCTCCTCTGGTTTAATGGATTGAATATTTTCATGTTGTACCTGAAAGGAACTTTTGCAGGCAGGTAAGAAAATTGCTGAAACGATAATTGAAAAAAACAAATTAAAACAGGAACATTGCATGTTGATTTTCATTTTAAATCCAATACGAAACACTTATACGTGAATTGGGGGCCTTGGTATAATATAACACTGTCAAGTTAAATTTTTCCAAGTTGTAAATTTTTATAACTTTCAGAACATTTTTTATAGTCGATGGCTATTCGGTTAAAATATGGGGAAATTAAATAAGATTTTTTTAATATACAGTGATAAAGATAATAGCACACCTGTACACGAGGAATACGGTTGGGTAGATGCATTTCTTTTATTTCTGAAAGTTTTGTTAAAGCAAATTGCAGGTTGGGAGATTTCCTACGAAACTGTAAATGGCCTGTCGGATATTAAAAAATTGCCTGAGAATTATCTTTTTTTGATTATTTCATCAAGAAATTTAGTGGATGATGCAGAAAAGCTCATCCTCCTTCAGCAGCTAAAAGATAAAATGGACAAGGGTGAGATTTCTGATGATAACATATTAAAGATCCAAAAGCACTATTTTTCCAAGGAACTGGAACCAGATTTTTTTCATCAATTCAAGGACTATTCTTTTTATAAAGCAAATGGGTTGGCAGAGGCAAGAAGTGAGTATAAGGACTTTTTCAGCAACAATGAGGAAAAGACTTTTTGGGTAAAACTTACCGACCTTGCCTATGAAATTCTATCGTTTTCTGAGAAGAAAGGAACAGGTCATCTTGATATAAGCGAGTACGCAGTTTTTCTGGCCGATACCAACACGACTTCCGAGCGTTTTCGAAATAACTTAAAAAGAGAACTGGAAAGTATTGGTTTGTCGGTATTGCCAAAAAGCTCATTTTCTGAGAGTTCCCAGGATTTTATTCTGAAACTGGATCAATATGTGAAGAATTCTGATTTTGCCATCCATATTATAGGTAATGGATTTAGCACAAACATCAAGGGTACCAATCATACGAGAGAGGAGGTACAGGCCAAGATCACCGAAAATTATTCTTCATTATATTCCAAAGAAAATGATGGTGCAATGTACCGAAGGTTTTTCTGGTTTGACAAGGTGGGTGTTTTAACAAATGAGAAAATCGGAAAATTTTACAAGGAGCTGAGTGTGAAAATTGAGGATATGCATGGCACAGAATTGGTCGTTTCTTCATGGGAAGAATTCAAAAGTTTAATTTATCACTTTACAAGCTTTGAACTTTCGCAGGTTAAAAGTCCCGGGAAAAAAGTGTCTAAAGAAGATGAGCAAAAAATCATTTACTTTTTGTATGAAAGGGTAGATGAGAAACATGCTTTGCCGATCATTAAAAATCTGAGAAACAAGGGATTTAACGTCATCACTTCAAATTTTGATGGAGATATTCTGGCAGTAAGGCACATACACATGGAAAGCCTGAAAAGATTTGATTATGCCTTCATTTTTTCGCACAAAGCCAGCATTCAATGGATCAATATGAAAATGCTTGATGTCTTTAAAGCCCCCGGTTTTGGCCGGGAAAAGCCGATTTTACAGAAAGTATTGATCATTCCCAATGATCTGGATGGAGAGCTGATACCTACCTACAAAATGTTTGACATCATCAGGTATGATGGTAGTCCAAATGAAGATATTATAAGTAAAACATTGTTTAATTAACACAAACCCAACATTTGGTTTTAAATTTTAATTTGATTTTATCGAAATTACTTATTTGTTTCTATCTTCGAAATATTCATTTTTTTATTTGTAACAGGGATAAACACACATGTTAAAGGGGCTACTAAGATTGCTGAATGTTGAGAAGGGTGAGGAGAAACCAGTTCTGCTTTTATTAGGTAATGGGTTCTTTCTTGGGATTTTTCTCGCTTCTTATAAAAGTGTTGCTTATACCTTATTTCTTGAAAATCTTGGAGAGTATCTTCGCGAAGCTATGTTCATGTCAGGAGGCTTGGGAGTTATATCCACAGGGATTTATGCTTTCATTCAACGGCGGATCCCCTTTTCAAATCTCATTCTGCTAAACTACATTTTTATATTTTTATTTATAGCCGCATCGCGGATCATGTTTGTTTATGCAGATGCAGAGTGGGTGATTTTTGTATTGTTTGTCATGCATGCTCCTATTCTTTCAGTTCTGCTACTGACCTTTTGGGGAACATTTGGAAGGATTTTCAACTTAAGACAATCGAAAAGGATCATTGGAGGGATTGATACGGGTCAGCTGGTAGCAACGATCATCGCTTTTTTTTCCATCCCATTTATTAGCCAGCTTCTGGGGCATGTTTCAGATCTGTTGATTATTGGAGAGGTCGGGATGGTCCTGTCAACGGTTTTTCTCGTGATCATTATTTCCAATTTCAAATTGAATGCATTCGATATTCATCGATCCCAGGAAAGTAAAGAAACGAAATTCACATCATTGGTCAGGAACAGGTATGTGGTCTTCCTCGCCTTATTCTTGTTTATGTCGATGCTTGCTTTTTCTCTTGTAGAATATAGCTTTTTAAGTGTTGCTGAATTAAAATATCCCGATCAGAATAAGCTGTTAAGTTTTATCAGTACGATTGAAGGTTCTGTATTGGTAATAGGTTTATTGGTTCAAACCTTTGTTAATGAAAGGCTTATTTCAATGTATGGACTTCGGACTACCTTACTGGTTTTGCCAGTAATTCTTTCCATATTTACCGCTTTAGCTTTGTTCACAGGCTATTATTTCGGTTTTAATATTACGGATACTAATTTCATTTGGTTCTTTCTGTTTATCACAATCAGTAAGCTTTTTTCTTCCTCTCTGAGAGAGGCCATGGAAAATCCGGTATTTAAACTTTTTTTCATGCCTTTGGATGACAAAGTGCGGTTTGACATTCAGACAAAAGTCGAGGGTATGGTCAATGAATTTGCTCGGCTTTTTGGAGGAGCCATTATTTTTACGCTTGGTCTGATTCCATTTATAGAATTGATTCATTATTCAATTTTACTCTTAATTATCATTGGTATTTGGGTAGTTTTTGCCATGCGGGTATATCAAAATTATCGGGTCAACATTCGTTTAAAACTGGAAAGACAAAAAAGATCTGCCGGGAGGGAAATTACCAAGCACAGCAAAAATTACATATTTAATGTATTGATTGAATCATCAAAAAAAGGATCTCCTGAAAAGCTGATTTTTGCGTTCAAAGTTATCGCCAAGCTATTTCCTTTTGAATTTAAAACAACGTTTGAAAAGTCAATTAAATCCAAAGACAAGGACATCAGAAACTTCCTGATTTCAAAATTGAAAGAAGACAATATCATTGGCGAGTCTGATTTTAAATCCGACAATGGGAAGACAGATGAAGAAGTAATTGATCATGACTATTTAGCTGAACAAGATGTTGATTTTATCATTAAGCTGGTTAAAAATGCCAAGCATGACCAGAAAAAGATCATTGCTGATTTTATCTCTCATGCTAATCCAACAGAAGGTTTCAAGATTTTGATCGAGTTGCTAAATGACCCCGATACTGAAATCATTAACCAGGCGATTTTGGCAGCTGGCAATATAAAGAAAATTGAGTTGCTTCCGTTCCTAGTAGATTTCTTAACTCAGGAACGTTTTCGCGATGCCGCAACAGATTCCTTAATAAGTTATGGTCAAGTGGCATTTGCAAGCCTTGAAACCTCTTTTTTTGCTACAGATCAAATAGAAAATGTTAAGTTGAGGATTGTAGGTATTTACGGAAGAGTAGGTGGTGATGAGGCAATCGATCTGCTTTGGAATAAAATTGATTATCCGGACTTCCAGGTAGTTTTTGCAGTTATCAACTCATTGAGCCAATGTGGATTTAAGGCACATGGGAGCCAGATAACAAGAATAAAGACCGCTTTGGAAAATGACATTTCCAACATACTTTGGAACCTGGTAGCGCTTGATAAATTAAGAGATCAAAACGATGGGAAGTATGACATTTTAATTGATGCTCTTAATGAGGAAAACGAGCATAACTACACGCATATTTACATGCTCATGTCCATGATATTTGATCAGAAATCCATCCAACTGGTTAAGGAGAATATAGAATCAAAAACAAATGAAGGCACAACTTATGCGCTAGAGCTTTTGGATGTCTTTTTGCCGGAAGATATTAAACAAAAGATCATCCCTATTCTGGATGATATTCCTGACAATGAACGGGTAAAGCGACTGCAGATTTATTTTCCTCAGTTGGAGTTGAAGGTGAGTGAAGTTCTACGTGCCATTGTTAACCGGGACTTTAGCCAAACCAACAGGTGGACGAAAGCTTGTTCATTTTACAGCATTGGAGTCTCCGATTTTGATGCTGATTACTCTTTGGAATTGATTGCAAATTTATTTAACCCTGACGAGTTAATGCAAGAGACGGCTGCCTGGGTTTTGCATAAAAAGAGCCCCGAAATGTATAGAAAAAACATTACCCGGCTAAATGAAAAAACTCAGCTAAAGCTCAATAATAAAATTCTGGATTCATTTAAAGAAGAGGATATTCATGATCTGAGTTCCAGGTATTTGAAATATGATCTGGTAGAATTCTTAAAACATTCTTCTACTCTAAAGGGATTGACGGGGTTATTTCTATCAAGACTTGTTGACAGTCTGGAAGAGCTGGAAGTCAATCGTGATTTTGAAATTGACCTTGTGAATTATAAGACCAATCACTTCTTTTTTGTATTGAGGGGAAGGGTCATTTTATATGATAATAATGGTAACATTGACAAGGAGTTTTTTGAAGGAGGGTATCTGGGAGAATTTATCTTCTCTTCACAGAAACCTAAGGGGTATAGATTGGTGATAACTGCTGGTACACACTTATTACAAATAGATAAAAACAGGTTTTATGATCTTGTCTGCGATGACTACGAGATTGCAGAGAGAATACTGGATATGATGGATGTCGAGCAGGATAAAAAATCGAAAATTGAATATTCATAACTATCTGTTATATAAGTATTTAATATGATTTGCTTTAATTAAAAATTTAACTATTTTTGGCTTGTGCCTATTTTTGTGAGGCACCAGAGTAAGGTTGTGTTTGATTTTAACTTTTATGGTATTATTTAATAATTTAATTTCATTAAGCAATTAATGCTTTTTTCTTTTACATTGGGTTTTGATGGATACACACAATAATTTATTTATTATTTATTCCTCAAGAGACGAGGACATTGAATCTAAACTTTCCTGGATTAATAATTTTCATCGGTTTTTGGAACTCTTGTTGGGGAAGTTGCTAAAAAATCGAATGGGAATTCAGTTAATCGAAGTTAAGAGTTTAGACATCGATCGTATCTACTCAACCTCTGCTATTCTCATTCCTCTGGCAACTGAACATCTCTTACAAAGCAATATATTCAAAGAAGAAATCAAGAAATTCCATGAAAAAGGCATTAACAAGGGACGTAATAATATTTCATGGAGTTCACGGATTTTTAAAGTTTTTCGGCAGCCCACCAAAAGCCATTTTTTATTGGATTTTTTAAGCAATTCACTGGGATATAATTTTTATCATAAAGATCCGCTAACAAATGAAATTATTAAATATGAGGACTTTACCAGTCCGGAGTCCCAAAAAACATTTTGGATGAGGCTTTACGATCTGGCCTATGATATTTCTAAAATACAACAAGAACTCGAAGGTCCTGAAGACGAACTGGCATCAATAACGCAACAGATCAACCAGGAATACATTTATTTATCTGCGGTTGGTTCCGATCTTGAAAATGATCGGTCAATTATCAAAAGGGAATTGCAGAGAAGTGGATTCCAGGTTTTGCCGGAGAATAATATCCCCGATGATTTTGATGCAGCCATGAAGATGATCAGGAATGATATTTCAAAATGTAAAATGGCTATTCATCTGATTGGGGCTGATCCTGGTAAGATCAAAGGAACAAGTGCATCACTTATTGAAATTCAAATGAGAATTGCTTCCGATCTGGTTTCGGATGAAGCGAAATTAGATATCAATGGTAGACCACTGCCATTGGGAAGAATTATCTGGATATCTCCCGGTTTGGAAAAAATGAGTAACAAGCAGAAAGTATATATTGAGAATCTTAAAAAAGATGCCGTTGCTATTAAAAATGCCGATTTGCTTGAATCCAACATTGAAGAATTAAAAGGTTTTATTTCAAATAAAATCACAGAATATCGCGCTTCTGAGACAGAGGTTTCTTCGAAAAAGAAAAGTACAAAGGTGATTTATCTTATTTGTAATAAATCAGAACGGGAAAAGAGTAAACCAATTGAGAAATTTCTGAACAGTAACGGGTATAAAGTCATCACCTCAATATTTGAGGGATCTCCAAATGAAATAAGGACTGAACATTTTAAAAACATCAGAAGATGTGACGCGACCTTGTTGTACTATGGAGGTTCGAATGAAAATTGGATGAAAAGTAAGCTTCAGGATTTGTCTAAATCATTAGGATTTGACAGTGAAAGACCTGCAGCTCCGCAAGCGGTAATCATCGATTCAGAGAAGAAATTTGATGACTTGTTTGCATCCAGAAGAAATACAATGGTATTATATAGTAAAGGTGAGTCGACGGAAAAGTCATTAGAGCCCTTTTTAGCCCAATTACAAAGTTAGTGTCATGAGCCAAAAGGATTTAGAGTTAATAGAATATGAAATATCGGGCAATGTTGATCTGATCAATCCTTTTCCCGGGCTAAGACCTTTTGGGTTTGAAGAAAGCCATTTGTTTTTTGGCCGGGAGGGCCAAAGCGATGAAGTATTACTCAATCTGGCCAAACACCGTTTTACAGCAGTAATAGGCGCATCAGGTAGTGGTAAGTCATCCTTAATGTATTGTGGGTTGATCCCAATCCTATATGGAGGTTTCATGACCCAGGCAGGAGCGGATTGGACCGTATTTGTCACACGCCCCGGAATTTCGCCTATTGACAATCTTGCCGAAACAATTGTTTCGAAAGATGAAAATTCCTCAGACATGGATGAGGAAGATATCTCAATTTCCAAAACCCTGACTTCGACCATTTTGCGAAGTAGTTCCATGGGGCTTGTGGATGCTATTAAACAGAGTGTCAATACAGAAAATAAAAACATCTTTATTCTTGTTGACCAGTTTGAGGAGCTTTTCAGGTTTATCAATTCGGAAAGTAATTCAAATTCACTCAATGAAGCTGCTGCATTTGTCAATCTTTTAATAAAATCCATCAATCAGGATGAGGTACCTATCTATGTTGCGTTGACAATGAGATCGGATTTTATTGGTGAATGTTCGCAATTTCCTGAACTGACACATATTATTAACAAGAGCCATTATTTGATCCCTCAAATGACCCGCGAGCAGCAAAGGCTGGCTATTGAAGGACCTGTCGCTGTAGGAGGGGGGATAATCTCAAAGAGATTGGTTCAACAACTTTTGAATGACGTTGGCAATAACGCCGATCAATTACCGGTTCTTCAGCACGCTCTTATGCGGACTTGGGATTATTGGGTGAAGAACAGAGAAGGCGATGAAGCGATTGATTTGCGACATTATATTGCCGTTGGTCGTATCAATGAAGCCCTCTCCCAGCATGCCAATGAAGCATATTCGGAACTCAATCCTCAGCAAAAAGAAATTTGTGAAATTCTCTTTAAGTGCCTGACAGAGAAGAGTTCTGATAATATAGGGATTAGAAGGGCTGCAAAGCTTGCGGACATAGCAAATATTGCCGGTGTATCTGAGGAAGAGGTAATTGAAGTAATTGACGTATTCAGGCAACCTGGCAGGTCGTTATTAATGCCTCCAACTTCTGTTGAGCTCGATGCAAATTCAATCATTGAGATTTCTCACGAAAGTTTGATGAGGATTTGGCAACGCCTCAGAACCTGGGTGAATGAGGAGGCCGAATCAGCTAATATGTATCGACGGCTATCAGAAGCTGCTGAGATGTATCAGGTCGGGAAGACAGGATTGTGGAGGCCACCTGATCTTCAATTAGCATTAAATTGGCAACGCAAACAAAAGCCAACTGCTGTCTGGGCTAATAGATATAATCCTTATTTTGAACGGGCACTTTTATTTCTTGAAATAAGCGATAGCGCCTATCAAAACGAGCAAAAGAGCAAGGAGCTATTGCAAAAACGAATGCTTCGCCGTACCAAGATCGTAGCGTTGATTCTTGGATTGTTTGCGGTGATTTCTGCCGTATTTTTTGTTTTTGGGTGGATGCAAAAAGTAGAGGCAGAAAGACAGGCTGAAATCGCTAAAGAAAATCAGGTAAAAGCTGAGGAACAAAGAGAGATAGCATTACTCAATGAACAGAAGGCGGTTGAACAAGCCGAAATAGCAGAAAAAGAAAGGCAAATAGCTGAAGAAGAGAGACAACGCGCAGATTTTGAAAAATTGCGGGCGATAGAAAATGAACATTATGCAAACCAGCAGAAAGAGTTCGCCCTGTATCAGAAAAATGTTGCTGATTCTCAAAGGGTTATAGCTACAAACAAGCAAGAGGAAGCCGAACAAGCTCAGCAGGTCGCCAGTGAGCAGAGAGATAAAGCATGGGCATTAAGGATGCTGTCTATTTCGCAATCGATGGCCGTTAAGTCTCTTTATGTAACGGAAGATGATGATCTCAAAGCATTACTGGCTCAGCAGGCATATCTCTTTAATCAGGAATATGGTGGCAATACCTATGATAATTACATTTACGATGGGCTGTATTACGCATTAAGTAAAATAGAGGGGAAAACATTCAATCTATTAGAAGGACATCAGGACAATGTCCGCTCCATTTTGTTTAACAGAGAAGGTGATCAATTTTATTCTACCGGAAGTGATGGAAAGGTCTTGGTTTGGGATGCAGAAAAGATGACTCAACAGGTTCTGTATAAGCACGAGTATGTCAATAAGATCATGAAATTAAGTGATGATGAGAATTGGCTGATTGTAGCCGGAGATGCTCCATATGTACTTTTACTTGATCTGGTAAATCTTAGGTCGGTAAAGTTGACCGGACATGTAGGTGCCATTACCAGTGTAGTTGTGCCGAAGGGACAAAATTATTTTTATACTCTTGGAATTGAGGATAATCGACTATTCAAAAATACTTACGACGGTAAAAGTGAAGAAGTTAAAACATTTGAAAAGAGGATCCGATCACTAATCACCACTCCTGATGGAAAATATTTGATCGGAGGATCCGAGGAAGGAGAGCTTTTGGTGTGGGATGCTCAAAGCCTTGTATTTAGGTATTCAAACAACAAAGTCACTAATCAGCCCATTTATTCTTTAGCCATTAACGAAAAAATTGGTCAATTGGCGGTGGGAGATGAAAATGGAATAATATATTTGTGCGAAGCTTCCAATATTGGAAGTGAAATTACGCAATTGTTTACGTTGACGGGACCTGACTCAAGGGTAAGCAAAATTAATTTTAGTAGTGACGGGAAACTACTTGCTGCCGCAAGTCTGGATGGGTCTGTACATATGTGGGTTGTCAATGATTTGGATAATTTGCCATTGGTATTCAAAGATCATGAAGACCATATATGGGATATAAGTTTTAATCCCGAGGGTAATTTTTTAGTTGCGGGCGTGAGAAGTGGAGATATTAAAATCTGGCCATCAAAACCGAAAATGTTGTCGGATATAGTATGCGGAAAGCTCATGAGAAATATGACTCAGAAAGAGTGGGAACGTTATGTGGCCAAAGATATTGAATACAGGAAGACGTGTGAAATTGCATCATCCAAATAATGCGAAATATTGAAAGTGGATGCTGGTGAATAGAAAGATTTTTAACATATTTTTGATATTTTTTTTCGCAATATCAACCAATTTATTTTCTCAGGATTTTTGTGATCAAAAGTTAAGCGAAGCTGAGGATAAGTTTGAATTGGGTAGATTTTACGAAATACCGGAACTGCTGTCTCTTTGCTTAAGCAATGGCTTCTCCAAAGAGGAGAAGATCAGGGCATATCGATTGCTTACCATCACTTATCTATATCTTGATTATCAGACAAAGGCAGATGAAAATTATCTCGAGTTGTTAAAACTTTCACCTGAATATGATGTCGAGGAAAATGAACTTGCTGAGTTAGTCAATCACCACAAGAAATTCACAACACGCCCTTATATTTATTTAGTAGGAAAGGCTGGGTTTAATTTCACCTATTACCATCCCATCTACGATATTTCCATGAACAACGACAACGACGGGTCACAAACCAGCAAGTCTCTTGTTGGTTACCGGTTTGGACTAGGTGCAGAGTTTACTTTGATTAAAAACTTACATTTGGGAATTGAAGGGAATATCGTGAAAAAGGATTTTGAATTGACCGACAACCAGTTTCAGTTGGATAGCATGGATATTGGAAGGGTATCAAGTCACCGTCAGACTTATTCGGAACTGGAAGTTCCTGTATATTTAAAGTATACGTTTTTTAAGCCAAAGTTCAGTCCTTATTTTTTAGTTGGCGTTGCTCCATCTATTTTACTATTGGCAAAAATAAGTGATTCGGAAACCGGAATAAGAAATAATATCACGAATGAAAATGAAGCCATTTCCCCACAACCAGATATTGATATTTATGAGTTGAGGCGAAAGTTTAATTATTCACTAATGGGAGGGGTTGGATTGAAATATAAATTTGGAATTAATTACCTGACATTTGAAGCCAGATATCAGGTTTCGATGTTTAATTACTCCGATATTGATCGAAACTGGGATTCCTATTCTCGATTAGGAAAAGATTTAAAATATCCATCTGCATATATTGACGATTTTTTTCGACTGAATAACCTGAACTTTATTTTAGGGTTCACCTATCCTTTATATAAACCAAGAAAAATAACTGATTGAGGTGAAAAGATTTTTTTTAAATAGCGCCATGTTGATTTTGACAACCGGATTTTGGTTTGGTTGTGATGATGCGGAAAGCCTGGAGCCATATCGAAATCAGGTTTTTATAAAATTATTTGGTGGTACAGGAAGTGAAGAAGGCAATGATTTCCTTCAGATGAATGATGATGGATTTATTATAGTGGGATCCACTACATCATACGATGAAGGCGATAAGGATGTCTTTATTGTCAAAACTGACTCAGTGGGAAATAAGCAATGGACAAGGAGATATGGTGATCAATTTGATAATTTAGCTCGTTCAGTAATCCTTTCGTCTGACAATAATTCAATTATTATTTGTGGCGAAACCCAACGTGAAAATGATCGACGAGATATTCTGTTGATAGAGTTAGATTTAAACGGAAACCTGATCAACCAACAAAACCATGGACGTGCTGAATGGGACGAGTTTGGGGTGGATATAATTGAAGCTATTTCCGATGGATATTTAATAGTCGGGAATAATGTGGATCTTGGGAATAATCCGGACTCAGCGTACATCTATCTTCTGGAAGTAGATGAAAACCTACAGGCTAAGCCCAATAGAGACAGGCCATTGGTTGGAGACCGGGCATTTTTTAACGAGGGAGCTTCAGCAATGATATATAATGATCTGAATTATCTCTGTTTTGGAACAAGTCAAAAGGGAGGCGGAAGCGCTCCTGATGGAAATGAAAATTTTTACTTATTTAGAATTCTTGAGCAGGGTAATGAAACAGGATCGCCACAATTCTTTGGAAGCAATTTACGGGAATATGGTACATCATTTACAAAAGTTTCAGGAGGTTACTTACTCGCGGGGTATCAAATTAATGGAAACAGAAATATACCCTATGTGGTAAAGGTAGATGGTAACCTGAATTTTGTGTGGGAAAGGGTGCTGGATGTAACATACAACAATGCATCGATTTCCAGAGAACCAACTTCGGTTATACAGACGAATGATGGTGGTTTTTTACTGTTAATGAAATCATTAGTTCAACCGTATGGAAGTGAAATAGGCTTAATGAAGTTGAATTTTACTGGTGATCAAATTGAGTGGGAAACCAGTTTCGGGAGTCAGAATAATGATCTTACAGGAAGTGTTATTCAACTAAGTGATGATTACTTTATTTTGTGCGGATCATTGGGGTTTGGAGAGGAAAATAATACCGAGATAAATAAGATGGGATTAATCAAGGCAAATCCAACTGGTGAATTAGTGCCACTGTAATAGAAGGAAACAATAAATTTAATGGGTAACACTTCGACAGGTATGGAAAAGTGTTCTCATTATTAACTAAAAATATTTGTGTAAGAATAAAGGATAAAATGGGTGAGACTTGTATTATTTTTTGATAATATTTCGCTTTCCTGAATTTTTAATTGATAACAAGTTTGAAACAAGCTGTTTTGGGATTATTCTTAAATAACATAAGGAAAAAACTAATCTTTGGGCTTCCCAAATTAAGTTTTTTACTTGTCTTTTTAACCTTTTCCATTATTTGCAAAGCGCAAATTGTGGTTACTCCTGCTCCCGGCGGAAGTAATATTTGTGTTGGAGGTGATTATGTATCAATAGGGGATATTGTTATAAGTGAAACAGGTGTAGATGATTTTGGGCCAAACTCAGCTGATACTTATATATTAACTTTACCTGCCAATTTTGAATTCAATACATCGACAGGCACTGCCTCATCAAATGTCGGTGACATTTCAGCAATTTCAGAAACCAGGGCGACCAATACTTTTACAATAACATTTTCTCATCCTGCCTCCGGAGCATCAGTCGATGCGATAACCGTATCAGGTTTAGAGGTGAGAGCAATTACCACTTCTTCTAGTGGAGATATTCTAGAATCTGGTGGAACCTCTCCGGTAGCTGGAAACGGTCAAATACATGCTTCACTATCAAGCGTAGACCCACCCACGGTAACATTGATCAGCAGTGACGCAGACGATGAGATATGTGCAGGGGAGACAGTGACCTTCACAGCAGGAGGAGCGACGAATTACGAGTTTTTTGTTGAAGGGGTAAGTGTGCAGGGACCTGGAACATCTACGACATATGAAACAAGTTCCCTGACTGATGGTGATGAAGTAACGGTAGTAGGAACGGATGGGAATAGCTGTACGAATAGTCCGGCAGGGATTACTATGACTGTAGATCTGACCCCGGATGTGACGACGGACCAGGCGTCCTACAGTCAGTGCAGCGGGGCGGCGACCAACATCATGATCAGCAACCCGAACTCGGTATCGGGGACTTTTTATAACTGGACAGTATTCAGCAGCACGAATGTGAGCGGTGCGAGTGCAGGCAGCGGGAGCGTGATCGCCCAGACGCTGACGAGCACGGACGGGAACAACAGCGGGACGGTGACCTACGAGATCACGCCGATAGCGAGTGGTTGTTCAGGGACATCGATCCAGCGGACGGTAACGGTAACTCCGGTACCGACCTTGGCGGTGAACCCGGCATCGGAGACGATATGTGACGGAGAGACGACGAATATAGCATTGAGCAACCCGAATTCCGTAACGGGGACCCAGTATTACTGGACAGCGAGTGCGACAGGGGTAAGTGGAGCGACCGACCAGGGGAGTGCGTCCACACCGGTAGCAGGCCCGATTGCCCAGACGCTGAGCTTGGGCACGCCGAATGTAGGCGGGACAGTGACCTACACGATCTATGCGGTGAGCCCGGATCAATGCAGCAGTGTGAGCAGGGAAGTAATTGTAACAGTCACCCCGACCCCGGATGTGACGACGGACCAGGCGTCCTACAGTCAGTGCAGCGGGACGGCGACCAACATCATGATCAGCAACCCGAACTCGGTATCGGGGACCTTTTATAACTGGACAGTATTCAGCAGCACGAATGTGAGTGGTGCGAGTGCAGGCAGCGGGAGTCAAATTATACAAACATTATCAAATACTGATGGTGTTAACCCGGGATCAGTTACTTATGAGATCACTCCAACATCAAATGGTTGTTCGGGAACGCCAATTCAAAGGACAGTTACGGTAAATGATATTCCATCTGTACCAACTCCAATTAATACAACTTTAGCTTATTGTCAATTCGAAGCAACTCCAGCCAGTGATTTTCAGGTGACTGGTAGTAATCTTGAATGGTATAGTGATGCTACATTGACCAATAATATTCATAGCGGACCAATAACTGATCCATTAGCAGAAATAGGATTGGATAGCTCTGTTCCGGGCACAACGATTTTTTACGTAACACAATCTAATTCAGGCTGTGAAAGTACATATTCAACCATCACAGTTACAGTTACAGCAATTCCGGTGGTAAGTACATCACCTACAGATAAAACCCGTTGTGAAGGCTCAAACCTGACGTTTCAGGGGACAGCAAGTGGTACAGGCCTGAGCTACCAGTGGCAATACAATGACGGGGTAAGTGGCTGGCTGGATGTAGACAGCGGGACAGATGCGGAATACAGTGATGAGACAACAACAGTACTAAGCATATCAAATGTACCATTGGCCTGGGACGGCTACCAGTACCGGTTAGAGATAACGGGAAGTTGCGGATCACCGGTGTATACGGGGGTAGCGACCTTAAATGTCAACCAGGTACCACAGATAACGTCTCAGCCGACCGTGCCAACGAGTGAATGTGAGGGATCAGGGGTCATCAACCTGTCCATTACCAAGGAAGGGACGGGGGCTTCGACGGAATGGGAGGTAAGCACAAACGGAGGATCGACGTGGAGTGACCTGACAGATGATGCAATCTACAGCAATAGTTCAACGGATAACCTGACGATCACGAACGCTCCGCTGAGTTATAATAATTACCAGTACCGTGCGGTAGTAAGTGGAACCTGCGGTCCAAATGCCATTAGCAATGCAGTGACAATCGATATTACAGAAAATATTACGATCACGACCAATCCTGTGTCTGTTACGGAGTGCGAAGGAGGAGCTGTGTTTTTCAGTTCTGTTGCGACAGGTGAAAACCTCAGCTATCAGTGGTATGAGGACAGTGGCAGTGGGTTTGCTCTCATTAGCAACGGTGGAATTTATAGTGGGGCTACTACCAATACATTGAATATATCGGCTATTTCTAGTAGCATGAATGGCAATGCCTATCGGGTTGAAGTAACCAGTGCTGCACCATGTAGCGGTTCTCAAAATAGTGCAACAGCTACACTGAACGTCGAAGAAAGGCCTGAAGTAGTTGACGACCCTGATCCTGTGCTTATTTGTGAAGGGAACAATACAAGTTTTACAGTCGATGTTGGGGTAACTTCCAATCCAACTATTCAATGGCAGGTAAGTACAAATAACGGATCTTCTTATATCGATCTATCGGATGATGCAACATATAATGGAGTTATAACAGAGACATTAGATATTACAAACGTCACTTCTTCTTTAAATGGAAATTTATATCGTGTAAGAGTCGGTGGGGATTGTGTTCCTCCTGTACTTAGCCAGGCAGCATCTTTAACAATCACAGAAGTACCTGAAGTCACGCTCAATCCTGTTGATGTAATTGTTTGTGAAGGAAATAATGCCGTGTTTTCCATTGATATGGGGGTAACAACCAACCCAACCATTCAATGGCAGGAATTTAATGGATCTATATGGGCAGATCTGTCAAACAATGGTACCTATAGTGGTGTAAATACCACTCTGTTAACGATTTTATCAAACAGTTCCATCAACAGCTATCGTTATAGGGCAAGGGTAAGTGGTGATTGTACTCCAATGGTATTTAGTGGGGATGCAGGTTTAACGGTGACAGAAGCCCCCGAGATTGTTACCCAGCCACAGGATAGCATTGTATGTGCAGGTATACCGGTCGCTTATTCGGTAGATGCGGGAGTGACAGCAGGTGTATCATATCAATGGCAACTAAATACCGGATCGGGATGGTCAAACATTTCTGATGGAGGAATCTACAGCGGAGCAACGACAGATGAATTACAGATCAGCAGTACAGATATTAGCATGAACAATTACTTGTACAGAGTAATAGTAGGAGGCGTCTGTACGCCATCGCAAACTTCATTTGCAGCTAGTTTGAATGTGTTTGAACTAACAGTTGACCAGGGCGTTGATTTTGCAATCTGCGAAGGAAATGTTGGCGTATTGGGGGGTACACCGACTGCGATCGGTGGAGCCGGTTCTTATACTTATCTGTGGACCGGGTTTGATGATGCTACCGGTTATTCTTCAAATGCTGCCAATCCGGCGATAACCTATTCGACTTCTGGGTCTTATCGGTATAATGTCATGGTCGAAGATGCTTTTGGTTGCAGTGTGACATCTTCTGATATTATCGTAACTGTCAATGCAGGAAATATTGCCAACGCCAGCACAGATACTGTTGTCTGTGAAGGAACACCAGCAGTTACCATAGAGGGAGCTTCAATTGGTGGAAGTGCAACAAATATTCTTTGGACAATTGAATCAGGAGGTAGCGGTACACTTGTGGATGAAACGACCTTAACCCCAACTTATCAACCAACACTATCAGAATTTGGAACAGTTACTTTGAAATTAACAGCATCTGATCCGAGCAGTTGCCCGGATGTTGTTGACTTCATTGATATAGATATAAACAGAGCGGCGACCGTAGAAGCTGGCACTGATGCAGTTATTTGTGAAGGATCCAGCCATATTTTAAATGGATCTTTAGGTGGGTCATCTTTATCGGCAACCTGGACAACTACGGGTGACGGAACATTCAGTTTTGCCGGGGATCTAAATGCAACTTATACACCAGGTACCAATGATATTTCCAATGGAATAGTCAAAATATATTTAACAACCAATGACCCTGATGGAACTGGAAATAGTGGACCGTGCGATGTGGCGAAAGATTCATTGAATATTACAATTAATCAGGCGCCAATCGTTAATGCAGGAATTGACATTACCATTTGTGAATCTGATACGGCATTTTTGAATGGATCTTTTGGTGGATCTGCAACTTCGATAACCTGGAGTGGCGGGACAGGAACTTTCGAAAATATTAATGGCATTTCTTCTTACTATATCCCTAGCAGTTCCGAAATAGCTGCTGGTTCCGCAACATTGACCATTACCACAAATGACCCTGATCTTGGTGGGCCATGCTCTTCAGTGACAGATAATGTTACAATATTTATCAATAAACTTCCCACGGTTGATGCTGGTAGTGACCAGATAATCTGTGAAACATCTATTGCCAACCTTAGCGGAACAATAGGTTCAACTGCTACGTCAGCCATTTGGACAACTTCGGGTGATGGAACTTTCAGTTTTAACGGAGATTTAAATGCCAGCTACACACCAGGCAGCAATGATAAAACCAATAATTTTGCCTGGTTGTATTTAACAACTAATAACCCATCAGGGCCATGTCCTGCGAGAACCGACTCATTGTTTTTGCAGATCAATACTCAGGCTATTTCTAATCCTGGTACCTATGCACCGGTTTGTATTGGTGACACGGTATTTTTAAATGGTTCGGTTTCGGGAAGTGCTGCCTCTGCCACATGGTCAGGTGGAATTGGTGTATTCGGAAATGTAAATCAGCTAAATACCTATTATGTTCCTAATCAACTGGAAGCCGGAACAACAGTATTGCTGGCTTTGACGACAAATGATCCATCCGGACCATGTAGCGCTGACGTAAAGCAAACAGCCATTACTGTCAATCAACTTCCTTTGGTAGAATTTTTCGGATTGGATGCTTCTTATCAGGAAGATGATCCAGCAGAGACTCTGACTGGGTTTCCGGATAATAGTGGTATTTTTAGTGGTCCTGGAATTGTTTCAATGAATTTATTTGACCCGTCTACAGCGGGCAATGGAACTCATGATATTGTTTACACATATATCGATGGAAATGGTTGCGTGAACTCAAGAACCCGACAGACAGTTGTATTTGATTTACCAGCTGTAACGCCAACAAACCCTGGTCCTTTATGTACAAATTCATCCATTAAAGTTTTGGAAGCCGTACCGGATGGTGGAGTTTGGTCAGGCCCCGGGGTTTTTCAGGATACAGATGGGAAATATAAAATTGATCCTGGACTGGTAAGTTCAAATACACATACATTGACCTACACGTATACGGATATCAATGGATCGGTAGTCGCGGTTCCTGTGCCTGTTATTGTATATTCAGAACCTGTCGTTGACTTTACCATTGACAATTTCTGTGTCGCCGATCCTATTCAGTTCAATGATATCTCATATATGGCTGAAACGGTTTTCCCGGGTGATACCATTACCCGATGGGAGTGGGATTTTGGAGACCAGACAGAAATTGACACTTTACCTTCTCCTCAGCATTTGTTTTCGGAGTCTAAGTTATATTCTGTGTCTGTTACTGTAACAACCAAGGAATTCTGTCCCAAGACTCCCGTATCCAAAAACGTGACAATAGGAGGGGTTCCTGACGCCAACTTCTTCGTTAACGACATTGCTTTTGGAGACAATACCACTTTTACAGAAAACTCAACATTTCCTGATAACGGTTTAGGACAAATTTCCAATGTGAGGTGGGACTTGGGTGATGGCACAATGTTTTCGGGAACGAAAAGCCAATATGGAACCGTAGAACACATGTATCTGGATTCCGGGACATTTGATATTGAATTAATTGTGGAGACTAATTGGGGGTGCTCAGATACCATTATGCAACCATTGTCTATTCTGCCACAGGTTTCTAATTATCCATATTTCCAGGATTTTGAGACTTCGAGTGGATGGATAGCCGGAGGTACCAATTCAAGTTGGGAAGTTGGTTTACCAATGGGACCTGTTATTGATCATGCCAATTCCGGTAGCAATGCCTGGGTAACGAACCTTTCAGGCACCTATAATCCTGATGAAAGTTCATTTGTTTATTCTCCTTCTTTTGATCTGAGATATTTGGAGAGACCTATGATTTCTATGGCAACCTGGTCAAGTACACCGGAAGGTTTCAATGGAGCAGTTATCCAATTCAGTCTGGATGGAGGTAGGAATTGGGCAAATTTAGGAAATTCAGACGATGGATATGGACTCAACTGGTTCAACGAGAGAGGTATTTTGGGTAGTCCGGGAGAAAGCTTTAACCAGGGCGATCACGGCTGGACTGGAGAAGATACTACTTACGTTATTTCAAGAAGGCATCTTGACGATTTAAATCAGTTGTGGACATTTGGCTTTGCGGATCTAAGTGCTGTGCGATTCAGAATAGCATTCGGGAGTATTTCCGAAAACCCGGAAAATGTTGATGGGTTTGCTTTCGATGATTTCTTTATCGGATCAAGGACAAGAAATGTCTTGCTGGAGAATTTTACTAATTTGAATAATAACGTGGCTATCCTATCCAATCAGGATTTGTATAATGTTACAGATGCGCTCCAGTATCAAGATGAAATTATTCTTCAGTATCACTTACGATACCCTCAGGCTGATCAGATCTATGATGACAATTCATTCCCTCCTGATTCCCGTGGGGCGATCTACGATCTAACCACCACGCCAGTGATTATCATGGATGGGACGCAAAGGTTTGTACGACCGGGCAGTACTTTTCAACCAACTAATCTGATCAATAATGCATTAAAAGATCCATTGTTTGATATAAACGTTGGTTTTACTCCAAGTGGTCGAAACAACGAATTAACGATTGATGCTTCCGTTGAGCCATTGGTTGATAGTGTTGGAAAGGTAGTCGTTCACGTCGTTCCTGTTGAGAAATTGATCACTGACCTGGGAGGAGAATTGAGATATGTAGTAAAAGACATGCTACCTACGGAAAGTGGTTCGATCATAGAAGAGCCTGCATTAAATGTGCCGGTAGAATTCCATCATTTATGGAATGTAAGCGATATGGTCATTTACGATACAACCCAATTGGCAGTGGTCGTATTTGTGCAGACTTCGGGTGATGAAGGAGATACCAAAGTATTGCAAGCTGAAATGATTGACTTACCAGGGCTTGATCCCGGTTTAATTACTGGTCTCGATAAGGATGAAATTCAAAACTTAACTGAGACGATTCAGGTTTACCCCAATCCTGCCAGAGACTATATCAATGTTAAATTCCCAGAGATCATCGAAAACAATCTCCATTGGAAGCTCATCGATCAGAAAGGAGCGGTTTATAAACGAGGGAAGTTGGATGCGGGATTTGATCGATACCTGATCAATTCCAATGACATTGCCAATGGAGTCTATATGCTGATGTTATCAGATAATCATCAGATTAATATTCGGCATAAGATCATTATACTTAAGTAATCAGCCTTTTTTCAAATTTTGGGGATTTTCCATAATTCACTGCGACATAATACGCCAGCAAGGTTGAAATATATCCAATGATCGCCCCAGCGTAAACATCTGCAAAAAAATGCTGCATCAGGTATATTCTGGAAAATCCTATGATTATTGCCAGCACGAAAAATAAAACTGATAGCCCCTTGTTTTCGACAATGATGGAAAGTAAAAAAAATATGGAAAATGCCGTGGCTGTATGTCCGGAAGGAAAGGAATTATATCCATGAACATTTACTCCTTCCACAAAGTATAAATCATAATTTTCTAAAAACACTTTTGGGCGAGGCATTCCACTGAATAAGAATTGCTTGTTTATATGTATTAACAGGGTTTGGAAAAGCGCTGTGGCAATAACCATCAGGCAATATCTGTATTTGACAAAAAGAAATACGATAAACAAAATCAGCAACATCAGTCCGTCTCCCAGGTAGGTGAAGTATTTAAAAAAGATATCCAATGCGGGCTTTGTTAGCTTTTGATTGATGATCAGCTCCAGTGTCCCTTTTGGATAAACCATTATAATCAGGAACCCTGCTATGACAAAAAGGATTGTGAGAATGGAAAAATAATTTTTAAATAATTTCATGGTCTGAAAATCAAAAAAAATATCTCTTTTTCCAATCGGTTTTTTCCCTATCCCGAAAACACTTTATAGTCATATCGAACGCGATTTCCGGCAGTCAGCGTGGACGCCCTCATTAAGGATGCGGGACCGTATTTATGCTTGATGTGGTCCATCGCTTCAAAGAGATTGATCTCTTCCTCTGTATCGTCAAACAAGCTGATTTGATAACTTCCATGCACCAGCTTGCTTAAGCGGATTCCGACCAGCCGGATGAGCACGCGACGGGTGTAAAGCTTTTCAAATAACTCCATCGCATGAGCAATCAGGTTTTTATCAGAAGAAGTATAGGGAATGTGTATTTGCTTGCTGACTGTTTCAAAATCGCTGTATCGTATTTTTACGGAAATGCACGAAGTTAACTTTTGTTCGCTTCGCAATTTAAACGCCAGTTTTTCGACCATGGCAGTCAGAATGGACCTGATCATTAAAACGTCGATGGTATCACTTTCAAAGGTAGTTTCCGTGCTGATGGATTTTCGCTCATGATAGGGAACTACCGGGCTTTCATCTCTTCCGTGTGCCCTGTTCCACAAGACCCGTCCATTTTTGCCAAAGGCAGCTTCCAGCATTTCAACAGGCATTTCACGGAGGGTCTTAACCTGAATGATCCCCATTTCATATAGAAACTCAGCGGTTTTCTTTCCGATCATTGGGATTTTTCTGATGTGCATGGGAGCCAGGAAGTCTTCTTCTGTCCCCCGGGGAATTTGTCTTTGTCCGTTTGGCTTGGCCTCATTAGTGGCTACTTTTGAAACGAGTTTATTAACCGAAAGCCCCATGGAAATGGGTAGGTGGGTTTCGTCCATAATTTTTTGGCGAAGCTTGATTGCCCATTTGTGTGAACCAAAATATTTATCCATTCCTGACAGGTCGAGATAAAATTCGTCTATTGATGATTTTTCAAACATGGGCGCTTCGCTGTCAATAATTTCCGTGACCATGGTAGAAAATCGTGTGTATGCTTCCATGTCTCCGGATATGACCTGAGCATCCGGACAAAGCTGCAAGGCAAGTTTCATGGGCATGGCAGAATGGACACCAAACCTACGTGCTTCGTAGCTGCAAGCAGCGACCACTCCACGGTCACTTTTCCCTCCGATAATCAGAGGAATGCCTGCCAGTCGATTGTCGCGGAGAATCTCAACCGATACAAAAAAAGCATCGAGATCCATGTGAAGTATTGTCCTGTCATGAATGGTGAGGGCCATCTGAATATCTTTATAATTTCCTAAAGATTATTGTTTGGAGTTATCGGAACTAAATTTTTTAGCTTTTGTTTTGCTATTCTGCTTATTAAAACTAAATTTATAAGTAAAAATACTAAAATAAATAGTATTTTTCTTTTTTTAAAAAGAATTTTGCTGAAAATACGAGGTAATTATGCAGGGAGTACACATCGAAAATGCCGGAAAGACCCAACTGAAAATTGAGAGTAAAAAATTGCATTCGGGTAAGTGTCAGGTGAAATTTTATCTGACCGGCAGGAGGAATCAGAAATTGTACGGATATACTTTGGTCGATTCGAAGAGGTCTCTGAAAGAGGTGATCACAGAGCTGAAGGAAAAACTGGAAAATATAGGTGGGTATGAAAATTTTTACCAAAACAATCTGTTTTCAATCAAGCGAAAAAATAATCGACAATTGAAAGATATCCTGATATTTAAGAATTAGATTCAGGCATGTATTCAAACTGCAATGCAAGGAAGAAATAAAACAGGTGAAATGCAGAAAAAGCTACAAATCAAATAAGTATGAGTATCATAAGCCAAAACCTTAAATTTTTACGAAAACGGAGCGGACTCACACAAGAGCAAATGGCCGATAAGATCGGGATAAAAAGATCGTTGCTTGGAGCATACGAGGAGGGAAGAGCAGACCCAAGACTTAATAATTTACTGATCATATCGGATATCTACGGAATTTCTGTAGATAAATTGATCAGTGAGGACCTGACAAAAAGTGAACCGACTGCGGCCATACCTACCGGAAGGGAGGATCAAAAGAAGTTAAAAGTACTTGCGATCACAGTCGATTCAGAAGAAAGGGAAAATATAGAAATTGTTCCACAGAAGGCCGCTGCAGGTTATTTGAACGGATATTCTGACCCGGGCTACATCGAAGAATTGCCAAAGTTTCAGTTGCCTGTATTACCTAAAAATGCTACCTATCGGGCGTTTGAAATCAGTGGAGATTCCATGCTGCCTTTACAGCCAGGAACCATCATTATTGGCAAATACCTTGAATCACATCGTGAAATCAGGAATGGAACAACCTATGTTCTTGTCACCAAAAATGAAGGAATAGTTTATAAAAGGGTTTTTAATTATCTGGATGAAAACGGTAAATTATTTTTAGTCTCCGACAATACGCAATATTCTGCTTATGAAATATCCGGTGATGAAGTGATTGAAATCTGGGAAGCAAAAGCATTCATAAGTCTGTCATTTCCCAATCCAAAAGATAAAGAGGAAATTGACGTGAAGAAGCTGGCATCCATGGTGATGGAATTGCAAAAAGAGGTGGTCAAGCTGAAGGAAAAGTAAAAAGGGGAGAATCAATCTCCCCAAAGTGTTTTTTATTTACTGGCAGTTGAATCTGTTTTTTCCGTAATTTTTAGTTTGTGTTCCTGATTTAGTCCATTTATCACTTCATTGGTGATGTCCAGACTATCACTGGCAAAAAGAACACCGCTGCCTCGAGTGTATGTCAAAACTAATTGCAACTGGTTATCAGTTCCATAGTCTTTCAGGTAATCTGTCAGTTTTGTGTAGAGCTGATCAGTCATTTTTGCCTCTTCCTGCATAAGTTCCTGTCTCAGAGTCTGTTCGTATTGTCTTAGGTTAAGTTCTTTTTTTTGCAGATCTTCCTGAACAGCCATGGCCTGATTTCTTGTCATGTTACCAGCAGTATTCTGAAAATTCACGAATTCCTGTTGCAAACCATTTGCTCTGTTCTGGAGATTGGTTTCAGCCTTTTTCTGCTTCGCTTCAAATTCATCTGAAAGCTCCTTAAAAAAATCATAGTTTTGTAAAACGCTGTCGGTATTTACATAGGCGATAGCCAGGTCATCCAGATCGACTACTTTTGCTTCTTTTTCTGCAACTGTCTCCGCTTTATTCGAAAAATGTAGCACATACAATATTGCTACTGCAATGATCAAAATGATATTTAAAACAATGGATAAATTTTTCATATTAAATAATTTTAGGGTGCAAAGATAAAGAATCAGAGCAAAGTAAAAATGTGTTAATTGTTTTTATTCTCGGCTTTCTTACTTTCCTTGTAATGATAAATAAATGTCATTTTCTCTGCCGATGTGCTTGAAAGTGAAGCGTCTTCCACATTTTCTATTTCAGGGGAGGTTTGCGCTTTTAACCTGTTTCTGAAGAAAAGAGCAATTAGAACTCCTGAAACAGCTCCCAATAAGTGGGATTCCCAGGACACATTTTGTGCAACAAATTCGGGAGAAATACCATAAAACATTCCGCCATAAAGAAATAATACAATTAGGGAAATTGCGATGAGTTGAATGTTTTTGCTTAACAATCCACTCAGTAGTAAAAATGAGGCTAATCCATAAATAACACCGCTAGCCCCAATGTGATAAGCTTCGCGGGCAAATGCCCAAACCCAAATGCCGGTAGTAAGGTAGATCCAGATAAAAACTTCCCATGCTACATTTTTATAAAAGTAAAAGAGCAGGAGAGTAAAGGAAATGTATGGGAGGGTATTTGATAGAAGGTGAATAAAATCTGCATGAATGAAAGGTGAAACAATTATTCCAACACTTCCTGTTAATGTTCGTGGATAAATTCCGTATGGTCCAAAATCCATATTTGAGGACCATTCCAGCAATTTGATGAACCACATAAAGAATGTCGATGTCAGACTGAAAAATACGGCCTGTCTGAAGATGTGAAAGTCAAAACCTTCCTGATTATGTTCAAACTCTTTAAACAATGAATTAGAAGAAAATTTCCTGGCTTAGCCTGAAAGTGTTGGCATGAGCCTCAACAATGTCTCTGATACTATGTGAATACCCACCTCCCATATTAATCATAATGGGTATGTTATTTTCATGGCAAGTACTAATTACCATGCGATCTCTTTCTTTGCAGCCAACCGGTGAAACGTCTAGTCTACCCAATTTATCATTTTTTAAGATATCAACCCCGGCCTGATAGAAAATAAACTCAGGCTGGAATGATTGAATAACGGATTTTAAGTTCCAATCTAGTAAATCCAGGTATTCCTTATCGTCTGCATGATCTTTTAACGGGACATCAAGGTCAGATTTTTGTTTTTTAAGGGGAAAGTTCTTTTCACCATGCATGGAAAATGTAAATACCCTGTGGTCATTATTAAATATTTCTGCTGTACCATCCCCTTGATGCACATCCAGATCAACTACTAATATTTTTTGAATTTCAGTGTGATTCAATAAATAATTAGCTGCGATTGCAATATCATTTAATAAACAGAATCCTTCGCCTTTATAGGAATATGCATGGTGTGTCCCTCCGGCAACATTGATTGATATTCTATTTTGCAAGGCAAATAATGAACAATCTATCGAACCCTGAACAATCGTTCTTTCCCTCATGACCAGCTCTTCGGAATAAGGAAATCCCGTATTTCGTTCTTCCCTTTTTGAAAGGGTCCCATTTTTTAATTTCTCCCAATACTCCCGGGTATGCGAGGACAGTATATCTTGTTCCTGAATCAGGATTGGGGAAAATAAGTTTTCATCATTAATAGTTCCTTCATAAATCAATTGCTCAGGAATGAGATTGTATTTGATCATCGGAAATCTATGTCCAGTGGGCAATGAATGGCAATAAAGTTCGTTCCAGGCTATTTTGAGCATACCTGTAAAATCGAATTTTAATGGGAATTGTTATAAAAATAAAAAAGGTTGTCCGGCGAAATGCAGACAACCTTTTACATATTTTTTTAATAATTAAGCTACTATTTCTTCATATTCATCCAGATACTGAAGAACCTTGTTGAATACATTGTCTGCAGTATATCCGAATTTTTCATCGAGTACTTTCGCCGGAGCGGAGTACCCAAAATGCTCAAGGCCAATTACTTTGCCAAAAGGACCAACTAACTTTTCAAGTGTCAACGGAAGTCCAGCAGTTAATCCGAAAACAGGCACTTTGTCAGGAATAACTTCTTTTTGATATTCCTTAGATTGATTTCTGAATAAGCCTTCGGAAGGAGCGGATACCACTCTTACTTTTAGACCTTTTTCAGATTCCAATTTCAATGCTCCATCGTAAAGAGTGGAAACTTCAGATCCATTTCCAACAAGAACTACATCAGGCTTCGCATCCGTATCCTTCACAATGTAGGCTCCTTTATACGAACCCAACGCATCATTGTACCTTGTCGACCCAGCTTTAGCCGGAAGGTCTTTGATGTTTTGTCTGGACAGTAATAAGGCAGTTGGGGTCTTGGTGTTTTCTACTGCCATTTTCCATGCAATGGATGTTTCAATTGCATCTGCCGGACGTAAAACCAGCATGCTGTTTTCTCCCTTGTGGTTTTTCAGAGTTTCCAACAGCCTTATTTGAGCTTCCTGCTCAATCGGTTGGTGAGTCGGTCCATCTTCACCTACTCTAAAGGCATCGTGTGTCCAGACATATTTCACCGGAAGCTCCATTAATGCCGCTAACCTTACAGTTGGCTTCATGAAATCAGAAAACACGAAAAAAGTCCCACATACAGGGATAATTCCTCCATGTAGCGCCATGCCATTCGCTAAGGCGCCCATGGTTAGTTCGGATACGCCAGCCTGTAAAAATGCCCCAGTAAAATCATCTTTTTTAAATGATGTGGTTTTCTTCAAGAATCCATCTGTTTTGTCGCTATTGGATAAATCTGCAGATGATACGATCATGTTTTCTACCTTATCGGCAAAAACTGAAAGAATTGTACCTGAGGCAGCGCGTGTCGCAATGTTTTCTTTTTGGGCGATTTCCTGAAAATTAATTTCAGGGATATTACCTGACTGGAATAATTTCCATTTGGCTGCTAATTCTTGGTTGGTTTTTTCCCATTCTTTTTGTTCGGCTTTTTTCTTCGCAGCGTATTCGGATTTTTGTTTTTTTATTTCTTCCCAATATTCCTTTACATCATTGAATATCTGAAAAGGGTTTTCAGGATCCCCACCAAGGTTTTTGATTGTATTTTCAAAGGAAGCTCCTGCAGCGCTCAGGGGCATACCATGAGTAGAAACTTTTCTTTCGAAACTTTCACCTCCATCGGTAATAGCTCCTTTACCCATGGTTGTTTTTCCGATGATCAAAAAAGGTTTTTCGCTTTGTTTATTGGCCTTTGCTAATGCGCCTCTGATCTGGTCGATATCATTGCCATCAATTGTGTCTACCTCCCAACCCCAGGCTTCATATTTTTTTGCTGTGTCTTCCAGAGAGACATCATCCGTAACGGAGGAAAGCTGAATATCATTTGAATCGTAAAACATAATCAAATTACCAAGACCAAGAAAACCAGCAGTTCTTCCCGCTCCCTGTGATATTTCTTCCTGTATTCCTCCGTCAGAGATGTAGGTATATATTTTGTGGGACATCCACTTTCCAAACCTGTGCTCCAGAAACTTTTCGGCAATTGCTGCACCTACCGCAAAAGCATGCCCTTGACCTAATGGTCCGGAAGTGTTTTCAACACCTCGCTCCACATCAACTTCAGGATGGCCAGGCGTAACACTTCCCCATTGCCTGAAATTAGAAAGGTCATCCATCGAAAAAGTGCCAACAAACGATAAGATAGAGTACAACATGGGCGACATGTGTCCCGGATCAAGGAAAAATCGATCCCGGTTTTGCCAGGTCATGTCATTCGGATCAAAATTCAGAAATTCCGAATATAGGACTTGTATAAAATCAGCTCCACCCATTGCGCCTCCAGGGTGACCTGAATTTGCTTTTTCTGGCATGGCCGCTGATAATATTCTAATGTTGTCTGCTGCTCTTTTTACGATAGAATTGTTCATGATTAATTGTTTATGTAATTGGTGCAAATATAAAAGTAGTTGGATATAGTTTCTACTTAACTTTGATGTTCGATAATCAGTAAAATTTGTTCAAATCTTAATAAATAGTGAATAATTGTAGCCCAATTAAACATGGTACAGATACCATCCTTTTTCAGGGGCTGATTTTGTTTAGTATTTTTAGTACATGAAAAAGTTACTGCAATATTCGCTAATCATTGTCATAATAGCCAGTTCATGCATAAAATTATATGGACAAAATATTCAATGGGCTTCAGAATTAGTTTTTCAGTATAATTCTTTCAAAGCAACCGGCGGATGGTCAGGAGAAAAGATATTGGGAGAACCGGATGCATATCCTTATGGTAGTTTAAATGAAAATGCTCTCCGTTTGTTGGAGGAAAAAGGTTATGGTACGGTCACACTCGGATTTGAAAATGGGAAGAAAGTAGCTGAAGTTGTCATCGCAGAAAGTTTTGCTCCAGGGCGTGTTTCAAAAGTTGTAGCGTTCGATGAAGCTGGTACGGAATTCATTATTTATGAACAGGAAGCTCAGGACCTTGGTATTTATTCCCGTTTATTGACAATTCCATTAGATGATGTGGAAATAATTATCAAAAAACTTACCCTTCATGTTAATTGCCTGAATGCGGGTGGATGGAGTCAAATTGATGCAGTTGGGTTAAGCGATTCAAGGTTGTCCGAGGAACAAAAACAAGCTATTACAAAGAGCGATAAAACTATCATTGAAGAAGAAATTAGCTTTTCCGCTACACGAGAAAAACTGAGCGGGTTCATCAATACAGAATACCAGGAGATCAAGCCAGTTATTTCACCTGATGGCCGCACATTATATTTTGCCAGGCAGGATTACCCATCCAATATTGGAGGTAAGCGTGATCCACAGGATATTTATTTTTCGGATTTGGTAAATGAAAAATGGAGGTTGGCTCAAAACATTGGAGCTCCGTTAAATGATAAAGAGCCTAATGGTATATGCTCTATATCTCCAGATGGGAATACGATGCTGGTAATCAATTCTTATGGTGAAGATGGATCTGTGAAAGGAAAAGGGGTGTCTGTTTCTTATAGATTAGGGAATGGATGGACCCAACCTGTAAGCTTAAGTATCAGTGGCTTTGAAAATAAAAGTCAATACCAGGATTTTTATTTATCGAATAGTAGCACTTACTTATTAATGGCAATACAAATGCCTGATTCTCATGGAGACCAGGATTTGTATATCAGTTTTAGAAATCCTGATGGTACATTCAGCACGCCAAAAAATCTAGGGGTGACAATAAATACTTCAGAGGTGGAATATGCGCCTTTTCTTGCATCTGACAACAAAACATTGTATTTCTCATCGGATGGCCATGGAGGAGTCGGAGGCTCTGATATTTTTTATACTAAGCGATTGGATGAGAGCTGGACACGATGGACAACACCAGTTAACATTGGTGATGAGATAAACTCGGCGGCATGGGATGGATATTATACTGTGACGGCAAAAGGAGATTTTGCATATTTTATCTCTGATACAGAAGATGGAACAGGAACTAACATTTATCGAATAGAAATGCGGAAGGAATTGAAGCCTGATCCGGTTGTTCTAATAACGGGCAGGGTTCTGGATCGGAAGACCAACCGACCGATTGAAGCAGAAATTGATTATCAGAGTCTGAACAATGATAGCGAAGTTGGAATGGCAAAATCTAATGCTGGTGATGGTGAGTATAAAATTGTGCTTCCTGCAGGGAATACCTACGGATTTATGGCAAAGGCCAGGGGTTATATTTCGATGTTTGAAAATACCGATTTCAGTAATCTGACTGAATACAAAGAGATCGAGAAAAATTTGTATTTAATTCCGATCGAGGTGGGACAAGTTGTTCAGTTAAACAATTTGTTTTTTGTACAGAGCGAGTCTGAATTTATGCCGGAATCTGAGGCTGAGTTGGATAAGTTGTATGAAATGATGACGGAAAACCCATCAATGAGAATTGAGCTAAAAGGCCATACAGATAATCAGGGATACTATAAATCAAACATGAAACTCTCACAGGAAAGAGCTGAGGCCGTTATGAATTACCTGATAGAAAAGGGAATATCCAAGAAGCGGGTCGTTGCCCAGGGATATGGCCCCACTCAACCCTTATACAGCAATAGTGACCCTGAAAAAAGAGCACTTAACCGAAGAGTGGAGGTGGAGATACTGGAATTGTAAGACTCTAAAATTTGCTAATTTTTTAACAATTTGACGAATTTATCAGCTTGTCAGTAATTATTGCTAAATAAAATTTTAAAATTAATATTTGCATAAATACTTATTCTGCTATATTTTCACGCGAATTTTTGAAATTCTGCCATAACCTCATGAGTCAAATTTTTTAGAAGACTACCAAAAAAACCTAACCATGATACGTATTTACCACTTACCGGTATTCCTACTGGTATTAATGTTTACCGCTAAAAATTTGAACGCTCAAAAGATCCATTGGGCAGATCACCTGATTTTTCAACATAACCAGTACAGTGAGACAGAGTATTCCGGAAAGGAAATTCTTGGTCCTCCTAACGCCCAACCTTATGGTAAGCTAAGTAAACATGCTTTTCGCCTAAACGATCAGCAAGCTTATGGTACGGTTTCGGTTGGCTATAAGGAACCTATTCACGTAAGCCAGATTATCATCATTGAAAATTTTCTTCCGAATCACGTAGAGAAAGTCATTTTGAAAGATACTGAAGGGAATGAACACCTGATTCATGAACCAAGAAATATTCCTTCGACACTTCCGGCAAGGGTACTTAATATCAATATTGAAAAAACACCTTACAAAGTTGAAGCGGTAACAATTCATTTGAATACCTATGAAAATAATGGCTGGGCACAGATTGATGCGATCGGAATATTGGGTATTCAACATCGGGAAATGGAATTGGCTGCACTCATTGACACGCAAAATTTTGATTACAATGAAATAATTCGCTTTGCGGGAATGAAGGAAAAGCTTGGGAAAAATATCAATTCAAGTTGCGGTGAGGCTCGCCCGGTAATATCACCGGATGGAAGAACATTGTATTTCGTAAGAAAATTTAATAGTCATAATATTGGAGGAAAAACAGACGATCAGGATATCTACTATTCAAATTTTATCAATGGAAGGTGGACCATTGCTCAAAATATTGGGTGGCCGTTAAACGATCAATATCCAAATGGCATATGCTCCATTTCTCCGGATGGCAACACAATTTGGGTGTTAAATTCCTATAACCTCGAAAGCGGGATTATCGAAGATGGCATTTCTGTTTCTCATAAGTCAGAGGATGGTAGATGGTCACAACCAACCGGATTGAAGATTGAAAATTTTCACAACAAGAATGACTTCCAGGATTATTCAGTATCTGCATCTGGTCAGATTTTGTTGATGGCTATCGAAACAGATGAAAGTGTTGGAGAGCAGGATATTTATGTGAGCTTCAAAAAAGATGATGACACCTGGACAGAACCGCAAAACCTGGGTCACGTCATTAATACCGAATATGTGGAATACAGTCCAACGCTTTCTGCGGATGAAAGGATCTTGTTTTTTACTTCAAATGGACATAGTAAAAGTGTTAACGGAGATATCTATTATTCTCAGAGGCTGGATGATTCCTGGCTGAACTGGACAGTCCCAAATAACATTGGACTAGAAGTAAACACACCTGGCCTGGATTCATATTTTAGCATGTCACCAAATAATGAATATGCTTATTTTGTTTCATCGGAAAATGTTGATCAGGATGAGGAATTTGAAATTTCCGATCTTGATGTTTACAGGATTCCTGTTAATATCGAACCAGTTCCTGGAAAGATTATTAGCCTTTCAGGTAAGATATATGATCGGACCAATAATAAATCCATTTATGCCAATATCACCCTGGAAGCTTCAAAAGGGGTAGGATATCAGGGCTTTACAGCCTCAAATGTCAAGACGGGAGATTATACGCTAAAAATTTCCAAAGAAGCCAACTATCTGATAAATGTCGAGTCGGAGGGATACCTGACATATAGTGATTCGGTTTATCTTTCTAATGAAGAAGACCTGAACAATCTTGTATTTCACGTTGCAATGGAGCCTGTTACGAAGGGGCATGTGTTTTCACTTAACCAACTTTATTTTAATCAAAGCAGCGCCAATTTATTGCCGGAATCCAAACAGGAATTGGAAAAAATGTATCGTTTGATGGTTAATAACGAGACGCTGAAAATTAAACTTGGAGGCCATACAGATAATCAGGGCTATAAGTCTGCTAATACTAAATTATCAAAAGTTAGAGCCGAAACCGTTAGGGATTACCTGGTTGGTAAAGGAATTGATAAAAAGCGGATCAAAGCTGTTGGTTATGGCTCCAGCCAGCCTATTGTTCCAAATGACTCAAAGGAAAATCGAGCAAGGAACAGGAGAGTGGAAGTTGAAATCTTAGATATTTAAGCTTCTTTTAGGTTTACAGAACTGGGTATCGCAATTATTATGTTTTGAACTTTTTTAGATAAACATTTCCTGAAATTACGCTGAAATTGTTAACCTTGCCGTCAAATAAATTGAATTCAGCGTATTTATGATCATCCAACCAATTATTGATATTCCGGAGATTTGCTTTCAAAAGGGGATCAAATACGCTATTATTTCTCCCGGATCACGAAATGCTCTCTTGTCCATTTCCTTTGCTCGACATCCTGGGTTAGAAAAAATTGTTATTCCTGATGAACGCTCTGCTGCCTATGTGGCAATGGGAATCGCGCAGGCGACTCAAAATCCGGTAGCAATAATCTGCACGTCCGGGACGGCTACAGTAAATTTGTATCCGGCTATCACAGAAAGTTATTATCAAAATGTTCCCTTGTTGGTACTTACAGCCGACCGACCTGCATTGTGGATTGACAAGAATGACGGACAAACCGTTCGGCAGAAAGACCTGTATCAAAACCATATCAAGAAATCGTATGTCTATCCCGAAGAGTTCGTTGATAGTGAATCCGGAGATCGTGCAAATAAAATGATTGATGAGGCAATTAATATTGCTTGTCAATATCCTATGGGGCCCGTGCATGTAAATATTCCGATCCCGGAACCATTTTATCCGGAAGGCGGAGAAGAATTGAAATATAGTTCAGTGATTAAAATATTGACTGATCCTGAGAAGAGAAATGATGAGCAATTCCTGACTCAGGAGGACCTGAAAAATCTCTCCGGAAAGAAGGTTGCGATTGTGGTGGGGCAGCATGATGGCAAGGAAAATCTTTCCGAAACATTAAAAAAGCTATCTGAGCAGAAAGGAATACCGATATTCGCCGATACTATTGCGAATGTTGAAGATTTTGAAGGTTTAATCAGGTTTCATGATTCCTTTTCTTTTAAATCTGATGAGCTTAAGCCTGATGTAATCATTTCTTATGGTAGATCCATTTTGTCCAAAAACTTAAAACTTGCACTTAGGAATAATCAGGAATTAATCCACTGGCATGTCCAGGAGAACGATTATTCTGCTGACACCTATCTTTCTCTGAAGAAGGTGTTTAGAAATTCGCCACATGGTTTTTTTGAGAGATTACTAAATACTCTTTTGAAAAATGATGAGGAATTTATGAGATACCTGGTCAATATCAATCGGAATGCTAGCGAAAAGTTACACAGCTTTATTGCTGAGGCCGAATTTGGTGAATTCAAAGCATTTTCGATCGTCCTGGATGCAATTCCTTCCAAGGCTAAAATTCACCTGGCTAACAGCATGCCTGTCCGATATGCAAATATTCTTGGAGGAAAAGATGGTATTCGGGTTTTCTCGAACAGGGGAACGTCAGGAATTGATGGAAGTAATTCAACAGCTGTAGGTCATGGCTTAGCGGGTAATGATCAAAATTACCTCCTGACAGGGGATATGGCATTTTTTTACGACCGAAATGCATTCTGGCATGACCACGTTCCCAAAAATCTGAAAATTATCATTTTCAACAACCATGGTGGAGGAATCTTCCGGTTGATCGATGGACCTTCCCGGCAACCTGAACTGGAAAAGTATTTTGAGACCAATCAAAAACTGCTGGCAGAAAATACTGCCTTGGATTTCGGATTGGAATATTACTTTTGCAATTCAGAAAATGGTTTGTTAGAATCACTTCCTGAATTTATTACCAATAGGAAAACATCCATTCTGGAAATAGAAACAAACAACCTGGTTAACCAAAAAGTATTTGAAGAATATAAAAAATTAATAAAAGATGAAACTTAAGTATCCCTGGAAAACGATCAAAGATTACAAAGAAATTTTGTTTGAAGAATACAATGGCATAGCGAGGATCAGTATCAATCGGCCTGAGGTTCACAATGCATTTACTCCATTAACTGTTCAGGAGATGATCGATGCGATGAACATTTGCCGGGACAATCCAGATATGAAAGTCATTGTTTTAATGGGTGAAGGAGGTAAGGCGTTTTGCAGCGGAGGTGATCAGAGTGTGCGAGGTCATGGAGGGTATGTTGGTACAGATGAAATTCCCAGGTTAAATGTGCTCGATCTGCAAAAAATGATCCGGTCAATTCCAAAAGTTGTCATTGCCGCAGTAGCAGGCTGGTCAATTGGAGGAGGTCATGTGCTTCATGTGATCTGCGATATGACCATTGCTGCTGAAAATGCACGTTTTGGACAAACAGGACCTAAGGTCGGTAGCTTTGATGGTGGTTTTGGCGCTTCCTACCTTGCTCGGATTGTTGGCCAGAAAAAAGCCCGCGAGATATGGTTCCTTTGTGATCAATACGATGCCAATGATGCTTTGAATATGGGGCTGGTTAACAAGGTGGTTTCTTTGGAACAGCTTGAAGAAACATTTGTGGAGTGGGCAGAAAAAGTGATGGAAAAAAGCCCGCTGGCAATCAGGATGTTGAAATGTGCTTTCAATGCCGAACTTGATGGACAGGCTGGTATTCAGGAATTGGCGGGGAATGCAACGCTTCTTTACTACCTGTCAGATGAGGCAAAAGAGGGGAAAAATGCTTTTATGGAAAAGCGGAAGCCTAACTTTGATAATTTTCCAAAATTCCCATAAAGATTGATATTCCATTAAACTCTTGAACTTTTGAAAACCTATGAAGGCATCTGGTTGAATGGAAAGAATTATTCTCATGGGGATGCATTGACTTTGGATCCATTAGATCCAAAGTTTAATCCCTTTGAACAGGATGTCCTTGCATTTTACCAGCTGTGGTTTTCGGAGGCCGAAAATTTCGAATTCAAAACTTCAGGTACAACCGGTGAACCCAAAATCATCACATTCGAAAGAAAGGACCTGATCCGTTCAGCCAACATTTCAATTTCTACTTTTAAATTGCAGACAGGTCATAACATTTTGCTTTGTCTTAGTCCGCAGTATGTGGCTGGAAAAATGATGATGGTTCGTGCTTTTGTAGGGGGTCTTCCATTAATCGCCATTGATCCGCAACTAAATCAATTTGCTCACCTCGATCGGGATATTGAATTTGCTGCTTTTGTACCCAATCAAGTCAGCGGGATTTTGAATGATTCATTGATGGTGCAGAAGTTTGAAGGAATAAAGAAAGTAATAATTGGGGGAGGTGAGATAAATAACGATGATTTTAGGAAACTGAAACAATTAAAAAATAATGTTTATCAAACCTATTCAATGACCGAAACACTTACACATGTGGCTATCAGAAAAGTAAGTGGTTCGAATAGCAATGATTATTACAACGTATTAAAAAGCTTCTCCATTAGTACAGATGAAAGAGGTTGCTTGAAGGTTAAATCCCCATATCAGTCTGATTGGTTGCAAACCAATGATCTGGTGAAGGTTATTGATGAGAAGAGATTTATATGGAAAGGTCGGGTTGATAATGTTGTCAATAGTGGTGGGATCAAAATTATTCCTGAAGAAATTGAGAAACTTATTGAATCGGTTTTTAATAGCCTGAATTTAGACCATAATTTCTTTGTCGCCGGTCTGCCTGACAAGCTGCTGGGTAATAAACTGGTTTTATTTATCGAAGGTGAATTAATCGTCAATCAAGAGGGTTTACTTGAGAAATTAAACACTAATCTTCCTAATTATAAATCTCCAAAAGAGATAATTTTGATAAGGAATTTTCATTATACATTGACAGGAAAAATTAACAGAAGCGCAACCGTTAAAAGTATATACAATGTTGATTAAGAGCTTAATCATATCTTTTTTATTCAATTTGATACTTGTCAATACCATTTCTGAAAACCTGGAACCCGAGGTTGGAGATATTGTAGTTACCATCACAGATATTAGAAATACAAAAGGCGAAATGGTCATATCGCTTTTTAATATAGATGAAGGCTTTCCGGACGAAATATCTTCTACATTGAAGAATAAAAAGATATCCATACAAGCTACAACAGTTGAATACATCTTTGAAAAAGTCCCTTACGGGGAATATGCAATAGCCATTATGCACGATGAAAATGGAAATGGAGAAATGGACACGAATTTCCTTGGAATTCCTATAGAGGGCGTGGGAGTATCAAATAATGCGTTAAGGAAATTTGGACCTCCTAAATATGAGGATTCAAAGTTTATACATGATTCAAAGGAAAATTTGATTGAGATTAAAACACATTATTACTAGTTGACATGAAGCAAACTCCGAGAAAAATTGGAATCCGGAATGATCTGGACCATTTACCACCTCCGTATTGCTACCGTTATGAATTTGACATTCAATTACAGCCGTCGTTTTCCGTAAGGTTTTCCGTAGAATATTATGATCGGGATGATATCAGTGTTGAAGAAATTGAGGCTGAGGGATTTTCTGAGAATGATGATTTTGAATGGGAGGGAAGTTTGCCGGAAATATGGGAGAAAAGAGTAGAGAACATTGTGAAAGAACTAAAAAAAGGTGATAAAAAGGGGAACCTTAAAATCACGATTGATAAGGAGGGATACTTTTCGTCTGACCTGGAAAATTTTGATTCTTTTGTACAAGAACTAATCCAGGCAGTTTATGAATCCTGTGGGAAACAGAATAAGCTTACGTTGGAACTTATTAAGCTGCCTGAAAATAAAAAACTAAATTATGAGATCTCATTTCTTCAATTAGAAGCTTCCATAAATGATCAGAAAATTGATTGGATCAAATCACATAAATTATTAGAGGACATTTTTTCAATGGATTTTGACCCTTTCAACGCATTGACAAAGGAACCGACAAAAAAGGGTATATATTTGAATACGGGAGATTCACTATGGTACAAAGTAGACTCAAGTGTGAAAAGCACTAATGGTAAATCCGTATACAATTACTTTGATAATCTTTTCAAAGAATTCCTGTAGGAGGATATTATTGGACCAGGAGAAACTCGTATTTATTGCAAGGATTGTAAAGCCAGTAGACAACCAATCCTTCTATCGGGTATTCGAAGGCATAAATTTCATTTCCATAATACAATTCATCCGTAAACTCATTCAGTTTCAGTGTGTCTTCTATCGTGGCTGTAGAATCTGAAATGTAATACTCATTCCCCAGATTGATATCCACTTTATTTCCAACAGTTTCGGTTGAATCAAAAGACCGAAGTGCGAGGCCGGTATCGGTGATGATCCCTGTAGAGTAGATAGGGAGATCGGGGTTTGTTAATTCCGCTCCATAGAGGAATGCGAATCCTGATGCATCCGGATAATTGTCAGCAATAATACCCTCCTCAGAAAGTGAGTTGCCAGCGCTATCTGCTACAAAGAATACATTTACCGTATAAACACTGTTCGACTGGAATCCCATCCCGGCTGAGCTGAAAAGTGAACTTTGAAGGTAAACAGGTCCTAAGCTCGGAATTTGCCCGTCATACCGGGGAGTGCTCTCAGGATCAATAGCGCAAAATGATGGTCCGGTCATGCTGAATTCCGTCAGTTCAATTTCCTTGATTTCATATGACTGACCATTTAGCTGGAAGGTCAAAGCACTGTTTAAAACCAATTTGTCATTTGTCAGAAAATAACCGGTTTCGTGAAAAATAAATATACCAATCTCATTTTCAAATATTTCATCAACAGTGCTGCCCACACCCGCCAGGTCAACGGAAATGTTTCGCTTAATCGGGTCCATAGACCAAAAAATAGAAACGTCCCTGTTTTCAATATATAACTGCTGGACAGGTGCGAAAACATTCATTACACTAGGTCCAATACCTTGAAATTTGTCAAGGTTTTCGGATAATTCCCTGGCAAAGGCATTTTTATCACTCGAACTTGCTGGTTGAAATACCAGGGATGATTTTGCCCCTGCATCTGATTTACTTTCGAAAACTAAGTTTTCACCTTGTTTTTCGACAAAAACAAATTCAAACTCTGCACCAAATGTGGCCTGGTCTTGTTCAAAAAGAAAGTGGAAAAATGCATATGATTCAAGTATAAGTTCCGTGGAAAGTGCATTGTCAATTCTGTATGTGATGGTTTGATCGTAAAACTCACCATCATTCGATGATAAATCAGATTGAATGTGAACAGTGCCGTCTTCATTGAATTGCAACAGCACTAGATAGGTGCCTGATTCCGGAGTGGGTTTGTATTCGAGTCTCCAACCGTTTTCAGGGATCGTCAATTCACCCTTTAATTCGGAGATAACAGTTTCTACCCTTTCTTCATAGGAAGGCAAATTAGGTTCTTCCTCCTTGTTGCAGGAAAAAGCAATCATAATGCCTGTAAAAAGTATAATGATATATAAAATCTTACTCATCAATGCTAATTAATTCTTGATTGAATTTCATTTCTCAATTCAGCCAGGTCAATTCCCGTTTTGCTTTCATAATGTGAGCTGACCGAGGCTAGCTTTTCCTCAATCTTCAATCGACCTTCGTTTCTCAAGACACAATTTTGTGTTTGACAATCTTCTTCCTGGTTGATGAATTTTTCATAAAAAAGTGGATCATACAAAAAGAAGGCTACGATTTCTGCATAGTCTTCATTGGGAGAACTGGTTGAATAGGGAGAAACATATCCACGATGCAGCGCTTCTTCATCGGTCAGGACAAACCATGAGCCCGGACTGGTGTAGCCGGAAGGGGTGATCTCCTCAAAAGCAACCGGTAATTTGTTTTCCTGGTGTACAATATGTGCAAATTCATGATAAACTGTTCGAAGTTGCAAATCTCTCCAGTCGGTATCTTCAGGGTCAATGCTGTTCACATTTGTAAAAGTAATTTTGGCTCCTGCATCAGCTGTTCCAAGCGTCACAGTTCCATCAGTATTATAAATGAATCCACCTAACAAGACAATTTCGGCCGGAACATTTTTTCTGAAAAAGTCTTCTCCATTCTGAACGTCCAGGTAGGGTTCAACCCAATAGTATTCTATAAAATCAAGCATTGGTTTTACAACCTCCAGTTTAGGCGGGGTAACCCTTTCAAATGGACCAACATTATTATTGTTGTATTTATAGCGAATGGCAATACCAAATTCATCGGTAAAGGCTTCCTGAATATAAACATCGAGCTCTGATTCAAGGACAATTCCAGGGTCGTATGGATCAACATTCAGGTTTTCTTCCGGATAACACGAGTTAAAAAATACTATGACTAAACTTAGCCCAAAGGCCTGGAGAAGTTTTATTGATTTATATTTATTCAAAAGTGTCTTCATAGCTATCTGGGATTAGGTTCAAGTCCACCAACCTCCTGAGCGGTAATGGGAATTTGCAGTACTTTTCGTAGATCTTCGTCTTCCAGGGTAATAATGCTTCCATCTAATAAGATATGATCTACTTCCATATTATATCTTTTGATATCAAACCAGCGCATTCCCTGAACTAAAAATTCCTTTTGTCTTTCCAGTATAATGTATTCCAGCACAACAGCCTGGTCACTCACATTGAAATTGGCCTGATAAAAATTTCTAAGAAGTCCAATAGACAATTGAATATCTTCTCCATCGAACCGTTTGTCTGTCAGAAGTTGCAGGTCTGCAATAGCGCTATTAACCCTGTTTCTGTAAACATTGGCTTCAGCACGATTCAGAATCACTTCCTCACCACGGAAAGGTATAGAAATATTGTAGGGAAGACCTACGTTGGAGTTGAGGCTGCTACGCTCAAATAAACTTTGATACCTTGCAGGAAATAGTCCGTCCTGTCCTTTAACATAAGCTGGATTTTCCCTGGAATCAGAGGCAAACTGAAAAGGATGAAAATCAAACAGATCATTATAAAGCTCCCTGGTAGGGCCATGAGCGAAATCTGTCCGCTGATATAAACTGATCTTTCTCATCAATAATAAATTGGATGGAAGATCCGGAGAAGAATAAAGCTGAGGATAACCTTCTATTGATGACGCAGCACTCTGGAATTCATCAGAATTGAGATCCCTGATAAAAATGGAAGGATTGTCTCCCAGCATTTCATCACAATATTCAATGCATTCACGGAAATCTCCTTTAAAAAGGTAATATCTGGAAGCAAAAGCAAGCGCTGCATTCCTGTTAAAATGGTATTTCCCGGAATTTTGAAAGAAGCTGTCATCTAATAATTCTATTCCTCTTAACATATCAGCTTCAACTTTATCATAAACTTCCTGAACAGTGTTTCTGGAATATTGCTTAATAAAAACAGTTTCCGGTGTTTCTACATACGGCACGCCGGGGTCATTGGCCGCAGTTTCCGGATCATAGTGCCTGGCAAATAAATTAACCAACATGAAGTGTCCATATGCACGGGTTAGTAAAGCTTCTGATTCTACCGCTCTCTTTTTATTGATATCTTCTTCTGTTTCAGCAGGAAGCTCATCGAGAACAGCTAGTACTTCATTTGCATGGGCTATAGCGTTGTAAGTTTCATTCCAGAATAGGATAGGAGTATCTGCCTCGTTGGGATCATCAAGCATGTCTTCCCACATGTATGCCTGATTGTGGATCGTTCTTAGAGTTACACCTCTTGTATAGCTGACATTATCCGTCATCCAATCAGTAAATTGATAAGCCGCTATTGAATAGGCGTTCGTCAGAAGTTGAGAGGCTTTGTCTAAATCATCCAGTGCAACGCGGTTATCAGGAACTTCATCGAGGAACTTATCGCAGGAAGTCACAGCAAATAGTGTGAATAATACGAGTCCGGATCGTATAAATCTCTTATTAATTTTATGTCTAAATATATGTGTCAATTTCTTCATCATAACTCTACAGACCAATATTCAAAGACAGTGTAACAAGTTTAGGTAATGGCATGGAAACACCACCAGTTGAAAAAAACTCAGGATCCTGACCTTTAAGGGCATCATCTGAATAGATCAATGCCAGGTTTTGGCCTTCCAATGCAATGCTGGCATTCGATAATCCGGTTTTATTGATCAGTTTTGTCGGCAACCTGTAGGAGAAACTGACAGTTCTTAGCCGAACGTAACTGCCGTCTGCTACCCTGATATTACTTTTGTTGTATAAGCTATAGGCTAGATTAATATCGCCATCCGATTGTGCAACCCCCCTGTCAAGTATCACTGGTATATTGGTGATTTCTTCATCACCTGGCACCGCCCATCGATCAACTAATTCTCCTGGTAAGGCATCAAAATCGGTATAGGTTCCATAAAATGCATCATTTAACCGGATCTTATAATCATGTTTAAAGGATAACAAGATAGACAGGTTAAAATTTTTATAATTAAAACTATTGTTGAAACCTCCTACACCTCTTGGTTCAGTAGGGCCTTCATAATCTAATACCAGGTCTAGATCTTCCCTGCTTTGTAAATCGAATTGATATACGATCTCGCCATTTTCATCATAAAAAGTTGGGATTCCCTGTGTATTCAATCCGGCAAATTTTGTCGAATACAATCCTCTTCTTGGACCACCCAAAACTGCAGCTCCGTTTGCATTGATGGCGTCAACTAAACGAGGGCCAAAATCCAGTCGTGTAATCTGATCTTTGGTATAGCCGTAATTGAGATTCGTTGTCCATGAAAAGTTCCCTTTTCTAAGATTGACCGAATTGATTGATATTTCAAATCCATAAGATTCCATATCGGCAAAATTCCCGGTTTTTAATCCTTGTCCACCAATACCGCTGGTTTGAACCTGGCCTATGAGATCAAAAGCATTTCTGGTATAGAAATTCATGAAAGCTCCAAGGCGTTGATCAAACATGCTGAAATCAAGGCCAATATTGAATTCTTTTAACTTTTCCCAGGTAAGTTCCGTATTTGTCAGATCCTGAATGTACAGATAGGGTTCTACATCCGTTGGTCGAATGGTAACATCTGCCTGTAGATTAAGTAAGGCGCTTGATTCAGGAGGTAGGTTTCCGGAAATACCATACGTTGCTCGCAGCTTCAGGAAATCAAATAGGTTATTCAGGCCGGTCATATTTTGAAAAAAGCCCTCCTCGTTAATATTCCACGCTCCACTTACATTCCATGTTGGCAGAAAGCGTGCCTGATCACTTTCTCCTAATTGGTTCGAGCCATCATATCTTACAATAAAATTTGCAATGTATTTTGACTTATAAGAATAACCTCCGTTGAAAAAGAACCCGATAAAGCGGTCTTTATTTTCTGTTATGGTATAATAATCGATATTTTGAAGGTTGTAAAACTCAATGATATTTGGATCTGTCACCACCAATGACCCTAATTCGTAAACCGTACCCAATCCGGAAGAATTGACAGATGAGCGGTTTGTATAACGAAGCTCATTTCCTGCCAGTAAATTGATTTCATGGATATCATTCAGGTTTTTATTCCATTCAATGCTCACCCTGTTGAAAAAGTTCAACAAATCGCTTTGGTCGAGGTATTTAAAGCCACCCTGGGGTAATACGATGATGGGATTAAGTCCAGGATTATTCGGATCTCTGAATAACAGATTGTTTTGATCCTGCATAAATTGGGTGTCATCCGCTCGATACGCCTCTGCCTGGTTAGAGTTTTCGTGAACGGTATGGTCCTGTTTGGTATTCGCATACCGTACCTGAAATACGCCAATTATTGATAAGTCTTTCATTGGTTTAATTTGGAAATCAGCTTGTGCAGATACATCCGCAACATTGATTTCCATGAAATTGAGGTCCAATTCATTTAAAATATTGAAAGGGGCATAATTTCTTCGGAAAAATTCCAGCTCACCATTATCATCATAAGCCCGAATAGACCTACTGGTATTAAGCGCATAACTATATGGGTTGATATCAAATCCCCGGCTGAAGCGTCCGGTAATTGGATCGAATTCCCTGTTGCGTGTTCCAGGGGCTTCCTGATCCCGATAGCTGGCGTTAAGCTTTAATCCAAAAGTAAACTTGTCTGAAATAAAATAGGTGTTTCGGGATGTCCCGGTAAACCTTGATACCTGGTCAGCAATGGTTTGACCCTGATCATTGAAATAGCTAAATGAAAAGTAATTACTTGATTTTTCACCTCCGGTTGTAAAGCTTAGAGAATGAAGCTGTTGCAGCCCTACGTCATTGAATAAAACGTCAAACCAGTCTGTATTCGCATTTTCGTATTTATTCAGAAATTCTTCATTAAGTGAACCTCCGATACCCCAATCCAGATCGTGATCTGCAATTTGCTGAAACATTTTACCCATTGCTCCATAATTCGATGCCTGTACGGAAGTGGCAATGTCAACCAGTCCTTTGCTATTTAGTTCACGGTAAACAGACATTTCCTGAACTGAGTTCAATAAATTGAATTGATTATAGGTAGGACGTATTTTTGCGGAAAAATTACCCGAATAGTTGAATCTAAGCTTGCCGCTTCGGCCTCGTTTGGTAGTAACAACGATAACCCCATTCGCAGCTCTTGCTCCGTAAATAGCAGTTGCTGAAGCATCTTTCAGTACTTCAAAAGATTCAATATCACTGGGATTGATATTAGCCATGGATGAGCTAACCAATGTATTGGCGTTACCGGAGATAAAATCATCTGTATTGACATTAGCGAGATCTTCCAGTATCACACCATCTACAACAAAAAGTGGCTGATTATTGCCATTGATGGAAGTATTTCCACGTATTCTGATTTTGGGGCTGGTGCCAAATGTTCCGGAAACATTGTCTACAGAAACCCCGGCTATTTGTCCTTCAAGTGCCCGGCTGGCATCTGCAACTCCTGCTGCTTTGATGTCTTCCATTTTTACCCGTTCAGCAGCTCCTGTAAAAAGTTTTCTTTGAACTTCCTGAAATCCTGTTACAACAACTTCATCCAGTTGTTTTGTGTCAAATGCAAGCGATACATTGATAACAGTTTGAGAATTAATATCAATTTCCTGAGATTGATATCCAACAAATGAGAAAACAAGTGTTTCTGAACTGGCTGGAATGGTAAGGCTGTATTTCCCGTTGAGGTCTGTGATTGATCCAGTGGTGGACCCTTTCACAAAAACACTCACACCAGGTAAAGGTTCTCCACTTTCTTCTTCATCTACCTGTCCGGAAACCGTAATGTCCTGGGCAAATACTTGATTGAAACCAAAAGCTATGAAAATAATAAAAAGTAAAAATCTAACCATTCAGTTATTTTATGGATTTTCAACAAACCGAAAATAAAAATAATTTAGCAATCATAATATTTATTTATGTCAGGCACCAACATTTTAATAAATATTAAATATTTTTTAATCTGAAATGTTGGGTAAATAACCTTTACAATGAAATTTATTAAACCCCACAATAATTACTGAAAAAGGATGAGTGGAAATTTATTACTGTCAATATGCAACCTTCTAACAACTGATTACATCCTTTGAAATAAAAGATAAGAAAAATGGAAAAAATCAAACAAATTTTAAGACTCACAACGCTATTGGTGTTATTTGTATTGTATGCCGGTTACAATGCTTTTGCAAGTGATGATCCCTACATGGTTAAAAAATTCGATGCTTCAGGTGTTTCAATGGTTGATGTTGAGACTGCCGGGGGTTCCATTACTGTCGAAGGCAAGAATGGAGCGAATGATATTGTCGTGGAAATGTATGTGAAAAGTTGGAAATCTTCTTTAAGTAAATCAAAAATTGATGAAAAACTGGAAGATTTTGATATCGAAATAGCTAAAGAAGGGAATAAAATAATTGCTCATGCGGAAAGAGATTCCTGGTTTAGCAACAGTGACATCAGCATTTCTTTCGTAGTGTATACTCCATCTTCCATTTCGACTGATCTGAACACAAGTGGTGGTTCTATCCGTATTGCAAATTTGTCAGGGGATCAACGTCTCCATACAAGTGGTGGTAGTATTGACATGAAAGAACTTAATGGTGAAGTTTTGGCTACTACTTCAGGAGGTAGTTTAAATCTGCACGACATCAATGGAAACGTGAAAGGCACAACAAGTGGTGGTTCAATCACATCTGAAAATTTAAAAGGTGAGTTTGAGTTGAAGACATCCGGTGGAAGTATTAACCTTGATGATATTAACGGATCCATGCACGCTGAGACCAGTGGTGGTGGAATCAGGGCTAATATCCAGAATATTACAGGCGACATTACTTTGAAGACCAGTGGGGGTTCTATTCATGCTACATTACCTGAAAAACAGGGGATGAATATAAAGTTTAAAGGAAATTCTGTAAACACCTCTTTAATGAACTTTAATGGGAAAGCCGAGGATGATTGGGTTGAAGGTTCGATGAATGGGGGTGGAAGCACTATTACAATGGTTACCAGCGGAGGAAGTGTAAATGTGAAATATCAATAGTTACTGTTTGACAAGTCCATTTATCTGGGAAAGGGAGAAAGGATACGATTCTTCCTCTCTTCCCCATTTTTTATTGGCGTTGTTATTCATGTCAAAAAACAGCCTGCCACCTTTCATTATTTCAAAATGTGGGATGTAATTCTTTTCATATTTATTCCCGTTTAGTTCAATCTCTTCAACAAAAAAATTGCCGGCAGACCTTTCCGGAGCTTCAATTACAAAGTTTTTACCATTTTCCAGGAATATGGTGATTTTCTGAAAAAGCGGAGCACCCAATACATATTCATTTGTTCCGGGAGCAACCGGATAGAATCCCATCGATGAAAACAAAAACCAGCTTGAAAGGTTTGCCATATGCTCATCTCCTGAATAACCTGCAGGTGTGGTTTTGTAAAGTTTATCAATAGTTGTATTAACCAATTCCTGTGTTTTCCATGGCTGGCCAACATAATTATACATGTAAATAGCGTGCTGCAACGCCGGGTTTCCATGAAAATACTGCCCAAGGTCTGTTAAAACCATTTCGGTCATCTCCGGAATCACTTTTTGATAGGTTCCTACTTTAAATTCGGGAGGAGTGAGAAACAGGGAGTCAAATTTTTGTAGAAATTCAGCATCTCCGCCAAATAGATCAATTAGCCCGGCAACATCATAAGGTGTATTCCAGTTATAGTGCCATGCATTTCCCTTGGCATATGGACCTCCCCATTCTTTTGGATCAAATGCATCATCAAAAGTACCATTGGAGCTTTTCCCCCTGATAAACCCGGTTTTTTTGTCAAACAGATTCCGATAATTGAATGATTTGGAAAGGTAAAGTTCCAAATCATCGATTTTATTTAGCTCCTTGCCCAATCGCCAGATGCAATAATCGTCGTAACTATATTCAAGAGTTTTGGTCACACTATACTCAAATTCACTTGTGGGAACATAGCCATTGTCATTATATTCCTTTAGGCCATCTCTTCCTGGGGCATATTTCGGAGGAGTTACGATGGCATCTTTTTTCATAGAAGCATAGGCCAGATCAACATCAAAATCTACTATTCCCTTCGTATAGGCATCAGTAAAGATAGCTGCCGCATGGTTTCCAATCTGGGATTTTCTATAACCCGGGCTTGGATGCTGAGGTAGCCAGCCACCTTCTTTATAGGCATTGAGCAAGCCTTTCAGAATGTTGGAAGTCATTTCCGGGTACAGAAGCGTGAGGAAAGGAAAAAGCGTTCGATTGGCGTTCCAGTAACCAATATCTGTGTAAAGAAAACCATCATGGATCCTCCCGTCGAAAGGACTGTAATGAACTATCCGACCTGTTTCGTCGAATTCATAGAATATTTTTGGGAATAAAAGAGTTCGATATAGTGAGGTATAGAAAATGGTCTTTTGGTCATTCGTTCCTCCTTCCACGACGATCTTATTCAGCTCATTATTCCATGCCTGGTTGGCCTGTATCTTCAGATCATCAAATGAATAATCCAGAAGTTCATTATTAAAGTTGGTGATTGCCTGCGGAATACTGATGAATGAAGTAGCAACCTTTACATTGATCTGTTCATTTCTAGAGGTAGAAAATTTTACAGCGGCGCCAACATTCATTCCTTTGATTTCCTTTCTTGAGGAGTTCAGACTATCCTGATTCCAAAGTGTATAATTGAGAAATGGCTTATCAAATTCAAGGATAAAATAGGCAGCAAAATTTTTGGGAACTCCGCCGGAATTATTCTTGCAAAACCCGACAATTCTTTTCTGCTGCGGAATGATACGGATATAAGACTCACCCTCCAATGCATCAAGTAACAGATAAGAAGAACTGGATTCCGGAAATGTGAAATTGAGGGATCCTCCACGTAAGGTAGGAACAACCTCTGCTTTCACGTTGTATCGATCAAGAAAAACTTCATAAGAGTAAGGTGTGGCAAGCTCATTGGTATGATTGAATTCACTCGCCCTCCTGTTGTCATCAATTGTGAGCTCTCCTGTCAATGGCATAATGGAAAAAGCGCCGTAATCTCCCAGCAACGGGTTAGGTTGGTGAGAACACCTGATCCCTTTAATCTTTTTAGATTCATAGGAATAAATCCAGTTTTCGTTGCTGCTAGTTGTGTTAGGAACCCAAAGGTTCATGCCAAATGGCATGGCTGTAACAGGGGCAGTATTACCCTGAAATTTTTCAGGATTGGAATCAGTTCCTATAATCGGATTGACATATTGGATCAGGTTTACCTTGCTGCTGTCTACCGATGACAGATCTTTAAATTGACATGCATCAATGATCAGCAAAGTAAGGACTAAAAAATAGTACCGCCATTTATCCCCAAATGGCAATTTCTTCAACTGTTTAAGTATAGCTAAAAATTGCAATTTAATTCTGAATATGTGCAAATATATGGTTTATTTTAGGTTTCTAAAATTGGATAAGGGTTGAAAATGACACTTTCTGTCTTGCTGATGAATGAAAATTTGAATATTCGTTAGTTCAACTTAATTATTTGGAATTTATTATAACCCAACGAAATTTACACACTGGAATGGAACAAGATCACTTAAGCAGTTATTATGAAGCTAACCGTCGCCTCTGGGATAAATTAGCTTCTGTTCATGTTAAATCTGATTTTTACAACCAAAGCTCGTTTCTGGAGGGCAAGTCAAGCCTGAAGGACATTGAAATGAATGAGCTGGGTGAAGTGAGGGGGAAAAGTATGCTGCATCTTCAGTGTCATTTTGGTCAGGATTCCATTTCATGGGCAAAAAAAGGGGCAAAAGTTGTAGCGGTAGATTTTTCAGAGGGAGCGATTTCAATTGCCAAAGATATCAATGAGAAATTGAAAACACAGGTCGATTTTATCTGCTGCAATGTATATGATTTACCCAATCACGTTAAGGACAAATTCGATATTGTATTTACTTCCTATGGGGTGATCAACTGGCTGCACGATCTGGACAAGTGGGCAAAGTTGATTGCTGATTATTTAAAACCTGGAGGTGTGTTTTATATGGTTGAATTCCATCCGATCCTTTGGATATATGATGATAATTTTGATAAGATTGAGCACCCATACCAGAGTGAAGCTGAGCCGATTATGCTTGCCAGTGGAACCTCCTATGCTGATCTGGAGGATATTGTGGATCAAAAAGAATATTGCTGGAATCATGGGATCGGGAGGGTGATGAATTCGCTGATTGATTCAGGTTTGAAAATTGAGTTTTTTAATGAGTATAATTATTCTCCGTATAAAACCTTCCGCGATATGACCGAATTTGAGAAAGGTAAGTTTGTAATCAACAAGTTTGGTTACAGGGTTCCTCACCTTTTCTCAATTAAGGCCTCATTGTAGTTTAACCCAAATTCCGCAATAGAGCGGAATTTGCCCTTTGGGCTGACGAAAGCGGAGCTTTGTCAGGGTTAACCTTGACATCCCGATATTTTCATCGGGATCGTCAACTTTTAGGGCAGATTAAGCTCATGCTTAATCTGGGTTAATATTAGGCTTAGAGCCTGTTTGCAGTTTAAAGGTTGTTGTCTTCTGATGTGGTTTAATGTCAGGCAAAGCCTTGTTGTAGTTTAATGTTTAGGTAGTGATTTCTGGTAATCCAGAATTTCCTTCAGGTCAAGGTGTAGTTCGTATGCGTAAAGCTTGTATATAATGCCCCATTCTTCAGTTGACATAAATCCATCTGAATTGGCAATCAGTGACATCCAAGCTATACATTTAACGTTGAATTCATGATCACATGCTTTCAAAGCGTTTAGACATTTTTTGTAAACATCATCAAAACTCATTTGGTTAGCCAGTTCCAATTCTCTCTCAAAAAGTTCTTTATCGATGTTCTCGTATTTGCACATGATCTCACCCATATGAATCTCTCTATCACTAATTTTACCATCTGCATGAATCATTAGATGATAAAGATTGATCAACCCCTCTATTTCCCTTTTTCTGTACATTACTTTTGTCATTTTCTCAGCTATCATTTCTTTGTAAGTAAATCCATAAATGCGACCATCGGTAACACTAAAGTACAATTTATTATATATATAATTATATTTATTCGACAAATATGGTAATTCTTTAGATAAAAACCTATGTAAGGTTTTGTAAGATTTGTTACAGGAATTGAAAATCTGTTTAAAAGCGATCAGATGCTTTCGCCTGCTTTTGTCAGTTTTGTGTATTTGAGGGAGCCAGAATTGTAGGCCAAGATGTATTTCTCAGTAGAATCTAGCTTGTTTTCCGTTTGATGATAAGAAATATTTTGAATACGCATTTTGGTTTCAGGGTGGATGTAAAACTTTCCTGGCGCAAGTTCATTCGATTTAGTAAATCCAATCGTCTCAAATCCCTCTCCATCTCCCCAGTCTTTATCGATGTATGTCATCAGGTGGTCAGCTTTATAATTTTCAATAAAGTGTTTCAAGAGTTTGCTTAACCCTCCAACTACCGAATGTCCATTAACATGACAAAATCTGAGGATCTCGTACGACTTTATTTTTTGGTCACCCGACCCAAAATTCCTCGGATAGCTAAATGATATGACTGTAACAAGTTGATCCCTATAGAGCAAACCAAACTTATGTTTTCCTTTCAGTGGGATGGCAAGATGGTTTTTCTCCAAAAAGTCGATTAACTGATTGTTGTTGATCTTAACTACCGAGGTTTCCCTGCCATGAATTTTTTTGATCTTTCCTAATGCTGCAAGTACTCTCGACTGCGAAATTTCTCTTTTTGTCAGCCATAGGTCTTCCCAAATTTGAATAAGCTTAATCTGATTTTCTTTCGCCAGATCCCAAAGGGCTTTATTTTCCAGTCCGGAATTTGCACCTATTTTATTTAGTTTGAAGGAGACATTTTGTGCGGCAGTAATTACTTGCCTCTGAAAGATAGGATGAAATTCCTTTTGGTGTTGGATTTCATGAGTTTGTAAAAATCCAATAAAACTGTCTTCAAATTCCGACACAGATTTATGATTTATCTATGATCTTCTTAATGATTTTAGAAAAGTACTCGCCATAATGAGGTCCAACCCAATTCATGTTCATTACTTCTGAATGATGTGAATGTTCATAGTGGTGATCTTCTGTGATGTAGCCAATGTATTCTCCGTTAAAACTTGTGATGATCAGGTGTTTTCCTTTGCTTGCTGCATATTCATATAGTTCGTCCTCTACGGCTATTTCTCCGGAAAAATCACACGGCATTCCAAGAAAAATCACGTTTCCGACTTCCATGAATTTAATGTTTGCATCCAACGGTGAAAACACCTTATTGAATGCCTCATCACCAAGTCGAAGATTGTCGGTGACCCTGAGTTGCGAGTCATGAATCGGCAAAAGAATATTATCGAATGAAATGCGGGAAGGATTCTCAATTGCAAATCTATTTATTTCATTGTCCAACTGATTAGCTAAATCGATGGAGTACTTATTAATTTCTTCAAAACCTTTTCCAATTCCTTTTGTGCTATGACTCCCCACTGTACCGGCCATGAACATGGAAAAGTCATATCCTTTTGATTCCAGAACATCGTTAAGCATTCCAGGGTAGTCATTGGACAATTCTCGGCTTTTCGATTGAATATTGGTGGCGTGGGCGCTGAATGTTGTCAGGATTGCTTTTTGGCCATAGGCATTGATTATTTCAATTCCCTTAAGCAAATCATCTACTTTTGAACCCTCATCGACACGATTTCTTACCATATTTTCGGTCCGGGTTTCAAAATAAGAAACAGAAGCAGGTTGTATGTTGGTCAGCGCCAGATCGATGACCACTTTTGTTTGTTCATGTAAATGGACCAATATTTTTTCATTGAATGTACCGGTCATCAACTGCCCTCCAATGCTATTGTCCCAACCGCCGATCCCATTATGCGTATGTGAGGCAGTATAGTAAGCAAACTGGATGGGAAGATCTTTGTTTTGGATGTCCTGTTCAATCAACTCTTTGAGCAGTGGCGGGACGATCAGCAAGTCAAAAGAGAGGAGTGCTATTGTTTGTTTGGCATTTTTTAAGATCAGGCAGTTAATAAAGAGTGTGTCATGAACGGATTCATACCGCTCCCGGGGAGCATACCCAGCCAGTGGAGTTGGGAAATCCGGGATCATTGAAACTCTCGCCCAACCGGCCTGGAAAGAATTTGACAATGAATCGGATTCAAATTCGGAATTTTCTATTAACGCAAGGGGTGGTAAACCCGGATCCTCGTCGATTGTTGACCGATCAATTGGCCTTAAAAGCAAGATTAAAATGGATATGATCACTAAGATCAGGAGAGTAAAAAACTTTAGAATTGACTTGGCCATAAATAAAATAAAGGAGGAGAATTAATATCCGTTTCTTTTTCCCTTCAATAATCCTTCAAACGCAAAAATGAAATAAACTATAATCTAAAAAAAATAATCTCCTCCTTTTCCCCTCTTCACTACCAACCTCTCTTCCAACTTCACATTCAACTTCACTAACCACCTTCATACATTCATCACAACTACTCACCTCACTTTTCAACTTCACTGCCAACTACACTCAACTTCACTTTTCATTTAACCAATCAATCAATCCCAATATTTCAAATGTTTTTTTTCGACGTATTCTGTGAGGTAGAACGGGAATGTTTCAGGGAAAAATGAAAAAAATGACCCGGAAAGGTGTATCCTTATAAGATGAAACCTGATTGGTTTTAGAAATCGCATTTGATGGATTTAAAGTAGATTTTTAATGACGCGAGTTAAAGAATAAATTCCTGATTCTTATGAGGAATAAACTTCAGAATGGAAATTAAAATAAAAGCTCAGGTATTTTTGATAAATTTAGCTGCTTCTGAAAGAGATTGCAGTGTAGTTACCTGGCTTATTTGCTTGCCTTTCTTATCTAATAAAACCGTATTCAACCCCAGCTCCTTTCCTGCTAAAATTTCTGAATGGGGATTATCTCCGATTACCCATACATCCTTTTTATTCAGATTGAATTCATTCAATAAGTTTTGAAACGCTTTCTTTTTGCCTATGGGATTAAAAACAGGGTCGTCGATTACAATCTTTAAAAAGTCGTTTTTTATTCCAAGACTGGAGATTTTCTGTTCCTGGAACTCCTTCAAACCGGTCGTTACCAGGAACATGGGAAATGAAAGGTTTTTCAATTCCTTGTAACCTGAGAATGGCGAAATTTTCAGTTCATCCTTGAAAAACCGGTTTTTCGGAAATTGATTTTTGAATGATTCGATATCGATTTTATAATGGGCAAAAAGCTCACCCAATGAAAACGAGATAAAGTTTTTGTAAAAATCATTTCTATCAACGTTTAAATCATTTTCAATTAGCAAATAGACAAAATCGGCAAAGGGTTTAATGTGATTGAAATGGATGTCTTCAGGCGAGTAGATGGTATTGTCCAGATCGATAAACAGATATCTCATGAATATATTTTTATTCTCGCACGAAAATATGATGGATAGACATCTCTAAAAACCTTAAGATTCTTTCAATGAATATAATTTTTGTAATTTTCCTATGGAAAAACTTTCCAGTAACCTAATCATTAAAATTATGGCCAAAAGAAACATAAATTCAGACGAAAATAAAACCAACACAACTTCCAAATCTCCTGCTTCCGGTAATCGAAACCCTGCAAATAAAAGTGCTACAAATAAAAGTGCCAGCACTTCCCCTACAAGAAAAAGAACTAATACCACCACTAACAGATCAAAAAGTAATTCTGCAACTACGGCACGGAAGACTACGGGATCATCGGGAAGCACTACTTCGTCCACCAATAAATCAACCGCGACAAGAAGTACCAGGAAAAATACAGCTACCAATAAAGCCAGCGAATCACAAATCTCGATGGGTAGCAGCATTGCCGGAACTGGAACTTCTATTGGAAACAGGAGGAATGTTCCTAAAGAAGAGGAAAAAAAAGGTTCGATCAGAACCACTCCTGACAATGAGCTATTAATTGAACAGAAAAAAGAGAAAAAGAAAAGTGCACTTGAATCATTGAAACCGAAAAAAAGGAAGAAATACGAAGAAATCCTTTATAAAATTTCCAAGACGAAAGATTCACATGAGAAAGATAAGGACCATCTTGAAAAGCTGGAAAACGAAGCAGTGAAACTGGAACTTGAGATTGTAAACCTGATCCGAACCGGAGAGAATGAGAAAAAGAAGAAAAAGAAGATTAAGAAACTTGAGAAACTAAGCAAGACGATCAAGAACCTTAAGAAATCATTAAGAAAGGCGGATAAGAAAATTGATGACTGTCATAAAAAGCTTGATGATTTATTGAAAGTTTCAGATCAATAAACTGTCGACCCAATCTTCATGTATATGTGCTTAACACTCTGAGGTCTTAATTCACCTCTTCGGTAGCATAGGTATGGAATGTTTCCATCCGGGTCCAATTTGTGAATAACCCTGAAATTATAGATAAACCCTTTTTTTCTGTTTTCCTCCTGCAATGGCTCAAACATGGCAAAATTCCAGTCCTCGAAATTTTCCTGGATAAAATACAGCGAGTTGACGTTTAATTCCCTCAAAGTATTCAGGCTTTGCCCTGGTAGGATGGTGTAAATAGGTTTACTCATTCAATGGCTAGTTCAATTTCTGAAAGCAAAATATCGTACTAATTTGAATGGTTCAAGGCTTACAGTCCTCAGAATGAACAATTTATTAAAAACATAATTTGCACATAAAATTGAGGTAATAATAGGGCATGAATCGACCTAATCGATCTTCATGATACGCGAAGATGTCAGGTACGGGTTTTCAAAGTCAACCAAATCACCTTCATTCTTCCCGGGTATTAACAGCAGTCTGGCTGATAGTGGTTTGTCCACATATTTTGTTGAGAGAGCTGCTACATCCGACAAAAGTGATTCGATTTTTTTCACAGAAGTATTTCCTGCAATTGGAACTACGTCAAGGCCAGTTCCGGAAACTGCTGAGTAAAGCAGAAGCTCCTGGATGGAAAACCTGTTTTCTATCGCCCTTTTAGCTAAAATTTCGTCTTCCAGCACGGGGAGCATTAACCCACAATATCCGCAGGTTTTCACATTAAGGTTCTTGATGGTATCGGTGATGAGGGAGCAAGCCTGAAGGGTAGAGGCAGAGCCAAAAGGCATTCCTGTAATGACTTCTATACTTTTACCAACCGATGCTTTCAAACCCGGAGCAGTGGATGTATCTATTCCTGAATATTTCAACTGGTAATTTTCGGAAAGGTCTAAAGCTATGTTTTCAACAGGAAGCATGATTTCTTCTAAGCCTGCTTGGATGTTTTCCTGCAGTAGATCTTTTGGTACGTTTTCGATCAATCGGGTCAGGACATTCGGATATTCCAAACCAATTGCAAATAAGGGATTACCCTGGTGATAAGCTACTGGAAAATAGGGGATATCCGGTTGACAATTGGCGGCAGCGGCAAAATTAAAATTTCCTTCTCCATTAGGAGAATGTTGGCTAATGGCAACCATGATTTCAGCAGCGACTTTGATGGAACTAGGTAAGATGCCTCTTCCAAATTGAGAAATTGGGATACTGAAACTAATATTTGTGGTTCTTTCTATGAGTTGAGTTGCCCAGTTCAAAATTTTCTGATCATATACATTGGGTAAAAGTACCTGGCCAATTGAGATCATGATCTGATTTTCAACAGCAAATTCATCAATGATTTTGAGTAACTCAATGGATTTCATCCATTCTTGTTCTCTCCAGATTTCATGAAAATGATTGGTTGCGATTCTAATGGTTTGAACAAAATATCCTTTGCCTTCATAGGTTTTTTTAGCTTCCTTTAAAAATTGATGGATTTTGATTAATTCCTCAATACTGGCTAAATTCTGCAGGTTTACTCCGGCGGTTATGGTTCGAATAACAAAATTTCGATCAGGCATTTATTTCATTCTTTTGCCTAAGATTATGAAAATTTAAAATTAAGGCAAAGAGAGATTACTGTTTGATGAATTTTCGAAGTGTTTGTTGATTGTCATTGGATGTGATCTCGATGATGTAGAGGCCGTTTTTCAGGTCCGATATATTTACTGTATTTGATTCAAAAACTTCACTTTTTACTTTTGAGGTGAGGTCAAGAACTTTTATCGATTTTATTTCTTTTCCTTTAATAAATAGCTCTTGACTTGCAGGATTAGGATAAATTGAAATATTATCTGAAGAGTTGTGCAGTCCCGTTATCATTTTCTGGTCATTTTTTAGTTGAATGATGCGGTCGTCTGTTGCAATAGGAAATCCACCATTGCCCCTGCCGTCACGGTTACTGGTGGAAATGTAAATATCTCCATCCGGTGATACACAAATATCCCGCAAGCGGCCGAATTCATTATCGAAGTATATTTCTTCATCGATTACAGTCATACCTGCTTCATCAAGTCTCAAAACCCTGAAATCATCTTCTTTCAAAGTGGTTAACAGGATAGCATTTTGCCACTCGGGAATGGCCGCATTGTTATAATAGTCGATTCCAGCCACTGCAAGTGTTGGAGTCCATGCTATAATAGGTTCAGTCACATCGTTTGCGTTGCAGAAATTATTTTCAGCGTTGGTGTTACAAAACCCGTGTACGTTAGGCCAACCGTAGTTGCTGTTTGCAGAAATGATATTGATTTCATCATCATTGGATGGTCCATGTTCTGAGCTGTAGATCAGACCATTGGAGGCAATGACAAATCCCTGAGGATTTCGATGACCGATTGTCCAGATGTAGCTGTCAGATACAGGATTATCATCGGGAACAGACCCATTGAGGTTGAGACGAAGGATTTTGCCGGCCAGGGAATTTTCATTTTGAGACAAACTTGTGTTTTGGGCATCGCCCGTGGTTACAAGTATTTTTCGATCCGTTGTGATTTGTATTCTCGATCCGTTGTGATTATTGTTAGCAGGGATATCATCTAATAATATTACAGGATCCTCTAGGTTTTCATTGGTATATGTGTAGCGCACAATCTTTTCCGTCATGACATCGCCTTTTTCATAAGTATAAACCAAATAAACGAACGAGGAATCGGAATGTGTGAAATTAGGATGGAGAGCCATTCCCAAAAGTCCGGATTCACTAACCGATACCACCTCATCAATCGTAAGGAGCGGGAAGATTTCCTTTGTTTCAGGATTTACGCGACTTACCTGACCTTCACGTTCCGTGAACCAAATGTGGTCGTCTGGTCCCCAGAGTATTTCCCAGGGTACATTCAGGTTTTCCGCGATGGTATTTACCTGAAGAGAGGTTGAATCCAGTTCTATTTGTGAATAGACGAAGTGTTGTACGAACAATAAATTTATGGTGAAAAGAAAAACGTAGTATCTTTTGATCATGGCCTTGGTGTGATTTCAATGGTATTGGTTGAAAACGGATTAGTTAAAAATATCAAATTTTAATTGAAGGAGATGGGATGTGTCAAATTATATTCGGTGTCTTCACGACAAATGAACAGATTCCTAATTGACCTATTTAAGGAGTTTGTCTTTCAATTTTGATAATTTTTCTTAAAATGATAGATAAGCTAAAAAAAATAATTTAATTTGAATCACCTTACCTAAGCATCACCTGCTTTTATTTTTTATTGATTTGTTGTCAGGCGGTTTGAATGTAGACAGCAGATCTATCGATTGAACAAATTCATCCTTCATTTACACCCGTAGTTAATCAGATTCTATTTGTCTAATTCTTAAATTAGTTATGAAGACACGCGCTTTTCTGTATTTTATTTTTCTTTTTTTTACCGGGGTGGGTTTCAATATCTCACGAGCCCAGGAATATAAACTTACTGATCATGAGGCAACTGAAGAAACCAAAAACCTTTTTAATAACCTTCATGAGCTTTCTAAGGAACATACTTTGTTTGCCCATCAACATGCCACGGAATACGGTCATGGATGGGAAGGGGATAAAGATCGTTCAGATGTAAAATCTGTTTGTGGTTCACATCCGGCCATGATTGGCATTGACTTCATGGGTTTTTCTGACGCATCTCGCAAAAGCATTGAGCAAACGAAGAAAGAACTGAAAGAAATCGTTACCGATGCGTATGATCGTGGAGGAGTTGTTACTGCTGCCTGGCATTTTTCCAATCCCGTATCGGAAGGTAAATTTTATTGGAAAGATGGAGTATCTCTTCCTGCTGTAAAATATATTATTCCGGGAGGTGAGGCTCACGAGGAATATAAAGTCATTTTGAACGATATCGGAGAATGGGCAAATTCAATAAAGGGATCAGATGGGAAATTGGTCCCAATCATTTTTCGTCCTTTTCATGAGCAGGACGGGGGTTGGTTTTGGTGGGGAAGACCGCATTGCACTCAGGATGAATTCATTTCACTGTGGCAGTTTACAGTATCTTATCTGAGGGATAGTCTGGATGTTCACAACTTTATTTATGCCTTTTCACCCGACTGCAAATTCAATTCTGAAAAAGAATACCTGGAGAGATATCCGGGTGATGAATGGGTGGATATGGTAGGTATGGACAATTATGGAGATATGGGTCGTGATCGGTATGACCTCCAAACTGCTGCCAGAAAATTGAAGATTGTTTCTGATTATGCCATCAAAAAAGGAAAGCTGGCAGCCTTTACGGAAACGGGACTTGAATCCATTCCAAATTCAACCTGGTGGACGGAAACATTATTGAAAACCATGCAAACTCATGACATGCAGCTTTGCTATGTATTGGTGTGGCGCAACGATATTCACAGTCCGACACATTATTATGCTCCCTTTCCCGGTCATGCAAGCGCTCCCGATTTTATTCGTTTCCGTGAAGATCCCTATACTTTATTTGAAGCTGATCTGGATAACATTTATAGAAAAAAATAGCACTAATTTTTATGGAAATGTTCCAGTACCTGATCTGTAATGAAAAACATTGATGTATAGTGATCCATTCCTTCAACCTTGATTTCTCTGTTTCGGTAATTTGTTAAGATTAATTTAAGAGTTTGAGGTGTGACCAGACTTTGGGAAGCTACATAATATCCGTCTACATATTGGCCAGCTCCACAAAGAACCAACGTATCATAAATGATCTCTATATCCAGTTCATCTGTCCGATGTTCATCAATAATATTCTTCAATTCTTCCTTCGACCTGAGAACCTCAAATACTTCGTGGATTGTCCTTACCCTGTTCTTCTTCTTAAAAATATCTAACATACAGAAATCATTTACAATAAATACCGCTAGTTAAAAAAAGGAGTTCATTGTTTGTTGAATAAAGAGTCTCAACTTCTAAAATGAGACTACTTGTTTAATGTCGATCAATGGTCTGTTCCGGGCTGTATGGATAGTATTCTTAAGGTCAGGACAATTAGTTGTTTATGAATATATTGCCACGATAATCTATAAAAAGATCACTTTTTAATATTAATTCCTCCTAAAATAATAGGTCAGGTAGTCGATGATAAAAATAGTGGAGTCATATTCATCCAGGCCTTCCAGACTGAACCTTCCTTTCCGATAATTCCTGGCAATGAATTCAAGAGTCAAGGGATCTGTTAAACTCTTTATTGAGACATCTTTACAATTGACATATTTACCTGCCCCGCATAGTTCAAGTTTATGCTGGATATTTTTGATGTCAGAGATCGAAAGATCATATGCTGATAGGATATTCCTAAGGTCCTGCTTAACAGCTAGCATTTGCAAAGCTTCATATATCGTTATTCGCCTGACTTCGTTCTTTTTAAATAAATTAAGCATGGCAGTTAATTTTTAACAATATTAACGGCATACAGCAGGGAAATCTATTTTTTGCAATCTAAATGGGTATTACCTTGTGAAATGGGACAATGTGTTATGAAATAGGCGAGTAATGCCTGAAAAATGCGGATTCCAGGAAGCTAATAAGATCAAAATTGCAAATATGCGCTGGTTCAAACTATGAGTAGCTTGAACCAGTTTAAAATAAAATTACCTCAAAGGATCTGCGCCAATTGTTCCGAACAATTCATTAAGATAATTCGGTGATTTTGCATTGGCCAGATTTTTCTTTGCCGCTTCCAATTTTGAAGGAACATTCAATCTTGTAGAAGCTTCCCGGAAGTTTTTCTTTTCTATGAAATTTTCCAGGTACTCGATATTTTTTGTCCAGAGATTAATATCGCGTTCTTGCTTGATTTTCAGTCGCTCTTTATACCAGTCACTATTTAATACAGAATCTTTGGAGAATAATTTTCTGATTTCCGGGTCGTTTCTGGTCATTCCTTTATGTTTTCCATCAATCATGATGTCGATAAGCGCCTGTAGAGGTGGGCAGAGAGCTTCATACGATCCATCCGTTTTGTATCCCTCTGCAACTCTTTTTTGAGTAATCACCAGGTTTTCGATGGAGGCAGCGAAAGCGTCAACATCTTGTAACTCCGGTCGAAGCATGTCATTGGTCAACACAGCATCAGGATTGCTGAATATCCTTCCAAGGAAATGATGAACAAACTTGATTGTAATTCTATATCCCAGCAAGCTTGCTTCTACACTATGGCCGTTGTGTTTCAAGTCAGGGACTTTCTCCAGGTATCCGTTTTCAATCAGGTATTGAGGATCTCGTTCTTTGACATTCATGCGGCACCAGATTTCCGGAATAAGCAAGCTTATATCGTGATCAACACGGTATTTAGGTCCGACATATCCGGCGGCAGATGTAAATCCAACATAATCTGTAAGGATGTAAGACAGAAAGGCATTGTTCAGATCTGATGCCGGGATCAGCATGTTAAACGGGCCTTTCGTCAAGGCTCCCTCAGAACCGAAACCCGTTGTTGATGGAGATTTACCCGTTACACTGCATATATAATCGATGAATAATTCCGGTAATTCCTGGTAGTGGATAGGATTATATAGCGCTAAAGGTGGCACGTTGTTTTTAGGCTCTGCGGGATTATTCCTCCTTCCCGGCAAAACAGCGTTAACTGGCATATAAACAGCCTTATTCATTGGAACTTTTCGATATAACCGTGTGCCAATTTCACCAATATATTTTTCAACAGGCTTTACAATATCAGGCCTTACCTGCAGGTATCTGGGGTTTTTGGTAGGAACACCATTCACCAACCGGGGCTCCGAAGGTATTACCAGGTATTCCGGACGCTCGTTTTCGAGAAATTCATTGATCAGGTCTTTGACAGGTTGAGTATACAAATCAAAGCCGATTGCATCTTCTTTGATAGCTTTTACCTGCTCTTTATTTAAAGGTTCGAAATTTGAAATAAAGGTATTGGGACTGGAAAGATCCTTTTCAGCCTGTTTATCATAACCTTTATGAATACAGTCATCCGGTCGCTGGAATAATCTGGCTTCGCAGTTTTTTAGGATCTTTACGCTCGGATTTTTGTAGTCCGGATTTAAGTATTCCAGTTTTTTAGCATCTAAAACGATAGAAGCGGAAATATCGTCTTCAAACTGAACTTTTTCAGCAGCATTAAAATCCTGCCTCAATTGGAAGATCCGCCATGAATTATCGAGGTCATGGCCTACACGAAGATAATTGGCCAGAAGTTTTTTGTCGAGAAATTTAAGTTCATTTCCCGGTGTTCCATTGATCTTGTCAACAGAAAAATGATTTCTCCAATTTCCTTCCCATTCTTCCTTGTAATGTCTTTTAATCACATAGATAAGGTCCTTGATCCGCTGTGGAATGGATGCCAGCCAATCATTGTATTCATCACTGTATTCATCAGCTGGCGTAAATAGTTTGATGACTGAACCCAGGGAGCGTTTCGGACTTAGAATTGGTCTGGATTTCTTAGGATCGTCGAAGGATACCTTAAATCTTTTGGAGAAATCCTTTCTCATAATTTCATCAATGGCGTCAAAATCTTTTTGGATTTCTGCCACGATAACAGATCCCTGGATCATGGCGTCTTGGATAGACTTCGATATCTCAGATTTACCACCTCCTGAAACCGTGCAAGGCTTGTGGCATAAAGTTCCTTCTGCCAGTGTTCCCACCAGATGCCAGCGCGGACCATCCAATTGCTTTGTCATTTGGATCTTATAGCCTGACGGTAATACATAGTATTTGTTTGGTAGCAACTTTATATTGTGCTCTTTTTTTCCGGTTGTCCAGGAAATGAGTTGTGCAGATAGATCGAACCTCGCATTCTCAGGTACATAGTATATACTGGAGTAATTTTTATCTATTGCATATCCTTCATCCTGTATATCCATGAAATCCTTATACATGGAAGTCATTTCTTTGAAGGTCATATTATTTGTGGGGAGGCGATTGTCGAGGTGGAATTCCTCACCCAGGTCATAACTTGGGAAGGCAATCGCCCCTCCTGCATGTTCTTCTTCAGCCAGACCATATAAGTTTGCCGAGTAGCTGATCTGGGTCTTTACTTCTTTTTTACAATAGCCATAGTAATTATCTGCGATCAAAGTTACCACAACTCCATTTTCATCCCTCGCGGTAATCTTAAATGCTCCGCCATCATTGTATTTCTCATTTTTATCTTTCCAGCACATACCGTCCTTTTTTTGACGTGGAGTAGCATGGTCGAAGTGTGGAAGTCCTAATTCCTCTTTAGTCAAATTAATCAGGTGAGGGGCAAGGATAATGCATCCTGTATGGCCCGTCCAACCTTCTGCGTCCAGGGCGGCATCGTTTTCAGGCAAATGCGGATCCCCTGCATTACCAAAGATGGATTCAACAAAATCAAGGTTGCTAACGAGATTACCCGGAGCAAAAAACCTGACTTCGAGTGATTTTTCCTTCACAACTCCCGGAACTTCTGGTACAACTATCGGGCGTAGCAGTAAACTAACAAACAGTTCTGCTTTTTCTTTCTGATTGGCTGTGAAGGGAAGCTCCATTAATTCCTTTGGGGGATTGAGAGCGGCTTTCAGCAATTTTGCATAAGTGATTTTTGGTACGGCCTTTTTGTCGTGAGGAATGGGCAACCCGCCTTCACAAATATGAAACACGCCTTTGGTAGTTCTTCGGTCTTCTTTTGGATTATTCAGGATTCCCTGACCTGTTCTGTAGGAACTCACAATATTAGTTTCATAGGAGTCGGAATCCGGTGGCATGGAAATTATTCTTGCCAGACCATGCCTGTCCAAAATAAAGGGATATTCCGGAAGGGAAATATCTTTGATATCAGGGATCTCTGAGAGGTAGTTGTCTAAAAAGTCCTGAATCCGGCGACCAACAGGTGATAATTGACTGGATAGAAGTCTCGCCTTTTCCCTGTAGTTATTCAATAGAGGAGTGGCGATTTCAAGCAGAGCCGATGATTTCTGGTTTTCATAGATAGGATAACCCAGAGCAGCTAATTTGAGATTGATGTATTCAATTATTTTTTTCTCTCCAACAATTGGAGCGTCCTGGTCAACTCCGATACCAAAGGTTCTTTTAATAGACATTATGTGCAGTTTTAAATTTAGTTAATTCAGATATGCTTCTTTAGTTCAGCATAGCGGGCAGAAATAATATTTCTCATTACAAGCAAAGTTAAAATATTTCAACCTTTTGAGAAATTATTACATTTGATATTAATGAAGGATTCTTTTTTTGTGAAAAATGACAAAAAACGGGTCGTTTTTTTATAATAAACCTAATAAATGGTGTGCTTGAGAATAATTTTTGTGAAAATTAAAACAGATAATTCAGGTCAAGCATTTTAGCTTCTTGCGTAGGAGAAAAAAATAAACAAAAAAAGGTTGCTATCCGGCAACCTTTGATTTAAAATTTTTACAATTGAATATATCTTAATCTACAACTTTCACATTCACGGCATTGAGACCTTTGCGACCTTGAGCAACTTCGAATTCAACTTTATCATTCTCTTTAATCTCATCAATTAGACCACTTTGGTGGACGAAGATATCTTCGTTGTTTTCTTCCTGAATAATAAAACCGAAGCCTTTCGATTCATTAAAAAATTTTACTGTTCCTTTTTTCATTTTACTTAATATTAATTAATTGTAATTACTTCAGAATAAACAATTCAAGGTTTAACTTTTGTAATACACGGCAACTCAATACCTCTTAACCTGTTGAATAATTCCTTTTGAACTATCTATTCCTTTAACAATTACTAGAAACTTTGTGAAGAACCGGTCTTGATGAAAGGAGAGCTAATGGTGGAAATGAATCAATTGTGTGTATTGCAATAATTATTTAAATGTTAATTCTTATAAGCAAATGTACAAAACCCAAATTATTCAACCTATTGAATGACTAAATAATTAATCCAAATTGGCTAAAATCCATTAATCTTAAACAAATAATCTGGTTTTCTTCCTTCCAGTAAAAGGTGTTAATGACTGATAATCAACCAATTACTTCCTTTGGTCTGGATCAAAAAAGAAAGAGACTTGCTTTTTCCTGGCAGTACTTTTTGTTAAAAATGTATTGCTAAAGAGGGCTAAATCCTTCTTACTTTTCATCAATGACGAAAGTTTGATTCACTTCCAGGTTAGCCAATTTTGTCTTTTTACCAGATGTTGGCCAGCTCACAACCAGACTGTCTGCCTTTGTCTTTTGGCCAATTCCAAACAAAACAGGATTGGTTTCTGATTGGACCAGGTAGGATGATCCCGTTCGGATCATTCTCTGTTGTTTAAGTCCTTCTGCCCATAATGTGACACATGCCCCGATTGCCTGAAGGTTGGGCTTTTTTCCTTTGAGTTGAACTTTTACAAAATTCCCGAAAGGCTCTGTATTGTTTTGCAGTAACCTGGGAGAACCGCCATTAACGGTAATTAGAACATCGTAATCGCCATCCTGATCATAGTCAGCTGTAGCAAGTCCTCTTCCAACAATGGGTAGATTAAAAGCGTCACCAGCTTTACCTCCAATTTCGATGTATTTGCCGCTGTCATTATAAAATATCTGAGGAACTTGTGCAAAAGTAATGTCCTTCTGCACATTGTTAATTTCCGGTTCAATGTGACCGTTGGCCATTAGCAAATCCTGATATCCATCCATGTCCAGGTCAGCGAATTGCAATCCAAAGGTTAGCTTGAGAAGTGAAGGTCTTGTCAGCCTGGCAGCCCCGGCCCGGTCCTGGAATAATTCTCCCTGCCCGATCTGCGTGTAGAGAGATACAGGCTCTTGTGAAAAATTGCCAATAGCGATGGCTTGTCTGTCATTGTTCTCAACATCAGCAACATCGATTCCCATGCCTGCACGAGCTCTTCCGTTTTCATCATATCCTACGCCGGCAATAATGGCCTTATTAGTAAATGTTCCATCACCATTGTTCATGTATAGAAAATTTGGCTGTGTATCATTGGATACAACAATGTCCGGCCAGTTGTCCTGGTTGAAATCAGCAATAGCAACACCAAGCGATTTTCCTTCATGATTTAATACACCGGATGAATTAGTAATGTCTTCAAAGTATTTCCCCTGAATATTCTTGTAAAGCCTGCAAGTCTCGCCTTCATAGACATCAGGTGTAGCATATGATTTTGTCTTTCCATCCCGTGTGGTATAAATATCCGTTTCCGGTGTCCATTTTACATAATTGGCGACAAACAAGTCCAACCAACCATCCCGATCTACATCCACCCATGCAGCACTGGTGGACCATGCCGGGAATGCATGGATCTCAGGACTGTTTCCGGATACTTTTGCCTGTCGGGTAATGTCTTGAAACCGGCCATTGTCATTTCTCAAGAGAACATTGTTGCCAACAGCAGTTATGTAAATATCCATGTCACCGTCAGCATCGAAATCCGCAAAGGTTGAACCCATCCCATAAATGGAGAAATTTATTCCTGCCTCTTCCGAAACGTCCTCAAATTTCCCATCTCCGCTGTTGCGATAAAGTTTAGAGGTAGGAATGGATGAATCATGTTCATGGTCCGACCAATAGTTGCTATTCACCAAAAAAATATCCAGGAGGCCATCGTTGTTGTAGTCGAAAAACCCGCCACCGCTTCCAATGGTTTCGGGCATCCATTTTTTGCCAAAAGCGCCTGTAATGTGAGTGAAGTCAATTCCGGCTTGTTCCGTTATATCGGTAAATTTAATTGGCGTTTCGACATTTGTCGACCGATCACCTGTAAACGACGGATCTTCTTTTGTAAAATCCAGATTTTCCTGAGGAGCCTCTTTCTTTCCACAATTCATCAGGGTAAGTAAAGCCATTCCAAAAATTAAAAAGCGTATGTTCATGTTTATTTAATATCAATATTTAATTACTACAGATTCTCTATATGTCAAGTATTTATCTTTTTAGATAGAAGTTGTTCAAAAAACAAAAGAAAAAGATTGTGTCATCCTGAACTTGTTTCAGGATCGGTCAAATCGTGACTTTCGAGTAAAAGATCCTGAAACAAGTTTCTAATGATACTTTTTTTATTTTTTGATTTGATCAATATCATTTTTTTGATTTCTACTTATTTAAAATACACTTCATGGATCCGAATGCCTTGTGTCATCAGGTTATCTCCCGGATTTTCAATTCGATATTTCTGCGCAATCTCACGTGCCGATTCATCTATTTTATAGAAATTAAATGCTTTTTCCATTTTTGAGGCTTCTTCATCCTTTCCTAATGCCCTGTAATTCAACGACAAATGATAGTAGGCCTCCCGGTCTTCGGGATCGATCTTTAGCGCAGATTGATAGGCAGAAATGGATTCGTTGTATTGCTGGTCAAGGTAGTATGTTCTGCCCAGTTGTCTCCAGGTGGCACGGTCTTTTGGAAAATACTTTAGCACATGGTGATAAGCAGCAATGGCGTCTTCGTACAATCCATCCTCCTGTCGGACCCGTCCCCAGACCCATGCAACCTGTGGATCGCCGACTTTCAGCTCTTCACACTTTCTCAGATTTCCATAGGCTTCTTCGAGGTTTCCTTCATTCAAAGCAGTCTTGGCCAGGTTGAGAAAGCCATCGACCTTCTCAGGCTGTAATTTTGTCACCATTTCAAATGCTCGTGCAGCACCTTTGGTATCATTTTCCAGCAACAGACCAATGCCATAATCATTGTATCGGATCCAGTCACCTTCCTCAACTTTGCTTTTATCCATCTCAAATTGTGTCGAATTGGAAGAAACAGTAAAATCCACCTTGTCAGCCGCAATCTCTGTGATCGGAAGCTTGGGGATCTCTTTGAATTGTTTGAATCCTTCCGGATTGGCATTGTAGGCAAACTCCAGGTATTTCTGATCAAACTTTCTCCACAATAACCTGGCTTCCATAGTGAGTTGACTTCCCGCCAATTCCTCGGGGAGCATAAAGGTATAATGGGCAATATCCGCCGTGCCCGGGCCGATCACATTGGCATAAACCACTACGTGAATGTCTTGTGCATTTCTTTTGTGAATGGGATTGCTGTTTTTATCTACGATCACAGCTTTAAAAGCATGAGCATTTTTATCCAGGTGTCCCTTTTCGTCGATGAATCCGCTGATAGCCAGGGTTGTTCCTGCTTCATTTTTAACTGTAAATTCGAGCCAGCCTTCATTGGAATCATTTGTTCCACCAGGGAAGGTATGACCCACACCTTTATTCCGTACAACAACATCTGCTGTGATCTGTTCGCCCGCTTTCAGGGTCAGGTCGCCCTTATTCAATGCCATCATCGGTTCAGGGTGACTTTCCGTCGAAACAGCAAATACATCCACTCTTAATTTGTCATCCTGAAGGAATTTCACGATTCGATTGATCGTCGATGTGTCTTTTCGAAGGTAGGGTAGGGCTGTATTCACAGCAATGAATCGGTGCGATTTAACCATACCGTTTTTTGCCGCAATATCTCCTAAAACTGCTTCTTCAGGAGGCATATGGCAGAACTGGCATTCCCTTTTGAAAGGAGGGAGATAAAATGTTCTGGATGCATTAAGCGCGACGCCACTGTCGTGCCAGTTATCATACTCATTTTGCCCTCGCAGCCATCGGTAATTATTGAAGGTCTCATTCAGACTTACTTTATGACAAGTCATGCAATATTCACTTTCCCTGAAAAAGGGTTTAAGCATTTGTTGCTTATGAACATCCGGCTTTGCCTTGATCGCCGCATCATGCAAATAGGCGCCGATGGAGCCATCTTTCGCTGTAGCAAAAAGGTAAGGGTCTTCCTGTTCATCGGCAATGTTGTAATTTCCGTTACCCGTCAGATTATGAATTTTATCGATGGCGTGGCAAGAAAGGCATGTAAGGCCTGCCTGCGCTTCAGCCGTATTCCGGTCGATGGGTTTGTTCATCTTCCCTGCCAGCATCAATGCGGGATCATGACAACCGCTGCACCACTTGCTTTTTGCCCTTCCTATCCCGTCTTCGCCAAAATCCTTGTATTGGGCAACATGCTTTTGCACCCACATATTGGGCTCGGTAGCATGATCTCGCATATCGGTAATGGTTGCTTCGTAAAACGGATTGTTAAAGGAAGCAAAACGGTGAGCAGATGTTTCCCATTGAGCGACAATATCCTGGTGGCATCTGTTACAGGTGGTAGCGCCAATAGCTGTTTCTTTTACAAATCCGTATTGGTCTATTTCTTCCTTAATCTTCTCCTGTGAACCAAGATCGTTTCGTGTGATGATCCTTGAAGGTAAGTATCCACCTGTTGTGGTGGTCGCGGCTGAAGGGAAAAACGGACTTTCAGTCGGAACAAATCCTACAGGCACAAACTCGTCCTCGATGAATAAGCTCACATCCCTGTTCTTAGCTCCCGGTCCTTCGTGAAGGCCCTGTTCCATTGCAAGTTGCGCTTCCTCTGTCATGATCACATCTCGATTGGTCAGACTATGCCAGACAATGAAAACAACCAGCAGCCCGGCAATCGCTGTTCCGAATTTCTTGTAGGATACTTTTGATGGTTTATTACCCCGGCTGCTTATCCGGTGTACAATATATCCTGCTGGTGCCAGAATGGCACAAATGACATGCAGCCACCATGCCCAGTTATTCTCGCGGCTCGCTGCAGAGGTGAGGATAAACAATCCCGTGATGCCAAGGGTCAAACCGATGATAACGTAAGCAATACCGGAAAGGCCACTCTTATTTTGATAAAGCTTCCAGACCTTGGGCAGGTGAAGGATACCAAAGACGAGCATCAGGATGACCAATAATATACCTACTCCGGTATGGGATAAGATCATAACCTGGAAAAGGATGGGTATAGAGGTTTTTCCTGCGGCAAAAAAGTCCAGGTTGGCCATATCGGCAAACCGGTTAAGGAGCAGGTATGATGTATTGGCCAGCATGTAAACGGCCAATACAATCGCTACCCAAAGGATGATTCTAAGCTTTTTGGAGACAATCCATCTATTTCGTATTGGTTTTTTCATATTGATTTCAAATTCAAAAAAAGTAAAATGATTGTTTGCAGTGCCTTATTCTCTCTTTGGTCATCTGCTTTGGACGGTATTTATTTGATCGTAATCATCAGATGATACCTTTTATTCCGTCGATGCAAATTGAGGACAACGGCTGAGAATTTTTGGAATTCTTATTTTGCTAAGACTTGGGAGGCGGGGAAGGGATAGATATGAAAACCTGGTTGAAAACTCTGCTATTCAGTTCATGATTCGATTTTTCCTTATCATTGCTTACGATCGGATGGAATACATAATCCGGAAGTAAATATTGATAATCAACCATCCTGATATAGTTTTGCGTGTCTTTGTTTTGCGAATTCTGGTCATTTTGAGCCAGCTGGTTGGCCCAGTCCTTTAGATCATTTTGGATCTTTTCGCTTTTGTGGTCATTTACATAAACAATGTGAAGGGTGTCCTGTGCATATCGCTTTTTGATGATGCGGTAATGCTTTCCCTCCAGCTCAATGCTTTCATCCACGATCTGATATTCTATCTGGTCGACTTGATATGGAAAAGAGATAGGAATAGAAGCTGATTGAAGGCTTTCAGAATTGAAATCATTTCGGATCAACCGTGCCTGCCAGTCTGATTCGTGCTGATTTTCCAGGGCGACGAAAATGAAATAGTATCCTGCATAATGCAGAATAATCAACGAGAGCAACGATATGGCCAAAAGTTTTTTCACAGCACCAACCAGGCAAACAATCCTACCAAATTACAAAAAGTTATTTTGAATAAACAATGGAAAGGGGAAAAAGGCTTGGAAGCTGGGAGATGGAAGTAGGGAGAGTGAAGTCTTCGGTCTGAAATATTATGGTTGCTGGTTCGATATTAGTTATTGGGTTATTATCTGAGTAGGTTATTAAGGCTCCGTTTATTGAGAAGTAGAAAGAGGTAGCCAAATAAATTTTACCTGTGTGATTGGTTAATTGGGCTAAAAGGTTAATTGATTTGAATACTTTTCTCCGATTGATTGTATCACAAAGTTGCACAAAGAATTTCTTCGCGTGCGTTGCGTAAGGCCATTGAGCTACTTTGCGACATAGTTTTGAGTAAGAAGACTGGACATAGGATCTAAGCCTGAAAGTAACTTTCGATCCGTCATCCCAGGATCATGCTTGATGGCTTTTGTCTCGGGTATTCAGTTGCGATGATACAGCTTATACCCACCATATCCTAGCGCAACGATTGCCCAATAGATGAGCATGAGCTTTAGGTTATATATGCTCATGGCAATCATAGCGATGATGGCTATGACAAGGGCGATGGCCGGAAAATAAGGGTAAAGTGGAACTCTGAACGGCCTGACAAGATCGCTGTGGGTTTTTCTGAGACTAAAAAAGGCGATCATAGAAACAATGTATAAAGTCAAAGCGCCGAAGCATGCAATGGTAATGATCTCACCGGTTTTTCCGGTAAGCAAAGCCAGAATTCCGATCAACATGTTAACAATCAGTGCATTGACTGGTGTTTTGGTTTTGGGGTTGACCTTCCCGACAAAAGGGGAAACATACCGCTCCCGTCCAAGTTCCAATGTCGAGCGACCTGCCGCCAGGATAATTCCATGAAAAGAAGCTACCAATCCGAACAAGCCAATAGTTATCAGCAAATGATATAAAAAGTGATTTTCCCCGACGATCTGACTCAACGCCAGCGGCAGGGGTGAATCCGATGGTTCACTCGATCCTTCCGGGTATACTACGGCTTCCCAACCTGCAACTCCAATTGAGGAAGTAAAAGTGAGTAGACATAATATCACTAATGTAAGAATGGCCGAGCCAAAACCCCGCAATACATCTTTCTGAGGATTTCTGGCTTCCTCTGCTACATTGGCCACTCCTTCAATGGCCAGGAAAAACCAGATAGCAAATGGAATGGCAGCAAATACCCCTTTCCAACCATTGGGCAAGGCATTTTGTTGCAGGTTTTCCCATTCAAAAGCTGTATAGCTAAACCCCGAAAAAATCAATAGTTCGACAACCGCTAGAATGGTAATGAACAACTCAAATATAGCGGCTGATCGAACACCGACGATATTTAGAAGTGTAAAGATCAAATAGGCAGTTATGGCAATGGTCAATACATCAATTCCCGGAAAAAAAATGTTGAAGTAGGCACCGATAGCTGCTGCAATTGCGGGAGGGGCAAAAATAAATTCGATGCTTTGCGCAATTCCTGCGAGATAGCCCCAATTATTCCCCAGGCCAAGACGTGCGTAATCAAAAGCGCCTCCGGCTTTTGGTATGGCACAGGCCATTTCGGTGTAGCTAAATGTAAAGGTGACGTACATGATAATGATAAAGAAAGTAGCTATTCCCAAACCAAGTGTACCTCCCTCCGCCAGGCCCAGGTTCCATCCAAAGTACATTCCGGAAATGACGTAGCCCACCCCAAGTCCCCAAAGCATTAGTGGACCTAGTGTTCGTTTTAATTCACCTTTTTGTTCTGTCAATTTTTTTATTTGATGATCAGGATATTGTTCAAATTTCTAATAAAATATACTCTTCCATCCGGATTTTCTGTTGCATATGGTCAAACAGGAACAAAGATGGAACTTGTAAAAAGCTTAATAAAAATAGATAGTGAAGGGCAATGTGAAACTTAAAAACCCGGATTCTAATGGTTAATGTAGTGAAAGGAATTATAAAAGGAAAGCTTCAATAGTTGAAGATAATAAATTAGAAAGATAGTCTCATCAAAATGGAGATAATTAAACTGCTATTTTTAATAGCTTCTTTCTAAACTAAAGCTAATGATCATAGTAATAAAGCCTGACAAAATTTACCACCTTCTAACTAATCTCTCTCCTGATCCTGCTAAGTGATTGCGGAGTGATATGAAGATAGGAAGCGATGTATTGAAGCGGTACTTTTAGCGTCAGGTCGGGATATCTTCTGGCGAATTCCAGGTACTTATCTTTGGCAGAACCGAAATGGAGGAATTCATTGTCTTTGATCTTGTTTAAAAGCCCTGCTTCCGTCAGGCTTTTTGAAAGAATGTACAGCTTGGGGATCTCTTCATTCAGCCTGTTCCAAACACTCCTGTCCAGCGCCAGTATCTGACAGTCCGCTACAGCCTGGATGCCCGAATTGCTGGGTTTATTGTCATAGAAGCTTTCTATATCCATGACAAATTGATTTTCCCGGATGAAGTATTTGGTGACCTCTTCCATATCATTACCTATTGAGTAAGATCTCAGAATGCCCGAATCGACAAAGCCAATCTGGCGGGAAATCTTTCCAATGGATAAAAATTCTTCACCAGGCTTAAATTTGAGAACCTTGTAAAAACCAATAATGTACTCGATGTCTTTCGTAGACAAAATACCTCCGAAACTTAATGCTGATTTCAAATTCCCCATAATAAAGTGATTACACCAGCTTCAAATCGATCACACTTTTTGCACAGGAAATTATGGCTTCTCTTGCCGGGATTGGATCCCAATTCAAAAGTTTTCTGGCCTTAGAATTATCTGTTTTTCTTTCCACACCCAGTTCAATTAATATGGGTTTAAGGGTTTTTTCAAAATTGGAATACAAACGAACAAAGAAGTCCGGGAGTTTTGCTTTTGGAATTTTCCGGTTGGGATAAGCTTCTTTCAATATCCTGGCTACATCCTTGAATTTCAGGTATTCCGAGACTCCAATAAATCGTTCGTTGACAGCTTCCGGCATCTCCATGGCCCGAATGAGTAAGTCCGCCACAGAACGAACATCGACAATGTCAAAACCAATGTCCGGTAGAGCAGGAGAGCTGCCATCCATGGTCTTGATGACGATATTGGCAGAAGTTCCAAAGTCCTTTTCCAGAACCGGGCCGAGGATGGCTCCCGGGCAAACTACAGAAAGCTCCAACCCCGGATTTTGTCTGATAAAATCCCAGGCCGCTTGTTCGGCTATTGTCTTGCTTCTGAAATAGGGAGTTGTGTCTTTTTTATTTTCAGGATTTGTCCAGTCTGTCTCATCAAATGTTCCATTTCGATGTTCCTTTTCCTTACCATAGACGATTGCAGCCACTGAAGAGGTTAGCACTACTCGTTTTACCTTATTGGTAAATGAGGCTTTGAGAACATTCAATGCGCCTTCCCTGGCCGGGATAATTAACTCATTTTCGTCTTTGGGAAGCTCCCTGGGGAAAGGTGACGCAACATGCTGAACGTAATCAACTCCCTTTGTTAATTCCAGCCAAATTTGTTCATCCGTCAGGTCGGCTTCCGCAAAAGTTAAATTTTGTATTTTATTGGTATGGTTGGTAATGACTTCCTTTATCTCATTGGCCCTATTCATATTGCGAAGTGTACCAATTACCTCATAATTCTTTTCCAGCAATTGAATAGCTGTGTGTGAGCCTAAAAATCCCGTAACACCCGTAAGTAATACTTTACCTTTAATTTCCATAGTCAAAATTTCGATTTTTCATTTGCAAAGTAAAGATGATTGTAACTAACATGACTTACCATTTGTTAAGAAATAACCTGAAAGTCATGACGTTTTTGACGAGCCAATCCTTAACAGTATTTGAACAAATAGAATATTTGGCATTAATTCATCAGTCAGGCTTTCTTTTTTTAAATTTTTTCGGTTTGATTTTTTTGAGAATGAACTTTGTAATCCTACTGTTTTTGGGGTAACTCCGTTTTTTTGTCATGTTGTTGAAAATAAGCGCAACAATGAAAAGGATCAATGCGCCTGATAAAACAGGGGACATGACATATAAATAACCAAGTGATTTTATTTTTTCGGTGCCAATGACAGCGATTAAAGCAGTTGCACCACCTGGTGGATGAAGCGTTTTGGAATATTGCATGGCAATGATTGCAAATGAAACAGCCAGGGGAGCAGCAAGCCAAATGTGGCCGGGCAGGATTTTATAAATTGTAACGCCTATTATTGCAGAAATAACATGTCCGCCTATTAAATTTCTCGGTTGGGAAAATGGGCTATCTATTATTCCGTAAATTAAAACACAGGATGCCCCAAAAGATCCAATAAGAAACACATTTTCAATTCTTGGTAGGAACAATGATTGCGTGAATGCAATAAGCCCGATCCCGAAAAACGCTCCTAAAAATGACCAGGCATTTTCCTGAAAGTCTACTAATGTTTCTTTGTATATGATGTACTTCGAGATCCTGATGGACCTTTTTATCCTTTTTTTAACCATCCTCGTAGATGTTGCTTTTGACCGCTTTTTAATTGAGCGATGATGATGTTAGATCAAAAATAAAACAGGGATGGAATAAGAAAGTGTGTGCATTGAATACCAGTAATTAAGTAAGCTATCTGCTAAAATGTAAATAGCCCATACAAAAATGGTTGCTTTCAAGGCATGTTTGCCTTGTTGTCCAAATGTTCCTAATCCAATAAAACCTGCGGCCGCAAAAGTAATACAAAATATGTCAATGGATAAGGTTTTTAAGAATCTTAATTATTGTATTCCAGAGTTCGGACTTCTCTTAATTGATGAAAATTTTTCATACCACTGCTACAAAATTGATATTCTTTGCTACATCATTGATAGACCTGCCAGGCTTTTTACCCGTTCCTATGCGATATCAATCAAATAAATTTAACAACAATGAAAACATTCAAATTAATTATCGCATTTGTGGTACTGATAGGTGTCGTACCAATGGTTGCTAACGGAGCTTCTGACAAAGACGGAGATTTTCGTAATGAATCTGCCCAAATCTTAAATTTTAAAGATTTTCAGGATCGAATCATGTATCCGGAGAGTTTAATGCAGCGTCACATCGAGGGACAAGTCCGCATAAAAATGAGAGTTGACGAATATGGCAATGTAACAGACTATTGGATTTTGGAATCGTCCAGTCCACTATTGGCAAAATCTTGCATTTCTCAAATCAAGTACCTTGAGATCTTTCCTGCCATAGACGAGAATGGTCATGCCAGGCCATCCTATGTTGTGCTGCCTTTTACATTTAAATTGAATAGAAATTAGCAGGTAAATTATGGGGAGACCTGTGTCACATTGGTCTCCCTTTTACAATTGCTTAGAAATCCAATAGTTCATCAATTCTTTCAAATTGATATCCTTTGTTCTTCAATTCCTCAATCAGGACTTCCAGATGAAGGTAAAATTTATCCGTTCGTTCTGGAGCTGTTCCGATGTGATTAAGCAAAATAAAACCATTCAATCCGTTTGCGCTTTCTTTTTCATAATCCATAATACTTTGGAATATGGCTTTGTTGCTCCTGTAGTTTGGCATGTCAGGCGTAGTATAATCTGCATGTGACAAAGTACCATGGGTAAAATTGATCAGTTGAAGATCCAGTGATTTGGTCCAGAGACTGATGGAATCATTGTACCATTCATAAGGAGGAAGGAAAAAACGTGCATTTTGCTTTTCGATACCAAACCGACCCATCTCCTGATAGTTGTTTTCAAGATCCTGAACAAACCCCTCATATGTCACCAGCAGGCTATCGCGATCTTCCCAATCACAGTATAACAGGTGTTTGTCGGAATGCGCTCCTAAATAATGATCATTTGATGCCAGCGATTGGATCAACAATTCAAACCGGGGGTTTCGGTAAAAATTTCCTGTGAAAAAGAAGGAGCCAGGCACTTGTTGCCGGTCAAGTACATCGAGAATGTGTTGACCACCATCGCCAAATTCATCTCCTGTAAATACGAGAGCCAGTTTTTTAGCACTTGTGTCGCCCCGAATAATAGCACCTGATTCGCATTCAAAATAAGTGCATGGATCATCCTGCTCGTTTGGCTGTGAGAATGCTACTTTATTGTTGCTCAGGTGGGAAAAGCAGAAAATGACAGATATCCACAGGAGGATTGTTTGCCAATCCAACCGGGTCATCTTGAATTCTGAATTGTAGCCATGGCTAAATTTATTGATATTGATTAATAATTACGAGTGAATTGTCAATACTAAGAGTAGGTTTGGTAAAATGTTGATAACTAATATAGTTCATGTTTATAATTTTTTTTGTCAATGAGATGTTTACTAACAATTACTATCTGTTTTTTTGTTTTTGGACAGAACATTCAATTGGAGAATGTTTACGATCTAGAATTTTACTTTTCACCTGAAATTGAAAATTGGTATACCCGGAATTATCAGAAAAACATTAAATCTCAGATTTGGATACTCTCAGATATATATGATTCCCCAAATTCAGCTTCTATAAAAATTGGTGAGTTAATTACCTATTATGAACCTCAGGAAAATAACTATATCCTTCAATTTCGGAGAGATAGTTTAACCGTAGCAAAAGAAATCAGACACATTGGAGATTGGGGATATGGCATTCATATGAATGTGATTGATAAAACAAAAGAATTTGCCCGACTGCCAGATGCCTATTTTGACCAAGAGTCGTGGCTAGGAATTAAAAAAGGTGAAAAATCCATTGGACTAAACGCAGATGTAATTTCTTATGTCAATCAGATTGTTGTTTTACCAAAAATGAAAGCAATGGATTTGAATAGTAAAACAATTGTTGAAATCAATCGTGGAAGGTATTTTGTCGAAAAACGTCAAACCGGAGAGTTCATCATTCGAGAAGAAATACCGTCAGATATGCCATGTGGATTAGAAGAAATTGAAAAGATTGATTTACAAACTCTTCCTCGATATAAGATCAAATTGGATGATTTACTGGGCTCTGATGGTGACATTAGAATTGATGTTGCATACAAAAAAGGGTGCTAATTGGATAGCCAATTCAATCAAAATCCCTTATTCCCATTTTCATAACATCATTAAATACCATAGATTTGCGCGTCAAAAACGAACGATACTACAAATGAATAAGCTATTAATTATTGGGTGTGCGATTTTAGTGCTTTCCTGCACACCATCCACGAAAGAACAAAGCCACCAACCTGATGAATCCAATTCCAAAATCCAGGAATACCTTTCGCAATACAAACCCTATCCGATGGACTTTGACGCCAGTGGTTACGATGAAACGGATAAACTGATCCTTCAGAAACTTGTAGAAGCATCTATGTACATTGATACCATTTACTGGTTGCAGACTTCTAAATATGGCATGCACCTGAGAGACAGCCTGGAGCAAGTAAAAGACAATCCGGAGGTTGCGGATTTATTAACGCTCGTCAAGCGAAATGGAGGACCGTTTGAACTGCTCAACCACTATGAAACTTTTATTGGCAACAAGGAATACTATGCGGGAGAGGAATTGTACCCACGGGGCATGACCGCTGAGCAGTTTGATGCATATGTTGAGCAATTGCCGGAGGATGAGAAAGCTGAGTTCATGTATCCATACACGGTTATTCGTGAAGATGGTAATGGTGGATATAAAGCTGTCCGCTATCATGAAGAATATGCCGAATACATTAAACCAATCGTGAAGTTGCTGAAGGAAGTAGCCGATCTGACTGATAATGAGTCCTTTGCCAAATACCTTCGGTTAAAAGCCGAGGCGTTGACCACTGACAATTACTACGACGCGGATGTTGCCTGGATTGATATGGAAGACAGCAAGTTTGACATCGTTTTTGGTCCATACGAAACCTATTCGGATGGTATTAAAGGAGTGAAAGCCAAATATGAAAGCTATATCGAGATCATCGATCAGGAAGCATCAAAGGATCTGGAAAAATATACAGCTTACCTGCCTGAAATGGAAAATAACCTTCCGATTCCGGATGAGTACAAATCAGATGCTTCCGGACTGACGGCAAAGTTTGTGGTGGTGAATGATATCATCCGGAAAGGTGAAGGCGCTATCGGCTACCAGGCAGTAGCTACCAATCTACCAAACGATCCTGCTGTCCATGCATCAAAAGGAACGAAAAAGACCTTCTGGAAAAACATGTTTATTGCCAGGTTTAATGGGATCATCGTTCCGGTCAGCGAGGTGTTGATTGAAGAAGAGCAGCTTCCTTATTTATCTGATGAAGGGTTTTTCCAGTTTGTGCTGATGCATGAGATCTGCCATGCGATCGGGCCGAGAACGGTTAAGACCGGTCCCAATAAAGGAATGGCAGCCAATGCTTCTATCGGACCAAATTACAACCCATTGGAAGAAGCCAAAGCAGATATCGTTGGCTTGTATTCCCTGGACTACCTGATGGATAAAGGTGTTGTCGACAGCACGCGTAGAAAGGAATTTTATGTGTCTTACCTGGGAAGCATGTTCCGTTCCATTCGCTTTGGGCTGAATGAAGCCCACGGGAAGGCAGCAGCTATATCGCTGAGTTATCTTTTAGAGAACGGAGGAATTCTATACAATTCAGAAACGGGAAAATGGTCGATCGATTTTGAAAATTTCGATGAGGGAATTAAAAATCTCTCGGCCGAAATGCTGATTCTGGAGGGTGACGGTGATGCTGCAAAAGTCCAGGAATTTTTTAACAAATGGACGGAAGAGACTCCTGCCTTGGCTGATGCGATGGAAAAAACTTCTGATCTTCCTATAGATGTTTTGCCGATCCGGTCGATCAAATGGGAGTGAGATACCATTCCGTTTTAGCAGGGTTTGCGGAGCGACCCTGCGAAATATGATCCACAAAAATCAGGATAATTGCGGGGTCTCTTGCGAAGGCCCCGCTTAGACAATTTCCCCCAAATAGCCTAAAATCTTGCTGTCAAGGTAAGTCCACCGGGGAATGGTGACACCTGCCAGGACATGCTTTTATCTTTTGGTTTTCGGTATTTATTGCTTTCCAGTCTTTCCATTGCCGTATTCGCACAAAAGTAGGCCAGTCCACTGCCAAAGGCGATATCGGTAAACCAATGCTTGTCTTTATACATTCGGCTGATGGCAGTTATTGCTGCCCCGCTATAGAAGATAACTTTTAGAACCGGGCTTTTTACCCTGCTGGCTAGGACCATGCTCGTGGAAAAGGCCACCGTCATGTGTCCGGAAGGGAAGGAATGATAGGCTCCCTCATTGGAAAATGGTTCGAAACTAAAGGGCCCTTCTTCGGTATCAGGCCTGGCACGCCCGACTGCTGTTTTCATGAAAGTCTGGATTGCAGCGCTTGATAAGAATGACAGGCCAAGCATAAGACCTGTGTCTTTAGCCCATTCGTCTTTTATGACAAATCCTACCAGGTAAAAACCACCGGCTGCTATAAATGCGCTATACGGTTTGCCAAGGTGGTAGCCAACACGTTCCATTTCATCCAGGAATTTAGAATCTTGTTTTACCCAAAAGTCTCGGATGGGTTCATCAGCCAGCGAAAGCAGCGCCGTTCCTGCCACAACCCCACCGAAAGTCAGCCAGTCTTTTCCATCCCATCGCACAGGTGAACTGAATGTATAAAGAAGACCGTCCGCAAATCGAACGACATCATTGCGTCTAACCAGGCTAGAATCTGATTGTGCATAACAAAAGGCGGGCACGCAGACAATCAAGAATAAAAAATTCCTCATTCGACGAAAATAAGGAAATGTGAGGAATGTGTTACTAAAATGTTATCAATCTTTCAGGCTTTATTTTATTAATTTATATCAGACAATAATAAGATTCGTCTATCTGCTTCATGATTAGAATACATTAGTAAAATCTGCAAAATATTTAGCCCTTTTTTCAGCGAATGTTTCTTCTCCGGCAGACGAATTTCCCTTGAAATTTCTTAAATTGATACATGATCAAAAAAGTAATAATCGGGATTATTGGCCTTTTTATCATCCTGGCTGTCCTGGCGCTGAGGCCTGTTCCAATCATTGCAGAAGACGAAGCCATAGCTGAAACCGGAATCGTTTCCACCATATTTGAAGGCGGAGAAAATGACGTTATTTTCAAGCTCAGTAATAGTGAGCGCCTGTTTTACATCAATCGCGGACTCGAGCAAAATCTTTCCCTGGAAGATCTCCGATATGAATTGATCGGGAAGGAAGTCGTCTTTAAGTATCCCGACTATTGGACACCCCTTGACTGGAATAAACGCGTCAGGCATTTGTCGAAAGTCGAAGTGGGTGAGGAGGTTATCTACAGCGAATTACTGCCTTCCAAATCCAAATAAGTATTTAACCTGGGTTCGATAAAAAACCTTAATAAAAACACCATTTATTTCCGCCAGCTGGCGGATTAGGGGCGGATCATCTTTAGAAACATGTTTTTATTAAGGTTTTTGTTGGATGTTTTTTACTTGAAATGAATTTTTTTGTGGACCCACCTCTGTATCTCCTCCCAGGTGGAGAATTAAGGACATTTCAAGCAAAAAACTAATTTTCTTTTATCGAATTGAGGTTTTTAAATACTTTTCCTGAAATAAATTCATGAAATAAATTCCCACTAATCTTTGTGAATTGAACATTTGTTGTATATTTGTACTATACAACTATTACAATAATAAAATAGTTCAATGATAAATTTCATTTTAGATCCAAAAGCAGGAGTGCCATTTTACCGGCAGATCATCGACCAGATCAAGTTTGGCATTGCGTCCGGAAAATTAAAAGTAGGCGAGCAGTTGCCGACTGTGCGGGCATTGGCGGTGGAATTGGAAGTAAACCTCAACACGATCGCAAAGGCTTACAGGGAGCTGGAAATTCAAAATATCCTGGAGACTCAGCAAGGCACAGGGACTTTTATCAACCAGTATGAAATTCATCTTTCCGAAGAAGAAAAAGAAAATAAACTGAAAGACATATGCCATGAATTTACCACGATTGCTCACAGCTATGGATTTACAGTAGCTGACCTTATCTCTCACCTTAAAAAACAAAATTAATATGAAAAGTCATGCCGTTACCAAGGGGCTGTTCAACGCCATTTCATTTACCGTTTTACTTGTGCTTTTAGGCGCGTCAATTGCTTTATTCAGTTTTGATTTGATTGGCGGGCCGCTTTTTGTCGCGCTCCTTTTGATCTCCATACTGATTTCTTCTTCCATTCATATCGCCGATCAATGGGAAAAAGCAGTGGTCTTACGGATGGGTAGCTATCGCGGATTGAGAGGTCCGGGCCTGTTTTTTATCGTTCCCATCTTGGACAGGATCGACAAATACATTGATCAGCGCATCCGGGTGACGGACTTTGTGGCAGAGCGGACGTTGACGAAAGACACCGTTCCCGTGAATGTCGATGCGGTCGTGTATTGGATGGTTTGGGATGTGGCGAAAGCCGCCCTCGAAGTGCAGGATTATGAGACAGCCATTTCATTTATTGCCCAAACGGGGTTGAGGGATATCATTGGCAAGCATGAGTTGTCCGACCTTCTGCAGGACAGGGATAAATTGGCAGACGATTTACAAAAGGTGCTTGACAGCAACACGAATCCCTGGGGAATTACCTGCCAGACCGTGGGAATAAAAGACATTGTGATCCCACAGGCTTTGGCCGATGCGATGAGTAAGCAAGCACAGGCGGAAAGGGAACGACGGGCAAGGGTGATTTTAGGAACAGCGGAAACGGAAATAGCGGAAAAGTTTGCCAAAGCCAGCGAGCAGTATCGCGACAATCCCGTGGCGCTCCACCTTCGCGGCATGAACATGCTTTTCGAAGGCCTGAAAGAAAAAGGCTCGATGGTTATTGTCCCAAGTTCTGCGCTGGACTCCATGAACCTCGGCGCGATGGGCGGTTTGGTTTCCCTGTCAAAAACGAATGAGCCAAATGCAATGCACGATAAAAAGCAGGGTGGTGGACGAAAGGAAGAGGATCAAGGTGAATAGATGGCAATGAAGTGTTTTAAAACTTATTTTTAGGAGTAGATTTTTTGAGATTACAAATTAATTGGTGGGTGTTTGTGATAACCAGTACAGGAGAAAGGAATTAGTCCTCATCTGGAAACACATATCCTATGAGTTTAAAAATTCCATTGGATACATTAAATTAGGCCATATTAAAATGGGTATAAACCCTATAGGGTTTAGCCGTACGTTGTAGGGCATTCAAAAGACAATAATTACGAACCCAAAGTCAAAATATAGTGAACAACTTTTAAGGACAATTCAAATACAGAATGACCTTGTAAATGACTTCGAGTTGTTTGATCCAAAAACTAAAGAAGCCATAATTAATCAAGGAATTTATTGGAATGAAAGGCTTAACAGCGAACAGTTCACATTAACTCAAATGAAATCCATTGCAAATGACATATTAACATTATGGAATGAGACTATTGGAATTGCTACCGAAATGTTTTGGACTGAACTGAAAAAGAACAACATTGATTTTGAACGAAAAGATGAACTAAACTTTGCTTTAAAAAAGGGACGATTCAGACGTGTTGACGTTGGAATGAGTGCAAAAAAAGATTGGTCAATTATAAAAGACTTTGACTCTATAAAAGACAGATTTTCACAAGACGAGATTGAAAAGATTTCAAATATCATTGACTGTGACGAGAAGACAAGATTTGAAATTTTAAAAAAGTGTTTAAGAAAAAAAGAAATTCCGCAAACCAAATATCTGAAATTTGGAGAGTGTATGGCTTATATGAGTAATTGTGGGCTATGGGAGAAATATTTTGCCAAAGCCGAAGTAGAGGATTTATACGACCTCTGGAAAAGTTTTAAGAGTAATTAAAAATTAGAAAACGCCCTACAACACGCTGTATATTTCATGGCTGGGTTGTGGTTTTCGAGGCTTTGGTTCTTCGTAAAAACCCCGTCAATCTTGCAGATTGACTCTGTGGTAAACCGAAAATCACTACATTTAAGTCAGCCACGAAAACATACAGTAATCGTTGTGGGGCATAAAACAATTACTTTGAAATACATTGCATTCATTTTTGTTTCAACTTTTTATTCATTGAACTGCTTCTCTCAAATTCAAGAGGCTGATTTTTATGAGAAAGCCTATATATACTTGAATGATTCTATTCTTAAAAATGACTTCACTACTGCCTCGAAATTAGCTCAGGCTTGTAATGAGTGCTGTCTAACAGGAATTGCTTTAAAATTCAAACCTGAGCTTCAGGTAGCAAATAAGTTTATTCAGAATAACCATGGATTTCCATATAATGATTTTGCTATTAAAAAATACGACTTATCTGATGATTGCTTGAGGTCATTGCGTATGGGAGTCAGGGATTGCGAGTTGGCAAATCAAGTGCTTGACTCATTGGATAGATTTTGGTTGGATTATAAAATGAAAAGTGACGACGAAATCAGGTTCGCCCTTGAAAATTTACTATCTGACACTAAGGACGGTTATCAAGTCTTTTTCTCCGATATTTACCGAAGTACTTTAGCAGCTGAACTTAAGGAATTTTGTCTCCCATTTGATGAAGGAATGTGGATGGGTGCTTCAACCTTGTTTTTCTTTGTTTTTGACGAAAATGGAGAAATTAAACAAGTATATTCAGGTAGAACGATTTACTATAATTAAAAAATACGCCCCACAACATTTTGAAAAAAACATGCCTGTTTTCCAGCGCTTTTTAGTTCTAGAAGTCCACTGCAACTTGACCGTTATATTTGCTCATCGTCTCGGGGATGCAGTTAAGACGATCAAAGCCAAATCAAAACTTATCGCCGGATTGCAGAATCGAAGTTTTGTCCAGACTTCCGTCAATGTAAATACGTGCTCTTTCTCAGAGTTATCCGCAGGAAACTGAGGGAGGGTAGTTTGGCCATAATATTGGCTTAAATTGACATAGTTACCAAAATTTGGTACTTTTGAGAAAAAAGAAAATGAGTAAAAACACATCAATTGCGTTAGGAGATCATTTTGAAAATTTTATATCCCAAATCCTAAAAACGGGTAGGTTTAACTCAACGAGTGAAGTAATTAGGGCAGGGCTAAGGTTATTGGAAGAGCAAGAGGAGAAAAAACAGGCTTTATCTAAAGCATTAATTGAAGGTGAAGAAAGTGGTTTCGTAAAAGACTTTGATCCGGATCTTTTACTTAAACAATTACATTCAAAGCATAATGGCTGATGAGTTATAAGATTTCAGCAAAAGCTCAGGAGGACTTAATTAATATTTGGGAATTCACTTTTGAAAATGGTCATCGGAACAAGCCGACAGGTATTACAATTTAATCATACAAAAGATAAAGGAGATTAGCCAAAATCCGGATTTAGGAAAAAATTATGAATACTTTCGACAAGGATATTGGGGAATAAATATAAAGTCACACATTATATTTTATAGAATTCGATCTTCTGATGAAATCGAAGTGATTAGAATTCTTCATAAAAGAATGGATATTCAAGGTAGACTTAATGAATAATCCCTTCACGTTACAATTTTAAAAAAAACATGGCGAAAAGAATCCATGGTCGAGCTCTAAAAGTCTTAAGAACGGAACAAGTCCGCCCACTCAATCAAGGCAGGTTGTTTAATTTTAACTGATGGAAGATCTTGATAAAAAGCATCTTCTGATCGTAAGAAAATCCTAAGTGTAGCGGTATACGCATTCAATCCCAAACTAAATAATTAGTTTGGATGTTAGGATTTATGAAACTAATGTTTTAGTTTCGAACTAATTATTTAGTTTGATAAAAAATACAGATTGATATATGAAAGCATTGACGAAGGCTGAAGAAGAAATAATGCAGGTTCTGTGGAAGCTGGAATCGGCTTTTGTAAAAGACATTATTGCTGAATTGCCCGATCCAAAACCTGCCTATAACACTGTATCTACCATCGTCCGGATCCTTAAACAAAAGGGGTTTGTCGGGCACGAGGGGCACGGTCAGTCGCACAAGTATCATCCTATTATTACCAAAGAGGATTATACAAAGTCGTTCATGCAAGGGTTCGTCAAAAAGTACTTTAGCGGATCCTACCGACAAATGGTTTCATTTTTTACCAAAGAGGATAACCTTAGTCTGGCTGAATTGGAGGACCTTCTTCGTGAACTAAAATCCAAAAAGCCATGATCAATTACCTGACAGAACTTGCAGTAATCCATTTGGCTTTGATGCTGGGGTATTGGCTATTACTAAGGAACGAGCAACAGTTTGCCAAAATGAGATTTTTTATCATCGGATCGACGTTGTTGGCGCTGATCATTCCGTTGATCAAACTTCCAAAATTATTCATACAAGCAAAGACCCAAATTGATCGATTGCCAATAGAAGTTTTACCAGAAGATGTCAATTCATCTATCCCAGAGATGAATACTTCAATTTGGAGTATTGACCACTTGATCTGGTTTTATGTTATCATTAGCTCATTGTTTCTCATTAGATTTTTAAAAGGGTTGTTCTTCCTGATCCATTTGAAACGGAATAGCTTCCGTGAGAAATTTGATTGTTATAGCATTCAAAAAGTTGGGGAAATAAATGGCAGCTTCACTTTTTTCAATTGGATTTTCCTGAGTGATCAAATTGAAAAAAATGAGGATTATCACATGATCCTACAGCATGAAAAAGCACACGTTTCCCTTGGTCATTCGTACGATTTGATGTTTTTCGAGTTATTTAAAATATGCTTTTGGTGGCTCCCGACCACATGGTTTATCAACGAAGAAATTAGAAATATTCACGAATATGAGGCAGATGCTTATGTACTTAAGTCATTCAATGCCGACCAATATTCGTCAATACTGATCAGCTCAACTTTAAAGTCAAATGGACTGGGCCTGGCCAGCTCTTTTCATGAAGGATTAATTCAAAAACGATTAAAAGCTATGAAAAGACAAACAAAAAAAGTGAGTCCCATTAAATTGGGAACATTGATGGCACTGTTTTCCATCTTGTTCCTTGTATTTGCATGTACGGAAGAGCCCGGCCAAAGCGTGAAAAGTGGCGGGCAAAGTGGCTTGATTGAGTCCAAAACAGATGGTGAAATTTATACCATTGTTGAGGAATGGGCGCAATATCCCGGTGGAATGGACGCATTATATGAGTTCGTATCAAATGAAATTGGATACCCTAAAGAAGCGAGAATTAGCGGAGTTGAGGGACAGATATGGGTGCAATTTGTAGTAGAAAAAGATGGTTCCCTTTCGAATGTTCAGACCGTCAAAGGGATTGGTGCGGGTTGTGACGAAGAAGGTGAAAGGGTGTTGCAAAGCGCTGCCTCTTTTATACCTGCGAGTCAACGAGGCAAGCAGGTTAGGGTTCAGATGGTGATGCCTATTGTTTTCAAAATCGATAAAGACAGGACTAATCCGGACAGCAGCCCACAAGGTATCATTATTGTCAATGAGGTTCAGCACCTGCACAATAACCTGAAAGTAGAAGCAGACTTTGTCAACGGAGAATGGTCAGGTACGATCTACGATGAAGCAGGAGGTGGGTTGCCAGGCGCAAACATCGTCATATCCGGTGGTGCTACCGGAACTGTATCTGATTTGGACGGCTCGTTTAAACTGAAAGCCAATGAGTCCGAAAATATCATTGTAAGTTTTGTGGGATATCAAAGCGTCAAATTAGAAGCTGAATGAATTCCACAAAAAGATAGAAATGTAAATTCCTTTTTAAGCAGGGTCTGCATCTTGACCCTGCGAATTTTTTGCCGTTAATAGCAAATTCTGTGACACTGGCCTTCACTTTGTCCAAAATTAAACTTATCCGTTGTGCTAACTAATAGTTTATTTTCATTAAAAAATAGGATGAAAACACCACTATTCCCCTCCATTTGGAGGGGTGAAGGGGTGGGTTACGATTAAAAAAAATGTTTTCATCCGATTTTTCAGGACGTGATGATTAACTTGAAATAGGTTTTGTCTAAAAGCCCACCTCTAACTCCTCCAGGGAGGAGAATAATGGCCTATTTCAGGTTAATAATCCTAAAAGTAATTAGCAGAATGGGTTAAACTTGGTGAATTTTATCAGATGGCAAAATTGCTAAACTAAAAATTTTTACCTTCAGGCAACCAATCATCAATTCCATAGGTTCTGTGAACGAATGCTAATTGAAAACCGTGAAAGAATTGATACTAAATGAAGAAGATCTCGTTGACAAATGCCTGAAAGGTGACCGCCATGCCCAGGAGTTTCTTTTCAATAGTCACTATCAGGATCTTTATCTCATTTCCATGCGCTACCTCAGCGATCATCACGATGCCGAGGACGCCATCATTCAGTCTTTCACAAGGGTTTTTAAGAGTTTGAAAAGATTCACTTACCAGGGGCAGGGAAGTTTGGGCAAATGGATCCGGACCATTCTGATCAATGAATCCATCCGGTTATTGAAGAAAAAGCGGCTCCTGCAATTCAGTGATGATGTCAGACAGCTTGATACGCACGATCATGAAGCAAATGGTTTGCAAAACATGCAGGCATCGGATATCATCAGAATGATCGAGAAACTTCCAACAGGCTACCGAACGGTATTTAATTTATATGTCGTGGAAGGATATGCTCACAAGGAGATCGCTCAAATGCTGGGGATAAGTGAAAGCACATCGAAAACACAGCTGAAAAAAGCCCGACACCAATTAATGGATCAGTTAAATAATGAAAAAGGATATGGAACCATTTGATATAGATAAGCTCATTCAAAAGAAATTACAAGAGGGGACTGACCTGCACCAACACGAAGCTAAAAAGGCCAAACCATTTGTCTGGGCAGCCATTCAAAACCAGGTTAACAGGAAGAAATCACCGACCTGGTTTCACCTGGCAGCAGCTGTTATCATTTTATTTCTCCTGTTTTCCTTTGTCTTGTTCCAGGTTCAGAACAACCATCAAAAAGAGTTGCATGTGATTGCTGAGAAGATGGATCAATTGGAAAGCACCTATCAGTCGCAAGCGTCCTTGTTGAACGCGAAGAATTCACAGGTCGATCAGTTGGAAGCGGAATTGAAGAATGTGCAAAGTCAGTTTGCAGGACTAGCTGCAGATGGAACAAGCTCCCATAAAGAAACCTTTGTTTACCGAACCGACACGGTTTACATCAAGCAGGTCGAGTACCAGACCGTATATTCGGAACCTAAAGATCAGGAAGAAACCATGCCCGCGCCGTTAAAGGAGACACCATTGGTGGCGGTGTCTGTTCCTCAGCAGCAAAACGACCGGTCAGATGTGATTTTTCCGGGAAATCCTGAGCTGAATAATGAAAAAAAGCCGGAATCGATCGAGTTTAAATTTAGCTCATTCGCTTCCAGAAGGAATTAATTCACCTAACATATAGAACTATTGTAAAAAGTAATAAATGAAATTACCATGAAAAAAGTATGTCCCGTTTTACCGGAATTAGAATCAAGAAAATCGTCTATTAACCAATTAAATATCGCTTTTACGAGACTCTCACGCCCTTTTTTCCTGCACTCAGGTTTTGGAAAAGGGCTCAGAGTGACGTATGGGAGGTTTTTTATGAAGGCATTTTTTGTTTTTACTTTGGTCTTTACCATTTCCCTTTTTCCAATCTTTGCTTTTGGACAATTCATCGGAGACACCGTCATTGTCTATGTTGAAAACCGGGTGGAGATGAAAATATCCATTTCCGATTATGACAAGCTGCGATCCTCCAACGATGTAATGGAAGCTGTAAACGAATTTTCAAAATTGCTGGCGGAAGTCACAAGTGATCCTGATGCTCCGGAGGTAGTGAAATACACACCCGGGGGTGAGTTGACCATCGAACCCGGCAATCCAAAAACGATTTACCTGATGAGCAATGGAAAACTAACAGATACCGGATTCAGGGACCTGGCAATAATTGAGGATGAAAGCGTGCTGATTGAGTTGACAACCACCAACCTGGCCAATATTTCGGAACTTCCTTTGGGAGATTGCCTGGGGAAAGTCATCACCCTTCTTCCTGCAAAAAGGAGCTGGTCACGAAACCTTTATTATGAATGTGTAGATGGAAACGTTCGTGAGTTGGGAGAACGTCACAAACATAACCGATTGGATTTTCTGGAGCTGAATGTCGGGGCAGGAGCGGGGTTGGTGAAGGGTAATTGGGTGCCCGATCTATCGCTGGGCATTGGTATCGGTTTCAATAAAAAGGGCTTGACGCGATTTCCCTATATTTCATCCAACATGATGTTTGATTTTTCTGCTGAAAATGAAACTAACATTAACACATTCCTGAATATTGGGTACGCCTGGAATCCCAATAAGAAAGCTGATAAAAACGAGTTATTGGGGTTTGAGCTGGGCTACCTCGTTTCACGTCAAGGGGAATTATTCGGGGAGAATACCTTCCGGATCGCCGCCAACTGGTCGCCTCTGAAAGGAGTGTACGTAAGTCCACAGCTTTATATTTCCGATAATTTTGACACAGCATTTCCCGGGATCCGAATAGGATTTGGGTTTTGACTGGATCGAAGGACGTCTGACGGTTGAAAAGTTAAAGTCACAATGAAGCATTGATTTCTCAACCGTCTGACGTCTTGTATTTCCATTTTAATTGCTACAAGATATATCACACCCCTTCTGGGTTTTGAAGTTTGGGATTGGGATTTTTTATAATAATGACATCCCTTCGGGATTGGTTTGGGGCATTTTGGTGCTGACAAGTTGATATTGAAAAGCTTTTCTTTAATTAAGAATGATTTTGAAATAGAGTTATAATCACATTTTGATCACTTTTGATTACTTTAAATCTTATTATTTTAATTGTTGAAATAACAAATAGAGATTTACAATGGATATAAGTGATAACTTTTCAATGGATGATCTTGATGGTATATTCTGGAAAGAGATCGATTTAAGTGAATTACCGGAATCGAAACTTACCAATGAGCATTCAGTTATCATCGAATTCAATGAAGGTTTGGATGGCCTCGAAGAAATTCATGAACTTGAGAAAAAACTTCGTGATAAGTTGGAGGGTTCTGATAAAGGATGGTGGGATGGCCATGAATTGGGGATGGATACACCGGAAGGCATGATTTTTCTTTACGGGAAAAATGCAGAAGAACTTTTTAAAGAAGTCAAACCAATTCTCGAGATGTCCCCACTTATGAAAGGGGCGATTGCCTATCTAAGTTTTGGTCCACCCAGCCAAGATACGCCGGTGATAGAGGTTGAACTTGATGTCCAAGTTTGATCCTGATAAATTCATCAATGCTTTATTTTAATTCCTTAAGAGCGATTGCTTTTGTTATTTCGAGCCTTATAAATTTTATATCACCCCTATGGGGTTTTGAAATTTGGGATTGTGATTTTTTATCATAATTCCATCCCTTCGGGATTACATATTTCTGTAGAAATATCACTTAAAAGATTTTCAGGATTGGTTTTTTAAATTCAAAAAATTTCACATAACGAAGTGGAATAAAAATCCCGAAGGGATGATATTTTTCTAGCAAACAAGAAAATCAAAATAAAACCCTGAAAGGGTGATATAAATTCCCTCCAGGATTTGGTATCAAGCTGAGCCAGCTTATCGTCATTTTTACCTCGAAAATCCCCGCTGGAATAATAAATTTTAAAAAGCAAAAAATTGTTGTGACCAAAGGGGCAAATACTTCGTCTCTAAAGCAAAAGCTTTTATCTTTATTCTATCAACTGCAAATGTATTCAACGATGAAAAACCCTTCCAAACCCTACTTGTGGATTATCTATCTCTGCATTTTTCTTACCTACACAAATTGCCATGCACAATCAAACGTTGCTATTCCTGATGAATGGCTAATATTAGGCCCCATTCCTGTTTCATCCGGCCAGGAAGGATATGTCAATGAGGAAAAACAAATGGAGGCCTTTAACACCAATTACCTCGACCCGGCTGTTCTTGAAAAAGTAAAAGAAGGACAAGACATAACCATTGATGGGAAAAGTTATTTCTGGAAAAAGGAAAAAGCCAATGGAGACATTGTAAACGTTGATGCCATCTACGATTCTGTTGATTTTGCATCCGCTTATGGATGGGTGGAATTTAAATCAGATAAGGATCAGGACGTTTTGCTGGGTGTGGGGAGTGACGATGGCATAAAGATTTGGTTAAATGGAGAACTGGCCCACGAAAATTGGGTTCCCCGAGGCGTCAATCTCGATGATGACCTTGTACCAGTATCGTTAAAAAAGGGCACCAACAGATTGCTTCTAAAAGTTCAGGATATGAGCATGGGTTGGGGATTTGCCTGTCGCATATTTTTGCAGGAGGATTATCCTGATAAACTGGTCGAAGCTGCCGGTGAGGGAGAAATGGAAATGGTGAACTTGCTGCTATCAAGGGGAGTGGATATCAATGCTGAAAATGCAGTAGGCCTGACTGCGCTTAACCTCGCAAAAATCCAGGGAAGGGAGGATATCGTTGACCAATTAATTGAAAAAGGGGCTGATCCGGCGATCCCTATTCCTCCAAAAGAACAGATGGCTGACTATTATTTTCAGGATATGATTGGAAAGAATGAACCTGGTGCTGCAATATTGGTTACAAAGGATGGCCAGGTCATTTATAAAAAGGGGTTTGGCTTGGCAAACATTGAGGAGGGTATTCCGATCACACCGGAAACAGAATTTCGAATCGGCTCCATTACCAAGCAATTTACCGCTGCAGCGATCCTGAAATTGGTGGAAGATGAAAAGATCGACCTGGATGATCCATTATCCAAATTCATTCCCGATTATCCAAGAGGAGAGGAAGTAACCATTCATCATTTACTGACACATACATCCGGCATTAAGAGCTATACAGACAAGATGAATTTTCAGGAAGATATTGAGTTGACCAAGCCGATTTCCAGTGAAGAAGACCATATCGAAAGTTTCAAATATGACACCTTCAATTTTGATCCCGGCACTTCCTGGTCTTACAATAATTCGGGATATTTTTTGCTCGGATACATCATTGGACAGGTTTCCGGAAAGTCCTATGGTGATTATTTACATGAACAATATTTCAAGCCCATTGGAATGGATCATACCGGATTGCACCATCTGGATGTAAAACTTGATCATGAAGCAACCGGTTATGGATTCGAGGATGGTAAGGCTTCCGTGGCGCCCAATTGGGAAATGACCTGGGCTGGGGGCGCCGGCGCTATGTATTCGACCGTAGATGATCTCTTCAAATGGAATGAGGCATTATTCAATGGAAAAGTATTGAATGACGAAAGCCTAAAGGTAGCTTTTACCCCGGTGGTTTTGAACAATGGCAAAGAAGCGATGCCTAAATATGGATACGGATGGATGATAGGTGAATTACGAGGTTGGGAGGATATTTCACATGGAGGCGGATTACCGGGATTTATTACATTTTTGACAAGATTTCCGGAACATAATGTAACCGTGGCTATTCTGACGAATGCTGCTCCTCAAAATAAAATGAATCCGCAACAGGCATCATATGATCTTACTGAGATCTTTTTCTGGGAAGACATGGATAAGCTTCCAACAAAAATTGTGGATGAAAATGCCGATGTTACAGCATATAAAGATTATGTGGGACGGTATGAGTATATGCAAGGTATGATTCTTACCGTATCGACAGAAGATAAACATTTATATGCACAATTGACTGGACAGCAAAGATTTGAGATTTTTCCTGAAGGTAATGATAAGTTTTTCTGGAAAGTGGTAGATGCTCAGGTAGAATTTGTCAGGGATGAAGCGGGGAAAGTTACTCATGTGGTCCACACACAGGGAGGCCAGTCATTTGAAGCTCCTCTGATTGAGGAAGAAGAGCCCGTTGTCATCAATTCCGATATTTTAGATCATTATGTGGGAATTTACGATCTCAACGGCAGGAATGTCAATGTAACGAAAGAAAATGACCAACTATGGGTACAGGTAACAGGTCAGCCAAAATTTCACTTGCTACCACGATCAGAATCGGAGTTTTTCCTCAAAGAAGTTGTGGCGAGCTTTACATTCGTAAAAAATGGCAGTGGCGAGTATGACAAAATTATTTTGGTTCAGGGTGGAAATACGCTGGATTTGATGAGGAAGGAATGAAACCACCCTTATTTTCTTAGTTCGATATTGACATGATAAGATTCCTCGCTTATGAATATAGAGTTCCTTGTAAAAGATTGGTTTGACAAATGGGAAAAAGGGGATTTTCATCGTTTGCCCATTTCAGAAAATTTCAGGCACACCAGTCCATTCGGAACGATCGATGGCAAAATAAAATATCTGAACCTGGTAGAGGAAAACAAGGACAAATTCCTTGGCTATCAATTCATTCTTCACGATGCAATTTATGAAAACGACAAAGCTTGTGTGCGGTACACTGCAGTGCAGGGTGATTTCAGGTTGGATGTGAGTGAATGGTACTATGCAAAAGACAACTTGATTGAGGAAATTATCGCTTATTACCATATCGGAGAAATTCGGGAAGAAAGGAAGCTGGAAGGCCAGGATGATTGAAAATACAATTGTATTAAAAATGTATCAACTATGCACTACATCCTTTTTTACAAAGTTGTAGACAATTTTATCGAAAAGCGGGCGATGTACCGCGATGATCATTTAAAACTTGTCAGAGAAGCCCATACGCAGGGAAACCTTGTCATGGCGGGGGCTTTGGCGGAACCTGCCAACGAAGCTGTACTTGTTTTCAAGGGCGACACCCCAAAAATTGCTGAAGACTTTGCACTCAGTGATCCTTATGTGAAAAATGGATTGATTACAAATTGGGAGATCAGGCCATGGAATGTGGTTGTTGGAGGAGCCTAAATTCAGGTTTTTTGTCATTCTAATCCGTTTCGAATCACACATTAAAAATGAGTGGATCAAAAAGTGAAAAAGATTAATCCAAAGCACATTTTTAAAGTTGATTGCTTACCTTAAGGGTCAATTTAAAAGTTGAATTTTTAGACCTGAAAAACATATGAGATTTCAAGCCATTCTTTTTCTATTGATTAGTACGATTCTTTTCAGTCCGGTTTTCGCTCAAACGGCTGATAATGAATATAATAACCGATCCTTCTTACTCCGGGATGAGGGTTTGTCCCAGCTTAGCTATGTCAGCCTGAGTGAACCAGAAAGCAACTGGCATCAAGCTGTTCCGAAAGGCAGGGACTTACAACTGGTAGGAAAGGGAAGGGTCCTGATCGGTACAGAGTCTGGCTATGAAGAGAGGATGATCAGCACAGGGGAGAAGGTTTCTGAACAGACATCCTTTCCCGGAACAATCGCTGCAAGAAAGTTGAAGAATGGCAATATCCTTTTGGTTGGAGCAGACTGGCAGGACGAAAAAGGAATTGTTTTACTTGAGATAAATGATAATGGAACCATTAAAAATAGAATAGTTTACCCGGATTATAATTACGCGCGGTTAGTTCGTGAAACGTCGGAAAATACATTTATCATCACTTCCAATGACATCGTTTTTGAAGGAAGCAAAGATGGAAAAATCCTGTGGAAAGCAAACGTCGAGTCAGAGCGTGCTCCCCATGCCTGGCAGGGTTTGCGGCTGGCCAATGGCAGCACCATCCTGGCGAGCGGATACGGTGGGTCTGTTCAGCAGTTTGATTTGGAAGGAAATTTATATCGGAAAATTACCGGGCCGGATGAGGTAAATCCCAATTTTTATTCAGGCATGCAAATCCTTTCAAACGGCAACATTGTTATTGCCAACTGGCAGGGACATGGGCCTGACCGGGGTGAAAGCGGTAAGCAATTACTCGAATATTCACCGGATGGTGAGCTGGTCTGGTCCTGGCAGCAAGATCCCGAACAATTTTCTTCCCTTCAGGGAGTGATCGTCCTCGATGGTTTAGATACCGACCTGCTGCATGTGGAAGATGAAAACGGTGTATTGAATCCGATTGAATAAATTCCAAGACCCAAAAATTCACCTTCCACATGTTAAAACTAAGGTTCACCCTCAATTTGTTCGCCATCCTAGTTTTGCTTTCATCCGTGGCATACGCCCAGGAAGCCACGAAGGAGCACAAAGATTCACTCAATTCAATCGTTCAGAAATATTATGATTTAAACGTCAAGGTATTTCAAGCCAATTCCACTGTTGACGATATCGATCATGTTTTTGATCTGTTTACTGAAGATTTTACCTATGTTCATCCAAAATATGGTGGCACCTATTCGCGTCAGGACCTTTATGATGGTTATGTACGCAACCAGCAAAATGGAGCCTACAATGGCAGTATCACAGGAATTAAAATTGACAATCAGATAACTGGTTTGAATGCTGTAGTAACAGAAAAAAGGTTTATTGAAAGAACAGAAATCGGTGCAAAAGAAGGCAATCCGGAAATGACCCTTTTTGAATTTAAAGAAGGCAAAATATCAAGGATTTATGAATATTGGTGATCTGTGAAGAGACTTCCTAAAACTTAACATGAGAGAGGGTTATAAAAAGTATTAATCGTAAGATATGAAAATTTGCCTTGCTCAAATTGAACCCTTCAGAAGTGATATTGAAAAGAATCTTTCCAGGCATAAAAAAATGATCGAAATGGCTGACGATAATGACTGGGATATGATCATTTTTCCCGAATTATCATTGACCGGTTACGAACCATCCACGGCAAAAGATTTGGCGATTCAAAAGAATGATAGCAGGCTTGATGATTTCCAGCAAATAAGCAATGCAAGGAATGTTTTAATTGGGGTGGGCGCTCCTACAAAATGTCAGGCAGGCATTTGCATTAGCATGATTATTTTTCAACCAAATCAGGCCAGGCAGATCTATTCCAAAAAGTATCTGCATAAGGATGAGGAAGATTTTTTTGTGATTGGAGAGAATCACGACCTCCTAACCATTAAAAATAAAAAATTAGCTTTAGCTATTTGTTACGAATTATCTGTTCCGGAACATTCTGAAAATGCTGTGAAAAATGGAGCTGAGATCTACCTGGCTAGTGTAGCAAAAACTAAAAACGGAGTAGAGAAAGCCTCGGAAACTTTGTCTGAAATTGCCAGGAGATATTCCATGACGGTTTTAATGTCGAATTGTGTTGGTCCTTCCGAAGATGGCATATGCGCTGGGAATTCTGCTGTATGGAATTCCAAAGGTGAAGAGGTTGGGAAATTAGACGACCATAGGGAGGGGTTGCTGATCTTTGATACAGAAACAAATAAAACGAGTTCATTAATTTGAATTGATAAGATTATTTTAAAGGTTAATATCAAATCGATTAATTTGATTGTTTTGAATTCATATTTCGTTTAACTTTCTCTCTGCCATATAGTTAACAATGAAAATTTCACCTAAAACCCAGATTCAAATTAACCAGGTGTTGATCATCACTGTTTTTTGGATAGTTTGTGGTATTTTCTTTTCATTATATAAATGTATCAACTATGATGTTGACTCGTCCACATTCCTTTTCATTGTCCCATTCAATTATACGCTTGGTAAATTTATCTTGGTTAACTCGGTTGGCCCCGCTTTTGGGGGAATAGTTGGAGGAGGATTTCTGACCCTGTATCTAAATGAAAAGTTTAAAAGCCGCAGTTACGGTTTTTTTATCCTTTATAACCTAATGTTTTTCTTCGTATTTATTTTTACCCTTAATACGGTAGTATCTTATTTCTTTTTATACCATGAAAAAATTGTCACAAGCGATAATAGCTTCCGTGAAGCACTTCGCTTACTTGTATTTGACCCCTATGCCATTCGTAATGTTTTCACCTGGTTGATCATTGCTGTTTTTACTCTTCAAAGTTTTAAAATCTATGAAAAGTATGGACATGGAATAATGCTTTCCATGTTTCTTGGAAAATTCCATCGACCACATGAGGTTCAGAGAATTTTTATGTTTCTGGATTTGAGCAATTCTACCTCTCTGGCAGAACGACTTGGCCATGTTCGTTTTTTTGAATTATTACGGGATTTTTATTTTGACATTACGGATCCCATCCTGAATTCCAAGGGGCAGATCTATCAATATGTTGGAGATGAAGTGGTCATTTCCTGGGCTCTGTCTGGCGATCCGCATTGTTTAGATTGTTTTTTCAGGATTGCAGAAGCAATTGATCAACGAAGGCACATTTATCTGGAAAAGTATGGCGTGCAACCCGATTTCAAAGGAGCGATTCATAAGGGAGCAGTGGTCATAGGAGAGATGGGAGTGATCAAGAAGGAAATTGTCTATTCCGGCGATATACTGAATACCACTTCACGGATTGTCGAGCAATGTAAAATTTATCAGCAAAAGTTGATTGCGTCAAGTGACGCATTGGAATTGTTTGAATCTGTCAAACTTAAAACATACCAATTATTGCCTCTTGGCAATATGACATTGAGGGGCAAAAGTCAATCGATTGAATTGTTTGGGGTCGAGAGAGTAACCGAATTAAGCAAATCAGAATTGATCAATGTTTAACTTTTAAGGGCTTACCAGAAAGCAATGGTATTGGCTATTGCCCGAAAATCACTAAATTCGGTATTTATACCTATGTCGATAGGTAGCAAATGATCATAACACTCTTGTTAAAAGGTTCTTTTTTCTAAGCATTTTTAAATGAAGTTTTTTCTCCACCTGTTGAAATGGTTATTTCTATGTCTTTTGGGAATTTTTCTAATCGTTTTTCTTCTGTTGGCTTGTGATCGTGATCGCCATTCTGCAATCTCAGGTGACGTTGAAAAAGGCTCAATTGTACCACAAAAGGAAATTGAACAAGATGTTGACTCCAGTCATTATTATACCCTGTTAGAGGAATTTGGAACAAATAAGAAGCTCGCCGAAGGATTTGAGTGGCAATGTCTGCTGGCCTTATCCCACTACCCTGAATTAAAAGAAACTCCCATCAGCTTTCTGGTAAAACCTGCTTTTCTTCCGCTTGCCTCCCGGCCTGATCCGGTTAGCATATTATTTCCATGGATTGATCGACAATATCTCGTAATCATCAGCAGTGCTTCTGAAGATTTCTTTGAGCCAATCCTTTTGCAGAATACCCCTTTCAATGAACAAATCGGGATTATTGGTCATGAACTTGCGCACACAACCTACTATCTCGATAAAAATTCCTTGCAAATTGTCAAGATCGCATACAACTATCAGTTCGATAATCAATTCAGGATCGAGTTCGAACGCGAGGCTGATAAAATAGCCATTGCCCATGGGTTGGGCTATCAGATGTATGACTTTGCATTTTTTGTTCGCAAGGCATTTGGTGACACGCAGGAGAAAATAGCTTCTGAGGAAGGGAATATGTATCTAAGTCCAAAAGAGATTGCTGCTGAAATGGATAAATATTCATTTTACAGGGAGCCTCTCGATAGTGCGCATACTTACTTTATAAAGTAAAAAACAATCGTCTTTGCATTACACAAAGACGATTGTTTAAAATTGATTAGCTGAAAAATTCTTAAAGAGTCGGTTTTTGAAAATTGCCGGTCATGGTAAATAGATACAATACCCGGGTATTAAAATTAAACCAGTAATTGTCGTTCAATTTGTTCATCTCTTCGGCAAACTTATTTGATAGGGCGGGGGAGCTTGTCATGGCAGATACGGAGAATCCACCTAGAAATGCACTGTTCAGACCATTTGTTCCAATCGCTTCGCCATCGAGCTCATAACCATCCACTAAGTTTGTAGGTCCGACTCCATTTGCCCAGCTCGCAACTTTGGTACACCATGCCTTGGCCTCCGAGTTACCATTCCAAAGATAGTCCAGCGCCATCCTCCATGGAACACGGCAGGCATCGTAGCCAAAATGTCCGGCTCTTCCACCAGGTCCGGGATCGCCATCGGCAGTTTGCCAGTCAGGGACAAGTCCCGTATCCGGATGGGCAGATGCATTTAAAATGATATAACTGTCATCTGCCAGCTCATCCCAGATGACATCTCCTGAAACATCCGCAAAAACCCTGAAAAATGCTGGAGTATAATACTGAATATCGGTCATTTCACATCCTCCCCACGGGTTAATAGAATAGCCTGGGTAAAGAACATTTACAGTTTGACCGTCAACGGTGCATGTTGTCAAAACCGAACTGCTGAGTATCTCAATAATTTCTTTTGCTTCATTCAGGTATGAGTCTCCCCAATGCTGGCTCGCAACAATCAGGGAAAAGGCAACATCGATATCACCATCGGTGGCACTTCCCGGGTCTTCTACTCCGTCACATGTCACCAGCCAGGCCATCATGTTATTCGCTGTAGCGGATTTTTTAGCCTTGTAAAAATTCAATAAACCATCAAATGTATCTTTGTCCTCTGCATAGGCGGAAAGCAACATTCCGAAACCGATTGCTTCTACCCTTGTTTCGCTGGATGGATCTGCAATCATACGATAACCATCGTTACAGGGTCGCATTTGTGAACTTTTGTACCGGTTGTATTCGCTACTTGCTAATGATGAACTGATTGTCGAGGGCAAATATCCATTAGGGTAACCTAATAGCTGGTTTGACAATGTGATATCTTTTCTAACGCTTGTTGATTCCTCTTTTAAAATGGTTCCTGCTACGGAACCGATCACATTGTAATCTCCATTCAATAGTTCCTCTAAAACTGTGAAGTAAACAGTTTTTTCAGTTCCGGTGATTGAAATGTTATTTAAATCAAATTCAGCAATGCCATTTTCATCCGTGAGCTGGCTTTCAATCGCGTGGTCAGGATTGCTTCCATCCGGTTCTGTTGAGGGCTGTTCAAAAACATATACATAAATGTTTTGCTGATTTCCGCCTGAGCCATTTTTAACAGTTATTTCTGCAGATGCTTCGACATTTACGGATGGTTCCTCCTCACCGCTACATCCTGAAAAGTTAATAAATGAAATAAATGATAAGGTAAATACCAATAACTTTTTCATATCCACTTTCGACCATTTAGTAAACTAATTTAAATAGTCAATTTGACAAAAAGGTAACTCGTTTGGACACAATAAATTATTTCGAATAGAAAAAAGTGAAATTAAAATTCGGGTAAATTTTCAAAATTATTTTCAGTGGTATCGTCAGCTTTCGACCTGTAGTACGGGTTCCCGTTTGACGGATGGATCAGCTGCAAATTGGGAAGGATCAAAGCTCCTGCATCTTGCAATAAAATGGTTTCGCTGGTTTTTAATTCCAACCCTGTATTAAACCGGATGTCCGTAATGATGGTGTCTTCCCTGTGAATTGCAACCGGATGCATACATGCAACAGGTATTTTTCCATCTTTTTTGTGCTCAACTAATTCTTCGGTGCTTGACAATACTTTTAAAGGCTCAGGAATCTCGTCGGTACTAGCTCTTTGCAAGACAGTATTGAGGGTCAGGTTTACATCGATACCCTCTGAGGTACGATAGGTAAGGGTTGATAAATTGTCCTGTTGTCTTGACTTACCAATTATGGTTGCATTTTCAGGAGTATACCTCTCTGTTGTATTTATTAAACCTTCTACCGCAAAGCCATTACCATTGATAGAGATCGCATCAAAATCAGTTGTTACCAGAACAGTTCGTTGGTAAAGCGGATCCGGATTGTCAAAGAATATCGGAATAGAAGTAGGTAATGAATCCAGAAAACCAAGATTGAGGCCTTGTCCCTGATCTTTTTCAGTTGCCAGGTGGATGACGTCATTTTTACAGCTGTAGAATTGTGTGAGAGGTTTGCCGTCAATCCTGCTTTGAATTTCTCTGGCTATGACATTCCCAATGATTACTTCTCCTACTTCCAGGACAATGATTCCAATTGCTGCCCCCGCGATAGCTCCACCAATTGGGTTGCCAGTGAACAACCCGATAACGAAACCAATAATGCCACCGACAATTGCTGCTAAAAGATCACCTAATATCCCAAAATCGATGTTGGTGTCTGTCTGTATTTCAAAGGTGAGTTTTCCATTGTCAAGTTTTGGAATCAGGTCTACGATAATGTCAATATTCGGATCCGGAATAATATCTATAACCGGCGAATCAATTTTAGCTTTAGCTTTCAAAATCGCCCGGATCTTGCCATCCGATATGCTCATTGATACTGATTTCCAGTCTCCCTGGTCATTGTCCTTATCAGGAAATGGATGATTGCCATCATCATCGGTTAGCTGGCTGTGCCAGATATCATTGGCAAAACGAGAGAGGGTGGAATCAGCAATGCCCAGTGCTACATGTTTGCCCAATGGCAAAAATGATTGAGCTATCTGGGCATTCCCCCTTGGTAAATGTTGGCCTGAAGGCAATGGATCATCCTCTTGTTTACTGGCCCGTATATCCATATTGGCAAGAATGGCGATGACATTTTCATGTTCATCATTTCCGCGAAGTTTAACGATTTCAGGTGTGCCAGCAAGTCCACTTAATGCGTCAAAGGGAACGCGAGTAGACAGATCGTTTAGGGAAGTGTCCAGGATGAACTCTTTTCCGTCATCACTAAGGGAGATGGAAGCCTGAATGGACAGTGGGAGGATTCCACCAATTGTAATGTCAATGTTAAGATCCCGATCAGGTGGATTAAAAATAATATCTACAAAGTCAATGGTAATGACGGCATCTTCTGAAATGAATGGAATTGAGCCCGGGGGTATGAGTAATCCTCTCTCATGAAGGCCACGCAAAGCAGTTAAAAACCATCCACTGCCGAGTTGAAATTCAATATCAAAATCGCTGGTTATTCGGGTGGTATCTATCATAGTTTTGGTTGTTTAATATTTGATTTAAATTACGTGATTAGCATAAATAATTCTATTAATTAGATAATTAAAGTTTTACTATCATTTGTAAAATCAAAGGGGTATTCTATCCTATTCATGAGTAGATTTTTGGTCTGCTCAAAAGTCAATCCTTTTTAGCGAAGATTATTCATCTAAATTGTCAAAAACAGGTATGAAAAACTTATAACAGAATGATAGCTAGTGTTTTGCAGGAAGGTTTAAATACTGGAAAAATACAATAGAAGTAAATAAGTTTCTCCAGAAAACCGGGAATTATTTTCTAAACTACAGGTCAGGCGCACTGTTTTTTACAAGGATATGAAACACAATCTGAGGAGATTATCCGATTGTGTTTCAATTTATTTGAAAATGTCAGCTCAGAGGTCAATTTTCAGGTATTCCTAATATAGCTTGCAGGGCAGGCTTGGGTTTTCGGTCAACATCATATAGTAGCGGATAGTTGGTCCTGTTTGGCACCGGATAGCCATTTTTCCATGACATCCCATCGTGGACTCCCCAAAGAGTAACGCGGTCGATCTTATCCCTTTTGTCATAAAAAATGGTGAACAACTCTTTGTATCGGTCTGTGAGTTGCTGTTGAATGTCAGCTGGCAATCCATCAGAATAGGGATCCAAAAATTCTTCGAATTCCTCTAATTGAAATTGTGGATGACTCATGACGCTTCCAATGATCTGGCCTTCTTTTGTAAGTGGCAATACATCCACATCCAACTCAGTGATCATAATTTTAACTCCCAGCGAAGCAAAAGAATCAATAGCAGCCTCAATGTATTTATTTTTAGGGAAATTTAGGCCCCAGTGACCCTGGATACCGATACCGTCGATGCGTACACCTTCTTTTTGAAGCATCCGTACCATGCGTACAATTCCGTCACGCTTAGCAGGTCTCCAGGCATTAAAATCGTTGTAATATAGTTCGGCATCCGGAGCGTATTGGCTGGCAAACTGAAAAGCTTTTTTGACAAGTGTGTCACCATTTCCAACTCCATTTACCCAGGTGGTTGGCCGGTAAGATCCATCGTTGTCAATAACTTCGTTCACAACATCCCAGGCGTCGATCCTTCCTGCATAACGTCCGGCAACTGTTTCGATATGACTACGCATTCGTTCGACCTGCTCTTCATGGGAATTTGGCTCACCGTTTTCATTTTTGAAAAACCAATCTGGTGTCTGGTTGTGCCAGACCAGAGTATGACCCACAATAAACATATCGTTTTCCTCCCCAAAGTCTACAAAAGCATCAGCGGGATCAAAGTTGTAAACGCCTGGCTCCGGATTGATGGGGCCAGCTTTCAGGACGTTTTCAGCTGTAATGGTATTGAATTGCTGAAGCACAATTTTCTGAGATTCGTGATCTTCGCCCGAAACAATGGCTTCATTTAGTGCAGTACCAACAAGGAAAGCATCCTTATAAGCTTCTTTTAGTGTTGTTGATATATTCTGTTTTGTTTGATTAGCAGGCTCTTTTGTGCAGCCAAAAATGATAATCAGGCAGATAATTGGGATAATTCTAAGCATTTGACTTTAAGGTTAAGTAAAAAATTGGGTTGAAAAGTTATGAAAATAATTAGAGGAAGGCTAATAGTTTAATTTTGAGAATGTTGAGGAAACAGCCAATGCAGATAATTGAAAAGAATCCTTACCGTTTGAATTTTGTTTTCAAGCTTTAAGAAATCTGTAATCTTTGGTTATGGAGAAATTGGAATTTGATGGAAACCCAGAGATTATTTTTTGATACAATTAGTTTTAAAATATTTTGGTTACATTCCACCAATTTGTGAAGAATTACGTATAAATTTCCACTTGAATTTAAACTGAGTTCAAAATAAATTCTGTAAAAAATCAAAAGAAAACACCAATATTCCCTCCCGATAGCTATCGGGAAGAGGGGTGACGGGGTGTGTAACATTTAAAAACCTGTTTTATTTTGATTTTTCATCCTACAATAATGGTAGATTTATGCTCATGGAAATAAGCCACGGTATTTTTATCTGTTGGGATTAATGAAATTAGACATCGAAATCAGGGACCAACCGGATGATTCAACATGCGGACCCACCTGCCTGCATTCTGTTTATAATTATTATAATTATTCAATTGAATTAGAGGAAGTTATTCAATCGGTCAAAAGAATGGACGATGGAGGAACACTGGCCGTATTGCTTGCACAGGATGCTTTAAAAAGAGGCTTTCATACCAGCCTTTATACTTACAATCTAAAGATATTTGATCCACTATGGACAACCCTTTCTAATGAAGCTTTGATAGAAAAATTAACCAAGCAATTACAATACAAAAAAGGTGTCAAATTTACAGTTGCTTCAAAGGCATACATCGAGTACTTGCGACTTGGTGGAGAATTGTTATTTGATAACCTGACGACTAAATTATTCAAAAAATATTTGGAAAAGGGATACCCTGTGCTAACTGGATTAAGCGCAACATACCTTTACCAGACACCCAGGGAACACTATCCGTCCAATGAGAAATCGATTTATGATGACATACGAGGTGTTCCGTTGGGCCATTTTGTTGTATTGAGTGGGATTAAGGGCAAAAAAGTTTATGTTGCTGATCCATATCGCGGAAATCCGTTTACAAAGGAAAATTATTACAAAGTGGACGCAAACCGTCTGCTCAGCTCTATATTGTTAGGAATCATTACCTATGACGCTAATTTACTGGTGATCAAGCCAAAGAAATGAAAAAGATCGTTGTTGTTACCAATCCAAAAAACTTTCATCTGGATATCAGCGGGGTAGAGGTTATTTCTGAAAAAAACTATCTGACAAGGCCTGAACTAGCCGACCTGAAAAATATCAGGGTCTTTAATCTATGCAATGATTATAAATACCAGACGCGTGGATATTATGTTTCCCTTTTAGCTGAGGCAAGAGGTCATAAGCCCATACCGAGCATCAAGAATATTCAGGATATGAAAGCGCCCACCATGGTAAGGGTGATTTCAGATGAATTGGACCAGCTCATTCAGAAAAATCTGAAAAATATAAAATCTAAGGAATTCATCCTTTCAATATACTTTGGGAAAAATGTTGCCAAGCAGTATGATAGATTGAGCCAGGAATTGTACATGCTTTTCCAGGTACCTTTTCTGAAAGCTAAGTTTATCTTCAACAAGAAGTGGGTGATAAGCAGCTTACGATCCATCACTTTTAGTGAGATTCCAGAATATCACAGGGATTACGTGAGGGAATTTGCAGAGGAATATTTTGGTAAAAAGAGGTTTTCCTCTCCCAAGCCTACCCGTTACTTATATGATTTAGCCATTTTGGTTGATCCTGAAGAAAAATCACCTCCTTCAGACAACAGGTCCTTGTCGAAATTTGAAGAGGCAGCCGAAAAGCTGGGGTTTTATGTGGAGAGAATTACCAGGAAGGATTTTAATCGCCTGGCAGAATTTGATGCTTTGTTTATCCGTACAACGACTTTCGTCAATCATTATTCCTATCGCTTTGCCAGAAAAGCCCAATCGGAAGGAATGGCCGTAATTGATGACCCGGAATCTATCTTGAAATGTACGAATAAGGTCTACCTGACTGAAATACTAAACAATGCCAAGATTGCCATTCCCAAGACGATCATTGTGCATAATGAAAACAAGGATACGTTGTCCGTATCGCTGGGATTTCCATGTGTGTTGAAGCTTCCTGATTCTTCTTTTTCCCAGGGTGTTAAAAAAGTCACGACAAATGATGAGTTGCATGAGCATCTGGGAAAAATGCTGGCCGAATCAGACCTGGTAATTGCCCAGGAATACATTCCCACTGAATACGACTGGCGAATCGGTTTCATTGACGGGGAGCCTCTTTACGCATGCAAATATTTCATGGCGCGGGGCCACTGGCAGATCATCAATTGGGAAAGTAAAAACAAAAGAAATACCTCCGGCAATTCTAAAGGCATACAATTGGAAGATGTGCCCGCCAACGTGATGAAAATCGCTAAAAAGGCTGTAAAACTAATTGGGAATGGACTCTATGGAGTAGATATTAAAGAGATCGATGGGAAAGCCTACATCATTGAAGTCAATGATAACCCCAGCATAGACGCCGGAATTGAGGATGATATTTTAAAGGATGACCTGTACAAAATTATCATGCGATCACTAAAAACCAGAATTGAAGCCAATCTTGAAATGCCCGAATTACAACAATAATCTATGTATCATCTTTTTGAAGTAGCGGGCATTGAGTTGGAGTATATGATTGTGGATAGGAATTCCCTTCACATTCTCCCAATTGCTGACAAAATCATTTTGCCCAGAAGTGAAAATAAATCAGATGTCCTCAATGGTGAAGTAGACTGGTCAAATGAGCTCGTTTCCCATGTCATTGAGATCAAAACCCATGAACCGACCAATAATCTCCATGGCTGGCATAAGGTCTTTCACAGAAATATTATCGAGATCAATGATGAGCTGGAATCGTATCATGCATCCTTATTGCCCACCGGCGCCCATCCGTTGATGGATCCACACAAAGAAACCGTTATCTGGCCACACGAATACAATGAGATCTATGCATTGTATGACAGGATTTTCGGTTGCCAGGGACATGGCTGGTCGAATGTTCAAAGCATGCACATCAATCTGCCATTTGCCGGAGATGAAGAATTTGCCAGGCTTCATGCGGCGATACGGGTTCTTTTGCCGTTTATTCCATCCCTTTGTGCCAGTACCCCCATTCTGGATGGAAGAACTACAGGCTTTTCCGATACAAGACTTGAATATTATCGTAACAATCAGGCGAAAATCCCGATCATTGCGGGAAAGATCATCCCCGAGCAGGCTTTTACCAGAGAATCTTACTTTGAGCAGGTTTTCGATCCGATCATTCGTGAAATTAAGCCTTACGATGATGATGGAATATTGGAATTCAATTTCCTGAATTCGCGTGGAGCGATTAGCCGGTTTGATCGCGGAGCCATAGAAATTCGTCTTATTGATCTCCAGGAAGCGCCGGTTGCTGATCTGGCCATTGCAGAGTTTTTTATTCAATTATTAAAATCACTAGTTGAAGAAAAATGGTCGGATTTGGAATATCAAAAATCACTTCATCAGGATGATTTATATAAAGTTTTGTTGGAAGGAATAAAGAAGGGCGATGGAATGGAGTTGACCTTTCAACCCTTGTTAAAAGCCTTTGGAATTCAGCAATCTAATCTGAAAGCATCAAAATTCTGGGACATTTTGATGGATCAAATTGAGCTACATCCGGACCATCAGCGAGCGATCGAACACATTTTAAAAAATGGCAATCTCTCGACCAGGATTTTAAAGAAGACAGGAACTGAATTCGATAAGCAAAACCTCATTTCCGTTTATAAACAATTGCAAAACTGCCTGTCACTCAATGAGCTTTTCTGATCGACCGGTCAAATGGATCGTCACCTGTGAGCATGGAGGAAACAAGATCCCATTTGATTTTCAGTATTTGTTCAAAGGCAAAAGGGAGGTCCTTAATTCTCATAGAGGAATGGATCTGGGTGTCAAATCAGCTTTTAATCAGTTTAAAATCATTTCGGATTTTTGGATCATCAATCAGGTTTCCAGACTTTTAATCGAATTCAACCGATCTCTGCATCATCCCAAGTTGTATTCTGAATTCAGCAGGGAATTGAGTATAAAAGAGAGGGAAAAGCTGGTGGAGCATTACTATCTTCCCTATCGGAATAGAATTGTTAAGTCAATTGAGGATTTTATTTCGGAGGGTCATCTGGTCGTTCATTTATCCATTCATTCTTTTACACCGGTATTAGATGAAAAGGAACGAAATGCGGACATCGGATTGCTTTATGATCCCGGGAGATCGGATGAAAGGAGGTTTTGCTATGAGTGGAAACGAAGATTTTCTAATGAATTAAGTGGATACAGAACCCGTATGAATTATCCTTACCTGGGAAAAGCGGACGGGTTGACGACCTTTTTGCGGAAGAAATTTGTGAAAGATTATATAGGGGTGGAGGTGGAGCTCAACCAAAAGCATGTCAAAGATTTTGCCCGGATCTCAAGGGTCATGACGGATTGTCTACCCCGGAAGATTTTATGAATTTTTACTTCTCCTCGGAAGTTTTTCAAACATAGCATCTGAGGGGCTTAATTCTTTCCGGACCACAGAGGTATAAGCATGCAGCTGTGAATGGTTTGTCACAAACTAAAAATCCGTTAGATTAGGGAGGCATAACAGATATATTCTATTGGTGGGATATAGTAGGGTGTACTCCATCGGGAGGAACCAATTAATTGAACATTTCGTAACTTAAGCATATGGAAAATCAACTTATAAATAGAATCACGGTTAACCCGGAAATTTGCCACGGGAAACCGACAATTAGGAATAAGCGGTACACAGTGGATTTGATTCTCGACCTTTTGTCCGCCGGATCTACCCATGCCGAAATATTGGAAGATTACCCTAAACTGGAGGAAGAAGATATCCTGGCATGTTTAGCCTACGCAAGGAAAATAACAAAGTACTCAAGCTACACTAAAATTTCAGTATGAAGCTGATTTTGGATGCCCAACTTCCAGTTAAGCTTTGCGAAATACTGAATCAACTTGGTCTGAAATCTATCCATGTAGGTGAACTTCCAAAAGGTGATGAAACACCAGACCTGGAAATAACCAAATTTGCTGATCTTGAAAACCTTATCGTAAGTAACCAAAGATTTTGACTTTTACCACTCGTATATGGCTTTAGGGAGGCCTAAGAAGCTATTCCTAATCGCAACTGGAAACCTGAAAAATAGGCAACTATTTGACTTGATCAGAAACAACGCCCTGATTATCAAGAATGCTTTGAAAAAAAGTAGCTTCGTGGAACTAAGTAACGAAGGTATAATCGAGCATGAATAAGAAGAAAGCACAACAATAAGCCGAATAGCCACGCTGCCGGCCAAAAAAAGCGTCAATGAAGGTCGGCCACAATTCTTGCCTGATCACCGAGGTATTCACATACGTAGCGGTAAATGGTTTGCCACAAACTAAAAATCCGTTAGATTAGGGGGGTAGATAACAGATATAGTCTACCGGTGGAATATACTTGGATGTTGCTTAATTTGATTGCACGAACATAATGAACAATTCACACTGTTGCGAAATGATGGAATATCATTCAACTTTCAACTGCAACCAGCATTTGAATAAATACGAATGCCCTGATGCTTTAATCGACTACAACAAACAATCTACATACTTCTCTATCATTATCCATGACGGAGGAACTTCCGGAATCGAGATTAACTTCTGTCCATGGTGTGGAACTGAACTAAAGAAGCCAAATGCAAGTCAACGATAATGTAACCCTGATTGCTTTCTTAGGAACCTTAACACCTGAAGAATCCGTGAATTCGACCGAGAACTATTGGAAACTAATTGGACAAGGAGGACAGGTAATCGAACTAGCAGAGGAACGTGTACTTGTGAAATTCCAATGCAACATCGATTCTTTTGAACTCGAAAATCACAATCCAGTGAATGATAGCTTGTGGATACTTCGAACTGACTTGCAGATTGTATAAAAACTAAGCCCGTCAACTAAGCTGCAATTATGTTAGGTAGAGCCTGCCCGCCTGTGGCGGGACTTCGGCTCAACAATTTGTTCCATGAATAACTCCCCTACTTTTTGAAGCATAAGGATTTAAAATAATAGTCATTTAATCCTGATGCCTCCGGGTTTTTATACACCCGGAGTAGTTTCTTGTTTTAAACCTAACCATAATTATTTCGACTGGATCTTTTGAATGATCGGGTTAAATGCCTTCGATGCCACCAAAACCTTGTCGCCAATGGAAAACTGATGGATTTCTTTTTCTTCGGAAACCACTTTTACCATGCTGTTGCCAATTAAAACGGTGACGACATAAATGACATCTTCCTTTTCTATTCGAATGATCTCCCCGGTAAACTGAAATTTACCGCTGATGTGCTTGTTGGAAAATACTTCGGAAGGCGTTCCCTGATTTGTGATCTTTCCATTATCCAAAACAATCACTTTGTCAGCCATTTTAAAGATCTCCCCGACATCGTGACTGACCAGAAAGGTCGTGAGATTGTATTTTTTATGAACCGTTAAAATATAATCCTGAAGCTTCGACCGCATGACATGATCAAGTGCGGAAAGTGGCTCGTCCAGCATCAATATTTCGGGTTTGCTTGCGATGGCCCTTGCCAATGCTACTCGTTGCTTTTGCCCGCCTGAAAGAGTTTCCGGCTTTTTATTCAGCAATTCTCCAAGGTTGAAAAGATCAAATAGATCTGTGATCTCTTTTTTGTTTTGCCGGTTTTTCGCCGCAAATTCGATGTTCTTCTGAACGGTCATGTTTGGAAACAACGCATAATCCTGAAAAACAAACCCAATTTTTCTCTTTTGAGGGGATAAATTGATCCCTTTCCTGTTATCAAACCAGGTTTGCTGATTTACAATGATTTTTCCGGTTTCGGGCATTAACAATCCGGCGAAAATTCGAAGTAATGAAGTTTTGCCAGCGCCGGATTCTCCAAAAATTGTGATGAGTTGTCCTTGGGGAAATTCACCTTGTAAATCAAGGAGCATTTCCCCTCCGGGGGCATCCAGTTTTTTTTGAACATTAAATTGTATCATTCCCAAAATCGCTTTAAAAATCCTCCATTGATGGTATAGACAGCAAAAAGAATGACAAATGTCACCGCAAAAAGGATCATGGAATACGAGTTGGCGATGTCATAATTTAAAGACTCCACTTCATCGTAGATGGCGATGGATGCAACCCGTGTTTGACCTGGGATGCTGCCTCCAATCATCAAGACTACTCCAAATTCACCGACAGTGTGTGCAAATGCAAGTACGATTCCCGTAATCAGGGAAGGCTTGATATTTGGGAGTAAGACTTGAAATAGGGTAGAAGTCCTGGATTTTCCCATCAGGTAGGATGCCTCCTTTAGCGAAGTTGAAAGATTCGATAATCCCGACTGGATGGGATGAACCATAAAAGGCAGGCTGTAAATTACTGAGGCCAAGACCAATCCTTCAAAAGAAAAAACAAGTCGAAGGCCAAAGGTATGATCCAGCCAATTTCCGAAAGCATTGGATGGGCTGAAGGCAACCAACAAATAAAAGCCCAAAACAGTAGGAGGGAGTACAAGGGGCATACTCACGATCGTTTCGATGACAGGTTTGACGGTTGACCTAGTATAAGCAAGCCAATAGGAAATCGGGATAGAAATAATGATCAGGATCACGGTCGTGATAAAAGCAAGTTGAAAGGTCAATATGATCGGATCCCAAATCACAATTCTGATAGCATTATTTCATTTGTTTTGATCATGGCAACTACCTTGTCATCAACTTTGAGATCAAGGTTTCTGATAGCGTTTGTGGTAATAATAGAAACGATCTCATTATTTTGAAAATCCAGGTCAATCCGGCTGAGCAGCTTTCCTTCTTCTATGTTTTTTATGGTACATGGAACCTGGTTTTGCATGCTTATTTGTTGGATTTTTCCTTTCCCGATGACAACCTCCGTTTCTTTAAACAGCACATTGATGGTATTTCCGGTTTTCAAATAATCCACGGATTGGGGAGTTTCTATTACGATCGACTTAAAAGTAACATCCTTAACTGATATGCTGATCAGAGATAAATGCCCCTCTGTATTGATACTCGTTATTTTACCTCTAAGCGTATTCATTCTTCGATAGTCGTGGAATAGCCATATTTTCCCAGTATTTTTTTAGATTCACTTGAAAGCAGAAAATTATAAAATTTTATGGCTTTTTCACTGTTCTCGTTTTGAATGACTACAACACCCTGTGAAATAGGAGTATATAAGACAGAACTTATTTCCACCCATTGTCCAGTGGTTTTTAGTTCAGGTGACAAGACGGTAGATTTTGATGTGAAGCCAATATCCGCGGTTTCGGATAGCACAAATTGGTTGACCTGGGAGATGCTTTCGCCATAAACTATTTTGTTCTCCACTTCTTCCATTGCTCCCATTTGATCGAGGACTTCCATGGCGGCTACACCATAGGGAGCCGTTTTGGGATTCGCTATCGCAATGTGACGAACATTCTCACCTTTTAAAAGTTCACTGTTTAATTCCACTCCCTCTTTCAATGACCACATGACCAGTCTGCCATATGCATAAATTTGAGGTTTGTTTGCAGCAAAACCGGCTTTTTCAATTTCCTCGGGGTATTTTATATCTGCTGAGATAAAAACATCATATGGGGCACCGGCCTGTATTTGAGCTGTCAATTTTCCGGATGAGCTGATAATCTTATTGCATTTTATGCCGGTTTCTTTTGTAAATGCAGGCAGTATTTCTTCCATGGCAAACTGAACATTCGCCGCACAGGCAATGGTGAGGTTATCATTCTTTTTGGAATGGCACGCTGAAAGGATGGATGAGAAAATGAACAGGTAAAAAATAATCAGGTACTTCATATCTCTAAATATCAGAAAAATTTTGAAAGAAAGAGGAGCCAAAAGCTGAAAGGAAGTAAGCGGTGAACAGTGATCAGTGATCTGTCAAAGACATCCTGTTTACCGTTCACCGCTTACTGGTCACTTTTTAAAGCCCAATGTCCAAATGTCATCAGACAATTGCTTCTTCCTTACTTCTGACAGCTTCCTGTTCAAGATTGATCAGCCATTTTTCGGGAATGACTTTGTCATAGACTTCCGGGAAGGCTTTGTCAGCGTGGTATTTAGTTCGAACTTTCCGATACAGGTTGTGGTCGAACATTTCTTCAAACTCTATTCTTGTCATAAAAATATCTGCATAAAGCATTTGGAAACCATTTTTATCCCTTACGAATTCTTCCAGCTTCCTGGATGTTTCAATTCCATTCCACTTGCTCTGCTTCACCGATGGAGGAATGCCGTAAATCCCCAGATCGACAAATATTTGCTCTTTCTGACCATTGGTTTTTGGTATAAAACCCGAATTGGACTCCTTGTTTCTGATCTTAACCGGACAAACCCATAATGGATAAATTTCAAAATGTTTGTCAATAAAATTAAGTCCTTCCTCCATATCGCTGATGGGGATGATGATATCCTGGGCGACTCTATTCTGAAGTGACCGCTTTCTAAGCTCTTTGGTCATGGTATATTTCATCAGTGAGACTTTTGGAGCCCCCATCCATGCAAACAGCCATCTGTACCATGCTTTGTTGGCGAAGGGGATAAGGTCTTTTAATTGGAAGAATATGGAAGAAGTGTGACGATGAAAATAATGGCGTAGCGGAATATATTCTACCTGTTCGCCTTTCTCAAGGAATGATTCCACATATGTGTAGAACCATTGCTTATGCCAGCGATTGATCGGATTGATATTTTTACCGTCAGACGGTTTATTGGCAAATTCACCGATCATGATAACAGCTGTTTCAGGAGAATAAACCAAGGCTTCCAGAAAGTCCGGAGGAAGGTCTGAGTCAGTAAGCTCTTGCATGGTTTTGTTAAATTCCTGTCTGGTATGGGTTGGGATATACCGGAGTTTCATATAGTCCTTCACCTTTACAATTTCGAGTTCGACAGATACAAGAAATCCCAGCGTGCCGTGTGACATGGGTAAGGAATGAAACAGATCAGGATGCGTATCACGAGTAGCGTTTATGATTTGCCCGTCCGCTGTTACAATTTCATAAGATTTTATTGTTTCAAAAAGAAAGCCATACCGATGGGAGCTCGTCTCAATGCCAATTCCCATGCATAATCCACCTACGGTCAAATCGTCCATTTCGACTTGTACGGCCAGTGCATAACCTTTTGGGAGTAAATAATGGGTAATATCTCCCATGGTGACCAGTGGTTCAACCCGAAGGCTTTGATTCGTTTCGTCAATTTCGAGAATATTTTTCAGGTTAATTGGGATCTGTGCGCAGTCTTCTTTGTAGGTCGCTTTCCTGATGGACATGGTTTTCCATGGAGATCTGGCGGTACACATCAATTGACCTGAATCATGGGCTTTTTTAACCAGGTTACTGATATGTCTGACTTCCCTTTCGTGGAACTTATTAGTTGACTGGAAATTTCTGAAAATCCAGCTTCTGAAATCTTCGATTTTCTGGTAGATAAAGCTAAACGGAACGGCGAAGAGGAAGATCACCCAACCTCTATGCCTGGTAAGGAAATTCTGAACGTACTTACCCATGGTTGTAACATATTATTTCAACCTGAATTTGTACAATAATTTTTGATTCTCAAATGAATAATCCAGGGAATCTGAAGAATTTTTCAAGATTTGCTACCAATCAAATCTTGCCCTGATATTAAAATATCTGGCAGAAAGTGTGTTGGGGACAGCGAAATAATTTCCCGAAATATCCTGGATCCATGAATAGGAGATTACGTTGGCATTGTTTGTCAGGTTAAGGACCTCCAAACCAAACGTTAGGCGATTTTCATTTTTGAAATAGAATTCTTTTGAAAAACCAATGTCAACACGTTGATATTTTTCTCCACGAAAGTAAGTGGACCGGTTTGCCTGGGGTGGATAAAAGGGCAGGGGAGTGTTGTAAAAGAAGGTCAGGTTAACTTTGTAGGACGGAAGGTTAGGAATGTGGTCCTGGAAGAAAAAGGCTACATTCATTCGCTGATCCGTCGGCCTGGGCACATAACCCACTTCATCATTCAACAGATCTTCTTTTGTTTGAAGAAAACCCAGACTAAACCACGATTGATCACCAGCAATAAATTCTCCGCTAATTCTAAAATCCAAACCCGCCGCGTAGGCATTTGCAATATTTTCTCCATAATATCTGATCTTCACATTGTCGATATCATAAGGATTGACGTTCCAGAGCTTTTTATAATACGCCTCTCCGGTCAATTTGAATTGCCGGCCCCAAAAGATCAATTCATAATCAAATCCTGCAATAGCATGGAATGAGGACTGCGCTTTGACATCTTTATTGAGCCTGCCATCTTTTGTCTTGAATTCCCTGAAAAAAGGAGGCTGGTGATACAATCCTGTCGCTAGCCTATAAACAATGTCCCTTCCACGAGAAGGTTTCCAGGAAAAAGAAAGCCGCGGATTGACCAGCACCTGGTCAGTTATATCATGAAAATGAAATCGAACTCCGTAATTCAAGTTGTGTCGTGGAGAGATTTGCCAATCATGTTGTCCGTAAGCAAATAAAAGGTTGGAAGGAAGCTCATTGTCGCTTTCAATCTGTTCAGTTACAGTGACATAACCCGCTGAATCGTTCAGGAAGAATTCGTTATTTTTGTCCTTGAAATACTGGTACGTGTAGCCGATACCAAAGCTTAAATGATTAGCTGAATTGATCTCGATTTCTGTTTTATTTTCTACGGTTGTGCCTGCCACATCGAAAAAATTTCTTCCACTTCTGTAATTGGCCCCGATCCCCCGGTTTACCAGACATTCATCAAAGTTTTCCTGGTTTCTATCACTTTGCACGACACACAACCTGTAAAACCCTTCGATGTCATAATATTCCCTTTCGACAGAGTAATAGCCTGAAAATATTGTTCTGTTGGTGATTCGCTGCCACTGTTTTTGGAAGTAAATGCCTGATTGCATCGTTCGATAAGTAAGTTTTTCTCTTCCGTCAAACGCAACGAAAAGTCGTAGGGGCAATTCAAAAGTTCCGAAGTCCACTTCCTCACTCGTAGGGATCACTTCGTAATTATTGATGGCATAAGAAAACAATAGTCCAAATTCATTGGATTCATTGATTTTATAATTGAGTATTCCCTGGATGTCTGTAAAGTTGGGAAGATATTCACCTTTTACTTCGAGCGTGTTGAGCAGGTATTTTGAGTTTTTGTGCCTGACGCCAATGGCATAAGATGCATTATTTGATAGTTGACCTTCCATGTGTGCAGAACCACCAAGCAAGCTTATATCAACGCTTCCATCCGCTTTTTTTGGCTTTTTGTATCGGATATCCAAAACAGAAGCCATCTTATCGCCATACTGACTTCCCCATCCGCCGGCATAAAATTGAATATTTTCGACCAGGTCCGGATTGACAAAGCTCAAACCTTCCTGCTGTCCTGATCGAACAAGGTTAGGACGGTAAATGGGAATGTCGTTGACAAGAACAAGGTTTTCGTCAAAATTTCCGCCTCGGACATTGTAGGAGGAAGAAAGCTCACTGGTCGTAACCACACCCGGTAGTGTAATGAGAACGCTGCTGAAATCATTGAAAGGTGATACAACTTCCCTGGAATTGACGGGGTCAAATGAGTAAGTTGATGCACTCTTACGATCCTCTCGTAACTGATTCCCCGAAATTTCAATCTGGTCAAGCAATTGGTCAATCGCGTGTAAAACAATATTGACCTCATCCCTTTCGCTTGTATTCAAAATTGAAATGGTGTCGCTTTTGAACCCGATATGACTAAAGAGAACTTGAATATTTTCTTTTTCCTGAAAAAGAAGAAGGTATTCACCTTTATCGTTTGTTGCAGTTCCTTTATTCGAATTTAAAATGCTCACACTGGCACCCTCGAGAGGATTTCCAATCGAATCTTTTACAGTACCATGGATTGAAGATATTTGTGCCTGAAGTTGAACAGAACACAGTAGCAAAAAAAATATAGTGTAAAAAGTATGGCTAAATCGCATGCTGAATGGCGATCTCTTTCAGATTTTTTATTGTGTCAACTGGATTTTCAGATTCGAATATAAAGCTACCCACAACCAGGGCGTTAACTCCTGTTTCAACCAATTTTCCCGCATTTTCCGTACTTACACCACCATCAACCTCAATTAGGATATCCAGACCATTTGTATACAAATATTCCCTTAGCTGCTTGACCCGGTCGTATGTGACAGGCATGAATTTTTGCCCACCAAATCCTGGATTGATGCACATGACCAATACCATGTCGACAAATTCCAGGTATGGATATAGCTTTTCAATAGGGGTTCCCGGATTGATGGAAACACCACGTTTGCATCCCAGGTTACCAATCTCAATCAGGGTTGATTTCAGATCGTGATCTGCCTCAATATGAACGGTAATGCTATCCGAGCCAGCTTTTCGGAATGCCTCGATGTACTTGTCGGGTTTCTGGATCATAAGGTGAGTGTCCAGAAATTTGTTGGTTAGTTTGCGAACCGTTTCAACAACGGGGATACCAAAGGAAATGTTTGGGACGAAAATGCCGTCCATGACATCTAGGTGGATCCAGTCAGCCTGGCTTTCAGATAGCATTTGGATTTCATCAGCCAGATGTCCGTAATCGGCATTTAATATAGATGGCGCTAATATGGTCATCAGAGTAGAATCAGTTTTACCAGTTTTCTTTTATCCGTTTTTGGAACAACAAATTCCACCAGGTAGTAGCCCTGTCGCATATCAGAAACATCGATCTCAAGGTCATTGGTCACGCTGAAAACTTCCTGCTCAATGCTGCGAAGGATTCTTCCCTGAAAGTCGGCAAAATTAACAGTTACTTTCCCAATTTCAAGAAAACCTGATGAAGCCACGAAAATTTTTGATCCGTCCACCGGATTGGGATAAACAATGAACGTTTCATCTGTCTTTTCTTCTACATCTAGCGCTTTGTTGTATGCATCGACGAAATTAGGGATGCCATAGCCCAAAACCGTGTCCGGATTTAAACTATTGGAAGCAGTCGATCTTAATAATTCCATAACCTCGAAACTGCTCAATTCCGGTAAGGCCTGCCAGAATCCTGCAGCCAAACCTGCTATCAGAGGAGTTGAAAAAGATGTTCCGCTTGATGTTCCTACCAATTCTCCTTTTACCACTTTTACATTTGTTCCCAGGGCGCAAAGATCCGGTTTGATCCTTCCGTCTGCTGTGGGGCCAAATGAGCTAAATCCCGATCTTTCCAGATCCATTCCTACAGCGCCTATTGCCAATACGGAGTCTGCATCAGAAGGAGCATTGAGGTATTTCCATGATTTATTACCATCATTTCCAACACTCGTCGCAACGATCATCCCTTTTTCAGAAGCGATTTTTGCGGCATTTGTCACAACAGTTGTCTGACCATCGAGGTCCTCATAAGTGTAGCTCATGTTCGGATCATCAAAAGTAGTGTACGCTAACGAAGAATTGATAACATCAACACCAAGACTATCCGCCAGTTCAGCAGCGGCCAGCCAATAATATTCTTCAACCCTGAACTCAGTAGAGACATTTTCTGTTACACAAAGCACAAAGTCGGCATCGTAAACCACTCCCACATATTCATTTTCCTTGTATGCTGACATGACCGAAAATGAATTGGAACCATGTGTATCATATTGATAGACATTATCACTCTTTCCTACAAAATCTCGTGTAAAAACAATTTGATCATTTTCATATAGATGGTCGAAGAATGAGGATTCATTTACTTCATCAAATCCTGAATCAAAAATGGCGACCAGCATACCTTCTCCTGAATATCCCATTTCATGCATTTTGTCGACCTGGATCATTCTGTTTTGATGTGCATTGGATTCTATGGTGGATTTTATTCTTCGTTTATTTCTTTTTCTCCCTGATTTCTTACTGCCGAATTTTGTGGCCGAAATTCTTCCACTTGACGGAGTCGTAACATTTTGTGCTACCAGGTCAATACTTTTTATATAACTTTCATTTTCAATCTGGTTTAGTGTGGCTTCCTCTGCTTCAACTAATACAGAATTCATCCATTTGGAAGTATGGAGAATATTCACATCAAAGGTCCTAAGAGAGTTCAGGTAAGTATCACTCACTGGAAGGTCTTGTTCCAGAATGGGTATATTCAATCTTGCTTTGCGCTCTAATGCTCTTGGGCTTAGAAAATTTTCCGGCTGATTCACATTGTAAAGCGTACCAACTTTGTCCTTGAGAGTTATATTATAAATTTTTGATTGTGCAAAACTGACATTAGCAACAAAAACAAGTCCCAGTAAAAAATGTCTACTCCACCCCATATTCTATCAATTCCTGTTTGTAATCCAATCCTGTTTCTATTATGTCCTGCCCAATGCAATCTGCATCTGCGCAAAAATTCAATAACGTGTATTCCTTATGTAATAGTCCGATTCCATCTGCAAAAATTTCCTTTCTGATATTCCTGAATAATAGATTGTCAGTTGTTTCTTCCTGGACGACCGTAACACTCCTTACTTCTGTCGAATCAAATATTTTGTAAGGTTCATAAACATCGATCATCTGATATTCATCAAAATTGTTGAATGAAGAGGTATCCGCAAAAAGGGCATTTCCATCCCACGTTTTTTCTTCTTCCAGAGGAAAAGAAAGCTTGATGTACGGATTGTTACCCTCTGTTACAATGACATTATAACTGTTCTTTCGAACTGTCCAAACCGAGTCTATTTTCCAATCTCCCTGTACATTTTCTCGTTTAAACCTTTCCAATTTGTATGAATTGCCTCCTTCCAGATTTTCAAATTCTTCCGAAAATACTTCTTTCAATTGATATTTGATAGTATCAGGCGGGACATTAAAGTTGTATTGAATGGCATTCACATCATAGACCCGGTAAAAACCGGTATCAACCGGATAATAATTCAATCCCAGATCTGACAAATCCCTTTCCGTTTCTTCACTTTGACAGCCAAGAAATACCAAAGGGATAATCAGAAATTTAAGATTTGACCAGCTCATGTTGTCTGAAACTTGAATGAATCCAACCTCCGCCGATTACATCATCTCCTTCGTAAAAAACAGCTGCCTGCCCAGGTGCAATAGCGTGAACACCCTTTCCGAAAAATACTTTCATAGTTTCTCCGGCCTGTTCGATGACGGCAGGTGTCCCTGAATCGTTGTACCGAACTTTAGTAACTGTATCCAGTCTTTGGCCCTTAATATCAGAATATTTCCCCATGATCAATTGTTTCACGTACATGCCATCTCTGGCCAGTTCGTCAAAGGTTCCCAATACAACCTGGTTGAGATCTTTACGAATTTCGGTGACGTAAACAGGATAACCCAGGGTAATTCCAAGTCCCTTTCTTTGTCCAACAGTGTAGAAAGGATATCCTTCGTGAGTACCGACAACCGTGCCGTCTTCCAGCACAAATTCTCCCCCTTTAACTTCATCTTCCAATCCATCTACACGTCTTTTCAGGAAGCCACGGTAGTCATTATCCGGAACAAAGCAAATCTCATAGGATTCGGATTTATCAACCAATTCATAAAATCCTCTTTCTTTGGCCATTTCACGAATTTCATTTTTGGTCAGATCACCCAAAGGTAATATCGTTCTGCTAAGGCTTTGTTGCGAAACACCCCACAAAGCATAAGACTGGTCTTTGCTCAAATCGACTCCTCTGGAAATAATGTAACGACCATTTTCCTCCCTCACTTTAGCATAGTGCCCTGTGGCAATAAAATCGCAATTCAATTTATCGGCCCTGCGGAGCAGTGCATCCCACTTGATGTGCGTGTTGCAAAGCACGCAGGGATTTGGGGTCCTTCCAGCAATGTATTCGTCGGTGAAGTGATTGATCACATAATCGCCAAATTCTTCTCGGATATCCAAAATGTAGTGTGGGAAACCTAAATTGACCGAGATGTTTCGTGCATCGTTGATGGAATCAAGGCTGCAACAACCTGTTTCTTTTTTCGAGGAACCTGAGGAAACATAATCCCAGGTTTTCATTGTCATTCCAATTACTTCAAAGCCTTGTTCGTGTAGCAAAACGGCAGCAAGGGAGCTGTCTATCCCTCCGCTCATGGCTACTAAAACCCTTCCTTTTTTACTCATTCTATTGTTTTTTCATCAGGTTAAAAGCCTGACTTATACATACTACTGAATACAATCTCCAAAATTAAGGTTTTTTTGGTTATATGAATACTCATAACGGGAGAATTAAAAATACAGATGTATCGCATTAGAAGATGAGACACTTTTATTGAAAAAATGTTAATGCCAGGGAAATTTTAAACTTCATGATTGAAGAATTGATAATTAATTCAATTCTAAATAAAAAATCAACTATCCTTTTCCAATCAAATTTATTATATTTTGTTTTTCATCCTTTCTAAGCTATGTTAAACAATTCAATTGAAGAGACCGGACATCATTTCGTCGCCATTTTCGGAGGATCGGTTTCCGGTTCTGAGGCGGCATTTCAATTAGCAAACAAGGGTTTTCGGGTGGTTGTGTTTGAACAAAACACATTGCCCTACGGCAAAATTGAAGATGGCTTACCCAAGTGGCATGCCAAGCTTCGTGACAAGGAGGAAGCATTGATCGATGATAAGCTGGATCATGAGAACATAATATTCGTTCCCGGTGTACGCCTGGGAAAAGACATCGATTTTGATGAGCTGGTGCATCATTGGGGGCTTTCGGCAGTTTTATTGGCCGTTGGCGCCTGGAAAGACCGTCCTTTGCCAGTCGAGGGAATCGATGAGTATGTAAACAAAGGACTTGTTTATCAGAATCCGCTTGTGTATTGGTTTAATCATTACCATGAGCCTGAATACAAAAATCGGCAATATGAAATTCCCGATGGTTCTGTGATTGTTGGTGGTGGCCTGGCATCACTGGATGTCGTGAAAATTGTGATGATCGAGACGGTTCAAAAAGCTCTTCTGAAAAAAGGCATTGACGAAGATATGTTCAGGCTGGAGAGAGGTATCGGAAAAGTTCTTGACGAACATCAATTGACAATGAAGGATCTTGGCCTGAAGGGCTGCACCTTGATTTATCGCCGTGAAGCAAAGGATATGCCTTTATCATCATTTCCAAAAGACACACCTGAAAACATTGCCAAAGCAGAAATGGTCAATGAAAAAATATTGGATAATTTTCTCAAAAAGTATCTTTTTAATTTTGAGCCACTTTCTCTTCCGGTAGACATGATCATTGAGAATGGAAGATTAGCGGGACTTAAAATTCAACGAACGCAAAATGTAGATGGAAAAATAATTCCTGTCCAGAATGAATTCTATGACATAAAAACCGATATGATCATTTCTTCCATTGGAAGTGTTCCGGAAACGATTACAGGAATTCCACAGGATGGAACCTTGTTTAAAATGACGGATGAAAAAAGTTGTCGGATCGATGGATTTACAAATGTATTTGCTTTAGGGAATGCAGTAACCGGAAGAGGTAATATCAAGGAGTCTTTGGAGCATGGTAAATTTGTGACACTCGATGTAATGGAAGGTCATTTTCACTGGATGGAAGAAGATTATCAAAAATGGCTTAGGGGAACGGAGCAGGGAATTACAGAACAGGTGACGGAAATTGCAAAACACATTTCCAGGCAAAAGTTTATGTCACACGATGCTATACAAAACATTCTTGTTAAAATTGATGAATTGCAGGCCAAAGTGGGTTTTGACGGTAGTTATCGGGATTGGATCAAACAAAAACGACCTATAAGATTAGAGGAATTATTAGAACAATAAATCAAATTTGTTGTGATGACCTTTCTTTCTGCGGAATGGCGGAAGTTGGCGATAGTCAATTATGTTGTTGATCGGGAATTATTATATCCTTTTCTCCCTAAGCATACGGAACTCGATCTGTGGAATGGGAAATGCTACCTGAGCCTTATGGGTTTTATGTTTTTGAATACCAGTATTTATGGTATAAAAATCCCCTTTCACATCAATTTTGAAGAAGTGAACCTAAGGTTTTATGTAAAGTATAAATCCGAAAATAGTATTGAAAAAAGAGGGGTGGTTTTTATCAAGGAGGTCGTTCCTAAAAAAGCCATAACCTGGTTAGCCAATTCCCTATACCATGAAAATTACGAAACCATGCTGACCAAGCATGAGTGGAAAAACACTTATAATAGTTTAAGGATAGCCTATTTCTGGGGAAGGTTTCGCTGGAATTCCATTTGGGTTGAAGCTTCTCCGGATGCTATTGAAACACAGGCAGGGAGTGATGAGGAGTTTATTACCGAACATTACTGGGGTTACACAAAGATTGATGATCACAGGACCATGGAATACGAAGTTGTACATCCTAAATGGTTGGTCTATCCTGTTAAAAAGTGTTATGTAGATGTAAGTTTTGATCGTATTTATGGAAAGGAATTTGCCTTCCTGAGAAATCAGAATTATGATTCCGTATTCCTTGCCGAAGGTTCGAAAGTAAAGATCAAACACGGAAATGTGATAAATTGACGGTTATAATTTGAATTTATGCTAATCCCATCTCTATTTTTACCCCAAGATTGGAAGGTATGTCAGCAGGTTTCAACATTGAAGAATACAATTATCAATTGCCGGAAGATTTTATCGCCCGTTTTCCATTGGAGAACAGGGAAGACTCTAAACTTTTGATCTATCATGGAGGGAGTATTTCTCAGGACCGGTTTAAAAATATCACAGAATATATTCCCGAAAACACTTATTTGTTGTTCAATGACACGAAAGTCATTTCAGCCAGGATCTATTTTTTTAAGGAAACCGGAGCGAAGATTGAAGTATTTCTGTTAGAACCCCTTGAACCATCGCAAGAAATAAGTGTGGCACTGGAAGCCCGAAAAACCTGTAAATGGAAATGTACGATAGGAAACAAAAAGAAATGGAAACGTGGTCATAAATTGGTGTTAAAACACAGTGTTAATAATCAGGATTATGAATTAACTGCTGAGTTGGAGAATGCGGAAGAGAATACTGTTGTCTTTCAATGGAACTCTCAGCAATCATTTGCTGAACTCATTGATTTATTGGGCAGAACTCCCATACCTCCATACTTACATCGCGAAGAGTCCAGCATAGACGCTGGCCGTTATCAGACAGTTTATTCTGTAAACAAGGGTGCCGTCGCTGCTCCAACAGCCGGGTTACATTTCACCAATGAAATCATTCAATCTTTACCCGAAAAAGGAGTAAAATATGGGAATGTTACGCTGCATGTAAGTGCTGGGACATTCAAGCCAGTTCAGGAAAAGGATTTTCGAGATCACGATATGCACAATGAACAAATCATTGTACGAAAGGAAACCTTGCGGGAATTAATTAACGCTTCAACGATTTATTGTGTTGGAACAACTTCTCTGAGGACCTTGGAGAGTCTCTACTGGATCGGGATGAAAAAAATACTAGGGCTGAATCCGTCAAATTTTATTGAAAAGAATATCTGTCATTCCATTTGTGAGGGTCAATTGCTTCCCGGAAAGGAAGTTTTGAGGTTTTTATTAAACGATTTGGAAAATAAAGGTAAAAGTGAATTGAAGGCAGAAACTGAAATATTTATCTATCCAGGATATTCCTTTCATTTTTGTAAAGGGCTTATCACAAATTTCCATCTTCCCAAGTCAACCTTACTTTTGCTGATTGCTGCTTTTATTGGCGATAATTGGAAAAAAGTATATGAGTATGCCAAAATTGAAAATTTTCGATTCCTGAGCTACGGAGACTCTTCTATTTTGAAACTTTAGTGAAATATTTCGTTTAACTTAAATAAGTGATAAAATTTATAGCAAACAGACAAGTGAAAGAAAATATTGTTGTAATATTTTGCTAAAGTCTATAATTATTGTTATATCTTTGTATATTATTATTTCGAGTTAGGGCAAAATACACATCTGAAATTATGAAAAAGCTTATATGTTACTTGTTCATATTATTATTGATCAGTGCATGTTCTTTTCATTCCAGGCAAACCAAGCAACCTGAGACTGGCAGGAGCGAATCAAAAGAAAACAAACAACTTTCAGAGGCAAATACAAGTAGAGCGGTTGATACAGATCAGGAAAGCATACAGTCTGTGTCAATGAAAGAAGAGGTTTCTAAAGTTGAAAAAGTGTTAAATAAAAAGATTAATGCTAAAACTTTTGATGAAGACATGAAGGTAATAGAAGAATCAAATCTATATGATAAAATTACCTGTCAGTCACTTCGTTACAGCTATAATCTGGTTAAACAATATTCTCCAAATTCATGGGATATTACCTACAGAAGAGCATTAGAGGGGTCCAGGGAAGGATCTAAAAGTGCCAAAAGGATAGAAAGTATTTCTAGTTCCAGGAACTGATTGCAAACAAATAAAGTCATTTTAAAATACTAAGAGCCTGGAATTATCCGGGCTTTGTGTTTTATATCGAACATCACCTGTTCAATACCGACCAGTTTTCACAGGCTTTTTATTAGTAATCCTCTATAAAGCAGCGTATTAAAAAACTGGCATCTTACTTGGATCCATTCCATTGAAAACTTATAGAAAATGAATCGATATAATTCTAAATCTCTTATTATTGTATTGATAGAATTCTTGATTCTATCATTGGTTGTAGTAACCAGCGTAATTTTTAATTAATAATAGTATGGCGTCAGATAGACTTTACAGATCAAAATCAAGCAGAATAATTGCGGGTGTATGTGGTGGGCTTGCTGAATGGTTGGGATGGGACCCCACTTTAGTGCGAATACTATACATCATTCTTTCCGTAGCAACCGCTTTTTCAGGAATAATCGTTTATATTGTTTTGTGGATACTTATGCCTGAAAATTAGTCTTTCAGGAACTTTTCTGGCTTAAATTTTCTTATTCAAATGGATGAGAAGATTCAAGTTGATACTTCTTTTTGGACTCATTTATGTTGTGGGTTTCATATTATCAGTAGCGATTTACATTGGCTATGCCAATAAATATGTGAATCCTCGATTGAGCAGGGGTATAGATAAAATGTTGTTTGCCAAATATGAGTTTTTTGATGTTGAAAATAATCGGGTCAACTTTTTAAAAGAATTTCCAGGTAAAATCAAGTTAATAGGTTTCTGGACACTAAACTGTTCATTTTGCATCGACGACCTTGAGGCTTTTTATCAGTTGGATCTCACAAAAAACAAGGAATTTTACATTTTGGCTGTTAATAAAGATGGCATTGAAACATGGACAGAATACTTAAGAGAGAAAAACCTTCAATTTAAAAATCCACAAATCAAGCATTTCCATTTGGATGATGAGAATATTTTGAAGGCCCTTGAAATTGAGTTTTATCCCAGCTATTTTCTTCTAGAGAAGGATGGAAGATTGCATTCTCGTTGTTCATATAGCTTTGTCATGAACAAAATTAAAAAGGTTCTGGATGAAGATCGGTTATTTGCGGATTTCATATTGACGGTTTACAAATATTTTCCTTGTGGCGGTCTGGGAAAGCCTGCGTCATTGTATTCGTTTATATTTTACCCGGTTTTGCTTGTGGTTTATTTTTTTATCAGGTCAAGATTCTAAATAAAAAACTAACAAGTAGGTGCAGAAGGATATCTCAAAAACTTTTTCTCCAAAATAATTTCATACAGATCATAAAGATCCTGAAGCTCGGGCTTTGAAAAAAAGGACTCCAGTTGTTTGTAGTGGAATTCTGTAATAGAATCAGGTTCGTAAGCAAGGAGGTTTCCGAAGGCAACAGCGAGATTGGTTTTGTTATAGTCAAAAAGAGAGTATTCGTCAGAACCATATGAACTGTCCGACTCTGAAATATAATTTTTGAAAGTTCTGTATAACTCCTTAATTATATTCCGATCAATGTGGGCTAGTTGTTGATATATTTTTTCAATCTCCATTTAAATTATTAATCCACAATGAATAAAAAAAGTGATACTAAATATAGCCGAAGATTATATACTTGAGAAGATTATTTTTACTTTTTTCGCATGAGATGTAGGGTGTAAAAAAAGTTGAAAATGTTAACAATTAGATAAAGTTCAGGATTATTTGATATTAATTTAATGTAATTTTTTCATTAATTATTTTTATAGTGCTGAAAGTCAATATTGTAAAACCAGTTAATTAAAGTAAATGCTTTAAGTAAATATTATTGTTATTTGTTCCTTTCAAAAGGAGAATAAATTGTTTTGACAACTTAATGAAACCTAAATTATATGAAGATTTTTGACAAGACTAATCCCATTGATTATCGTCCTTCTGAGGATAGGTATAATCAAATGTTATTCAGGAGATGTGGAAAGAGCGGAATTCAACTGCCAGCTATTTCCCTTGGATTGTGGCACAACTTTGGGTTTGTGGATAACCTTGAAAACGGAAGAAATATTGTTAAAAGAGCGTTTGATCTTGGTATTACTCATTTTGATCTAGCGAATAATTACGGCCCACCTTTTGGTTCTGCGGAAGAAAATTTCGGAACGATTCTGAAACGGGATTTGGCAAAATACAGGGACGAATTATTTATTTCTTCCAAGGCCGGATACGATATGTGGCCGGGACCATATGGAAACTTTGGTTCACGAAAATATCTGATCGCCAGCCTTGATCAGAGCCTCAAAAGAATGGGTTTGGACTACGTTGATTTGTTTTATCATCATCGACCCGATCCTGATACCCCACTGGAAGAGACTATGGGGGCATTAGATCAAATTGTTCGTTCGGGAAAAGCGCTTTATGTCGGGATCTCCAATTATTCTGCAGATGAAACCTCTAAAGCGATTAAGGTTCTGAGGGATTTAGGCACTCCCTGTTTGATCCATCAGGCAAAGTATTCCATGTTTGAAAGATGGGTGGAAGATGGATTGCTGGACGTTCTTGATAATTCCGGTGTCGGACTTATCGCTTTTTCTCCATTGGCACAGGGAATGCTGACAGATAAATATGTGAATGGTATTCCGAAAGATTCCCGTGCAGCAAAGAACATGACCTATCTTGATAAAGTGACGGTGGAACAAAATCTTCCCAAGATCAAGGCATTGTCTGATATCGCAAAATCAAGGGGGCAGAAACTGTCACAAATGGCTTTATCGTGGTTGCTGAAAGATGATAGAGTTACATCAGTTCTGATTGGTGCAAGTTCGGTCGGTCAACTCGAAGAGAACCTTCAGTCGATAAAAAGTGTTGATTTTTCAAGTGATGAGACGAAAAAAATTGAATCAGCACTTCTGTCTTAATGTTTAATCTCTATTATTGATTTTTTTATTAGCCCCTTATTAAAAGCGATGAATCGATTGTGCGCGATTGTTTGTATTTGTCTGATTTTTAAGTCAGAAGGTATATTTTCTCAAAATTCACAGGTTTCTTTCCAGGAGGTTAGCTATCAAAGTGGAATAGATTTTCTATATAATTTTGGCGATAAAACCTATGAGAATATCCTTGAAAGCAGTGGGTCGGGGGTCACAGTATTTGATTATAATCAGAATGGATGGATGGATTTGTACATGCTAAACGGCACATATCTAGATGGAATCAGCGACAAGGATGGGGAAAAGTTCAAAAATTCTGCCAATAAGTTGTATCGAAACAATGGTGATGGAACATTTTCGGATATGTCTAAATCTTCTGGTCTGGACAATTCCCAATGGAGTATGGCAGCAGGAGTCATTGATTATGACAATGATGGAGACACAGACCTTTACTTGCTGAATTATGGTCCTAATGTCTTTTACGAAAATAAAGGAGAGGGCACATTTCAGGATATTACCGCGAAGTTAGGACTTACGGGTCCAAATGAACTCAATGGGTTTACCAAATGGAGCGTAGGGGTAGCATTCTGGGATTATAACCAGGATAATAGTGTGGACATGATGGTCGGTAATTTTTTAGCTTTTGATCCGGAATATATTTCACCAACCTATCCGGATATGATGCCTCATCCCGCGGAATATAAAGGTCAGGCATCTTTGTTTTATGAGCAACAAGCTGACGGAACTTTCAAAGAAATCACCAGAGAGCTTGGGTTTTATTTTCCGGATTCCAAATGCATGGGCTTGACGGTCTATGACTATGATGATGATGGTGATCTGGACCTTTTCCAGGGAAATGATCATCAAAGCAATTTTGTCTTCGTCAATCAGGGAAATCAAAAATTTAAAGAAATGGCTGTTCCGTCCGGAATTGCGGTTAATAGTCAGGGTGCTACTACTGGCTCGATGCACGGGACAATAGGAGATGTGGATGGAGACGGTTTGGTTGACTTGTTGGTCACCGATTTAAAATACGGAGCGCTATATCGAAATTTAGGTGGAGGACTATATGAAGATATTACGGAAAGCAGTGGAGTGGCAAAAGCATTTGCTGGAAAAGGTCAATGGGGAGCAGCGCTTTTTGATTATGACAATGATGGTGATCTGGATATATTTACAGCTAATGGTACAGCTGAAGAATTGATCTTACAATACCCCTTGCTATTGGAAAATGATGGTAAGGGAAATTTCAAAGATGTTGGTATCTCAGCTGGATCGTATTTCCAGGAAAAAAGATCGGGCAGGGGAGCAGCGGTTTGGGATTATGATAATGATGGTGATTTGGACATCATTGTTTCGCATGTCGATTTGAAAGCTTCTCCGGCTCTACTGAGAAATGATGGGGGAAATGTAAATAACTGGTTGGGAATTAGCCTGCTGGGAGAAACAGGTCAGTTCGAAGCGATCGGCGCAAAAGTGACGGTCAGGGTGGCCGGGCAAAAACAGGTCTTCGTAAATCAATGGGCCACAAGTTATTTATCCAGCAATGATCCTAGGATCCACGTAGGGTTAGGAAGAGAACAGTCCATTGATAGTATCCAAATTAAGTGGCCTGATGGAAAATCAGAATCTTATAAGAATGTAGCGATTAACAAGTACATCACTATTCAGAAGGGAAAAGGAATCATTGATCCAAATTGATAATTTCAATTCGGGAAACAAACTTTAGCTTTCGTGTTCAACGTTTAGTAGTTGACAATATTTATTTGAAAATTCCTTTACATTGGTCTTTATAAATTGAATATTCGCACAAATAATCATTTAGAAAATCATGAATCACCAGTACGTTGAACGAGTAGTAGATCTGACCAAACCTGAGCACAATATTATTTACAATATGAGCATCGATGAAGCCCGGGAATTGTTGAAATCAGGCGATCCAGAGGCAGTGCGCAAAATTGACGGACATTTTGCACTGGTATCGGTTGAGGGAAAATCGATTAAAATGGCACGATCGATTGGACGGCCAATTCGATATTTTATTGCTAAGCTGGTAGATGGCCCATGCCTGGTCATTGCAGAAAGGATCGATACCATTTATGAATATTTGAAGAAAGAAGGTTTAGACGATCAGTTTATGCCGTCGTACACCCGGATGGCCCCAGCACACTATATTACCAATATTGAGTTGTTGGGATGCCCGGATCCTAACCCTGTTTACGAACGTTTTTTTACTCCTGAGAGGAATAAAATAGAAGGAAAATCAGCAGAAGAGATCGGTGAGTTGTACATCAGGGCTTTATATGAGGAAATCAAAAAATGGTTGAAGTACCATGCAACAGCCGGACCAATTGGTGTGAGTTTTTCTGCAGGTATAGATAGTGGTTCAGTCTTTCTTTTAACTTATCAGGCCCTGCTGGAGTTAGGAGAAAGCCCATCGAGGTTAAAAGCGTTCACGCTATCAGTAGATGGTGAAGGAGAGGACTTAAAACAAGCACGGGAATTCCTGGAAAAAACCCATCTCTCCATGTTCCTGGAACCAATTGAGATCACCTCTTCTGACCTGGATTGGAAGGAAACCATTAAAGTGGTGGAGGATTACAAACCACTCGATATTCAATCTGCTACCATGAATTATGCTCTTTTGAAAGGGATAAGGAATCGTTATCCGGACTGGAAATACATGATCGATGGAGATGGTGGTGATGAAAATCTGAAGGACTATCCAATAGAAGAAAATCCTGAATTGACTATTAGAAGTGTTTTGAATAACCTGATGCTTTACCAGGAAGGTTGGGGCGTACATTCCATGAAACATTCCTTAACTTATTCAGGAGGTTTGAGCCGTGGATACATGCGTACGTATGCTCCGGCCGATAAGCTTGGTTTTGACGGGTTTAGTCCCTATACGCTTCCGAATGTGATCGAAATAGCGGAAGGCATTCCTTTCATAGAAATGACGGATTGGGATCATAATAAACTTTATGCTATGAAAGGCGAGATCGTTTCCAAAGGTGTAAAAGCTGTTACGGGGATCGATATGCCGGTATTTCCAAAGCGAAGATTCCAGCACGGAGTTGTTTCTAAGGAAAAGTTCAAGTCACAATTCCCTAACTTCGATCTGGAATACAGGAAAGTATTCCAGGCAATTTATGGTTGATAAAATACCTGAAAAAATTGATGATAAATGGATCCTTTCACATCGGGGTAAAAAGAATGTGGTGGATCCGTTTATTCCTTATGCTTATCTCGTCGAAAAGGAGTTTTCCCATATCGGACTTATTGAAGATGTTGCAACGATTTTTCTGACAAACCGCGAGTGTCCCTTTCATTGTTTGATGTGCGATTTATGGAAGAATACGACTGATGAAAAAGTTCCTGTTGGCGCCATTCCCCAACAAATAAAATATGCACTTAACAAACTGCCTTCGACCAACCATCTGAAATTATACAATAGTGGCAATTTTTTTGACTTGAAAGCAATTCCAGTTGAAGATTATCGGGCAATTGCCGAGCTTGTTTCTGATTTTCAATCACTGATTGTCGAATGTCATCCAAAGCTGATCAACCAAAAATGCCTTGATTTTAATCAGCTCATTCAGACTGAATTACAAGTTGCAATGGGCCTGGAGACGGTTCACCCACATATTCTTCCTAAGCTAAACAAGCAAATGGATCTGAAAGATTTCGAAAGGACAGTTAGGTTTTTATTTAAAAATAATATCAAAACGAGGGCATTTATACTATTAGGCTTGCCGGGATTGAATGAATCGGAATCTGTGGAATGGGCCAAACGATCTGTCAAATTTGCTTTTGAAGCAGGTGTAGAGTGTTGTGCCGTCATTCCGACAAGGTCTGGAAATGGTGTAATGGATATCTTTCAAAGAAAGGATGAATTTGGAGAACCTTATGTTGAATCCCTTCAGGAGGTTTTAGAATATGGAATTAGTTTAAATGCAGGAAGGGTATTTGCAGATTTATGGGATTTGGAACATTTTTCAAGAGGAGAGGCTAATTTTGATAAGATAAAGAAAAGAATGGAATTTCTTAATCTTCATCAGCTTTTGGAATAGATGGAATCACATTATTTCACTATGCGTGCCAAAGCATCCCATTTATCAATTTTCAAATTTCTATTCACAGATTAAATTCTTACCTTTTATGTCCATTATGAGGATACCCTTTGGCATACGGACGCATTTTTTTAAATCACTTTTGGTTGGGAGTGTCGTGTTATCAATTAGCATTCTAGCAGGATGCAAAAATGAAAAAATTGATTTTTCATCACAGGTAAAGCCCATCATCAACAAACATTGTATCTCCTGTCATGGAGGCGTAAAGCGCAGTGCCAATTTTAGTTTATTGTTCCGGAAAGAAGCTTTGGATACCGTAGAATCCGGTAAGCCCGCAATCATTCCTTTTGATGCGAAACATAGCGAAATGATCAGGCGGCTGACGCTCACCAACCCTGAGGAGCGCATGCCTTACAAAGAAGAGCCTCTCACAAAAGAAGAAATTGACATTCTTAAAAAATGGATAGATCAGGGTGCAGAGTGGGGCGATCATTGGGCGTATGTTCCACCGAAGCCGATAACTATTCCGGATGAAAGCATAGCACTGGCATCAATGGGAGGATCATCAACAAGCGAGGAAAGCCCGATCGATTATTTTGTTCAGGAAAAACTGGCTGACATGCAAATGGATCCATCACCTCGCGCGGACAAAGAAACATTGTTGCGAAGGGTCTACCTGGATATCACAGGCCTTCCGCCTAATGCCGATCAGGTCAGGAAGTTTATGGAAGATGAAAGTGAAAACGCCTATGCTGCAGTTGTCGATGAATTGCTTGCGTCACCATCTTACGGAGAGAAATGGGCCTCATGGTGGCTGGACCTGGCAAGATATTCCGATACCAAAGGTTATGAACGCGATGTGGGGAGAACAATCTGGCGTTACCGCGATTGGGTGATCAAGGCTTTAAATGATGACATGCCATTCGATCAGTTTACCATTGAACAGCTGGCAGGTGATCTGCTTCCAAACCCAACAGATGATCAATTGATCGCAACGGCGTTTCACCGCAATACCATGAACAACGATGAAGGAGGGACGGAAGATGAAGAATATCGTGTGGCGGCATTGCTCGAAAGAGTGGGAACAACCTGGGAAGTTTGGCAGAGTACGACCATGGCTTGCGTTCAGTGTCATACGCATCCCTACGACCCATTTGTCCATGAGGAATTTTATCAGTCGATGGCTTTCTTCAATAACACACGTGATGAAGATACCCATGGAGAACACCCTAACCTCAGAATGTACAGGAAGGAAGACAGCTCAAAAGTTGAAGCGATCAGGAATTGGGTATTGAAAAATGAAGATCAGGAAAGCGCATTTGCCGTTACGCGCTTTTTGAAAACACTTGAGCCTAAATATCATCCACACGATTTTGATGAGTTCATCAATGGTGAATTAATCGATACTAAATGGCTGGGTATCCGAAATGGTGGAAGCGCCAGACTCAGGCAAATCAATCTGACAGATAAAGATTATGTTCTTCTCAATCATACTACCGGTAGTGTTGGAGGAGTAGTCGAGATTCGACTGGATAAGTTTAATGGTGAGCTAGTAGGAAAGGCAAATCTAGTCAAAACCCAAAAGGGAAGGGTAGCGCTTCCTGTCAGACTGAAGCCTACCACAGGCGCGCACGACCTATATTTTATTTTTAAAAATCCATCCATCAACTCCTTACATCCTGTGTCAAATGTTGAATGGTTTGCCTTCCGAAGCGATCTTCCCGGTAAGGACAAGCCGGGTTATGATAATATGGAGCAGGATTTTTTCAGCTTGTTACAAGCTCCCGTTGATAATACCCCTATCATGATTGAAAATGGACCGGAACAGCGCAGAACAACCCATGTTTTTGAACGTGGCAATTGGCTGGTCCCTGAAAAAGAAGTGCAACCGGAAACGCCGGCATCCTTAAATCCATTTCCGGAAAACCTTGCTCACGATCGCCTGGGTTTTGCATATTGGTTGCTTGATCCACAAAACCCGCTTACGTCCCGTGTGATTGTCAATCGTATTTGGGAACAGTTGTTTGGCTATGGAATAGTGGAATCCCTGGAGGATTTTGGCACGCAGGGAGCCAAGCCCACACATCCTGAATTGCTGGATTGGATGGCACTTCAGATGATGAATGAATATTCATGGAGCCTGAAAGAATTAATTCGTGAAATAGTGATGTCGGATACCTATTGCCAGGATTCGCGAATGACTGCAGCAAGTTTTGAAGCCGACCCTACAAATCGTTGGCTTGCACGTGGACCGCGGGTTCGTTTGTCTGCCGAACAGGTTCGCGACCAGGCACTGGCCGTAAGTGGACTGCTGAGTGACAAAATGTATGGCAAGTCCGTCATGCCTTATCAGCCGGAAGGAATATGGAATACGGTGTACAACAATGAAGATTGGGAAATGAGTGAAGGCGAGGATCAGTTCAGGCGCTCAGTTTATATTTATAGCAAGCGAACGAGTCCGTACCCATCCATGATCATGTTTGACGGTTCCAGCAGGGAGGTTTGTGTAAGCAGAAGGATCAGGACCAATACACCCTTGCAGGCGCTTGTCACGCTGAATGATTCTTCTTTTGTCGTAGCATCCAGAAGCTTTGCAGAAAGAATGTTAAAGTCAGCAGATAATCCACAAGATCAAATCCGGAATGGCTATGCTGCATTGGTTATCAGGGACATGCCTCAGGAAAAGTTGGAAGTCGTCTATGATTTTTATAAAGAATCCTTAGAGAATTACTCCACCCATCAGGATGAAGCGGAAAAACTAATGGTCAGTAAAAATGCTACACCAGAGGAGGCTGCCATGACGACGGTTGCACAGGTACTATTAAATTTGGACGAAGTGATTATGAAGGAATGAACGAAGAATTTAAAAATATTTCAAGACGACACTTTCTTTACGAAAGCGCTGTAGGTTTAGGGGCATTTGCACTAGGATCGCTAACGGGATGTAACCTGTCAACTTCTGCAAAGAAACTGGTTGATGGGGTATTAGATCCCATGGCGCCCAAAGCACCACATTTTCCGGGAAGGGCAAAGCGTGTGATCTACCTGCACATGGCAGGTGCACCGTCACAGTTCGAACTTTTCGATTATAAACCGGAACTGGCAAAATTAAATAATCAACCATGTCCTCCGTCATTGCTCGAGGGAAAGAGGTTTGCCTTTATTCGCGGTACGCCTAAGCTTCTTGGTCCCCAGGCAAACTTTATGCAACGCGGTCAATCCGGAAATTATGTTTCAGACTACCTGCCACATTTTTCCCAGGTGGTGGATGAAGTATCATTTTTGAAAGGCGTTCATACCGATCAATTTAACCACGCACCGGCGCAGTTGTTTGTCCATACCGGTTCGCCACGTCTGGGACGGCCCAGCATCGGTTCTTGGGCGACTTACGGACTTGGATCTGAAAATAAGAACCTGCCTGGTTTTGTTGTGCTTACATCCGGTGGAAATACTCCGGATGCTGGAAAGAGTGTCTGGGGAAGTGGCTTTCTTCCCTCTGTGTACCAGGGCGTACAGTGTCGGTCAGAAGGTGACCCGGTTTTGTTCTTAAGCGATCCGGAAGGCATTGATCGTGAGTTGAAAAAAAAGACCATTGATGCGATCAATGATGTGAACAGGCAGCATTTTAAGGAATACAACGATCCCGAAACATTGACAAGGATCGCACAATATGAAATGGCTTTTCGCATGCAAATTTCGGTGCCTGAAGTAATGGATATTAATAATGAGCCGGATTACATTCATCAACTTTATGGAACAACGCCCGGTCAGGCTTCTTTTGCCAATAATTGTTTACTTGCCAGAAAGTTAGTAGAGAAAGATGTTCGCTTTGTTCAGTTGTTTGACTGGGGATGGGATTCACATGGTACGAGCAGTGATGGAGCCATTGATATTGGTTTGCGAAATAAGTGTCGCGAGATCGATCGGGCCATGACAGCCTTGCTTCTTGATTTAAAACAACGGGGATTATTAGAAGAGACATTGGTTGTATGGGGTGGAGAGTTTGGAAGGACTCCAATGCAGGAGAACAGGGAAAATAAGAATAATCCTTTCCTCGGCCGGGACCATCATGTAGAAGCGTTCACCATGTGGATGGCAGGTGGCGGAATAAAGAAAGGCGTTTCATGGGGTGAGACAGATGAGATCGGGTATTATCCGATCAATGGAAAGGTTTCTGTCCATGATGTGCAGGCAACCATTTTGAATCAGCTGGGTTTTGATCATGAAAAGCTTACCTACCAGTTTCAAGGCAGGCCTTTTAGGTTGACGGATGTTTCAGGGAAAGTGATTAACGAAATTGTTTCCTAATTTTTTATTTAAATATTCATGAATCGTAGAGAATTCATCACCAGGAGTAGCATTGTAACAGGATCGGCTTTGACACTGAACAGTCTAGATGCAATGGCGAAAGCTGCAACCACCAAATCAGAGCCCGGATATCAATTGCTCATTATGGGAACAAATTGGGGATTTAAAGGTACAACAGAGGAATTTTGTTTGAAACTAAAGGAATTCGGATATGATGGCGCCGAGTTTTGGTTTCCTCTGGATGAAATGGAGCGCAATCAAATTCTTGAGACATTTAAAAAGCACAATCTGAAGTATGGTTTCCTGGTGGGTGGGAGTGACACGGATTATCAAAAGCATTTCCAGCAGTTTACAAATGCTTTAAAAGGTGCAGTTCAATATGATCCGGTTTACATCAACTGTCATTCAGGCCGGGACCATTTTTCATTTGATCAAAATACTACCTTTATTGATTCGACGACAAATGCTGCGAATGAGTCTGGAGTGCCAATTTATCATGAGACGCATCGTTCGCGTATTTTATTTGCAGCGCCTGTCGCCCGACAGTTCATTGAAAAGCTGCCCGACCTTCGTATCACACTCGACATTTCCCATTGGTGCAATGTGCATGAAACCTATCTCGATGATCAATCGGAAACATTGGCGATGACATTTGATCGCGTTGATCATATCCATGCCCGCATTGGTCATCCCGAAGGACCACAAGTGAATGATCCGCGGGCACCTGAATGGAAACATGCCGTTGAAAAGCATTTTGGATGGTGGGACCAGGTTGTGAATAGAAAAAAACGGGAAGGCAAGCAAATGACCTTTCTCACTGAATTTGGCCCAATCGATTACATGCCATCACTTCCCTATACGCGGCAACCATTGGCTGATCAATGGGACATAAATGTTCATATGTTGAACACATTACGGTCACGTTACGCCTGAATTAATGGATTATATTCTTCAATTGCTGGGCCGTTTTCATCCTTTAATCGTGCATCTGCCAATTGGCATTTTGCTGCTTGGTTTTATTTTTGAACTACTCGCTCAAACTGGAAAATACCGGGAGCTTAAGGTAGCTATTCAACCTTCGATTTTGATTGGAGGTTTGTCGGCTGTTGCAGCGTGTGTTACCGGTTACTTACTATCACAGGAAGGCGGTTACAGTGATCGCATATTAACCCCGCATCAATACCTGGGCATTTCAACAGCAATTGCTTCCTTGCTTTTGTTGTATTTGCGCAACCGGATATTTAAACACAACAAAGTAAAAAGAAAACGAGCGCGCCTGGCGTTGTTTACCCTTGTGATTATTCTGCTCTCTCTTACAGGTCACCTTGGCGGATCACTAACCCATGGGGAGGATTTTTTGGTTGATTTCTATGAGGAGAAAGATGAGGCATCATCCGGAATAGTAAAATTAGGTGAAGCAGCGTTGACAGATTCGGCTGTTCTTTATCGAGATGTTGTGTATCCGATCCTTGAAGCTAAGTGTCTATCCTGTCACAGCTCCCGAAAACAGAAAGGTGATTTGCGCCTGGATGGAATAGAACATATTGTAAAGGGTGGGGAACATGGGGTTGTGTTGAGATCGGATATTCCTGACTCAAGTTCGCTCTATGCGAGACTCATATTACCGATGGAGGATGAGCATCATATGCCACCAAATGAGAAAAGCCAGCTAAGTTCGGCGGCGATTGACGCCATTCATGCTTGGGTAAAAAGTGGATTTGATTTTGAGATGCCCGTGATGGCTTATGAAGATCATGAGTACCTGAAGAAAGTAATTGCCACCATCAAAATGGATGAAGAACCGCCATTCAGTTGGGTGCCAACGGAAAGTGTTGGACCTGCAGATCAGACGGTTTTATCGAAGTTAGTGGTACGGGATGTCCTGGTCATACCTGTTGCACAAGAGAGCAATTACCTGAAAGCAAATTTCGTCAATGTAAAATCAGTTCAGCCTTCCGATATGGATTTGTTGCTGAGTATCAAACAACAACTCGTTTGGCTCGATTTGACGAATGCTTCGGTATCTGATGTGGATGTTGAAAAAATAGGTAAGCTTGGGAATCTTCGGTATTTATATCTACGGAGCACCAAGGTTACAGATAGGGGAGTTTCTTACTTGTCTAAAATTGAAAATCTTCAGTACCTCAACCTTTCCAATACGGAAGTGACTACCGCCGGAGTCACGGAGTTGATGGCAAACAAAAATTTAAGGGAACTTTATGTTTCGGGTACGCAAGCATCTTCTGAAAAGATGCATGCATTGATGATCGCCAACCCTGATATTCAGATCGATACAGGAGGTTATCAGATTCCTGTGCTTGCGTCAGATACGATTGTTTATGAGTAGGGCTGTTTCCTTAAAGGATTAAAATTGCTCATTGTTTTAAACAATAGCCCCCCTAAAAGAGATAATTACCGGACTTGCCTGTGCTGAAATTTATTCAATATTTCGGTATCTCCTCCTAGTTTCAGAAATGTGGTGAGGGCAATTGAATGAACGAAACTTTCACTATTCTCGTAAGCCCTTGTTACAAATAAGGACTATAGGTAGGTATCAATCGTCCTCGCTTGAGTGTAAACGGAAACGAGGATGCAAGAGAATGGCAATCCTGCCACTCAGATTACTTTTACGATAATGGTATATAGGATATTGATGTTGCACATCTTTTTACATTGCAAAGAGTATTATCAAAACGACCAGTGCCATAATTAAGAAAGTATTAAAAATAACCTCTCGCCATTGAATTTTAGCCTGAGTAGCTTCATTCATAAAAGTGAGGATCGGTTTCCGTCCCCAATAAAGAATTATCAAATCAGCCAGCAATAACAAGCCAGTAAATATTTTCATATGCACAAAGAAGTCAAATGCATTATTTATTAAGAAGATAGCTAATAAGGATGGAAATAAGATTATGGCTCCAATTAATTTGGTTTTGTTGAATAGTAATAAAACTGCAGGAACAAATTCAAATAAACCCAATAACAATGAAAACCATTTAGAGAAACCCATAAAAGCCCATGTAAGTGTAACTCCATCAATATCTTTCAGAGGAATCTCATAAACTTCTGAAGGGAGAATAAATTGAATTCCAAAAATCTTGATAAGACCATATATCATCATGATTAGTCCTAGAATATATCGAAAAATAATAATTAGGATTTTGGCATTCATCATTGGGAAATATATCGAAACATTCGCTATTCTCGGAAGTCCTCGTTGCAAACTAGGACTAAAGGACTAGTCAGAAGCATGAACAAAGTCCGAATAATTCTCTTAACATTAGCAACAAAACGTTAAATTAAAAATGATTTCAAACAAGATGCCGGAATTGAATGTCTTAACAGTGTATAATCAGTTGACAAGAGCTTATTTGCGGTTAAATGGGGATGACTAATTTAAATTAAAATTAGCTTCAATTCATTGTCTTATAGTGATTTACATGAAGAAATAGCAAGAATAAAAAGCATTTGTCTTTTATTCAATGTTAACACTATTTAAAATATCATAAATGAGATTTCAATTTAGATTTCTCATTAGCATCGGATCCATCCTGGTTTTAAACCAATGTAATCCTTCCTATGATCCTGGGACTACTGAGCATATCTTTAAGGTAACCTCTCAGGTAAATGATGAACGATTGTTAACAGCAGATGAAACACCTGGCGACTGGCTCTCATATGGTAGGAATTATTTTGAAGACAGGTTTAGTCCATTACAGCAGATCACGATAGCTAATATTGATCGTCTTGGTCTGGCATGGAGTCTTAACCTTGGAATCAAAGGCGCTCTTGAAGCAACTCCTTTGGTGGTCGATGGAATTATGTATGTTACAGGATCCTGGAGTGAGGTTTTTGCCATTGATGCACGAAAGGGAGAATTACTCTGGAAATTTGATCCGAAAGTTCCCAGAATCATCGGGTTCAAAGCCTGCTGTGGTTCCGTCAATCGGGGTGTAGCTCTGTACAGAGGTATGGTTTATGTAGGTGCCCTGGATGGAAGATTGATTGCTATTGATGCTGCAAGTGGTAAACTTAAATGGGAAACTATAACTGTTGATACTACTGCCAATTATACCATTACGGGAGCTCCCCGTGTGGTGGCTGGAAACGTGATCATTGGGAATGGTGGGGCAGAATACGGAGTTAGAGGTTATGTCTCTGGTTATGATGCGATGACTGGTGAGCAAAAGTGGCGTACCTATACGGTTCCAGGTGATCCTGATTTACCATTTGAATCCAAAGCGATGGAAGAAGCTGCCGCAACCTGGACGGGAGAATGGTGGAAATATGGAGGAGGTGGTACAGTATGGGATGCGATGGCATATGATCCTGATCTGGATTTGCTATACGTGGGTGTTGGAAATGGTAGTCCCTGGCCCAGAGTATATCGAAGTCCTGAAGGAGGTGATAATTTATACTTATCTTCCATTTTGGCACTTGATCCTCAAAACGGTGAAATAGTCTGGTATTACCAAACTACTCCAGGAGATAATTGGGACTATACGGCAACACAACACATGATTCTAGCTGACTTAAATATCGAGGGTCAAAAGAAAAAAGTGATCATGCAGGCTCCAAAAAACGGATTTTTTTATGTGCTTGACCGAACCAATGGCGATTTCATTTCTGCTGAATCCTATGTTTATGTTAATTGGGCCAGTGGCATTGACCAGCAAACAGGCCGACCCATTGAAAATGAATGGAGTAGGTATGAGACAAAAGATGTCCAGATTTTTCCAAGTAATGTGGGAGGTCATAACTGGCAGCCAATGGCCTATAATCCGGAAACAGGGTTCGTATACATCCCATCCCTGGATCGTTCGATGGTGTTCGGACTTGATCCCGACTGGAAGTTTGACGATGGCTTTGGAGGGGTAAACTGGGGAACAAATCGTACGGCACCTAATCCCGAAAGAGAGGTTCTGGAAGATGCCTCATCACCGCAACCAGACCCTCAGGGAAGGCTCGTCGCCTGGGATCCGATTAATCAAAAAGAGGCTTGGTCAGTAGCCTACCATGAAAACTGGTGGAATAGTGGCGTACTAACCACTTCGGGTGGTCTGGTATTCCAGGGCCTTTGTGACGGAAGTTTTATAGCCTATGATGCAAAAAATGGAAATAAAGTTTGGGAAATAAACCTGAGGACTGGCATCATGGGATCTCCTGTTTCTTTTGAAATTGATGGCATTCAGTATATTTCTGTGGCTGTAGGATGGGGAGCGTGGGCTGGAAATGGGTATCAGTTTACCGAGTACAGCTACCCCGGAACCGTCTATACTTTTACCCTTGGGAAAAATACTCCAATTCCTGACTATCCAATGCCGGATTCAACTCCCAGAAACCTCGCTGATTTTGAGTTTGAAGCTGATGAAGAAATGCTAGCTCGTGGAATGACTTTGTATGAAAAGTATTGTAATCATTGTCATTGGGACGTAGCCAGGGAAACGGTTGGAGTCGTTCCCGACCTGGGATATATAAACCAGGGTACTTATAATAGTTTTGAAGCAATTGTTCTGGAAGGGTTACGCTCACCTAATGGTATGCCGAATTTTAAGGACCTGTTAACCAAAGAGGATGTGGCTGAAATCAAGAATTATATCCTTGCTTCAACCTATAGCAGAAGAATTGAGAACGAATAATGAAAGTAAATTATAACTAGGAAACGAGCGTTTATTCAGTTAAAAAAGGAAATATAGCGAAACATTCGCTATTCTCTGGAGTCCTCGTTGAAAACAAGGACTATAACCAAGCGGATAGAAAGGATTTACCTCACAATTCAAGCTAAGACTTTGCGACCTTATAGTTAACCTGCATTAAATATTAAAGGCTTAACTACTTTATCGAACGGAAGACAAAAGGGAGGAGAGGACAATAGGTTTAAATGTATTGTTAAAAATTGTTAAATGTTGATAATTATTCATAAATCTTTAGAGATTTTCGTAAAATGTTTAGAGAGTTTCTAGAAATGTCTAGACAATTTTTGAAAATGTTTTGACATTATTTGATGTGAAATTAATACATAATCAATTTCCTTTAGTTGAAGTTTAATTATGGTGGAGAAAAAACCTCAGTCTTAACTAATCATTCTGGTTGAAAATGAGGACTATAACTATAAGGGAGTAATTACTTTCCGATACAAAACTTGCTAAAAATATTCCCCAGAAGATCCTCCGTGGTGATCTCACCGGTAATCTCTCCTAAAAAGTGAAGTGCCTGACGAATATCCAAAGCGAGCAGGTCGTTGGAGGCCTGGCTGTCGATTCCCCGAAGAACATCTTCTAATGCTTTCTGTGTATTGACCAGGCTTTCGTAGTGGCGCAGGTTGGTGACAATGGTATTACCGGTTTTGAAGCCTTCCAGGTTGACCTTGTCGATGATCTTCTTTTTCAGTGCTTCAATGTGTTCCTTGTTTCCTGCGGAGATCATGATCAGGTCTTCTATTGATTGAAATTCACTCTGCTGATCTTTGGAAATCACATCCAGCTTATTGCCAACCTTGATAAAAGGAATCCCCAGGTTTTCAAGAATATTGATTTCCTTGTTGATCTCAGCAATCGATTCCTGTGACAAATCAAATAAATAGATGATCAATGATGCCTGGAGCATTTTCTCTTTTGTTCGTGACACGCCAATGGCCTCGATCTTGTCCTTTGCTTCCCGGATCCCGGCTGTATCGATGAATCGGAATGAAACACCTTCAATGTGGATCTCATCTTCAATAAAATCACGCGTGGTGCCCGGAATATCCGAAACAATGGCCTTTTCCTCATTGAGCAAAGTATTGAGAAGTGTGGATTTTCCAGCATTGGGCTTTCCCGCAATGACTGTGGGTACGCCGTTTTTGATCACATTCCCGAGGTTAAAGCTGTCGATTAAGTCCGTGACGACTTTCAGGATGTTATTCGTCAGTTTTTTCAGGTCATCCCGGCTGGCAAATTCAACATCTTCTTCGGAGAAATCCAGCTCCAGTTCTATCATTGAAGCAAAGTGGATCAGCTCTTGACGTAGGTTTCGGATCTTTTCTGAAAAACCTCCACGCATCTGGTTCATGGCCGCCATGTGTGCCGATTCATTGTCGGAATGGATCAGGTCCGCCACCGCTTCTGCCTGGGCGAGGTCAAACTGGCCATTCAGAAATGCTCTTCGCGTAAATTCTCCTGGTTGGGCGAGACGGGCGCCGTTTTTAATGAACAGCTTGATCGCACGCTGTAAGATGTAATTCGACCCATGGCAGGAAACTTCCACGACATTTTCTTTGGTGTAGGAGTGAGGTTCAACAAATAGGGAAACGACCACTTCATCCACGATTTCTTTTCCATCGCGTAGGGAGCCAAAATGGAGTGTATGGGATGGTTGTTGGGTGAGATCCTTGCCATGAAAAACATTGTTGACAATCTCAATGGCATTTTTTCCCGAAAGCCGGATGACTCCGATCGCACCTACTCCCGGTGGAGTTGAAAGTGCGACGATGGTATCTTGTTGATCAGAAATAGTACTCAAATGTGGTTTTTTGACAAATTTAGGGAACTAATTGTTTCGAGGGAATATTTGTCGAGAATATTCATGAGACGTGCTTTTATCGTGCAGGTTTGCGCCGAAGGCACGGCTTCGCTATCGGGTGACAAACCATGGACAAAGTTTGTCGGGGAACAAACCACGGACAAGGGACAAAGTGGTGGTTTGTCAGGGGACAAACCACGGATAAAATTGACACCACATCATGCCGGTTAATTTGATTTTTGCTGGTTTTTAAGACAGCGTAAACTCAGGCAGCCTTATAATTTCCCCGCCTTTTTGTGCGGATTCGTGTGCCAGAATTCCTACACAGGTGATATTGGCTGATTGTTTGGCATTGGGGTAGGGGGATCGCTTGCTCATCAATGCATCTACAAACTCATGAACGAGATGTGGGTGCGAACCGCCATGTCCTGCACCTTGTGTGAAGGAAAGGTGTTGATGTTCATCGGAATCATAAACACCTCCGGTAGTGAACGGCTGGATTTCTTTGGGAAGCAGTTTTGCAAAATCCGGACATTCCACTTCTTCAGGGATTTCCGGTTCCGGCTTTTTGGCAGTATGAACCACCAATGGTTTGCCTTCTATCAGCGGCCACTCAACGGCCTTTTTCTCTCCATATACTTCAAAGCTTTCCCGATACTGACGGGCCACATCAAATAAGGAACGATAAACCTGTGCACTCAAGTCAGAATCTTTGAATTTGATATGGGCAGTTTCCACTGCATAGGGTGAATTGTAATGTTTGTGAAGCTCTTTTCGGATGGTTCCGGAAGGAAAACAGGAAACATATTCCGCATCGGACCGGGTCAATCCAAGTACCGGTCCTACACAATGTGTGGCGTAGTGCATCGGGGGCAGTCCCGGCCAGTAATCCGGCCATCCATCCATGTCCTGCTGATGGCTTGCTTTCAAGAATTGAATTTTTCCTAATTCACCGTTGTCATATAATTCCTTCATGTAGAGAAATTCCCTGGAGTAAACCACCGTCTCCATCATCATGTAGGTGAGCCCGGTTTCTTGTGTCAATTTTACGATCTCTGCACACTCTTCAACGGTAGTTGCCATGGGAACGGTACAGGCGACGTGCTTTCCGGCTTTCAGCGCCTTAATGGATTGCTCTCCGTGATTTGGGATCGGTGTATTGATATGGACCGCATCCACTTCCGGATCCTTCAGAAGTTCGTCATACGAAGTGTATCTTTTTTCGATCCCGTAGGCATCTCCAACCTCGTCAAGTTTGCTTTGTGTACGTTGGCAAATTGCGTACATATTGGCATTGGGATGTCTTTGATAAATGGGAATGAATTCTGCTCCAAATCCCAATCCTATGATGGCTATGTTGATTTTATCGTTGCTCATTTTGCTTGTTTTATTTATTCGTGATAATGTTTTTCTTTTAATTTCCCTGAGTCCATTTTTTAAGAAACTGAATACCTTCCAAAGCAAAGCCATCCTGACTTGGGACTAGTGGCTTCCAAATACAAACCGCTTCGGCAAGTTCTTGATTATTTGGGGTAAAGCTTTCGATGGTAATCGCTCCCTGGTAATTAATGGCTTTTAGCCCGCTCATATAATCCTCCCAACGGGTTTGTCCGGTTCCGGGTGTTCCTCTATAGTTTTCAGATACCTGCACATGGATCAGTTTATCTCCCGCCGTTTTGATCGCTTCAGCAATGCTTGGTTCTTCAATATTCATGTGAAAACCATCCAGAATTACTTTTGCGTTTGACTGATTGATGTCAGAAATCAGGTTCATCACATCTTCAGCCCGATGGATCAAATCCGTTTCAAATCGATTTAAAGGCTCAATCGCGATATCCAGGCCTTTTGACTTTGCGCTTTCACAAACTTTCCTCAGGTTATCCACGGCACGGTTCCATTCGATCTTTTTTTGTTCATCCGAAACCATTCTGGCTTTTCCAACAGCAGAATACATAGGGCCGGCGAAAAATGTAGCATCAAGCTCTGTACAGATATTCAGGCAGGATTCAATGTAATCCATGCCTTCTTTTCGAATCGCTGCATCATCATTGGTCAAATCACGACGGGGACCGAACGCCCCGCAAACCGTACAAGAAAGACCGTGTTCTTTCAAGGCTGATTTAACCTTGCCCGTATCGATAATGTTAGGATCTTCAACAGGGATCTCAACCATATCATACCCCATTTCCCTTATTTTCGGGAAGAGATCAATTGTTTCTGTTGAAAAAGGTGAAGTCCAGAGCCAGGTACTGACTCCAAATTTTACATTCAAACTCATAGGTTATTCAAATTTTTCGGTTTCTTCTTTCTTTTCTAGTATGACGGCACGATACCCACCCCTGGATTTGAAATAGAAGATTAAAGCGATATAAGAGATGAGCATGATAGCAGGGAAGATGGCCACAGTACGCAAGGCTTCCTTTTTTGCCCCCTCCTGAATGTTCGTAACGGTTTTTCGAATATCATCGTCTGCTTTATTCAGCAGAGTAAGATCCAACGCCAGATAATCACCAAAAATACTGGTTTTTTCTTCCGTAGCATATGTCTCATGCAGCTCCGTATTATTTAGACGGTCGTATTCACTCAGGTTTTGTTCAATGGTGGTGTCCTGGATGAATCCCAGAATTACTGCGCCGATTACACCACCGGCGATCATTCCTACTCCCCCTGTAATATTAAGTGTCAGGGCGCCCCCTTTTGGAAATCGCTCTGCCACCACACCCAGCATTGTTGGCCAAAAGAAGGTCTTGCCTAATCCAAATACTGTCGCGGCCACCAGGATCATTGCTCCCGAAGAAGCCGAGAATAATAGCAGTCCTATTCCCGCAATGGCCGAACTTAACGCCAATAATCCAAGGGGTGAAATCCGATGAATGATCGATCCCGCTGACAGCCTCAATACAGCCATAATTGTTGATGTATAAACGAGTATCCAGCCCGCTTGTAATCCAATTTTCCTCATTTCTGGGGTCATAAGGTCTGTAATCCAGCTGTCAGTTCCCAGTTCAGTGGTGGCAACGGGTATCATCAGTAGAATCAAAATGATAAATACGGGCTGGCCAAGACTCCGAACAAAATACCCGAATACTGCGACGATGGCCAGGGTGATAATAATGTTAGTTATCAGTGACCACTCAGCTATGGCCCCGATTTGAAAAACAATCAGGCCGATTACGATCAGAGCGCCAAGAATCCCTACCTCTTTTAACATGGCAAGGTATGATACGCCTGCTTGTACCCGCTCGTTAACCGGAATGCGACGTGGAAACATCATGATCGCGTAAACAACAGTAGGTAGCAAAATGAGGATCATCTTCAGGCGCCAGCTTGATTCTTCACCCATCAATAGTGCAAGGATACCACCCAGAACCAAACCGGCCGGCCAACCTGCATGCAGCATGTTTAGCCATTTGGTCTTATCCCTGGAAAACATGGTAGCCACAACAGGGTTGACAACTGCCTCCACTGTGCCATTGCCTAATGCCACAATGAATGTGGCGATATACAACGACCAATATCCTGTGGCAAAAAAGGTGAGAATAGCTGAGGCAACGTGGCAAACAAACGCAAAGATCATAGAGTTTTTGTAGCCAATCCGATCGACAAAAAGGCTGAATAGAACAATACTTATAGCAAAAGGCCAAAGTCCTACACCGGCGATCTCACCGATTTGGGTGTTGGTAAGGTTAAATTCTTCTCCCCATTGGGGAAGTGTAAGCGCTCGTAGGATAAAACCAAATGAGGTAGTAACAAGGGCTACAAAGCATGCCCAAAACAGCTTTTTATCAGGGACATCTTGCTTTATCTGTGCGGTTGTATTTTCCATTTACTTCTTTTTATATTAGAATTTGTCAAATAATTAAATTGATTGATCGGCAGGAACGACTGTCATGACGCCATTCATAAGCCTCCAGTGACCCGGAAATGTGCATACAAATGGATATTCACCCGGTTCCGATGGAGCGGTAAATATTAAAGTTACCGTTTCATTTGGATCTACCAGCCTGGTCTTAAACAGTACTTCCGGAACATTCGGAATATAATCCATTTCAACTCCATTGGGATTTGTGGCTAATTCATCAGCTGCCTGGCCAACTTTTTCAAGTGTACCCGGCTTGATGATCAACAAGTTATGTTGCATGAAATCCGGATTTTTGAAGGCGATCTGAACGGTTTCTCCTGCTTTCACTGAAAAGGCTTCTGTATCATACTTCATTTGATTTTGAATTACCGATATTTCAATTTGCCTGTCGGTCTCGATGGTTGTACTCTCAGAATCGCCCGATGTCGATGTTGCCTGATCACTGTAATAATTATTCATAAAGGTTTCTGCGATCATGGCTACGGTTTGGTTTCCTACTCGCGTGAGTTCTTTGGTAACTTTGTATTTCCATTCACCTGCCAGATCTATCGAGCCTTCCCTCGAGAATATTCCGATCCTATCGGAAGTAAAGCCTCCGGATCCACCAACATCGGTTACCTTAATGGCGATGATATTTTTACCGGGTTTCAGAACTCCTTCTCCAAGGTTGTACAACCTTCTTATATCCTTACTGTCCATCATACCACCTACCTTGATGCCGTTTACATAGGTTTCATCTGAGTCATCAATTTCTCCCAGGTACATGCGACCGTTTTCAAAAAAATCATTGTACGGGATATTCAGCTCCTTTCTGAACCAGATTATTCCATCCACATCTACGCCATTATCCTCTATCATGGCTGGTAATTCCATTGTTTTCCATTCGCTGTCGTCGTAGGTTATCGATGCCATATCATCTTCATTTCCTTCTTTTTTCGACCGGTTTTCAAGGTAGTCTGGATGATCCGCCAGGTAGGCTTCGATAAACCCTTCTTTATGATTGACTGCTGATGCGTAGATTGCCCTTGATATCCATTCGTCCCTACCGGCAAATTCATCTTTGCATAAATCATACAACATCCTTCCAGTATTTTTTGAAGGAGGCATATCAGCTATTTTAAGGATGGCAGCAATTCTCACCTGTGGGTTCAAATCGTTGTGCATTCCGGATGTTATAATGGCCTGTTTTCCCCAAAGTGTGTTTGGGATGACTTGAATTGCTGCTTTTCGAACAGCAGGAGAGGAATGTCTCAATGCTATGACAGTCACATCATAAGCATCAGAATTTGTTTCATCGTTTAGCGCTCCCAGGCCGTGTATGGTCCATAATGCATGCATAGCGGGAAAGTTTTCACCCAGAGCATCACGGTTTAAATTGTTTGCCATATCATAAAGTTCAGGCAAAACATCAAGATCTCCTCTTTCTACCAAAAGGCGCTGTGCTGTCACTCTCCAGAACATATTGTCACTTTGTAATGCGGCGAGTAATTCCGAAACATTGTCTTTGTCGACAGATTTTATCTGATCATCTGTAACCGCTTCATCATAAACTACCCTCCAGATGCGCCCATGTTGTTTGTCCCGAAGAGGGTTTTCGTAGGCATTTCCATCCCCTTCTTCGGCCTGGTAACCACCCCGGTCAGGAGTAGGTGTAGGGTTGTGTTGAATGATAAAGTTGTACCAGTCAGCCACCCAAACCATTCCATCCGGACCGACCTTTGCCACCACAGGTGAACTCCATTCGTCTGCACTGGCAAATAGGTTCCATCCGTCTTTTTCTTTAAAACCACCACCGTCCGGGAGGATTTTAGCTATGTGAACCAAATGACCGGTTGGTTCGCAGACAAATGCGATATTGTTCCAGTAGGATTGAGGATAGGTACGGGCCGTGTAAAAGTTGTGACCTGCAGCTGCCGTAAAACCACCCCATACATCAACTTGTCTTACTTTATCAGTAACCGGGTGCATCGCATAATGCCCATCAATCTTGCTGTTTCCTAACTGCCTGACACCCTCAACTCCCTGAAGATATCGGTTTGGGATTGGCATGTAAACGCTGTGCGTGTTATTGGCTGTCGAAGCAAATATTTCATTGTTTTCTGTTATGCCCAGACCCCAGGTATTGTTACTTGTATTGCTTAGAAATTCGAATGTTGAAAGATCCCGGGAAAACCGGTAAATCCCCTGTCTGAATTCAAAATGCTGATTGGCAATATGTCCTTCGAAGCCTGAATAGCCAACCACTCCCCATATTTGGTTATCAATTCCATACTTTAAATTGGATGGGCCAGCGTGGGTGTCGTAAGTTCCCCATCCATTGATAAGTGTTTCCCTTACATCTGCCTTATCGTCACCATCGGTGTCTTTTAGAAACAGGAAAACAGGAGCCTGCGACACGATGATTCCACCATTGGCAAAGGTCAGGCTGGTCGGAATATTGAGGTTATCGGCAAAGATCGTGAATTTGTCCGCCTTGCCATCTCCATCCGTGTCCTCGCATATTTTAATGCGATCATCTCCTATACCTTCCTCATTTCTGACCGTATTCGGATAGTCAACTGTTTCGATAACCCATAGACGACCCTTTTCATCCCAATCCATCGCAACCGGATTGATAATATCCGGTTCTGAAGCGAATAACTCCAGGTGAAAGCCTTTCGGTACCTGGATCAGTTTTTTCTCTTCTTCCGGTGAAAGGGGTTCCTGATATTGAGGAGGTGGATCCCTCTCTTCATAATTGGGTATATTAGGTACATCTTTGTAAACCAGGGTTGGAATATCTTTCGAATAAGTCTCCCAAAGTGTTTTCACTTCTTCACCGACTGCCCAAAGGATCCCCTGCTTTACCAGGGCGTGAAACCCCGGATTGTTCCAGGTTCGTTCATCATGCCCATAGGCAGTGTAGAAAACCCTTCCCTCACCGTAATTTTTAACCCAGGTCCAAGGTTCATGATGATCACCCTCTACTCGTTCCATCAGAATCGTTCGATCGTCTGCATGTTTATCATGGACATAGGTTTCATCCCATGTAGAAAATTCCTCTACTCCGGTGATTGCCGGATGATCATTATTAATAATAGTTGCTGTAAAAGTGCCCGTCTCGTGACTTTTAAATTGCGCGCCGACCATATTCAAAAACTCATCAGAATTTCTGAAACAGAAACTTGCACAATGAATTGGGAGAAATCCCTTGCCACCTTTGACATAATCAAGCAAAGCCTTTTCCTGACCTGGCTCGATTTCGTCATGATTTGCATAAAGCATCAAAGCATCGTATTTCTCCAGTGTTTCCGCATTCAGGTCATCCGGATCGTCCGTATAGGTAAAATTGATCCCTTCCTTTGCTAATGCTGCTGCCAGCATCGGCATGAATTCAGCAGAGTTATGATGGGTGGATTCATGTCCCAGAAAAAGTATTTCTATCTTTCTTGGGTCGGTATCTTTGGATTTTTGACTACCGCAACCAACCGCTATGAAAACAATTATTGTAATCCACCAAATAGAAAAGGGCTTCATTTTTGAATTATTTAAATTTGAGAAATCGTTAAATAGAAGGCGGAAATGACAGTTGAAATTAGCATAATACCCATAATACCACTTCCGCAATATAATATTAATAAAAAAGGTACTTTTTACCATTATAAATTTGTGAAAGTTTCAAATTTATTTGTGAATGGTTTTATTTCATTTTGATGGATTGGAAATGATAGAATTTTGAAAGGAGATTGGGTCATACTTGGCTGAACAGTGTGTAATTATTGAGATACTCCTATTGGCGATCTATTCTGTTTGATGATGGCCCCTTTGAATCGAACGGCAAACCTAAAGTTAGTTATTACGGTCTGAATATCAATTCGTCACTAATCACTGATATTTTGTATCGAACCAGGTAATCTTTCGGCAAGGACTGGCACTATCAGTTGCAATTTTAATAAAAGTTATATTCAGAACGTTCAAAACGGATTTTTTAAATAATTCTCTGACAAACAGAGAAAAACCTTCCTTTTTTTGCACCATTCCTTCCCGAATATTGTTTAAATAATAATAGGCGGCCCAAAGATTTAACAACCTTCGGGAAGTTCTTTGAAATTCTTTGTTCAACAAAATTTATCCAGCTATGAGATCATCAAAAAACTATGTTTACTTTTTTTCTGCTGATGGCTCAAAAGGTAATGCAAATATGAAGGATATTTTAGGTGGGAAAGGAGCTAATCTGGCTGAAATGTGCAATTTAGGTATTCCCGTCCCTCCGGGATTTACCATATCAACGGAGGCTTGTCTGGAATTTTACAAGAACAACAGCACCTTCTCCAAGGAATTGAAGGAAGGTGTTGAGAAATCGGTCAAAGAAGTTGAAAAGGTTATCGGACGTGGTTTCGGGGATGCGAAAAATCCCCTTCTGCTGTCTGTGCGTTCAGGTGCCCGGGTTTCCATGCCTGGGATGATGGATACGGTTTTAAATCTTGGGTTAAATGATGAAATCACGGAAGGACTATCACAGCTCAGTGGCAATCCCAGGTTTGCATGGGATTCTTACCGCAGGTTTATCCAGATGTATGGTGATGTGGTCCTGGGGCTGAAAGGAGGGGACTATGAAACAGATCCTTTTGAAGAAATCATAGAGAATAAGAAAAACATGCTCGGCATTGAGAATGACATCGACCTGAAAACAGGCGATCTGCAAAGCATTGTTGTCGATTTCAAGAAAGCCATCCAGCGTCGCGGCAAAAAATTTCCGGAGAATCCGATCGACCAGCTTTGGGGAGCCATTGGTGCGGTCTTTAACAGCTGGAACAATGAAAGGGCGATCAAATACAGAAAAGTTAACAACATCCCACACGACTGGGGAACGGCAGTTACCGTACAAGCTATGGTTTATGGTAACATGGGCAATGACTCTGCGACAGGTGTTGCTTTTACAAGAAACCCATCTACAGGTGAAAATAAATTTTATGGTGAATATCTGATCAACGCTCAGGGAGAAGATGTAGTAGCTGGAATCCGTACGCCACAACCCATCAATAAAGCAAACAAGAAAAACAAGGACGATGTTACGCTGGATTCGGTCATGCCGAATGCCTATATGCAGTTGGTGGAGATCCGAAACACATTGGAAAATCACTACCGTGATATGCAGGACATCGAGTTTACGATAGAAAAAGGGAAGCTTTACATGCTTCAAACCCGTACTGGTAAAAGAACATCGGAGGCAGCGCTGCGAATAGCTGTTGAAATGGTTAGTGAAGGAAAGATCAATCAGGATGAAGCCATTCTAAGGGTTCTGCCTGACCAGCTCGAACAGCTTCTGCATCCGAAATTTGATGACAAAGCGTCTCGTGAAGTTGTCGCACATGGTTTGCCTGCCTCTCCCGGAGCAGCTACTGGAAAGGTAGTATTCAGCGCAAAAGAAGCTGAAAAATGGGTTGAAGATGGTGAAAAAGTCATATTGGTCAGGATAGAAACTTCTCCTGAAGATATTGGTGGTATGAATGCAGCAGAAGGGATCCTGACGGCCAGAGGTGGCATGACTTCTCACGCCGCCGTTGTCGCCCGTGGAATGGGCAAATGTTGTGTGGCTGGGTGCAAAGACATTGCCATTATGTACAGCGCCAAGCAATTCAGGGTAGGGAAGAAGATTGTTGAAGAAGGCGATTGGATCTCGCTCGATGGCGGAACCGGTGAAGTCATCATTGGAAAGGTTCCGACCGTTATGCCTGAGATTTCCGGAAACCTTAGCAAACTGCTCACCTGGTCCGATCGGGTAAAAAGGCTGGAAGTAAGGACGAATGCCGATACTCCTCATGATGCATCCAAAGCACGGGAATTTGGAGCAAAAGGAATTGGCCTGTGCCGTACCGAGCACATGTTTTTCAATGACAACCGCATCAAGGTAGTCAGGGAAATGATCATGTCGGACGATGATCATAGCAGGAAAGTGGCCATCGAGAAACTGTTGTCCATGCAGATCGAGGATTTTGTTGAAATATTTGAAGCGATGGAAGGGTTGCCAGTTACCATACGAACAATTGATCCTCCATTGCACGAATTTCTTCCCAATCGTTCAGAATTGAATGACAGGCTTTCCAGCATGAAAATGAACCTTAAAAAAGCGAAAAACCTGAACGATATCGACCTGATGCTAAAAGATATAAACAAAGATCAGGCGGTGCTGGATAAGGTGGACGCATTGACAGAAATAAACCCGATGCTGGGACTCAGAGGTTGCCGATTGGGAATTCTATTCCCCGAATTGACGGAAATGCAGGCGAAGGCTATTTTCGAAGCAGCTTACGAATGCAAACGAAAAGGCATTCATGCCAAGCCGGAGATCATGATCCCACTCGTTTCATGTCCGGGAGAGTTGGAAGATCAAAAGGCCATTGTCGAGAAGGCGGCAAAAGCCGTTATGGACCGCCATGTCGTGGAGATCGAATACAAAATCGGAACAATGATTGAGCTGCCCCGTGCGGCCTTGATTGCCGATCAGCTATCCAAAACACTTGATTTCTTCAGCTTTGGAACAAATGATCTAACCCAGACTACCATGGGATTGTCGCGTGATGATGCCGGAAGATTTCTCCCACTATACCTTGAAAAAGGAATTTTCCCGGCGGATCCTTTCAGGAAGATCGATGTGGAAGGAGTAGGATCGCTGGTGGAAATGGCGGTTAAAAAAGCCAGGGCAACACATGCAGATATGGAATTGGGTGTTTGTGGGGAACATGGAGGAGACCCTTCATCCGTTGAGTTTTTCCACAAGATCGGATTGGATTATGTGAGTTGTTCACCATTCCGTGTTCCGGTAGCCAGGCTGGCTGCTGCACAGGTTGCATTAAAAGAACGTAGCAAGGAACTAAAGAAGATGGAAATGGTGTTAGATGAAGTGAAGTAAATTCTGAAGAGTAAATAGAGGTTCTCTTCATCTTGAAACGGGGCTGGCTGGTGTCAGCCCTGTTTTTATTATGCGTTGGATCGTTGAATTATCTAGTCAATAACAATTTCTTTCTGGAATGCCTCTAATTCATGAAGAAAATAATTTGTTACGAATTCCAGACCACTACCATCCCTGGCAGATGTTTCGAAAAATTCAAGGTGGTGATTGATCCGCAGTGCATCATCTTTGGCCTTCCTGATATTAAAATCCAGATAGGGGAGCAGATCGATCTTATTGATAACACACAGGTCAGACGACTCAAAAATATGTGGGTATTTCAATGGTTTGTCGTCTCCCTCAGGAACGGAATAGATGACAATCCTTTTCGTTTCACCCAGGTCAAATAAAGCAGGGCAAACGAGATTCCCGACATTTTCGATCAACAGGATCGAATTATTTGCCAGGCGAAGCCTTTTAATAGCCTGGTTGACCATTTCAGCTTCCAGGTGGCATCCTTTGCCAGTATTGACCTGCACAGTTTTGGCCCCTGTTTTTTCTATCCTGGCGGCATCAAATGTGGTCTGTTGGTCCCCTTCGATAACATATACTGGAAATTTTTTCAGTAGGTCGGGTATGATCTTTTCCAGAATACTGGTTTTACCTGCTCCGGGAGAGGAAACGAGATTGAAAGCCAGGATATTCTTTGCTTCCAGGTAGCCCCTGTTCCGCTCGGCAATCAGGTTATTTTTTAACAAAACATCTTTTTCCATCTCCACTGTTTCATGGTGGTGATGATCATGGCCATGGGTATGATCGTGTTGATGATCATGTAAATGCTCATCTTCATCAAAGTGGCTGTCTTTGATGACCATTTCATCATGATCGCATCCGCAAGTTGCACACATAGTTTTAGATTTTAGTATTCGATATCGATGGATTTAATTTTTAATTCTTTTCCTTCTACAATTTCATTATCAAAACTCTGGCAAAAGGGACAAATGTCAAACAGGTCTGTCATATTGAAATCATGATGACATGATCTGCAATGGGCTTTCCCTTTTACCGGTTCAATTTTCAATTCCGAATGATCCAGTAGGGTGTTTTGTGTTGCCGGCTCCCACGCAAAGTCCAGGGCATCCAGTTCAATGCCTGCCAATTCGCCGACTTCTAACAAAACAGATGAGACTTTCAAAGCATTTTTTTTAGCCACTTCTTCTGTCACCAATTCGACAATATTTTGCGCTATGGATAGCTCATGCATGACTCAACAAATTCTTGGTAATTGTTCTCCTGCCAGTGGTTCGATGACCCTTTTTCCTCCGATAGATGTTTCCAGTACCACTAATCCCGGATTGTTGTCTACCACTTTTCCAATAATTTTCGCTTCTCTGCCTAGTTCATGAGCTTTCATTTTTTCCAGAACCTGGCCAGCTTTACCCGCTTTCACGACAGAAATAAACTTACCCTCATTGGCCACATACAATGGATCAAACCCAAGGATCTCACAAGCAGATGCTACATTTTCTCTAATGGAGATCTCGTTTTCCCAAATTTCAACTCCCAGTTTTCTGCTCTTTGATAACTCACAAAGTACGGTTGCAACACCACCGCGGGTAGCGTCTCTCATAAATGTGATGCCATGATCATTACTTAAAATTTCATGGATCAGGTGATTGAGCGGTGCACAATCCGACTCGATCCCCGAATGGAAATTGATCCCTTCTCTTTCACATAGAATGGCCATACCGTGTTCCGCGATTCCACCATTGAGAATGACGACATCTCCAACCTCAACCAAATTGCCGGTTCCCAGTTCGAGATTTTCATCAGAAACCCTTCCTATTCCACTTGTATTGATGAACAGCTTATCGCATTTTTCCTTCGGAACAACCTTGGTATCTCCTGTTACGATCGTGACTCCTGCTACTCTTGCCGTAGCTGCCATAGAATGAACGATAATCAGTAATTCTCCCAGTTCGAGTCCTTCTTCCAAAATAAATCCACAACTCAGGTATTCGGGAATGGCCCCACTCACCGCGAGATCATTGACTGTTCCACAAACAGCAAGTTTCCCGATATCCCCTCCCGGGAAGAAAATAGGATCTACCACGAAGGAGTCCGTGGTGAAAGCATGGTGAGTGGAAGCATTTTTAATGATCGCCGAGTCCGTTTGCTGAATCATCTTTCCATTAGAAAAGCTGTTCAGAAAAACGCTGTCAATGAGCTCGTGCATCATTTTTCCACCGCTGCCGTGATTCAATGTGATTTTATAAGAGTTTTCCATTTCCATATAAGTAATGAGCATGACAAGCGCCTTCGCTCGAAACCATGCAGGCTCCAATCGGGGTAGCGGGGGTACACGCTGATTTAAATAAACGGCACTCAGTTGGAGATTTCTTTCCCTTTAATACTTCTCCACAGATGCAGCCTTTTTTATATCTGGTTTTCTCAACTGTTACATGCAAAACTTTTTCTGCATCCCATCTGGCGTATTTTTTTCTGATCTTCAATCCACTCATGGGAATGTCTCCAAATCCCCGCCAGCAATCATCGCTTAAGTAAAATACTTCCTCCATTATTCTTTGGGCCTTTTCGTTTCCTTTTGGTTTTACCGCTCTTGAATATTCAATTTCGACTTTTGGCTCTCCTTGCTCTTTTTGATTGATGAGCATTAAAATAGATTGAAGGATATCGACCGGTTCAAAACCTGATATCACACATCCGATACCATGATTATCTGCCAGAATCTGGTAAATGCCTGATCCTGTGATGGTACTGACATGTCCGGGTCCAATGAAACCGTCGATCCTGATCCCATCAAAGGCAAGGGCTTCCATCGCTGGAGGCATGATCTTGTGAGCGCTTAGTAGGCAAAAGTTATCTATTTTTGATTTACTGGCTTTAAGGATGGTGGCAGCGCTGGTGGGAGCGGTTGTCTCAAAGCCAATGCCCAAAAAGACTACTCTTTTCTCCGGATTTTGTCGGGCAATTTTTAATGCATCAAGGGATGAATAGACGATCCTGATATCACAACCTTTGGCCCTTTCTTTTTCCAGTGAGGAGGTAGATCCCGGAACACGGATGAGATCCCCGAACGTAGTCAGGATCACATCCTCTTTTCGTGCGATGGCTATGGCACGATCAATGAATTTCTGGTCTGAAACACATACGGGACAACCGGGTCCGGACTTAAGAATTACGTTTTTTGGAAGTAAACCGGGAATACCAAATTTGTGAATGGCCATCGTATGTCCGCCACAAACTTCCATTAACCGGATCTTTTTGGAAGATCTTTTTCGGATCATTTCAAGAATTTCGCCGATCTTTTTCTTATCCCGATATGTTTGGGTGGTAAGCATTTTTGTCATTGAATTTCCTGCCTCAGGTGGAATTGGGTGATTCATGCTCCATAAATTTATTTGCCAGGGTGACATCCTCGTCTGAAAGGATCTGTAAAGCATATCCTGTATGGACCAGTACATAGTCACCGGGTTTGGCCTTGTCAACCAATTGAAGGCTTACCTCCAACCGGACACCGTTGACCGAAACTTCGGCCATGTCGTCTTTAATAGATAATATTTTTGCCGGTACGCTTAAACACATCTCATTTCTCTTTTCTTTGCAGCAATAGCCAATTGCCCCAGGGCAATCCCTCCATCATTGGAAGGGACTTTTTCATGGGTGTAAACCTCAAATTTTTGATTTTCAAGGGCTTTCAAGGCTCTTTCCAGGAGATACCTGTTCTGGAAGGTGCCTCCTGAAAGTACAACCTTATTTAAACCGGATTCATTTCTAATACGGGTACATATTTCACAAATAACTTCTATGACCATGTTGTGAAAGCGAGCCGATATGATCGGAGTTGAGGTATTTCTTTTTAAGTCTTCTAATATTTCCGACAAAGTATTTCTGAAACTGATAGTCTTCCTGGATATTTCGAAACTGTATTTTCCGGGTACACCTTCCCGGATTAGCGCTTCCAGTTTCATCGGCGCCTCTGCGTGATAGGTAGCGGTGTGACAGATACCCGTTAAAGCCGCTACAGTGTCAAACAAGCGGCCTGCACCAGAACTTTCCGGGCAATTGATTTTTCTTTCAATGCTTTTCATCACCATATCCAGGCCTGGCTGATTTAATTTTCCGATCCATTCCCAAGCCGGATTCAGCAATTGATAATGATGCAGATAACTGACAGCTGATCTCCAGGGTTGATAGGCTGCCTGGTCACCTCCCGAAATCGGAATATTTTCAAAATGGAACCAGCGTTCAAATTTCACCAGGTCTGTGATGAAAAATTCTCCTCCCCAGATTTTTCCATCAGTACCATATCCAGTTCCGTCCATACTAACACCGATGACTGTTTTATCCAGCTGATGCTCAGCCATACAAGACGCTATATGAGCATGATGATGCTGGACTTTTACCAGGGGAAGCTCCAGAGACTCAGCAAAGTTGGTGGATAGGTAATCCGGATGAAGATCACAAACGGCCAAGGACGGTTTGAATCGGAATAGCCTTTGAAATCGTTCAAAGCTTTCCCGATAAAAATCAAACGTTTCATAATTTTTCAGATCGCCGATGTGCTGACTAAGAATAGCTTCACGCCCTTTTCCAATGGCAAAGCAATTGACAAGTTCGGCTCCCGCAGCGAAAATACCTTCACAATCTGACCACAACGAAACGGGTTCGGGAACATAGCCCCTCGACCTACGTATCATTCTCGTTTTACCTTTCATAACAAATGCCACAGAATCGTCGACCCTGTTATGAATTGACCGATTGTGTGAAAGGATATTAGAAGATATTCCGGATAACTGATTTTTGGCTAATACATCATCAATGACAATGGGTTCTTCAGAAATATTCCCGCTTGTCATAACAATTGCAGGGGTTGTCAGCTGTTCGAAAAGCTGGTAATGAATGGGCATATAAGGTAGCATCACACCAATCTGTGATAATCCGTCATTGATCCCTTTGGCCAGTGGCTTTCTTTGTTTCAGCAATACAATAGGCCTTTTTATACTGGTAATGAGCTTTTCTTCATTCTCGTTGATAAAAACATATTCTTTCAATGCCATGATATCCCTGAACATGACGGCGAATGGCTTCCCGTATTTTTTCTTCGATGACCGTAATTGCTGGACAGCCAAATCGCTAGTCGCATCGCAAGCTATGAAATACCCTCCAATTCCTTTGATGTTTACAATCTCACCATTGTCAATCAGTTCCGATACATTTTTTAGTATATCCTCAATGTCTTCAATGCAGTTTTCCCTATTGTCGAGGGTATAGTGAGGGCCACAATCAGAACATGCGATTGGCTCTGCATGAAACCGCCGGTCCAGAGGATCAGTGTATTCGCTTTTACAAGTATGGCACATCTCAAAATCCTGCATGGTGGTGTGAATGCGGTCATAAGGGAGATCTTGAATAATGGAAAAACGAGGTCCGCAATGAGTGCAATTAATGAAGGGATAATCCAGCCGGTGTGACTGTTTTTTCATGTCTTCCAAGCATTGCGGACAGACGGCGAGATCAGGACTTATTTGGGTTATTTGATGGTTGTGATCTTTACTTTCAATTATTGTGAAATTATTCTCCGGATGTTTAGATAAAATTTCTGTTAGCTCCAGGGATTCAATTCGGGAAACTTCGGGCTTTTTATTTTTTAGTTCTTCAATGAATTTTACTATGGAATTTTCATATCCGGTGATTTGAATGTTGACGCTATCATTTTGATTATTTACCCACCCGGTCAGTTCATTTTCATGCGCCAGCCTGTAAACAAATGGTCGAAATCCAACCCCCTGCACGAGTCCTTTAATATGGAGAAGGAATGACTTTTTCATCATACAAAATTTAGATCATGAATAAATGTTGCCCGTTTGAATGTCTCTGTAACAGGCAATCTTTAACCACTCTGTTACTTTACCCTTTTTGATTTTAAGTAAACCATTCTCACAAGAAGAAAAACCAATACAAATATTCCGAAAGAAATGATATGAATCGGTTCTGAAACAAAATGCCAGACAGAGTTCCCGTCGACATTTTTATCACCATGTCCGGGATGTGCAAAAGCCTCGTAAGTGCTTAGCAGGATGAATAAACCTGCCATACAATAGTGACATATTTTATTTTTCATTTTTCAGGGAATTAAGTTCTGATCTCTCATGGAAATCTTCTTATATAAATTACAAAAGGGCAGGTTTAATTTCTCCCGATATCGATACATTCTTAATGGGAAAATGATGAATATCAGGTTTTTAACTATATCTGGGTGTGGAATGAATTTTTTAGGGGATATAGTTGTTAAGAATAAAAAGTATCATGAGAAATGCACCCATAATTCAGGATTCTGCCATGATAGAATCACCCGAAATTATGCCTGCAAAATCAAAATTGCAGCATGAGGTTTCCACCATTCTGGAGCATTATCAGCACGATAAAACCAGGTTGATGGACATCCTGATTGACATTCAGGATGAAAACGGATATATCCCGGCTGAGGCAATCGATTACCTTTCTCATGAATTAAATATCTCTACAGTCGATATCAGGCAGACGGTATCGTTCTATCATTTCTTTTCAGAAACACCACGGGGAAAATACACGATTTATCTGAATGATAGCGCTGTAGCCAATATGAATGGCCGTAAAGCAGTCTCAAAGACCTTCGAAAAGGAAGCAGGCATTTCCTTTGGATCTGTTACCGAAGATGGATTGATAGGGCTTTTCAATACATCCTGTATTGGCATGAATGACCAGGAACCTGCCGCTTTGATCAATGGGGCGGTATTTACGAGATTGACACCTTTCAGAGCCAGTGAAATCATCCGTGATATTCGAGCGGGTAAACAAGTGGAAGAAATGTTCGTTGCCAGCTATGGTGATGGCAATAATAGCTCCGAATTCATTAAAGCTGTTGTGAATAACCACATCATGAAGCGGGGGCCTGTTTTAAGCGATCAGTTCAAACCTGGCGAAGGGATTAAGGAAATTGTTAAGATGAGTCCTGAAGATGTGATCAAAGAAGTGAAAATATCCAATATCCGGGGGCGGGGAGGAGCAGGATTTCCGACCGGACTTAAATGGGAATTTTGTCGAAATGCAGCTGATCAAACCAGATACATTTTTTGTAATGCTGATGAAGGTGAACCAGGCACATTTAAAGACAGGGTGATCCTGACTGAAAAGCCATTCATGCTGTTTGAAGGAATGGTCATTGCCGGTTACGCCATTGGTGCGAAGGAAGGCATTTTGTACCTCAGGTATGAATACAAATACCTGAAAAAACACCTTGAAAATGCGCTGCAGAAAATACGTAAGCTGAAGCTGCTTGGCAAAAATATTCTGGGCAAAAAGGGATTCAACTTTGATATCCGTATCCAGTTTGGAGCAGGCGCTTACGTGTGTGGAGAGGAATCTGCCCTGATCGAATCTGCAGAAGGAAAGCGTGGCGAACCCAGAGATCGACCGCCGTTTCCGGTAGAAAAAGGCTACCTGGAAAAACCAACCGTAGTAAACAATGTCGAAACGCTTTGTTCCATTGTGAAGATCATTAAAAACGGAGGAGAGTGGTATAAAAACCTCGGAACCAAGGAATCAACGGGAACAAAAGTATTGTCCATTTCCTGCGACTGTCGATACCCGGGAATTTATGAGGTGGAATGGGGCTTTAGTGTGAATGATATTCTCGATATGGTTGGTGGGGATGATGTTCAGGCGGTACAGGTCGGTGGGCCTTCCGGTTCTTGTATTGCTCCAAATGAATTCAACAGAACACTTTGCTATACGGATCTGGCCACTGGGGGCTCACTGATCATAATTGGAAATCATCGTGATCTGTTAAAAGGCATCATTCTCAATTTCATGGATTTTTTCATTGATGAATCTTGTGGTTCATGCACACCCTGCCGCATTTTGACGGTTTTGCTAAGGGATAAATTGAAAAAGATAATAGAAGGCCGCGGAGTCATGCAGGATCTGGAGGATATGGAAGATTGGGGGAAAATTATGAAGGCCAACAGGTGTGGGTTGGGTTTGACGGCCGCGAATCCTATTCTGACAACCTTAAAAAATTTTAAAAACCTCTATCTCAATAAAATACAGATTAATAAGGATTATGATACGGGCTTTAGATTGGACGAGGCCCTAAGGGAGGGTATGAAGGCTTCGAACAGAAAAGTAAGCGTGCTGGAAAACAAGTAATTGAGTATTGTTGGTTTGGAAGAAAAGGAATTTTCACCATTTAAAAAGATAATAGAATATGAACCAGATATTAAAATTCAAGTTGGATGGTGTTGAGTGCATGGGGTATAAAGACCAATATATAACTAATGCAGCTGCTGAAAATGGATTTTACATCCCAACATTGTGTAACATACCAGGTGTCAAACCCCGGGGAGCATGCCGCATCTGCAACGTGCGTGTAAATGGTAAATTGATGACAGCCTGCACGACACCCCTGGCTAATGGAATGGTCATCGAATGCCAGACGGAAGAATTAAAAGATCTGCGAAAAGCCATCATTGAGTTGATGTTGACAGAAGGAAATCACTTTTGTCCATCCTGTGAAAAGAGTGGTAATTGTGAATTGCAGGCGCTGGCTTATCGATTCAATATCACCGTTCCACGATTCAAATATCAATTTCCCGAAAGAGACATTGAAGCATCACATCCGAAGTTGATAAAAGATCATAATCGCTGCATTCTTTGCAAACGCTGCATTCGCGTTATCAAAGATGAACAAGGCAGGAACATTTTTGCATTTGGCAAACGTGGAAATAGGATCACCATTAACATCGATACGGAATTGGCTAACGATATCAGCGATGAAAATGCCCGTATGGCTTACGAAATATGTCCGGTTGGTGCTATTCTATTGCGCGAAAATGCCTTTAGAGAACCTATCGGGAAAAGAAAGTTTGATCATGTTCCGATAGGAATAGAAATGGAAAGATTCCACAAATAATACTGAAATGGAAAAAAAGGTCGTCGCTACATCATCACTTGCCGGTTGTTTTGGTTGTCACATGTCCTTGCTTGACATCGATGAAAGGATCCTGGAATTGATCGAACTGGTTGAATTTGACAAATCGCCGGTAAATGATGTTAAAAAGTTTTCGAGGAGGGTAGATATCGGTTTGATTGAAGGTGGCTGTTGTAATGAGGAAAATGTCCATGTATTGAAAGAATTCAGAGCACAGTGCAAAGTACTGGTTTCAGTGGGTGAATGCGCAATTATGGGTGGTTTACAGGCAATCAGGAATACAATTCCCTTAAAAGAATGCCTAGACGAAGCTTATCTGAATGGTCCGAGTGTGAAAGGTTGTAACGAAGAAAGCATCATTCCGAATGATGAAGAGCTTCCTGTTATTCTGAATAAGGTTTACCCATGCCATGAGATTGTGAAGATTGACTATCATCTGCCCGGCTGTCCGCCGAGTGCGGACCTGATTTGGAATGCTTTGAGGGCTTTGGTTTTGGATGAAAAAATGGAAATGCCATACGAATTGGTAAAATACGACTAACAACGCCATGACAAAAAAAATCACGATAGAACCTGTTACCAGGGTAGAAGGACACGGTAAAGTGACTATCCATCTTGATGAGGAGGGGAATATTGTTCAAAGCCGCCTTCACATTGTAGAATTCCGGGGATTTGAAAGGTTTGTACAAGGCAGACCTTATTGGGAAGTTCCGGTGCTGGTGCAACGATTATGCGGGATTTGCCCGGTTAGTCACTTGCTCGCAGCCGCAAAGGCCATGGATGTAATTGTGGGTGTAGATCCTGAAGATCTAAGTCCGACTGCTGAGAAAATGAGGCGCCTGATGCATTATGGTCAGTTTTTCCAGTCTCATGCGCTGCATTTTTTTCATTTGGCGAGTCCTGATCTGTTGTTTGGAATTGATGCTCCCGTTGAAAAGAGAAATATCATCGGCGTTGCCAGGGAGCACAAGGATTTAGCAGTTCAGGGAGTAATGATGAGGAAATTCGGCCAGGAAATTATCCGATTGACCGCTGGAAAGAAAATTCATGGAACCGGCGCCATTCCGGGTGGGATCAATAAAAACCTGAGTCCAGAGGAAAGAGATTTTCTCTTGAAAGGAAAGAATCCATTGAATGCCGATAAGATGATTTCATGGGCTTTGGATGCTGTGAATTTATTTAAGTTTTACCATGCATCTCATCGGGATTTTATTGACAAGTTTGCTGCATTTCCCTCCAATCATTTGAGTTTGGTTAGGAAGGATGGAGCGCTTGATATTTATCACGGTGTTTTGCGATCGATTGACCAGGATGGCAATAAGATTCTTCACGATGTCGATTATTCTGATTACCTGGATTATATCGGTGAGGAAGTAAAATCATGGAGTTACACGAAATTTCCTTTTCTCAGGCATTTGGGAAAAGAAAATGGATGGTACAGAGTTGGCCCATTAGCCAGGTTGAATACCTGTGATTTCATTCCAACGCCACTTGCACAAAAGGAATGGGAAGAATTTAAGGCTTATACAAAAGGAAAACCCAACAACATGACCATGCATACGCATTGGGCTAGGTTGATTGAGACATTGCATGCGGCGGAAGTGATTAAAGATTTGTTGATAGATCCGGATCTGCAAGGCGAAGAGCTTATAAGGAAAGGTGACAAGAAGTTTGAAGGAGTTGGTGTCATTGAGGCTCCGAGAGGCACCTTGTTCCATCACTATAAGATCAATGATGATGACCTGGTTTCCATGGCAAACCTGATTGTTTCCACGACGCACAATAATGAACCGATGAACCGATCGGTGCGATTGGTGGCGGAAGAGAAATTGGCCGGTCAGAAAATGATTACCGAAGGAATGCTGAATGCGATTGAGGTGGCCATACGGGCGTACGATCCTTGTCTGAGTTGTGCTACCCATGCAATGGGTCAGATGCCTTTGGAAGTTTCTCTTTACAACAATGAAAATGAATTGATTGATCGATTTTATTCCTACAGGCGTGGCTAGGATTTTGATATATGGATTTGGCAATCCTTCCAGAAAGGATGATGCGCTGGGAGTTCTGTTCTCAGAAGAATTGGAACAATGGGCCTCCGATAAGTCATATAAAAGCTTATCATTTGATGCAAATTATCAACTGGCTCCTGAAGATGCGGCTGTAATATCCGATTATGACATCGTCTTTTTTGCAGACGCAAGCCAGGAAGATATTCATGACTTTTCTGTTGAGAGGGTTATGGAACATCAAAAAGCTGAATTTTCTCTTCATTACTTTACACCTGGCAATTTAGCTGCATTATGCCAGGAACTTTTCCATCCCTGTCCGGAGATGTATGAGGTTCATATCAAAGGGTATGAATGGCAACTGGAAGAAGGTATGACAAAAAAGGCAAGAAATAACCTGGGTTTAGCTGTTGATTTTATGAAAACGCAACTGAAAAGCCTTTTGGCTAAGGATCACACGGTCAGTAAAAATTTTATCGCTTAAAAATTCTCAAAGATGAACATTACATCCAAATACATGGGACTTCATTTGAACAATCCAATCATTGTTGGCAGTTCTTCATTAACTGGAAATGTTAAGAGTGTTGAAAAATGCGTAAAAAATGGAGCTGGAGGGATCGTTTTAAAGTCACTATATGAAGAGCAGATATTGTCCGACTCAGATACTTTGATCAATCAGGATGAAATGTACCTCTGGTATCCGGAAGCTTTTGAATATGTGAATAAACTCTCGAAGGAGGAAGGAATTGATCAATATTTGAATTTGATAAAAGTTTGCAAGAAAGCGGTTTCTGTACCGATCATTGCTAGCATCAATTGCATCAGTCCGGAAGAATGGCCGAAATTCAGTAATGAATTGGAAAATGCAGGTGCAGATGCGCTGGAACTCAATATCACGATTTTCCCGGATTCGGACACGCTAAGCTGCACGGAAATTGGTGAACAACATATCAAAATTATCCATGCTGTTTGCAGGAATGTGAAAATACCGGTAGCTGCCAAGATCAGCTTCTATCAATCCAACATAAAAATGATGGCGCGTAAAATAGCCAAAGCAGGCGCCAAAGGATTGGTTCTGTTTAATCGCTATTACCGGCCGGATATCGACATCGAAAAAATGGTGTTAACAAAAGAAGAAACCTTGAGTGTACCGGAAGAAAGTACACTGTCATTAAGGTGGGTTGGATTGTTATCCGGTCATATTCCCTGTGATTTGGTAGGGTCGACTGGCATACACAATGCATCAGGGATCATCAAACAATTGCTGGCGGGAGCAAGTGCGGTACAAGTATGCTCAGCCCTTTATAAATATGGAATTTATTATTTGAGGACGCTGATTGAAGAGCTGGAGATCTGGATGCGAAGAAAGGGTTTCTCTTCAATCGATGAATTCAGAGGATTGATCAACCAAGATTCAAAGAACTCCGCTTCATGGGAAAGAATCCATTTTATGGAAAAGACCCGGACTAGTAATATTCGTCCAATTGGTTTCGACTAACGGGTTTAAACTTAATACTAGAGTCCTGCTTTTACCACCTCTCTTATTCCTTTTTCAATTGGAGTAGGCTTAAAATCATAAGATTCTTCAAATTTTGAGCTGTTGAATACATAGTCACGATCATATTGATAAAGCATTTCCACAAATTCTCTCATGATCGGGTTGAACCATCCCATGATTTTGATCATCCATTTTGGAGCTAATTGGATTTTTGGTTTGACATTCATTTCACGTGCAAAAGCTTCAATCCATTCTCTTCCTGTCATGGGTTCGGCAGTGGGTAGGTTCCAGATCTGATTATAAGCCTTAGGGTCATTTCCAAGCATTGCCGTTGCAATTCCCGCGTCAGGAGTATAGGTGAAATTATGTAGTCGATCCAACGAACAAAACCAATTGGCCGCTTTTCCTCTTTTAAAATTTTTGAATACAGTTTCCTGTAAAACGCTTGTATTTACTTTAGGCCCATAAAAGTCTGCCGCACGAGCAATGATGGCATCGAGATTTCCTTTTTCGACTTCGTTAAGGATCATTCGATTCAATTCTGCCCGCACTTTTCCCTTTTTGCTGGATGGGTTGATCGGTGATTCTTCCGTAATATTGCCAATGTGGTTTTTATCTATCATGTAGATGTTGTCAAAGAATACCAGCTTGCATGTGTGTTCCTTACAGGCACTGATAATATTCTGCATAATAACCGGCCATTGCTTCTTCCAGGTTTTGATATCATAGGGCAATCCAATGGTGACATATGCTACAGATGAATTTTTAACAGTATCCATCACGGCTTGTTTATTGAGCAGGTCTGCGGAAATTAACTCATCATTTTCATTTACCTTTTGGGGATTTCGGCTGACCAGCCTGATGTCTGTGGTGTACTTAGGAAGCGCCTTTGCCAGTTCAATTCCGATTGCTCCACCTGCGCCTAGAATGGTTTGCATTAACTGTGGTTTTTTGGTTATCTAACTGTACGGGAATAAGAGGTTAAAAAATGAAAATTTCACTATTAATCCAAAATTGTAATAGCATTTTATACGAAATACAAATTTCCGGCAAAATGAAAAAGCCGGATTATTCCGACTTTTTTCATCAAATAACTTGGTTAGTTTGTGCTATGTCTTTTGCAAAATGGCTTTAATATTTTGCCATTTCCTGGTCGATTTCATCGGCCCAGGCGAGGATTCCACCTTTTAAATTATACAGGTTGTCGAATCCATACTTTCTTTTCAATGCTTCAATTGCTTGTGCACTTCTGGCGCCGCTTCGGCAATGGACAACTACCTTTTTGGAAGAAGAAATCTTATCAATATTACTTGTTACCATTTTAAGCGGGATTAATTCTCCACCCAAATTGGCGATTTCATATTCGTACGGTTCGCGAACATCAATCAATTGATAATCTTCACCTTTTACCTGCATGTCATACAACTCCTGAACACTGATCTCCTTAACTTTCTTTTCCTCTTTCGCATCTCCTCCGATTCCACAGAATTGCTCATAATCGATCAGTTTTTCAATTTTAGGAGTGTTGGGGTCTTTATGGAGTTTGAGAGTACGTGTCTCAAATGTTAAAGCATCAAACAAAAACAATCTGCCTGCCAACGGTTCTCCAACCCCCGAAATCACTTTGATCACTTCGTTTGCCTGCAAGCTTCCTACGATTCCCGGTAATACACCGATTACGCCGCCTTCAGCACAGCTCGGCACCAAACCAGGAGGTGGTGGAGTGGGGAAGAGGTCGCGGTAATGTGGTCCGAATGTCCCATCCTTAAATTGATGATTGAAAACCGAAACCTGCCCCTCGAACCTGAAAATTGATGCATAAACATTGGGTTTACCCAAAATCACACATGCATCATTGACCAGGTAACGGGTTGGAAAATTGTCCGTTCCGTCTGCTACCACATCATAATCTTTGATGATTTCCAACGCATTAGCGCTGGTTAGCTGAACATCGTAGGTTGTGAAATTCACATGAGGATTCAATTTTTCTAATCTTTCTTTTGCTGCCTCAACTTTGGGTCTTCCAACATCATCGACAGTAAAAAGGACTTGTCGTTGCAAGTTCGTTTCATCTACCCGGTCAAAATCCAGGATGCCAATATTTCCAACACCTGCGGCAGTCAGGTAAAGCAAAAGTGGACTTCCCAATCCGCCTGTTCCAACGACAAGCACTTTCGCGGCTTTCAGCTTTCGCTGTCCTTCGATGTTAAATTCCGGAATGATCAGGTGTCTGCTGTACCGCTCCAGTTCTTCTTTTGAAAAATTTATATTATCCATTTTTAATTCATTTTAAATTGATCCTCCTGCAATGGCAGGGATGATACTAACCACAGAATCTTCTTTCAAAGGTGTTTCTTCATTTTGTAACGATTTGATATCGTCATCACCCACGTAAATTCTCACAAAGTTTCGAATATTTCCTCCATCGTCAAAAATATGTTTTTTCAATTCAGGGTAAACCTCCGTCAACTGTTCTATTGCTTCCTGAATATTGGTTCCGTTAGTTTGAATCGAACCTTCGTTTTCTGTAAATTTCCTTAGTGGTGTAGGAATAATCACTTTCGCCATCGTTTAATTAATTTTTATTGTTTTGTTTGTTATTTCTTCCTGATAAAATTTTTCGTTTTCGTCCAATTGCCATGATGTGACATCAACGGCTTTACCATCATTTACGGACACAATTACATATGAGAAAAATGGAAAGGCCTGTTTCAGATCATGCTCTGATGGTCGGGCCGGATGATTAGGGTGTGAATGGTAAATGCCAATAAGTTTGAGGTTGTTTTCGTCTGCATATCTTTCTGCCTTCATGTAATCCGTTGGCTTTATCTCAAATCTTCTTCTCTGATCTCCTTCTTTGCTGTTGATTACTTTTACCGCTTCTTTAATTGTTCGTAAATCACCATCGTCGCCATATAAGAAGCCACAACCTTCATTCGGATACGCCTCTTCCAGATCTTTGAGCATGGCTTGCAAAGATTCATCTGTGAATTTTACGGGAAGACTCATGTATTAAAATAAATTATTGATGACTTCACCATATTTCTCCGCATTGTCCGGTAATACCGTGACAATGACCCCTTCTTCCAATTCGTTGGCAACCCTTAATGCTCCGGCTATATTTGCTGCTGAAGAGGGGCTCACCAAAAGACCTTCTTTCATGGCCACTTCCTTGATCAACTCGAATGCCTGGTAGGTGTCAATTTCAAAATTCTCATGAGCCAGATTTTTATCATAAATGGTTGGGACGATGGCCGTTTCCAAATGCTTCCAGCCTTCCAAACCGTGTAAGGCAGCATCCGGTTGAAGGGATGTCAGGTGAATGTTCGGGTTGTGTTCCAAAAGTTTTCTGCTTGTCCCAACGAAAGTTCCAGTTGTTCCAAGCCCGGCAACAAAATGTGTAATGGAATCTTTTGTTTGTTTCCAGATCTCTTCAGCAGTAGTGTGGTAATGGGCCTTCCAGTTGGAGTCATTCTGGTACTGTCTGGCGTAATAGTATTTCTCTGGATATTTTTGGAACAGATCTTCTGAAATTTCCTGGGCTTCGTCAGTTGAACCAAATTTTGATGTGTAAATAATTTCAGCCCCAAATGCCTTTAATATGGATTTTCTTTCTTCTGAGGCATTTTCAGGTAGGCAAATAGTTACTTTAATTCCCAATGCAGCGCCGATAGCTGCATAGGCGATTCCCGTATTGCCACTGGTTGCATCCAACAGGCTTTTGTCTGAAGTTAATTGCCCATCCAAAATGGCATTTTTAATGATATTGTAAGCCGGTCTGGATTTAACACTTCCTCCCAACTGCTGCCATTCTAACTTGGCATATATTTTTACTTTTTGGTTTTCATGGAGGTTTTGAATGGGGAATAGTGGCGTGTGACCAACAAATTTTCCAACCTTATCCAGCCTTTCAACCAGTTTATAATCTAATTCCTGAGTAATCATTTTTGAGTTTTGTATAATAAAAAAGGCCTTTCCATGTCGATGGAAAGGCCTTTTTTCAGTTCTTTTTTATTATTTTTATATAATATTCTTCCTCTCCATCAATATTTTGATGTTACAACAACAACAGCAAATACATATGTTGAAAAGGAAGTTTCTCATTTCTTTAATGAATTTCACATTTCTGAACGCAAGATATTACAAATTGTTTACTCTATCTAATATTTATTATAAAAATGTAAACTATTGACCTTTTCTTTTATCCCAATTTTTTCAGTGCAATGTCCGAAACTGTATCTCCGATAGCCAACGAAGAAGTTGCAGCAGGGGAAGGTGCATTGCAAACATTCACGGCATTTTTGCTTTCGAGGATCATAAAATCATCTAGCAATCCACCATTTCGGTCACACGCCTGGGCGCGCACCCCGGCTCCTCCGTGAACGAGATCTTTTGCTTCGATTTCCGGGATTAGCTGTTGTAAAGCCTTGGTAAAAGCTGCTTTGGAGAATGACCGGTACATTTCTCCCATGCCCGTTTTCCAGTACTTAGCTGCTACTTTTTGAAATCCCGGCCACATTAACGATTCTATGAATTCTGCGGGATTGATCTTGGATTTAGTATAACCTTCACGTGCAAATGCCAAAACCGCATTAGGTCCTGCCTCAATGCCTCCACGCATCATCCTGGTAAAGTGAACACCTAAAAATGGGAAGGCTGGATCCGGTACCGGATAAATAAGGTTTTTCACCAGGTATTCCTTTTCCTTAGCTAACTTATAGTATTCACCCCTGAAGGGAATAATTTTAACATCTAGTTTCTTTTCGACAAGGGAGGCAATTTTATCGGAATACAAACCAGCACAGTTTACTACCAGTTTCGTTTCATAATCACCTTTATTTGTTTGAACAACGGAATGGCCATTTTGCTCATGGATCTTTAATACCTTTTCTTCCATTCGGATTTCTCCGTCCGCATGTTTGATTTTTTCGCCGTATTTTTCGGCCACCACTTTGAAATCTACAATTCCCGTTTGCGGCACAAAAAACCCTGCAATGCCATTCACATGAGGTTCGTATTCTTTTAGTTCTTCAGAATTTAGCTTCTTAAATCCGGTTAGCCCATTCTGAGCTCCTCTTTCATATAATTTTTCCAGTTGAGGGAGCTCACTCTCTTTGGTTGCCACGACAATTTTTCCACACAATTCATACGGAACACCTTCTTCATCGCAGAACCTGACAAGTTTTTTATATCCATTAATACAATTAGTGGCTTTTAAACTTCCTGGTTTATAATAGAGGCCTGAGTGTATAACCCCGCTATTGTTTCCAGTCTGGTGAGCAGCCAGGGTTTTTTCCTTTTCGATCACCTTAATTTTAAGCTTAGGATTTTTTTTCTTTAAGTTAAGTGCAGAAGCAAGTCCTACAATCCCTCCTCCTACAATTACGACGTCGTTTTTCAAGATTTTCAGGTTTTAGTTTAGCAAATATAATTTAATCAATTATAAATTGAAATATTTTAAGTTGATTGATTTAAGATTAATTCATTGTTTTTACATCAAAAAAAATGGTAATAAGGCAGAGGAATCTTACTAAAACATGATCAAACTCATATTTATAAAGAGAGTACGGCAGTATTTTTATACCAAAATAGGACGAGGAGCTGCCAAAATTAGCACTTCTTATTTCAAAGGAATTTTGAGAATCATTCACAGCCAGGTAAAGCAACTCTTCTTGAAATTTCGTCCTCACGAATCCAGTTACCGGCAGCCCTCGTCTATTTTTTTAATCTTTTCAAGCAATAGGATGATTCAATCAAATCTTACTTTTTCATTTTTGCTATTCTGAGTCGTTTGGCATTTTTATTCTTTTTGTGATTATAGGGTTTTCTGTGTTTCACGGGCTTATGTACTTCCATGTAGTCCTTTTTATTAAGAACAGTACATTGAGTAAACGCTAGAATAAAAATAATCAGAATCAAAAATCTGGTGATGGAATTTTTCAGGTGGGCCATTATTCTTTCACTTCCAAAATTCCCTCAAAATCATTTTCAAGGATTTGTTCTAATTCGGCTATTGAAGAATTGCAATCATTTTCAAGTTTTTCTACCATCGGCTGAATTTTATCTGTCTCTTTTTCTTGTTTGCTGTTATCTTCGATTTTTAATATTCCATGTATGGCACTCTGTATCCCCATGAATTTAATAGCGGGTTTAATTTTATGTGCAAGCAAGGCTACTTCTTTCCAATTCTTCTGAGCTGCCTGCTCTTTTAATTGAACAATATCCGAAGGAGTGTTTTTGATAAAAGTTTCGATCATGTCTTTCATGAACGATTTATCATTGTCACTTATTTTTCCAAGATATCGGAGGTCTACCCATTTATTTTCGCCGGATAAGTTCATTGATTTGGATACGTTTTTCTTTCCGTTTGGGCTTGCAGGCTTACTGTATTGGAGTAACACCTCCTTCAATGTTTCAGGCTCGAAGGGTTTTGAAATATAATCATTCATTCCGGCTTCCAGACACCTTTCTCTTTCACCCTTAAGTGCATTTGCAGTAATTGCGATGATCGGGATGTCCTTCTTAGGAGATTCAAACTCATTTCGGACATATTGAGTGGCTTTATATCCATCCATCTCCGGCATTTGCAAATCCATTAAAATTAGTCTGTAGTCCTCTTCTTTTAGTTTTTCAATAGCTATTTTCCCGTTTTCCGCAACATCGACTTTTGCATTAAATTTTTTCAATACCGTTTTTGCATAGAATACATTGATCTCGTTGTCTTCAACCAGTAATATTCTTTCGCCATTAAAATTTAATGATTTTAATTTAGCTGATTCAGATTCTTTGTCAATGTTAACAGCCTGTATTTCTTCCAGCTTACCAATTTCATAAGGAATGATAACCTCAAATTTTGAGCCTTCCCCTGATTTGCTATTCAATTTGATGGTACCGCCCTGTAATTCAACCAATTCTTTGCAAATAGCTAATCCGAGGCCGGTTCCGCCAAACTTTCTGTTAATGCTCTCATCGGCCTGTTTAAAGCTTTCGAATACGGCATCTATTTTATCTTTTGAAATTCCAATACCTGTGTCTTCTATTTCGATACGAACCTTTTGTTTATTTTTACCTTCTTTCTCGGCTTTAAAATGAAATTTGATTTTTCCTTTGCTGGTAAATTTCACAGCATTGTTAATCAGATTTAAAATAATCTGATTCAGGCGAACAGGATCTCCCTTTAATATTCCATGAATAGACTTATCATAATAATGGTCAAATTCCAAACCTTTATCCAGGATTGTTTTCTCACTCGCATAAACGATGTCATGGAATATTTTTTCAGGTTCAAATGCAACAGTATTGATCTTAATTTTTCCAGATTCGATCAAAGAAAAGTCAAGTATTTCGCTGATAATGCCCTTTAGATTCCGTGAAGCGCTCTTAATAGATTTGATGTACTTACCTTGTTCCTTAGTAGTTTCTGTTGTTTCCAGTAAACTGATCATGCCAACAATTCCATTGATAGGAGTGCGGATTTCATGGCTCATGTTGGCAAGGAATTGCTGCTTGGCTTTTTGAGCCTTTATTAGCTCTTCTTCATTCTTTTTAATTGCTGTAATATCAACGGAAATACACAACACGTTGACAATATCATTCTTATCTGGCAAAGGAAGTTTGGTAGTATGAAATCTCCTGACTTCACCACTTTTCAGAGTCAGTTGTTCCTCCATTTCAATCGTTTTGTTATAAGAGACAACTTCCCTGTCTTTGGAAATGCTTAAATCATTGTTATCAAAGCAATACTTTTTTTTATTTTGGCGAGCTTGGATGACGCTTTCTTTTGTTGAATTAAATAAGTCAGCAAAGCTTTGATTTACCAGTAAATAATTGCCACGATCGTCCTTGACATATATTTGATTTGGGCTGGAATCCAGTACCTGCTGGATGAACTTTTTTTGTTCTTCCAGATCTTTCTGTATGTTGATGTTATCTGTTATATCGATCGAAAACCCCAATATAACCTCTTTGTTATCAGCGGTTTTAATGAATTTTTTGCTAGTGTACATATGATGCATGTAACCGTCAAAAAACATGTCTTCCTGGATCGTAACAGGCTTCTTGTCTTCCCTTAGCTGCTGGTCAATGATCTTTGATCTGTCAGCCTGGGATTTTGGAAATAATTCATGGTCAGTTTTTCCCAGGGCTTCTCCGCCATATATATCGAGGGTTTCTTCACCTTGTTTGTTGATAAAAATGTATCGACCTATTTCATCTTTCATGTATACATTAACAGGCAGGTAATTCAAGATTTCGCTCATCAGGTTTTTCTGCGAGATATATCTCTTTTCAGCGGTCTTGCTTTGCTTGATCTGATGTTTTTGAAGGTTCAGTCTCTTAATGGCTCTTGCCGCCATGTCAGAGATCATCTGGCACATGGAAACCACATCTTGATCGAAGAGATTTTCCTTTTCGCTGAATACATACAATACGCCTGTGGGGTCATTGAAAGGAATAATAGGAAGACAGGCGTCCGAACCGTTTGTGGCAAGTGGATTCAGGGATTTGATCTTTGAATTCTGGGTGATCGATCCATTAATGATAGATGATCCGGTTTCAAAAATATGGAATAATGTTTTCTCAACATCTTTGTCCTGGTACAGAAAATCAATTTCGCGGAAGCCTATAGAAGAAAACAGCTCAAATTCTTTGGTTTGCCATTCAAAATTATACAAAAGTACTTTTGAAATGTCAGGAACGAGTTTGCCAAACCCTTCACGAAGTACTTTTCCAAATTCCTGATGGGTTTTTACCAGGAAAAGATCTTTGGATAGCTCGTTAATGCGATTAATGATTGACATAAATAGTCCCTATATATGCATGGATTCCATTTCTTTTAGATATCGGTAGATGGTTGATTTGCCAATATCTAATCTTTTTGCCACTTCTAATACATTATCGTTGTATTTGTCCAGATAGTGTTTAATAATCTTAAAATTATATTCCTTCAGGCTCAGATTTTCATAATTAAAAGTGTCATCGCGTATCACACTATTAAATTTGATATCTTCTGCCTGAATTTCGGTTTCATTAGCCATTACAGCAGCCAGGTCAATGGTTGATTTCAACTCACGGACATTTCCGGGCCAATGGTAGGAGAGGAGCTTATCCTGGGCTTCTTTGCTCAGAAACATGGTGTCCATATCATTTTCAATGCAAAATTGTTGTAAAAAGTGTTTGGCGATAATAAGAATATCATTTTCACGGTTCCGCAGCGGTGGCAACCAAACAGGCAATCCCAGCAAGCGATAATACAAATCTTCTCTAAACCGTCCTTTTTTGACTTCCTCAGCCATATCTTTATGCGTGGCAACGATGATCCGGACATCCAGCTTGATGATACTGTTTCCACCAATTCTTGTGATTTCCCTTTCCTGGATCGTCCGCAATAATTTTGCCTGCAAATTGATTGGGATCTCCGCAATTTCATCCAGGAAAATGGTTCCATGATTTGCTTCTTCAAATTTTCCTAATCTTCGTGTAATGGCTCCGGTAAATGATCCCTTTTCGTGACCGAACAATTCACTTTCAATCAAATCTTCCGGAAGCGCCGCAATATTTACAGGTACAAACGGCTGTGATTTTCTTGGTGAATTGTAATGAATGGATTTGGCAACCAATTCCTTTCCTGTTCCGGTTTCACCTGTGACCGATACAGTTATGTTGGTTTTAACAGCCTTTTCGAGCATTTTGAAAACGGCCTTTATAGCTTTACTGTTTCCGATGATGATCTTTCCAAATTCATATTTTTCAGATAATTCCTCTTTTAAGGAATTGATCTCTTTCACTAACTTGACATTTTGAAGGGCCTTTTGAATGGAGTGCAGGAGCAGATCTTTGGTTTCTTCATTTTTAATAATGTAATCGAAAGCTCCTAATTTAAGCAGGTCTACAGCTGTGCCTACCTCTTCCTGTGCTGAAACGACGATAACATTGATCTCCGGATCGAGCGATTTTATCTTTCTTAGAAGATCCACACCATTGATATCAGGCAATGAATAATCAAGTGTAATGACCGCCGGTTTCTCATGAATATGCTTCAGTAAGTCATCACCCCGGGTAAATATGTTTACTTCGTAATCGGGGTTTAATGATAATATGTATTGCAGAAATTTTATGTATGTCGGGTCATCCTCAACAGCAAAGATTTTTACTGTGTCCGTGTTATACATAGCCGGTTAAATATGATTGATGAAAATTTTTGACGAAAAATAAGTTACTGAAATATCTGTTTTTTTGAAACAATATTAAAACAATCCGTGGATGAAAAACAATGCTGATATTACATTACTCATTAAATGATCATCCTGTGTACGCTTTTTGTGAATAATTATCAGGTGAATGCATTACTTTTATTTTTGCTATTTGAGCTTGAATAAATATCTTACCATTTTTAATCTATAACTAAAATATTTTAAAACTGTAGAAACAATGATTCAGGAATTCAATAATCTGACGGAAGACGAAATGGAGACACTTTTAAATACTCCTGTTTGGATAACACTTTTAATTGCCGGAGCCGATAATGTGATTGATAAAAAAGAAATTGAAGATGCAATTCATATAACCAAACATAAAAAGACCAGGGCACGAGAGGATCTGATTAATTACTACACATTGGTTGATAAAAAATTCGCTACTAATCTACAAGGCCTCCTGGAGTTACTACCGGAAGATCCGAAAGAAATTTCTGAAATTGCGATGGAAAATATTCGAAAATTGAATGATATTTTTCCCAAACTGGAAAAGTCATTTGCCATCCATCTTTATGAAAGCCTGAAAGATTTTTCTAATAAAATTGCCAAATCAACAGGCGGTGTTCTTGGGTATTTGTCAGTTGGATATGAGGAAGCCAAACTTGTAGACCTGAAATTGGTCAATGATCCATCTAAAAGCTGATATTTGTGTTTAAGGGTGGGTTAATCGTTCCGAGCAGATTGGTTTTTTTAATGTGGTTAATTTTCACAGTATCAGAATTTTACCATCTCAACCTTTCTGTTTTCGGGATCTTACCACGTGAATTTTTAGGATTGATTGGGATCTTTACAGCTCCATTGGTCCATGGTAGTGCTGTGCACATCATTTCAAATACCATTCCTCTCCTTATACTAGGTGGGACATTGTATTTTTTCTATGAGAAAATTGCGCCTAAGGTATTTTTCTCATGTTATTTCATTACCAATATTCTTGTGTGGATCATTGGGAGGAAAAATCTCCATATTGGTGCCAGCGGACTGGTGTATGGATTGGCAGCCTTTCTAATATTTTATGGCTTCTTTAAAAAGGATATGAAGTCATTGATCATTTCCGTTGTGATCCTATTTTTTTATGCCGGGATGATTTACGGAATATTCCCCAATCAGCCGGGTATTTCATGGGAGTCGCATCTGGCAGGAGCCGTAGTGGGAGCTTTTACAGCTTATCACCTGTCAAACGGAAAGAGGAAACCGGCAAAGAGTACTGATAACTATTGACTATTTTTGGTCATATAATCTTCATAGGAAGTAGTTTTGTAAATGTCTTCTCCTATGTATTTAAGAATGGGGTAAAGCTTCTCAGGCGGATAATAGCCGGGTAGGGGAGATAGCAGGTTAAGATCTTCATCGAGGAAAATTGAAGTTGGATAACTTAGCTTGCCTTGAAGTAAAGCAGCAGCCAATTCGTGATAGCCATTTCTTCCTTGTGCGACAAACTTAAAGGTCTGATCTTTGAATACAATGTCTTCTTTTCCTTCACCGTCTAGCTTTACAGCGTAAAATTTGGTGTTCAAAAGATTAGCAACTTCAGGATCTGTAAAAGTCTTCTTATCCATCACCTTGCACCACCCGCACCAGTCTGTAAAAACATCAATGTAGACTTTTCTCTTTTCAGTTTTCATCAATTCCTGTGCTTCCTCAATGGTGTACCATTTTACCAACTCATTTTCTGTTTCGACAGTTGGTTGGATAAATGCAAAGGAAAGAGAAATTGCTGTGAGTAATAAGATAGATAAAAGTGCTTTTTTCATGCTCCCGCTTTTATTTTAGTGTAAAGAACGACATTTTTTGATAAAAGATATAATCAATTTGTCTTAAAACCATACTTAACCCTTTTGACGACAATTCCCTCTTTGGGTGAGAAAAGAAAGGCTAATGCAAATAATAAGCCGGATATGACTGACATTGCTCCGGAAATGCTTCCATTTATCCATTCTGCAAGATAATATCCTGAAAATGAAGTGATTACACCTATGATTACGGTTAGAAAAAGCATTGTTTTGAATTTGTCGGTTAACAGGTATGCTGTAGCTGCAGGAGCTATCAGAAAGGCTATGACCAAAATAGCACCAACTAATTCAAACGATGCAACGGTTGTGATGGAAACCATTGTCATCAACAGATAATGCCATAAAGTCACGGAAATTCCAATCGCGGAGGCAAATGCAGGGTCAAAAGTTGTCAGAAAAAGCTCTTTGTAACCTATTACAATAAAGAAAATAACCAGCAGCAAGACAAAACCAATGATGTAAAGCGCTCGTGGACCTAGGTTAATTCCGCTTCCGGTAATCCAGCTATCCAAAGGAACATAGGCGATTTCACCGTACAAAACACAATCCTGGTCAAGGTCGACCTGGCCGGCATAGGCAGAGATCAGGATTACCCCGATAGCGAACAGCCAGGTAAAGGTTACTCCAATAGAAGCATCACTCTGGAGTCGACCGTGTTTGTTTAAAAATTCAATGATAAAAGTCGTGAAAACCCCTGTTATCGCTGCCGCAATCAACATGAGTGTGGAGTCTCGACTTCCTGCTACGAGATACGCAATGACAATTCCTGGTAAGACTGAGTGAGAGATAGCATCACCAATCATTGCCATTTTTCTCAAAATCAGGAAACAACCTAGTAATCCACAGGTAATGGCAACCAACGATCCGGTCAATATGATCAAAAATGCATTCATATTAGTAAGGTATTTTGGATTGATGAGGGTCGGTTTCTGGATAATTCAGTAGTTTCTCCAGCCGTTCTTCCAGTTCCGGAGTGATAACGTGTTCGATGTTTTCCGCATCATCGTGTACATGGTCGGGAGCAATGTTTAGGTATTTCGTCAGGTAAACTTCCCATAACCGATGGAGTTTTACTATTCGCTGTCCTTTTTCTTTTCCAGCCTTTGTTAATACCCAGCCAGTCTTTTCTTTTTCGAGATACCCCTCTTTTTTCAATCGCAATAAGCTTTTCTCCAGGCTACTTTTCTGCATTTTACGTTTGGAGATCATTTCTTCTACCTCCATTGGATGGTAAAAAGAAGACAACTCTTCACCCATGTAAAACATGGTTTTCAGTGTATTTTCGTCTTTAATTTTCCTTTTGATCTTTACTTGCTTAAGCAATCGAAATAAGGTTCCCTTTGTCGGAGCAAATAAGAAGGAAAGGATGGCAATAGTTGAAAGGATGACGACAATCCATGGACCGGTGGGCATCGCAGGTGCGGTGTAAGATACATATGCTCCGGAAATACCTGAAAAGGCCCCAAATAATGCAGCAAGCAACATCAGGATCTTTAGATCGTTTGTCCAGAACCTGGCGGCCGCTGCAGGTGTAATGAGCATAGCTGCCATGAGAACAACACCAACAGCCTGTATTCCTATCACAACAGCCAAAACTGTCAATGTAGTCAATAAAAGCTCAATTCTCCTTACCGGCACACCAATGCTTTGGGCAAATTCTTCATCAAAAGAAATAAGCATAAATTCCTTGAAATAAAGGATAACGGATATCATCAGAATAATGGCGATAACTGAAAAAATTAAAAGATCTTCCCGTACAATTGAGGCTGCCTTTCCAAATAAAAAGTGATCAAGACCTGATTGATTGGCGTAATCAGTGTGCTGAATGTAAGTGAGTGCCAATATTCCCAATCCAAAAAATACAGAAAGAATGAGGCCAATAGCAGTATCCTCTTTAATTTTTGAATGGGCAACAATTTTGTCGATCAAAACCAAAGATAACCAGCCTGTCAAAAAAGCCCCGGGTATCAGGTATAATGGATTTTTGCTTCCTGATAAAATAAATGCCAGGCAAACGCCAGGTAAAACGGAATGTGCAACAGCATCGCCAACCAGTGTTCTTTTTTTTAGGAATGAAAATGTTCCGACGATTGCGCAGGAGGCTGTAAGCCAAATGCTTCCTATCACGACACTTTGCACGTTATGATCGCTGAATGAAAAGAATTCTAGTAATGATTCCATTATTTGGCTTCCCTCGCAGGAAATCTTTTGTTTTCTAATAACTTTGAAATTTCACTGAGAAGGGTCAGCTTTCCTCCATATGTTTCTTTCAGGTTTTCATCATTAAAAACTTCCTGGGTAGGGCCGTGTGCCACCAACCTGGTATTGAGTAAAACCATCCAGTCAAAATAGTTTGGAGCTGTTTGCAAATCATGGTGAACAACCACTATGGTCTTACCTTTGTCAGCAAGCTCTTTCAAAAGACTTATGATGGCTCTCTCAGTTGCAGCATCCACCCCGGCAAATGGCTCGTCCATGAAATAAATATCCGCCTGCTGTGCAATTGCCCTTGCCAGAAACACACGCTGTTGCTGTCCACCTGATAGCTCAGAGATCTGCCGGTTTTTGTAAGCATCCATTCCAACTTTTCGCAATGCATCCAAAGCAACCTCTTTATCAGCCTTTTTGGGGTAGTTGAAAAACCCGAGATGCCCATACCTTCCCATCATGACCACATCAACTACGGATGCAGGGAAATCCCAATCTACGCTACCCCTCTGAGGAACATAGCTGACATTCTTTCGAACCTCTTTGAGATCTTTATCAAAGATCTTAATGTAGCCACTGGCTATAGGAACCAGACCCATAATGGATTTGATCAGAGTGCTTTTTCCTGCCCCATTTGGTCCGATGATGCCTGCTAAAGATCCTTTGGGAATGGTCATGTCTACATCCCATAAAACTGGTTTTTTGCTGTAAGTAACTGTCAGATCATGTATTTCCAAAACCGGGTTTTCAATTTCCGCTGACATATATCCCTATTTTAAAGCTTCTACAATTTTTTGAACATTCGACGATACCATTCCGAGATATGTTCCTTCAAAAGTCCCGTCTGGCCCCATTGCATCAGAATATAAGCTTCCTCCAATCGCAACATCGTGCCCCTTTTCTGTGCAGCCTTCAATCACAGCATTAATGGATCTTTCGGAAACTGAGGTCTCTATGAAAATGGCCTTAATTTTTCTTTTGATGATAAAATTTACCAGATCGGTAATGTCTTTTAATCCGTAATCCGACATAGTCGATATGCCTTGAAGTCCCTTTACTTCCATTCCATAGGCGTCACCAAAATATTCGAAAGCGTCATGAGCAGTGATCAATACTCTTTCATCTTCTGGGATTTCATTTACCATTTTTATCACAGATTGATGAAGAGAGTCTAATTTATCCAGGTATTTCTGTGCATTTTGGTTAAAGTATTCCTTGTTTGCGGGGTATTCTTCTCCCAATTTCTCATTGATTTGAGAAACTGCATATTTCCAAATGGAAACATCAAACCAAATGTGCGGATCGTAAATATTTGAATTGGGATCAGTGACTTTGAGACTTGAGACAGGGACGCCGTCAGAAACCGGATATACAGGTTTTTGTCTTTTCAACTTCTCAAAGATCTCCGACATTTTGCCTTCCAGGTGCAAGCCATTGTAAAAGATGATGTCTGCATTTTGCAGCTTTTTCAGATCGCCCTGAGTAGCTTTATAAAGGTGTGGGTCCACTCCGGGTCCCATTAAAGCCACCACATTCGCAGAATCCCGGGCAATGTTTTTAACCGCATCACCAATCATCCCCGTGGTCGCCAGAATGTTAATTTTGCCATTGTCATGTGATTGGTCTTTCTTACTACAAGAGATGAGAATAATTAATGAAATTAATCCATAAAGGAGAAGCAAACCACCTGATTTAAGTTGACCGGATAGTGTTCTGAAAGTGAGCAATGTGTAAATGAATTGCCAACTGTCAATTACAAACTGCCAACTTTTCCTCCATCTGCTAAATCTTTGTGGAGTACTCCAGCCTAACACATGGTTTGTCTTCATTGCAAAAACATAATCTCTTACCCTCATAATTCTTCCGTTACCAATAGGTTTCCTGATACTTCCTTGGAAATATGCATGACTTTTCCTTTGCTGAGCTCGATTTGCATGGATCCATCGTATTCTATTTTTTCTACAACTTTGATTTTTACTCCCGGGTGAATGGATAGCTTATCCAGATATTTCAAAAAAGGAGCGCTGGTATCTTTTATCGTGACTAATATTCCTGAATTGCCCTCGCCCATTTCATTTAGCTCGATGGGCTGACTTTCAGCAAAGTCTCCATTTTCATCCGGTATAGGATCCCCGTGAGGATCATACTTTGGAAATTTCAGAAATTCATCCAGTCGTTTGATGAGTAGGGGGGATTTAATGTGCTCTAGTTGTTCCGCTACCTCATGTACTTCATCCCAGTTGAAGTTTAGCTTTTCCACAAGAAAAACTTCCCATAACCTGTGCTTCCGGATTACTTTTAGTGCCATTTGTTTTCCCAGCCTTGTCAGATGTACACCCTGATATTTTTTGTAATTGATTACACCTTTGTCAGAAAGTTTTCTGATCATATCGCTGACCGATGCCGGCTTGGTAAGTAGCTTTTCTGAAATGGAATTAGTCGTAACTTTCCCGTTGCCATTTACGGCCAGATGATAAATGGCTTTCAGATAATTTTCCTCGGAATAACTTAAGTTGATCATTAGTGTAGAAATCCCAATGTAATTATTTAGATAAACCTAAAAATATATTTAGTTAATTATAAATACAAATAAATCTACGAAATTCTTTAAAAATCGTTGGTTTATATTTAACAAAAAATAAAATTAGCCTTGTCTAAAATTAAAAATTGAATCAATGAATTCAATGAGCTTTACTTTTTCATATTGCCAGGAAGCTTTGCTGTGATTCCCTTTGAAATAGAAATCTCCACTTTTTATTTGCTCAAGGAGTTTGTTGTCTATGTTGGAAAAATCAGTAAAGATAAATGCATCGAACTCATCTACAATGGGATTCCACGCTGGGTTTTTTCTAATAAACATAGGTTTATTCAGCATTAGGCAATCATACATTTTTGTTGGGATTCTGTTCGAGTAATACGCGTCAGTTTTGTAGGGCAGAAGGGTAAAATCGGCATTTTCTAATTCCTTAAGGATCTTATTTTGAGGAACTATCAAATCTCCGCCTATTAATCGAATATAATTGAAGTTGGAAATCTTACCCCTCAATTTTCGAAGTGTGGATTCTTTCGCACAATAACCGATGATGATTAAGCTAAGTTGCGGAATGTGTTCTTTTAATTTGACAATGAAATTTATTGCATCGAAAATGCCGTATTCCTCAGCGATTGTTCCGGAATAGATGAATTTATAGCTGTTTGGTTTCTGAGAAATACCCGGATCGGGGGGATTAATAGTACTCTTATTTTCAACTATCTGATAGGGGCTTTTGATAAAATTCAATTCCTGGACATAGCATGGATCCGAAAGTAAAAAGCCATCCATAAACCTGGAAAAGGACCACTCTTTTAACCGAACGTATCCGGCAAGAATACTTCGGACAATGAAAGGGTAGGTCTTGCTTGACGCAATGTTTTTGTAGTAGTTTTCCTGGATATCGTAGATAATTTTGCTACCAAATAATATTTTGTTTATAAGTATAACTAATTGTAATTCATGTGTATTAGATACGATTAGTTCTGGTTTTACTTTAATTAGAAATTTTAATACTTTTAATGGTGTAAATAATCTTGCGAGACTCAACCTTTTAAATTTTGTAAGCTTTAAAAAGTGAATATTTGGAAGTTCAGGCTTCGATCCAGAGGGATAGCCAATCATGAACAGGTCATAATTATTCGTTTCGGCCAATGAAATCCCAATCTTTTTGTAATTTCGCGCGTCGTCTACCGGCTTGAGTACAGAAACAATTGCAGCTTTTTTACGAATTGACATAACCGAAATATAAACTTCAAATACAATATTATATGCATTTAAAAGAAATTATTGAAAGTGCCTGGGAGAATCGGGATCTGCTAAAAGATAAGGATACACAAACAGCCATCAGGGAAACTATTGAGAATCTTGATAGTGGGAAGATCCGTGTGGCCGAGCCTGCAGATGGCGGATGGACTGTGAATGATTGGGTGAAGAAAGCAGTTATTCTTTATTTTCCAATCAATGAAATGGAGACGATTGAAGTTGGCCCTTTTGAATTTCACGATAAGATTAAGCTAAAAAATAAATATGCTGAAAAAGGTGTCCGTGTTGTTCCGCACGCCATCGCGAGATATGGTTCTTATGTAAGCCCGGGCGTGGTGATGATGCCTTCCTATGTTAACATTGGTGCATATGTTGATTCAGGAACGATGGTTGATACCTGGGCAACTGTAGGAAGTTGCGCGCAGATTGGTAAAGATGTACACCTGAGTGGTGGAGTTGGTATTGGAGGAGTACTGGAACCTGTGCAGGCTGCTCCAGTTATCATCGAAGATGGCGCTTTTATTGGATCGAGATGTATATTGGTTGAAGGTGTCAGGATTGGTAAAGAAGCTGTGCTCGGAGCAAATGTGACCCTCACATCAAGCAGTAAGATCATTGATGTGACGGGTGAGGAGCCTGTGGAGTACAAAGGCTATGTCCCTGAAAGATGTGTGGTCATTCCCGGTAGCATTACAAAGAAATTTCCTGCTGGTGAATACAATGTAAACTGTGCGTTGATTATCGGAAAGAGAAAGGCAAGTACTGACCTTAAAACTTCGTTGAATAACGCGCTGCGGGAAAATAACGTTTCAGTTTAGAAATAAACAACTGGTAGAAGATGAATGGAAGGATAATAATATTTTTAACTCTTTTTTCAGTCATGTTTGGCTCTTGCCAAAAGGACGATTCTAAGGTTGCAGACGATTTATTCGCAAAAGGGGAGTATGAGCAGGCGATTGAGAAATACGATGAGTTCCTGAAAATGAATCCCCGTCATGTAAAATCCATTTATAATCGTGGACGTGCCTACGAAGAACTTGGCGAATATGAAAAAGCGATTGAAGATTATGAACAGGTATTGAAACTCAATGACAAGCATGTGCAAGCCCTGCTTAGTCTGGGCCAGGACTATCATCGAAAGAAGAATTATGAACAGGCACTTTTTTACTACGACCAGGCTGTTGAATACGATATGAACAGTCCAAATGCTTATTATTTACGAGGTCACAGTCGACATTTACTTGGTCAGGTCGAGGACGCTATGAATGATTACAATAAAGCCATAAACCTTAAGAATGACTATGGAGTTGTCTATCTGAATCGTGGCGCCCTTTATTTACATTTGAAGAACAAAAGAGCCGCCTGCAAGGATTTTCAAACTGCTATGAACTTAGGTGTGTCTGAAGCGGAAAGTGCTTTGAATAAGAATTGTTAAAAGAAAAACCAAGGATTTTGAGGTCAATTACAGCGAGATTATTAATTTAATCAATCAAAATTGTTTACTCATGCCTGCACCCAAAACTGTTGATGAATACGTTACCCGTCATGATGAATGGTGGGAAGAACTGAATAAACTCCGATCAATTTTACAATCCACTCCCTTGGTTGAATCAATCAAATGGGGATTTCCTGTTTATACACTTAATAATAAAAATGTGCTTGGACTTGGCGCATTCAAATCCTATGTAGGGATTTGGTTTTTTCAGGGTGGTTTATTAAAGGATCCTCATCAACTTTTAGTTAATGCACAGGAAGGCAAAACGAAGGCAATGAGACAGTTAAGGTTTAGTTCCCTTGAAGAAATGAATGAAAAAATCATTCGTGATTATGTAGCCGAAGCGATTGAAAATCAGAAAAAGGGAAAAGAAATCAAGCCTGATCTGAAAAAGCCGCTAGTCATTCCGGATGAATTAAAACTTGCATTTGAGACAAATCAGGAAGTAAGAGATCAATTTGAAAAACTGAATCTGACCAGTAAGCGGGAATTTTCCGAATACATTGAAAGTGCAAAACGGGAAGACACCAAAAAGTCAAGGCTTGAAAAAATTATTCCAATGATTCTTGAGGGGGTAGGTTTGCATGATAAGTACAAAAAAGGGACTTGACCAGCAACAAGAAACCAGCAACCTGTTTGCCCTACATTAACTTCAAAAGCGTTTCCATTTTCATCTCAGTCTCAAGCCATTCTTTTTCCGGTACTGAATCTATTGTAACACCGGCTCCTGCATATATATCTGCCGAATGATCATTGTTGAGTTTCATGCATCGGAGATTTACAAATAAATTCGTTTGTTCTTTTGTTGCAACCGGTCCGAGAAACCCACTAAAATATGAGCGGTCAAAACCTTCATTTTCTTTGATGAATTTAAGCGCGGGATCTTTTGGCATTCCACAAACAGCGGAAGTCGGATGAAGTAATTCGAGCATGACCGACCCGAGCTGGGGAAAATTAACTTCTTCCATGTTGACAATGTAATCCGTCTTTAGGTGGATTAGGTTTCCTGCTTTCATCGTTCTTGGCCCGATCTCTTCAAACTCCCTCAATCTGATCTTTTTAAAGCAATTGATAATGTATCGGCAGACAAGAGCCTGTTCCTCAATTTCCTTTTGCCTCCAGGCGGCGTCGACCAGCCTCATGCCTTCTTCGTACTTTTGCGTTCCCGCCAATGCGGTGGTTTTGAAGATCTTATTCTCTTCTACCGAAATAAGGTTTTCAGGAGTAGCTCCGATCCATGTTCCGGCATCTGGCAGACATATGAGGTAAACAAATGCATTGGGATAGGTCTGCTCCAGTTTCTTAAAAAAATGAATAGGATCAAAATCATTCGGCAGATTGATATTATTGATGCGGGAAGGTACTACCTTATGAAAAGCCCCATTTTTGATCTGATCGATTGATCTTTCAACTAATTGTATAAACTTATTTTCATGTTCCTCAGATTGGGTGTACGGATTCTTATCAGAAGTATAATAATCTGCAAATGCAGGATTTTCCGACTTTTCCAATAAGAATTGAATATCATCCTGGCTGACATGCGGAGACGTATGAAGGTTTGTACAGGAATCGGTGCGGAATTCCAGCAAAATATCATTTTTAATGAAATGATTTTCGTGGTCACTGTTTTCCTCGAAAGGCCTGAAAAGGAATCCGGACTCCAGGCTTTCCAGTTGATATTCTTTTAGTACCGTATCTTCCTGCAGGGCAATGGATAAATGAAACCGGTCAGCTTGTGGTTTTCTCCAGAATACGAAGGGAAATTTATTGTTCAACGCATTTCCTACAATTTGATCAGTTTGTATTTCCTCTAATGAAACATTGGTGATTGTCCCCTGAAATTCTCCCATATAGTTAAACAGCCTTTTTCTCTAATATTGCTAACGTAATCCTACTGATACAAACCAGCTCTTCTTTTTGATTGTTTATTTTAATTTCCCAAACCTGAGTCTTTTTTCCGGCGTGAATGGATTTGACGGTTCCAAAAACAACTTCTCCGTATTGAGCACTTTTTATATGGTTGGCGTTTATTTCTAATCCTACCACAAATTGTTTTTTGGGGTCAATGGTCAAATACCCCGCAATGCTACCCAGTGATTCGGCCAGCGTGACAGATGCGCCTCCATGCAGTAGTTTTAAAGGTTGAACTGTTCGATGGTCAACAGGCATTTTAGCTGTAAGCGATTCTGAGGTGATTTCAGTGAATTGTATGCCAAGATGTTCCAGCATATTGCCTTCACACATTTTGTTTAATTGGCCTAAATCAAAATTTGGATCGAACATTGCTTGAAAAAATATGATAAAAGTTGAATCTTTGGCGGCGGTAAAATTATAAAAAATAACACATCAAACACCTAATTCGTTATTAATCTGTTTTTTTGTGTCTATAACATCAATCAGGACGGATGCAAATCAATTTTTTAAGTAGGTAAATGAAAGAGATATATTTAGTCAGGCATGGGCAGACGGGGTATAACCAAAAGGGAATAGTCCAGGGCAGGGGAATTGACACGACGTTAAATTCCGTGGGAATTAAACAGGCGGAAGCGTTTTATCAGAGTTATAAAGACATCCCATTTGATAAGATTTACACATCCAGCTTACAGCGGACTCGCCAGTCTGTAATCAGATTCATTGAGGACGGTATTCCGTTTGAGTCTTTACCGGGACTTGATGAAATCAGCTGGGGGATTTCCGAAGGATTAGAATATTCAGCCAATAACAATACCCGGTATTACAGAACCATCACTGAATGGAACAATGGCAATATTACACACAAAATAGAGGAGGGGGAAAGTCCGATCGATGTGCAGAGAAGGCAAAAAGAAGCTATTGATTATATTTTGTCAAAGAAGGATGAGAATGTCATTTTAGTTTGTATGCATGGTCGGGCAATGAGAATATTGCTTTCCTGGCTTACTAATAACCATTTGAAAGATATGGATGCCTTTGACCATGGCAATCTTTGTCTTTATAAATTAAGGTATGACGGTTCAGATTTTTCTATTGATCTTTATAATGACCGTGCTCATTTAGATCATATTGATGAAAGAAGTTAAGAGCAAAGATAAAATTCCTACCAAAGATCTTCCTCCATTTTTCAAATCGTGGAAAGGCATGTACATTTTTGTGCTGGGCTTTCACACTCTTCTGATCCTCGCATTTTATCTATTTACAAAATTTTTTGAATGAGGACACTCGACTGGATTGTACTTCTTGGCACGCTCCTGTTTATTGTGATATATGGGATATGGAAAACACGTGGCAGTAAGAATATAGAAAGTTATCTGCTGGGAGATAAAAACATGAACTGGTGGACCATTGGATTGGGGATCATGGCCACCCAGGCTAGTGCCATTACCTTTCTTTCCGGTCCCGGACAGGCATATGATGATGGAATGCGGTTTATCCAGATCTATTTTGGATTGCCGATCGCCATGGTTTTTATTTCCATTGCTCTGGTCCCATTTTACCACAATCTGAAGGTTTATACAGCTTACGAATTCCTTGAAAAGCGATTTAATGTTGTGCTTCGGGTATTTACTGCATTCCTTTTCCTTACTCAAAGAGGTTTGGCAGCAGGGTTTACAATTTTTGCGCCTTCATTGATTTTATCCACGCTATTGGATTGGAATATTTATTATACCAACCTGGTCATAGGGGTTTTGGTTGTATTGTATACCGTTTCTGGTGGAGTAAAAGCGGTTGCCCAGACCCAGAAACAACAAATGTATGTCATCCTTGCAGGAATGATTATAGCGGGAGTGCTGGTTGTGAAAATGCTTCCGGAAAATGTTGGCTTTACCGATGCACTCCATCTTGCTGGAAAAACCGGCAGGTTAAATGTAGTCGATTTGGAATTTGACCCGTTTAGTCAGTACAACATTTGGTCGGGATTAATAGGTGGTTTATTTCTTTCGCTTTCTTATTTCGGAACGGATCAGTCGCAGGTACAAAGATATTTGACAGGCTCATCAATTACTCAAAGCAGGCTTGGTCTTATTTTTAATGGTATCGTCAAGATCCCCATGCAATTCCTGATCTTACTTGTAGGCGCATTGGTTTACGTTTTTTACATATTTAATGCTCCACCGCTTTTCTTTAACAATGTAGTTGAGGAAAATACCATTGAGTCGTCAGTAGGGCAGGAATATGTAACCTTGCAGGAGGATTACCAGGAAAATCATCAACTAAAAAGGGAAAAGGCTTTTAATCTTTTGGATGCTATTTCCGCAAATGATGAATCTAAAATAGAAAGCGCAACCCGGGAACTGCAAGAAGCTGACGAGCAATCCAAGTTGACAAAGGCTCAAGCCCTTAAGGTGATCAAAAAAGCAAACCCCGAAGCAGACACCAACGATACAAATTTTATTTTCCTCACCTATGTGATCAATTTTTTACCAGCAGGTTTGGTTGGATTATTAATTGCAGTAATCCTATCAGCCTCTATGTCATCAACAGCCGGTGAACTGAATGCTTTGGCGTCCACAACCCTTATAGATGTTTACAAACGGCTTATTAAAAAGGATGGCTCAGACCAACACTATTTGAATGCTTCAAGGTGGATGACCGTTGCCTGGGGAACTTATGCTGTTTTATTTGCTATGTACGCAAACCGGTTGGGTACATTGATCGAAGCGGTTAACCGATTGGGTTCTTTAGTTTACGGAACAATACTTGGAATCTTTTTAGTGGCATTCTATTTCAAAAAACTTGGCTGGAGAAATACACTCATTGCAGCGTCTATATCTGAGATAATTATTCTTAGCCTTTGGGTCTTTACAAAAGTACCGTTCCTCTGGTACAATGTGATCGGGGCACTTTCAGTTATATTTTTCTCTGCCATTCTTGAAAAGATTCATCCCGAAAATTCAAAATCTTAACAATCTCTTAATATCAATGTTATTGGAAAATTAATTTAATGTTACCTATTTCACGGTTTCTTAACATTAAGACTGCAATAGATTAATTTTTATTAATGAGGAAAAAGGCATTTTTAACGCTGGCAGCTATATTTTTTGCCTTGGTTACTTATTGTCAGGAAAATAATCCATCTGACGAAAAAGGAAAAGTTGTCGCTCGTTACGACAAAAATGGTTTGAATATTGAAAGTACAGACGGATTTTTTTCGTTGCAACCAGAATTAAGGTTTCAATTCAGGTTTTACTCTTCCTTTGATTCAAACCCCAGGTCTGCTGATGGCTTTCATGCAGATAAGAGACCTTCAATCATCATAAGAAGGGCCAGGCTAAAAGCAAAGGGTCATGTGGGTAAAGAATTCATTAAATACGATTTTGAATATGAATTAGCGGCCTCCAGATTGCTTAATGCTAATTTGAAGTTCGAAAAATGGAGAGGTTTTAGTGCACGGATAGGTCAATATAAAGTGCCATATAATCGCGAACGTGATATTTCATCGGGCAAGCAAACCTTGATCGAACGTTCTATCGTCAACAGGGCTTTTACCATCGACCGGCAGGTTGGGATTACCATTTATGGGAATTTTGGGGCTGAAAGCATTGCGAATTTTGATTACATAGCTGCTGTTTATACAGGTACAGGCTTGTTAAGTCTCGCCAACGATGATAGCAATATGATGTATATGGGAAGATTTCAATGGAATTTTATTGGAGAGCCGATACCCACCAGCGAAAGTGATTCAGACAGGAAAGGCAATGAAGCGCCCCGGGGATCCATTGCCTTGGCAGGAGCTACCAATATTAGCCCGTATACCCGTTTTTCATCCGGGGGCGGGGGATTGCTTGATGCATTTTTACGAGGAGAACCAGGTCAGTATAAAGTCGACCAGGTCGTTCAGGATTTTATGTTTAAATACAAGGGAATATCAGTTTTACAGGAGCTTCATTATAAAAAGATAAATGACAGAATTGACAATGTGGATCGTAATATGCGAGGATATTTTGTTCAGGTTGGATTTTTTCCCGGGTATGTAATTGATGGAATCACAAAAAACCTGCAATTCGCCTTTCGGATAGCCAATAACGATGAAAATATATCAGAGGATGAAGAGCAGTATCGGGATGAATTAACTTTTGGTGTGAATTACTATTTTAATGGGTTCAGAAATCGTCTTCAGACTGACTTTTCATTGCTTGACCTTCATACACCTGACGAAATCCATTCAACACAACGCTTCAGGATTCAATGGGATATTTCTTTTTAAAAGCCGGGAAACAGAAGGCTTAAAGGTGAACGACTTACCAATCTTTTTACGACTTACATTTTTATAGTATCAAATTAATTTTCAATTTTGCGCATCGATGAGGTTTGTGAAAGTAATAGTTGTCTTTTCATTAATAATCAGCACACTGGCCAATACGCTGTTGGTGCCATTAGTGTATCTCGATTTCAACCTGCGGAGGGACTATATCGCAACTGTTCTTTGTATCAACAGGGACAAGCCTATTACCATGTGCGGTGGCCATTGCTTTCTTGCAAAACAATTGAACAAGGCTCAGGAACAGCAGGAAAATGATCAAAATATCAACCTGAAGCCGCAGTTCACATTTTTCAAACACGAAGTCCAAACGATCTCTCTTGAATCCGGATTTTTAATCCAGGAGATGGAGTTCCCCTTTGTAGTTGAACATATTTCAAACTCAGCTTTCGCTGATATTTTTCACCCACCACGGTTGGTTTAATTATTTCTGGTTATTGAGGTCAGCAGGGAATCATCCCACCTGACTGATTTTCTTTGATTTTTCAAAAGTAATCCCGGTCAAGGCAAAATTTATGCTTTGATCATTTAAGAAATAATTAAACAAAAAATGAAAAAATTATTATTGGCGTTAATCGCCACTATTGTGTTGTTTTCATCATGTGAGGAAAATGGTGAAGAAAACCCTGAGACATTCGGGACATTTCAATTGGAATTTGACAACGTGGTTGGGTCACAAAACATGTCGTTATCCGACCCTGGATCAGGTGATTACATGTACACAACCGATTCCGGGGAGCCCTTTAACCTGACCCTTTTCGGTTATTACATCAGTAAGATCAAACTGGAAGGTCCAAATGGTGAGTTGTATGAAGATGAAGTAAACGTTTCGGCAAACGCAGATGAAGTGAAAGGGTATTACCATGTTTTGGAAAGCAATGCCTCTTCAAGGTTCATTACGCTTGATGATGTACCCGCCGGTTCTTACAACAAAGTCACTTTTACGGTAGGAGTAGAAGAAGACGGTGTGCAGGAAGGCGCTGCTGGCGGGGTGCTCGACCCTGCCGAGGGTGCGTGGTTCTGGAACTGGAATGCCGGGTACATTGGCTTTGCTATGGAAGGAGGCGCCCAGAATTCCGGGCAGGAAGAGGTAGTTGGTGATGGGTGGACGATTCATGAACATTCGTTTTCCTTCCATGTTGGTGGATGGAAAGATGTCGAACCGGCCGAGGGTGAAGACCAAAAATTTGTGAATAATGTCAAGACCGTCACACTGGATTTTGACTCGAATGTGAGTGTTGCTGAAAATCTCTCGCCAAATGCACATATTATTGTAGATGCCCTGAAAATTCTGGATGGAGTAGGCGTGGACTTTTCTACCACATACTCAGTGCATGCGCCAAAATTAGGTCAACCGTTTGCTGAGTTTATTCCTGACACGTTTATCCTGGATCATATTCATCAATAAAATGACAACGAAAAAGCAATATGCACATTTACATATCTTATGGATGTGCATATTCTTTAATTTTTCTTGCTCAGTTGATAAGGAAGCTAGTCCGGATCAGGCTTATGTGTTTGTCAAACCGGACAACTTTCCTGAGCCAACTTATACTTTTCAAAACAATCCGGTTACAAAGGATGGTTTTGAATTGGGAAAAAAGCTCTTTTTTGATCCTACTTTGTCACGGGATGGAAGCGTATCATGCAACAATTGCCATATCCAGGGAACGGCATTTGCCGATTCACAGCAACACCCTCTTAGCGTAGGCGTGAATGATCAGCGCGGAATCAGGAATGCCCCTTCATTGGTTAATCTTGCATTTATGGAAGAATTTTTCTGGGATGGTGGAGTAACCCATTTGGATTTTGTGCCCATCAATGCAATTGAATCTGATTTTGAAATGGATGAAACGCTTGCCAATGTGGTGAAAAAATTAAACGCCGATCCGGTTTATTTAGAATTGTTCAACAGTGCTTTTGGTATTGATAAAATTACCTCTCCATATTTGCTTCATGCACTTTCCCAATTTACGGTCATGATGGTGTCGTCCAATTCTAAGTATGACAAGCACATGAGGGGGGAAGGTGAAACCCTGACGTCAGAAGAACTGGAAGGTATGGAAATATTTTCATCCAAATGCGGCTCATGTCATTCCGGTGAGCTGTTTTCTGATTTTTCTTTTAGAAATAATGGAATTAATGATGTGTTCTCAGACATTGGCCGAGCAGGAATTTCCGAATTTGATGGAGATGTTGGCAAATTCCGCGTGCCGAGCCTTAGAAATGTCGCTTTGACTTCCCCGTACATGCATAATGCTAAATTTAATACTTTAGAGGAGGTCTTGGATCATTATGAAAATGGAGTGATCGATTCACCTTCACTGGATGAGGAACTAAAAAACGGGAGCCAACTGGGAATTCCTCTAAGCGAACAGGAGAAAGAAAAGGTCATTGCCTTTCTAAAAACCCTGACAGACAGGGAGTTTATTTCAGATACAAGATTTATGAACAGATGAAAAAGATAATAGTAGTTCTTCTTCTTTTAGTAATTTCATCCTCTATAGTTTATGGTTGCGATGTGTGTGGTTGTAAATTGGGAGGGCTTTACTATGGTATTTTACCACAATACAATTCACATTTTGTTGGAGTTCGATACAGCCACGCTTCCTTTAATGCATCTATCACCTATGACAGCGAATACCTTGAAGACGAATACTCACACGACACTTATCAGAGAGTTGATCTTTACGGAAGATACGTTTTTCATCCGAAATTTCAGATGTACGCGATTGTACCATATTTACGGAATCAGATGGACGGTAGTCACCAGGACGTAACCGAGAGTGGAGTAGGTGATCCTATGGTTCTGCTGTATTACAATCCTTTTAATACCGGCGATGAAGTTACAAACGATTGGAAGCATTCTCTTCTTCTGGGAGCAGGAGTAAAGTTGCCATTAGGGGACTTTGAAAGTGAAGACAATGGAGAACTCATCAATAGAAACTTTCAATTGGGCTCTGGTAGCCTGGATTATTTGATTTCAATGAATTATACGTTGCGATTTAACAATCTGGGGTTAAACATTGAATCTTCTTACAAATACAATACCGCTAATAAGTATGAATATAAATTTGGGAATCAATTGAACTCCAGTGTTTATCTATTCTACTATTTTCAAACCCCTCAAATCTCCTTTTTACCCTATACGGGGATATATTTTGAATCGGCAGAAAAACATCTTGATGGTAAGGTCGAACAGCCTAATACAGGAGGATCAGCTACTTTTTGCTCGCTGGGGACCCAAGTGTTGCGGAATAATTTTACATTGGCCTTTCAATATCAAGCACCAATTTCTCAAAACTACAATTCCGATGAGATCTCAGAAATAAAAACGGGAAACAGATTTATGATTAACCTGTTATATAATTTCTCTATGAAAGATAAATCGAAATTACTGACAGAATAGATGTCCTACTATTTAGCATCCAGGTAGGACTTTGTGACCCAAATCCGGTAACCAACAATGGCCTTGTCAATTTTCGACAGCTTGGTCAAATCCTTGTGGATATAACTCGGCAATATTTTCTTATTGATCTCGGAAAGTGTTTTGAAAAGCAGTTTTTTCATATCCTTTTGGAAAACCTACCACAAAAATAGTAAAAAATCATTTCTACATTTCTATTTCATGGGCTTCCTGCGCTCCTCTTGGATAACGAATGTGTTCTACCATTTTTCTAATTTCTTTCGGAGGCTTAGGGGTAAAACTCATGACGACCCATGCGACAAGAAAATTCAGGATCATTCCTACCGATCCAATGCCTTCAGGGGAAATTCCAAACAGCCAGTTGTCCGGAATGTTTGCTTCGGGATCGACAAATTTAAAAAATATGATATAGCCTGAGGTAAATAAAAGTCCTGTAATCATTCCTGCAATTGCACCTTCTTTATTCATTCGTTTGCTGAAAATTCCCAATACGATGATGGGAAAAAACGAAGATGCAGCCAATCCAAAGGCGAAAGCGACCGTGGCAGCGACATAATCCGGAGGATTAACACCAAAGTGACCCGCAAGCACGACCGCCAATCCAGCCGAAACCCGAGCAACAATTAATTCCCCTTTTTCGGAAATGTCTGGTTTAAGTTGTTTCTTGATCAGGTCGTGTGAAATTGATGCTGATATAACCAATAATAGTCCGGCAGCCGTTGAGAGAGCTGCGGCTAACCCTCCAGCGGCAACCAGGGCAGTAACCCAGTTGGGGAGCTTGGCAATTTCCGGGTTGGCCAAAACCATGATATCCTGATCAATGGTCAATTCATTTTTCTCCGCGTCAGCTACATATTGAACTTTTCCATCCTGGTTTTTGTCATCAAATTCAATTAATCCAGTCATTTCCCATTTGTTAAACCAGCCGGGTAATTGATCATAACTAGCGTTGTTGACAGTATTGATGAGATTGGTTCGTGCGAAAGCGGCAATAGTAGGCGCAGTAGTGTAAAGTATTGCTATAAAAATCAGTGCATAACCAGCTGATAACCTGGCATGTTTGACTTTTGGAACTGTGAAGAAACGAACGATAACATGAGGCAGTCCGGCAGTGCCAACCATTAATGCCATGGTGATAAAGAGCATATCGATCGTACTCTTTCTTCCTTCTGTGTATGGTGCAAAACCCAACTCTTCATGCAAGCCATCAAGTTTATCCAGCAGGAATGTTCCATCCGAAAGTGTACCACCAAAACCTAGTTGAGGAATGGGATTGTTGGTCATCATGATGCTGATGTAAATGGCTGGTACCATGAAGGCAAAAATCAGTATACAATATTGGGCAACCTGCGTGTAGGTTATCCCTTTCATTCCACCCAGGACCGCATAAAAGAAAACAATGAACATTCCGATGACAACCCCGTAATTAACCGGAACTTCAAGAAATCGCGAAAATACCACTCCCACACCACGCATCTGGCCTGCCACATATGTGAAGGACACAAACAAAGCACATAAAACTGCTACCGTCCGTGCCACATTGGAATAATATCTTTCCCCGACAAAGTCGGGTACCGTAAACTTTCCAAATTTCCTCAGGTATGGAGCCAACAACAGCGCGAGTAATACATATCCTCCTGTCCAGCCCATCAGATAAACGGAACCGCTGTAACCCATGAAGGAAATCAGACCGGCCATGGAGATAAAAGAGGCTGCAGACATCCAGTCCGCTGCAGTGGCCATTCCATTCGCTAGAGGAGGGACTCCTCCACCTGCAATGTAAAAATCACCGGTTGAATGGGCTCTTGACCAGATGGCAATTCCAATATAAATGATAAAGGTAGCTATGACGATAATATACGTCCAGGTTTGTACATCCATTGAGTAGAAGGGTTAATTCAGGGTAAAAAATTATTTTTCGTCGACATCAAATTTCTTGTCCAGTCGGTTCATCATCCACACATATGCGAAAATTAAAATGACAAATGAATAGATAGATCCTTGCTGGGCAAACCAGAAACCCAGTTTAAAACCGCCTACTCTGATTTGATTAAGCTGATCGGCAAACAGTATCCCAAAGCCAAATGATACAATAAACCAAATGGTCAACAGGATGACGAGGTATTTCAGATTCTGTTTCCAGTATTTTTCAAGATTCTTTTTGGTAGCTTTCATGCCCGGTAAAAGATCATATAGTGAATAAAAAATAAGACTGAATCCCTAAAGATAGGGTATTTAAGAATTATTACAATTATTATGGTGAAATGGTGGAATTTTTGAATTTCAAGGTATCAATAGATCATTCACCGATTTATGACGGTCATTCACCGATTTCAAATTCTTAATAATAAGGTGTTTGTTCAATTTTCGATCATCATCAAAAAATATATAAACAATGGCACCAATTATTAGAGAAAAAAGACTTTTAGTGGGATTATTTCTAATCCTTATCGGAGCTGTTCTGGTTCTTGATAAAATACATTTGTTTTATCTGCCGGGTTGGGTATTTAGCTGGCCTTCGATATTCGTATTGATCGGTATATTTTCATTGTTGACAAATGACCGACCGGTTCCCGGAATCATCTTTTTGGCAATAGGAGGATTCTTTTTGATGGATGACATTTTCTATGATTTCAGCTTTTATTTCTACCGGTTTTGGCCGATAGCATTTATCATAGCTGGTATTTTTGTGATTGTTTCCATTTCAAGACGCCACCAGTCTCGTGATAGAGATAAAAGATGGAGTGGTTCCTCTGGTACAAAAGCAGATACTTCAGATGCCAGTTCGGTAGGGGATGATTTTATTGATGAGGTAGCCATATTTGGCGGAGGGGTCCGCACCGTCATATCCGATAATTTTAAAGGTGGAAAAATGACAGCAATATTTGGAGGATCGGAGTTGGACCTTACCAATGCAGAACTTGCCGAAGGTGTGAATTACCTGGAAGTTGTTGCGATGTTTGGCGGATGGGAATTGCATGTTCCTGCACACTGGAATATTGAGGTGAAGGTTACACCTATATTTGGTGGATGGGATGATAAAAGGCGGGTGGTAACCGGTGATCCGGTTGATAATACAAGAAAACTGGTCATTAGGGGAACGGTGGTATTTGGCGGAGGTGAAATAAATAACCACATCATTCGCAAATAATCGGCCATGACACACCCTATATTAAAAAGCAGGCTTTATACAGGATTATATTACCTTTTTTGGCTGATCATTAGTTTTGGTAACTATATGGCCAATTACAAGGTGTTTGAAGCCCCACTGATAGTCTCGATTGTTGACAGCCTTGTATTCAATCTCATTTACAGTTTTTTTGGATTGGCGATCTGGTACTCAGTCCGGTACAGCCAAATGGAAAAGTATGAAACAACTACCTTGATTCTGCAGCATCTCGCTATTGTAGCGATTACGATCCTGTCATGGCTGTCCCTTGGGTATTATTCGGTCAAGATTATCCCGTATTTGCAGAGTGATTACATGTTGTTATTTGATAATTCAATTGTTTGGAAGGTTATTAACGGACTATTGTATTATGCACTCATTACCCTTGTTTATTATGTCATCATTTACTATAATCATTTCAAAGAAAAACTCATACGGGAATCTGAACTAAAAACCTCCGTTCAAAAGGCAGAATTAAATGTGTTACGCTCCCAGATCAATCCTCATTTTTTGTTTAACAGCTTGAATTCCATCAGTGCCCTGACGATCAAAGAGCCTTCAAAAGCACGGGAAATGGTATCTCACCTATCTGATTTTCTCCGGTATTCGATCAAGGAGGGTGAAAATAAAATGACATTGTTTGAAAAAGAGGTTGATGTCATTTCAAATTACCTGGCAATTGAAAAGGTGAGGTTTTCGGAAAGAATGAATTTTGTGGAAGATTACGATCAAAATTGCTTAGGTGCCAAACTTCCTAATATGATTTTGCAGCCCCTTGTCGAAAATTCCATTAAATATGGAGTGGCTCAAAATACGGGAAAATCGACTATTTCCATTCAGGCAGGATGCTTTCAGGGCTTTTTAAAAGTACAAATTGAGAATAATTATGATGCCGAAACAAAGCTAAGAAAGGGAACGGGAATTGGTCTGAAAAATATCAGTCAGCGAATGCATTTAATATATGGCAGGACCGATTTAATGCAAATATCCGACAAAGATGGTATTTTCACGGTAACACTAACTTTTCCACAAGTTCATGAAGATTAACGCCTTGATCGTTGATGATGAAGAATTGGCCCGACTTCTTTTAAAAGAAAATCTTAAGGATATGCCGGGGATTCAGGTTATAGGTGAAGCCGAGAATGGTTTTGATGCTCTGAAGTTTATCCATGATAAAAAGCCTGAATTGGTATTTCTGGATGTTCAGATGCCCAAACTAACGGGATTTGAAATGCTCGAATTGGTGGAAGAAAAGCCAGAGATCATCTTTATTACAGCATACGACGAATATGCCATCAAAGCTTTTGAGCAAAATGCTGTAGATTATCTCCTGAAGCCTTTTACTTCCAAGCGTTTGAAGGAAGCTATCACCAGGGCAGAAGAAAGGCTCAGAAGTGGTGATTCCACCCATAAAGCAGAGCAATTGAAAATTAAACTGGAAGAGAACAACACTGAATTTATCGATAGGGTAGTGGTTAAAACCGGTCCTAAGATCCGTATCATTCCCACCCATGAAATTCAATATCTTAAGGCTGAAGATGACTATGTGATGTTCCATTTAAGTGGTGAAAAGCATCTAAAACAGCAAACAATGAAGTATTTTGAAGACCACCTGAACCCCAAAGAATTTGTCCGTATTCACCGGTCCTACATGGTTCGAATGGGCTTCGTGGATTCAATTGAACTGTATGAAAAAGACTCTTACATCGTCAAATTAAAAAATGGAGAAGTTCTCCCTGTAAGTAAAAGTGGGTATATCAAGCTCAGGGAAAGTTTGAGGTTTTGAGTTATCACTTTCATCTTATCCCATTGGTTTGTTTCCTTCCGTTCAAAAAGTACAAGCCTTATTTGTCACTACACATTTGGAGACATACCAGAATCCTGTCTTGATTAGCGGGTGGAGTGGAAGGAAGTACGGCCCATCGGGTTGAAAATACTGATCTAAGCATCAGTGCGGAAAATTCATTGAATTTTCCGGGTTAAAACTTTACAAAGGTGGGCTATTCATAGTCAGGAACGTTTTTTCCTAATATAATATTCCTGGTTCCAACCCAGATGTTATTTTCTTTTTTTAACTGAAGAATTCCCGAACTTCCACCTCTGGGAGATTCGGGGTTAATTTCACGTTCTGACAGTAGGCTGTCTCCTTCAAAGTGATAGTCTTCGATCCAATAATATTTGCCATCAGGTTCCAATATGATCGGATGAATGTGGGCTGGAGCTAACCTGCTAGGATATACGCCTGGTTTCAATGTGTAGAATGTATATTTCCCATCATCATTTGTTTTAATCCAGCCCCTGAAATAACCGTGTCTCCTGGCCCAACCTGTTTCATTGCCCTTGGTCGGGTAAATTCCTTCTTGATCGGTATGATAGATGTACAAAATGACATCATCTGCAGGTGTTTTGCCGTCATTCAGGTAAATTGTGCCGGTTACTTTAATTTTTTGTCCTTCATCACCAAAGTCAGGAAGGGTGTCAATGGGGTTTAAATCCCTGTTCCCGTATTCAAAAACCGCTTCGCAACCTTCACATGGGCCACCAACCAATTCAGAAGAATGTCGTGCCTGGTTTTGTGATTTTGAACAGGAAACCAGAAAGATGTTTAAAAGAAATATTGTGAATAGCCGGGTCATTTTCTTTAAAAAAACGAAAATTGCTCCGCAATAATTTACCGTTTGGATCACAATAAGGCCAAAAGAAAAAAATGTGTCCGTAACGCTGAAAGAATGATTCAAGCCGTTTATTTGCAGGCCAACAGAATAAAAATTTCACTTCATTTTTTGTAACGATAGTGACCGATGATCCGGCTTTCAAAAAGGAAGTCTTCCATCACCTGACCTGAACCGATGTTGTGAACAACCAGGTTCCTTTTGTTATCATATGATTGTTGATGGATGATGATACCGATATGGGTTACTCCGCCGCCTAAGTTCCAGCAAACGATATCTCCGGGAAAATAGTCTTCCGGGCTATCGCTAATCGATAATTTCTCTCCATGTCTTTCGAAAAACTTCATCAGATTGGGAACCCTTCTGTGGTCAATGTTTTTGTCTGTCGAGGACAGTCCCCAATTTTTAGGATATTTTTCAAAATTGGCTTTCATATCTTCGTGGACTTCTTTTTGCAGGTCAATTCCCACCTTCCGATAGGCCCTGATCACCACATCCGTGCAGACACCTATGTTTTTCGGAACATCACCATTGGGGTAATCAATGGAAAAATAGCTCGGATCATAAACAACAATTTCATTGGTTAATTTCACAGCTGAATCAGCCAGATAAGCATAAAATGCATCCTGGGAATAAGAGTTTGTTAAGAAAAACAGTGAAAAAGTAGGATTTGAGCATTTGTTTAGGGTTTCAAATGCTAACGAAATAAACAGGGTAAATCTTTGGTTGAAATAAATTTTTTGTGAAAAAGCCTAGGTTATATCTACTTATTTTACCCTTTATCTAAATCCCTGATAACCTTGCATGGATTTCCAGCAGCGAAAACATCAGATGGAATATCCTTCGTGACAACGCTACCTGCTCCTATGACGGTCCTGTCACCAATGCTTACTCCCGGGCAAATAACAACACTACCACCTATCCAGACATCATCTCCTATTTTTATGGCTTTGGCGTATTCTAATCCGGTGGCCCGTTCATTATGATCCAAGGGATGGGTCGCCGTGTAAATCTGAACATTCGGGCCAAACAAGGTCCTGCTCCCGATCGTGACATGCGTGACATCCAAAACCACACAATTGAAATTAAAGAATACTTTCTCGCCTGTTTTGATATTGGTTCCATAGTCACAGTAAAAAGGTGGCTGCAGCCACAGATCCTTACCAGCATTGGGCATCAATTCCCTTAGAATTTCTGACCGTAACTCTACCTGGTCCTCTCGTGAATCATTTAATTTTTTCAGCAACAACCTGGTTTGAACTCTTTCATTTGATAGCTCCGGATCCAGTGCATTGTATAATTCACCGGAAAGCATTTTTTCTTTTTCTGATTTCATTTGTAGTTTGTTTTCGATGAAAATAAACTTACTGACATCCGGGAAAACATCCAATGGTTTAGGTATTTGGTAAAAAACCCACCCCTGCCCCTCCAAGGAGGGGAATTTACCTCTTATTAAGGGTTCTGACAGATGGGGATGTTTTTCTGAAATCAATTACAATGGCTCTAAAATTGATTTACTAATACTTTTTTTGACCATTTCTGAATTTAGTCGGATGACAGTAAATTAAAATAAAACGCTTTTGATGATCAAATTCCCGTTATGGACATATCCATTGGTTTAAGGTTACAGGTGATAAGCTTGCGACTGACGAGATCTTTGATCTCTTTGGTCAGTATCTCGATGCTCCTTCTCTTTACGTATGGGCGATGGTAAACAAGGCTGATCTCCCGAACGGGGTAGGGTAGTTCGAAGTGCCGGGTTTTTTTCTTTCTCTTTTCGGGCATCAGGTTGAAATACAGTTCGGGAACAAGGGTATAGCCCCCAAACTGATCGGTTAGGTTTAAGAGTGTATCAAATGAGCTCCCCTCAAATGTCAGGTTTCCAGGTCTGCCTTCTTTTTCCCTGACATTACAGATGGTCATGCTCTGGTCTCGGAAGCAATTCCCCTCCTCGAGCAGCCATATCCTTTTTCCTCGAATGTCTTCCTTATGAACATATTTTTTATGACTTTCCGTAACTCCATAGACCATCATAGCCTCATAATAAAGGATATTTTCTTCAATTTGGTCGTCTTCAACAGGAGTTGCCATGATGCCCATGTCAATCTTTCCGGATAGGAGTTGCTGTCGAATTTCATCCGTCGTTATCTCTACTATTTTTAACTGCAAATTTGGATGTGATTTCAATAGCTTGGGTAAAATCATAGGCAACAGGGAATTGGCCACCGTAGGTATGATTCCAAGAGTAATGCTGCTACCCAACTGCTCCGGTGATTTAGCATTCAAATCGAGGATCTGGTTCCTGTAAAACAGCATTTTTTTGGCTAGCTCAATGACCTGCTGGCCGTCTTCAGTGGTCTTGACAGGTTGACGGGTACGATCAAATAATTTGATGTTCAGTTCCTGTTCCAGCTTTTTGATCATGGCGCTCAGTGTTGCTTGTGTCACGTGGCATGCTTCTGCAGCTTGCGCAAAATGCCTGTGTTGATCAACTGCGACAATGTATTCCAACTGGTGGATGTTCATAATAGATTTTATCTATATTGTGTATAGAAAAGTTTAATCAAATCTAATAAAAATACTTCTTACTTTTGCACTGGTTAAAAATTATTTGATAATCCAAAAACAAAAACAATTATGGCATTTACAGGAAAGAAGTTCCCTAGCATTAGTGTACCCGCTATGAACGAAATGGGTGACACCATCCGCATTAACGTATTGGAAGAAGCAATGAAAAACAAAAAGAAAGTATTGCTTTTCTGGTATCCGAAAGATTTCACATTTGTATGCCCGACAGAACTGCATGCTTTTCAGGCTGCACTTCCTGAATTTGAAAAAAGAAACACGATCGTTATTGGCGCATCTTGCGATACTCCTGAAGTTCACTTTGCATGGTTAAGCACTTCAAAAGATAATGGAGGTATCGAAGGGGTGACTTACGATATCCTTGCTGACAGCAACCGGAACCTATCAACTGTTTTAGGTATTCTGGATACTTCTGATGTTTATTTCAATGATGAATTAGGCGTAGAGCAGAGAAACGGTGATTACGTAACTTACCGGGCTACTTACCTGATCGATGAAGAGGGTACCGTATTCCATGAAGGAATCAACCACATGCCTTTGGGAAGAAACGTAAACGACTTTCTGAGATTGATCGACGCTTATTCCCATGTTCAGAGTCATGGTGAGGTTTGTCCTGCTAACTGGGAAGAAGGAAAAACAGCGATGACAGCTAATAGAGACGGAGTTCAGGCTTATTTGAGCTCAAACTAATCATTCGTTGTCTAGGTTTGTGTCTCATGGCTGAGCCATCCCTTCGGGGCAAACCTAAATATTTGTATGCGGTGGAAATACCGTCCAGGGAAGTATTAAAAGTCTAAAAATTTAAGAAGAAATGTTTCAGGAATTAGGTGAAGATACCTTACAGGATATCGTTCAAAGCAACGATACTGTATTTGTTCAATTTTCCGCAGGTTGGTGTGGAAACTGCCGGATCATGAAGCCAAAGTTCAAGAAAATGGCAAGTGAGAACGAGCAGGCAGCTTTTGTGGTCGTGGATGCCGAGAAATATCCAAATTCTCGCCAGTTGGCGAATGTCAATAATCTTCCAACATTTGCCGCTTTCAAAAAGGGTGAATTTGTGAAGCAGGTTCAGACCAACAAGGCAGAATCGCTAAAAGAATTTGTTGATGAGATTGCCAGTAATTAAGCATATTCACGATTTTATTGCTGAGCACGATCAGGACTATGTCATCGAAGCAATCGATGTGCTGGAGCACCTGACGGAGAGTGAAGCGATCAAGAATGAAGAACTGGATGTGTTAGGTGAGATCTTATCAAACCTGCATGGAGCCCTACAAGTCCGGGAGTTGATTAAGCAAGGGATGACGGAAAAAGAAGCGCTGAATAATTTTATGAAGCGTGTGATGGCGTCGATAGACCGGTAGAGGGGATAATTAGGTTATATAAAAAACCAGTTGGGGACTTATCCTTAACTGGTTTTTTTCTTTATACAAGGTTCTTTTTGAATTTTTAATTCGAAGATTAGTTATCTATAATCGAAACCACTTGTTCGGTCAACACTTCGTATTGCATATCAATGACGGCTTGATTAAAGCCATGAGCGGCATCAGCAACTAAAAAATATTCCTTTTCCGGTGCATTTAGTTTTTCAAAATAGGCTCTTGAGAAATTTTTGGGAGTCGTGATGTCTTTTTCTCCCTGGATCAGGAAAACGGGGATTTGAACATTAAGCCCATCTTTCATGAAATTGATATCAGCGCTCATCGCTTTGATTCCCAGCTTCTCAAAACCTGCATAGTGGACAAATGAGTAATCATCGCCATTGTACCGGTTTTTGCTATCTGTTTCATTGTCGTATTCCGGTGCTACATTCCACCAGGAAGCCGGCGCAGGTGTCACTCCTGCATTTTCATATTTTTTGATGATCCGGTTCAGTTGCCCAACATCTTTTGCGCTACCATACGGAGGTGGACCAAGTAATTTCAATTTTTCGATGGCCTCCTGATCATTGGCATTTTCAGCATGCTTGATCACTTCATCATAACCGTATTGCATATTTTGAGTTGGATTAACTATTTGGGAGTGTCCCACATATGCGTAAAACAGATCCGGATGTTTTAAAGCCATTTTCAACCCAAGAACTGATCCCCAGGAAGATCCTAAAAGAATGATCTTTTCCTTTCCAAGGTGTTGGATAAGGTATTCAGCCAATTCGATTCCATCATTGACCATTTGTTCTATGGTCAGGGGATTCGAGAACATATATTCCTCGACATTGCCTGTGACATTTTTGCCGAACGTCCTTCCTGCCCCTCGCTGGTCCCATTGCACCACGGTGAATTCATCTTTCCAGCTACCATAAATCTGGTCTGAATAGGGGCTCAACACACTTCCTGGCCCTCCGTGGATAAATAATATGACCGGATTTTTGACATCGCTTCCTTCAATGGTGATCCATTGCTCTATTCCACCGATATTGACATACTTTTTTTCGCTAACGGGTATTGTTTGAGAGTAAGAAAGAGTTGATAAGATTGTAAGATAAAAAGTGATTAAAAAGCGGGTTTGCATACGACATAGTTTAATTGTTTGCCTCAATATAAATATTTTTCATATATGACCCCGGTGATAGTGATTGATCAATAAACAGTAATAAAATTTGTTGGCTCAAAAAAATCGCCGTTAGCTGGTGAAAAGAAAAATACTGCTACCAATTTAATGATAGCAGTAAAAAATGATCATCCAATAATATTTTTACAATCAGTTATCCGCCATCGTGATAGGGAAAGCATCCAACGGCTCCTCAAAAGCAATAAAAAGAACACATGGGCCTTTATCCAGACATTTTGCGGTATGAGGTTTTTTTGCCGGTCCGTAGGCGTACATGCCTGTTTTTAAAAGCTGAGGCTCTTCGTTGTCATAGTGAACCTCCATTTCTCCGGATACAAGAACCATTCTTTCAGCAGAATTGTGCCAATGGTTAGGTATATCTGAATTGGCATCTACTTTAAAATAGATATCCACGTTTTTCTTTGATGGATCACCGTGTAAAACGGCAATTTTGCATCCTTCAGGCATAAATGGAGGACAGTCTCCCCACTTAATTTCATTATCTTTTGGAGTAGTCGCTACTGACTTTTCTGAGACACTTTCATTTGGCATTTGTGCACATAGTATAAAAGATACCAGCAAACAGGGTATCAACAGTGCAAAGTTTTTAATTGTGATTTTCATAATTCAAAAATTTTGGTTTAACGTAAATACTAACTGTAAGGTAACTTGTTGAATATTAACCTACTATTAATAATCATTCAAAAATTATCACATTTCGTTCAAACCGTTGGACCAAAATTTTCAATACCAGACATTCTTGTTACCTGAGTGGGGAGGTATCCATAACGCTTCTTAAATTCCCTTGTAAAATAGGTTGGACTGTTAAAACCCGTTTCAAAAGCTATTTCAGATACATTGAGGGATTGTTCATTTAATAATCTCAAAGCGTGACTTAATCGGTATTCTTTCAAAAATGCGTTAAGGGATTTGCCAGCTATAGGCATGATTTTTCTATACAACTTGGATTTACTGTACCCCAGATTTTTACTAAATATTTCAACATTTAATGAGGTATTCGACCATTCTTTTTCGATGTGTTCCATTAAAGTATTTAAAAAAACAGTATCAGAAGGATAGATCACCTTAACAAGTTTGCTATCTATTGTAATGTTCTGGTTTTCACCTTCGTATAAGTCTATCACTTCCGAAGACATAACAATTTGCTTATTATTAATCGCACAAAAACGTTCGGCCATTTTAACAGCTTCTTCAAAAAGTCCATCTTTTTCTGTTACCGGTACACCAGCATTTAATCCGATATTGTATTCTATTTCTTTTTTGTCAGAATTGTAATTTGTAATCAATTTTTGGATTTCTAATGCACATAAAACAGCTTTTGTGACCGAAACGAACGATGTGAGTATATAATTCCTTTTTTGTTTTACGATCCGGCCATTGAATTTCCCTATTTCCTCAAGGGTACACTTGAATAATTTTTTGTATGATTGATCTCTTAGAGAAATCCTGTTAAGTTCCACGACCATCAGGGTACGGAATGCCGGGTCATTAATGATGTTTAACCTTGTGTTTTGTGATTTCTTTGGGTCTTCAATTCGGCCTAAAAAAGACTCAACTATTGAGTCATCCACTTCAATTATGCGGTGTGGCACCTCTCCATGCGCAGAATCGTGCATTTTTTTCACGGCATCCGAATTTGGTGCTTCGATCAGGCAAAAAGCTGTTTTCCTTTGATCGTCAAACCAATAGGTCATGCCTTTACAATCGAATTTATGTTGAATTTTTAAATCCTCCTGGTGAAGTTGAGCGACAATCTCAGCTGTAACTTCATCTGATACATCGTGACGGTCCATGTAGATTGGCATAATTAAAAAATTAGGTGTTTTCTAAATTAAAAGAATTTATACTAATCGCAAAAAATACCACTTAAAGATATTTACCATTGGAAAGTTGCCTTTATCAGCATTTGAATTAGATAATTAAATATGGAATTAATAGCTTTAGCAATAAACCAACCGAAAATAAAATGAAATACATCTTCACGCTTGGATTATATCTTTTTTTCTTGAATAGTGCTTTCTGCCAGGAACGTTCGGTCATTGTACATGATCCGGTTATGATCATGGAAGGGGAGACCTATTATATTTTTAATACTGGCAAAGGGATTTATATCAAATCTTCAAAAGACATGATCCATTGGAAAGATATCGGCCAGGTATTCGAGGAAACCCCACAATGGGTGCTGGAGACCATTCCGGATTTTGGCGGTAGCATGTGGGCGCCTGATATTGTTGAACGGGATGGCACGTATTACCTTTATTATTCTGTTTCCGCATTTGGAAGGAATACTTCGGCGATTGGAGTAGCAACCAACACTACCCTTGATCCCGAAGATCCGAAATATGAGTGGAAGGATCATGGAATGGTCGTACAATCTGTTCCGGGCCGGGATATGTGGAATGCCATTGATCCCAATATAGCCTTTGACGACAATGGAACGCCCTGGATGTCTTTTGGATCATTTTGGATGGGCATGAAGCTGGTCAAAATGAAAGATAATTTAACTGAGATTGTAACGGATTCAACGCAGGAGTGGTATACGATTGCTGCCAGGGAAAGAGCTTTTTACGTGGATGATCGCGATGCAGGAGATGCGGCCAATCCAAACCTCGATTATGACAAGCTCTATACAGATGAACAGCTGGAAATGAACAAAACCATGCAAAACGGAGCCATTGAGGCGCCTTTTATTTTTAAAAAGGATGGCCATTACTACCTTTTTGTCTCGTGGGACCGTTGCTGCAGGGGAGTAGAAAGTTCTTACAAGATCCTGGTCGGCAGATCGGATGATATCCGCGGGCCCTACCTGGATAAGGATGGAGATAAAATGTCTAAAGGAGGTGGAACGCTGGTAGCCAAAGGAAATGACGAATGGGCAGCTGTGGGTCATCAGGCGGCGTATACCTTTGATGGAAAGGACTATCTGGTTTTTCATGCTTATGACTTAAAGGATGAAGGAAAACCTAAGTTAAGAATCCGGGAAATTAATTGGGTCAATGGTTGGCCGGAGATTATGTTGGGAAAGTAGTAAGAATATCCGAAATAGAAGACCCGGGAAAGCCTGGTTTTAGCGTCTCCCTCTTCCCATGGGAGGAATATTGCTCCTTCCCACAACCTGCTTTCTCAAAGTCTTTCACTCATTTTTTCAATTAACTCAAGTCCGGCACCACTTATAAATAATCGATGCTTTTTATTTCCTAAAAGCTTTTGTGTCCAGTCCACGTCTCCTCCATCAGCCAGGTCAATTTCCTGGCCATCCTTTTTCAAAAATATTTTAAAGTGGATGGTTTGATAATACCTATTTTCAAACTCTTCCTGAAATTCCACTACTTTATCCGACCAAAATGGATCGGTATTATTGTTAACAAGTGATTGAATGTGTTCCGAATTACTTTTCAGGTAAAACTTAACAGTTAACTGATTTCCAGGAAATTTTCTGGACAATAGATGAAATAAAATACTGAAATGTTCATTCAATTGCGACAATTCAAAATGGTAATTACCTCGATCAGAACCACCAGAAGCCAGGCAAAAGACCGAAAAATGGGCTGAATATTCCGGATTTGTAAAATACTGGCCGCGTACATGCCTGTGCGTCGTTGAATATTTTAAGACCTGCTGTTTGTTTTTAGCTCCTTTCATATCATTCGCAATTTTTAAAGCCAAAACATTCGTAGCATCCGAAACGATTTCGGTGCCCCGAAGAGCACTCACCACGTTGTTTTGATTGACCAACCCAACTACTGAGCACGAACCAAACGGAGCAAGAGGTGATAAATTAACTGGGCTAAAACCCTGTTTTTCAGCATATTTAAGCCATTCTAATTCATTTTTTTTGATTTTGATAATATTGGTTTCTGAAGGAGTAACAAAACGGTTGTTGCCGAACTGATTCAACAATTCAGACGGGGAAATGTCCTCGGATTTCAACCGGAATAGCTCGAGTAAAAAGGAGTTTAATTCAGAGCCAGGCAGGTTTCGTAATTCTGTTAGAACATCTTCCTTTTGAGAAAGTTTGGTTTGTATTTTTTCAACAATTTTGTTCATGTTGTCGCCTAATCGATTAGCCTTCTACACTTAATTTATGAATATTTTCATTGCATGAATTATATTTTATATTCTGAATGGATCGAAATAGGCGCAAATGAAGAAACCTGCCAATTATATTTATTCATTATTTGGTCGTTTTATCACCTATTCCGGAAAGGATTAGCACTTTTACCTCTTATACAAAATATAATCCGTCATGATCGGCACAATCCCGTTTTGTCGTAGATCTGAAATGATCTGTCCGCGGTGATGAGTGTGGTGATTGGCAGCCTGAAACAGCATATCCCTGACTTTATTTTGAAATTCATCTCCTCTGGATGTTTGATATTTCAGGTCCATGTTTAGGTCAAAATCTGCCAGTATTTTCATTGAATGGAGCAGGTTTGTTTTGTCAAGTTCCTTGCATTCTTCAAGTGTATGCTCATCATTAACACCCAATGATTTCGTTCCTAATATTCTTGAATTCCAGATCTGATGGGCATTCATCATGTGTGAAAAAAGAGGAATGGATCTTTCACTGATTTGGTTCATGTTATCAATCAAAAGGTTCGCAACTTTTTGATTGAAATGGTGGTGATATTCAAAGATGTCCTGGAAGAATTCTTTCATTTGTAGGGTGGAATGTGACTAAATATTCTATCTTAATATTATTTAGAAGGTTTGTCATTATTATTCTTTAATATTTTACTAGTTAAATATACTTACATATTGAATTTTTGAAGATACATTCCATGAATTTGGAAGAACCACTCTAAAGCAGAAACCACATCCTTTAATTCCTCCTTAGTTATAATCATTTTATCATATTCTTTTGGATGCGTGATATCGTTTCTTCTTTTTGCTATAGCAATTAATTTGCTATACTTTATATCACTATAATTGGGTTCACTTGAATTAAATACTTTTGACATGCATTTAAATGTAAATTTTAAATGTGGTTCAAAACTATAGAATGTTCTTCTAGATTTTACTTCCCCTTTATTGTTTAGATAAGCTGTCTCTTCACTAAGAATAATCAGTTCATTTGTTGTTAGTACTTTACTTATCGCGTCATTTAAAGCCAATTTATGCTTTATCAATTCTCTGCTGATATGCAAATATGCTTCAATAATCGAAAATGTGTTCCTAATAATTAATCTTCTATAGAAATTGTTATTAAGGTGTTCTTGTGAAAAAAAGCTGGAGAGTTCTTTAAGTTCTTCAATACAATGATTCCAAAGTTTATAGATTTCATCAATTTTCATAATTACAATTAAAAGAACTATTTATAAAATTGAAAACATAGAAAATTTAGTGCTATTTTTCTTTTTCCCACAACACCCTGGTTCGTGTCTCACCAACCTGAAAAATTTGATATCTAAGCAACCTTAACAAAATCTGAGCAATAGTTTTATCATTCTAAATGATTGCCAATCCGTTTTAAGCTTATTACAAAATTCCAACCCACCAACTTTCACAAATAATATTATATTTAGGTTTGCTTTAAAATCAGCTTGAATGGAAATAAAGAATAAGGAAGAATTGGACTCGGTAAACATTAACGGAAAGGGAAAGGACGAAAATACCTATGATGCCATCGTCATTGGCGCAGGGATGTCGGGAGGATGGGCCGCTAAAGAGCTTTGTGAAAAGGGCTTTAAGACCCTTGTCGTAGAGCGTGGACGGAATGTTGAACACATCAAAGATTACCCCACGGCCACGAAAAATGTCTGGGATCTTCCACACCGTAATGAAATCCCCTACGACATACAAAAAGAAAATCCGGTTGTCAGCCGGTGCTATGCATTTGGCGAAGATACCGAACATTTTTTCGTAAAAGACAAGGAGCATCCGTACGTTCAGACCAAACCCTTTGATTGGATACGTGGCTACCAGGTAGGAGGAAAGTCCCTCATGTGGGCACGTATGACTCAGCGCTGGGGTGTGGTAGATTTTGAAGCCAACGCCAAAGATGGTTACGGCGTAGACTGGCCCATCCGGTATGAAGATATTGCTCCCTGGTATTCTTATGTAGAAAAATTTATTGGCATTCAGGGAAACCGGGATGGATTGCCACAAATCCCAGATGGTGAGTTCCTGCCAGCCATGGAAATGAATTGCCTGGAAAAGCATGTGAAATCGGTCATTGAAAAGGAATTCCCGGGAAGGCATCTGGTGGTGAGTCGTTCGGCAAATTTAACCCAAAAACACAATGGACGAGGTCCCTGCATGTACCGTTCACTTTGCCATCGTGGTTGTCCCTTTGGGGGGTATTTTAGTGCCAATTCCGCAACCATTCCTGCAGCCATCGCAACAGGAAATATGACATTAAGGCCGTTTTCCGTTGTCCATTCCATTATTTATGACGAACAAAAGCAAAAGGCTGTGGGCGTGCGGGTGATAGATGCCAATACAAAAGAAACATTCAAGTATTTTGCAAAAGTCATTTTTGTAAATGCCAGCACGATCAATACGACTTTGTTGTTGTTAAACTCTACTTCTTCCCGTTTTCCAAATGGAATCGGCAATGACAGCGGTGCTTTGGGAAAATACCTGATGTTCCACAATTACCGGGGAAGGGTGTATGGTGAATATGACGGCATGCAGGATGAATATTATTATGGAAGAAAACCAACCGGTGTTTACCTGCCGAGATTCCGTAATTATGGCGATGATGTGCAAACAAAATTCCTGAGGGGGTATTCATTTTCGGGTGGGGCATCGAGAAGCCGTGGAAATGTAGATGAAGACACACCACCGATTGGAGTGGATTTCAAGGAAAAGATGACCGAACCCGGCCCGTGGAGGTTTGGTCTGACAGGCATGGGTGAATGCCTTCCCTATGAAGATAACAAAATCACTTTAAGTAAAGATAAAAAGGATGATTGGGGGATGCCTTTGGTAGAAATAGACTGTGAGCATAAAGAAAATGAATTGAGCATGCTGGAAGATATTATTGATAGTGGTGCAGAAATGCTGGAAGCTGCCGGTTTTAAAAATATTTATAGGGAAAATTCCGAACAGGCACCCGGACTCGACATCCATGAAATGGGCACGGCCCGGATGGGTAAAGACCCAAAAACATCTGTCCTGAACGGTTATAACCAGATGCACGCTGTAAAAAATGTGTTTGTGACGGATGGCGCTTGCATGTCTTCAACGGCATGCCAGAATCCATCGCTCACTTATATGGCGCTGACTGCCAGGGCGGTTGATTATGCCGTAAAAGAAATGAATAAACAAAACATTTAATTCCAGGGAAATGAACAGAAGAGAAGCATTACAAAGAACATCGATCATCCTAGGTGGGACCATAATCGGGGCGGAGGCTTTTTTGTCTGGATGCGCCAAAAAAACTACTGAAGATGTCACCACCACGGAATTCATATCGACAGATCAAATTTCACTTTTAAATGAGATCGGCGAAATCATTATTCCGGAAACACCCGGTTCACCTGGAGCAAAAACTGCAAATGTTGGTGAATTCATGAAGGTGATGGTAAGGGATTGTTACAGCCCGGAAGAACAGGAAGTTTTCAAAACCGGCATTGAAAAATTTGAAAATGACTGTCAGAAAGCAACAGGAAAGAACTTTTTGGATCTTTCAACTGATGAAAGGTATGATTTTCTGCTGACCCTCGAAAAGGAAGCTAATGATAGCAATGATCCAAAGCATTATTACAAAATGGTTAAACAGTTGACTGTCTGGGGATTTGTGTCATCTGAACCAGGAGCAACCCAGGTATTTAGACATGTTGATGTGCCAGGAAGGTATGATGCATGTATTCCCCTGGAAGAAGGAGGGAAGGCCTGGGTTTAATCAAATTCATGTTCGTCATGGCGTGACTGAACAGTGTGTTAGCCATAATCAAATATCATCAAGTCAGGCTATGACTAAATGTAAAGAAATCAGGAATTTCTTAGAAAAAATAAATTTCATACTAATACACCAATTCAATACAAATCATGAATCGCCTTAAACTTTCAACAATTTTTATCTTCATAATATGTCTATTCGTGCAAACGAGCTTTGCACAGGGTGGCAAGGTTTACGATGAGCTGACGATGGAAAGCAAAATCCTGATAGGTTCCCGCAAATACGCCATTTACCTTCCTCCGGATTATGAAACTTCTTCCAGGAGTTATCCTGTATTGTACCTCTTACATGGCGGAGGGGATGATCAGACAGGTTGGGTGCAGTTTGGTGAAGTAAAGCACATTGCCGACAAGGCCATTAAAGAAGGTAAATCAACACCCATGATTATCGCAATGCCCGATGCCAATACAGGTATCAGGGGATATGCCAACTTGAAAAAAGACTGGAGATACGAAGATTTCTTTTTTGAAGAATTCATTCCATTCATTGAAAGTAAGTATCGGATTAAAGCTGAAAAAAGGTACAGGGCAGTTGCAGGCCTCTCGATGGGTGGAGGTGGAACCTTTTATTTTGCTTTGCACCGTCCGGATATGTTTTCTTCTGCCTGTCCGTTGAGTGCAAGTACAGGTTCACTAACTTTGGAAGCAACCAAAGAAAGGCTTGACAGGTATTACAAAGATGAAAAATTCACTGACAAAGAAGTGGAGGATTATTTTAACAATTATAGTGTGGTGGAGTTGATTAAAAACCTGCCTGAAGAACAGAAGAATGCAGTTAGGTGGTACATTGACTGTGGCGACGATGATTTTCTGTACGAGGGAAATTCCCTGGTCCATATTGAAATGCGTAAAAGAGAAATTAAGCATGAATTTCGAATAAGAGATGGTGGGCATACCTGGACGTATTGGCGGGAATCATTACCTCATGTGCTAGAGTTCACTTCCATGGCCTTTCATCAGTATTGATAGAATTATATTTATTTGACTTAAAGTCGTGAATAATTTCAACCTTCAAAAAAACATAAATAATTCTCCTTCCTGAGATCGGGATTGCCGTAGGTATAAAGGAGTTTGAATTTAAATTTTATCTTACAATAATTTGAATGTCATTAGAGACTCAATTATTTATTCACCTATAAAAAACCATTAAAATTTTATGCAGTCAATTGAAAACAAAGTGGTATTGATCACAGGCGGAAGTAAAGGGATTGGATTTGGAATAGCAGAATCCCTGCTTAAGGAAAACATGAAAGTAGCCATTACCAGTCGATCTCAAAAAGCAGCTGATCAGGCCAAAGATAAGCTAAGTAAAATAGGAAAAGGTGAGATAATGGCTTTTGAAGCGGATGTGAGGGATCTTGCAGCACAACAAAAAGTCATTGATCAAATAATTACCGGATGGGGGCATCTTGATGTAGTGATTGCGAATGCCGGGGTTGGGAATTTCGGATCGATTGAGGACCTTACTCCTGAACAATGGAATGAAACCATTGAAGTCAACCTAACTGGTGTTTTCAATACCCTTAAAGCCACCATTCCATCAATTAAGAGTTCCAAAGGATTTATAATCACAATAGCTAGCCTGGCTGGAACAAATTTCTTTGCAGGAGGTTCAGCATATAATGCCAGCAAATTCGGATTGGTCGGTTTTACCCAGGCAGTAATGCTGGATTTGCGGCAGCATGGCGTGCGTGTCAGCACAATCATGCCAGGCTCGGTTACCAGCCACTTCAACCATCATGAGCCCAGCCCTGACGACGCCTGGAAGATCCAGCCGGAAGACCTGGGACAAATGATAGCGGACCTGATAAAAATTAATCCACGGACTTTGCCAAGTAAAATTGAGGTTAGACCATCCATGCCTCCGAAAAAGTAAAGAGGCATGGCAGCTGAAGTCCATACTCGTTCTTCTATGAAATAAACTATTTCATCCAGAACCAAAATTATATTTTGCTTTATATCAAGGTCGTCAAATCGCGAAAAGCTCACCTCTTCCGATTCAAGTCTTGACTGTCTTTATCACAGTATGGGCTAACTATCTCATTTAATTTCCTCCGGATAAGCCACACAGGCTTCCTGGGCACTTAACTTCTTAACTACTTCTGGCTGGTATTTCCATAGGTTAAGTATACTCAATGTGCCTTCAAATAGGAACTGACTTTCAAAAGGAAATATTGGTGTTTTCTTTTGGTATTTAAAAGTCGTTTTATCGAATCCAGATAAAAAATATTTCTATTGACTGGGTTACAATAGGCTCACTTTTCTACTAAGGATAAACCACAAACCAACAACCATGAAATTCTTAGTAAAATACATCCAATTTGAGTCCCTCCATATTTTCGTACTTGCGGAAACAATGACTAAAAAATCATTCAGAGAATGGTTTTCTATAATAGGTCGATTCGTAATAGAATTGATTTTCTGAAAGTAACATGATTCTTTAGTGAACAGTCGCATCGATCATTTTCATAGAAATCAAAATTTCATTGAGTGGACATGGATTCTCACCTTCACCCATGAAATACCGATTGACCTTTTCGATTAACGGCTGCTGAATATGAGGGGGATTGATGAACTGTAGCTTTTCATTCCAGTCCTCGGTTTCAATATTGATAAACCACTCGCTAAAGAAGGGAAATGAGATCTTTCCTTTCTCACCGATCACCTGGCATAGATCTTCACAGCTATTTTTATTGACATTAAATGCCCATAGACCATCAAAAAGGATGTCCTTACCAAAGATCGCGTGAAGGTGGGTAACATCAGTAGCCTCATGCATGTCAGATTGGTTTAAGGCAAACCCTGCTACCTTATGTGGCTCTCCAAAATAGTAATACATAAGGTCGAGCTGATGTGGCGCCAGATCGTGAAAGATGCCACCACCCGAAATTTCCGGTTTTACCCTCCATTTATCATCTGTTTCAGTAATCAAACCGCTTGGCAAGGATTGAAATGTGCGGATGGTGATTAGTCGGATCTCTCCCAAAAGTCCACTTTTAATGATTTCCCTTACTTTCTTGAACATTTCAAGCTCTCTCCGATAATAAGCTCCCGATACCTTAATATTTTGTTTTTCAGATACTTTCATAATTCTTTCACATGCGGCGCTATCCAGCGTGAGAGGTTTTTCAATGTATACCGGTTTGCCTGCATTGATCGACTGAAGGGCATATTCTTCATGATAAACTGGTGGAGTGGCGATGTAGATAGCATCTACCTCATTGTCCTGGATCAGGTCATCTGTATTTGAATAATATTTGGGAACATTGTGTCTTTTGGCAAAGTCTTTTGCCTTGTCTTCATTTCTTCGCATCACTGCGACAAGTTTAGAGTTATCAGCTTTTTGAAAGGCCGGGCCGCTTTTTACCTCACACACATCTCCGCAACCGATAATTCCCCAATTGATTGTTTGATTGATTTCAGACATACCTGATGATTTTAGGATTTTTATAATTATTGTTTTGTTGATCAAGGAGATAGAAAATTAACTGATAATTATATCTTTACAACAAATCCGGCGGAATTAATCCTAACATAACCAAATTTTGAGCTTCTTTTTTCGAAGCCTGATTGCCAAAACCAAATCTTTGTAAAACATGGGAGATTTCTCCCAACTTTTATAAATTGTAGTGAGGGATCATTTCTTCAGCTAATTATTGTCTGAATACTTCAACAAAAACAACCGTCTCAGATAAATGACAGATTTTAGCGATGATAAAAGGTTAAATGCTATCCTTGATATGATAGGCCGGATTGCTTCGCTTGATTTCACAGAAATGCTGGAAGTGAGCGAAGAAAATGATATGGTCGACGCTATCTCATTGGGTCTAAACATGTTAAGCGAGGAGCTGAATTCACAGGTTGTCGATAAAAAGATCCTTCATGAGGTTAATGCCAAACTTGAAAAATTTGCCTACACAGTTGCTCACGATTTAAAATCTCCACTCAACAGTCAGGCAGGATTAATCAAGTTATTAGAATTGACGCTGAATCCTGATCCAAACAGCGACATCGACGAGTGCATCACCAAGTTGAAAAGGATGAATGAAAAGATGAAATCCCTTGTTGAAGGTGTTTTATCGTACTCCCTGGCGCAATCAAAAGCAATCGAGAAAGAAGAAGTAGATCTGAAAGAATTGGTGGAAGAGGTAATAGAGATCGATAATTTTAATGAGAAAGCAGATATCGAGATCAGAAATGAGTTGCCGGTTGTTTTCTTCAACAGGACCGGAGCTACCCAGATTGTTCGCAATCTCCTTGATAATGCCATCAAGTATTCCAATAAAACCCGTTGCGTGATCAACATTGAATCAGAAGAGAAAAACAAACATTACGAAATAAGATTCATTGATAATGGCCCTGGGATTCCACCTGAGTACCAGGAAAAGATCTTTCAACTGTTCAATCAGATCGACCCATCATTAAAAACGGATAGTGTTGGAATTGGCCTGGCAACCATTAAAAGTATCATTGAAGCATCGGGAGGTAAAATTTGGTTGAATTCCAAACAAGGTGAAGGTTCAACGTTTATCTTTACGATAAATAAAAAATAAATAATGGAATACCGGGAAAACGAAAAAATAAAGTTCACGTTAAGGGATGATAATATCCTCCAAACAGAATGTTTCCCCAATACAATCATGAACCTGGAAGATGGAAAGGAAAGCACGAGAATATCTGCTGAGATGGTAAATTATGAACCGTTGCCACTTTTGTGTGACCTGACAAACGTTGTGAGAATGAGCCAGGATTGTCGCAAGCATTTTGCAGGTCCGGAACATGCAGAGACTTTCAGTAAAGCTGCACTGATTGTTACCAATCCCATCAGCAAGATTATTGGGAATTTCTTTTTGGGATTAAATAAACCTATAAAGCCAACGAAACTATTTACTAGCAAAGAGGAAGGTTTAAAATGGCTAAAGAGTTAATAATCACTTATTGTAATGACTAATTCAATCCGAGAAACAGAGAAAATAAAATTTTGGATAGGGGATGATCACATCCTTAATATTGAGTGCAAACCTAAAACCACGATGACCATTGAAGAGGGCAAGCTCAGCACGAAATTATGTCTGGAACTCGTTCAAAATGAGCCGTTGCCACTTCTTTGTGATTTGACCAATGTGGTGAAAATGACCCAGGAATGCAGAAAACATTTTGCAGGTCATGATCACGCGAAAGTATTTACCAAATGTGCATTATTGATCAATAGTCCAATCAGCAAAATAATCGGCAATTTTTTTCTTGGGGCAAACAGACCTCTCAAGCCCACCAGATTATTCACAAATAAAAAGGAAGCTTTAAAATGGCTAAAAAATTAGTCGGATACTTCTTAATATTTTCTGCTGTATATCAGAACTTTCGTGATAATGTTTCTTCCAAATGCATAAGATAGTCCTTTGTTGACATAAGACTTTTCAGGCTCATAAGTAAGTAATGAAACGGAATTGGGAACCTGAAAACCCCACGAACCGGATGGTTTAGTTTCACCCGGTAGGATTAAGGAAATAGTACCAAGCCCATTTTCATCAAGATAAATTGCAATCACAGCTTTTTTTGCATTAGCCAGGTCCTGTGCTTTGTTAAGGACATCCTGTTCGTATGCACGACCCAATAGTTCCCATTTACTGCTGTTTTCAAGAAAATTCATCATTTCACTTACCAGCATGTATCTGCCCAGGCTTTTGGAATAAAAATCATTGATATTGTAAACCGTTTTTAAGGACTCCCCAAGGTACTTGTTGCAAGGGCTAACACCTTCAAGGTTTGTGTTGTTACAATTTTGAAATTCTGACAGTGATTGCTGCAGGTCTCGTTCCCAGTTGGTATTAAGCGTCTGGGCCGCTGAAAATGTAATACTCAAAGTGCCTGATATGATAAAAAATAAGATAAATGAAATGTTCCCGTTAACTGTTTTTTGAAAGTTCATTAGAATCTGAGTTTAAATTTCATCTCAAAAATAATACAGCCAGATTGATTGGTCTTTACGAAAATCGAATGTTAAATCCCAAATCCTTACAGGAGACTTTGCTTAAAGTTTAAAGGATAAATTGATCAGGTTTTTGATCAAAAAGTAGTCTTTTTATTTATTGAAAAAACATTGGTTAAACAGAACTGTTTAGCTAAATAAAATTGTAAAAAATAGTTAAAAGAAGCTGTCAGCGATTATAATCAATTAATAATTGTTCCATTATCCCGGAAAATAACCAGTAGAAATAAATTAATCTATCAGTTCAATCTTTCGTGTTAAAATGTTGGAAGTGAATAGCTTAACATTTGGCTGTCCTCCTCCGACACTAATTGTATAGGTTCCGGGTTCAACAACTCTTTGTCCATTTTCATTGATTCTGTAAAAAGCCTCATTAGGCAATGTAAAATTCACGTCTTTTGATTCCCCGGGATTAACACTGATTCTGCTAAACCCTTTCAAGCTTTGTATAGGGGTAGGGACAAGTGCGTTTTCGTGTGTAAGATAGAGTTGTACTACTTCCTCACCTTTTATCTTACCTGTGTTTGTCACTGTCGCGGAGATATGAACCGGCTCGCCTACCTTATTTTTCTCCTCAATCAACAGATTGCTGTATTCAAAAGTCGTATAACTCAAGCCATACCCAAATGGATAAAGCGGGACTCCCTGAAAATAACGATAAGTATGACCAGTCATGTCATATTGTTCGAAAGGAGGGAGGTCATCAACAGATTTGTAAAAAGTGACGGGAAGACGACCTGCGGGATTGTAATCACCAAACAACACATCTGCTAGGGCAGTACCTCCTGCCTGACCGGGATACCATGCTTCTACAATGGCCGGAATGTTTTCATTTTCCCAATTGATTGCCATTGCACTACCATTCAGCAATACCAGGACAACCGGTTTCCCCAAAGCATGAATTTCTTTTATCAGATCTAACTGTACCTTCGGCAAATCCAGTTTCGTGCGATCGCCACCCCTAAATCCATCAATTTCAATATCCATTTCTTCACCTTCCATTCTGGCTGTTAAACCCATACACATGATCACTGCTTGAGCATCCTGTGCTGCTGCTATTGCTTCTTCTTTGAGATTGGGCTTTGGCGCGGCCCAAACCAGCTGGACTTGTGCATCGGCATAGGAATCACCAGCTTCTACGCGAACGTTATAACTTTTGCCGGCTTCAAGATCAATTGGATCTGATTTTCGCAATCTTGGATCACCATATTCGTCACGAAAATGATAAGAAGTTTTAGCTATCAGGCTGTCATTCAGATACAGTTTGGTGTTACAGGTCCCAATGAATCCCAGTTGATAACTGCCTGATTGATCAGGTTTTAATATTGTATTCCAAATGACTCCGAAGTTGTCATCATCCATGTCATCTCTGGGCGCTTCATCATACCAGTTGGCATCCAATTCCTTGATCGTTTCGGAGTAAAGCACATCTCCCGTTAGATCACGATTATCATAATAATCAGTTTTAACGCCATTCTCTCCATCTTCCGTAAATAAAACATTTGATGGAATGGCATAGAACATGGGCATGCCCTCAGCCAGCTCACAGCCCTGGGCAAAGGTGACTTCAGCATTTGGGACCTTTTCCCGGATTCCTCTCAGTGGAGTGACCGGATCGGAAGGAACGCCATTATAATTACCCAATAGCATCAACCACTGATCTGAATTGGGCCCGATTACTGCAACTTTCTTCAGATCCTTGCTCAAGGGTAAAGTTTGTTCTTCATTTTTTAATAATACAATCGACTTTCGGGTTGCTTCATGCGCCAGTTCTTTGTGCTTGTCACTATCTACAATATTATAAGGAATTTGAGCATATTTGACCTTTTCCTCCGGATCAAACATTCCGAGCTTGAACCTGGCTTCAAACAGTCTTTTAACAGAAACATCTATTTGCTCTTCGGTAATTAAACCTTGTTCGACAGATTTTGTCAGGTAGGGATAGATGGCTTTATCCAATCCACAATTTAGATCGCATCCTGATTTCACAGCCAGCGCAGCCGCTTCTTCCGGCGTTTCAACAATCTTGTGGTCGTTATAAATGTCTTCAATGGCTCCACAATCAGAAACGATGTACCCACCAAATCCCATCTGATTCCTTAAAATTTCCGTCATCAGTCGATGGCTTCCACAACACGCTTCTCCATTGTATCGATTATAGGCACACATGGCTGAATACACATTTGATTCCCTTACAGCCATCTCAAATTGAGGAAGATAAGTTTCCCACAGATCGCGTTCATTTGTGGTGGCGTTGAAAATATGCCTTTCCGGTTCAGGACCATTGTGCACGGCAAAATGTTTGACAGTTGCGACGGTCTTTAAGTATTTAGGGTCATCCCCCTGCAATCCATTGACAAACTGAACGGCCAATTTTCCTGTAAGAAATGGATCCTCTCCATAAGTTTCCTGTCCGCGCCCCCAACGTGGATCTCTGAAAATATTGATGTTTGGCGACCAGAGTGTGAGCCCCTGGTATAAAAACCGTTTTCCCCGGCTGACAAAATTGTGATGTTTCGCGCGCGCTTCATCTCCGATTGCAGTGGCCACATCCAGCATTAACTCCTGGTCCCATGTTGCACCTAAACCAATTGCCTGAGGAAATACTGTTGCTTTTCCAGCACGGGCGACTCCATGTAACCCCTCATTCCACCAGTTATATTCAGGTATGCCCAGCCTTTCAATCGCAGGAGACTGATTAACCATTTGACTGACCTTTTCTTCAAGGGTCATACGGCCGATCAGGTCATTCACCCGTTCTTCAAGACCTATTTCCGGGTTAAGGAAGGGAAAATCGTATTCCTTTTCGGAAGTACAGGTAGTGAGTTTAACTAACATGAACGATAGGGTGATCAGAATGAAGTTCTTCATAGTTTAGAGGTATTTTCAGGATGATTTTATAGAATAAATTTAATGGGGAGAATAGGAAAATTGGGTTCGAATTTTATTGTTGATCGATTTTGAATGACAACGATCAGAGAAAGATCATCAATAAAAATGCTATGATAAGGATGATGGCAATGACAGGGACAAGGGAATTTGATTGAGGGAATTCATATCCGCATATGGGACATTCTTTACTTTTTGCATCAACTTCCATGGCACAGGATGGGCATTCTTTCTTTTTCATAATGAATTAAAATTACTCTATAATCAACTACTTTGCCCAATCCGGGACCTCCGTCGTTTCGTCGAATAATTCGTCCAGGTAATAGTCCCTCTTAAATGACTTGTTACAATTGTTTCCAATATCATATTCACAAATGGAATAAATTGTGATGTCATTTGGGATCATCAAACTTTTGGGATCTCCATTGGGAAGCAATTCAGAAGTGTGGCTTCTTCCCAAAATGCAATGCCCTAATTCGTGAAAGATTAATGCTTCCAGATGGTATTCGTTATCCCAACACAGGTTATTGGCATTAATAGAAATGATCTTCTGGATATCATCGGATAATGATTGAGAATTACAGTTGGCACATAAGGTATGATCGAGCGATGAATCGTATCTGATGATCAAATTGTCGATGACCATCCCATATCCGCGTTGGTTTGCTTCGATAATAAATTGGTCAATCTCGGGCTGAAATTCGTCCGGAACATTATAGACAGGAATAAAATCTTTTTCAGACTGACATCTCCAGGTCGTTATGACCAAAATTATAAGGAAGGTAGATAAAAGGTTTTTGAACATGGAATTTTTTTAACAGGCCTGATGCATGGAGTTATTTTCGTTCGAATACCCAAACTCTCCAGGGAAATGATATACTCCGGTGTACTATTTGAAAGCCATTTGCGGTAATAATTTTCTCTACGGTTTTTGCCGAATGAATATAGGACCGAAAGGGTATTTTTCGGATCTTCATATACATTCTATTAAAAAATGAGAAAATATGTGCAATTGGTCCTCCCATTGGAAATGTCAAACCCATTATTTCATCACATTTGGCCATGGCGTTGGCGAGTAGATGCTGATAGCCAGGGTAACAGCAAATAACTTTGTCTAACGTCACAAAATGATAGGTCTCTATCTGAGAAGAAACATCAACAAAATCACCTTTAATAAATCTGGTTTTTGATTCCCAATTGTTGGACAGAGCATAAGATCTGGCAGTGTTCAGGTAGCCACTTGAGGCGTCCACATCTGTTGCATGAGCGCCATTCGAATTCAAAAAATCCCATTGAATGGCGCCAATTCCTCCACCAATATCCAGAAGGGATTTATTTGCTTTTTTGTAAGGTGATAAAGCCTTGATCAGGCTTCTCGTTGACCCTTGCGGGCCTTTCTTAATATATTTTTTCAATTGTTTTTGAGCTGAATCAAAATCGAATAACATATCTGCTCCACAACATTGATAATCGGACATTGCTAAAACTTTATTTGAAGACCTAATTTAATTCAACCAATACAATTTTCCATGAAAAAACGGTATGGTGATATTCGAACAAAACATTGCAATATTTTTAATCATTTGGAGACAACGCCATCAAAAATTAAATAAAGAAAGAGAATTCACCTAAAAATTTGCTGAATAGCAAAATCTTATGAAATTTACTGAATAATTTTTTCGTATGTATTCGGTTGAGATCCTGGTAAATATTAGAAAGATTGTTCGGTCACTGAACTTGGAGTCAAAGAGTATTCAGAAAGACTTTGGCATTAGCATCACTCAGCTACTTTGTCTCAACCACCTGGAACAGTGCAAAAATTACCAGTCCACTCACAAAAACCTCATGGAGCTTTTAAGCCTTAATTCCAGCACCGTAACCGGAATTATTAATCGATTGGAAAAAAAGGGTCTTGTTGTCAGAATGCCGAAATCAGGAGATAAACGAATTACTTATATTACCCTGACGGCTACAGGTTTGAAAATGTTTCAGGATACGCCAAATTTATTGCATGAACGGCTATCGACAAAGTTGGATGCGCTTTCAGAAGAAGATAAGGAAATGGTTCAAAAATCGCTCGAGATCATCATTTCAGCTATGCAAATAAAGGATGTAGAACCTTATCCGGTGTTTGTTTCTGAAGAAATAATGAACGAACAAAACTGATTTGTTGAATTTGTTCATGTTTTGGATCTTAAGAAGATTTTTGTACTGAAGAATTTAAAACCTTTTACCCAAACAAGATTATTAATATTGAACTGAGATTAGAGGTATAAACTGCCTCGATTTATTTCCAGAAATAATGTTGCTGAATTTATGAAGAATCTATACCTGGTATTCATCGCAATCATTCTATTTATCGGATGTTCGCCCGAAAAAACAAATGATCTCCCTTATAAAAATACAGAATTATCTTTCGAGGAGCGTGCGGAGGACCTTTTGTCGAGAATGACTTTGGAAGAGAAGATCAGCCAGCTCAACTATGAGTCGAAAGCCATCGAGCGACTCGACATTCCTGAATACAACTGGTGGAATGAATGTCTTCATGGCGTAGCGCGAAGCGGGATTGCCACGGTTTACCCGCAGGCAATTGGGTTAGCTTCTACCTGGGATAAAGATCTGATGAAAAGAGTAGCGATATCTATTTCTGATGAAGGGAGGGCAAAATACCATGATTTTATCCAAAAAGGAAAAAGGGGCATTTATCTGGGTATCACCTTCTGGACCCCAAATATCAACATCTTTCGCGATCCAAGATGGGGCAGGGGAATGGAAACTTACGGGGAATGCCCCCACCTGACCGGTGAAATGGCCGTGCAATTTATCAACGGCCTCCAGGGTGATGATCCGACATATTATAAAAGTATTGCTACAGCCAAACACTTTGCTGTTCACAATGGACCGGAATCTTCGCGACATTCATTCAATGCGGTCGTCAGTGACCATGATTTCAGAAACACCTATTTGCCGGCATTCGAGAAAACGGTGAAGGAAGCCAATGTTGCATCAGTGATGTGTGCCTATAATCGATTGGATGGTAAACCATGTTGTGGCAGCTCGCCACTGTTGCAGGATATTTTGCGAAATGAATGGGGGTTTGATGGATATGTTGTTTCCGATTGCTGGGCCTTAACAGATTTCTTTGCAGACGGATACCATGAAGTGGTTGAAACTGCAGCAGAAGCAGGCGCCATGGCATATAATAATGGAACAGATCTAAACTGCGGAGTTGTTTCCAATGCTTTAGGAGAAGCAGTTGAACTCGGACTGATTTCAGAGGAACAAATTGATCAGTCGGTGAAACGCTTGTTAATAGCCCGATTCAAAATGGGTATGTTTGATCCGGATTCTGATGTGCCGTTTTCTGAAATCCCATATTCTGTAGTTGATAGTGAAAAGCATCGTGAGTTGGCTGTGGAAGCCGCCAGAAAATCCATGGTGCTCTTGAAAAATGAAAACAATACCCTTCCCTTGAGAAAAGATATTCAAAAGATAGCAGTCATAGGCCCGAATGCAAATGACGAAGAAGTTTTGCTGGCTAATTATAATGGAATTCCCGCCGATCCGGTTACACCACTGGAAGGTATTCAACAAAAACTGCCAAATGTCGAAGTGAAGTATGCACTGGGTTGCGAGCATGCAGAAAAACTTGCTACACTTGAACCCATTCCTTCGACTGCTTTATTCACCGATGAATCCCAAACTGAAAGGGGGCTGAAAGTTGAGTTTTATGATAATATTGAATGGAGTGGTGATCCAAAACATTCACGCATTGACTCATTAGTTGATTATTATTGGTGGGATAAAGCGCCCTACGAAGACCTCGACCCCGATAGCTTTTCAGTAAAATGGTCCGGATATTTGGTGGTGCCCGAGTCGGGTGAGTATGCCATTGGGGGCGAAGGGTTTTACCATTTTGAAGTGCACCTTGATGACAGCTTAATGGCCAGGAATCACAATATTCATCATTCGTCAAAAAGAAATTCATTCATACATTTGGAAGCGGGAAAACCTTACAAGATCGAATTAAAATTTTATGACATCCATGGTGATGCTAATGTGAGCTTACTTTGGTCCAAACCAAATCAAAACCATGAAAAAGAAGCTTTCGCTATCGCCAGAGAATCGGATGTGGTTTTGTTGTTCATGGGATTGTCACCACGGTTGGAGGGTGAGGAAATGCCCGTTCATGTTGAAGGATTTAGTGGTGGCGATCGAATTCGGATAGACTTACCAGATTATCAGCAAAACTTTATCAAAAAGATCTATGCTTTGGGAAAACCTACTGTTTTGATACTGTTGAATGGAAGCGCTTTAGCGATCAATTGGGAAAAAGCAAATATTCCTGCAATTGTGGAGGCCTGGTATCCGGGACAAGCGGCCGGAACGGCAATTGCTGACGTTCTGTTCGGAGATTACAATCCGGCAGGTAGGTTGCCATTGACATTTTACACAAGCGTTGATGATATTCCTGAATTTGAAAACTACAACATGGATGGATTTACCTATCGATATTTTAAAGGAAAGCCACTCTATCCTTTCGGACATGGTCTCAGCTATACCACATTTGCATATGGAGAACTTCAATTAAGCTCTGCAGCTTTATCATCAATGTCAAATGAAGCAATTACTGTTAGCGTGGAGGTAAAGAATACGGGTGACCGGGCAGGAGAGGAAGTAGTTCAACTTTACATTGCCGATAAATCGAGTAGTGATCCAAGACCCTTGAAAGATTTGAGAGGTTTCGATCGCATCAACCTGGAAGCAGGTGAGAGCAAAACTGTTCAGTTTGAGCTGTCAGCAAAAGATCTGGCTTATTGGAATATCGAAAAGCATGCCTATGTCCCTGCCATTGGTGAGTACGAAATCATGGTTGGGGCTTCGTCAGCAGACACCGATTTGAAAAAGACCACATTAACAGTTAATTAATGATTTGATGTTTAAAACAAAATCATTAGAAACATTTCATTTCATAATTTGAAACTGTCAGTATAGATCTCTCAGTTTTGAATTATCATGCGGAAGACATCGTGGTATTATTTTATTGGTTTGCTATTGATAACTTCTTGTTCCAAAGAAGATTATGAGAACATTACCGTAACACTTAACGATTTCACAATTTCAATTGCCGAAAAACCTGATTCTGGTCAAAGCATAGGATTTCTTCAAGCCAGTACAAATGAAGGCATGGTTAACTATTCTTTGATAACGCAAAGCCCGGACGGAGCCATTTCAATAGACCCATATTCGGGAGAGATAGCAGTCGCAAAAGCCGCTCTTTTTGATTTTGATTTACATTCTGTAATCAGTGCAAAGGCCCAGGCAGAAAATCAGGGTAAAAAGGCACAAGCGTTGATTACGATTAACCTGGAAGAAAGAAGGATTGTTTTTAATGGAGGCCCCATTGTATTTACAAAACAAAGTTTTGCCGATCCGGTAAACGAGATCAATCAGGATCGAATAACGGACAGCGTTTGGATCACCAGGGGAAATTTTAAAGGAATATTCAATATCCGGAAAGAAAATGGCTATTTGACAGGCTCGCCCATAAATACAGAATGGGCGGTTGGGACGACAGATCATCTGGATAGCCTGGTTTTTTCTGATTGGATAACCGTATTCGAAAAGGATCCAAAAAGCAAAATCGGAGTCAACTATGTTATGCACATTATTTCAGATGATATCTATTTGGATATTAAATTTTTATCATGGACGGATGGGAGAAATGATGGTGGTGGCGGAGGGTTTAGTTATCAGAGGTCAACTCCCGGTGATTAATAGTCCCTGACCATCACTTAAAGTTTGTGTTTCATCTGTAAGTCAAATCAGACTTTTTGAAATCAGGCCTTCGCTTGCTTTTCGGTGGTTTATTACTAGATTAGATCAGGTATTTTTCAGATTAGCAACCATCTTCATTGAACGAGCTTCAATTTTTCTTCAGAATGGATTTTTAATTTTAGTGGTATTATGAAAGTTTTAGTGGTAGAGGATAATAAGGACCTATCCGAAAATATTCAAAATTATCTCAAGCAGGAGGGAATTATTTGCGAGAGCAGCTACACATTCAATGAAGCAATGGACAAGATCGTTTCATTTGAATACGATTGCATCATTCTGGATATCATGTTGCCTGATGGAAATGGCCTGAAACTACTGGATTTTATCAAGGAACAAAAGATGAAAAGCGGTGTGCTGGTTATTTCAGCAAAAAACTCTTTGGAAGACAAATTGAGTGGATTGAATATGGGCGCGGATGATTACATTACTAAGCCCTTCCATTTACCAGAGTTAAATGCAAGGGTCAATGCTATTTATCGTCGAAAAAACCTGGACGGGGATACGATTATCACTTTTAATGAGATTGAAGTAAATACCACAACCTATGTTGCCAAGGTAAATGGTGGAATTCTTGATCTGACAAAAAAGGAATTCGATTTATTACTATATTTTTTGACCAATAAAAACAGGGTCCTGACCAAGCAGTCTGTCGCAGAGCACCTGTGGGGTGATTACACAGACAATCTTTCCAATTTTGATTTTGTTTACCAACATGTCAAAAACCTGAGAAAGAAGATTAGTAATGCCAATGGCAAAGATTACATAGGAACGGTATATGGTTTGGGATACAGGTTTAATACAAATCAATGATAATACACCGGGAATGAGACTCATTACAAAATTTACACTATTATATATTATCATTACGGGATTTGTGATTGCTCTGGGAAGCGTTATTGTTTTTCGTGAGATCATAAATAGGGTTGATAATGAGGCGTATATCAAGCTGAATTCCTGGATCAGGGGAACAGTTGATCAGCTGAAAGAAGGAGTGCCATTGGAAGACTTGCAGATCCATACGGATATAACAGTGGAAGAGCTTGATTTTGAACAGCCATTGATAGCCCATTATGAAATAGATTCGGTTGGCATCTTTCCGCCAAGGAGAAGAGGGGATGACAGAAGGTTAATCATTGGGGAGTCTTTTAAAATTGGCAACAGACATTACCTGGTAAAGGCTCATAGCTTTATTGCAGAACCGGATGAAATACAGGAAGGACTGGAAAAATCACTTTACATTACTTTTTTGATATTGCTTGCTATCGTTGTTGTGATCAGCTTTTTTATCTCAAACAGAATCCTTTTACCTTTTAACAAAAGCCTGCAGGCAATGAGTACTTTCAACATCAAGAACCAATTACCCATAAAACTAAAACAACCCAGAACGCGAGAGTTCAAAAAGCTAAACGAATTTCTGGAAAAGATGACAACCAAAGCTGTGAATGACTATAAAAGCCTGAAGGAGTTCACCGAAAATGCTTCCCACGAAATTCAAACCCCACTGGCAATAATACGAGGTAAGCTGGAATTAATGATGGAAACGAATATCGATGAGAACCAGGCCGAATACATTAATTCCATTCAAAATGCAGTAAATAAGCTTTCTGCTGTGAACCATACGCTCGTTTTGCTGACAAAACTTGATAATCAGGAATATGCCTCTGAAGAGATCAACTTTAGTAAATATGTTAAAGACGGTATCTGGGATTTTCAGGAATTGATCGAAATGCATTCCATCAAGTTGAGACAGGATATCAAAGAAGGAGTATTGTTAAATCTTAATCCTTTTCTGGCTGAAATTTTGATGAATAATCTTCTGAGTAATGCCGTGAAGCATAACATTCCTGATGGGTACATCAATGTCGTGCTGACGAACTCAGAGCTTAGAATTGAAAATTCAGGTGAGCCGCTTCAGGTTCCGGTTGAAGATCTCTTTAAACGGTTCAAGAAAAACAAGCAAAGCAGTAGTTCTACCGGCTTAGGCCTGGCGATTGTTAAACAAATCTGCGATATGCAGGATATGAATATTGATTATATAAACGAAGAAGAGAAGCATATCATCCGGGTACATTTTTAATCGTATTCTGGCACATCATCTAAGTTAACAACTCCCTAAGCAAAATTGCCCAATCCCATTTGATTTGACAAATCCTTGAAATAATCAGAGCTTCAGTTTCTGTACCGGTTTGATGGCTTGGGACCATGAATATTGGATTACAGGTCAATTCCTTACACCAATGGTCATCTGATGAAGTGCTACTTCAAAATTGCATCAAGATTCGATGTTATCTTTGATGCAAAAGGGAATTAAAGTTTGTGAATCATATAGTTTAATCATTCACAATTAGCCATTTAAAAATGAATTACACATCCAGACATTCGGTTATTAGAAAATATGAGTTTCGAAAAAACCGGATATCGACCGAAAGTATTCATTGCATCTGGCGTCTAACGGGAAAAAACAACATAAAATGAGGTCAATACTACTATCTATATTATTAATCATACCACTTCTCATCAATGCCCAGGATGGGAAATTTAGCATAACCGGGAAGATAACGGATGAAAGTAATCAACCGGTATCATTTGGTAATGCTGCTATCTATACCCAGGCAGACTCAGCTCTTGTTACCGGAGCAGTTTCCGATTATTCCGGACAATTTATTGCGCGTGTTGATCCAGGCACGTACTACGCAAGGGTCACGTATATTTCCTATGAAGAAAAAGTTATTTCGGGTATAAAAGTTGAAAATAGTGATGTCAATCTTGGTTCTATCAGTCTTGCTGAAACAACTGATTTGCTGGAAGAGGTAGTGGTGGAAAGCCAGCGAATGCAAATGGAACTTGAATTGGATAAAAGGGTGTTCAATGTCGATCAGGACCCAAGCAATATATCCCGCAACGCTGCGGATGTTTTGGATAATATCCCTTCAGTCTCGGTTGATGTTGATGGTAATGTTAGTTTAAGAGGTAGCCAGAGTGTTCAGATCCTTATAGATGGAAAGCCTTCGGGGTTATTAGGAATTAACGGTACGGATGGATTGCGACAGTTGCAGGGGAATATCATAGAAAAAATTGAGGTGATTACGAACCCATCTTCGAAGTTCCAGGCTGAAGGTACATCGGGTATCATCAATATTGTTCTGAAAAAGGATCGTAAAAAGGGATTTAATGGTGCATTTACGGCCAATGTTGGTTATCCTGCTGAATATGGATTGTCTGGCAATGTTAACTATAGAAAGGGTAAATTCAATCTTTTTGGAAATTATGGAATAGAGTATGATAACCGGCCTGGATACGGATATTCTTACCAGGAATTTGCCAATGAAGACACCTCATATACTACCAGGAATAACTCAGATAGAAACAGGGGAGGATGGTCCAATTCTTTCCGTATTGGTGCAGATTTTTACCTGACAGACAAAGATATCATTACAGCATCCGGAGTCATCCGAATATCTGATGAAGAAAACCTCACGGATATTTTTTATGAAGACTATAATTCTAATGATGAGCTGGTACGGAATACATTAAGACATGAACGAGAGTTGGAGGATGATAATAATTACGAATACCAGTTGATGTACAAGCGGATTTTTCCTGGAAAGGACCATGAACTGACAATTGATTTTCAGTATCGCGACAATGATGAAACGGAAAAGTCGACCATGGAAGAAACTGATCTTTTGATCAGTGATGAACCAAGCCGGTTTCAGCGATCCATTAATGAAGAAGGTGATCAGAACATTCTGTTACAGGCAGATTATACTTATCCTATAACAGAAGATAAGCGAATCGAAGCTGGTTATCGGGGAACCATCCGGGAAATTAGCAGCAACTATAATGTCGATTCTTTAAATCGGCAGGGAGAGTGGGTTTCGCTGGAAGGCTTTAGTAATCAGTTTGTGTACGATGAAAATGTCCAGGCTGCTTACGCAACTTTTGAAAACAAGATCAATAACTGGGGATATAAAATTGGGTTAAGGGCTGAAAATACCATTATTGAAACTTACCAAAGGGAAACAGAAGAAAATAATAGACAAGAATATTTAAACCTATTTCCAAGTGTTTTCTTCTCTTACAAATTAGATAAAAAAAATACAGCTCAAATAAGCTATAGTCGCCGGATATCCAGACCACATTTTTGGTATCTGAACCCGTTTTATAGCTATACTGACCCGCGAAATATCCGATCGGGAAACCCTTATGTTCAACCAGAATATACAGATTCTTACGAATTAGGCTTTTTGAGCAATCTGGAGAAAGTGTCAATCTACGGTGGGTTTTATTACCGTTATACTACTGGTTTAATCGATAGGGTACGCTACGTCGAATATCTACCCGGTGATTCATTGGGTACAACTTTTTCAAAACCGTATAATATCGGCGTGGAAAACGCATTCGGGTTGGAAGGAAATTTTGCTTACGATATTACCGAATGGCTCGTATTGAATGGTAACGCGAATTTTTACCGCTCAATCATAGATGGTGAATACCAGCAAGAAGAAAGTAGTCCGGTTCAGGATTTGAGCAGGGATATTTACACAGCTCAATTTCAAATGAACCTGAAAGCGAAAGTCAACGACTTTGATGTGCAATTGCGAGGCAGGTACCGGGCGCCTGAAACGACTACTCAAGGTACAAGAAGGAGCTTTTATACAGTTGATCTCGGAGCCAATTACTATGTGCTTAACGGAAGAGGAACTTTGAACCTGAATGCAAGGGATTTATTTAATACACGAAAATACAGAGGAACTACTCAATTGGAAAATTTCTATTCAGAGGATGAATTTCAATGGAGATCCCGACAGATTACACTCTCCTTTACCTATATGATTAATCAAAGACCCGGGAAAAATGGCGGAAGAGACGGTGGGAATGGCGGTGATAATGGCGGAGGAGATATGGAATTTTAGAACTAGTAAGGTTAGTGATTGTTTATACATCAGTTGATTAATGTACAAGTGCAAAAACCTCCGGAATACCGGAGGTTTTTTTATAAGAGTACCTACCATCATATGCGATCGAAAGTAAGTGGAAAATTTGCTATTGTTAGTCAATAGTATTACCTTGTATCATTAGTTCACAGTCCATGACTTCCAACAGCGCATTTATTAACTAAATTTTAAAGTCATGAATGCTATGCATCCGGGAGAAATTTTAAAACACAATTTTATGGAGCCTTACGGGATCACAGGATATCGCCTGGCAAAGGTGTTGGGAATTGATCAGACAAGGCTTAGTCAGATTATCCGCGGAAAACGGGCTATATCAATTGATACGGCTATGCGGTTGGGTAAATATTTCAGGATATCCCCTGAATTCTGGCTCAATGCACAAAACCGCTATGAAATTGAATCGATCGATCCAAAATTGTCGAAAGAAATCGAACAGATAGAACCTTTTGAAGAAGTAAGATGAATTTCCGTTTGGTATTTGAATTGTAATGAAAGGATACCAAACAAGACCCATTGCCAACTTAAAGGAAGGGTTGAGGTTACTCCTCAACAATCACCACCTTCTCCATCACATCTCCGCGGCGAATCTCGTCGATGATGTCCAGGCCTTCCACCACTTTTCCAAAGCAGGTGTGGTTTCCATCTAAATGTTGTGTGTTTTCCCGATTATGGCAGATGAAAAATTGTGAACCTCCTGTATCTCTGCCGGCATGTGCCATTGAAACAACACCTTTTTCATGATATTGCTTATCTGCATTTACTTCACATTTAATGGTATATCCGGGACCACCCATCCCTGTACCTTCCGGGCAGCCACCCTGGATCATAAAATCTGGAATAACACGATGAAATGTCAGGCCATCATAAAACCCCTTTTTTGCCAAATCAACAAAGTTATTGACAGCAATTGGAGTTTCGTTTTCATATAATTCAATCTTCATTATACCCTTGTTGGTATGTATTTCAGCTTTTTTCATGAGGAATTTTTTTTGGAGTCGCAAAAATAGAAAATCATAGATGCAATACTTCAAAGATTTGAATATTTAATGAAATTTAATTGAATGATTGCAGTTATTATCAGAGGTCGTAAACCAAATTTGATGATTGGTAAAATATACCTATCTTTTGAAACATTTCCGTTGCTTTAGGATGATTAGTGGGGTTAGTCAATACATAAGACCACCAAAAAAATATGTGCTTCAAATTATTTTGATCATAGGATTGGTATGTCTGATCTCAATCAACTCTCTGTCTCAAGAAAATCTTTCCCCTCGCATTAATCTTGATTTTAAATTTTTGAATTCTAATGAAGGGCTGTCGCATAATAATGTTTATACATTATTTGAAGATAGTGAAGGATTTATCTGGATTGGAACCGAAAACGGACTGAATTTATACAACGGACATACTTTCAAATATTTTCAAAAAGAAGGGAAATCTGATAATGAAATAAATGGAAATGAAATCTCAGTTATTGTTGAAGATAAATACGGCCGGATCTGGATAGGTACTTTTAATGATGGCCTTTGCTGGTATGATAAAGTGAAGGGGAAATTTCACAGAGTGAAACTTGAAAACGATTTTAACAGGGTCACTTCATCCATACAATCGCTTCATATTGATGGGGATTTTATTTGGATTGGCTTCGAGACCGGATACATTTCAAAGCTTAATATCAACAACTTTCAATATAAAAACTTCATCCCGACTTTTGATCTGGGGAGAACCATTGTTTATAACGATGCCATTAAATTCATCACTTCCGATAAAGAAAATGTCTGGGCCTCAACGAGTTCCGGATACCTGCATAAAATCGATAAAAAAACTGAAAGCTTTGACATACTCAATATTTCAAAGCAGGCTGGCGTGGTTCTTCAGATCACACAGATACAGGACTGGGTAAATGACGAATATTTGCTTACTACCAGCAATGGCTTTTACACCTTTGAAAAGAATAGCTATAAAGCCAATCCGATAAATATCTACGGAGATAGTTTTAAATATAAAATGAATGATCTTTTTATAGATCATAGTAATAATATTTGGGTTTGTACGGAGGGAAATGGAATCATATTATTTACCCCTGATAGTACTCGATTGGTGTTTGATAAACAGCGTTTCAAATATCAATGGATTCCTGAACTGGATATACGGAAAATAATTCAAACGAAAGATGACTTAATATGGATTGCCACTTACGGTGGAGGAGTTATCCAGTTTAATCCGGGAAAACTTATATTTAATCATTACATGTATGATCCCGCTGATGTACAGGGGTTGCGTGATGATGGGATCAATGCTTTTTGTGAATCGGGTGATGGCCAGGTATGGATTGGTACGGACGCAAGTGGTTTGCATAAATTTGATCCTGCCACAGGATCTTTCAAAAATTATTACAACTATGCTCCCTTAAAGTATTTTGAAAAAAGCTCCATTCTCGTGATTCACCCTGCCGAAACAAAGGATCACTTATGGGTAGGAACATACAAAAAAGGATTGGTCTATTTCGATACAAAAAATGGTACCGGGCATGACTATCAATATGTTAAGCAAAAATCCATTCATCCTTCGCATGCTATTTATTCCTTTTTGAAAATTGACGATGAAACTATTTGGTTAGGAACGAATGGCTATGGGATCCTGGAATTTAACACCCGTACCAGAACCTACACCGATCGTTTCTATCTGACATCCAATGACTCATCACTTTCAAATGATTATATCAGAAATATATTCAAAGACAGTAATGGAGACATTTGGGTTGGAAGCTTCGGTGGTTTATGCAAATATCTGGGGAACGGCAAATTTAAAAGGTATGCTTTTCTTGATCATGAATCAAACTTTTCTCTCGGTTTGGTGAGCGAAATTTATGAGGATAAAAAAGGTAGATTCTGGTTAGGGAATTCCGTATATGGGTTGATTTTAATGGATAGAGAAAATGAAGATTTCTATCATTATACAGCCGATGATGGATTTCACTCAGACCATGTTTACGGGGTAGAAGAAGATGAAAATGGCACGTTATGGCTGATTACCGACAAAGGCTTGATCGCTGCACAGGTAGATTCGTCTATTGACGGCAAACCTTCCATTTCATTCAGGTATTTTTACAAAGAAGATGGTTTGCAAGACGATGCGTTTATCAGCGGTTCCATTTACCGGGATTCAGATTCAACTATATATGCCGGAGGACAAAACGGTTTTAATTTTTTCCAACCCAGGCATGCGTTGAACCTTCAGCCAAGTGAAGTAGGTATTCATCTGGAAGATCTAAGTCTCAATGGAAAAAGGATTCTTCCTTCTGATAGCATCGGAGTATCTAAAACTATAGATTATCTGGATACCCTAAAATTATGGCATGACGAATCTGATTTTTCTCTCAACATCATAGCTTTAAATTATAAGGACGTTAACCGATTGCACTATTCCTACAAACTGGAGGGCTACGAATCTAATTGGAATTCTCTTACCGATTCGAGGCGTATCAATTATACCAATCTGCCATTGGGTAATTATGTACTCAAATTTCGGGCGTCTGTGGATGGACAGAATTGGATTGAACGGGAAAAGGATCTCAGGATCATTGTTGAAGGGCCCTGGTATAAATACTGGTATGGACGTGCATTAATCATTCTGGCTTTGCTTTTGTTGTTTTTAGGCATTTACCTCAATAGGCTCAACAATATTCGCAAGCAAAAATATAAACTTCAAAAACTAGTCGAAGAGCAAAGTGCGGAGATCAGGAAACAAAATATGGAGCTAATCTTAAGGAATGAACAGCTCAATGATCAATATGAAGAAATAGTTAAAAGCAGGGAAGAACTAAGGGTAAAAAAAGAGAATCTGGAAGAAATGCAGGAGAGATTGAAAGATGTCAACAACCTGCTAGAGGGTAAAGTGCTGAAGAGAACTGAACAATTGAATAGTACCATAGATCAACTCAATGAAACCATAAACAAACTTGATTCCTTCTTATTCAATACTTCTGAGCAGATTGATCAACCCATTCAGGCTATTAGCGGATTTTTGGAAGTGTTAAGAATGGAAGAACAGTCTACAAAGAACCACACTTATCTGGAGCATATTCAGAGTAACATTCGTAAACTTGAATTGATCAAACAACAGCTACAGAATTTCTCATCAAATAGCCGGTCAAATTTGAGTTTTGAAAAAGTCGAATTGAGAAAACTGCTTCAGGAAGTGAAAAATGATGTGTCTGTCAGGCACGATTTGAATGGCCTTAATATTATTAACAAAATTGACGAAAAGGCAATCATTTTCAGCGATAAGCAGAGGTTGAGAATTGCTTTTTCAAATATCTTGTCGAATGCCATCAATTATACAGATAAAAGTAAGTCAGATCAGAGAATAGAGATGTCCTCTTTTGAGAACCTGGCCAATTGGGAGATCAGCATCAGAGACAATGGAATGGGGATTGCCCAAAAAGAGCTGCCAAAGATTTTTCAAATGTTCTATAAGTCAAACGGTTCATCCCATGGAACAGGCTTGGGGCTTTTTATCTCCAAGGAAATCCTGGATAACCTGAAAGCAAACATTTCAGTTGAGTCTGAACAAAACGTTGGGACGACGATCAATGTCTCTTTTCCAAAAGTAAAAGGATAGACAATAAATGTAATGAATGGTATTCGTATTGCATGATAAACCGCTGTGTCTAAAACTATAATTCAAGGAATGTTGAAGAAAAACTTGATTTAGATTTCAAATTCCCTTTTTTTGTAGGTTTGTTTAATAAAAGTTGGACTGAGTAATTATAAATTAAAGAAGTATGAAAAAGTTATTTACTGTATTTTTTGCAATGTTGATGGTTGTTAGCATTGTTAAAGCTGATGGTGCTGATGAGATAACCGATGAACAATTGTGGAAATATGCATTGTTGAATGAAGTTATTGATCAGATGAAAGCAGATATCAGTACTGAGATCAATGGAATGATCGCTAACCAGGAAGGAATTGATGGTAAAAGGTACGTTGAGCTGTCAAAGGCAGGTGGTGATGAAGCGAAACTAGCAGAGCTTGGCGCTACTGATTTTGAAAAGCAGTTTTTAGATTTGGTTGAAAAAGAAAAAGAAGATCGAATAGAAGCTATCAAAACCGTCAACCAGGAACTGGCAACCAAAATGGTAGGTGATAAGGGTAAGACTTATAAGGCTATCAAGGCTGCATTAGCCAGCGATAGTGAATTAAAAGCCAGGTACGATGAAATTGCAGCTAAAATTAAATTGGCGGAATAATTTAAACCATGAAATAAATTGAAGCGGTCTTCCATTGGTTGATCGCTTTTTTTTTGCCTTTTATGTAAAAAAATGGGATTAAAAAGAAGAGTTTCCTAAATTCTCATTCCTTTAAATCCATTCACTATGAAACGAAGATCTTTTTTATCCAAATCAGTAAAAACAGGTCTGGCTGCATCTGTTATTTCTCAATTCCCTTTATTTAATGTCATCTCAAGACCCTTGAAAAGTGAGAAGGGGCTTGGGATTGCTTTGGTGGGTTTGGGTAATTATAGCACCAACCAGTTGGCTCCGGCTTTACAGGAGACGAAGAACTGTTACCTGGCAGGAATTGTTACAGGAAAATACGATAAAGCAGATTCATGGATAGAAAAGTATAGCATTCCGGATAAAAATGTTTTTGATTATACCAATTTCGATGACATCTCTGAAAACCAGGATATCGATGCTGTGTACATCGTACTGCCCAATGGACTGCATGCCGAATATACGATAAGAGGTGCAGAAGCTGGTAAGCACGTAATATGTGAAAAACCCATGGCTAACAACGCTGCTGATTGTAAGAAAATGATCGATGCGTGCAAGAAAGCCAAAAAGAAACTGGGCATTGGGTATCGGCTGCACTATGATCCCTATAATCTTGAAATGATGCGATTGGGGCAAAAAGAAGTTTATGGTAAAGTGACCGAAATTGATGCAGGCTTTGGGTTTGTTTTGCGAAACCAGGATGCCTGGAGAATGGATAAACAACTGGCGGGCGGAGGTCCCCTCATGGATGTGGGAATCTATGTCCTGCAGGGATGCATTTACACTCTCGGGATGTTACCTGAATCCCTGGTTGCCAGGGATGTCACCAAAGAGCCGGATTTTTATGATGATATTGAAGGAACATTGGAATGGGAATTGAAATTCAAGTCTGATGTGAAAGTTTCCTGCCGTACAACTTATGAAGACAATTACAATTATCTGAAGGCCCAGGCTGAAAAAGGAGCATTTGACATTGGACCTGCTTATTCCTACAATGGACTAAAAGGAAATACACCGGAAGGCGCCATGGATTTTGGGAACATCAACCAACAGGCCGCCCAGATGGATGCCTACGCCTTGCATGTTTTAGAAGGAAAAGAGCTGTTGGTGCCGGGAGAAATGGGTTGGCGAGATATGTTTCTCATCGACCGGATCTATGAATCGGCTAAAACAGGAAAAGAGGTTTCATTGAAGGGGATACCGAAGATCTTACATAAAGTTTAAAGAAACCCAATCAATAGAAAGAAAACTGGTAATGACCACCAAGGGAACTATCTGTGCCGGTTTTTTTAATATCAACAGGAAGGTCAAAACTGACTTTTAAGTAGTTTTCAGTAAGACTGTCAATTTTTATCACGACCTGGTCAGCTTCACGGATTATTTCATCACCATTTATGCCGATGGAATATCCTCCAGAAGGCCAAACCAGCTCCATTCCTTGTGGATGCCCATTTGTAACATAAGATGGGCTTGCATCACTAAAATTCAGAGTAAAATCCTGCCAGTCTTCCTCGATCGACAACTTGTTTAAAGGCAGTTGAATGGCTTCCAGTTTCCATCCGTTTGGTTTTCTTATTAGTATGCCATTGGTATGTGAATCCGGCGGTTCAACGCAACCGCAAACTGTTTGGCAGGAATAGGCAAAACAAATTAAGGGTAGAATAAGTAAGATCGTTTTCATATTAATGCTTTGAATAAGATTGCGGATTATTTTTATTTAGTTTTTTTAATTATCAAAAGATGATTATTTACAATTAGCTTGCCATGCGTATTTAGCTAAAAGACATGAACGACAATTAGAAGAATCGATGGAATAATCACATAGGCTGTGCCCAACTCCCATTCTAACAGAACATGGTAAATGACTTAATAGATTTTCAAAATTTGATAATGGATAATAATTAAAATCAAAATTTAAAATCAGTTCGGGAAAAATAATATCAGGTAAAATGAGACTAGATATTTTGTTTTTTTGAGCAGTTAATATTTCCAGTTTCGAAAGATCCTTTAAGTTTATCTCTGATATATTGTTATAAGAAACATTTAATCTTTCTATTTCAGTGAGCCCAGTCAAGTTTAAACTTGATATTTTATTATTCGATACATTTAAATTTTTTATTGACTTACAGGTTTCTAAACCAATTATTTGAGAAATCTCACTATATACTACTTTTAAGCCACTTAAATTGAAAAGACCTGTAATGTTTAGTGCATTAATTTTACTATAGCCGATTGTAACACTCCATAAGGAATTTAAATTTCTCAAATCAAGTTCTCCACTTAAGTTAGATGATAGAATATCAATTTGGCCAATAGACGCTAAATTGACCATCTCAAGCTTCTTTAGATTAGGTTCCTTAAGATTAATATTTCGAAGATTATCATTATTTTTTATAACTATAGTTTCAACTTTACCATTATTGGAATACAAATTGTTTAGTTTTTGACAATTCTCTACATGTAAATATTTGAACTCATTGGGATAAAAGTATGAAGAAAGATCTATTTTACTAAGAAATGGTTTGTTTGTGATTAAAAGTGAATCATATGCTTGATTACCAAGAGTTAAAGATTCTAATTCGTGATTTTTTGAAATATCCAATGATTCTAATGGACCAATGATTCTAAGATCTTTTAGCTTTTTTGAGTTTCTAAAAGATACACCGCCCCTTAAATTTTCACTGGTTATGTATACAAAATGTAGATTTACGAACCTTTCTAATATTGAAATGTCAGATACTTTCAAATTTACGTTTTCACCTTTCGATTCATCCCATAGGTATGATCTGATCTGGTGTCTTTTACAAAACATTTCTTTCAATTCTTCATCAGATGGCTTTTCCAGACTCCAGGATGAATTCAGAATTCGTTTCATATCATCTTCAAGCTGTTCCCACCAGTCCTCTGGTAATCCTTCCAAAGTAGAAGCGCAATCTCTGTGAAATACAACCGGGCCACCAGTAATCGGCATGCTTTCGGAATCATGGACCACAGCGGTGACTTCTCTATAGCCTTCCTTTTCACCCAGCTCCCAGTTTACCGAAGCCTCACCATCAGAATTCGAATTAACAATAACTTTACTTTCATTATTGACCAGATCACTAAATGTTGTATCTGATTCAAACATTACCATTGCATTCTGGAGTGGTTCATATTGTGAATCAAGCACCTTAATAACCAGGGAATCAGGCATGGAGTTACCTGGTTCGGCTATTTGTTCATTTCCACTTACATATTGAATTCGATGTGGAGCTTTATATAGTAGGGTATCAAAAATTGGAAGTTCATACTTAATTTCTATTTTTTCTTTTTCTTCATCATTATCACTATTTGGAACTTCTAGCCTTCCACCCAGTTCAAAGGTTCCCCTTAGTCTTGACTCAATACCCCAATAATTATCGGTAGAAAACTCAGCTTTAGTATCTATTCCCCAGGGAAAGGACACATACGGTCCCAATAAGCCATAGAATTGTAGAGAAAACTCAGGAGTTAAAGGTTGTAGTTCGAATTTTATGAGTGCAGATGCAGATAAGTCTAAATTTTCTTTTTCGTATTTAGTTGTTTTTTCATAATCAAGATTAAAATTCGTACTAAAGGTTTCATTGTCAACAATGACTTCAGATTTTTTTATTTCATAATTGTAAGTAATTCCATCCTGAAAATTAATACCGGCCTGAGCTTCCAAAGAGGCTGCTAGGGTGCTCGTCAAATTAAAGTTAAGCGAATAATAAACAGGGAACCAACCAACAAAAAAGAAGGAGTGCTTTTTCTTTGTCAATAGTTCAATTTCCTCATTGAATTCAGTTTTACCTTCTAATTCGATTCCGATTTTTCTTTTTATTTGAATTGAAAACTCATCGATATGCGGGTTGAATCTGAAACCGTCATCTAATTCTTCAATTTCAGGATCACTTGTTGTTACCTGAAGAGCAACATCTGCCAATGTGAAATTACCCTTTAAATCTATCGAGTTTAGGTTGAAATCAATACTTGCTAAATTGTAGTTTTCTGTAACAATACCTTCTCTACCATTCGATCTTTCTAGCTTCGCCAGATTTACAATTATATCTTCATTTCTATTTTCATTTGGAATAATATCAAACATTGTTGCCAGGATACCGGTAATAACATATGAGCTATCATCTTCTGTAAAATCCTTAATTCTAATTAGAAAACCATTTTCTGGATCGCCACCAAAAATTAAATTATTTTTTTTCAGGACATTTGTCGGAATATTTTTTGAAAAATGAAGTGTTTTGTACTGATAAGAAGTGTCGATATTTAATTGTTCAATGTTCTCAGCAAAATAGTAAGTATCATCTTTTAATTTAGCGATAGGTAAGGATTCATAGTTGATATATACCGAATCACTATGACAACCCTCATCATTTACTGCAAAAACTTCTATACTATTTTTTATAAATGGAGTTCGAAAATGTAATGTGTCTCCTTGCAAAAAATTTGTAGAAATGGAATCATTAAAATTAAACCAGTATTTGAGGTTTGGATTTGTATCAATGCTCAATACATCCATGTAAAAGAGATTACTGGTATCCGATATAATATCAAAATCCATTTCAGGTTTTGTTTTTACTACTGTTAGTTTCCTAGAAGAGAACAACGTATCACACTCCCCATCAACAATCGCCGCCCTTGTATAAATATTTTCTGTGGGTTTGAGGTTTAACTGGTGAGCGCTGATGGTGTTGATGAACTGCCACGAATCTCCATTAGTGGATTTCTGCCAGAAGACTTCGCCATAGACATCATCGCTGAGCTGTAGGGAGATGGAATCTCCTTCACAAATTTCCATGTCCTGGGCAAAAAGAGAAATTGGCAGGAAAAAAGTGGCCACTAAAAAGTAAAAAAAGTAAAAATGCTTCATTGGAAATTGATTTTTCTTTGGATTATTAATTCTGATAGTATAAAATGAAGGACATTTTTTGTCCTTATAAAGCTCATAACGTCAAGTATAACTTGATTGTAATAGATGACAGGTTTTGGCAAAACTTTCCCAGCTTGTGTAATACACTTGATCTCCCGATTGGTTTTTGTACTGCTTTCAATATTCAGGAAATGACCAATTGGACTGAGGTAGCTTTTTATTCGTAGCATTTTTTCCTTCAGAATCAGCGGAAAGTCAAGGTTAATATGTTTAGAATCTTGATTGCAAAAATTCATTAATTCATATGTTTATTTTGGTCTGTCGAGTACGCATCGTATACTAGCACCACCATTTTCAGAGTAATAATTACCACTATATCCTTCAGAGTCATAGTGTAGTACATTAAAAATTACCTTATCTTCTATTCTCCAGTAACATCCCCATGTTCTGAGCTGTGCAAAACCTCCATTATAGATCCTGAAACCACCTGGTAGCAGTGTAAGCCCACTTTGATTGGTGGCGCCAGTATTTGGTTCAGTCCAATGTTTTGTTCCTTCTTCTTTTAAAGCACCTCCTGTTACTTTACTGCTACCACCATATAGAATCAATAATATGTTCCAGTCATCATCATTTGCAACATGCCATCCGGTAGGGCAAAGTTTTTTGGTATCTACAGTATAATAATTGTAAAGAGCGCCATAGGGATTTGCATATGCAATCGAATCATTGTCGTACCAGCAATATCCCATCGTTGTAGATTCGGCCCAGGTCCCGGCATCTTTTATTTCAGGTATGGGAGTGCCATCGTTTAGCTTTGTTACTTTAAGATTTTCTGCCATCCATAGCCTTGGGCCAATTTTTACTGTTTCATATGTATTTCCATCGATATCCTGTAGAACACTAACCGTATCACAACCCAGGCATAAATTTCTGGGATCGGTTTTATAAACATATACATGCTCCTTTCGGGTGATCGTATCGGAGCCAAAATAATTTGATACAACAAGGGATACAGTAAATCTTCCTGTACGAAGATAGAAGTGCTGAGGATTACGTTCTTCGCTGACTTCACCATCTCCAAAATCCCATATCCAGGAGTTTGGATTATTTTGGGATGAATCGATAAATTGTACGGCTCCAAACTCCTGAATGAACCTTCCTTCTGTGGAAAAGTCTGCCACAGGTGGTTCTTGAGGATCGTCAAAAGCTATGACAAAAAGCCGGATAGATGCCCGGGTGGAATTTCCTTCATTATCAACGACGGTAACCAATAAATTAAATTGACCTGTCATTTCTTTGGTGATGACCCACTCGGTGGAATAGGGAACGGTTTTAACAGATTCCAACAAAGAGCCATTTATATAAAAATCAACAGATTCGATCGTGCCATCTTCATCGTAGGCATTCACATGTATGGTTTTGACCTGGATATTTTTAAGAATATCACCATCCTGCAGCTCGACAATTTCACAAACAGGGGAGATCCGGATGTTAGCTTCTTCCTTACAACCGAAAAAGAATATTGTTAATGACAAGAGCGAAAGGAAATGCCTTGAAATTGAGAGTTTTAAATTCATTTGGCTTAAGAGTTTCTCAAGGCTTAAGTTTTTATTAAAAGCAATAACTATCGCATGAACCATATTTTGCCATAAAAAAGTCCAAAATCTTTTCATAGGTCATGTTTTTATGCTTGTTATTCAATCTTATTTCCCTCTTAGGAAATTATATTGCAGCAAAGCTGACATAGAAAAAATCTATTGTTCGTCGAAAACTTTTCCTATTCAGTATTATTAACTGATTTTTATTTCTAAAAAACTAAATATAAGGCTAGGAGACAATACCTAAAAGTGGGTATTTTTAATCAAATGCATTCTCTTCTTTCGAGTTGAATTCTAAAAAGATTGTCTTTAGTTCGGTATAAAAGCCAATTTCATTAGAAGAACTTCAACTATTTCATCAAAAAATTAATCTTGATTGACATATTTCTCTAATCCAATTCAATTTTGTTCATAAAATCTAATACAAGAGAAAATCATTTATCCACCTTAATGATTCATTTAATAAAATGCAAACTGGTAATGCCCGCCAAGAGATCTATCAGTGCCGGTTTTTTTGATTTCAGCAGGCAGGTCAAAGCTGACTTATAAATAGTTGTCAGTCAGGCTGTCGATTTTCATCACAACCTGGTCAGTTTCCCGTATAATTTCATCACCATTTATGCCGATGGAATATTGTCCGGAAGGCCATACCAGCTCCATTCCCTGTGGATGGCCATTCGTAACATAAGAAGGGCTTGCATCACTAAAATTCAGGGTAAAATCCTCCCAGTCTTCTTCAATTGACAACTTGTTTAAAGGCAATTGAACCGATTCCAGTTTCCAGCCGTTTGTTTTACGCATCAGTATTCCGTTGGTTTGTGAATCTGGTGGTTCCACACATCCGCAAACTGTTTGGCATGAATAGGCTAAACAAAATAAGGGTAATAAAAGTAAGACTATTTTCATGATTTAGAAGGAATTTATATTTGAAATATTTTTCCTATAACAATTAACAATGACATTTTTTGAATTCGTATTTCCGTTAAGTTTGATCCTTGTTAAAACAACATGAGGAACACCTCTTAACAGCTGGTGAAAATATTCATGACTTGCTCGTTACCTTGTAACCTTTTTTGCTCTCGTGAATGGATGGTTTTCAGGAATTACTTATGATTAATTACTGCAATCTGTGTCTCCGAATTTCATGTAAGTGTTAGATATGTGAATATATGTACCATATAAAGCTCGCAAATCCCAAACAGATTGTGGTAAGCATTTTAAATTATTATAATGCAAAAATAACCATCTTAGATTGGAAAGATTTCCTATACTTTTGGGAAGAGAGGTTAAGCTATTTCCTGCTAAATACAAGTCTACTAGGTTGGAAAGATTTCCTATACTTTCGGGAAGAGAGGTTAAGCTATTTTCTTCTGAATACAACTTTTCTAGGTTGGAAAGATTTCCTATGCTAGCCGGAAGAGAGGTTAAGCTATTTTTATCTAAAAACAACCATCTTAAATTGGAAAGATTTCCTATGCTTTCGGGTAGAGAGGTTAAGCTATTTTCTACTAAATTCAAACTTTCTAGGTTTGAGAGATTTACTATGCTTGCCGGAAGAGAGGTTAAGCTATTTTTATCTAAAGACAACCATCTTAGATTGGAAAGATTTCCTATACTTTCGGGAAGAGAGGTTAAGCTATTTTCTTCTAAATTCAAACCTTCTAGGTTGGAAAGATTTACTATGCTAGCCGGAAGAGAGGTTAGGCTATTTTTTCTGAAGCTCAAACCTTCTAGGTTGGAAAGATTTCCTATATTTTCAGGAAGAGAGGTTAAGCTATTTTCTGCTAAATTCAAAATTTCTAGGTTTGAAAGATTTACTATACTTTCGGGAAAAGAGGTAAAGCTATTTCTCCATAACTCTAAATTTTTTAGATTGGAAAGATTTCCCATACTTTCGGGAAGAGAGGCTAAGCTATTTCTATCTAAATATAATTCAATTAGGTTTGAAAGATTTCCTATACTTTCGGGAAGAGAGGTTAAGCTATTAATATATAACCTTAAAATTTTAAGATTGGAAAGATTTCCTATACTTTCGGGAAGAGAGGTTAAGCTATTTACTGATAAATGCAATTCGTCTAGGTTTGAAAGATTTCCTATACTTTCGGGAAGAGAGGTTAAGCTATTTCCATATAACCATAATTTTTTTAGATTGGAAAGATTTCCCATACTATCGGGAAGAGAGGCTAAGCTATTTTCTGCTAAATTCAACCTTATTAGGTTGGATAGATTTCCTATACTTTCGGGTAAACTAGTGATTTGACCTTCAGTTAAGCGTATTTCATTAAGTTCCGTTAGATCCTCAATTTCTTCTGGTATATGAGAAAATCCTTCCAAAACAATAACTTGAATACGGTTATTAAAAAATTGATCAACTCCATTCTCCTCCAAAACCGCTCTAAGGACACTAATTTCCTCCGAATCCCATCTTGGATCGGAAACTTCATATCCGTTTTGACTTAAAATAGACCTCCATGCCTTTGCATCAGTAAAGAGCGATTTTTCTTCTACATCAATAAAAAACGATTCCGAATAAATTTCTCCACATGCTACATTCGAAAATTTAGCACGAACATATTGATCCTCCTGAGGCCAATGAACAAAGCCATTATTTATACCCCCGGGAATAGAATCCCAGATTATACCATATTTCGAATTTTCCCATTTAACATCCGGAATAGTTTGTCGTACATTCAAAGAAATGGATTCACCGGTTTTAATTGAATTATTTATATTGACTATCTCCAATTCTTCGGGACATGCATAAATTGTTAAAGGGCTTCCTTCAATATTATCGGTTTCTGCAGAACCAGCTGATACTTCAATCCTCGATTGGGTATTCTCTCCTCTTTGCCAGGTGGCTTTAGCTATTCCATTTTTCCCTGTATAAACAATATCTTCATTTTTGTTGTTAATCAAATCATCGCTACCGTTTGGTACTTTAAATTTCACAGGAGTTGGTATGATGACAGGAAAATTCCATTTATCAAAAACCTGAACTTCGACGTCAGCAACTCCATCTGAAAACTGAACAAAAGGAGATTCTACAAGGGAAGGACCAACCAAAAGGGTATCAGGCGACTTGTAAAGATCAAAATTGTTATTATAAAATTCCCATGATCCAATGTTGATCTCACCATTTTTTGGCCATGCTATTTTTACAGGTATAACATTGGCCTTTACATTTGCACCAAGATTGATGCTATAATTCACTTGGTCTAAATTAATAATTTTTATTTTAGTTGTAATAGTTGGTTTGGGTTCAATCTTTAGGGCTGGACCGATTGTTTTAGCCCCTTTTGAGGTTACGAAAATTTCCACTCCCAAATCAAGATCCAAATTAGCTTTAATTTCAAATTCGTATTCGGTTGGAATATCTTCCGGAAGAAATTCAACAGACACATCTTCTATTTCATAATTTAATTCTGGTGCAGCACTATTCCCATGCCATACCATATTGGCATAAGATTCTTTAAATTCTATATCGATTTTAAATGGTAATTTAATCTTGCCACTACCTTCAATTGTGCCCGTGAGTTTTGGTGAAAATTTAACATGTGCTTGAAGTGGTAGTTGCAAGAGTGGCAGAGAAAATTCTATGCTATCTTTTTCTTCAAATACCTTCAATTTTTTGTTTTGTTTCTCAATTTTTTGTGGAAAGTTTAGTTTTTCAGATGTTGAATCAGGTTTTATATTGATATTTTCAGTGCTAACCTCCCCTTTTAACTCAAAGTAAACATTTCCATCAATAAACATTTTTGAAAGATTATAATTTATGTAATAATAAGTATTGCCAGACAATATCGTTTTTCCTTTGAGCAATATGGCTTTTGTAATATCAAAGCCAATTTCACCACCAATTTCACCACTAGTGCCAATTTTGTGACTAAAAGCCGTAGATGTGAAATTTTTAAGGAGGTCAAGCTCCCATTTTATATCGTCAGTTACTCTTGCATTTGAGATAGGTAAATCTTCATCAAGTATTAATGTATCTCCTGGATCAAGTATGTCAAAAAAGCTTGCATCAGACCCTAATATTGTTGTTACATTTTCTTCCACAACTACTGAGTCGATATTCAAGAATTTTTTAACTGGCTCATTAATGATTAATATTTTGCCTTTAAGTGGTTCCAAATCAAGTTGGCGATCTAAAATTATACGATTTGATGATAATTCGAGTGAGTCATTTAACACGTTGATTTGATCCGACATATAAAAGGCCTTGCTGGTAAAAGGAAAAAATGGTAAACTTTCGATTGTCATTATCCTATCCTGAAATACGCATCCTTCATGTGATGTAAATTCAACGGAAATCGAATTAGATGTGGAGTCGATCACAAAAAAATCATTCTCCATATCTGAACTTAGCACCAACTTATTGTTGTTGAATAACCTCCAATTACCAGGATCTTTGGTACTAAATTCAATTTGTTCATACAAAAAATGTATTTCATCTTTTGTGGTTTGGAGTTCAAGTTTCGGATTAGGCGTTGTATTAATCTTTGTATGTCTCTCACTAGAAAAAAGCGTATCACACTCCCCATCAACAATCGCCGCCCGTGTGTAAATATCTTCTGTGGGTTTGAAGTTTAACCGTTGAGCGCTGATGGTGTTGATGAATTCCCAGGATTGTCCATCAGCGGATTTCTGCCAGAAGATCTCGCCATGGACATCATCGCTGAGCTGCAGGGTGATGGAATCACCATCACAAATTTCCATGTCCTGGGCAAAGAGAGAAAATGGCATGAAAAAAGTGGCCATGAAAAAGTATTTAAAGTAAAAATGCTTCATTGGATAATGATTTTTCTTCGGATGGTTTTTTCTGACTGGTTAAACTGAAGAATATATGTTCCTCTTGTAAGGCTCGTAACGTCAAGCGTAATTTGATTGCCGTAGGTAACGGGTAATTGTAATGCTTTACCTGTCTGGGTGATGACCCTGATCCCACTGATGGTTTCTACACCAGCCCCGATATTCAGAAAATTACCGGTTGGGTTGGGGTAGATCCTTATTTCCTTCATCTCATCTTCTAAACCTGTAGGAAAATCGATGAATACCGTGTCGCTGGCAGAGCAGTTCATTTGGTCGGTTACAGTTAGCACAAATCCATCTGCCGAGGGTGCCGTAGGTTGGGTATAAGGGGCGGAGGGATTATCAACCAGTTCGGCCGGTGACCAGGAATAAATATAGGGTGGGGTTCCACCATCTACCGGATCGGAAAGTCCAATATGAATGGAGCCAATTGTTCCTCTTTGGTCGGGACCCGCATCGACCACCAATTGTTCGGGTTGATTTATTTCATGAACAAGTATATGCTGGGATATACTTTTCTCAGCTGTAAGAAAAAAGGTATAGGTACCAATCAATAAAATCCAAAATTTTTTCATAGGTAGTGTTTTCATGCCTGTCATTCTATTATATTTCCATCATAGGTGAATTGTCCTATTTTTACTATTTCATTATCGGTTATACTCATCCGCCTGCTCATCGCAATGGTATTCCCTAATCCATTTGTGATATTTATTTCTGCAGTAACTGCGTTGCATTCCTCTGTTCCGCAATCCACATACTTACACAGTATTATGTATTCTCCCAAAAGTGTATTTTCCTGCCAAAATGCAATTTCCCTTCCGAAACCATTGATTTCAGAATCTTCACGGAACATAAAAGCTCCACCTGAAGCAGCAGGATGGGACATGCTTAATGTATCGCCCGATGGTTCGACTATCAAAAGATCGAGATTGGCACTTCTTAAATCCCAAAGCAATGAAACCTGTAATCCGCCATCTGTTCCCAGGTTTTTATCAAAGCTCACCTGTTCAAAAAACAGGTTGGTGGTTTTGTAATAGTCGAAAATTTCCTGAAAGCTATTATAAAAAGCATAATACCAGTGGTCATATGCATTTGACAAATTTTGAAGTGACGAAACATAGGAAACTTCGATATTTTCCAGTTCCAGTTTGTCCTCCCTTATATTTTTGGAGTTTGAATTCAAAGATTCATGAAATTCAGGTTCATTGATTGGGTTCACTGAAGAAATTATTTGTGAAAACCCTATCAAATAAAATACTGACTCATGGATGTATTGGGAAGATTTACTATTTGCGATATCAGAAAAACCTGCTTTGTCCACAATTTCCTTATCACTTAACTGACCCGTCTGCAATAGCCAATTTGAAACAGGGGATGAATAGAAATTTTCCAGTTCGGATAGAAATTCTTGCACTCCTTCGTCAATTGTATTTGTTGCTGTCCGGGCATTGGATTTATTATTGGCCTTTTTCAGTAATTTTTCCAATCGGGGAAGTGTAAAATATGATGATGGATACGCATTTTTTTCTGCCGATACTCTTCCACCTTTAAACTCTTCATTATTTAGTCCGAATGTGACGTTACTGTAAAAATCATCACGATCCACGTAAATAATCGACTCAAATAGAATCGTCGCCAACATGGAATAGGAATGATAATGATAAACCCTCAGGTAAAACTGGTTATCATCAATTGGATCGAATTCAATGATTCCACCCCGCAGCACATCACTGCCCGGTTGCTTAAAGTAAAGAAAAGCCGGCTTGCCAACTTCGTCAAGCAACAAAACTGTCTCTATGTCAAAGTCTTGATTAGCAGCATAAAGTTTGTTGAAGCTAAAGTCATAACCTGTGGATGATGGTTCTCCAAACATGGACAGTTGCCATGACCTGTCCTGGTTAAATATGGTTGATTTCAATGCATTAGTTTCGCTTATATCGTCTCCATAAAAATAAACAGTTGCCTTTTCATTCATCCTTGGGACAGGACCTGAATCATCATCAGAATATTCATCCAGAATTTCTTCTTCGTCCACTTTGATCAGTAACGATTCTTCGTTACAGGAAGAAAATGTAATCAGCACAAAAAACAGGAACACCGATGTTTTAAAAGATTTTGTCATTTTCATAGCTTTTGTACTCAATCAATCATGAAACTGATGCCTGCCTGCAGCATTTGAATGCGACTCAAACCACCTTCCGCATACAAACCAAATTTCCTTCCCAATTTGTAGTTGAAACCAAGCGCCAGGTTATAGTTATAATCCAGTTTATAGTCGTTGTAGCTGAAAAATTCCTCCGGTTCTTTCAACAATGAGACATTGGCGACTCCTCCTCCGGCGACTTTGCCATAAAGCAGAAATTTATTCGATTTGTAAATTTTCACCATTGCACCGAATAGGACCGTCATCATCATGTTGTAATTATCCAGAACCTTTTCTTCTCCATCAAAATAGCCTTCGGTAAATACGTTGATCCCTAGTTCAAAAAGGAAGCCTAATGGACGATTGTCCTTGATATGTCCAACAGAATAGTTAATGCCATACCTGCTGGCATTGCTGTAACCGGAAGTGTTTTCGCTGTAAAGAGGAATGTATCCTAATTGCCTGATGGCTCTTCTTCCATATTTACCCTTTTTTGAAATTTCAGAAACCTCTTTGTCATGCAAATAAAAGGACTCATAATTGCCATCATCATAGACAATAATCAGAACTTCCTCTTTGCTGATACTGCGTTTGTTGTCATCCGACTCATTGATTGGGTTGTATTTCACCGAATCTAACGTTACCTCAACAATTCGCCCCTTTTCGGCTTGATTGTTTTTCCTGATAATCAGGTCTTGTGCGTACAGATTAAATGCAAAAAGTAGGTTTATGCAAATAATGGAAAAGATAACCCAATGCTTCTTAAAAATTGTTTTTTTCATGGTTATGGTTAATTAAAAATTCAAAAAGCTGATACTAAAAATTGAATCCCGTTAGCTCAATTATGATGAATTTTGAAAGCATCATAATTAAGTAATTCGAAAAAACTAAATAATTGGGTAGGGGTCAATACCTAAAAGTGGGTATTCTTAGCCGAATGGATTTTGAATTTTAAAAGTTGGTTTTAGAGTAAAAATTTACTTTTGTTAGGCACTAACGCTAAGATTTTGCATATTAATAGGACTTTTAAAAACCCAACTAAAATTTGAATTTCATTTTTTTAACAAACCTTTTTTACCTATGAACCCAGTTGATCAATACCAGGAGGTCTTTAAGACTGATTATAATTTTAATAAAGAAGAGCTTCGAACGCACATTGAAAAATTTAAAGAACTGGACAAATATCTTCCCCCAAGTTCAACTTATCTGATCATAACCAATACCAGGGAGGGCAAATACGAGTTCATCAGCAAAAACTTTGAACCGGCAACCGGCCTAAGTTCAGATCCTTTTATGGAAAATGGGATTTCTTATTATCTCACACTTATCCATCCCGATGAAATTCAAACCTGGCTATTGGTATTGAGTGAGTTAATGAATTTTTGTACAACAGAGTTTCCAATTGCAAAGCTAAACAGGTTGGATTTTCAATATAATTATCGATTTAGAGTAAAAGGAGATGGATATTTAAATGTCCTTGAAAATCAGGTAAACCTGTTGGCAGACCAGGAGGGAAGGCCTGTTGTAGGACTGGGTCATTTTACAGTATTTGGAAACGGTGATGAATTACCCATTCGGGCAAGTGTGAGGTATCTGAATGACCAAAATGAGTATGAAACTGTTTTTTATAAAGTCTATGGCGCAAAGCTTTTGCAGGAATCGATCAGTAACAGGGAGCGGGATGTGTTGAGGCTGATAGCTTTGGGCTACGACAATGATACTATCGCTGATAAATTGTTTGTAAGCCCACACACTGTCAAGACTCATCGAAAAAACATGCTTTCAAAAACAGGTAGTAAAAACAGCATGGAATTGATCGTTCAGTGCATCAAAGAGGGGATTATCTGACTAATAACTCAATTTCATCTCTACCCAGAATTCATTATCACCCGTTGTGCGATCAATTAAGTAGTCATTTCCTTTACCGTTCACTGATATGAGGTAGGAGGGTGTTCCATTCTGAATGAGATAAGTTTTGATCAATTCTGCATACTCCCGTGTAGTTTCTTCCGGATCGAACACAATCTTTTCTTCGTAATTCATTTGTTGATAATAAGAACGCTCTAAATCTACCTGTGAGGTATCCACATAATCAGTTGAATCCATTTCAGCTTCAGTTTCTGATAATTCCTCCTCCCAGTTGATGAATTCGCTATTGTCCATATCATTGTAATCGACTTGGGTTGTTTTTTCTTCAAAATTCCCCATATCGGTATCATTTTCTGATTCCTGTGAATAATTCATTGCCATATACGATGTGGAATCGCCAAAGTATCCGCCAATTGAATCCGTTGCATAAGTAAACACTTCTACAAATTCTTTTTTCAGAGGTTTGGAGGTAAAGACATTGAACTCAACATTCAGACCGGGATTCTTTTGGAGGATAGCCATGATCCTTCTGAATTCGACCTGCGAAATGTCTTTAATTTGATGTGTAACCGTATCAAATTGTAAGGTTGGTAAATAATAGCTCGTTCCAGGACGCAAAGGGTCTACTGTAAAATCAAGGTATTCGATATTTGAGGATTCAAGGTTATTAAAATCGTAGATTTGTGAATAATAAGTATGCTGTCCATCTACAGGAAATATTGAAAAATCATAAACCCGACCTTCCGGCAAAATGAAATCAAATTCGGATTCGCCTTCTTCCAGGTTGATGCTGGTAACTAACTCACCGGTATGGGCGTCATATGACTGGATGTTAATTTTTTCGGTGGCCTGGGCATTCCGAATATTTCCGGAAACCAGTATGACTTTTTTAGGTCGAAGCTCTTCAGGTAGCAATGCCATGGCAATGATAAACTGATCCTTTGCTACATCAGTATAATAAATAACATCTCCTCTGGCCGGGACACTTACAAATTCGTCATTTTTGACTGTATTGATGATGTCCAAAGGAACAGGCTGGCTCCATATTCCATTTTCAAATTTCGTCATGTAGAGATCCAGTTTTCCCTTATTTCCGGGTTTCTCACTGGAATAGATAAGGGTCTGGTTATCAGATAAAATTCTTGGTGATGTGGAATGACCGGTATTGATATAAGAAGGTAATTCTGTCGGTTCACCCCAAATATTTTTTGATCTTTTGTGGGAGACAAAGATTTTACATCCTGACTTTTTCGACGCATCCATCTCATCACATCTCATAAAATAGATGGACCTTCCATCTGGAGACATGCTGGGATTCCCCTCATTTGCGGGGCTGTTTAAGGGCTTTCCGGGGTTTTTCGGCTGTGACCACTGATCCCCATCTCTTTCCGATATCAGAATGTCGTATTTGCCGATTCCTCCTGCCCGGTAGGACGAGAACAACATGTACTTTCCGTTCGGGCTGACATTAAAACTGGCAAAGTGATCATTGTGAGGCTTTAAAATATGTTCGATGTATTCAGGTTCACTCCATGAATTCGGGCCTGTCTTTTTAGTATATTTTAATTCATAATTGCGCGTATTGGTGTAGTTGGTGTAGAACAGCATGTATTTTTCATCAGCTGTGAGTGAAGGGTATATTTGTGATTTGGTGGGTACGTTAATTATTTTTGGAAGTTTTGCCTTTTGCACCTGTGCAAATCCTGAAAATGCCAGGGTAAAGAGCAGAAGAAATACGACCAATTTATTCATAATGATATCGGGTTAGGAAATACCATCTAATTAAAGGTAAATCGTCGGCTATTAACGGGTAAACTGTGCAAAAATTTTACCAGGTAATATATTCCCTGAAAAGAGAACTCCATGAAATGATCTCTGTTTCAGTTAAAAACTAAGGGATGTTTACTGCATTGTATTGGGATATGTTGGCTAGAGGAATTTGTGCGGAAAATTTTTGATTGATGGCTTTGATAATCTCATTGGCAACAATAGCATAACCTCTGGCGGTAAGGTGAACACCATCGATTGAAAACAATCCTCCCTCGATAAATTGTGTGGTAATCAGCTCACCATCAATGGTTTTTCCTGAAACAAACTGACCGAGAATATCATTGGCTTCTATTATCGCTATGCCAGGGGAATTGACAATATCCCTGATGATATCATTGTAAATAATCCTGTATTCCTCAATGATTTGAAGTTCTGATGTTGTTAGCGCATATTCATCATTCAGGGGTTCAACAATGCCCGAAAGTTTACTGACATCTGTCAACTCCAAAACACCATTCAGGGTTATGCGATCATCATCCGTTAAATGCCGGATTCTGGGAATGGGATTCCCCTCCGAATCATTTTTGTTAATATCCGGAAGATCATTGTCCACAATGACAAATGCGTTGTTTCCACTTACAGAAAATGAGATCATTTCCCTTGTCAGCTCCTGTTTTTCACCATCAGATAAATCCGGATTTGAGGCAATCTCATTGTTGTATTCTTCTATTTTTTCGTTTATCTCAGAATAAATTTCCTCCAATTCATTTGCTAAGTTTTCGCTTAACGAGGGAAAATTATCATTGCTAACCAAATTAAAAAAAGGGATGAGGGAAATGTCAGGAATGGTGATGACCACTCCCTTTGCATTGTTCTTCGTTAATTCGTCAATGACCTGCTGATAGTTGCTTTCAAATAATGAAGGCTCTGTTAATCCTCCAAGGCCGTACTGTCCATTCCCTTCAATTCCATCAGCGCCACCGCCTGTTGCATAGCCGAGGATATCGTTATTCCCCAACCAGCAGGTGAAAAAGGTCGGATTCCTTTCCTTAAGTAAATCCAGGTACGATGAATTAGCCTCACTGCCCTGTGGAAGAATTCGATAAAAGTACGGATTGTTAACTTCCAATCCATAATCCTTCATGTCAACATCTTTTATCCTGATACCAGGGATTCCCAGGTTATGAAAAGTTCCCGAAACTTTGTTAAAGGCAGCCGGATCTTCCTGTAAAAAGTTAATTCCCGGAATTCCATCAACATAGCTTGTCAGGTAAACATAGCCTGATCCGTTTCCGGGAGGCATTAGAGGTTGAGTAATTGTGGTTCCAATTTGGGTAGCAAAGATGGAAGGATAAGAGTTTGATTGTACCTCCCGGTAAAGCCCACCATCCGAATAACCAGCTGTTAGTGAGTTCCCAACTGCTACATAATTTGAAAAGTCAATTTCACCGGTATTGATTGGATTTTCGTCTTCTTTACATGAAATTAGAAGAGAAGTAATAATTAAAGTATTTACAAGTAATTTTCTTGTAATCAGTAAATTATATTTCATTTTTCGGAAAAGTTCAATTCAAGTTTTTTTAACTGGTCTTCAAGTTTCTCCTTTTCGTTTCCCGGCTTGTCGGGAATGAGACTCATGGCATATTCCGATAGCGACGTAATGGTCAAACTTGGATTTACCCCAAGATTACATGGAATAATCGATCCATCCAAAACATATAAATTTGGATAATTAAAAACTTCAAAATTTTTATTCACTACTCCTTCCTTGTCGTTGGCTCCCATCGGACAGCCCCCTAAAATATGAGCTGTCATGGGCATGTTCATCAGGATTTCCGGAAGAACATTAGCAGCAATTCCCTTTACTTTTTTAGCATATCGGAACATAACCTCCTGACCAATCGGAATGTAAGCCGGAACTTTTGATGCTTTATCATTTCTGAAAGCCATTCCTGAACCAAAAAACCCTTTTTTCCAGATCATCCTCATGCTATTATCGAGGGATTGCATGACAAGGAAAATGATGGAATTTTCTCCCCATTTCTTAAAATTAAAAGAGAGTTTTAAAAAATCGGTCGGATGTTTGATGATTTGCAGGATGAGTTTCGTGGTTCTGACAAAGCCATTTCCTTCACCGGTGGCCAAAGTTCCCAAACGTCCCATGGCGCCTGAATCATTGTTGTACTTCACAATTTCGATATGGGTATGATTATCCGGATTGAAGTAGGAGCTGATGGCAATCCCGTTATTCAATTTGGTATTGGCGTTGCTGACCCCACACAGAGATTCGGAATTCGTCATTACATTGGAACCCAGGGTATCAGAAATATTCGGCAGTGTTTTGTACTTGTACTTCTGCTTGAGCAGAATATCCATCGTTCCCAGTACACCACCGCTGATAATCAGACCTTTGGATCGAAAGGCTTTATGTTTTCTTTGAAAAAAGGACGTGCTGGATTTAGTTTGTATAACATATAGGTTATCAATATATTCAATTTTGGTAGCTAAAGTTTCAGATAAAATATCTACACCGTTTTTCTCTGCGAAGTACAAATAATTCTTATCCAGTGTATTTTTGGCGTTGTAACGACATCCTACCATACAGCCGGCGCATTCTTTGCAACCCAATCTTTCAGGGCCTAATCCTTTAAAATACGGATCAATAAGTTTGGCCTGATCTCCAAAATACACACCGACATTCACACCTGAAAAGGACTCTTCTTTGCCCATATCCCTGGCAACTTCCTTCAGAATCTTATCTTCCCGGTACATTTTTGTAAGGGGAATGGTCCCAAGCATGTATTTTGCCTTTTCATAAAAGGGCATCAATTCTTTTTTCCAGTCATTCAGGTGTGACCAGACTTTATTCTTAAAGAAATCATCTTTTGGGATCATGTGTGTGTTGGCATAAACCAGGCTTCCACCTCCGACTCCGACTCCACTCAGAATGGTAATTTGTCGAAAAAAAGTCAGCTTTTGAAAACCAAAAAACCTCAATAATGGGAGCCAAAGAAATTTTTTTAAATTCCAGTCAGATTTTGGGAAGTCCTTTTCTGTGAAGCGTTTCCCTTTTTCTATGACGAGAACTTTGTAACCCTTTTCAGAGAGGCGCATAGCGCTTACACTACCACCAAAGCCAGACCCGATAATGATATAATCATACTCTTCTGCCATTTCTTGTGTCATTCATCCTTAGTAACAACGTTTTATGAATGGCTGTTTGTTCAAAATACAATATAAATCAGTTTTTTATTATTCATTAACAATTATATTTATTTGAGAATACCACACGCATGAAAGAAGCCCGGACTTCTGTAATTGGGAACAATTGGTACAGGGATTTATCAGATCTTGTTCAGAAAAATCTTCACATAATCGATGATCATTATGATGAAGAGTTTACAAAAACCATGTCTTCTGATGTTATGGTGTACCTGGAAAAATACTACTTCAGGTCACGATTTATTGGTTTTGAAAATTTTCCTGAAAGGAATAATCCGAATCGCCCGCTTATTTTTGCAAGCAACCACTCGGGAATGGCATTTCCATGGGACGGGATCATGATGGCGCTTGGAATAAATGAATTGGTCAAAAATGATCGTAATGCCATCCGGCCGCTTGCATCTCCCATGCTTTCAGAGTCCAAGATCATGAACCCTTTTCTCTTCAATAATCTTTGGAAAATTGCCGGCTCGGTTGATGCATCCTTTCTTAATTTCGAGACCATGCTTCATCAGAATGAAAAGAATTTGTTGGTCTATCCGGAAGGCGTTCCCGGGATTGGGAAAGGATTTGATAAAAGGTATCGGTTACAGAGATTCTCCACATCTTTTCTGACTTTATCCATTAAATATAAGACAGATGTTATCCCCATCTATACCGTTAACGGGGAGTACATCAATCCATTGGCATATTCATGGCCGTGGTTGAACAAATTAGTGAATAAAGTTGGTATTCCTTATTTGCCTGTTGGACTGGCCACACCATTTTTACTTTTGCAACCATGGTTTTTCTATAGCGCTTTTCCGGCAAAACTCACCTACGTTTTAGGTGAAAGGATCAAACCTTATGAAATGACTGATAAGCAGATCGAAGAATTGAGCAGGGAAGAACTCGGGTCTATCAGGGATGCAATAAAAGCAAAAATGCAGAAGGGGTTAAATAAAGCTGTGCAAGAGCACGGGAAGTCGCCTTATAAGTGGAGTGAATTTATCAATGTGACATTTGCAAACCTTCACAAATTTCCATTTCCATATCCTTTCGGCTGGCCATTCAGCTTTTCAAGGAGTCAGAGACACTATAAGAGAAAACAGGAAGGAAGGATCAAAATTAGCTTTTGGTCAATTCCAAAGATTTTATTACAAGATCCTTTTATTCTGTTTTATTTTCTGCCGGTTTTAGGCTGGATACCTATTTTTATCCGTGGAATATTGATGAGAAGAAGTGGAGAGTAGGATGCCGTCGTTTAAGCACGAGATTTTAAAGAATATTGTTAATGGAATGAGCCTCCCAATGAGGTGGAGACTGCCACCCATTAATCACCTGAGAGCCTTACTGGAAACCTTCACGATGTTTTCTTCCTTACCATGGGGAATGCATGTGGAAAAAATGAACTTGGGGGAATTTACTGCAGAATTCATTTCACCAGTAGAATACAAATCTTCTCAGGTAATCCTATATCTCCATGGAGGCGGGTTTGTCATTGGCTCACCGCATACCCACAGAGGGCTTGCAGGTCGCATTTCGAAATTATCCGGAATTCCGAGCTTGCTGATCGATTATCGCAAAGCGCCCGAACATCAATTCCCCGCTGCTTTAGAAGACGCTCTGGTTGCCTATCAATTCTTGCTGGAACACAAAGGTTATCAATCATTGGACATTTTTATTATTGGAGATTCAGCGGGAGGCGGACTGGCTTTGTCCCTGCAGTTAAAATTAAAGGATCTCAAGTTGCCCTTGCCTGCAGCAAGTATCCTCTTATCGCCCTATGTTGATTTGGTCAATCGCGATGACATGCGGCTACAAAACTCCCTGAACGACCGCTTTCTGGATATTTTTGAAATGCGCAGATGGGCAAGTCTTTATGCACCTACAGCTGATTTGGATGATCCGCTGGTTTCACCGCTTTATGGAGACTTATCGGGTTTACCACCTATATTGGTACAGGCAAGTGAAAGTGAAGTATTGTTTGATGATTCCAGACGATTGATTGAAAAAGCCAGGAAGCAAAAGGTAGCGATTACCTTTCAAACCTGGCATGGACTAATCCATTGGTGGCATATGTTTAGTGGAATGCCCGAATCCAAAGAAGCCGTTCTAAAGATTGCTGAGTTTTTGTCGGAATACAAAAGCTGATTTTTTAAAACAGTCTATTTGATCAACTGTCACAAAATTGACTATGGAAAGGGTTATTTTTTGATTTAAAAATATCCCTGAACATGTAAAAAAACACTACTTTAGTATCTGAACTAACTATAAACAATCTCCCTATGAAAAATTTATTAATCATCCTAACCATTTTCTGTGTTTCAGGTGCATATGCACAAGGCCAGCTTCAAAATGAAGCATCTGGAAATATTACTTATGCATCCGGACATGTAATGCAACTGGCAGAAGCTTTTCCTGCTGACAAGTATTCCTGGGTTCCTATGGAAGGTGTAAGGTCAACTGCAGGTGTATTTGCACACATCATTAGTGCTAATTACTTCTTTGCTTCCAAGCTTGGAGCAACCATCCCTGAAGGTGTGAACATGCAAACACTTGAGCAGGATCTTACTGAAAAAGAAGATATTCAGGCTGAATTAAAACAATCCTATGACGTTTTGTTGGGTGCGATTATGGAAACCAAAGATGATGCTCTTGCTGAAACAGTTGAGTATCCATTTCCTGGAGAGTTTACCAACATGAGCTCCATTCTGATCGCGCTATCTCACACAAATGAACATCTGGGTCAGCTGATCGCTTATGCAAGAATGAATGGCATTACACCTCCCTGGAGCATGGCAATGGAAGAAGGAGAAGGTGACTAATTGAAAAACTTACTTACTGAATGAAAATTGCCGGCATCAATCCGGCATTTTTTGTATAAAAGCCAATCACCTAATTTGAAAAGTCTCCCTTTCAGTAGTATTTAAACTTCACTATTTTTTTTATTCATAGGATAATCCAAATCCGAATGGATACAATGGATCTTTTGAATCATAGGGAACATCCTCTTTTTGATTTCTCACAGCATCCATGGAGGAAGGTAATTCAAAAGGAAGTTTTCCTTCCGGTTTCGCATTTCCGAAAACTATATCTAACAATGCCTCATCACTTGCGCCATAATTTGCGACCAAGGCTTTGGCACTTTCGGAAATTTCTGGAATGACTGCGGGGCGGTCGAGGTAAATATCCACAATCGTCGGAACAGCATTCAAAACCATCAAAATGCTATCTTTTTTTCCACCTTTGAAATCAAGGTCCCCATGATGAAAACCTCTGGCAAAGAAGTTGTCTGTTTCCACCGGAATCCACGGTGTTTTTAGCCGTATAATTGCCAGATCGGCGTCCTGCGGATTAGCCACAATTCTTCCATATTTTGAAGCCGTTAATGAATCAACACCATCCAGGTAAAGTTTCAAACCTTCTTTTACAGGTAATACACTATCCTCATTTTTTAGTAAGGTAAATGCTCGCCTTTGAGCAGTATTTCCCGCTTCTACAAACTCTTCTTTTCCGACCGTTTGTAAAGCTTTTTCGACATCTATGAATGGGTTGTCAAATAAGCCTAATTCGAATTTCTGTCTCAGCAGTCTTCGTATTGATTCATCGATTCGATCTTCCGACAAGGAGCCTTTTTTGACCAGGCTTGTGATATGTTCAGGGCAATTTTCACCACCAAATTGGTCCACTCCGGCATTGACAATCTTCAATACCCGTTCCGCTTCCGTTAAATCCTCAGCTCCCCAGGCCCGCGCCGGCCAGATTACAGGCCCCATATGAGTATCAGTAATCAACCCCCAATCTGTGCAGACAACACCTTCATAATTGTATTTATCCCGAAGCAAACCGGTAATAATATCTTTGTTGTAGGCGAAGGCAACGTTTTCAGTGGTTTGATCAACAGGCACCCCATAGTATGGCATAATGGAGGCAGTATTTGCTTCAAAAGCAGCTTCGAATGGAATGATGTGATATTCAAAATTGTCACCGGGATATACCTGGCCTTTTTGAAATTCAAAATGAGAATCCAAACCATCTTTTTGTGGTCCACCACCAGAAAAGTGTTTGGTCATACAAGCTACGCTATTGGGCCCCAATTCTTCTCCCTGGAAACCGAGAATGTAGGCCTTTGTCAGTTTCGCTGAGAGATTTGCATCTTCTCCAAATGTTCCGCTAATCCGGGGCCACCTTGGCTCAGTTGCCAGGTCAGCCATCGGGTGGAGGGCGATTCGGATCCCAAGCGCCAGATATTCTTGTCGTGCCATATCACCATGCCTTCTCATTAACTCCTCATCACCTATTGCTGCAAAACCCAACTGCTCTGGCCATTGGCTGAACCCCTGCGCTTCCATGGAAAAAATATTTTCACTAAATGCATTTCTCGGATCGGAGGCTAATGAAACCGGAATGCCCAATCTTGTGCTGTCAATGACGTATTGTTGAATATTGTTGTACCATTTTGTAAGCGCTTCAATACCAGGGATTCCCCAAATATTGAAATGGTTCATTTGATTGTTTTTGATGTATTGCAGCGCCTGTTGTCCAAATTCTCGTCCTTCAGCAGGTTTGATATCTATTGAACCGTCCTTGTTTATCCTAACACCGTTGATGAACATCACTCCGGCTTTTTCTTCCAATGTCATTTGACTGAGAAGGTCTTCCACTCGATCATCGATGTTTTGCGTAGAATCTTCATAAACATCCATCTTACCATTTTTATTCAAATCACGGTAAGAGCCAATATCCTTTGAGCCTGAGTTACAGGCTGTCAAAAATGCGAAAACTGCCGATATAAAAAATCCAGATTGTATTTTTCTCATTTTATGATTTCGGTTTGTAATAAATTTTCATTGTGGTAATTTGACACAATGTAGGGAGTTTCTGTGAGAAATAAAATTCAAATGAAATGGGGCGGTGTCTTTTAAAAATCCGGGATTATCGAATAAGTCTTATTTTAGAAAATAGAAAAATATCGCTTTGTCCATTCGGGGGTAAAGGCACTCTCCTTAAAAAAGTAATATTAAAGTCTTTCAAATCGGTATTTTTCAACTGGAAAACTTAAAATTCTACTATTTTATTGCATTTATGTTTGTATAGAGAAGTGAATGCAAATATTGTCAAAAAATATCCGTTTATTTGTCAACTTAAAATTGTTCAGGATGAGAGGGCTAGCAATATTGTTTTTACTTATTATTTTCACCAAACCAACCTATTCCCATTCCAACGATTTATTTACCACAATTGAGCCCGGCAGTGAAGAAATTGAAATTACGTCCAAATCAATTTATGATCAGATAGGGGACGAATCGCTGAATTTTGAGGCTTTCCAACTTGCTTACAAGGGATGGGTTGAGCTTAAAGACTCTTTGGATTTAAAAGATCAGATTTTAACAGTTATTGACTTCAGTCAACCTTCGACAAATAAAAGGTTTTACCTGGTCGATCTGCAACAGCGAAAAATATTGTTTCAGGATTATGTAGCTCATGGCAAGAATACAGGAAATTTGTGGGCAAAGAGTTTTTCCAATATTCCCAATAGTAATCAAAGTAGCCTTGGCTTCTACAAAACAGCGGAAACCTATCACGGCAAGCACGGCCTTTCCTTACGCCTGGATGGGCTGGAAAAGGGGATTAATCATTTGGCTCGACAGAGAGCGATTGTCATACATGCTGCGGACTATGCAGAAGAATCTTTCATCAAAAAGTATGGGAGATTGGGCCGAAGTTTCGGCTGCCCGGCACTACCTTCAGGAAATTATCAACGCATCATTAGTCAAATAAAAGAGGGGACCCTTCTGTATATTTATTTTCCGCAAAAGGAATATTTGAGTAAATCCACGGTTTTGAATTAGTTAAATCCTTATTTTGGATTTTTGTATGTAAAACCAGAATATGAGATTTCTTTTTGTCCCTGCGTTTGTATTGACTATTGCTTACACTTCCTTTCTTGATTTCACACCATCTGAAAGGAATTTTCAGCATTCTTCTCGTCAACATCAACTGCCTGATCAAACATACGAGCAGGCAGTTCAGGAAAGTATTCGCGAGCATATGGGTAAGCTTATTGATCATCAAACTGTCGATCTTGACGGCCAAAAGATCATTGGAAATAGTGTCTTACTCAATCTTTATAAAAATGTTGATTTCCAACCTGTCTGGAGTGAAGCTCAAAACCGTAAAGATCTGATCAAGATTTTGGAAGACTCCCATTATGAAGGGCTGAATCCAAAGGACTATCACATTGATTATTTAAAAGAATATGAAGAATTAACAGAAGGTGATTTAAGCATCGAACCCGATTTGACAGCCAGGTCTGACATTTTCATGACCAATGCAATCCTGACTTATGCTCATCACCTCATTCAGGGAAAGGTTCATCCTGTTCAGCTCGACCCTAACTGGAATTACAGCTACAGACCATTGCCAGATAGTGCGGAATTCCTCTTGCTTAAAAGGTTAAAAAGCCAAACGTTAGAAAAGGGGATTGACAATATAAGATCTGATCTTCCGATGTATCAGCGTCTCAGGTATTGGTTTGCACATTATGATTCGCTGAAAAGAACAGGAGGCACCATTGATAAAATTGAATATCCTGGAAAGCCATTAAGGTTAGGTGATTCATCTGCGATGGTAGCTAGTATCAAAAGACAATTGGCAAACTATGGCTACTCATTTCCAACTCTGGGGCATAATAAATTTGGAAATGAGCTGGAAGAAGTACTAAAGGAGTTTCAGAGGCATTATGGATTGCAAGACGATGGTATCGCTGGAAAAAATACGTTTGAAGCCCTCAATATGTCAATTGATGAACGATTGGATGTTCTAAGGGTAAATATGGAAAGGTGCCGATGGATCAACAATGATCTTCCAAAGGAGTTTTTATTGGTTAATATAGCTGACTACCAATTATATATTTTCAGAAACCGGAAAATTGATTACCATAGCAGAGTAGTAGTTGGAAAGGAACATCATGAGACGCCAATTTTTACGTCAAAGATCCAATACGTTGTATTTAATCCGACATGGACGTTACCATATTCCATCGCATCCAAGGAGATCTTGCCTCATTTAAAAAGGGACTCTCATTATCTTCAAAACAGAAACATGACTCTTCTGAAAGGAGGTTCTGAAATTGACCCTAATCATGTGGATTTCAGTCAGTATTCCGAACGATATTTTCCCTACACCATCCGACAGGAGCCAGGTCCACACAACGCCCTTGGCCGAATGAAATTTATTTTTCCCAACCACTTTTCTGTTTACCTTCACGACACTCCCTCTAAATCATATTTTGAACAATCCCAGCGCGCATTCAGCCATGGATGTGTAAGGGTTCAAAATCCCCAAATTCTTGCTGAACAATTACTTGGTAATAAAGGTTTCGACGGGGCTAAAATATCAGATGTCTTGAAGTCAGAAAAGACACAAACCGTTTACTTGAAAGAGCCTATGCCAGTGATGCTGATGTATTGGACTTGCTATGAAAGCAAACGTGATGGCAGGATGTATTTTTACAGGGATATATACGGTCGTGATTCGAAGATTTTACATGAGCTAAGTAAATCCCTCTGATTTGGATCAATATATGAAAGGAATAAATCTGGAAGTTCTTTTTTGATAATTCCTGAATTGGTCACCATATTTGGACTCCAGATAATCATCCAGTTTAGGAATGTTGTAAAATACAAAAAAGCCTAAGAGAAATAACGGGATCGTCACTGACCACCAATTCCGGCTGATGATGGCATATCCACTTACCCATAAAAAGTCTCCAAAGTAATTGATATGCATGGAGTATTTGAAAAGTCCTTCCGTATAAAGTTTCCCTTTATTTTCAGGTTTCTTTTTCCATTTATTACGCTGCAACTCTGAATAGGTGTTAATGATTGAACCCAGCAAGAAGATGAAAATACCGAGGTAATCAATAGAGGTGATTGGAATATTGCTATCGATGGTTAACAATGCAAATCCAACATAGTAAAGGGCAAAGGCAAATGTCACACTGAATACTTCCTCAAAAGGCATCTCTCTTTTGAGCAGATAAAACATCATGAATGCAAATCTGATAAATACGACAATGGTGAATGTAAATGTGATCAGCCTTCTATGGTAGTTTCCTTCAGGAAATGGCAATCCCATCCAACTGTAAATGGTATTGCCCAGATCCCTGAAAAGAATCAAATAAACCAGGTAAATCAGAATTAGTTCAGAAAGATTTAGGATTAATTTTTGCGGAATACTTTTAGATTTTTTACTGTATAGATCCATGCTTAGGGAAGCTGCCTGATGTATGCAATTACTTTAAGTTCCATTTCATCGAGAGGGTATTTTTCTTTATAGATCAATAGGTAGTGCCACGCGATACCATCGATCATCGCGCCTATTGTAAGCGCTTCAATCCTTGGGTATTGAACATTCAGGTTGCTTAGGGATACTTCCATGTCCTGTACAATCACCTTGATGAAGGATGCAAGTGATTGTTTTACCTCTTTTGAAAAGGATGGCTGGGAGAGAAGTGGCATGATCAGGCTATAAAAATCTTTTTTTTCTTTAAGCAATTTGAATGTAGACCGAATTAAGGTTTCCAATCTTTTTTTGGGCTCTTTTTCATCTTCCATTGCTGACATGAAACCGATCATCTCGGATGAAACCTGATGAATGATCTCCTGAAGGATTGCATCCTTGCTTTCAAAATAATTGTAGATCAGACCTTTTGCCACACCCGCTTTATCAGCGATTTGACTCACGGAAACAACGTGGTATCCCTGACTGGAAAACAGCTCTACAGCTGCCTGAAAGATCTTTTTCTTGCTTTTTGCTCTTATTTGTTCGTATTGTTGACTGGTTCGTGGAGACATCCTATGAATATTATGATTGACTAGTCGGTCATTAATTTCTTTACGAAGGTAGTCCAAATGGATTGAAAATAAAAGTAAACCGAGTAGGAGAATGGAATTAAATTATTTCACAGATCTTTCGTAAAAACTACCAAATGTTTACACTGGATGCCGTTTTCGAAGATGGGTTTCTGGTAGTTATTGGTGAACCAGTCTTTTTTAATGTGACTAAATTCAAAGCCCTTTTTCTGGTAGAGGTAAAATTGCTGGATACTGGAATTCCCAGTGCCAATCTGGATTTCGTGATATCCGCTATCTTTGGCAAAATTTATCGCATTTTCCAATAAAAATGTTCCGATCTTCTGCTTTTGAAATTCTATATCAACTGCCAGATTTTTAATTTCAATAAGATCAGAAGAATGGTCTACCAGAACAATTGAACCTACAACAAAACCTTCCAATTCAGCTAAAAAAATCCTGGAATGATCAATGTATTTGCGAATCATTTGTTCTTCCGGATCTGCAAGCTTTAACAGATCGATAGGAATTTCCTCATTATCAAAAAGGGCCCTGAATACTAAATTTTTCAATATTGGTTAGTGATTTTTTTGTAGGAAATCAAAATTATAGGAATCTGGATCAATGACAAATATGAATAGCAGAACTTTTCGGAACGAATGAAATAAAAACATTATTGGGCATTCAATAATGTAGTATGCCTTTGCCAACTGCCAACTGCTTTTTGCCAACTTTTCTTTGGCAATTTGATCAAAAAAGGAAACCCATCACTAACCGTTTGTTTATCTATTTCTCGCTTCCTTCAGTTTTCTCGTCCAGCGCTCCTTTCCAGTATGATTGCTGTTGCTTCACGATAGTCTGGTATTCTTTTGACAATTCCCGAAGCCTTTCTTCATCCATCCCGGAGGTTTTTTCAAATTCGAACCGAAACCTCAGTTCTTTCAATTGTTGTTCGATTACTTTGTTTTGGATCCAGTATTCTTCGACATTCCAAAACGTCATCAGCGAAGTCAGCGCAGTAACAATTGCCCCAATAACCAATGCTGTGTTTTTTTGAATGGTGATAAATTCCAGGTCGAGCTGGAGGCCTAATACGATCGTTGAGAGTGCGGATAAAGCTACCAGTGAATATTTATATCTTCTGACGAGGATAAACATCCGTTTCCGTTGCCAGGTGAAGAGATTGATGCTTTCATTGAGCTTATCCTCGAATAGTGCGATTACTTCTTTCATGTTAAATGAGTTTGTTGTTTGAGACAAATGCGGGATGAACTTAAAAATAAAATCGCAAAAAACAGCTTTTTAGTTAGTTCGTGATATTACGTCGGAAATTTGATGTTAATTTATTGTGGGATCAGCAACTGACCGATTAACAATCCCTTCATATCCGCCCAATAATTCGTCCCATTTAGGTGTATTTATCGCATTTGTTAGCAATATTCCAATGATATCCCTTTGAGGGTCAATCCAGTAAACGGTTTGCCAGAATCCCGACCAGCCAAATCTTCCTGTTATTCTTCCGTATGTACCACTATTGGTATGAACTGACCCGCCGTATCCGAATTGAGCTTCATCATTGATAAATAAATTATCAATTTGGTTGCTCATCATTAGCTCAACAGTTTCTTCTTTTAATATCCTCGATCCATTCCATTCTCCTTTGTTAATCAAGGCACTGGCAAATTGGTAATAATCCATGGATGTGGAACTAAGCCCTGCTCCACCGGGAAAATAAGTCTGATGACCACTAATTGGATAGTCTCCACTTATAAAATCAGGTAAATTGTTGACATCTATACCTGAAGTAAACCATACTTCTACCAACCGATCGGATTTTTCCCCAGGTAAATAAAAGTATGTGTCATTCATATTGAGCGGTTCAAATATGTTTTGTGCAAAATACTGGTCAAGTGGTAAACCCGAAACGATCTCTACGACCCTACCTAAAACATCTATACTCGTCCCATATGTCCACTTAGTTCCCGGATCATGCAGCAAAGGAAGAGCTCCCATTTTCCTTGCATTGTCTTCCAGCAAAACAGAATCTTTTGTCCAACCTTCCACTATTCCAAATTCAGCATTAATTGGTCCGGCTATTGGCTCCCAGCCATAAGCTAGTCCACTGGTATGCGTAAGTAAATGATGAATGGTAATTTCTTGTTCGGCTGGTCGGGTTGTATAGCTGGAATCTTGCTCATTAAAATTTTCTATTACTCTTGGATTAGCAAATTCAGGAATGTATTTCGATACAGGGTCATCCAGGTTTATCTTTCCCTGCTCATAGAGTTGCATGACTGCTACGGTTGTAACAGGCTTGGTCATAGACGCCATCCTGAAAATGTGATCAGTTGTCAACTTCTCTGATTTTTCACGATCGCTGTATCCAATTGCTTTGTGATAAATGATCTCATCATTTCTAGCTACCAAAGCTACTCCTCCTGAGATAAATTGACTATCTATTGCCCATTGAACATGTTTCTCAATATTGTCAAGAGAATCGGAGATCATCCCAACAGATTCCGGATTTGATAAGGTAGAACTTTCTGAACTATCCGAATTTCTACTTGATGACTGATTGCAGGAATACAGTAAAACAATGAGGGCGATTAAGAGATGATTTACATTCATAAAAAATACTTTTGTCATTATAGAATATAATCAATAATAACAATTTTCCGCCACTTAATTCACCTACATGATCCTGTTTTCTAGGATAGGAATACTGAGAGGGGATCTATCAAATACTAATTATTTGCTCAATTTGTATACTTCAGACCCTGCAAGTAAGAAACACCCCAAGCCAAAATCTTCAAAATCCGGCTGTTTATCAAATGCTACAGGCTGGCTGCTTGCTGGTTCTTTACCCGTTCCCTGCACGTATCCAATGAAACCGTTTTCATGAATGGCATCTTTCAAAATTCCGTTCCAGGCCTTTTCTATGACAGGCATGTATTTCTTTTCACTCAAAATGCCATTGTTAATTCCCCAGGCCATTCCATATACAAAAAGTGCCGTGCCTGTTGTTTCTTTTCCTCCGTAATTATCCGGATCATGCAGGCTGACATTCCAAAATCCGTCTTCGCGCTGAACTTTAGCCAGAGCTTTTGCCATGGATTTGAAATCAGTGATATATTCCTTTCGATGGCCTTCATCTTCTGGTATTTGTTCCAGCACCCTGACCAAAGCGGCAATTACCCACCCATTTCCACGTGACCAATAGCAATCTTCTCCATTGGGTTCGGTATAGGGAGGATCAAAATCTTTATCACGCCACCAAAGTCCATCACTTTTATTATACATGCCATTTTCTCCTTCGATATTTTTAGTATGGTTGTACATCTCATACATTCGCTCAAAATAGGTGTCATCCTTGTAGATCCTTCCCAGCTGGGCAAATACCGGCATCGCCATTTGGATAGCATCGATCCAGTCCCAATCATCTACTTTATCAGTCACCATCATGCTATCGATAGATGCTTTTACATTTTCGATCCTTTTTTCATGCTTGGCAATTTCATATAGGTCAATATAGGTTTGTCCGGCACATTGATTATCCGCATTTCGGGTCATAATTCCATCTCTGAAATTCCATTTGTGGGATTCTCCCCAGTTGACAGCATAATCGTAATACTTGTCCTGTTTATCAATTGAATAGAGGGCCATCAACCCTTCGTAATAGACTCCTCTTGTCCAGATATTACTTGGCCAGGTTTTGTGAAGAGTGATTTCTTTACCCGTATCCGGCCATTTATCCATGAAGTAATCATTAGCAATTCTCATGGCGTTGAGGGTTATTTTTTTGGGAGGAAGTTTTTGTGCGTTGCTAACGTGAGATGATAATAATATCAAACAAATTGCAAGAGTCAGATTGATAGTTGTGAATTGTTTCAAGGTGTTAAATTTTTTTTGGAAATTTTGTGAAATCAGTCAGATATCCCATCCTGCACATACCCGACAATAATATAAAGGATTCAAGCTATTTTCTCCATAAGAACATGTATTTTAATTTTCTGATTCAGTGGAAGCTGAATTCCGGTATTTTTTGGAGATTTCCAGGTAGGTCGTGAGATTCGAAACATTTTCATCTAGTTTATTTGCAATTAATTTCAGGGACTTTCTCAAATCGTTCATATGATAAATTACGGATGGGGGAGGATCCCGAATCTCATTGAGGACAACGTAGGCTTCCTGAATTGATTGATCTATGTCGCTGAGTGTTTTTCTAATTTCCGCTTCGCTTGTAAATGGCATGAAATAATCATTGCTGTATTCAATGAATTCATTCATTCGAAAAGTAGCATTTTTATAATGCTCAAAAGCCAGGTTGAATTGATCTACGAAATTATTTTCGATTTTTAATTTGAGATGATAAAGGATATCATAAGTCAAATAATTATCAATACCGCTATTTTGAATTCTGTAGCACTCCGATTTCAATTGATCAACATACGATTGTCTTTTGTAAACTTCAAGTGTATCAGAATAATTGAAATATTCTTTGTTCTTATTATTGACCTTAAATTTTCCTTTTCTGAATTCCTCACGTGTAATCGGATAATTCAGGGATTGCCAAAGCGGATCGAATGGCATATGTGTTCTGATAAACTGGGAGGGAAGAACCATGAAAAAATCATTATTGACTTTTGGATAGAACTGCCCGTTCTCAACATAACCAGCTCCCCAGGTTGGATCGACAAAATACCATTTAGCACCTATTTTGGAAGCACACCAGGCATGAGGGACATGATTGATCCTACTTTTTAGCATTGTATAGCCAGATATGTTGTGTGTTTCAATTCCCAATTTATTAGTGATATCGCTATACAGATAGACATAATCAGCACAAATACCTTTTTTGAATTTAAGACTTGAATCGTTATTATTCTGAATGGTCAAATTAATATCGAAATGCAAAAAATTATGAACATCATAAGAGATATTCTTTGCCAGGATGATAAATACAGCCCTTGCCTGGTCAGTTTCCGAACTAAAATTTTTGCTGACATAATAGGCAATGCCATCTGTTGATGAGATCAGAGAATCTGGAATTTTTAGCGCAATTTGATCGGTATAAGAGAAGTCATTCTGTGCTTTGACAATGGAAATGTCTATTGAAAAGAATAAAATCAGAAGAGGTATTATTTTTCTTTTGAAACTCATGTAACCTATAAATCAGCAATCAATGGATGGAATAAATTAATAGTCTACCGCCAAAAATTTAACACTGATGCTACTGTTGCACTATGAATTTAAGAAAATATAAATAAACTTCTTTAAATAGGTCTTAGATTAAAATATGTATAAATCAGCTACGAATGCACAAGTTTTTAATAATAATTTTGTAGAAAGTGAGATTTGCAATTATTTTAAGTTTGCTTTCACAACCACCCTGCCTCGCATATAAATGAATGGGCTCATGCTCGTTAGAATAGAAGAAAAGAATGATTCCTAAATATTCACTATAATTTTGGCATTTTCTATTTCCTAAATGTCAGCAGGGCCCATTCTACAAGAAAGATTTGAAAATTTTTTCTACGAGAGTTGGTATATCTCCATGATCCCTTTCAAAATTTCATCCAGATCAATCTTAAGGTCGATCAGTTTTCCGGTTTTGATATCAAATACCCAGCCGTGAACCTTTATGCCTCGTTCTTTGTATGCAGTTTGAACGACAGCCTGTTTGATGACATTTACGCATTGTTCCTGAACATTCAGTTCAATTAATCTGTTGTACCTGTCATTTTCATCTTTGATCGCATTTAACTCGTCCTTATGCAACCGGTAGACATCCCGGATGTTTCTTAACCATGGATTCAGGATTCCCAAATCACTTTGCTGCATCGCAGCTTTTACTCCACCGCAGTAGTAATGGCCACATACAACCACATGATTAACTTTTAAGACGCCTACGGCATAATTGATCACGGATGCCGCGCTCATGTCGAGGTTGGGTACCGTATTGGCAATATTCCTGTGAACGAAAACTTCTCCAGGTCCCAGTCCCATTAACTCTTCCGCTGTCACCCGACTGTCTGAGCATCCGATGTAAAGTATTTCAGGACTTTGTCCTTTTGACAGGTTTTCAAAATAATTAGAATCAACATTTATTTTGTCTTTTACCCAGCTATCATTGTTTTTGAAAATCTGATTGATATCCATGTTTACACAGTTTTTAGTTAGAAATAGTTTCGATGTTTTACCTGTATTAAAGGATGCGCATATTAATACTAATGTTTTAAAAATTAAATACCATTCAAGGAATTTGGTTCAGTTAATTGGTAGAAATAAGAAAATTGAGGAAAAACAGTATCTATATATCAGCTTTTTCATCCAGGGAAGAAATTTTAATTGCAGACTGGCTGCCCCCATTTTTCGTCTAAAATTGTTTCTGACAATACCGATGCTAATTAAATGAAACAGTCTGTTCAGCGCCATTGTATTCCACTTCCTTAAACTGATCTACCGGCTCAAAAATGGAAACCTTGTTGTTTTCATCAATTAATGCAACCCTGAATGTCCTGTTCGATAACATTCCATTAAATTCGCCCTTTCTTTTGCCAATTGTCAATGTTTTCTCATTATCTGCCCAGGTAATCGGAATAGTAGTGTATTTTCCTTTTTCATAATTATAATTTATCCCTTCATCTTCGTACAGATCAAACGATTCATTGTCACCTGCATACACCAATAAAGTTATGGGGTCAGCCGGTTTTTCGGTGGTATACTCAATTTCTGGACCGAATGGAAGAATGGAACCGGCTTTGATAAACATTGGCATGGTTTCATAAGGAGCGTCAGCATTGATCCTTTGTCCACCTTCAGAAAACTCACCCGTATTGGCATTGTACCAACCATTGGATTTAGGTAAATAAACATCTCTTGAGCGAGCTTCATATTCAGAGACCGGACAGACCATTAAAGAGGGCCCGAACATAAATTGGTCACCGATTTCATAAACATCCGGATCGTCCGTGAAATCCATGGCCAAACCTCTCATGATCGTGTAATCTTTCATATATGTCCATCCTGCCAGGCTGTAAATATAGGGCATCAGCCGATACCTAAGCTTGTTATACTTGAGCATAGATTGATAGGCAGGATGGTTTTCCGGAGCTATGTTATAAATCTCTCTGAAAGGATATTGTCCGTGTACCCGAAATAAGGGAGCGAATGTTCCAAACTGAAACCAGCGTGTATTCAACTCTCGCCATTCCTTCAAGTCATCACTACCTTCCTTTACATTCTCGTACCTTTTTTCTACGCAAAATCCACCAATGTCCATTGTCCAGTAAGGTAGACCCGACATGGCAAAATTGATCCCTGCTGAAATTTGTGCCTTCATATCTTCCCATCTTGTACTAATATCCCCGCTCCATGTAACAGCTCCATATCGCTGGATACCTGAAAATCCGGACCGGGTTAGAATAAACACCCGATCTTCATTGTTAACCGATCGCTGGCCATTGTAGATTCCCTGGGCATTTAGCAGCGCATAAGCATTAAAATATTCAGTAGATGGACCCAATGCAGTTGGATTCATCAATGCTTTTCTGTATTCGATGCTGGCATTGGACAGGATGTCCGGCTCTGTTGCATCCAACCACCATGCGTCAAAACCTTTCATATACAATTCCTCACGGATCTGTTCCCAGAATAATTGGCGGGCTTCAGGCTGATAGACGTCGTAAAATGAACCAATGTAACCAGGGTAGATCCAATCCCTGATGCTATCCTCAACGGCTCTTCTGTACATCCATCCGTTTTTATCAAATTCATTAAAATGCTCAGTATCAACATAAAATTTCGGCCAAACCGATATCATGATCCTGGCATTTTGATCATGAACCTGGTCAACCATGCCTTTCGGATCAGGGAAACGTGCTGAGTCAAATTCATGACTTCCCCATTTGTCTACCTCCCAGTAAGACCAGTCCTGTACGATATTGTCAATCGGAATGTGTCGGTTCCTGAATTCAGCTAATACATCAAGCAATTCATCCTGAGTTTTGTATCTTTCCCTGCTTTGCCAGAATCCCATTGACCATTTTGGCATTACCTGGGCCTTTCCGGTCAAGGTTCTGTATTGGCTGATCACGTCATCCATGGATGATCCATGCATGAAATAATATCGGATATCCTGACCCATTTCCGAATAGAAAGAAAGGTCTTGCTGATCATCCTCATTCACAGGGGATAATGCTTTTAATCCAATATAAGAAACACCTCCATCGGGGATCCATTCAAGTTTGACATGCTTTTTTGTTCCCTTTTCCATATCGACACTGAATTTGGCTACTGATGGGTTCCAGGCAGTTCGCCATTTGTAGAATTGTAATTCCCCATCTACCCAAAGCTTGGTGTAGCCTGCATAATAACACAAAAACCGATACTTGCCGGATTCGGGCGCTTCCAGGTATCCTTCCCATACGATTTTGGCATTGTTGAAATCCACATTCTCAGGGAATTTATTTACCGTTTCCAGGTTTTCATAGTCTATGACTTTCTCTTCCCTTTCGATAAATACCTGAGCAGCGTTGTCTTTGTGAGCATAGGTTGCAGTTAGCCCACCTTCCTTGCTATTTTTGTCATAGACTTTAAACTGATCGAGGTTGGAGTAGGGTCGGGGATCTCCAAACCTGGTCAAAGAATAGTTGTCCCATAAGATCCCGTATTTTTTTGTAGAAACAATAAAGGGAATGGAAACCTTCGTGTTGTATTGAAAAAGCTCTTCGTTCTTTCCTTTGTAGTTCATTTCATCTGCCTGATGTTGACCTAGTCCATAGAGTGCTTCGTCTTCGGGTGAATTAAATTGTTGGAGTAATTCATATCCATCTGTACCATCAACTGTAATAGATTTAAAGGAGTCGTTATCCCTGTTTTTCTCACTTATAATGGGCTGGTTATTTTGATCGAAATACGAAACAGTCCCATCATCCTTTGAAATTTTCGCTATTATTTTACCAGTATTGATGATGACTTCGGAATCATTCTCACTGACCTGAAAATCAGTACTTTCATTTAAATCCAGCGCCACCAGGCTTTTTTCATCATCGAATGTTGTTGTTGCGGAGGCTTCGACCTGAATGATCTCATCTGTAATAACAGATACCCTTACAGCATGTTGATTTTTTTCCTTTCCGCTAATTACGGTAATTGAATTGCCCTCCTGAGTAAAATTCTTTGATGTACAAGATGCGATTAAGATTAGAAGCGATAGACAAATAATTGTTTTTTGCATTGTTTTTTAGTTTCTCATTTCTCCGGTTAATAAAGATCAAATATTATGATTTTTTTGAAAAAGTCATTAAATGATTTTGCACTTCCTGTAATATGAGCCGGTTGATGCATAAAGAGTATTAGTAGCTTAACAGAAAATTGCAATTTAAAATAAGCTTAAGGGACTCAAGAAATTGCCGTTGTAAAATGATAGCCCATATTGCATGAGTAAAATGCTGAAATGTATTATCTATGTATCTGTTAATTATAATAATTCAAAGCTGATTCATCTATGGGATACAACTTATTTAATAGTTTGATCATGAAAAATGTATTTATTCAGATAGCTGTCTTATCCATTTTTACTTCGTGTAATTTTACTCTTGAACGAAATGATGGTTCAACATTTAATAAAAATAGCTTTAATAATGACTGGAAATTTCACCTGGGTGATATTGAAAATGGAGAAGATCCCAATCTGGATGATGAAAGGTGGAGGACACTAAATGTTCCTCACGACTGGAGCATTGAAGGTGAATTTAGTCCTGATCATCCGGCTACAACAGGTGGAGGCGCGTTGCCAGGAGGTGTTGGCTGGTATAGAAAGACTTTTTATGTAAGTCATGAAGATTCGTCCAAAATGCATTTCATCGATTTTGATGGGGTTTACATGAATGGGGAAGTTTGGGTGAACGGAAATTACCTGGGAAAACGGCCCAATGGATACATTTCTTATGGGTACGAACTCTCACCGTATTTAAATTATGAAAGTGAAAATATTATTGCTGTAAAAGTATCAAATGATCCCCAGCCCAATTCAAGATGGTATTCCGGATCGGGTATTTATCGAAATGTTTGGATGACCAGCTTACATCCAATCCACATTATGAGAAACAGAACATTTATCACCACTCCAGAAATAAGTGATAAAAAGGCAACGGTCGTTATTTCCACTGTGTTGGAAAACAGTCTTAAGGACACAAAAGAAGTAATGGTTTCTGTCGAAATATTAGATAAAAATCAGAAGCGAATCTTAAAATATGAGTCTGACGATGAGATCAGCTTGTCAGGTACCGAAAATTTTACAACTGAAATATCAGTTCCCAATCCGGAATTATGGTCGGTTCACCAACCGAATTTATATAAGGCAATTATACGGTTGTACCACAGCGATGAATTAATTGACAAGGAGGAAACTACATTTGGCATCAGGTCTTTTCAATTTCACCCTACCAATGGTTTTAGCTTGAATGGCCAACCCTTGAAAATAAAAGGTGTCTGTAATCACCATGATTTGGGTTGCCTTGGCGCCGCAGTTAACAAAAGAGCTATTCAGCGGCAATTGGAAATAATGAGAGGCATGGGAGTTAACGCTATCCGGACAGCTCATAACCCACCAGCGCCTGAATTACTTGAGCTATGTGATGAAATGGGCTTCATTGTAATGGACGAAGCATTTGATATATGGGACAAATCCAAATCGGAATTTGACTATGGAAATTACTGGGATGAGTGGCATGAACGAGATCTGAAAGATTTGATCTACCGTGACAGGAATCATCCAAGCGTACTGATCTGGAGTATCGGAAATGAAATACTGGAACAATGGGATTCAACGGGAATACCAATTACCAAAGAGTTAGTCGATATCGTCTATTCACTGGATACAACCCGAGTCATTACAACAGGTAACAATCCCCCTGGCCCGAACAATAACATCACTAAAGCAGATGCTTTTGATTTGATCGGATTTAATTATCATCATCAACAATATGAAGGTTTTCCTGAGGATTTTCCCGGCAAATGTTTTATTGCTACAGAAACTACCTCGGCCCTGGCCACACGCGGTCACTATGATATGCCTTCTGATACAACTAAAAGATGGCCGATCCGTTGGGACCGCGAATTCACAGAAGGCAATCCGGATAATACCGTCTCGGCTTTCGATCACATAAGCACTCCGTGGGGATCTACACACGAAGAAACATGGAAAATCATCAAGAAACATGATTATCTCTCAGGTATGTTCATCTGGACCGGATTTGATTATTTGGGAGAGCCTACACCTTATTCCTGGCCATCAAGGAGCTCATATTTCGGAGTGGTAGATCTTGCTGGATTTCCAAAGGATAGTTATTACATGTACAAAAGTGAATGGACGGATAAGCCGGTTCTTCATATTTTCCCGCATTGGAATTGGGAGCCCGGTCACGAAATAGATATCTGGGCTTATACAAATGAAGATTCCGTTGAGCTTTTCATCAATAATGAGTCAAAAGGAATTAAGAAAAAGCAAGGAGATGACCTGCATGTCTGGTGGAGAGTGAATTTTGAGGAAGGCAATGCAAGAGCCGTTGGATATAAAGACGGCGAATCCCACTTAGAGAGAGTTATATATACAGCAGGAGATCCTTCAGAAATCATCCTGTCTGCTGACCGTAGTATTATTGATGCCGATGGAAAAGATCTTTCTTTTATTACGGTGAGTGTTCATGATGAAAATGGAGTTCTTCATCCTATTGCTGACAATATGATTGAATTTGAACTTACGGGTCCGGGAAAGATTGTTGGGGTAGATAATGGCGATCCAACGAGCCATTTATCTTTGAAGTCAGATAAGATGAAGATTTTCCATGGCTATTGTCTGGTGGTGATTCAGTCAACCTCCGAAAGTGGGCAAATTGTTTTGACTGCGAAATCCAGGGGGCTGCAAACCGGTACTGTTACAGTTGAGTCAAAATAAAGGGATTTTATTGTGAGAAAGTTTGTGAACTGCCATATTTGGTTATGTAAGTCAGGAAATTTTGCAATTAATTCTGATTAATTAAAAATGAACTAAAAATTTGTGGGAAACTATTTTCAAACTTTACAAAACGTGAAACAACAAGCTATTTATGTCCTTATTTTCTTATCGATCAGTCTTTTTGCATGTGAATCTTCGGAAAAAGTAGAAAAAAGGACTATCGAAAATAAATTGTGGTACAACCAACCGGCGACTATTTGGGAGGAAGCTCTTCCAATTGGTAATGGTCGTATCGGTGCGATGATCTATGGTAAACCGGCAAATGAATTGATCCAGCTGAATGAAGAGACGGTATGGGCAGGTGGTCCGGGAAACAACATCAATCCTGAAACCGGAAAAGCGATCCCCGAAGTTCAAAAGTTATTATTCGAAGGAAAATATGGTGAAGCCCAAAATCTGGCTCAGGAGAAGATTAAATCAATTAATGATGGCATGCCTTATCAACCTGTTGGTGATCTGATGATCTATTTTCCAGGTCATGAAGATGTTAATAATTATTATCGGGACCTGAACATTTCAAATGCCATTTCTACCATAACTTATAAAGTTGGAGAAGTAGAATTCAGGCGAGAACTCTTCACTTCATTTACAGATGATGTTTTGATCATCAAAATCTCAGCTAGTACTCCCGGAAGTATCACCTGTCATGTTTCCTGGAATAGCCCACAAGTACATCGCGTAGAATCGGATGGTGAGATCCTTTCTATGAATGGAATAACAAGCGCACATGAAGGCAAAGAAGGTGAAGTAAAGTTTTCCGCCCAGATATTACCAAAAGTAGTTGGCGGAACAACTTTAGTCAATCAGGATAATATTGAGATCAACGGAGCGGATGAGATTATTTTGTATACTTCTGTCGATAGCAATTTTAAAAATTACAAAGAACTGACGGTAAATGAAAAGGAATCAGCCAGAGAGGTACTTCTTCGGGCATCGGAAGTACCGTACGAATTGGCTGTCCAAAACCATGTTAAGACCTACAGAAATTATTATGACAGGGTGAACCTGGATCTTGGAGTTACCGATTCTATGAATAAACCGACAGATGTTCGCTTGAAAGAATTTGCCAAGGCCAATGACCCGCAATTAGTGTCATTATATTTTCAATTTGGAAGGTATCTGCTTATTTCAAGCTCTCAACCTAGCGGACAGCCTGCCACCCTCCAGGGAATCTGGAACCATCACATGTTTCCACCCTGGGACAGCAAATACACGATCAATATTAATACGGAAATGAATTATTGGCCGGCGGAAGAAACCAACCTTCCGGAACTTCAACAGCCACTGTTTAACATGTTGAAGGAGCTGGCTGTTACAGGCCAGGAGACGGCTCAAAAAACTTATGGGGCAGATGGGTGGGCTGTACATCACAACACAGATATATGGCGGGTCACCGATCCGGTGGATGGTGTAGGATCGTGGGGATTATGGCCCATGGCAGGCGCCTGGTTTTGTCAACATATTTGGGAACATTATCAGTTTTCGGGGGATAAAGATTTTTTGAAAGAGTATTATCCCGTAATGAGGGAGGCTTCTGTCTTTTTTACAGATATTCTAATCGAAGAACCTGAACATGGTTGGCTGGTCGTAAACCCTTCCATTTCTCCTGAAAACCGCTACAAATATGATGGAGAAAATGATGCGGCTGTCACCTATGGAGCAACAATGGATAATCAAATGATCTTTGAGTTGTTTAGTAATACGATGCATGCCGCAGAAGAATTAGACGTTGACAACGATTTTGTTCAACAACTTGAAAGTCTGAAAGCAAAACTTCCACCCATGCAAATAGGTCAACATGGACAGTTACAGGAATGGATAAAAGACTGGGACGACCCAAATGATCACCACAGGCATGTTTCACATTTATATGGGCTACATCCCGGCAACCAGATTTCACCATTCCGCACACCTGAATTATTTAAAGCTGTCCGCAATTCCCTTGAATACCGTGGCGACATTTCTACAGGCTGGTCAATGGGATGGAAGGTGAATCTGTGGGCCAGACTTCTGGATGGGGATCGTGCATTTAAACTCATCACCAATCAGCTGTCTCCCGCAATTGAAGAAAATGGAGACCAACATGGAGGGACATACAATAACTTGTTGGATGCACATCCACCATTTCAAATTGATGGTAATTTCGGTTGTTCAGCCGGAATTGCTGAAATGTTGGTTCAAAGTCAAGACGGGTTTATTTATCTGCTTCCTGCCTTGCCGGAATCATGGAGTTCGGGAAGCGTTAGCGGTTTAAGAACAAGAGGAGGGTTCACTATTGATCTGCTGGAATGGGAAGACCACAAACTTACCAACCTCATCATTGCCTCCAATCTGGGAGGAAATTGCCGTATTAAAATAAATGCGACTCAAGTGGCTTCGGCAAAATTTGACATGAAAAAGGCAGAAGGGGAGAATCCGAATCCCTATTTTCATGTAGATGAAATACCTGATTATATCCTATCAACAAATTTAAATGAGGATGAACTTTCTTATCAGCCTCCTGAAACAAACACGTATGATTTCATGACTCAAAAAGGAACCACCTATACCGTACATTTTGAATAGAAGGTAGAATTTCTTTGAAGTTATTGTTAGCGTAATAGAGCAGGTATACTTCTATTTATTAGATTAGTTAAAACAAATATAAAAATATTTATATCATTTGGTTACTTATGTACTTTTCTCTGTATTTACTTACATAAATACAATTTGATCTTTATTTTTTCATATTTATTTAGTTACCAAAATGAAAAGAATTTTTACGATACTTTCACTTTCAGTCATTTTAAATGCCACATTGCTGAAAGCTCAGGATATGGATTTTATCTATGACTATTCTTCACCATCGAAAGAGCATATTGTCATGAATATTCCCAAAGACAGCTCCTATCTGCAATGGGGAATTTGGATGGATGCTTCAGAAATGGACTTCAAATTTCATACGATGAAATTGTTTCTGTCGAGCGATCAGGCATTATTCCTGAAACATTTTCATGGAATTGCTGAAATTATTTTAGGGAATGACGAAAGGATACCTATAAGCGTTTTTACCGCAGATGATGATATTACGGGAATTGATCACTATGAAAAAATTCTGGCTTTTCAATTCAACCAGGAGGAGTCAAACATCCTGTTGGAAAAGGATATCAAAAAGATCGTTTTCTATACATCCTATGGAAAATTCACTGCTAAGTTTGCTGATAAGGAATTGATGCAAAAAGCCTTATTTACGTTAAAGTACAACATCGATATTTTCAATAAAACCAATGACCGTTTGCTTTCCCAAAGAGTGGCAGCCAAGTCTCCATTTCAATAGTTAGGGATGAGTTTTGATGACAAATAAGTTTAAAAAGGCTGAGGAATTTTCTTCAGCTTTTTTTTGATCATCGATAAAAAGAAAAGAAGCGAATGGATTTTTTCCAACATAACTATATTTGCGACATCAAATTTTAGATTAAAACAACTTCTCCATGAAAATTAAAAAGGCTGTAATCACGTTGGCAGGACCTGACCAACGAAAGTTACCCCTACAATCCCTGATCGATCGACAGGGAAATGAGAAATCAGTTTTGGAAATCCTTCTTGATGAAATCATGCGTTCCGGTATTGAAAGTATTGGGATTGTTCATTATCCGGGGGATGATAAAACTTACAAAGGGTTATTGGGGGCACATACGGACGAGGTGACTTTTATTTCGCAAGAAGAGCCACGTGGTTATGCTCATGCCGTTTATTCGGCCTCAAAATTCACCAAAGGAGAAAGCTTCTTGCACTTAGTGGGAGATCATCTTTATGTTGATCGGGGAGAGATATCAGCAGCAACACACTTGATAACAATTGCCGAAACTGAAAGTTGCTCTATCTCAGCTGTGCAACCTACCCGTGAAAGCCTGATTACCCGGTTTGGAGTGGTTGGAGGACAGCGTATGGCGGGAAGCCAGGAATTATACAAAATAGACCGTGTGATTGAAAAGCCAACTCCCACGGAAGCAGAGCAAAAATTATTGGTTCCCGGACTACGATCAGGTCATTATCTGTGTTTTTATGGAATGCATGTATTGACAGCTTCCGTCATGGATATCATAGAATCGCTTCTCAAAGATAATCCCGATAGAAAAGTTCCATTAAGCGAAGCATTAAATATCCTGGCGTCGAAGGAGGAATACCTTGCACTTGAAAAAAATGATTTGCGCTTTGACCTGGGAACAAAATATGGACTCATGAAAGCTCAGCTAGCGGTAGCGCTTACAGGCAAAGACAGAGATCAGCTTATGTCAGAATTGCTTGAATTCTTTGTTTTAAAAGATCTGAATAACCAGGGAAGGTAGTAATGGGCAGATTAGTTGAAATAATTACATCAGAGAAAACGGAAGTAAGGAATCAGTCATTAGATTCTGCTTGTCAATCACTTGCGCTAGACGATTTAATTTCAGAATGTGCAGTGCTCGAAAACTTTCGGCATGAGAGCGATAATCTATATCACCGGGTGCGAGCATTATTTTTTCTCTATGCGATGCACCGCTTTCATATTCCATTCAAAGATGGAGTAAGTACAAACAGCATCATTTCCTACAAGGCCTACGAACACATGCTTAAGCGTAGATTTGAAGAAGCCATTAGAATTTTTATTGATATTCAGGAAAAGAATGGCCCTAATGAAGGAATTAGCAGCGGATTAGCTGATGCCTATCATCAGCTGGCTTTTCAGACGCTTGCGGATCAGGTACGAAAAAGTGTAAAGTCCACTTATGGAAATCAATGGATGTTTCGCATAAGCCACCCGGACGATCATCCTTTAAAGCTAAAGTCCGAACTCCTTAAAAATGATGACCGAACCGGTTTGTTTCCATTGCTGCATGAGAGCACTCCTGTCCGAATGGATATTACACACTGTGGATGGAGTGATATTTTCTTTTTAGGGATGGATTTCCCAAAAGGAGCGCAGGTTTTTAATATATCGGTTGACCTTTGCGTTCGAAACCAGGATGAAGGGGAAGGTCCCCGTCCGCCAATTGAAACTTTTTTTAGGGTCATTGATGAACCCGTTCTCAAATTGACGAGTGTTGATCTGGGAGCTACTGCCTCCATAACCAAAATGGCCGAAGTGTTTGATTTTGCCAAGGATTATCTTGGGCTTCTAAAAGCGGCAGTAATTGCTTCTGGGATTGTGCCACCGGCTATGGAGGGCTCCGGAATTGATCTGCCCGATTTGTTGAGTAACCTTGTAGGTCCAGATCTTGGGATTGAGATTGTGAGTAAGGTAAATAACATTCCAAAGGGTAGTAGATTGGCTGTTTCCACCAATTTATTAGCCTCACTGATTTCCATATGTATGCGTGCAACAGGGCAAACAAAAAGCATTAATGGAGAATTACTGGAAGAAGAAAGAAGACTGGTTGCTGCCAGGGCAATATTGGGGGAATGGATTGGAGGTTCCGGTGGTGGATGGCAGGATAGTGGTGGCGTTTGGCCAGGAATTAAGATCATTAAAGGTGTCGAGGCATCAGTAGGTGATCCTGAGTATGGAATAAGCAATGGAAGGTTGCTTCCCAGGCATACCATTATGGATCAGAATGATGTTTCCACAGAGATTCGACAGAAATTACAGGATAGCCTGGTGATGGTGCACGGAGGCATGGCGCAGGATGTTGGGCCCATCCTGGAAATGGTGACCGAAAAGCATTTGCTGAGATCAGAACAAGAATGGAAAGCCCGCCATATGGCTATTCACTATTTTGATGAAGTTATTGAACAAATTAAGTCGGGAGATATTCAGTCATTAGGAAAATTCACAGAAGAAAATTTCAAAGGACCTATACAGGCCATTATCCCCTGGACAAGCAATATTTATACTGAAATACTGATCAAAAAGGTAAGAGAGGAATTTGGTGAAAATTTCTGGGGATTCTGGATGATGGGGGGAATGTCAGGTGGTGGAATGGGCTTCATGTTTGACCCTAAATTCAAAGAAAAGGGACAGGAAAAGTTGCAGCAAATTATGAGCGAAACAAAATCCAAGCTTGAAAATGCTGTTCCTTTCGCCATGGAACCGGTAGTTTATGATTTTCAGATCAATGAAAAAGGGACGTTTGCCGAATTTCTTGAAAAAGAGGACGCTCTCATGCCTATCGAATACTATACCATGACAACGCCGGCTTTATTAAAAAAAGACATACAAAAACTTACGGATTGTCAGAGAAACGAATTGGAACTGTTGAGCCAGTCATATAAAAATAAAAATACTTATCAGTCTTTCATGTCTCAGTTGCTTGAGAGAATGATGCCCCAGAGTGGAACAAAAACTGAGAAACAACAGTCCCTGGATGAATTACTGAAAAAGCATGGATTTGATGAGCAGCTTCATCAACAAATAAAATCTGATCTGAAAGCCACCCGAATTGGTTTGGCACAGAACAGACTTCCTGTAAACAGCAAGATCATCGATGTAAAAGAAAGTGAAGTGTTGATGGCCAATTCTTCATTGGACAAGGAATATTACGGCTTGGGATCGGATTCTCTGAAAAAGGGAGAAGTCTGTGTGGTCACACTTGCCGGAGGAGTTGGAAGTCGCTGGTCTAAAGGTGCTGGTGTGGTGAAATCCCTGAATCCTTATGCTAAACTTTCAGGAAAACACAGAAATTTTATTGAAACGCATTTGGCTAAAAGTAGGAAAATTGCCAATCTGAGCGGAACGACCATACCTCATGTTTTCACTACAAGCTATCTTACACATCAGTCTATCGGGCAATATCTCGAAGGAGAAAGTAATTACCACTACGAGGGACCACTATATCTTTCAGAAGGGAAATATGTAGGGTTAAGATTAGTTCCGACAGAAAAAGATCTGCGATTTTTATGGGAGGAATTGCCTCAACAGGTTCTTGATGAACAAGCTCAGAAAATGCAGGATAGCTTGCGAAATGCTTTGATCAATTGGGCCAAGTCGCTGGGCGAAGGTGAGGATTACCGCGATAACCTGCCTCATCAATGCATTCATCCCGTTGGGCACTGGTTTGAGATTCCTAATATGCTGATCAATGGTACACTAAAAAAACTATTGGATGAGCGGCCACAGTTAAAATATATATTTCTTCATAATATCGATACCCTTGGAGCAAATGTCAGCCCTGAAATGCTCGGGCTGCATATCCGGTCAGGTGCGGATTTTTCAACAGAGGTTATTACACGAAAGCTTGATGACAGGGGAGGAGGTTTGGCGAATATTGATGGTAAGACCAGATTAATTGAAGGACTTGCTTTACCAGATGAGCAAATTGAATTTGATCTGACTTATTACAACAGCAATACCTTCTGGATAAATATTGATTCACTGTTCAGGGTTTTTGAATTAACAAAAGAGGATTTGGACGATCTTGAATTGGTAAAAGAAAAAGTCAATAAAATTTCAAGAAGAATGCCGACTTACATCACGATTAAGGATGTGAAGAAGCGATGGGGAAAAGGCCAGGAAGATATTTTTCCGGTTACTCAATTTGAGAAATTGTGGGGAGATATGACCGCACTTTCAGAGTTGAATTGCAAATTCATTGTTGTTCCACGCATGCGCGGTCAGCAATTGAAAGAAGTAGATCAGCTGGATGGCTGGCTAAGAGATGGATCAGCAAAGTATGTGGAAGAACTGTGTGAATGGTAATAAGGTCACTATTCATCAAATCTCCATCCACACAGAAACCTTTCCACCTCTGCAATGAAATATTGCCTCTCCACTGGCATTTGTGGTAATCTCTCTATCAAAGTGACGGGTAATGTCCTGATATGAGGTGTTGGGTGAATCTGTGTTCAATAATTTCCAACCGTCAGAGCCATTCGACATGACTACCGCCATGGATCGCTGGTCTCTGGAAGTCCAGCCAATACAGTTGGGATGGTCTAGCTTATCATCAATGATATTTCCTAAACATAATTTCCTGGCCATCAAAATCTTATCAATCATAAACTGATGCCTGGACTGATTACCCAATCCAAAAAAATCGCATTCGAAATAATCCCCAAAAAACACACATGGATATCCCTCAGGTCTTAGCAAAATAAGTGCATAAGCGAGCGGTTTAAACCAATCATGTTCTGTCATACGAAATTCTTTTCCCATTCTCCTGGGTTGCAGGTCATGATTATCAACAAAGGTGACGGCTTTCGAAGGAATAGATTGCATAAGGGAATTATTGAAAATTTCAGGCAGGGGATAGTAAGCGCCTCTATTTGCTGCTTGCCAGAAATTTTCCCTTAATGGAAAATCAAAAAGTGATAATTGAAAGTTTGTTTTGTATATGAAATCTTCCAGTTTTCCTCTGTTGTGATCCTCCCAATATTCACCAACTGTAAATATTTCCTTTTGACTATCATGCCTGAGTGTTGTTAAATACATAGGGAAAAAAGACTGGCGGATATGTTTAATTGCATCTATTCTGAACCCATCGATTTTTAGATCATTGACTAACCAGTTGCCAACCCGAAGAAGCTCTTCAATAACGCTTGGATGAGAAGTATCCAGATCTAAACCCATCAGGTAGGGCTCATCACCATGATGCAAAAAAGGAGGAGTTTCAAAATTTTTAGCCTTGATCCGGAACACCTTTCCTCCATCCACAAAAGCATCAAAGTGATCCCAATACCATTCGTAGTAATTGTCCGTAATTCCTTCTCCAGCTTTTTGAGCAGCGATCCTTTGTGGGAATTTGTAGTTCGTATAGATTTTTTTGCTGTACCAATCCGATAATGGCTTGTTTTTATCGTTGAGATCGACTTCCTGCACCCGAATCCATTCCTCAAATTTGGCTCCCATTTTATGATTAAAGACGAGGTCTGCGTAGATATCGATCTTTGGATCGGTAAGATGAAATGCATCGATCATTTCTTTCAGTTCCTGGTAAGTACCATATTTGGTTGCTGGTATTTCTCCGTGTGCTTGATAAAAACCAGGATCCCAGAAATCATACGCATCATAACCAACCGTTTTCTGATTTCCATTTTCCTGTGTGCCTCCCCAACCCTTGGACAAAGGAGGAATCCAAATGGCTGTAAAACCTTTATTGGCTAACGTTATGGCCTGATCTTTTAACCACGTCCAATGGGTTCCGGGTTCCTGAAACCAATGAAAACCTTGTAGCAAAACTCCCTTCATGATGGTTGTTTGTGTTTACTTATGAAAAGAAAAGAATGTCGAAGGATGAAGGTTCGCAAACGATGATTTAGATAAAATTACCAATAATTTGAATCATTTTAAATAGCTTCTTTAATTTAAAGGGATAATACCGAAATCGACAAGATTTGGAATTTTTTAAAACAGCTGAATGAATAAGATCTTATCCTTCACAAAGGACTATGTCCACCACTATTTTCATCCAAAGTTGTATGGAATTGTTTTTATTTTCCTTGCGATAAGTATTGCCATTGAGTATGTATTCAATGTCAGGGAGACATATTACGACCCTTATCGTGAAAGTTTATGGTACTGGCCGATTATGTTTGCACACCAGTTCTTTCCATTTATTTTTGCTTGTCTGGCTATCAGCAAGCTGAAACTCAAAACAGATTTTCTGTATCAAAAAAGCTTTTGGGTGTTCTCTTTCTTTGGATTCACTTTGCTGGGATTGGATCAATCTTCTTTTTATGATCTTTTTCTAAATAACTTTTTATCGGGATATTCATTGCTTTTTGCTGAAAGGGTATTTGCCTGGTCAATTAGTCTTTTTACTCTTGTCATACCCATTATTTTTTTCAACACGATGGTTGAGCGTGGATCAAACAAAAATCTTTATGGTTTATTAATGAAAAGATTTGACGTCACTCCCTATCTGGTGATGTTGTTAATAGCTGCAGCAATTCTCTACATAGGTTCATACTGGTCTGATATTCATGAGTATTATCCGCGGTATTTGCATTCATATGGAGTTGAACTGGCCAGTCAAAAAGAGATGAATTCCTTGGTTCCGGCGGTCATTTTTGAAGCCGCCTATGCATCTAATTTTATTTCCGTCGAGCTATTCTTCCGTGGATTTTTGATCCTGGCATTTACTCGATTTCTGGGACCTTATGCAGTTATCCCTATGGTGACAAGCTATTGCTTCCTGCATTTCGGAAAACCAATAGGTGAAACCATCAGTTCCATATTTGGTGGCTATTTATTAGGCATTATTGCACTAAATACCCGTAACATTTGGGGTGGGATTTTATTGCATATTGGGGTAGCCATGCTGATGGAGTATTTTGGCTACCTACAAAATACCTGAAACGCACCTGTTAAGCAGATTTTTTTAGCGATTCATCATTATCACGTACGTTTTCCTTAACCGATGACTGAAGGTTCAACTCTGCCTGAAGCTGTTTAGCGGTTTTGGAACTGTTATCGTGGCTCCAGCCCGGAGGGCCAAATATGTACATGAATCGATCTTTCAATTTCCTGGATTTTTTAAGGTCATTCCAGATATTTTGAAATTCATGGGTATTGGCAATAATCGGGTTGTACGACCCAGGCCCCTTTGTCACTCCATATTTAGGTTTAACACCTTTAATTTGTTCCTGATAGGTTCCGAATAACCTGTCCCAGATGACCAATATTCCACCATGGTTTTTATCCATGTATTCAATATTACTGCTATGATGGATCACGTGTACATATGGATTATTAAAAATTCTTCCAACCCATCCTAAAGAAGGAACCAGTTGTGTATGAAGGAAAAACTGGTATGCTGCGTTGATGATCAGGCAAGTGGCAACCATAGCCGGTTCAAACCCGATCAATGGCATCCAGAGCCAGAAAATGGGTTTATAAAGAGTGATAAACCAACCATTCCTGATCGAAACAGTCAGGTTAAATGTGTCAGCATTGTGATGGGGGATATGAGCTGCCCAGAGTAACCGTATTGTATGACTTAATCTATGGTGCCAATAAAAGTTAAAGTCGTCGCCAATCAGGCAGATGATCCAGACATACCAGGCATATCCAAATGATTCATAACCAAGGAATTGGATTCTTAAGTCTTTGGATAACTCAAATACAAATATAAAAACGCCAAATGCTACGACTTTGGTAAAAAAGGCAATTGTTGTTGAAACCCCTGCAATAACAAAGCTTGAAGCCGATTCTTTCAGATCATAGTTGTCTTTTGCTTGGTAATATTCTATGATGATCAAGAGAATGTAAGCAGGGAAAATAAACTTAATCCACGTAGCGATGCCAATATCCATAAATCTTCGGTTGTGAAATTAGAAATGATTAATTGCTCCAATAAAGCAATTATTTGGTCAAAGATAAAAACTTAAAGGAGAGAAATAAAAATTAGGATGAAGCTTTTTTTAAATCCATGGATTCCCTATTCAGGTATCCTTTTTGGACAGCAACGCTGAAAAAGCCTAAAGGAGCCAGAATGATGGTAGGAACGGTGGAGTAAAATGGTTCAGGAGTTCCTTTCATGCTATGCACAAAATAGATGAGAAGGATTGTCACTATTGAATTGAGCAAGACAGCCAGCACCACACCCTGAAAGCTTGTGGCCAACTTATTTAAAAAAGCCTCAAGTAATTTCAACAAAAGTCCGCCAACAAAAAATGTATAGGTAAACTGTTTGAGGGCAGCAATTCCAGCTGGAATAATGCCATGCGAATAATTAATATAAAACACTATTAAACCCATGACCAAGGCTCCGATCACAGATAGTTTATAGTTAAAAAATACTAATCCCCGTTTTAGTAAACTCTGGTTAAACAAAATTCCGCGTTAGTTGGTGATCCGTTATACGAATATATTAAATGACACCATTGATATCACATTATCTTTCAATTAGTTATCCACAATCAGTTAATATTACTATTTAATCTTGGATAATTATAATTATAGATGGATCGGTCTTACATTTACTCGTGAATTTTTCTTTTAGTCTGCCGGTTTTTTAACCGTGTCTTTGATGAAAAACACCTTTCTGTATTAGGCATGAAATTTAATTGTCTGATTGTGCCAACAATTCTCTTGACTTTCCACCGCAATGTACAGGATGGAAGTCCACAGGGCAATCAGCAACTTGTCTTAAGTGAACTTTATAGGAAGCAATTTAAAACTCTTTAATATGAATGGTTTGTTTCTATCCTTCCGAAGCGCTAAGAATGGAACCAAAAAGATTAAAAGCATGCATATTCATGGTGAAATGCCATTCAAAATACAGGTGAAGAACGGATCGCTTGTAAAACCTACCAGTATTCGCTATGAAACACGATAACAGGATTTATTTCATCATATTAACAATGTTGCTGCCTTTGGTTTGGATTGATTTGCCGGCTCAACACAAGGTAGAAAATACGATTCTTGTACCTGCATCAGATTTCTTAAATGAAATTCCCAAAGGAAACTACATCACCAGCGCCTATTCTCAAAAAGTAGATTGGCTGTTTAATGATACAGGCATTCTTTTGAATTCAAAAACAAACTTGATGACGGAAATTCATGTGAATAACTCTGGAAACTACTATTTGTATGTAAGAAGCAGTGGTACGGAAAATAGTTCCTTTAAGGTGGCAATTGATGACACAGTGACTACTGTTGTCTTTGGCAATTCCGGATTAAACTGGAAACAAGGTGGGAATTTCTATCTGACCAAGGGATTACATGACATAAAGATCACGCGGATAGAATCAGGTTCTATGTTTGATGTAATTGCACTAAGCACCAAATCTGATTTAACTGAAGCTGACATTTCAATCGATCAGTTAAATCCGGATGTTCAATTATTAAAAGAATATCAGATTCCCGAATCCAACTCTGTGAAGTTTGGAGACGTAAATGGCGATGGAAAAACAGACTTTCTCGTTTTTGAAAGGGATTATTCTGCTCACTTGTACGACAACAGTGGACAGGAATTATGGCAATGGATAGCTCCGGAAAAATACAGCAAAGAAAGGTCAGAGTTTGAAGCGCCAGGGGTTTTATGGGATTTTGATGGGGATGGTAATGCTGAAGTGGTACATTGGCGGATGATTGATGAAAAAGAGTGGTTGGTAGTAGCGGACGGACAAAACGGGAATATCAAAAACAAAGTAGCCTGGCCAACTCAGCCCCTTCCTCATGTGTACAACAATTTCCGCCTGGCTATCGGTAAGTTTTCAAATGGTCCACCCAACCAATTGGCCGTATTTACCGATATGGGTGGCACAATCAACATAAACACCTATGATAGTGCTTTGCGTCCAATGTGGCAGCATACGGAAAAGCGGAAAAAGGATAATCTGGGACACTATATTTATCCGGTTGATCTGGATGGTGACGGAATCGATGAAGTGCTTGTAGGATCCCTACTTCTCGATGCAAATGGCAAAGAAATCTGGAACAGATTCGACCTGTTGCCTGATAACCATGATCATGCTGACAACTATAAATTCGCTGATATAAATGAGGATGGAAAACTCGATATTATTACGGCAAACAGTGAAACCGGCGTTTTTATCTATGAAGCAATGACTGGAAAAATTATCTGGCAACAGGTAGCAGAACATAGTCAACAAATAGAAGTTGGTAATTTTTTGAAAAACGTTCCGGGAAAACAAGTGGTGGTTGGTGGCCGCACATATGGCAACCGAAAGATTGATGAACCTTATCTATCCAGCCAACTTTATTGGTTTAACGAAAAAGGGGATTTGCTTTTTAAATGGCCGGGCAACCCGATCAACGGCAATCCCGATTTTGTAAAAGGCACCTGGGATGGAAAGACCGAACAGCTTTTCTGGTATAAATTTTTGATAGGCCCAGACGGACATGGAGACCTGTATTTTCCTGATCCAGTTTTTCACATGTTTGATTTCATGGGAAAAGGTGCTGAAGAAGTTATCACACTAAGCCATGGATGCCTAAGGATTTGGGGCAGTAAATCGGCTGTTTACAGCGGGAATGATCACAAGAAAGATCTGATTTATTTAAAAAATTCTGTGGTGAACCACACTCATTATTAATTGCAAAAAATCAAATCAACTGCTGTTTCATTTTGATGATGTCGTTGATATGCAATTCGAAGCCTTCAATGATCTTTTGGATAGAGGTCAATTCGGATGGATCCTTGCTTCCATCAGCATCGGCGATTTTCACCATATAAGCGACAATTTTCAGTTGTTGTTCTTTTGGTAATTCTGATAGGTGATCCCTAAGTTGTTTTTTGATTATATCAACATTCGTATTGGCTAATTCATCCAATTCATCTTCAAATTCTGATCTTTCAATATTTTCTTTTTCGATCATCAAATTTCCAAAAGAAAGCTCTTTTGGGTCCAGCATGCCATCGGCGATAATGATGTAATAATATGCTTCAATGAGGGTTTTTTGAAAATTGTCCACTTTACAAAAGGAGTTTAGTATTTAAGGTTAAATCTGATTTTAATATCAGTTAATACAGTTGAGTTTAGAATGGTAATTCATTTTCATACAAAAAGTGTAAAATCTGGATGGGAAAATGGCTGGAAATTCATTTTTTTGCAATAAGATGGGAGTATTTGTGACAGCGTTGAATTCAGGAAGTAATGGCAATTGCTATTACATTGGCAATGAACGGGATAGCATTCTGGTGGATGTGGGCATTTCATGCCGTGAAGTGGAAAAAAGAATGAAACGTCTCGCCCTTGATCTCAAAAAGATCCGCGCTATTTTCATTTCCCATGAACATGCCGATCACATTCGTGGTCTAAGGGTTTTATCCAAAAAATATCAATTGCCTGTTTACATCACGCCAAAGACTCTGGCAGGAGCTAAATTATTTCCTGAAAATCCATTATTTGTAGCATTTAGGTCCCACGAAACCATTGAAGTTGGAACTTTAAAAGTTAAGTGTTTCCCCAAATGGCATGACGCGGCTGATCCCCATAGCTTTGTCGTCACTCATGAAGAGATCAACATCGGGGTTTTTACGGATATCGGTGAGCCGTGTGAACATGTCATTGAGCACTTCAAGCAATGCCATGCGATATTCCTCGAGACTAATTACGATGACGACATGCTTGAAAATGGCCGGTATCCTTACCATTTAAAAGCCAGGATCAAAAGTAAGAATGGCCATCTCTCCAATCGTCAGGCTTATAAATTATTTACTGATCATTATTCGGAAAAACTATCTCATCTTTTTCTGTCTCACCTTTCACAGGACAATAACCATCCTGAAGCCGTCATGAATTTATTCAGCCGGAACATGAACGGAACGAAAGTTATTTTAACGTCCAGATATGAAGAAATTCCGATTGTCGAGATAAAAGAAGAAATGAAGGGGCAGTTGGGTTTGTTTTGAGTTATTGCGTTTTACTATTGTCCAGCTGCTTTTATCGTCATGGAATGACTAATCAAAAGGATTAGTTACAATAATAAATTCGAGCAGGCTATTTATTGTCCTTTGTTTTAAGCTTAATAATTCCGTAGACAATTGCTGATAGTGAAATTAGTATTAGAAACACTGAAAAATAGCTTATTGAACTTTTTTGTAGATCATTAATAAGGCTTCCCAATCCAAACAAAAGTGTAACCATTCCTAAAATAGTTAAATCCTTTCCAATTTTATTTTCGGGGTAGCTATTTCTTAGTTTTGAATTTATATCACTTAAATGATTATTGTGATCAACACCATCAATAATATCTATTCCATAATCAAATCGAAAAAAGTTGATTTTTTCAACAAGTTTTTTTCTGTTTTTATTTTTTCCTATCTGTACTAATTGATTATCTGAAAATTTAATAAATGCGCGAAACATTTCTTTTTCAGTGGAAATACCAAAAGGGCCTACCATATAGAGGTCTGTATATTTACCCTTTAGAATTGTGCAATATTCTATAAAATTAAAGTTAACTTTTCTTCCAAACCTAATCCCTAGGATAAACAAAGATCTTTTATAATACTTTTTATCTCTATTTAAACTTACTTCATAATGAGTTGAAAATAGTATTGAACCTATTATCGCTGATAAAAAAAATAGAATCCAAGATTCTGATAGTCCTCCGATTAACCAAGAAAACAAAGCCAAGAGAAGCCCTAAAAATCTTAATTCTTCATCAAAATAGAATTTAACAATGATTCTCTTCAATTCCTAAATAGTTGTTTTTACTTATCTAATTCTGACGAATGTAAATACTTCAATGGAAAATTGCCTTTAAGTAAAGCTAAATCACTTCTTATTCAAAACAACATTATTCTCATCCAGGTTGATCTGATTTTCATCAAACCAAACTTCGAATGCCTTAAACTTGTCTTTGTTGTGGTTGTACCAATCCCAGAATTCGTCTTCGTTGCCTTTGAGGAAAAGCCAGTAGTTGTAAGCGTCGAACTGTCCAACTTCAAGCATGGATTTGTGGAAATCAAACAGTGCAGTGGGGTGCTTTTTGTTTTGCTTGTGCTCGTACCAGTTATTAATAAAATCAGAGCGAAGCTCATTCAAAAACGAAATGCTTAAGCCGGTTTCATTGATTGGGTTTTCCCCGGGAAGGCTCATGGAAATATTCACTTCGTACGCAATCGGGTAGGGGATCTCAAATCCCTTTGCCGGATCAATGGATTTATTTTCAGTGAAATTGATCTCGGTTTCTCCATTTTCATTTACCGATATGGCTGTTTTATATGTATTGAATAACACATTGCTGATTTCACGCGTCCGTTCGGTATTTCTTTCGAGGTTCAGGAAGATCTCACAATAGATCAAACTCCATATTTTGTCACTCGTGTTGGCAAATAACTTGCCCAGGTAATAGTAATTGGATGGGAAATATGGATCCATTTCAATGCCCTTTTCCCAGGTTTCAATGGCTTTATCATAATTCCTGTTGCGATACTCATTCGTTCCCAATTCAAAGTACAACCTCCCGGATTTGGGAAATTTCTTCAATCCCTGCTGGTAGTAATTGTTGGCCATATCCGCATCGCCTTTCAGATCATAGCTGTTTCCGATCAGCTGATAGAAAAGGTCATTTGCATCCTTGTCCTTCAGGAGTGGCTCAATGATCTCGATGACCTTGTCATATTTCTTCATCGAATAATAGGCATAAGCTTTTTCGTAGGTAAAGCTTATGTTTTTGGGATCCATTTCTTCTGAAACTTCCAGCAAGGTAATGGCTTCGAGATAATCGCCTTCTTCCATTTTCACAACCGCTTTTTCAGCGATTTCAAGAGCTTCTTTTTTTGAAGTATTGAATTGTGAGAATGAAGGATAAAGAATGGCGACCTGAAATAAAAAAAGTATGAATAGTCGTTTCATGTTTCCGTCCAAAAATGTTATTTCCTTTATTAATATGGTGTAGCACAAAATGGTAATTCCTTCGCCGGCATAATTTCTTTGAACAATAAAGAATCTGGCACAAAACCAGTGAGATTATCGTTAGGATGTTATAAAGGGAAAATGAATAGCTGAGAATTGAAGAATAAATTATAATTTTATCCATCGTTTGTTGAGAAGAAAGTGTTGAAAGCAAATTGTCACCTGCAGAAAGCTTGAAATGCGTTTTTACTCAATATTTTTAAAGAAATGAAAAGCCCGCTAAAAAAGATTACCTACATTTTTTTGCTAGTTGTAATTCTTCCGGTGATCGTATTTGCCATTTTTGAAGTAGGTTCACTCAATAAAAATGAAGAAATCATTCGGGATATTTACAAAAATCAGCTGGATGCAATTTTGTATTCCATCAATCAGTATTCTGATGATATCGTCAATAGCTGGGCTAATCACTTAGATGGATTGAATTACCGCGACAAGAATGCGGCATACATCGATGATGTCTTCAAGGTGATCAATGAAAGCCAGTCGTTGGAATGGATCGGCTTATCAAACAGGGATGGATCCTTGTCCAAGATCTTTCATTCCGATACAACTATTCAATATCCTGCCGGAGAGGAATTGCAAAAGATCATCAAAGAAAAGCAGCAAATTTTTGATAAACTCATTCGCTACCAGGAAAGCGGTTTCAGAAAGATGGAACCCATTCAGGCTGCTGATTTCCCAAATCTGATCATCCTGTTTTTTGTGCTCGATCAGAAATCGCAGCCTTTTGAGTTTTGCTTCATGGCTTTGCAACCGGAAGAATTCATTTCAAGGACACTCTCTCCAAAGATCCAGAATATCTCACAAGAGAAGTTCCTGATCTCAGCCTATAAAATGTCCAATGATTCATTGGTGTTTTCGACCATGCAGGTAGAATCAGACCTCAGCACCTTTGATTACCAGGATGTGAATGAATCTGAAGGCGAGGAAGATAAGCCGGATGTGCAGCAAAGAGATTTCTGGTTATTGCCGGGATATTACCTGGGTATTTCACAGATGGGAACATCCCTGACGGAAGTTGTTCAGACCAGATCCTACACGAACCTGGCGTTGCTGATCCTGCTGATCTTAACGCTTTTATTCGGATTGTTTTTTCTTTACAGGAATATCAGTCGGGAAGTGCAGCTATCTCAGGCCAAATCGGAATTTGTGTCAAATGTATCCCACGAGATCCGTACGCCGCTTTCTCTCATACATATGTTTGCCGAAACATTGGAAATGAACAGGGTCAAGTCAGAGGAAAAGAAACATGAATACTACGACATTATCCGAAAGGAATCGGAAAGACTTTCAAGAATTGTGAATCGGATCCTAAGTTTTTCTCAGATTGAAGCAAATAAAAGAAGGTTTGAATTTCAGGATGTCAATATGAATGAATTGGTGGGAGAGATCCTTCAGTCATATGAATTCCATCTGACAAATAAAGGTTTTACTTTTCAGTATTCCCACCCTGATAATTGTAACATCATATCTGGTGATAAGGAAGCCATATCTGAGGCAATCATAAACCTGATTGACAATGCCATTAAATACAGCAAGGACAAAAAACACCTGGATATCAATCTGAAATCGGAAAACAATCATGTCTCATTAGAGATAAAAGATCAGGGAATTGGTATTCCAAAAAGCCATCAGGAAGATATTTTTCAACAATTTTACCGGGTTCCTACCGGCGATGTACACAACGCAAAAGGATCGGGACTGGGATTAACATTGGTCAAAAAAATAATCGATGCGCATTCCGGGAATATCAGATTAGAAAGCTCACCCGGAAAAGGCAGCTCATTTATGTTAGTTTTTCCAATCAAAAAAAGTATTTCCCATGAACAATAAGATAATTGTAATAGACGATGAGCCCAACATGCGATTGGGCCTGGCTGACAACCTGGAATTTGAAGGCTATCAGGTTGATCAGGCAGAAAATGGAAAAATTGGATTGGAAAAATTACTGTCTAATTCTTATGACCTAATACTTCTGGATGTGATGATGCCCGAATTGTCCGGGTTTGATGTATGCAAGAAGGCCCGGGAAAAAGGAATAACAGCGCCCATTATTTTACTGACAGCAAAAGGCGAGGAGATTGATAAGGTTTTGGGACTGGAGCTTGGGGCAGACGATTATGTAACGAAACCATTTAGCCTGAGGGAGTTGCTTGCGCGGATCAAAGCCGTTTTGAGACGAGGAGGAAATCAGGAAAAGGAACCTGAAAAAGAAGATAATGTTAAAATCGGACAACTAACCGTTAATTTCTTATCATATACTGCAGAGAATACCAGTGGACCGGTTAAAATGTCCCATAAAGAATTTGAGATACTGAATTACCTGATCGAACGAAAAAATGAAATTGTAAGCAGGTACGACCTTCTGGAAGAAGTTTGGGGCTATGAAGAAACACCGACCACCCGAACGGTGGATAATTTTATTGTCAAACTAAGGCACAAGATCGAAGAAAACCCCAACTCGCCTCATATCATCCTGACAGTCCACGGCTCTGGGTATAAATTAATTATGTAGATTTAGTGTCATCCTGAACTTGTTTCAGGATCGGTTAAATCAAGCAAACGATCCTGAAACAAGTTCAGGATGACTTTATTTTTTCGCCTAGCCTGGTCTGACTATCGTCTGACCTTTTTTCCAAATCTTATCTAGTCTTACTATTAAAATTTGGACCTAAAATGTTCAATTTCACTGCTTTTAAAGGCTTTTTTTACAATTTATAAAAACCTGTGACAATTTTTTACATCTCTTTACCCGGCGGTGACACCTCTTTTTTATGGCCGAAGTATATTTGAATAGAAATTGATCAAAACTTCAAAGCCATGAAACAGAAGGTCATCACACTCGTCATCATCCTGCTAACTTTCTTTAGCATATTGTCAGCCAACTTTCAGATAATTGACAGCCTTAGTGACGGTCAGTTTTTACAGGCAAAAACCATCTTTTCTTCTGGCTCAACAGAAAGCCAAAAGATGAAAAAACAAGATGACAAAGGTTGTGTCAGTGAGAAGTCTCTGGCAGGCCGATCCAATTTTGCCCTTCCAGGCAATGTCATTTATTTCATTCTTAAGTAATTTTTTCATTTATGATCACTTATCAAAAGAAACTTATAAAACCTAAAACAATGAGATCCCTGTCCTTCGCGATTATAACCTTTATATTGTCACTTCCATTCATAACATTTGCCCAGGGAGACAGAATAGAAAGCTTGAGAGGTAAGTGGTTGTTTCAATTAGGTGATAACAAGGATTATGCGAAACCAGATTATGATGATTCAGATTGGGAAGTGGTGTATGTTCCTTCAACATGGCAAAAAGAGGGCTTTTACAATTATTCCGGTTATGCCTGGTATCGCACAACATTTGAATTGGATAACGACATTAATACGAACTCACTGTTTCTTAAACTGGGAAGAATCGATGATAGCGATGAGGTTTATCTGAATGGCAAATATATAGGAGGTATGGGAGGATTTCCACCTGATTATTTTACGGCCTTTAATGTGCAGAGAAGCTATTACATTCCTGAAGAATACTTAAGTCAAAATGGTAGAAATACGATTGCTGTGCGAGTCTTTGATGAAGGAGGAGTAGGTGGAATAACGAATGGTTTTATTGGTATCTACCAGGAAAATGCCGGTACGGAAAATAGCATCAGCCTGGTAGGAAACTGGAAGTTCCAGCTTTTTGACAATATGGATTATGCTGAAAGAAATTTCAATGATTCGGATTGGGATAATATTGTTGTCCCTTCCACGTGGGAACACCAGGGATTCAGCGAATACGATGGGTTTGCCTGGTACAGGAAAAAATTCACAATATCAACAAATAAGGAATTGAAGGACATGATCCTTCTTCTGGGAAAAATTGATGATATGGATCAGGTCTATATAAATGGGTATAAGGTAGGCGAAACCGGTGACATTGAACGGAAATGGGCTAAAGATGGTGAATGGGACAAATACCGCATCTATTATATACCTAATGGGTTGCTGGAGCCTGGAAAACAAAATACCATCGCCGTCAGGGTATATGATCAGGAGCAAAGGGGTGGGATTTATCAGGGTCCTGTGGCAATCATACCCAGAACAGAATACAAAGCATTTTGGAAACAGTACTACAAATACCACGAGAATGGATTCGCAAACTGGATTATGTCCTGGCAGTACTAGATTCTGGTGGTTTAAATAAGATCAATAACAAAAACAACAACTGATTTAGAATTGAAGATGAAGAGGCATTTTTTAATAGGAATGATCGTGTCAGCGCTGGTTTTTATTGAAAGCTCGGCGCTGGCCAACAACTGGGAGAAGATTCTAAGTCTCAGAGGAACATGGAAGTTTTCTATAGGTGATCAAAGGAGATGGGCCGAACCTGGATATGACGATAGGAGTTGGGAGAGCATCTATGCACCATCAAAATGGGAAGATGAAGGATTTCACGGATACGATGGCTATGCCTGGTACCGGAAATCTTTCAATGGTGACGATCTGAACAATACAGATTGGAGCTATAGTCTATTCCTGGGATACATTGATGATGTAGATGAAGTTTATTTCAACGGACATCTTATCGGGTATTCAGGGGCCTTTCCTCCTAATTATGTCAGCGCATATAATGCAAATCGCCAATATCATATCCCTAACGAATTTATCAACTTCAATGGTAAAAATGTAATCGCTGTGAGGGTTTATGATTCTCAGATCGAAGGGGGTATTGTAAAAGGTGATATTGGAATATTTGTCAACCGAAAAGATAAAGAGTTAAGCATTAATCTGCGAGGAATGTGGGATTTTTGCCTCGCAAAGGGAGGCAGCAACTACAGCGATCTTCCCAAGGATGAAAAATCCTGGGTTAAGATCAGCGTGCCAAAGAGTTGGGAAGATCAGGGCTATAAACATTATGATGGAACAGCCTGGTACAGGAAGCAGGTTTACATCCCTCAGGACCTTCAAGGTGAACAGTTGGTTTTAATCCTTGGTAAAATTGATGATTTTGACGATGTGTACCTTAACGGAAAAAAGGTAGGTACCAGTAAACTCACTTCTGATTACCGACATCATACAGCATATGATAAGCTAAGAACTTATTTTATTCCTCCAGATGCATTTAAAGCCGGCCAGATGAATACCATTATCGTACTAGTGGAAGACACAGGCGGGTATGGTGGTATTTATGAAGGCCCGGTTGGCATCATCAAGCAGTCGCAGTTTACCAAATTTTTGAGATGGAGATGATAACTCCAACTTGTTTGTACTTTATTCGTTAAGAGGCCTCTTTCGGGGGCCTTTTTTCATTTATATATATTGGTTTTTGTATTAAATCAATGAAGTAATTTGAAATAAGCCAGTGCGTCCCACTACCTTTTAATTGCTATATTTGAAATCGCACCAGCTTTAACCTTCTTCTTATGGAAATTTTTTACTTATTGGTAAGTATTGTCTTAATCATCATACTTACTGCCAGACTAAGCGTCCATCCCTTTTTGTCACTGTTTATTGTTGCTTTGCTTTATGGGTTTGCAGTAGGGATGCCCACAGAAGAGATTATTAACTCCATTAATGATGGCTTTGGCACTACTATTGGAAAAATAGGCCTTTTGATTGTTTTCGGTGTGATAATGGGGGCTTTTTTGGAAAATTCCGGAGCTGCCTACACTATTGCAGAAAAGATATTGAATATCATCGGTAAAAAACGAGTGCCAGAAGCAATGGGCATGATTGGCTATATTGTTTCCATACCTGTATTTGGTGATAGCGGATTCCTTTTATTGTCTCCTTTAAATAAGAGTCTTTCAAAAAAAGCAGGTATTTCCCTTGCGGGTACCGCGGTAGCCCTGGGATTGGGTTTGACAGCTTCTCACACCATGGTACCACCCACACCTGGTCCTATAGCAGCAGCAGGAATTTTAGGTGCGGATCTTGGGTTAGTTATTCTAATGGGGGTGCCTGTAAGCGCTATGGCATTGACAGTTGGGTTAATCTATGCTAAAAAAATTGCAGCAAAGAAATACATTGATCCCAATCCGGATGTCAGTGAAGATGAGATCAATAAGAGAATCAGGGAAGCTCCGGGATTTTTCAAATCCTCCTTTCCGGTTGTAGTGCCCATCTTGCTGATCATTATTAATTCATTTGCCACAGCTTACGCAGAAAGCATTGATGCTCGGATTATGAAGGTAATATCCTTTATTGGTTCACCCATGATTGCGCTGTTTATTGGTACACTACTTTCCTTCGCTTTGCCGAAAAAATTCAACCTGGAATTACTTTCAACACAGGGATGGGTGGGCAAGGCTTTGAAAGATGGAGCGACGATCATACTGATTACCGGCGCCGGGGGAATTTTTGGTAAAGTACTGCAAAATTCCGGTTTAGCTGATGTGATCGGAAGTTCACTATCAGGTGTAGAGCTTAGTATATTTTTACCCTTTTTATTAGCAGCAGCGCTAAAAACGGCACAGGGTTCTTCGACTGTTGCGCTGATCACAACAGCTTCTATCATGGTTTCGCTGATGGAACCACTTGGTTTTAATACAGAGATCCAGAAAGCCATGGTTGTCGTGGCAATTGGCTGTGGATCAGCTGTGGTATCTCACGCCAATGACAGTTTCTTTTGGGTATTAACACAAATGTCTAATATGGAAGTAAAAACAGGGTACCGGTTATTTTCAACAGGAACGTTTATTCTTGGAACTTCAGCTGCAATTATTCTATATATTATAAATTTGTTTTTGAATTAACTGCTAAACGCATGAAACTTTATAAAACGAGTAGTGGGATAGTATTTGCCCACGAAGAAAAATATTACCAACTCTTTTCAGAAGACTGGGATGTTTTCATCAATGATGATAATCTGTATGAAAAACTATTTGCCATCACTCAGAATCATGATCCCGATGAGAAATTAAAAAACCTCATAGAAAAAGATCTGCAACCACCCATTCAAAGCCAGGAGATCTGGGGTAGTGGAGTTACTTACTTTAAAAGCAAAGTTGGGAGGCAGGAGGAAGCAAAGGATTCCGGTGGTGGAGATTTTTACCAACGGGTTTATGATGCTGAAAGACCGGAGCTTTTTTTTAAAGCAGTTGCCTACCGAACGGTAGGGTCAGGTCAGAATGTTCGGATCAGAAAAGATTCCACCTGGGACGTTCCGGAACCGGAAGTAACACTTTTTGTAACTTCCAATGCGAAAATCGTAGGCTATACAGTAGGCAATGATATGAGTTCTCGCAGTATTGAAGGAGAGAACCCACTATATCTGCCTCAGGCTAAGTCTTATGATGGAAGCACAGCCATTGGGCCCTGCCTGTATGTGTCAGATAAGCCTTTGCCAGCGGAAAGTGTTATCAGATTGGAGATCCTTAGGAATGGAAAACACGAATTTGACGAAAATACGCAATTCAGCCAGATGAAAAGAAAGCCTGAAGAATTAGTTGGGTTTTTATTCAGGGAGTGCGCTTTTCCTCAGGGTGTATTCCTGATGACGGGGACAGGGATCGTTCCTTCCACGGATTTTACATTGAAAAAAGGAGATGAGATAAGAATTACCGTTGAAAATATTGGAACCCTCATAAACACAGTAAGCTAATTATGAAATTACACGGACAAAACTTTATCGGAAATACGTTATCGGGAAATGGGAATCAAACCTTCCAGGGGGAAAATCCCGCTACCCGGACTAAACTTGAAACTGATTTTCACGAAGCAACATCTAATGAAATCAATGAAGCCATTGCAAAAGCAAATGAAGCCTTTTCTGTTTATAGTAAGAAGAGCGGAAAGGAAAAAGCAGGGTTTTTAGAGGCTATCGCTGACGAAATTCTCGCTTTAGGGGATGACCTGATCAAGCGCTGCATGGAGGAAACCGGCCTTCCCGAAGCCCGGTTGATAGGGGAAAGGGGAAGGACGATGAATCAATTAAAATTATTTGCCAGCGTAGCTCGTGAAGGTTCGTGGGTAGATGCAAGGGTAGATTTTGCCAATCCTGATCGCCAGCCTCTTCCCAAGCCTGATGTGAGGAGCATGTTCCAGGCTTTGGGTCCTGTAGGGATATTTGGGGCCAGTAATTTTCCATTAGCATTTTCTGTGGCTGGTGGAGACACTGCTTCTGCGCTGGCTGCCGGTTGCCCGATCGTTGTGAAGGCTCATCCTTCCCATCCCGGAACATGCGAGTTGGTTGCAACAGCTATTGTAAAAGCTGTAGAAAAATGCGACATGCCTGATGGGACATTTTCAATGGTTCAGGGACCTTCGGTCGATGTCGGAATGGGAATTGTCCGCAACCCATATATAAAGGCAATTGGTTTTACCGGATCATTTCGAGGTGGAAAAGCATTGTTTGATGAAGCAAATAAGCGACCGGAACCCATTCCTGTTTATGCTGAAATGGGAAGTACCAACCCAGTCATCATTTTGCCTGAGGCTTTGAAAGAGCGCAAGGAGGCTATTGCCAAAGACCTGACAGGTTCTGTGATCCTTGGAACGGGTCAGTTCTGCACGAATCCAGGGTTGGTTTTCGTTGAAGAATCCCCAGAAAAAGATGAGTTCAAAAGCCTGCTAACTAAAAGCTTTCAGGAAGCCTCTTCTGCCGTTATGCTTAATTCCGGTATTCAGAAGGCATATCAGGGTGGAATAAAATCTCTTGAAACTTCTGAAGGAGTAAATGTTCTTGCGAAAGGGATTGATGGAACAGAGGGCTATTTTGCTACTCCTTATGCTTTTGAAACAACAGTTGACAATTTTCTGAAGGACAAGCATCTGGAAGAAGAAGTCTTTGGACCCTCTACACTTTTGACGACCATTGACCAAAAAGAAAAGCTTGTTCAGGTGATTGAAAAATTAAGCGGGCATCTTACCATTACAATTCATGCCACAGAAAGTGACCTGAAAAATTATCAGCACATAATTCCTTTACTGGAAAAAAAGGCAGGCAGGTTGATCATCAATGGTTATCCTACCGGGGTAGAAGTATGTCATTCAATGGTTCATGGCGGGCCTTACCCTGCAACGACAGATAGTCGAACAACATCGGTAGGGACGATGGCAATCACCCGTTTTGCACGACCGGTTTGCTATCAGAACTTTCCGCAGTTTCTTCTACCGGATGAATTGAAGGATGAAAATCCACTCCACATATGGAGGTTAGTTGATGGAGAAATAAAACAATAACAACTGTTTTGGATTTACCTGAGTATTTAAATTTTCAAAAATCTCAGGTAAATCAGCTTATTTAACTTTTTGTTTAGTTTGGATATTGTAATTTACTGATTGACAAATAGTTAATTGATTCGGTTAATATTGATATTTACTTTTTTAGGCTCTCCTAAAACTTGCTCAAAAAATTAGCATCGATTGAAGGTATCGTCTGGAATTAGTTTGTTATGCACGTAACAAAGCTTCTCACGCTATTCAGAATGCATTTTTGACTATGATTCCGAAAATGTTGTCCTATCTTTGTGAAATGACAAAACAAGGTGATGAATTTTTTAAGGACATTCGTCCGTACAGGGATCACGAAATTCAGGAGGTATTTGAGAGGCTCCTTAAACATCCCGCGGTTGAAAGATTGGTCTCTAAATTTTTTCCAACTATACCCTTGAATGCCTTTGCTGAAAAGCTACGGAAAATAGACACCGTGTATGATTTTCAGGAAAACATTCTCCATCAAATTGTGAATCATGTTCTTGATTCTACATCAAGCGGATTTACATATTCCGGCGTAGAGAATGTGGACCGATATAAGAATCACCTTTTTATTTCAAATCATCGGGACATTACCCTGGACCCAACTTTGATTACCACAGCCCTGGTCAATAATGGATTTAATACACCTGAGGTTGCAATTGGAAACAACCTTATTCAAGAGCCCTGGATCAGTGATGTTTTACGCTTAACAAAAAGTTTTATCGTTAAACGAAATTTACCGGCAAAAGAGTTGATTTTATTTTCCAAGAAGCTGTCCCAGTATATTTATTATGTGTTAACTGAAACCAACCAATCTGTCTGGATAGCACAACGGGAAGGAAGGGCCAAGGATGGAAATGATATAACCCAACCTGGTTTGTTTAGCATGCTTGGAATGTCATCTAAAAATGGGCTTATTCAGCACTTTCAGGTACTTAATATTATTCCGGTTTCCATTTCTTACGAATTTGACCCATGCGATATGGAAAAGGTTCGATCTCTTTATGCACAACGGTTTCTGGGTGGGTATAAGAAAAGGCCTAAGGAAGATGAGGATTCTATGAAACATGGAATTGTTGGTTTCAAGGGACATATCAACATTCATTTTGGACATTGCCTGAATGAGTATCTGATGGAATTCCCCACTGATGAGCATAAGAATGAAACCATTACCCGCATTCGCCACTTAATAGACGATCAAATTATAATGGGGTATAAATTGTGGCCCACCAATTATATTGCTCATGATCTGTATATGCACAATACTCCACAGTTTGAATGTTATGATAAAGAACAAAGGGAGTATTTTATTGATAATATTGAAGAAAAGCTCACTCACCTTGAGGGCGATATGGATGAATTGAGGCGGATTTTTTATGAGATGTATGCTCGTCCGGTCATAAATAAACACAAAATTCAGACCGAAGGAAGTCTGCACCTCGAGCCGAATAAGTAGTTCGTTTTTATACGTGTAATCTTAATAGAAACTCGTCAACTGACCAAAAGAATTCAGTCTTTCAATAAATTATTTTGATCTTGTAAACAATCCTCCGCATTGTTAGATTTAGTTGTGAATCAAAGACTCTTCACAAATGAAACACATTTCTATTCTGCATTTATTTCTTTTTTTGGCCTTAACTGCTCAGTCACAAAATAATCCAAAACATGAGATGAGGGCTGTTTGGATAGCCACAGTCCTGAACATCGACTGGCCATCAGCCAAAGGATTGCCTGTGGATGTTCAGAAAAAAGAATTGACTGAGCTGCTGGACCTTGCGCAGCAGTATCACATGAATACTGTTGTGTTTCAGATTAGGCCAGCGGCAGATGCATTATATTTTTCTTCTATTGAGCCCTGGTCAGAATGGCTTACCGGAGAGCAGGGGAGGGCGCCTGAACCCTTCTACGATCCCCTCGAATTTGCTGTTCAGGAATGCAGGATGAGAGGGCTGGATATTCATGTTTGGTTCAATCCGTACAGGGCAGTCAAGGATACTTTGAAAAGTTCGGTAGCAGAAAACCACATTACCAAAACGCATCCTGAATGGTTTGTAACCTATGGGGGCACCGGGTACTTTGATCCCGCACTTCCTCAAACGCGCGATTACGTATCTCGAGTTGTTAGTGATGTGGTCCGCCGTTATGACATAGATGCCGTTCATATGGATGATTACTTCTACCCTTATCGGATCAGCAATCTGGAATTTCCGGATGACAGTTCATTTGCTACACGTCCAAGAGGCTATTCCGCCGATCAACGTGACGACTGGAGAAGGGAAAATGTTGATTTGGTTATCAAACAGATCCACGATAGCATAAAGGCCATCAAACCCTGGGTAGAATTCGGAATTTCCCCATTTGGCGTATGGCGAAACATTGCGAAGGACTCACTTGGCTCCAATACCAGAGCCGGGCAAACTAACTACGATGACCTTTTTGCTGATATCATAAAATGGCAGAAAGAAGGGTGGATTGATTATGTTACCCCTCAGATTTATTGGTACATTGGTTTTGATTTGGCGGACTACGCTATTCTCTGTGACTGGTGGAGCGACAATGCTAATGGGACCCAGCTTTATATCGGACAAGCCCCCTACAGGATCAGGAAGGACTCTAAAGATAAATCGTGGCGCAATTCTAAGGAAATTGTGAAGCAGATTCGGCTGAACCGCGAGCATTCCAATATTGCTGGCAGCATGTTTTTTAGCGCTAAAGTATTGCGCTCCAATCCTTTAAAACTTCAGCAAAAACTAACCAAAAAAGTTTACCGGTACCAGGCTTTACCTCCGGACAATACCAGAATCAGGAAAATTGTTCCCGAAGTGCCGGCAGAGGCCCTTATTGAGTCCAATGATGAAGAAATTTATCTTAAATGGGAAAAAGGGAATGATACCAAGAACTTTGTCATCTACAAATTCAGAAAAGGAAAATCTGTCGATTTGTTTGATCCGAAAAACATTTTTAAGGTGACAGCCGAGACCAATCTTACCATTCCCATTCATAAAAATACCAGACCCAAAAAGTATTATTATGTGATCACAGCACAAAGCCAAACAAATACCGAAAGTAAGGCGGTTCCATTCAAGTAAAGCCAGGAAATAGCATAGCTTTGAAAAATTCCCTAACATCCTTAGATTGAATGACAAATCTAAATCCCTTCACAAATGAAACGGAAAGACTTCATCAAGACATCCTCCTTGCTGGTAGCAGGTGGCATGTTGGCGCCTTACGCTTGTAGTCCGGAAAAGAAACAACAAAGCATTCGTAAAAACTGGGCAGGCAATTATACTTATCAGGCGGAAAATTTGCACCAACCAACTTCTGTTGAGGAAGTTCAGGATCTGATCAGGAAGCTGGATAAACAAAAGGCGCTGGGTTCCAAACATTGTTTTAATAACATTGCAGATAGCCCAATGAATCAAATATCAACCCGGCTTTTAGATAAGATTGTGAACCTTGATGAAGAGAACAAAACCCTGACCATTGAGGGAGGCCTTAGGTATGGAGACTTTTCTACCCAACTCGACGAAAAAGGCTATGCTTTGCACAACCTGGCTTCCCTGCCTCATATCACTGTTGTGGGGGCATGTTCTACTGCTACGCACGGTTCAGGTGTGAATCTTGGGAACCTGGCAACACCGGTCGTTGCTTTGGAGCTTGTAACTCCTGATGGGGAGATCATGAATATCGATCGCAACCATCCTGATTTTTATGGAGCAGTGGTGGGGCTGGGTGCAGTGGGAATTGTGACCAAAATCACATTGGAAATAGAAGATACCTACCAGGTTCGTCAGGATCTGTTTCAGGAACTTCCATTAGAATCTCTGGAGAATCATTTTGATGCGATCATGTCAAGTGGCTATAGTGTGAGCTTGTTTACTAACTGGCTGGACAAGAAAGTCAGCCAGGTATGGATCAAACGCCGTACGGACCAGGAATTCGAGGAAATGGGAGACCAATTTTATGGTGCGACAGCTGCCACAAAAAACCTTCACCCCATCGTAGAGATCTCGCCGGAAAACTGTACAGAGCAAATGGGAGCGCCTGGACCGTGGTATAACCGACTTCCTCATTTTAAGATGGGTTTTATGCCTAGCGGAGGCGAGGAGCTGCAATCTGAATATTTTGTGCCCAGGGAAAATGCTGTGGATGCCATTCTTGCCCTGGAAAAGAAGCGCGATCTGATCAACTCGCAATTGCTCATCACCGAAATCCGCACCATTGCTGCTGATAACTTTTGGATGAGCCCCTGTTATCAACAAGATAGTGTTGCCATCCATTTTACATGGAAGCAGAACTGGGAAGAGGTCAGCAAACTTCTTCCGATGATCGAGTCCGAACTTGCTCCCTACAATGTCAAACCACATTGGGGAAAGCTATTCAGTGTAGATCCAGCCAGATTACATGAGCGTTATGAAAAATTCCCGGACTTTTTGACTATGGTCAAAAAATACGATACGGAAGGAAAATTCAGGAATGATTATTTGGATTTGAATATATATTCGTAGCAGCTTTATATACTAGCTCTACATATAAAAATTAATTTTATTGATATATGTTTCAGAGGTAAAAGCATTTTTATTCAAACATGACAAACAAACTAACCCCATTTTTCGCAATTCTCATTCTCCTCAGCTGCTCAGAAGTCAAAGACAAAAACAACATTGTAGAATCTACCTCACAACCCCAAATTCAAGGCACCTGGAAATTGCTTTCCGCCCAAACGATCATCGATGGAGATACAACCACGGCAGATTACACGCAGGGTATTGAAGCAATCAAGATGATCAATGCAACACATTTTTCCTTTTTCCAGCACGATCTGAATCAGGGAAAGGACAGTGCTACACTCTTTGTTTCGGGAGGAGGGAAGTATGAATTGCACGATGACCAATACAAGGAATTTCTGGAATATTGCAGCGCCAGGGAATGGGAAAACAATGAGTTTGAATTTACAGTGAAGGTGAACAATGATACCCTCATTCAAACAGGTGTAGAGAATATCCCTGACCTGAATGTTGACCGGTACATCATTGAAACTTATGTAAGAGCTCAATAAAATCTACTTGGACTATGGGAAAATTCTATTGCCAAATGAGTACCTGAAAACCTTAATGCTCATCATAGAAGCTCCAAATGTCAATGGATCAAATAACAAATAAATTCCAAAAGCGAAACACCAATCTTTAAAACCTGCCTATTATTGGAGAATCTCTCCCTGGAACTATCTGGAAATAAGATTCTCATATAACGTTCTCCCTCCTGAAAATAGCTACCTGTAATTGTATGCACCGTGTTTGTTTGAGCCAGTGGCATGACTTTGCCAGCAGGGGACAAACCAGGGACATGGATAATATCAATCATCCAATCCCTCAGCAGATTCTTTTGTAATGTGCAGGTTATATTGCTTATCCAGCTGGAATTCATAGACCGCGTCTTCCACCAGTTCCGAAGCCGTCCCGGAACTCCGTAACACTTTCAATAGGTCCTGGGCAATGACCGAACCTTTGATGTCATTGACCGGTTTGTTTTGATACACTTTCAGCTTAAATGAAAAGCCTCTTTTTAACCGTGGATATGCCCTGCTGATCTCGTGTTTGAAGAAGTTGTATTGCTGGGGACCTTCTTCCGAGTCAACCATCAGCTTCAGGATGGCGGGGCGATACTTGGACCATAAATAAGAATGTGTGTCAGGACTTGAATAATAACTTTGCACAATTGTATAATTTAATGGTTAAAGAAAATGATTTTATGATCACCAATGTGACCGTGGGAATTCAATGAAATTGTCTGATTTATAAGCTGGTAAGTAATGGAATTCTGAAAATCAGGAACCCCTTGGGATTAAAAACGCTCCAATCTTGCGAATAAAGACTCCAACTCCTCTCTTGTCTTTTTAAGCTTTTTTTCAAGCTTCTTTAGCATGCTTTCCCTCTCTCCGGATTCGTAATCAAAATCTTCATCGGACAGGATAGGATACATGATCTTGAGCATTGCTTTCTGTTCTCTCCAGCTTCTAATTATCGTCATAAGTTGCAAAATTAGCCAAAATTCAGGACGATGTAAAGGATATCTGAGGTTAATACGGGAAAAGTCCTATAAGTCGTTCCTAAATTTATATTTTCAAAGAATTTCAAAATATCAGCTGTATGCATTGTCACTTGGCTTCAACCCGCGGTGAATTGTTTCTCTGCAAAATGGCTTTAGCCTAAAAAATTTCACACAATAGGAGTCTTGATGAATAAAAATATTTGGGCTAAAGCCATAAAGATTAATACTTTCTTTCATTCCGGGGGCTTGCCATAGGCATCCCTTTGGGAAAAGCCTCTGGGCAATTGATAATAGAAATTAGAACTACTGCTGTAAAAACTTCAGATCAAACCATGATCGGTCCACAAACACTTCCACCAGCTTGTTGTTGGCATACGTGTAGTGATTTTCCTTGCCATTGGGGAGGGAAAGTTTGTATTTCTGGTCACCAATTTTTTCCAGCGGACAGTAGGCCAGGAACCGCTCGGAGTAGATTGAGGTGATGCCAACAGGTTCGGCGAAGTACAATTTGACAGTAGAATATTCCACCTTACTTTCCGGTTCTTCGATTTTTTCTTCCGGATAGCGAAAGCAATGGTATTTTTCCTGGTGATGCCGGATGGCGGAAGTGTCCTCCATCTCGTCATTCATGTACACGCTGTTGTAGCTGGATTGAAGCATATCGTCGTGATAGACCACCTTGTTGCTCGTTTTGCGGTTATAGTCTTTCCAGAGAACCCGGAAATCGACATTCGAGATGACTTCATAGGTATGGGTATCGCCGGTTTTGATGAGTGAAGCACGGACCTGACCGATCTCTTTTCCGGAATGTTGTATGGAGAATTTCACCTCCTGTGCTCCTGCCGTTTGCAGGCATAGAAAGAAAAGAATCACCAAAACACCACACCCCTGAATTTTCACCATAACTTCAAATATAATCAAACCAACGAACACCCCAATCGATTATTCCCGAAAAGATGGAGGATTATTTTTAGATCACAGGGAAGGCGAAGTGACCATTCAAACAGAACTCCCTGAGTATGAATTTGATTGTTATTTTGAACAGGAGTTTTATATTTGGTGTTTCAATCTTTTTTACATTATGCTAACACCATTGCTCGTTTTAATAAACTTTTTAGTTAGCCAACCTCAATTAAATGAAAATGCAATCGGAGTCGTTTATTACAACTCGGCTATAGATGATAGCACGGTTCTACTTACCATTGTTTTTCCAATAAATTATGTGGAGAACCAACCGGAAAACTTTTTCAAAGGAGGCATAGAAGAATTCTATACATTTCCTTTTAGTGGTGAGTTGGCTGTTTTTGATGAAAAAGGGAAACTTATCAGTATTCATGGAAAACAGTTGTTCAAAGTTGAATTTTGGTGTGATAACGATGGTGGAACACAGTATCGGCCAACATTAAAGCTTTTACTAAATAAGATTGATATTGAAAGAGAATTTAATATTCACAAAGAACTCCAAAATATCATCGGTTTTGTGATAGCTAATCCTAATTATAATTCTTTCTCCAAAATTGTTCCTCATCAATTTCAAAATGAAGACATACGGTTAAGAGCAGACTTTAATCGAGACGAAAATATAGATGCATTAATTACGGTGTATTATGATGAAGCAGAAAATTGTGGTGGAAAACCTGAGAATAATCTTGGCATAAATCTGAGAACATATAATAAGATGTATTTCATGCGATGCTGTGGACCATAGGAGCTATAGTCACAATTAATTTAACAAATAAATGAAAATTTATCCTTAAAAAATATCTTGTTATGCTTTGTGTCGCCCCGTTGGGACTTTGTTTTAATATTTATTTAAACTACTCAGGGTTACAACTGAGCTATTGATGACGCCCTTTGGAGCTAACTTCTTTTGAATGAGCTTGGCGCAACTTTGTGTTATAGCTAAAAAGCCGAAAGCTGTTACACAAAGGACATCAAGAAAACACAAAGGTTCGCAAAGGTTTAATTCTTTGACGGAAATATTGCCTGATCCGAAATCCCCCCATTATCAAAATTATTCCGTAAATTAGCTAACCCTTTTGGATTCAATCAGTTAATATTTCTCATACCACAATTTGAGGAGTAATGAAACACCCGACCGCAGCTATTCTGATCATATTCATTTCCATCACCTTTCACCTTTCGGTGAAAGCCAATCCTTACCGCGACAGCCTGGAAGCTGTATTGTCCAATAAAGACCTGAGCTTTGAAGACCGCTTTGAAACACTGGTCGACCTGGGGTTTTCCTATTATGGCTATGATTCTGACGAATTGCTTAAACACGCCAACACAGCGCTGGAGCTTGCTGCCGAAAACCATGATTCCTACAGGGTCGGCATGGCAAACATGCTGATCGGTATCGGCTACATTCACTCCGCCGAGTACGGCCTTTCTTCCCAACATTTCGAAAAATCCCTTGAGATATTCCGGGAACTGGACATGCCAAAAGAAATTATCAAGGTTTACAACAACTTGGCTATTGTCAAGCAGGAGGTGGGCGATTACGAGCAGGCCATCTACTATCTGCTGGAGTCGCTCAAAGCAGCTGAGGTTCTAAATAATCCGGCCGCATATATTCCGGCACACAATAACATTGGCCTGGCGTACCAGGATTTCGAAGATTACGACATGGCCATGAAGCATTATAAAGCTGCAGATAGCCTGGCGGTGATATTGAAAGATTCGTCATATATGAAGGCCATCCGAATCAACCTGATTGGATTGAATATTCTTCTGGATAACTATGACAATGCCCTGTCAATCATTGAAGGGATCCATCCGTACATTCGAAGGACGAATGACCTGAAATCCGAAACGGATATTTTCGAGTCATTGTGCATCATCTACAAAGAAAGGAAGGAATATCAAAAAGCCCTGGAATACGGGGAGAAAGCGCTCAAATTGGCAGAAGAAACCAATAGCGTGAAAGAAAAGGCCATTGCCCTGACCAACCTGGCTAATGTACACAGTGAAATGGGAAATGATGCGGTGGCAGAAAACTACCTCCTTGAAAACCACAATTCCCTGAAAGATTCCGAGCTACCAGAAAACCAGCTGATCAACCTTGAATCTTTGGTGTCCCACTATAAAAAGGCTGGAGATTTCGAGAAGGCATTTGAATACAATGACCTGTACGAGGCGTTGAATGATAGCTTGCTGAACCATCAAAAAGCCGTGCAAATCGCCTCGCTGGAGAGCCAGTATGAAAATCAAAAAAAGGAACAAACGATTGCCAACCTGCAAAAGGACCAGGAAATCAGCCGGTTAAATCAAAGATTTCTTCTTATGGGATTGGTAGCTATGCTGTTGGCAGGAGGGTTGTTCGGATACATGCAGTACAACAAAACCAGGAGAAAAAATCAACAAATAAGAAATGAGCAAGTCTTAAACAAACAGCTGCAGGAGTTGGACGATATGAAATCGACCTTCTTTGCCAATATCTCTCACGAGTTTCGCACGCCTTTGACCCTGATAAAAGGCCCGGTCGATTCATTGCTAGAAACAGAAGAAAATGGTGAAACGCGCTCGGCGCTGATGATGATCAAAAGAAATACAAACAAACTGCTAAAGTTGGTCAATCAGCTGCTCGATCTGTCCAAGATCGAGGCAGGAAAGTTGGAATTAAGCGCTTCGCCACAACCTGTTACGCCATTCATCCGGCGAATGGTCATGTTGTTTTCCTCACAGGCAGAACGCAAAAGAATCAAGCTGGAATTCATTGAACCCGAAGACGATCCAACTGTTTATTTTGATATAGAAAAAATGGAACAGGTTGTGGAAAACCTATTATCTAATGCCGTGAAGTGGACACCTGAAGGAGGGAGGATCACTGTAAAAGGAGAAAAGGTAGAGCAAGATGGACAGGATAATTTTCGGCTGTCGATCAAAGACACCGGCCCCGGCATACCGGCAGAAAGCCTTCCCTACATTTTTGACAGGTTTTATCAATCGAATAGTCAGGAACAGGTCGAGGGCACGGGGATTGGCCTGTCACTTGCAAAGGAATTGACGGAATTGCATCATGGGAAAATCATGGTGGAAAGCAAGCTAAAGGCCGGCGCTGAATTCATCGTTTTACTGCCATTGGGAAGGAAGCATTTGAAAGACAGTGAGATCAACCTGTTTACCACAAAAGAAACCATTGAAGTACCGGTGAAAGATGAAGAAAAAGTTGTACCAGCTGAAAACGATGGAGAAACAGCAGAAGACAAATTCCAGGTGCTCCTGGTCGATGATAATGAAGATGTACGTGAATATGTAAGGAACATATTGAAAGCGCAATTTAATGTAGAAATAGCTGTAGATGGGGTGGATGCATGGGACAAAATATCAGCAGGTATTCCAGACATGGTAGTCAGTGATGTCATGATGCCAAAAATGAATGGCTTTGAATTGTGTGATAAAATAAAAACTGATAATAGGACAAGCCATATCCCCGTGATCTTATTGACTGCAAAAGCCGGCGAAGAAGAAAAAATAAAAGGGCTTCAATTCAAGGCCAATGATTACCTGATGAAACCTTTCAACAAACAGGAATTGTTGCTAAAAATTGAAAACCTTCTCACCATCAGGAAACAGATCCAGTCAAAATTTGCAAGGTTCGATTTTGCACCGGAGCAGGGTGAATTATCTTCCCTGGACGAAGTATTTCTGAAGAAGCTGAAGCAGAATTTGGAAGACCATCATCCCAATGAGCGCTATGGCATTGAGGAAATGGCCAGAGAGATGGGTATGAGCCGCTCACAACTTCATCGAAAAGTACTGGCATTGACTGGCCAGGTACCTAGTATGTTGCTTCGTAAATACCGTTTGGACAAAGCATTGATGATGCTTAAGAAGCAATCAGGCAGTGTATCAGAGATCGCTTACCAGGTGGGTTTCTCCAGTCCGGCCTATTTCAGCAAGTGTTTTTCAGAAGAATTCGGGTATACGCCGAAGGAAGTTGTGAAGGTTTAAAAGTTTTTAAAAATCCTCATATAATCCGTTTAGCTTGGTTTTCCTTATCTTTTTCGATTTGGCATTTTAAATGTATCGTTTGAATTCCCGCATAGAGATTTTATATAATGCCCCGCGGCTTTAGCCCGGGGAAAATTGAGACTCCTTCAATATGGCTTTAGCCTAAAATATTCAAATGTGATCTGCTTTATTCAAAAGATAAAAAATGTGGCCCCGATAGCTATCGGGACCAAAAATATTTACTACTTCTTTACCAGGGGTTAAAGCCACCCGGCAATTCAATAACAGACCAACTTATTGTAGTCTTACTCCCCTTGCGACGATTTTTATATATTTTGAGACGAGGTTGAAAGAGCATTTCAATTCCACTTTATACCCACCTTCAACACCTAAATATTTACAATTCTTTGCTACAGGGTTGATAGCCCTGGCAGCAGTATTCCCCGTTAATTTGCACAGTTATTTAGCAAAACATCAACCAAAAAAAGTTTATCAACCATGCGTAATTTATTTGTCAATCTATCTCTGGTCCTGGCAATTGCACTGATGCCGGAGATTATCAGAAAAACCTCGTACCCAAATGAGTTCAGTCTCGGTGTTCCGGCAGTTTCACAAATCACAGAGTTGGATGAAGCTATCAGGAAATCATTCAGAGAACTGGATATGGAAATCGGAAAGCATATTTCGATGAGCCTGAAGGTGATCGAAGAAGGAGGTTTTCAAAACATTCAAATGTGGGATCATTCCCATAAAAGAAAAAGTGAAAGTGTTTTATCAAAAATAGAAAACTTCAATTTGTCTTTTGAATTTAGCAAGAGAGAATCACCCTCTTCGGTCAATAGGTATAGCTACCATTCGGGCTTTCAATTGACAGCTCCCGGCTCTGTAAAATGTAATTAACCGGAATTTGATAGCAACAATATGAAAATCAAAAAAACACAATTATTCCCCTCTTGAGAGGGGCGAAGGGGTGTGTAAAACATAATAACCTGTTTTCTTTTGATTTTCACAATGTAGTTAAAGCAAAATTTGATTTGAATTATGGTTTTTCTAATAACACACCTCTGTATCTCCTCTCGAGAGGAGAATATTGGTATTATTCAATTCAAATTTTGCGATTCGAATTCAAGTTAAATAAGACATTAGTCCACAACAATCCAATCTCCTTTTCCTACACCTGGTTCCTTTACTGGTCTTAGCGAATTGCTAAGGTCAGTTACAGGTACCGGTTAAACCCAGATTAAGCAAAAGCTTAATCTGCCCTACGGGTTGACAAAAAACTGTGTTTTTGTCAAGGTTAACCCTGACAATGCTCGCTTTCGTCAGCCCAAAGGGCAAATTCCGCTCTAATGCGGATTTGGGTTAAACGATCTCAGCTTCTTCACCATTTCCATTCTTTTCGATCAGAATGTTTTCATACAGACTGGCAAATGAACTTTTGATCCACATGATAGCAGGTATCATCCCTACGATCAGCATAACAAACCCAATGATAAAGATGAAGATGGAAACAAATCCCATCAGGAATATTGTCCAGCCATATCCTTTTGTCAGCTTCCAGCTCTCCTCAATGGCCACGATCGGATCTCTCTTTTTATCCATGACCAGGTAGGAGACAAAAGCCAGCCTGCATGCTACAATGATTCCAGGAATGATAAAAAACAGAATTCCCATCATTACAAGGGCGGATTTCAGCACATTAGCCAGGATTATATGCAGGTAATTTTCTTTAAAGCCTTTGATGAGGGATTCAAAATCAGGCCGTTGGTCGCGCACGGCATGGACAAACATTAGATCCCCGCCATATTCAAATACCGGCTGCACCAGGAGACCGTATGCCAGCGCAATAATTCCAAAAACAATCGCCATTACGCCAAATAAAGCGAAGAAAGGTTGAAACCATTCTTGAAAATTCCCATCCCATTCATTTTGATGCTGATTGAAATTGAAGTTTGCAAAGCCAAGGGGGACATCCAGGATACCGAGTAAGATCACCAGCAACAAGAGGATCAGAAAGTACTTCGATAGGGTATCCCAACCATGTCCAAAGCTGTTGCTGAAGGAGGGTCTTATTTTCTTTTGTTCGATGGTTAACATTTCATTTTTATTTTGAGTTAGCAAAAAGTATTTTCGATTTATGTTGAAAATCAAAAGAAAACCTAATTAGTCATCCTGAACTTGTTTCAGGATCTTTGAAATGTTTTCTTGATTTTTAGTTGATTAATCAACACATCTAAAATAGAATGGGTCTGCATCTTTTTCTGCATACTTTAGTAGTGTTTTGCATTTTCCTACTTAAGTATGTAGCATGAAACTCAAATAGGAGTTAGTTTTAATTCATGATTTTTTACCTGATCACAGCCACATTTATTTTGTCTGCAGCCATCATTTCCGGCAGCATAGCTGTTGCATCTCACTTAAAATCGACCTATCGATCCGAATTGTTTTCAACTCTTTTATATTTCCTGGCCTTCTACTTCACCTTTGGATTTTACGCTTTGTGGGGACAGCTATTGGCAACGTCACTTCTGCAATCAAATGTCGATCAGGAGATGTTGGATAAGATAACCGATATCATGGTGTTGCTGGGATCGCCGTTTATGATCTTTGCAACCATCATGTTCATCAAACTGACAAGGGAAATGTCTGGTCGGAAAACCAGGGATTTAGTTGTTATCGTTTTTATTGTTGGAAGTACGTTGATCATCATATTCCTGGCCTACACCTTGATTAATTATCAGCAAGTATCATCCAGGATGATCATGAGGTATTATTTTATATTCCTGATCTTTTTGTTTACCTGGTTGGGAGTATATTTTCTTTTTTTTCCAGAAAGAAAAGGTTCAAAATTCCGGTATAAAGATATGGTCTGGTTATCGACAGCCCTGCTTATTCTCCTGGCTATTCAGATGTTCTTGTTTCAATTAAGTGATCTGCACGTAGTCCTCTATCAACTCTTCATTTTATTTTATTTCCTGTTCGGAGGTTTTATGCCGGTTTACTTGAAATATAAGGCTGACTTATCCAGCTTTATTTCCAGAAAAGGAAGCGACATTTCCTTTGAAGCTTTCTTCGAAAAACATCAGATCTCGCCCCGGGAAAAAGAGATCATCATGGAGATCTGCAAGGGCCTGACCAATCAGCAAATAGCTGACCGGTTGTATATCAGCCTGCAAACCGTCAAAGATCACACCCATCGTATTTATAGCAAAACCAACTGCCCCAATCGTACTCAATTGATCCGGGTGGTCAATGAAATGGGGCAACAAGTCCAGAACAGGTAGATCCTACGGAATTCAATCAACAATGATGAAAAGCAAGATATTTAATATATTACTTTTTGTTTGAAGGAATTAAATATCACCCTTTCAGGGTTTTTTATTAGAATTTTTCTGATTCTATAAAAATATCATCCCTTCGGGATTTATAGATGGTTCTTTTGTAATGTTTGAATTAAACAAATATGATATCTAACAGAATTCAAAATTTCTCTCTTATCCTACTTTTGTTGTTCACTTGTACCAAAAAATCTGAGAACCAGGTATTGGACCTTATTAAAAGCCCAACTTCTGTTGAATTATTTGCTCCGGGGGTTGTCTCGACCGGTCTTTATGAAAGGGATATGGCCATTTCTCCGGATGGCAGGGAAATCATCTATTCTCTCGGTGACTATAAACAAAACCGAAGGTGCCTGGTTTTGATAAGGGAATCAGAAGGTGCCTGGTCCAAACCGAAAATCTTACCTTTTTCCGGGAGATATCAGGATATCGAACCCTTCTTTTCGAATGAAGGTAATCGTTTATTCTTTGCCTCTGACAGGCCAATATCAGATACGTCAGGAAGGACAGATTACAATATCTGGTATGTTGACAGAAACCAAAGTGCCTGGAAAAACCCTGTTCCTGTGAACGAAAACATCAATACGGAAGGCGATGAATATTATCCCTCGGTCAGCTCGAATGGGAATCTTTATTTCACGGCTACCCGGAAAGATGGGATTGGCCGGGAAGATATTTATTATTCAAAGTTTGTAGATGGATATTACCAGGATCCAATACTGCTGGACTCAACTATTAACACCACGTATTTTGAATTCAATGCCTATGTATCTCCGGATGAAGATTTATTGATTTTTAGCTCATACGGAAGAGATGGCGGATTTGGAGGAGGGGATTTGTACTACAGCCAAAAAGACGACATCGGTAACTGGACATCTGCCAGAAATATGGGTGAAAAGGTCAATTCCAATAAGCTGGATTATTGTCCGTTTGTCGATTGGCCACGAAACAACTTTTATTTCACGAGCGAAAGGGTAGGGGAAATGGACACAATCTGGAAAGAGGTAGAGGATGTAATCAAATTCTCCATTAAAAGCCGGAATGGGATGGGAGACATCTATCGGATCAGTTTGGATGAATTGGGGATTCAATAGAAAAGTTTAGTGAAAAACCTGTACAGTTTCCAAAGTCTTTAAAGGACAAATTGATTATCTTAACTGCATAAAATGAATAAAAGATGCGGTTGTTTTAATAGAGTTAACCGTATCTGACGAACTTTTGATGCGCATCAAAAATAATTTAGATGGGCATCTAAGTAAATTTAGATGGGCATCTAAATGACAAAGCAACCGTATCTTTTCATCAATTAGTACGGACACGATGTTTGATCTGACCGTATTGTTAAAAAATTCTACCCGTATCCTGTTAATTATATATTCATCATTAACATCAACCAAATGAAATACATGAAAAAATTATCTACCTATTTTGGAATAAGTATGATGGTTTTATTGACTTTTTCATGCAAAATCACTGAAGAAGCCCTGGATTGCCTGTCGGAGGCAGTATCCGTACATATTCATCATTCTGCGAGTCAGGACAACCCATATGAAGTCACCTTTGAGCTGACTTACAACGGTAGTTATAACATGGACAACTCAATCGAATGGGATTTTGGTGATGGTCAGAAAGCCTCGGGAAGCCAGACAATCGTTCACACATATGCCGCAGCCGGTTCATATACGGTCGAGGCAACTCCGACCTTGCGTCACGATGGGGAAACTTGCTCGCCAACAATTGAAAGGACGGTGTCTGTGATAGAATAGCAAATGGAACATGCAAACTTTGATAGATGCCTTTATCTAATTTTCAAGCATGTTTTAAATTATTTTTAATTTGAATAAATACAAGTTTTCTTAGGTCTATGACAGATTCCTTTTACTTCAAATGATTGAAATTATTGATAGTCAATCCAAATGTGAAATATCCTTTTAGCTAAGAGACTTTATGGAATGTTCATTTCTTTTCCAATCGATGAAAAGAAACAGAACCAAAGAAAAATCTTGTCAAAACAATGCTTCTGCGCTCAAACCCTATACACCCCCGCTGTTTTGACGGGCCAGCGCTTATAAAAAAAGATAAGAAAACCTTAATTGGGTAATTAGAAGCACTCCTGTTTTCCGCACAAGTCATTAAAAAATTCGCAAAAAGCTTAATAGAATCAAAATAAGGCAGTTTTTGTAGTAATTTTGGGTGTCCCAAAAAAACAATCCCTTGTTTGTCAGGAAAAAGCGGAATAAATCCGGCATGGTCAGCATTCAGATAATTGATAAGAGTTCAGGCCATTATCGCGTTGTCAAAACTATAGGCAGTTCTGCCAATCCGGCTCAGATTGAAAGGTTTTACCATGAAGGCCTTGAACTGGTCCCGAAATTGATCGGCCAGACAAGCTTGGGGTTTGCAGATTATGCTGACGAGTCATTTACCGTTACTTTGAAAAACGGTATCAGGTCCCACAGGCTTGTTGGACCCGACCTTTTGCTAGGACGGATATTTGATGAAATTGGCTTTTGTCGTCTTAATGATGAGTTGTTTCGACACCTTGTGCTTTCCAGGATTGTCTTTCCATCGAGTAAACTTAAAACTGTTGAGTACCTGAACCGCTACTTTGGCACCGACTACCATGTAGATACGGTTTACAGGTACCTGGACGAACTACATGGCAAGTACAAGCAGCTTTTACAGCAAATTAGCTATGAACATACCCTGCGGGTATTGGGTGGTGTTGTCTCCATTGTTTTTTATGATGTGACCACCATCTATTTTGAGGCGGCAAAAGAAGATGAGTTGCGTGTAACCGGTTTTAGCAAAGATGGCAAGCACCAGCACCCACAAATTGTCCTGGGCCTACTTGTAAGCAGTGGAGGCTATCCATTGGCCTATGAGATCTATGAAGGAAATAAATTTGAAGGGCATACGATGATCCCCGTATTGGAATCTTTCAGGCAGGCCTACCAGGTAAATGATTTGGTGGTAGTGACAGATGCAGGACTGATGTCAAGAGAAAATGTTGAAGCCCTGGAGTCCCATGGGCTCAACTATATTATAGGCGCACGGCTGAAGAACATGCCAGAAGAGGTTAAGCAGAAGGTATTGTCCTTTTCCCTTCAGGATGGGCAGCAACAAAGCATCCCTGTCCAGGAGGGCACAAGGTTGGTCATTAGCTATTCCACAAAAAGGGCCAAAAAGGATGCTTATAACCGGGAAAGGGGCCTGCAAAAACTAGAAAAGGCCTTGAAGAAAGGAAAATTATCCAAAACACACATTAATAACCGGGGGTACAATAAATACCTGACGATAAAAGGAGAAGTAGAGATTGCAATCGATTACGACAAATCCAGGGATGATGCAAAATGGGATGGCTTGAAAGGATACTTGACCAATACACGGCTCTCTCCACAGCAAGTAATTGAAAACTATACACAATTGTGGTCAATAGAAAAGGCCTTTCGCATTTCAAAAACCGACTTGAAGATCAGACCGGTATATCATCGGTTGGCCCGTCGTATTGAGGCCCACATTGCCGTTTCCTTCTGTGCATATAAAGTTTACAAGGAACTTGAAAGGCAACTAATGATGAAGTTCAGCGGGAAAAGCCCAATAAAAGTTGTTGAAGTGCTCAACTCCATATTTGCCATAGAAGTCGAATTGCCAAATTCGCAACAAATCGCAACGATTCCTATTATCACCAACAATGAGCAACGCGAAATCCTCGCATTATTTGACATTGAAATCTCAGAAAAGCCAAAAAATTAATTTCGTTCAAATCTCAGGGCCTTAATCTGGCCTTGGGTGTCCCGTTGCGGAAAACAAGAAAAAAGATAAGAAAACCTTAATTGGGTAATTAGAAGCACTTTTCCGTAAAAATGGCTATTTTACAATCTGTCTTCCGGCTTTGTCTAAGCCTTATATATTCTACCTGATCAAGTACGTTATTTAGCCTGAATAGCGGTCTCCAGTTTGATATCTGCTGAAGACGCACCAATCATAAGTTTTACTTCTCCCTTTTCTAATACAAAAGAGTGCTGGTCGACATCCCAATACCTCAGTTCATTTGCATCAAGGGAAATGGTCACGGTTTTTGTTTCTCCTGCAGGAATATGGATTCGTTTAAAGGCTTTCAAGGCCTTTTCAGGGTGTTCCACCTTTGAACCTGGAAAACCAGCATAAACCTGAATCACCTCATCGCTGTCCATTGAACCCGTATTTTTAACATCCACTAATACATCTATTACCTCATCCTCCCTGACAGACTTTTTACTGGTCTTCAGGTTACTGTATTCAAATGTGGTATAGCTCAAACCATGGCCGAAGGCGAATAATGGTTCATGCTTGTCGTACAGATAGGTTTTACCGTTCCTGATATTATATTCCAGGATGGGACCCAACTGATCAATAGAAGCCGTCCAGGTTTGCACCAACCTTCCTGCAGGACTGATATCCCCAAACAAAACATCCGCTACGCCATTTCCCAGTTCCTGACTGGACTGGGTCACATGGAGAATGGAGGGGATATTTTCTTTTGACCAATTGATGGCATAGGGAAAACTAGACACCAAAACCAGCACGGTATTGGGATTGGCAGCTTTGACCAGTTTCACCAAATCCTCCTGTTCCAGCGAAATTGCTTGTCGGTCCACTTCTTCGCGTCCGTCGCTGGGCACATGGTTTTCTCCCCAGCCCAATCCATAGCCCAAAGGGTGATTGCCCACACAGACAATCGCAATGTCTGAATTTTTGGCAGCATTAACGGCCGAGTCAGCTTTATTCAATTGGGCGAAATTGATAATGATATCTTCACCCAAAGCATTTTTAATTCCATCCAAAACAGAAACCGTGTAGGGAGGTGTTCCCGCATACCAATCGGATACGACCAGATCAGCGCTTGGACCGATTACGGCAATGGATTTTATCTCATTTTTATTCACCGGGAGTAATCCTTCATTTTTCATCAGGACAATCGATTTTTGCGTGGCTTTTCTTGCCAGTTCTCTAGCTTCTGGTTTTGTCCATGGCCTGATCGTATCTTCGATGCCGATCTTTACATATGGGTTTTGGCTTCCATCGTCCATTAACCCTACCTTCAGCATGACCCTTAGTGTCCCTCGAATAGAACGATCAATATCCTTTTCTGTAATCAGGCCTTTTTCCAGTGCGCCGTTTACACCGTCGCGATACCGGTCCAGGAACATGGTGATACCGGATTTAATACAGGCAGCAGCAGCTTCCGGAAAATCAGGATAGTATTTATGAGAATTAACCAAGTGTGTATAAGCCCCTCCATCTGTACAGATAATCCCATTTTGTCCCCATTCCTTCACTGCTATTTCCTCCAGCATGGGATGAACCGTACAGGGAATGCCATTGTATTTATTGTAGGCGGCCATAAAAGCACGCGAACCACCTTCTACAATTCCTTTGTAAAAAGGGTATGAGTAATATTCCCTGAAAAGGCGGTCATCAAAATCAGATGAATTGATAAACCGGTTGTTTTCGTTGCTATTGGCCAGGAAGTGCTTCATCAGGGAAGCGACTTTCCAATAACGAGGGTCATCTCCCTGCAAACCTTTGACATAGGCAACTGTCATTCGCGAAGCCAGGTAAGCATCTTCTCCATAACATTCTTCCGTCCGACCCCAACGGATATCCCGACCCAGATCAGCATTGGGTGCCAGGAGAATGAGTCCGGCCTTTTTATAATTTTCATTTTGGGTCAGGTAGCGCGTTTCATAAGCCTCCCAGGCGGCCAGCTGTTCATGAAGATCCGGATCCCAGGTTTGTGCGAGGCCGTAAGCCTGAGGAAAAGTGGTTGTCGGTGCTTCACCTTCTCCTTTCACGGCCCAGTTGGCCGGTCCGCTCCATGCAAGCCCATGCAGTCCTTCTACAATTCTTGTTCCTTCTACACCCAGTCGCGGGACACCCGCAGGGCGAGGGGAGAGGTTGTCGATCTTTTCTTCCAGGGTCATTAAGGATATCAGGTTGTCGAGGCGATCGTCATCAGAAAGATTGGTGTTCTGAAAAGGATAATTTTGAGCAAAAAGAAATGAAATGTGCAGGCAAACGGCCAGTGTAACAAAAAGTCTCTTCATAGTTGAATGTGTAATAAGTTGGAGTACCAATATAGAGAATAAGTAACAGGCATTTGTTAAAAATTCATTTGTGAAGGGTTAATTAATTCAAGAGGTTAAAAAACTATTTAAGGTATAGCCGGGATTCTGTTTACTTAGGAATTTCCAATTTAACCCATGTAAATTCATTCATTTTGGAATCAATTTCAATACTTCCTTCCAGCTTACTGAGCGTTTCTTTAACGATATACAAACCCAATCCCGAACCTTCGGATTGTTCCGTTCCTCTGTAAAACATATTGAAGATCTTTTCCCTGGATTCGGGCGCGATGCCTATCCCGTTATCCTTGATTTCAATCTTATAATCACTCTTCTCATTCATGAAGGAAATATGGATTTCTGTCGATTTTGCATTTATTTTTCTGTATTTAATAGCATTGGATATCAGGTTATTCAATACAATTCTCAATCTCAGCAGATCCGTTTTTATTTTAGCTTCCGGAGGATATTCTTTGATGATTTTTACATTTTCAGGTTCATATGTGTAACTTAATTCAGATAGTATTTCCTCAACCAACTGATCAAAATAGATAGTCTTTCGTAAAATTTCATGTCCCATGTTCCTTGAAAACTGTGTAAGGCTTTTGATGACATTCTCCAGTTTCAGAACGCTGACCTCCATGTAATCCAGGTGATCTGTCAGCTTTTTATTATGGTTTTCGATCTTGGTTAAATTGATGAGACCTAATATCGATTTCAAAGGCGAACTGAGATCGTGAGATGCGCTGTAAATAAAACGATCCAGTTCCTGGTTGGCTTTTACCAGTTCTATGGTTCTCTCCTGTACACGGGTATCGAGTTGGTCGTTTAGGTGCTTGAGTTCCTCATGAGTGCTTTGCAGTTCATCATTGATTTTTTCGACCTGACTCTTTTGGTTGAAAAGATCTTCCAGAGTTGATTTCAGCTCTTCATTAGTAGCCTCAATTTCATCCTGCTTTGATTTAAGTTCATTGACAAGGTTATTTAGTTGTGCAGTTCTCGCATCAACTTTACTTTCCAATAACAAATTTCGTTGTCTGAGTTGCTTTGTTCTTAAATAAAATAACAGGTATATCATGCCTGATATAAATAGAAACAGCATGATTTTAAACCAGGCCGTTTGCCAAAACGGGGGAGTAATAATGATCTCGATGGAGTTTCCTTTTTCATTCCAGACACCATCATTGTTGGATGCCTTAACCTGGAAGGTGTAGTGTCCCGGGTCCAGGTTAGTATACGTGGTAAAGGTTCGTGATGCATCAACGGTGATCCATTCTTTATCAAAGTCCTTCAGTTTATACTGATATAAACTCTTTTTGGGATTTGTATAATTTATTCCGACAAAATCAATAGAAAATACCGTTTGTTTCCAGTTTAAGACAATTTTTTCCGTTTCACTAATGTGATACTTTATTGGGGAGTCCTCATCGTTGATCGACACAGGTTTATTGAATAATTCAAAATTCGTGAAGTAAACAGGAGGAATAAAATCATTGTTTGTCAGGCTATCCGGATAAAATGAGTTAAAACCATCAAATCCTCCAAAATAAAGTGTTCCATCGCTGGCTTTTAAACTAGACTGAATAAAAAACTGGTTCCCCTGCAATCCATCTGCCTCCATATAGTTTCGAAAAGTTTCAGTTTTCGGATTGAATTCACTGATCCCGTTATTGGTAGAAAGCCAAAGATTTCCCTGGTTATCTTCCAGGATCGATTTTATGTTATTGTCAGTAAGACCATCGTCTACGTTGAATTCTTTTGTTACTGTGCCATTTTCATCAAAAAGAAATAATCCCATCGTATTTGAACCAGCCCATAAATGACCATTGCCGTCTTTAAGAAATGCATTGATCTGATTGTCCGGAAAGTCATCATAAACTACCAATTTCCCGGAAGTATTATCAAAATAATACAAGCCTTCTGAAGAAGAAATCCACATGCCATTATCATCTTCATAGAAATAGAGGTCGCCTGAACTCAGTATGGAATTCGAATCACCAGGGTCAATTCTGAACTTTTTAACTACTCCTTTCTTCGGATCAAATACATCCACTCCTATGTTGTGCATGCCCAGCCAGATCAGGTTGTTTCGATCTACTTTCAGACTCCAGACAGTTCTTCCGGAGATACTTTTTTGATCGTTTTTTTCAGGCATGTATCGATGGAATCTACCGGTTTTTTTGTCATATCGATTCAATCCTGAGTCCCACGTTCCTATCCAGATATTGTCATTCTGATCACTGTCAATACAGCGGATAACATTTCCGCTCAAACTGTACGGATCATTAGGATCGTGTTTATAAGTTTTGAATTTCCCGTTTTCCGGGTTGTAAACACTGATCCCGCCACCATCAGTTCCAATCCATATTTCTCCATTTGAATCTTCATAAAAACAACCTATAAAATTGTAAGCCAAAGAATTCGAATTATTCTGGTCATGCCTGAATAGGTTAAACCGTTTTTTCTTGGGATTGTAATAATTGACGCCTCCACCTGATGTTCCCACCCACAGGATGCCTTCACGATCCTTATGAAAACACCAGATCCCGTTGTTGTTGAGACTGGTTTCATAATTTCCACCACCATACAAGATGTATTCAAAAGTTTGGGTCTTTTTGTCAAATCGATTGATCCCTCCCTGATCGACACCTAATAATAAAAAGCGATTATCTTCCGGAATAATGTCTATTATTTTACTATGATTGACACCTGTTCCATCGGCAGCAGTTGGATATTTATGGAATTTACCAGTCCCGGGATCAAAAGAAAAAAAGCCGCTTCCATTAGATCCAATCCATATTTTATCCTCGTCATCGATGTAAATGCCTTTGTCGCTGTCGTTGCCAAAGTCAATGTCAGGGTCATCAAATTTTGTAAAAATTTCTTTTTCAGGATCGAATCGATAAATACCTGTTTTGAAGGATGGGATCCAAATGTATCCTTTCGAATCCATGCCAATCATCCGTATAGGGGTGGCATAAAGGCGATTTTCTTCATTTATGAAGGGGAATCTTTTAAATTCTCTGTTTACCGGATCAAATTTATTCAGGCAGTTGCTCCCTGTGACCACCCACAAGTTTCCATCAGTACCTTCCATCATACTATTGACATAGTTGTTGCCAATAGTCTTTTCATCCGTTGGAGAATGCTTATATGTTTTAAAGGTCTCTGTTAACGGATCAAACAAATTCAATCCAATATTTGTCCCAAACCAAAGTCTCTCCTGACGGTCTTCGTAAATACATGTGATAAAGTTGCTGCTGATCGACCCGTCATTTTCCTCCATGTGCCGGTATTTGGTAATATTATGACTATCAAATTTATCCAATCCGACATCTGTTCCCAGCCAGAGATAATCCTCGCTATCCCGGTATATACACCAGATCCGGTTACTTGATAAACCGTCTTCCACGGTAAGATGATCAAATTCTATTTTGTCCGGTTGAGCCGTTAAATGGTAAAAAATGGCATGATGCAAAAGGATAACCAACAGGCCTCTAAACATTTGCTTATTGTCTATTTATATAAAATAACATGTCAATCCTTTATCATTTTTATCGGATTAAACAATTGTTTAACAGGGTTAAGTAATTAAGATTAAGAAATAAGAAAATCTCGGGAGTTTAGGTTTGCAAAAACATCCCGCCAAATAAATTGTGGTAATATTTAAGATATTAGTAATACAAACATAAAGCAAATGAAAAATGATTTTTTCAGAGGGAAAAGTAATCGGTTATCGGTAAAAATGGTTGCCGGTTGCGGGTCGAGTTGCTCAATCTGGCAACCCACAACTCGCAACCAGAAAACCGGTAACCCAATCAACCTTTTTCTAATTCTCTTCAACTTCCTGGTAGATCCTCACAAAATCCACCTCATAAGTAATAGGGAAATCAGAAAGATCAGGATTTCCACCATTGGAGCCAATAGCGAGGTTGAGAAGTAAATAATGCGGTTGATGAAAAGGTCGGCTTCCATCAGCATTCACAGCGGTTTTGAGAAAAGTAGTGTTGATCAACTCGTCATCCAGGTAGATCTGGATCCTTTCCTGATTCCATTCCATCCTCCACACGTGAAATTTTTTTGGCCATTCCGGGTCTTTGTCTAAAAAATGGGAGAGGGGTAACGTACGAGTATCCCAAACAGGTGTCCAGGGCTCCTCACTAGCCCAGGCGATATTCCCCAGCATTGTTGGCTCATCTTCCACTCGGTAAAATTCCATTACGTCTATCTCGCCACATGCCGGCCATCGGTTTTTAACGCCGAGGGTCCAGATGGCTGGCCATGAACCTTTGGTAGTATCGATTCTGGCACGAACGATTAAGATCCCGTACTGCCAATGCATCAAATCTCGTGTTTTCAGACAAGAAGAAGTGTATTCGGCAAATTTTCGGTTTCTTCTCCAGTTTTCACTTTGAGGATCAAAATTTAGGTTTTCAATTTGTTCACGCTTTCCTGTAATGACCAGCGATCCATCCTTACAAATGGCATTATCAGGTTGATACCATTGCAATTCCTCATTGCGGATGAAGCCAACTTCATAATCCCAAAAAGCTGTATCCGGTTTTCCATCTACATTAAATTCATCGTGCCATACTAATAGGAAATCCTTGATAGAATCCGGAGAATTAGTAGAAGCATTGTATGGATCTTCAATACCCTGACAGTAAAGATTTGTGGGCGCAAAAAATGCAAGTAAAATATAAATGCGTGAAACACAGGTTGTGAGGTTTTTCATGCACTTAATTTAGCTTTTCTCTCAAAATTTTCCAGAGAATTGATCGACTACCTAAAAATAACTTTTAGTCATTCCGGATCTGTAAAATGCTTCTGACATACCTTTTTGTATGTGAGAATGGTATTTAGAATAACGGGATTTTTCAATATCATCCAACCTTCGCCATTTTCCTGGCATTCCAGGCATCAACTTTCGCACGGATAGCTTTGATGTGGTCAGGCGTAGATCCGCAACATCCACCTACGATATTTACACCAAAAGTCAGCAAATCATCCAATGGCTCTACCATTTGCTGTGGGGTTTGCTTATAAACCGTTTTTAAATTTTCGAGTACCGGAAGACCCGCATTAGGTTGAGCCATGGTAAAACAATCCGATATACCCTTGTAGGCCTGGATGATGTGCTTGGCAACATCCATATCCACCCCGGTTCCACAGTTAAAGGCTAATATATCTGCTCCTGCTTCGGATAATTCTTCCGCAGCTCTTTCAGGGGCTACTCCCATCATGGTTCTGAATGCACTTCCATCCCGCGTTCGGTCATAGGCTAGTGATGCAATGATACAAGGAGCACCATACTCCTTTGCAGCTTCAATGCCCAATTTGGTTTCTGCAAGGTCCATTTGAGTTTCGATGATGATGGCATCTGCTCCAGCCTCGATTAAAGAACGGACTTGTACACGAATGGCCTCCCTGACTTCTTCAACCGTCAGGTCTCCATATGGCTCCATTACTCCGCCAACCGGACCAACATCACCGAGGACATAGCCTTCCTTGCTTCCGAATGCTTCCCTGGCTACCCGTACAGAAGCTTTGTTTATTTCTTCGAGATCATCAAAGTAGCCATGTCTTTTCAGTGTCAATCCATTTCCACCGAATGTATTGGTGGTCAAACAGTCAGATCCTGCGTCGACATAGCGCTTTTGTATCTTATATACTTTTTCAGGATGAACGACATTCCATATTTCCCCACAATTTCCCGAATCCAAACCTGCATCCATTAGTTGTGTGCCCATGGCACCATCAGATACGAGAACTCTTTCCTTCAGAGCTTCCAGTAATGTTTTTTTCATTGTTCTATTTTATAAAATGTTGTTATGATTGTCCAAAAATCAATCGTAAAAGTCAAAAGAAAATAAATAGATTCATAGATTTGCAGCAATAAAGATAATTGTAATTTGATGAATAATCTAATATTTTCACAATCGATTGCGTGCAAAAATATTTCGATATATCGAAAAATTTAATGATATGTTAAATATATTACGCAATCGATTGTTTATCTTTATATAATTTTTAGATTTGAAATACTTTTATAAATAAACCTAACATAATAGCAATTATGAAGCCTCATCAGTGGGAAACCTATAAGAAAGCAGCACGACTGGAAAAGATCGATAAAGTACCAATGGCAATGATCATCGATAGTCCCTGGATCCCCGGTTATCTGGGAATACCACATATGGATTATTACCTTGATTCAGAGCTTTGGTTCAAAGCGAATTTAAAAATCCATGAAGAATATCCGGATATCATTTTCATTCCATCATGGTGGATGGAATATGGTATGGCGGCTGAACCATCTGCTTTAGGTGCAAAGATCAAGTTTTGGGAAGACAACACTCCGAGTGAATATCATACCTTGTACAATATTGAAGACATTGAAAAATTCCCCGAATACGAAGTAGAAAATGATGCCTTTATGGCAATGACGCTTCACCGGATGAAAATGGAGAAACAAAAAATCCACGGTGCAGGATATATTCAACCTATTGTTACTGCAAGAGGACCTTTGTGTACAGCAGGGTTTGTCAGAAGTACCACCGATTTCATGATCGACATAGTTGAAAAGCCTGAATGGGCGCATAAATTAATTGATCTGTGTACCAACCTGATCATTGACTGGTTAAAAGCTCAGGCAAAAATATTGGGTGATCAGGTAGAAGGGATTTTTATACTTGATGATATTGTAGGTTTTATCAATGAAGACCATTACCAGGAATTTGCTCATCCATACCTGAAAAGAATCTGTGATGCCTTTCCAAAAGACTGGATAAAAATCTATCACAACGATGCCGATATCAATGCGTGTCTGGACTATTTGCCTGAAGCAGGATTTAACGTGTTGAACTGGGGTAAGCAAACGGACATTGCAGATGTGATTGATCGCGTGGGAGGAAAAATTTGTCTGATGGGTAACGTGAATCCATTGGAAATTGGAGTGAGAGGCACTCCTGAAGAAGTAAAAGATGCCACACTAGAAGTACTGGAGAAAAGCGGTGGGCAAGGCATCATCCTTTCCGTGGGCGGTGGTACCAGTCCGGGAATGCCGAGGGAAAACATCCTGGCGATGCAGGAAGCCCTTGAAGAATTTAATACTACACTGATTAAATAATTTTTTTATATGCCAGATTACGCGTTGATGAATCAATACCTCTACGAAGGTAAAGCCAAAGAGGTAGAACAAATGACTAAAGATGCCCTTACTGAAGGGAGAAGTGTGCAGGAAGTTCTAAACGAAGGATTAATTGCCGGTATGAGTGTGGTCGGAGAGGATTTTAAATACAACATTCTTTATGTCCCCGAAGTATTAATTGCTGCAAGAGCCATGAAGGCCGGAATGGCGGTATTGAAACCACTATTAACAGCTCATGGAGATAACGACAAAGTTGGAACCTTGTTAATGGGTACGGTAAGAGGTGATCTTCATGATATTGGGAAAAACCTGGTTGGTATGATGGCTGAAGGGGCTGGTTTTGAAGTTCATGACATCGGTGTAGATCAAAGCCTGGAAAAATTCATGGCCGCCGCCGAACAATGCAAACCGAATATCATCGGAATGAGTGCATTACTGACCACTACTATGACTTATATGAAAACCGTGATTGATGGCTTTGAAGCAGCCGGGAAGGGAGACATCAAGATGGCAATTGGAGGAGCACCAATCAGTCAGATGTATGCCGATGAAATTGGAGCAGATGGATATGGTGCGGATGCTTCTGGAGCAGTTGATATGTTTTTAAAATTAGTAGGAAGAGAATAATAAACTTTATCAAATGGCTTTTTATCAGATACTTTACTGGAAAGATATTCCTACCCAGGTCAAATCATGGGACGATTTTGACGAAGTTAAGATTGAGCTGGACCCCAGGTTTATGATCAAAGTCGATAAAGTAGCTCAATCAACCGGAGTGACTGAAACCGACGATTACCTTGCTCAATGGAACTGGTCTGATGAAAAAGAAAAGGATGGATCAGTTGAAGAAGTTGCCGAATCGATCAAGCAGGAAATAGAAAGTAAACACCTATAACAAATTTTCACTGAACAATTCAGTGTTCCATTTTTAAAAATGTAAATGCAGTCTTTATATGACAAACTATATAAGTCTGATGATTTCTTAATTGGTGCTGAATTAGTATCTATTCGAGGATCAATGGCGGAAGAAATTGCTGTAAAGGCACGGACTTTTGCCAATGAGCTTATAGATTGTTCTGAAATCGATTGGATTTCTATAACTGATAATGCAGGAGGAAATCCGCAACTTGCACCTCAGGCACTCGGAAAACCCATTTTATACGCTGGAAAAGAAGTTGTTATCCACCTGACATGTAAAGACATGAACCGAAATGGTCTGGAAAGTGAAGCCTGGTCTTTAAACAGTGAAGGCTTTCACAATATTCTGGCCATGACCGGGGATTACCCTATAGGTGGCAACGAGGGGAGAGCCAAACCGGTATTTGATATCGACTCCGTTGGTCTGATTTCCATGCTCAGTCAAATGAATAAAGGCTTCCATCATCACTATGGGATGTCCAATGCAAAACCAAAAAGACTGGAAAAAACAAGTTTTAATATTGGGGCCGTTACCACAAATTTCAAGTTACTGGAAGGAGAAGTGATGCCTCAATATCACAAGTTGAAGAAAAAGGTTGAATGCGGAGCTCATTTCATCATTAACCAGATCGGGTATGATTCCCGGAAACAGGACGAGCTGAAGAAATACATGGAACAACATGGGATGAAAGACACTCCTTTGATCGGGAATACCTATGTACTCAATCCCAGGGTGGCCAAAATTTTCCATTCAAAAAAGATCCCCGGAGTGGTTGTTTCGGATGAGCTTTTGGATCTCTGTTTGAAGCAGGGAGCTTCTCCTGACAAAGGAAAAACTTTTTTCTATGAATTTGCAGCCAAGCAAATGGCCATTTTTAAAGGTCTGGGATATAAAGGTGTATACCTGGGAGGGGTGGACAATTTTTATTCAATTGACAGGGTTCTTGAAATTGAAAGGTCATTCTCACCCGATGATTGGAAGATATTTGTTAAAGAAATCAGGTATTCAAGACCTAATGAATTCTACTATTACACTGAAGAAAAGAAGACGGGATTATCCAATATTACTAAGCGAGATCTGAGCGTAAAAGGGAAAAATAGCTCGAGTATATCCTATGCCTTCTCTAAATGGATGCACAAGGTCATGTTTACGAAAGGAAAACCTGTTGCTAAAATGGGGGCTTCTGCCTGTAAAAAGTCAAAAAACCCAAAACAGGGACCGAAACTTCTGAGGTCATTTGAACACTTCAGTAAGCGGGTAATGTTTGACTGCAAGGATTGCGGTGATTGTTCTTTGTATGAAATAGCATTTTTATGCCCGGAATCAGTCTGTGCCAAAAACCAACGAAACGGACCGTGCGGAGGAACAAAAGAAGGGAAGTGTGAAGTTGCCGGCTATGGTGATTGTATTTGGTTGCAGGCTTACGAAAGACTCAAGCATGACGGAAAAGAAGATAAGTTACTGGAACACTCTCCTGTCGTTCAGGATCAGGGATTGAGAGGTACTTCTTCATGGGCAAATCACTGGCTTGGAAAGGATCACTATTCCAAAAAATATAAGGAAGCAAAAATTTCTCAGACGAAAGTCGATGTTGTAAACAACAACCATCATGCGAGCAATGGCATGGAGGAAGGACAGCCGATCAAAAAAGAAGAAAACGTGAATTAATCTAGCAATATTTTTAACTATGTGTAAAGATCTGAAAATCATCGGTGAATTGATGAACAACTCCTATGGAAGGGCAAGGCGTTCCTTTCGAGAGAAGGATCTGGAAGGATATCAAAACCTTGCAATCCTTCAAGCCGATCTTCAAGCCGACTACCTGACATTGAATATTGATGGAACGCAGCAGATACAAGTCAAGCTTCATGAAATGCTGGAATTCCTTCCGGATCTGGTTCCTGCCATCCAGGAAGTTACTTCCGTACCGCTTAGCTTTGATAACCCGTCTGTTGAATATCATAAAATTGCCTTAAAGCACTATGACCGAAGTAAGGGTGGACAGCCCATATTAAACTCCCTTGCGGCCTCCAGGGAAAACCTGGATGAAATGATAGAGTTGGTCAAAGAATACGATACAAAGGTTGTGGTAATGGCATCAGAGCAATTTGTGGCAGGTGGAACGTCGCAATGCCTGGATCCGGCTGACGCTTATAAGGCAGCGCGGTATTTTGTTGAAAGATTAGTGAATGAAGCAGGTCGAGAGCTGGATGAAATCATTATTGATCCAGGTTTAGCGCCGGTTGGGGCTGACACGTATGGGCTGGTCAATATAGGACTCGATGCTATGAGGATGATCAATGAAGACAAAGATCTCAAAGGAGTCCATATGGTTGTTGGACTTTCCAACTTTGCCTGGGGGACTCCCAAGACAGTCCGTGAATTATTGGAAAAAGCATATCTGACTTTGGGCATGGATGTGGGACTGGACTATGCATTGGCCAATCCGGAAAAGACTCCGGGCCCGCTTCCAAAAAACCACGAAATTGTTGATTTATTACAAGGAGCCCTTCAAAAAGGTCGTGTTATCAACGGCGAATCACAGGAAATAGCTGGTTTTCGACAGGCAGAGGCCATCATGGAATTGTGCAATAAGTACGTGGAGGATGAATTTTAATGTCTTTGATGATTAAATCCCTATCAGTTTCCGGAACCGAATCAAAATGGATTAAAGTTGGCACCCTGTTGAATGGCATTGACCGGCCAGTCAAAGATGCACATATTGTATTCGATTCGATATCGATCAAATATTCAGGACAAAAATCTCCGCCAAAATCTCTGGTTCCAGACGGACAAAGTACCCCTGATCTGGATTTACCCGAATACACATTGCTACCCGGCTTGATTGAAGCCCATGCCCACCTGTTTTTAGAAGGTGCCGAATTGGACTTCCAAAAAAGAAAAGATTTCCTTCAACAGAGTTCCGATGAGTTACTTGAAAAAGCCAAAGAAAGACTTCAAAAACTGGTTTCACTTGGTATAATCGCTTATCGGGATGCCGGAGATAAAAACGGTGTGGGATTAGCCCTGAGTAAAATATATCAAAATGGTAAGCGGTCTATTATGCCATATGTAGACAGCCCTGGAGCAGCCATTCATCATTTAGGAAGGTATGGCAGCTTTATGGCGGAGCCAATAGAAAATCATGATTCCCTGAAAGATGTTGTCAGGGAAAGAGTAAAAAAGGGAGCAGATCGAATAAAACTCATTCCAACTGGCATTATCAATTTTAAGTCTGCCTGTGTGACAAAAGAGCCACAGATGACAGTTGATGAGGTGTCAAAGCTGGTGGAAGTCTCAAAGGAATTGGGCAGGCAAACATTCGCCCATGCCTCCGGGGATGATGGTATTGACCTGGTCATTGAGGGAAATGCTGACTCGGTGGAACATGGATTTTTCATTCGTGACGATCAACTTTCGCGGATGCGCGATAAGCAAATAGCCTGGGTTCCCACATTTACACCTGTACAAAAGCAGGTAGATCATGCAGCTGAAATGGGGTGGGATGATACGATTAAGTGCAATCTTCAAAAAATATTGGACGGTCATGCCAAAAGCTTATGTAAAGCCTTTGAAATGGGCGTACTGGTCATAGGAGGTAGTGATGCGGGGTCGGTCGGAGTTGCTCATGGCATAGGGTTTTATGATGAACTTGAATTGATGGAAAAGGCGGGAGTTGATCCCGTTTCAGTGATCAATTCCGCAACAGGAGTCAGCTCTAAGCGATTAGACTTCAAAGAAAAATTTGGGATAATAGAAAAGGGTTATAAAAGCAGGTTCATTCTGACAAAAAATTCTCCGGTTGAAACCGTCAAAAATCTCAGGAAAGAAAAGTTTGTGTGTTTCGATGGACAGGTATTTCAATCCGACGAGAAATTTGATTCGAGCGGACTTTGAGATCATTTACTTTTTCTTAAATTATTCAAGCTTTAATGATTCGCTAAAAGATTTTTCTGGCTGAAAATGAAAATTAAGAAATCACCCGTTCATGCTGTTGGCAGCAAGTCAGTTTTTAAGGCCTCAAAGATGGCCACGAAGGCTATGTCATTGCCAAAAACATTGGTCTTGCTTCGAAAGCTCAATCAGAAACATGGAATGGATTGTCCGGGGTGTGCCTGGCCGGATCCTGATAAAAGGTCGAAATTGGGGGAATTTTGTGAAAATGGTGTAAAGGCAGTTGCCGAGGAAGCCACGGATCGAAAAATTGGTGCTGAATTTTTCCATAAACATTCAGTTAAGGATCTGCTTGATAGGAGTGACTATTGGTTGGGTCAACAGGGCCGGTTGCAGCAACCAATGATCATCGAAAATGGCGACGAGTATTATCAACCCATTTCCTGGGATCGTGCTTTCACCTTGATTGCCGATCAGCTAAACGCACTGCCATCGCCTGATGAAGCCATCTTTTATACTTCGGGGAGAACAAGCAATGAGGCGGCATTTCTCTACCAGCTGTTTGTCCGGATGTTCGGAACCAATAATCTGCCCGATTGCTCGAATATGTGTCACGAGTCAAGTGGGGTGGCATTAAAAGAAACCCTCGGTATTGGAAAAGGATCTGTCACATTAGAGGATCTTTATAAGGCAGAAGTGATCCTGATCTTTGGGCAAAACCCTGCAACAAATCACCCAAGAATGCTTACCGCATTGGAAAAAGCCAAAGCTCATGGTGCTAAAATAATTTCTATCAATCCTTTGAAGGAGGTGGGTTTAGTGAAATTCAAAAATCCGCAAAAAGTAAAGGGATGGGTGGGATCATCTACCAATATTTCGGATCTGTATCTACAGGTTCGGATCAATGAAGATGTCGCCTTGCTCAAATCAATCCTGATCAAACTGTTCGATTTGGAAGAAACACAAGGAGGGATTTTCGATACCGATTTTATTCGGAATAAAACTGACGGTTTTGAAGAATTTAAAAAAGACCTTCTTTCAAATAACCTGAATGATTTAATCAAGCGTACGGGATTAGCGGAAAACGAGATTGATAAAGCCGTTCAACTTCTGAAAGATAAAAACAAAATAATTGCTTGCTGGGCAATGGGATTAACGCAACATGTAAATGCTGTGGATAATATCAGGGAAGTGGTTAATCTCCTCCTCCTTAAAGGCAGTATTGGAAAACCGGGAGCTGGTACCTGCCCGGTACGAGGGCATAGCAATGTACAGGGTGACCGGACAGTTGGTATTAGCGAGCGTCCTGGAAAAGATCTTCTTGACAAGCTTGCAACTAATTTTGGTTTTGATCCTCCAACAAAACACGGTTATAGTGTGGTAGAAGCCATCCAGGCGATGTATGATAATAAGGCGGGCGTCTTTTTCGCGATGGGAGGCAATTTTCTCTCTGCGTCACCTGATACCCATTATACTACTCAGGCTTTGAAAAATTGTACGCTGACCGTTCATGTGAGTACAAAGCTAAACCGATCTCATCTGGTTCATGGTAAAACCGGAATCATTTTGCCATGCCTTGGAAGAACGGATAGAATCATTAAAAACGGCAAGATCCAGTTTGTGACCGTAGAAAATTCAATGGGGATTGTTCATTCATCGCAAGGAATGATTCAAAATAAAGCGGATCTGCTTCCCGAACCCGAAATAGTTGCCCGTATTGCCCATCAAACCCTTAAGGAATCAAAGCTAGATTGGATTTATTTAACAGATGACTACAACCGTATTCGTGATCTGATTGAAGAAAATATTCCCGGATTTAATGATTATAACAGCCGGATAAATTCAGGAGGCTTTGAACTTCCAAATGGCGCCAGGAATGGTGTTTTCAAAACGGCAAGCGATAAAGCTATATTTACCATCAATAAATTACCGGATTACGAAATAAAAGAAAACGAATATTTATTGACCACCATACGAAGTCACGATCAGTTTAATACCACGATTTATGGATTGGACGATAGATATCGAGGTGTGTTTGATGGCAGGGAGGTGATTTTCATGAACGGTGAGGATTTAAAAAGAGAAAAATTAAAAGCCGGTGATCGGGTAGATATATCAAGTCATTATAACGATACTACCCGGACAATTCATTCATATACAGTCGTACCCTATGATCTTCCATCCAAATGTCTGGCGATGTATTTTCCTGAGGCAAATGTGCTGGTGCCACTCGACCTTCATGCGAGAGAAAGTCTTACTCCCTCATCGAAATCAGTTATTGTAAAAATCAGTAAAAGTAAAGATTAAAGTTCTACCTGGATCTCCTTGTCGGTGATCTGGAGATCAAGACCAGCTTCTTTAGCAGCTTCTTCCAAAGCAGCTCTAAGCATTATTTTAGGATCTTTGCTTACTTCCAATCGCCTCATAAGTCCGCTTCCTTTTTTGTCACCAACTGCGAGATTTATTTTGAGGCCTTTCCTACGGCAGGAAATTCGGGTGCCATCTTCAAGTTTGGTGTTCATTGGTTTGATAAATGCATCTATGTAATGGGTGCCAATCCCTGATTTTTCTGCAAAAGTTGGCGGGAGTTTTTCTACTGCTGCTTCGTTTATATCACAAATTTTTATCATGCTAATATTCTTAAAAAATTATCTTCCAATATAATCAAATTCTGTCTGGATTCAGCAGATAAAGCCACATTTATGAACCAACTTATCTACTTATTATTCAGAGCAAAGTGTACTACCTGAAATACCTGATGCCATTTGTAATCCCTTCCGCTCTTCTCACAATAACATCCCGAAGGGCTAAACGATATATTCTCATCAAACACACTATCCAAAGCCTGACCTACCATTGATTTTTCCTTTTGAACAGTTTCCAACAGGTTATCACCTTGTTTGATGTATTGGCACATCTTCTGATACCCGATATCATTGGTTGTTGGTTTGCAACCCTGTTCCAGGATGGTGAAATTATCTCCGTTTTCATGCAAGGTAATAGAGTATTCAAATTGCAAAGGGAAGCCAAAGTTGGAACAGGTAGTTCCGTCGTAAATAAAAGAAGCTTTGATGGTATTCCCCTCAAGTGGAGATAAGGTCAGTCGTTCTTCAGACCATTTTTTCAAAACTTTAAGTCCAAGACTATAATTTACTTGTTTTGAGATATTTATGTTGTTTTCGTCCATCGTATGGCCATTAGTAACTTTTTCCTGTCTTTTTGCATTTCGAAAGCGATAAGGCTTTCTTCTGTATTGGCAATTTCGAAGTGCGCATTTCTCACAAGGTATCATTCCTGGATAGGCAGTCAGTTGTGAACCCTGGTTTGTGACACCAAATATTGCCAGAAGAGATTTTTTAGGTTTAAGCATCCCCGAGTCAAGGGATTCTACCAATAAAGAATTACTTGTCGAATTTCCATTGTTTATCAGAGAAATCAGTTTCAACTGGTCCAGGATATCCCATTGATTATATCCAGGACTGTAGTGGGGTAAAACTGCCATGTTATTATCATCTGCCCAGGCACATAGTTGCGCAGATGTTTGCATGACCAGATTTTCAACCACGGCTGAACCATACATTTCCATAAAGAAATATTCATCGGGCTTACCTTCTTTCCAAAGGACATTTGCATGTGCTTCACATTCCGGACCTGCGCTTACGGCAAGCAGAAAAACATCATTAGCCTTGCCATTGTGAAATCGCTTGAGAACCGCATCGGATTGAAATGGAATTTGGTCGATGATAAACTCATTTTCACTCAAATCAAACGAGTTTGCCTTTCTGACATAGACCCATGGTTTGCCATGTTTAGCATACCATCTTTCGGTTAAATGAGACAGTTCTTTTGCTCGATCCTGCAGTTCATGTCCGATGGGATACCCCAACAATCGCACATATTCTGCGGAATCAATCTTTACTTGTGGATTATCGTTAAAAAATTCTTTCATTATGCCTCTCTGGACAATGTTTCGACGGGGTTGAACTGACACCCTTCTACAAAATAATCAAAAAAGTCGGGATGTGTTTCCAGTTTGCAGTGAGTGATTGTTTTTACAATATCTTCCATTTCATTTCTTCTTGATATAGAAAGTAGAGCAATGCAGGCGCCTTCTATAGCGGCATTTCCAATTTGAACAATTTTCTCATTATCAATGTTTGGAATAAGGCCGATACGCTTGGAGGATTCTATATCAAGATGTCTTCCAAAACCACCTGCCAGGTAAAATACATCGATTTCATCAAACCGGATCCCGTAATTACTGAATATGATATGTAAACCGGCAACATTGGCTCCTTTTGCCTGCGCCAGTTCATTTACGTCACTCTCATTAAAAATAACCCTGGATTTGGCATCATCGTTCAGGATAATCTCGATTTCGTCCTCAAATCGTCCCAGGCTATTCATCCTTCCTGAACGGATCAATTCACTCATGAGGTCTACCAATCCGGATCCACAAATTCCTTCTGCCAGCAAATTGCCAATGACCTTGATCTCTATGTTTCCATTGTCCATTATTTTTACCCGTTCAATTGCGCCCGGAAGTCCTGGCATTCCATGCGAGATCTTACCACCTTCGAAAGCCGGCCCGGCAGGACAAGATGCAGCAAATATCCTCGACTTATTTCCGACAATAAGCTCCGTATTCGTTCCAATGTCCATCAAAGCAATGGTCCGATCTTCGTTTGCCAGGTTGACAGCCAGCATGCAGGCTGTTGTGTCTGCACCAACATGTCCACTGATGATGGGGAGCGCATAAATATTTCCTTTCGGATTGATGTGAATTCCCAACCTTTTTGCCTTTTCTTTCAGGCTGGTTGTTTGACGTTTTCCATCAGCCATTTCTAGTTCGGTAATGGATTGATAGGGATTCTGCCCAATGGTGTACACGCTTAACCTGAAAAATATATCCCGCATGGTGGAATTTCCCACAACGACCATTTCATAGATGGAATTTGGATCCACAGGGAATTCCTCAATGGCATGATTGATGTACCCAATCAGTGTCCGCTGCAATAATCGACCTTTATTTTCGGAATCATAATGGATCCGTGACATCACGTCAGATCCGCCAAAGCGTTGTGGGTTCTCAAACGATGAATCTGCGATCAATTCACCTGTTTCAAGATTGATCAGTCGAAGTACGATCGTCGTGGTACCCAGGTCCATAGCAATGCCATAAATAGGGCCAGTGTATTCCTCAATTAATTCACCATCAATAAAAACTTTGCCCTCTTTCCTGACCACATTCGGTTCCAGTTTCAATGATGAATTGATTGCTGTGAAATGCAGGGATTGTCGTTCGATCTGCATTTCCCCTCTACGCATGGTATGGCAAACCACTTCACCGGAATCGGACAATATTTTCGCTCTGCAGGAGAGCCTGAATTGATCCCTGAGATGGGCTTCGGTTTCATCAGGAGAGGAAAGGTGTTCCATTCCTTTTTCTACCTCTACCAGGCACTCTTTGCACTTCCCCTGTTTTCGGCAGGAGGTAGGTACCTGAATACCCAAATTTTCAGCGTATTCAAATAAAGATTGGCCGGGTTTAACTTCTTTGATCTTTTGATTAAAATGTAATGATAACCCCATAAAAATTAATTGGTTATGGCATTCTGAATGCCATTCAAACTTGCAAGATACTTTAAATCACCGTTTATATCAAAAAAGATATGGGGATCATTTTACAATGTAAAAATAGATGTTATGAGTGGCAAAATGATCCATTTCAAAGCCCGTCATAATAGGAAAAAATCTGATTGAGATCCATTGTTGATTTGCAATCAAGCTCGTTTACAGAGATGTAGTCCTTTATCTTGTCGTTTTTATCCGAAAATATCTTTGAAACCTGGTTGGGCTTTGGTTTTAGTTTAAAAAATGCATTAGAATCCTTTTCCATGTAATAGAAATTGGAATAAGTCCTGAACTCATCGTATTTTTTTGTTTCCATATACCCACCTTCCTGATTGACCTTAATGAACGAGGTTTTCATTTCTTCGAGAACAAGGTATGAACCATCATAAATTACATGATAATACCGGAAATCCTGATTGAACCTATGTTTCACAAATCGAACATCAGCAGAATCGGGAAACTTTAAAGTGAATTCTCTTATTTTTTCTTTAAAAACATATACGGGGCTTCCTATTCCATCATTGTACACTAATTCGTCCTGGTACGAATCGTATTTTAACAGCACATTTTTGTAGATCTTTCCATCTATTGTTATGACTTCGCCTTCAACCCATTCCTCATTAAAAAAGGGGGATCCATACACTCCTTCATAAGTTTTGTCCTCATATTTTAACGTGGGAAAATTGCCTCCCTGATCAAAAGGATCCTGAAAGCTTTGTCCACATATGGCAGTATAGCATAACATGAGAGATAGAATCGTTATAAGCTTTTTAGTATTTCTGTGGATATGGTGTATGGATGAAATCATGAATTTATTTCATATCTGTTAGCTCCGCTAAATGGAAACTCTATTGAATTTATTCATTTTTTATTAGAAAGGGAAAATTAAATACTCATTCTTCAATGCATTCAATTTTCTTACCTGAAGCAGTTTAGTGGTTGGTTAAAGAATTGTTATAACTGGAATATTATCTCTTATATTTAAGACTCATTTTTTATTAAATCTTTTTAAAGCTAATACGATGAACAAATTTTTTATTATTATTTTTTCAATTTGTATTCTATTTTATTCCTGTAAAAGCGATTCTGAGGATGCAGCAGCTGACTGCCAATCGGGACAAATTACGGCTACCATTGATGGTGAACCATGGGAAGCAATTTCTTTGAACAGTACCATTGTCCATGCAGTAGAAGGAGAGGTCTCAATGAAAAGGATTGATCTGCGAGGTACGGCTTCAGACGGAACAATGTTAATTGTATCATTTACCAATTTTGCGGAATTAGCTGAAGGAAATTGCGTTGAAACAAAGTTTTACCCAGCACAAGTGGAGGATGGATCTTGTAAATACGAAGGTGATATAGCATACTCCTGCGAGGCCATGTTGGGGAACTATTATGAATCAACATCCGACAGTTTTGGGTTGGGTACCTGGTATGAAGGACCTGGGGGAGTTACTGTCACAAGTTGCTCAGAGGGAACAGTTTCTGGTTCATTTGAATTCATTGTTTCCGATTTGAAAGAAACGGAATGGGAAGTTGAAGGTACCTTTGAAAACATATGTCTTAGAGAGACAAATTATCCGGGTTAATTCAATTTTCATAAACTGAATTTTAATAGTTGAATCACTGATCTGATAACATTGACTTATTCAAGAGAAGATATGTGATATAATAATCAGGGGAATTTTCATTTAATTTCCCTGATAATGTTACATTATTTTACCACTTACCTACTAAGTGGATCCTTACGCAATCATTCATTTCTACAGATAAACTTTTATTTTAGCACCATCATCATTCAATACTTTTTTATCATGAAGCGCTTTATCATTTTTTTATTCACTTTAACTATATTTTTTAGCTGCAGCCGTACTTCAGAAGATTTTAGCAGTCCTAAAAACCTGTTTGTTGACCACATCAGTTCGTACACTGGTGGGATTATTTCCGTGGCAAGTGATGTTCGGGTCAAGCTTACCAAAAGCATTCCCGACAGTTTGATCGGTACTTCCCTGGAAAATATTTTCACTTTTAGTCCGGATATTAAAGGATCTACAACTTGGAAGGATAACCGTACCGTCGTTTTTCAGCCGGCATCAAGGCTAAAGTCGGATCAGAAATATGAGGTAACAGTTAATTTGAAATCCATCCTTCCTGAAATCGAAAATGATAAAAAGGAATTCCGGTTTATTTTCCAGACCCTCATTCAGAATTTTGAAACGTCTGTTGAAGGATTCAAACTCTACAACACCAATGATCTGAGCAAAGTAAAAATCGAAGGAACGCTCCAGACAGCTGATGTAGTTGATTTTGAGAACCTGAAAAAAACTTTGTCAGCCGTGCAAAATGGCAAAAACCTGGACATTACCGTTGCTGATGCCCATTCAAACAATACCTATCAATTTACCATCGAAAATGTACAGCGCGGGGAGAAAGCAAGTGAAGTTGAGATCAAAGTGGATGGTGAACCCATAGCTGTCGATAAAGTGGAATCGACGGAAGTTGACATACCTGCGCTAGACGATTACAAAGTCATTTCAAGTAGAATTGTTCGTGGAACGGAAAACTATATATCAGTCCTGTTTTCAGATCCGCTTGATACAAAACAGAATCTGAATGGCCTGGTCACTCTGACAAATACAAGTAACAGGCATCGAATGGTCATCGATCTGAATGAATTAAAGATCTATCCGACCCAGGAAATGAATTCAAAATCTACTTTGAAGGTTTATGCGGGGATCAAAAACCTGGCTGGCTATAAGTTAAAAGATGATTATTCAACATCCCTGCAGTTTACACAAAGTAAACCTGAAGTCAGACTGGTCAACAGTGACCATAAATCCATCCTTCCAAATTCCAACGGACTAGTCCTGCCATTTGAAGCTGTTGGGTTAAATGCTGTGGATGTGACGGTTGTACGAATATTTGATGACAACATGTTGCAATATCTGCAGGTGAATGATTTGGGTGACCAAAGCCAGCTTAACAGGGTAGGGAGGCCCATTGTCAGAAAGACTGTTCCTTTAAACGCAAGTGGAGTCACAAACCTGAATCAGTGGAACCGATTTACCCTTGATCTGAATGATATTCTCACGACCCAACCGGGGGCTTTTTATCAAATTCAAATTGGTTTCAGAAAGTCACATTCTGTTTATTTCTGCTCAGATGATGTACAGATCGAATCCCTGGACGAAGAATTGGAAGAATGGGGGCCTGATGAAGAATCATCCTATTGGGACAGTTACGAATACTATTACAATCCGGACTATAACTGGGAGGAACGCGATAATCCTTGTTCCAACTCCTATTATGGTAGTCGTAGAAGTGTCAGCAAAATGTTGCTGGCTTCTGATTTCGGTATCATCGCTAAAAGAAGTGATGCGGGTGATGTGAATGTTTTTGTGACCAACCTGATCGATACCAAACCGGTGAGCGGAGTTTCGATTGAAGTTTATGACTATCAGCAGCAGCTGATTACCAGCCAGAAAACAGATGGGGATGGCAAAGCTATTGTCAGCCCGGCAAGAAAACCATTTGCTTTGGTCGCAAAAAAAGGAAACCAGGTGGGTTATTTGAAACTGGATGACGGATCGGCTTTATCACTGAGCAATTTCAATGTTTCAGGAAGCAAAGTTCAGAAAGGATTAAAAGGATTTATCTATGGAGAACGAGGAGTCTGGCGTCCAGCGGATACCGTTCATTTGGGATTTATCCTGGAAGATATAGAAAGAAAACTTCCTGATAATCATCCCGTTGTCATGGAGTTGTTCAATCCAAATGGTCAATTAACCTTTAGAAAGATCAGCAGCGAATCCGTAGGTGATATGTACCGTTTTGATTTTGTAACAGATTCGGATGCTCCTACAGGAAATTGGCGTGCAGTAGCCAAAGTTGGTGGCGCTCAGTTTACTAAAACAGTTAAAATCGAAACCATCAAGCCCAACAGACTGAAAATTAACCTCGCCTTTGATAAAGAACGTTTTAGTGCCTACGATAAAACCGTTTCAGGTGACCTGAATGTTCGCTGGTTGACAGGTGCTAAAGCAGGAGGATTAAAAGCTGAATACGAATTATTGCTTCGCCCGGTGAAAACAACCTTTGATAACTACCCTAATTATAGCTTCGATGATCCATCAAAGGAATATTACAGTGATCGGGAAATGGTTTTCCAGGGAAACCTGAATGGCGAAGGATTTACAAAAGTAAATCTGGATTTGGGCGATACTGAAAATGCACCCGGGGCACTTCAGGCAAATCTTTATGGAAAAGTCTATGAAGAAGGAGGCGACTTTAGTATCAACAATACTTCCATTCCCTATTATCCTTATACAAGTTTTGTAGGTGTCAAGGTCCCTGAAGGCGATAAAAGGGGGATATTACTCACGGATGAAGATCATGAAGTGATGATTGCCACGGTCAGTGCGGATGGTAATGCCGTTAGCCGAAAAAATCTTAAAGTTGAATTGTACAAGCTGAACTGGAAATGGTGGTGGGATAATTCCTATGACAACATCAGCAATTACGTTGGTCGATCTTATCGAGATCCTGTTGCCACAGGAACGGTAAGCACTTCCAATGGAAAGGGAACCTGGAAATTACGCATCGATTATCCTGAATGGGGTCGGTATTTTCTGAAAGTGGAAGATCCTGTTAGCGGTCATAGTGCCGGACAGGTCGTTTATATGGATTGGCCGGGATGGGCAGGTAAAGGAAAACGTGGTGAATTGGATGGTGCTACAATGCTGGATTTTGCAGTTGAAAAAGAAGAATACAAAGTAGGTGAGAAAATTACACTTTCCATTCCATCTACGGCAGGCAACAGGGTGCTGGTCAGCCTGGAGTCGGGTAGTGAAATTCTCCAGACATTCTGGGTAGAAACAGAGGAAAATAATACGGCCATTGCCTTCGAAGCTACTTCTGAAATGGCGCCGAATGTATATGTTCATTTGACCATGGTGCAGCCACATGCACAAACTGCCAACGATCTACCCATTCGCTTATATGGAGTTGAGTCAATCAAAGTAGTGGATCCGGGTACAGTACTTAAACCTGTGATTAAACTCCCTTCAGAACTTCGGCCAGAGCAGAAATTTGACTTGCAAATCTCGGAAAATTCTGGGCATCCGATGGCCTATACCATCGCGATTGTTGATGAAGGATTGCTCGACATCACCAATTATAAAACACCAAAACCATGGGAAACCTTTTATGCACGTGAAGCCCTGGGCATTAAAACATGGGATGTGTATGATGATGTAATGGGTGCATTTAGTGGTAAAATGGATTATTTACTGGCAATTGGTGGTGATGGAGAATTAAAACCTAAAGAAGAAAAGGAAGTAAACCGGTTTAAACCGGTCGTTAAATTCCTTGGACCATTTTATTTGAAAAAAGGAGAGACCAAAACGCACGCAGTACAGCTACCACAATACATCGGTAGCATCAAAACCATGGTGGTAGCTGCTGATGAAGGAGCTTATGGTAGCGCTGATGCGACTACGCCAGTCAAACAACCTTTAATGGTAATGGCAACCCTTCCAAGGGTAGCGGGTCCGGGCGAGACGATGAAGTTACCGGTTAATGTCTTCGCATTGGAAGATAAAGTGAAAAATGTCAATGTAACGGTAGAAGTAAGCGGCAACCTTGAGTTGGCATCCGGAAAAACATCTACGGTACAGTTCGCCAAAGCAGGAGACAAGGTAGTCTATTTTGATATAAAAGCTATAAAAGCCCTGGGAACGGGTAAAGTTAAGGTAACTGCCACATCGGGCTCATTGAAAGCTACTTATGACATTGAAATGAATATTATTGCCCGAAATCCTGTTACAACCGATGTGAGTGACAAAATGGTCAGCAACGAGTCCAGCTGGAATTACAATTACCAACCAGTTGGAATGCCCGGAGAAAACAAGGCCTACGTTGAAATTAGCACATTGCCACCATTGAATATTGAACAGCGGTTGGGTTATTTGATCCGATATCCTCATGGCTGCATTGAGCAAACCACTTCATCTGTTTTTGCCCAATTGTTCTTAAACAAATTGATGACTGTTCCTGATGATCAGCAGGCAAAGATCCAGCGAAATGTCGAAGCCGGCATCAAGCGGTTACAATCCTTCCAGGTTGCTTCCGGTGGATTTGCTTATTGGCCTGGCAATAGCTATCCAAACAATTGGGGTACCAATTATGCCGGGCATTTTCTCTTGGAAGCCAAAAAAGCAGGTTATCTCGTTCCGGAAGGATTACTGTCAAGCTGGATATCATTCCAAACTAAAAAAGCGGATGATTGGGGAACACTTAGCAGCGATGATGATAACGACCTGATCCAGGCATACCGGCTGTATACTTTGGCGGTTGCAGAAAGTCCGGCATTGGGTGCCATGAACCGAATGAAAGAGAAGGAAAACATCAGCCGTGAATCGAAGTGGAGATTAGCGTTGGCCTATGCTTCAGCAGGTTATGACGACCAGGCTAAGAAATTGATTGAAGGACTTTCAACCCAGGTTGACAGTGTAAATCATCATTCCCGCAGTACTTTCGGTTCGGATACCCGTGATAGAGCCATGATCCTGGAGACACTTCTCGAATTGGATGAAAAGGAAAAAGCGTTTGAGATCCTGATGGATATCGCGCGTACAATGGGAAGGAAGGATAAATGGATGAGCACTCAAACTACAGCCTATTGTTTTATTTCACTCGCGAAATATGTGGATAATTTTGGGGTGGATGGCGAAACGAACACGGTTGTTTCAATGGGAGACCAAAAGGAAACGGTGAAAGGGAATTCATTTGTTAATCAGGTTGCTTATAGTACTCCTGATAAATCCGTTTCCATTCAAATTGCCAACAATGGGGAAGCGCCGGTTTTTGCACGTGTGATCCGAACGGGAATTCCATTGGAAGGAACTGAAGAAAGAATTAAAAGGAATATTGACCTTTCGGTCAATTATACTGATATGGATGGAAATCCATTAAATATTTCTTCCCTGACCCAGGGGACAAATTTCAAAGCCGAGGTAACGGTTACAAACCCCGGATTGAAGGGTGACTACAGCGAACTGGCATTGACACAGATCTTTCCTTCAGGATGGGAGATCATCAACACACGATTAGATGGATCAGCAAATCCGAATCAGGAAGCGGAGTACATTGATATCAGGGATGATCGCACCATGCATTATTTCGATCTGAAACCCAATAAGAAAGTGACCTTTACAGTATTGCTGAATGCGTCTTACCAGGGGAATTACTATCTGCCTTCCCTGAATGTAGAAGCGATGTATGACAATTCCATCTTTGCTAATAAACCGGGAAAATGGGTGAAGGTTGTGAAAGGTAACTAATTGATTGACAGAAAATTATAAACACTGAATTGAAGTATGAATAAAATATTGTTTTCACTCCTTATCACTATTGTTTTATTTGGTTGTTATGAAAATAATCATTCAGAAACAGACAATTTAGTAAATCAAGAGTATGGAGACATTCCAGTGGATTTGATTGATTCATTGCAATTGATTTCAGGAATTAACCAAAAATTCAACATTGACAATTCACAATCAAATACTATAGTTGGAGAAAAGGGGACAATTCTTATTATTCCCGAAAAATCAATTGTTGATGTTAACGGAAAAAGTGTGCAAGGAGAAATAACAATTGAACTGAAAGAAAATTTTACAATTCAGGATTTCATTACTTCCAATCTTCAAACAATTCACAATGACCAAATACTTGAAAGTAAAGGGATGATATACTTTACTGCACAAGACGAAAATGGAAATGAATTGAGAATTGCTGAAGATAATTCCATACGAATCCAAATTCCACAAAAAGATTTAAACAATAATCCAGACATTTTTCTAGGAGAACGTGATGAAAAAGGACTTATGAATTGGAAACAAAAAGAAGAACCTGCCAAATCATTAGTACCATACCCAATCAAATTCATAAGCAAAAATCAATTCCCTACTGAATGTGCTGATTTTTATGGCATCACAACTGATACGATTAAAAATAATTACTATACCTATTATGGTAATCTCTATGATTTCGAAAACACTCTTTTAGCAACAAATGAGTTTATGTATCGCTACCAAAGTGCTTGTTGGGATAAGGTGGTTAAAATCTATATTGACAATCTTGACAAAAATCTATGGGAGATTGACGAAATGGTTGTTGAGTTCTTGGTTAAGGATTCGATTGAAAGAGTGCAATATTACTTGAATAACCCTCCACCAAAGGAAAATGGAAATGAAGCGACAAAAACTCAATGGGACGCTCATAATAGTCTACTGAAAAGATCTAAAGAATCTTCACATAGAGATATTAATTGGTTTAAAATACTAGCAAAACAAAAGTTGACCAAAGTCGACACTTCTAAATTGATCGACACTTCTAAACTTGGTGAAATAAACTCAGCTATGATTTCCTATGATGCAATGAAATTTGGTTGGGTAAATGTAGATTTTTTCTATGAAGATCCTAAGGCTGGTCCAGTACGACTTATAGCCAGAACAAACCGAAAAGCTACAATAATAAATCTAATTATTAATGGAAGGAATATCATTCTTAGTGGTTCAGAACATTCTAAAAATGAATATTGGTTTACGGAAAATGAAGATGGGTATAACAAACTTCCGAAAGGAGAAAAAGCTACAATATTAGCAATTGGACTAAATGAAACTGAATTACTATTTGGAGAGAAAGAAATTGTAATAGGTGAGAATGAAATTGAGAATCTTGAAATGATTGCCATTTCGGGGAATGACTTGAAAATAAAATTAGGAAAATATGGTAGCTGATAAAGTTTTACATGCAAATCTCACTTTCCGAAAAACGATTTCACCACTCAATGACAATTAAAACAAATGAAATCCATTTAAAATCGAAATAAATTGAAGATTGATTTTACATGGCCGCAGTGAAGACACAACCCACTCATAAAGTTTGATGAAATTGAAATTTTCACTTCAAAATAGAAAGATTAGAATAGCCGGAAAGGTGATAGGGATTTCCCTCATCACCTTTTTCATCCTTGTATTACTTGCACCATTGCCAAGCCCATTATTCGATGTGCCTTATGCAACCACCTTAAGGTCAGGAGACGGGACTCTTTTGAGTGCTTCTATTGCCAAAGATCAGCAATGGCGATTTCCTGTTTCAGATTCCATCCCTCATAAGTTTGAAATTGCGCTTTTGCTCTTCGAAGATGAATATTTCCACTACCATCCAGGGATCAATCCCATTTCCATATTTCGGGCGATAAAACAGAATATTCAGTCCGGAAGCGTAGTAAGTGGCGGAAGCACCCTCTCCATGCAAACGGTTCGAATGGCTTTGGGAAATCGGGAGCGCACTTATGGTCAAAAGATCATTGAAATATTCTCCGCGCTTAAACTTGAACTGTTTTACAAAAAGTCATCCATTCTAAAGCAATATGCCAATCATGCCCCCTTTGGAGGCAATATTGTTGGGATCAATGCCGCTGCCTGGCGGTATTTCGGAAGGTCGCCTTACCAGCTCTCCTGGGCGGAAACCGCTGCACTGGCTATTTTACCCAATAATCCGTCGAGCATTTTTCCTGGAAAAAACCAGGAGCTTTTTCTGGAAAAGAGGAATAGACTTCTAACTAAAATCCACGAAAGAGGCTATATCGATCAGGACGAATTATTCCTGGCAAAAGAGGAGCCATTGCCGCAGGATATTAAACCCATTCCCAATCAGGCCTACCATCTGCTTCATCGGTCCATCAACGAAGGGCACGAAGGGACAGAAGTGAATTCAACGTTGGATAAGCGTTTGCAAATAATGGCAAGTAAAACCGTAAATGAATACAGTAAGCAACTGTCGTACAATCAGATACACAATGCTTCTGCAGTAATCATTGAAATAAAAAGCGGGAATGCATTGGCCTATGTTGGTAATTCAAATTCAAGCGGAGATCACGGTCAGCATGTTGATGTTATCACAGCAAGAAGGAGTCCGGGAAGTTTGTTGAAACCTTTTTTATACGGACTGGCATTGGACGAAGGCTTAATCACGCCCTACCAGCTTTTACCTGATATTCCGATATTTTATAAAGGTTTTGCACCTAAAAATTTTGATAAAGAATATCGAGGTGCTGTACCTGCGAATGAAGCGCTGACCAGTAGTTTAAATGTTCCATTTGTTCACCTACTGATTGATTATGGGTATGAAAAATTCCATCAGAAAATGTGGGATATTGGATTTAAAAGCTTTGACAGGCCCGCGAATCATTATGGCCTGTCCATTATCCTGGGCGGAGCAGAGTCCACCTTGTGGGAATTGACTTCTGTGTACGCAAGCCTGTCCCGGGCCTATTCAAACTATTCTACCCGACCATTTCGGTCAGGATATTCCTCCGGAGATTATCACCTCAACAGGTATATAGCCAAACCCAATAAAACCATTGAGCTTTCTTCTGATGGTCAGATCCAGGCTCCCTCCATTTATTATACCCTTCAGGCGATGCAACAACTCAATCGACCCTACGAAGAAGCTGGCTGGGAGCAGTTTGCTTCTTCCAGACAGATTGCCTGGAAAACGGGAACAAGTTATGGCTTTCGCGATGGGTGGGCTATTGGAATGAACAACGATTACCTGATCGGGATTTGGGTAGGAAATGCAGATGGAGAAGGGAGACCTGGCCTTACCGGTGTTATGGCTGCAGCACCATTGATGTTTCAATTGTTTGATTTGGTAGAAGGTGAAAGTGATTTGGGTGAGCCCTTTGGAGCTAATCAGGAAATTTGTGAACGAAGCGGTATGTTAGCGGGGAAAAATTGCCCTGAAAGGATTCTTCAGCCATTACCCGAATATATGTTGAAAAATCAAAGTTGTACTTATCATTCCATTATTCACCTTGATAAAGCAGGAAAGCACCGGGTGAACAGTTCGTGTTATCCTATTTCAGATGTAAAAAATGTACCCTGGTTTGTCCTTCCGCCTGTGCAATCCTGGTATTTCCGCAAATACCATTCAAACTATCCAAAAATGCCTGCTTTCTTACCTTCCTGTATTCAATCAGAAGAAAAATCCTCGAGCTTTGATTTGATTTATCCCAGCCAATATACCAAAGTTAAAATACCACTTGAGCAGGATGGGAATAAGGGCTACGCTATTTTTGAAGCTGCACATCAAAATAAAAATACAGCTATCTTCTGGCACCTCGACAATGAATATTTAGGCTTCACTAAAGAGATTCACCAAAAAGGTATTCAGACAACCACAGGGACTCATACTTTGACTCTTGTTGATGAATCAGGCAATGAATTGGTTAGGAAGTTCGAGGTGATTGATTGATAACTAGATCATTCCCAATTTAGCTTTAATTTAAAATCTCAATTCCAATTGTTAAAGTTTTTCGATTGTATTCCTTTTCTAATTATTATATTGAATCAGCTTTAGAATAACCGTAAAAACTACGTTAAAAATGCGATACCATATATGCCTTATTTTCAGTCTTTTTTCCCTAATAATTGTACAATCTACTTTAGCTCAAGACCCAAGAACCATTCTCGAACTGGATCAATGGAAGTTTCAAAAAGGAGCCAACGAATCGGCTTATCGATCAGATTTTGACGATTCAAAATGGGAATCGGTCACCGTTCCCCATGATTGGGCCATCTATGGTCCTTTTGACAAAACGGTTGATATGCAAACCGTGGCTATCATTCAGAACAATGAAGAAGTTGCAACCGAAAAAACCGGTCGAACTGGTTCCCTTCCTTTTATAGGAGAGGCCTGGTACCGGACCACCTTTTCACTTCCCGATCTTCAGGATGATCAAAAAGTGCTGGTTGTATTTGAAGGAGCCATGAGTGAGCCGAAAGTCTATGTAAATGAGACGAAAGTGGGAGAGTGGGCGTATGGTTACAGCTATTTCTATTTTGATATTACGGATCAGGTTTCGTCCGACAAAGAAAATACGTTGGCCGTTAACCTACGAAACATTGAAAAATCCTCCAGGTGGTATCCTGGAGCAGGGCTTTACCGAAAGGTTCAAATCATTGTGAAAAATAATGCCAGCATCGATCAATGGGGAACAACGATCACAACCCCAACCATCACCCCGGAAATCGCTCAGGTGAATATCAAAACCAAAGTTAATGGGGATGATCTCAAGCTTGTTACAGAAATTCTCGATGCAGATGGTAAATCAATTACATCAAATGAAACTTCTACATTATTTGGAAATGAATTTGTCCAGAATATTGCAGTCAACAACCCAAAATTATGGAGTCCGGAAACGCCATATTTGTACACTGCTGTTTCAAAATTGTATAGCGGTGATGAATTGGTGGATGAATACCAGCAGCGCTTTGGTATCCGCGAAATCAGCTATCAACCGGGAACAGGATTTAGCCTGAATGGAAAAACACGCAAATTCAAAGGGGTCTGCCTGCACCACGACCTGGGTCCGTTGGGAACGGCTGTTAATATAGCAGCTTTGCGCAGGCAATTGACCATTCTGAAAGACATGGGCTGTGATGCCATTCGCAGTGCACATAACATGCCATCCATGGAGCAGTTGGAATTGTGTGACGAGATGGGTTTTATGTTCATTGCCGAGAGCTTTGACGAATGGGCTAAACCCAAAGTCGAAAATGGTTACAACCGGTTTTTTGATGAATATGCAGAAAAAGATGTAGTGAATTTGGTCAGTGCTATTAAAAACCATCCTTGTATCGTCATGTGGAGCGCCGGAAATGAAGTCCCGGACCAATGGGGCTCAGAGGGGGTAAAACGGGCAAAATGGTTGCAAGAGGTCTTCCATCGTGAAGATCCAACTCGTCCCGTGACAGTTGGTATGGACCAGGTGAAAGCAACCATGGAAACAGGTTTTGGAGCTTTACTGGATGTGCCTGGGTTGAACTACCGGGTTCATTTGTATGAGGAGGCTTTTGAAAGATTCCCACAGGGATTTATTCTTGGCTCAGAAACTGCTTCGACTGTCAGCTCACGAGGTATTTACAAATTCCCTGTCGAAACAGGTAAAATGGTGCAGCATGACGACTATCAAAGCTCTTCATATGATGTAGAATATTGTAGCTGGTCAAATCTTCCCGAAACAGATTTTGAAATGCAGGATGATAAACCATGGGTGATCGGGGAATTTGTCTGGACAGGATTTGATTACCTGGGCGAGCCTACACCCTATGATGATGTCTGGCCGTCAAGAAGCTCTTATTTTGGCATTTGCGACCTGGCCGGACTTCCCAAAGACCGGTATTACCTTTATCGCAGTCGCTGGAACACTGAAGACGAAACACTGCATATCTTACCACATTGGAACTGGGAAGGCAGGGAAGGAGAGACCACACCTGTTTTTGTTTATACCAACTACAATAAAGCCGAGCTATTTGTAAATGGAAAAAGCATGGGGATCCGGGAAAAAGGAACGGATTCATTAAGCAGGTATCGATTGATGTGGATGGATGTGAAATATGAACCGGGAACATTGAAAGTTGTGGCTTTGGATGAATCGGGAAGCCCAGCCGCTGAAAAGCAAATTCATACTGCCGGAAAGCCTTATCAATTGGTCCTTGACGCCGATCGAACGGATTTATCTGCCAATGGCGAAGACCTTTCATTTGTTACAGTATCTGTTGTAGATAAAGATGGCAATCCATGCCCGACAGCAACGAATCAATTGAATTTTAAAGTAAAGGGAAACGGTACTTATAGAGCTGCTTGTAACGGAGATGCAACTTCCCTGGAGATATTTCATGAACCGACCATGAAGCTATTTAGTGGTAAACTAGTAGTCATCGTCCAGTCAACCGAAGAAGCCGGAGAAATGGAATTAACGGTTTCAGGAAAAGGATTGAAAAGTGGGAAGATCAAGCTGGCTTCGAAGTAGAATTTTATGCATTTACAGGAGGCGATTGCTCTGATTGAAAATGCTCAAATAAATAAATTCCTACCAACAACTTGGGCTGACCTGGGGTGTGGGACAGGGATTTTTACCCAGGCGCTGGCAAGCATCATCCATCCGAATAGTCAGATTTATGCAGTCGATCAATCGGTACAAGCTATTCAGCCAATCAAAAGTGTCCGGTTAAAATTTTTGCGAGCAAACTTTGAAAAAGATCCACTATCCCTTCCACCACTCGACGGCATTCTCATGGCGAATTCCCTGCACTTCGTATCCGACAAGAGGAAGTTTCTTGAAAAGCTAAAAGTTGGTCTATCAGATGATGGCTCTTTCATTATTGTTGAATACGACACCAATGAATCCAATCCATGGGTTCCATACCCAATTGATTTTATCTCACTTAAAAAATTATTCTTAGATGCTGGCTTTAACAATGTGGATAAAATAGGTCAAAGAAAATCGTCCTATGGAAATAAAATGATGTATGCCTGTGAGGTACAATGGCGATAAACCGTATAGATTAATGCACATTACACTGACTAGATAAGAATGAGGTTGATAATACTGCGCATACTTTGAGTAATTCTTGGTGTCCATTGCGGTTTATTTTTGATTAGAATCAGAATGATAAATAAATTTCTATTTTAAGGGTTGGAATTGATTAGTTACACATTTTTGGACCTATGAAACTTTCTCCTAAAACCCGTAGAAATATTGCCAGGGTCATTCCCTTTGGATTGATTTGGTTATTAATGGGATGGGTTTTTATTTTAGTGGAGACTGCCGCAATGGGCACATTCTCGCCTAATTCTTCCACCATCATCAACCTTACCTGGCCGGTTTTCATTTTTGCCAGTATTGCCGTTACCATTGTTGGATTGCTGGTAGGCCTGGTCGAAATATTCTTTATGGAAAGGCTATTTCGTAATAAGAGTTTCTTTCAAAAGATCATTTACAAATTTGGCCTTTATGTTTTAATCATGCTTCTCATCAATGCGATCACGTATCCTTTAGCTGCCAGCTTTGAATCAAATATTCCAATTACGGATAAGGTGGTTTGGGAGAAGTTTGGGAGGTACATGGTTAGCATCACATTTTTAAGCACGATGCTTCAAATGGCTGTTTCGATTTTACTTTGTGTGATGTATGCTACCATAAGTGAAAATCTGGGATTTGGAATTCTAACTAATTTCCTGACAGGAAAATACCACCAGCCTGTGGAAGAAAACCGGATCTTTATGTTTCTGGATCTGAAATCCTCAACAACAGTCGCCGAAAAACTAGGCCATATCCGCTATTTTGAACTCTTGAAAGAGTACTATTCAGACCTCTCCAATGCTATTATTAATCATTTAGGTGAAGTGTATCAATATATTGGAGATGAGATAGTTATATCATGGAATTATAAAAATGGGGTATTGAATGCTAATTGCATTAAATGCTTTTTTGCCATGAAAGAAGATCTTCGGGACCGATCCGGTTTTTATGAAAGAAAATTTGGGGTGATTCCATCATTTAAAGCTGGCATTCATATTGGGAATGTAACTACAGGTGAAATTGGCGCCCTCAAAAAGGAAATATTCTTTACCGGGGATGTACTGAATGCTACTTCCCGCATCCAGGGAATGTGCAATGATTATAGAGCTGAGTTGTTGGTTTCAGAAGAATTGATAAGTCAATTATCTCTTGAGGAAATATTCATTGTCAAATCCCTTGGTGAAGTAAACTTAAAGGGGAGAACGGAGCCAATGGAGTTGTATTCGATTCAAATCAGCTGAAAGCCATAATCCTGCTAAGAAATTCGGTCAACAACTCAATAAAATCATCTCTCATATTATTTGTCAATATTTGGACTTAATTGATGTTTCATATACTCTATCTATGCTTTATCTATACTGTATATATTGTTCATTTACCTTCTATTTCGTCCGAAAAAGGTGATAAATTCTTTAAAATAAGTTTTACCGACTGGAATTTCTCTTTGATGGATAAAAATGGTTTTGTTTCGCACGCTTTCTATACGAGCCAATGGAACTATATAGGATCGATGAACACGCATAAAATGGGAGGGAAGTTGCTGTGAAATGTCTTTCATGGTCATCCGGGCTACCACCGGCTTTCGGTTGAGCAGATGGATACGAAGGTAGTCCGCCATTCCCTCGATGTAAAGGATGTCCTCAATGACAATCTTTTGCAATCTATAATCCGCCTGGACAAAAAGATAAGTTGCCTCTTTTGATTTGGCCGAATGGATATATTCGTAATATTCCCTGGCTTTATTCACTGAATGGAGAAAGCGGTCAAATTCAAAAGGTTTTAGCAAGTAATCGATCGCATTTAAATTAAATCCTTCAATCGCGTATTCGCTGTAGGCAGTTGTAAAAATTACCATGACTTCCTTTTCAAAATTCTTAAAGAAATCAATTCCGGAAATGGCCGGCATTCTGATATCCAAAAACAATAGATCAAAGGGATGCTTTTCTGAATAATCTTTTGCCTCGGTCGTCTTGGTAAAGGTCTGCTCGAGATGAATAAATTCCACCTTTTCACAATAGCCTTTCAAAACTTCAAGTGCTAACGGTTCATCATCGATGGCTATGGCTTTCATCATCAAGGTCAATCGTTAAAACAACACGAAATGTTTTTTTATCATTTGATAAAAATAAATCATGCCGGGAAGGATATAAAAGCCTCAACCGGGATTTTGTATTCTCTAATCCCAATCCGCTCTGCTCATGGACACTATTTTGAATAGATACCTTCTTATTGACCACAATGAGCTTTAGACTACTTCCTTCAGTTGAAATTCTGATGTCAATCTGCGAATCTTCATCCGGATTCACTCCATGCTTAAATGCGTTTTCGATAAACGGAATCAGAATTAAAGGAGCAATTTGTAAGCTTCCGGAACTTCCTTCCACATGATAGTTCAATTTGACATTCTTATCCAGTCGAATCTTTTGCAGCTGAATATATCCATTGATATAATTCAATTCCTTTTCAAGGGTGACAAAAGCGTTATTCGTTTCAGTGACCACATACCTCATCAATCCCGAAAGTTTCATGATATTATCGGCCGTCGAAATTGCCTTATCACGCAGCGCCATCGCATAAAGGCTGTTTAATGTGTTAAAAAGAAAGTGTGGATTTACCTGATTTTTTAAGGCTCCCAATTCCATTTGATTTTTTGTTTTTTCTAACTCATAAAGCTTTTCCCGCACCCTTAGGAAAATTGAAAACAAGACGACCAGAATAAAAAGTAAAATATTATGCCTTATTGCGATCACTAAACTATCGTCAGGTGGTCTGCGAGGGCCGCGAAATTCCATTGGTGGTGGGGCAAATTCCGGCCAGGAAAGATAACCCGTTAACAGTGAGGGTAAATAGGATATGACCACAAGCGATAATATCAGGATCAATCCATAAACCAGGTAATTTTTACGAAGATAAAATCCAGGTATAAACCAATAGTAATTGCCGTAAAAAAACAGCACCATTAATAAGCTGGATGTGAAATCCCTTAGAAATGGAGGTGAGAACATGAAGTCGGATGAACCCGGAGGTCGTGGAGATAAAAGGAAAGGTAGTGACAGGAAACACAATATGCCTGTAACTTGCCAAATGATGTTTTTCCGCACTTTGAAAATCAGTTAATTACTCACCAAAATAGGACATTTAAAATTCCAGGATCAATAAAATAGCATCATTTGAAAGCGCTTCACAATCTATTGACCTGGAATCCCTGATTCCAAGTCCTTCAGAGCGCTCCAACAGGCAATGTTCTATTTCAAAAGCTCCTTCAGGAACATAAACAAAGGCATGATCACCCGTAGTTAAATAATACTTATAATCTGATCTTCCATCAAATTTTCCCATTGAAAGCTGAAGAGGTTGGAATTCATTATGGGGATAAATAATCTTTTGCAAAACGTTCTTCTGATCGTCCAGATCAAAGGAAATCGTCTCGCCATGTGAATGAGTCATGGAGATCTGAAGACCGATCTGCAAAAAATGGACAATCTGATTTTCATAGGGATTTTTAAATGAAATTTCATCACCTTCCATAAAATATCCGGAGTATATTTGGCCTACTCCGATCATTTTAGAATTCTCCTCGAATATGGAAACGCTCCCTACAATGGGAATGATCAATTGCCATATATCGAATGGCGCGTTTTCTACATACTGGTAGCCCGCATTCATCGTGATTTCCTTTAACAATTTCAATTTATCAAATGAAGCGCCTTTTTTCCTTGATAGTCTGTCGGGATGAATCAATACCTGCTCGTGAAACTGGTTGGGAATAAGCCTTGATGTTCGATGTGCGGAGGTATATATCTTCGTGTTTTGAAAGCTCTTTGACGTTTTGTACATAATTATTTGATCTTTAATATTAAGCAACAATGGAATGAGTCAGGTAAAATCCTGAATCAATGTCACCTGAGATATTTGAAAGCTCGGTTGCAACTCCATCTGAGAAAACGTTATCCTGGGCATTATAGGTATAACCACTCATGCCTTTTGTATAGCCGTAGTCAGACGCTGCGTTTACCTGAACCACAGCGCTGCTGCTACCTTCTGGAAAAGCTATTTGGGTAACTAACAATGAATTTCCATTCGCATCGTAAACATGCACATGAATGTGGGTGGCTCTTCCGTTGTACCATCCAGGAAAAATGGTGGTAAAGGCCACTTTCCCATTAGAATCTGTGATCTGACGTCCCCTGAGAAAATGTACATTCGTGTAATCAGAGCTTTGCATTCCTGTTCCGCCATATTCCGAATAGTTACCATCTTTATCACAATGCCAGATATCTACAATGGCATTTTCAAGAGGAATACAGCCACTATTTTCGTCCAGGATGGTAATTTCCACATCCAGGTCAATACCTGTTTGGTCGCTACGAATATCCGTTCTTTGTAATGAGGATGGATTTTTAGTAGGAAATGGTCCGGCTGTCTCTGAGGATGTTTGCGTGCATGATGCAGCGGTTTCTTCACTTGTTAACTCGTCGCTGTTTCCATTATTTGATGGGTTCACTTCATCATCTGTACACTTGACAAATAATGGAAGCGCCAGACTTCCGATCCCGAGCTTCTTAATAAATTCTTTTCTCTCCATGATTTTTACATTAAAAGTGTTTTAATGCTTTTGATACGGTCATGCGAAAAAAAGATTATGTGAGATGATACGGTTTGCGATAAAAGGAAGGAATGTTGCGAAGAAGGGAATCTTTTTTGGTTTTATGCTATGAAAAAGTCGGCTAAATACCCTGCTATGAACATGAACTATGATTCAAAGTTTTCATATCCAATAGCTAGTTGATGACCTGCCGTGTATTAAGTCTCTACCGAGACACTTACGAAGGATACTATTTATTTTTTTCCAATACCTCTTTCGCATGCTTTGAGGCCACTATCAAAGTAGTGACCCAAAAATCCTGTTGATTTTCTTTCAGGTATTCCAGAAATGCATTGTGCTTGTCAAGATCAACATTTAAGTTATGACCTCCACCAACTCCGTGAAACAAGATGACCAGCAGGGCGTTTTCTTCCCTGGCTTTTTCAGCAAGAGAAACAAGCTGGTCCGCATTGCTATTGTCTATACCATAGCAATTCAAGTTGGTGTAATCCATGGATTCAATGTAGTTCAGCTGACTGCTAACCCCTCTAAGTGAGACAAACTTATCCTTAATGGCATCCACAAAAGAGCCGTCACTGGTAGTCATGTCACCACATGTATAGGCATAGGTGCGTTCGCTTTTCCCATCGATCATTTTAAGAAAAACGTTGGTTGTTTCAATTTCACGTACAATCTGTTGAGTAGAGTACGTGCTTAGGTCATTTTCCGGTGTAACCCACGATCTTCCGGGTTTTGAACCATCACAAGGGTGATACAAGGTATGATTGCCTAATTCATGACCGTTTCGAGCCGCATTTTTCCAATCTTCAATTCGATTGACACTGCCAGGTGAAGCAGCTGACAGATAAAAACTACCTTTAAAACCAAGAGAGTCCAATACGGGAATAGCATGATCCAGGTGAACATCCAAAGCATCATCGTAGGTAATGACTACCGCAGCTTTCTTGCCCTGCCAGAGCGCGTTTTCATCAAATAATGTGATTTCAAATGGCGATGCGGGCAATCCTTCTTTATTGAAAAAGTTTGCTTTGTCAGGGTTATCCGCCCAGGCGTACCGGACGTATGCCGGGTATTCAATATCATCATTCCAAACAATCACCTTATTACCTTCAATCCTGGATTCCGCCCAGACAAATTCCTTGTCTTCCCCGGCAATGGCAAACCACCGTAGTTCTTCACCGTCGTTTGAGACTAATCCACCTCCCACATGATCAAAGGTAAGGCTGACTTCATTTCCATCCATTTGAAAAGATGAATACATCGGTCCTGAGTAGACAATATTTTCATCTCCATAAGCCAGCTTCATTGCCGCCAATGCCATGCGATCGCCAATGGGTTTTTTATTTCCCGGATGAATGTCATTCCATTCACCGAGATTTAAAGACACAGCCATGGCCGTATTGGGTACTTTCAGTGCTTTGCGTTGGGCTTCGCGCATTTCTGCCCAGTTACTTTCTTTGGGGGAATAATTGACATCCATGAAATTGGGAAGTTGAGCATAGATAAACGGCAGGTTTGGATTATCCCATTTATTCCTCCAATCCAATATAATTGCCTCCATCAAGGCTCCATATGTTTCCGGATGGCCTGCATTGCTTTCGCCCTGATACCAGATAATTCCTTTGATGGGAAAATCAACAAATGGGGCAATCATGCCATTGTACAATGCTGTAGGTGAATTTTGAGCGGAAATTCCAGGAATCCATGGCTGCGGGGTATATACTTCACCAACCTTGTAATGCCAATAGCCTTTCAGGTCAATTGTATCACTACCTGCAGAAAGGTAGTAGGGCTTATCCGGAACAAACCCGCCTTTTCCTCCATAATTCTGAACCTGGATTGTGATGATATTTTTTCCTTCTTTTAATACACCCTCATCAAATTCATATATTCTTTGCGGATATTGATAGGTTTTATTGCCCACCAGCTGGCCATTGATATAAATATGATCCGCATCGATGATCCTGCCCATATGGATCCTTACTGGTTTGCCAGTCATGGTTTCCGGCACTTCGACTTCCTTTCTAAACCAGACAGAGCCGTTCAGATCCCGAATACCCTGATCTTCCCAGTAGCCGGGGATATTCATCTGATTCCAGTTTTTGGGTTGAAATTCGGGATCATACCATTTCATGGAACCGGTCAACCCTTTATCTTCGATATCTGTTTTAGCGTTTTGTTGTCTTTTCAATTGGGCTTCACGATTAACACGGTTTACATAAGCCGTGTCTTTATTTTGTTCGATGGTATTTACCAAATCCTTAAAGTTTTTGAGACCTTCTTCACTTGTCCAGGCTTCTATGGGTGTTCCCCCCACACTGGAATTGATCAGCCCGATCGGGATTTGATATTCATCGTACAGCTTTTTGGCAAAGAAATAAGCTATGACAGAAAACCGAAGCACATTTTCCGGATTGGCCTCTTTCCAGCTTCCTTCGGGAATATCTTCCGACGGACCGTAAAGTTGAGGATGGGTTGGAACGAGAAATTGTCGGATCTCCGGATAGTTGGCATTTGCTATTTCATCTTTGTACCGGTCTTTGTGGAGATCCAGGTAATGGACCATGTTGGATTGCCCGGAACACATCCACACATCGCCAATGAGAATATTTTGAAGTGTGATCGAGTTATCTTCTCCTTTAATATCCATGGTATATGGTCCACCGGGTTTTGAAGGCGACAGCATGATTGACCAAATTCCATCTTTATTGGTTACAGCCGAATAGTTTTTTTTGTTGAACTTTACCCTGATCTTTTCATTGACATCTGCCCAACCCCAGATCTTAACTTCAGCGTCACGTTGGATGACCATGTTGTCACTTACTAGCTTGGGAAGCCTGATTTCCGCAAACAGAGAATTGGTAAAAATTAATGCCAGGAACAGCATTGAATATTTAAAAATAGATTGAGAAATAACTTTGTTCATGATGAAATTCAGTAGTTCAATTTCGAATGTACAAATTTCATCTTTTTTTGAGGCGCTAAATTGATTTAATAATTGATCAGGGAAGGAATTTGCAAAGTTGTAATTACCCCTCCAAGGGTTTAAAACCCCTGGAGGGGTCTAATTTGGATTTTCTTTTTTAATAACCTCAGCAACAACTTCAGCTATTTCTTTGGCTCCGGCAGCATTCGGGTGAATTCCATCAGGAAAATTAACTCCTTGATTTTTAATCTTTTGATACAAATTAATTAAAGTTAAATTGTTCTTTGTTGCTATTTCGGAAATGACAGGCAAAATACCATTAACCAATACAGAATCGGTAATTTCCCAGTTAGTTTCAAAAACCGGAACTGGCTGACAAAGATAGATCTTCGGATGAGTGGGAATGGTTTGGAATGTATCGATCAATGCCTGGTAATCCTCTTCAAACCGGGAAGGGTTCCAGTTTACCGGTTTGGTATCATTGGTGCCCAGTTTAATGACAATGATATCAGGTTGGTACTTAAATACATTGGAAAACTCCTTCCTGTGCCAATAGGGAAAATTACCTTCCTTTTGAAGGGTTGCTGCACTTCTTCCGGCATTTTGTACGGTATATTTTTCGCCAAGCAGACTGTCAAGAATGGCCGGGTAGCTTTTAGAATCTTCTTCAGAAATGCCATAACCTTCTGTGATGCTATCTCCGACACAGGCAATTTTTACTTTTACTTTGTGTGGTTGGCAGGTGAAAAAAGCAATTGCAGGAATGAACAAAATAAGCTTAACGATATTCATTTAATGGGTATTTATTGGCCAATATAATAATAAAGAAATTCCCGGCCTTGTGCCGCCTGCTTTCCGCAGGCAGGTATCTCCATGAATATGCTCTCCAAGTAGTTCGAAGGAGTACTTTTCTTAAACTCGCTGATATTTAATAGTCCTTCACAATTTGAAATAGACCCCGGAACGTGGTCCGGGGATTGTTGCTATTTTGTGATTTGGAATAGTTAAAATATTGATAATAAAATATTTACATCAATAAAAAAGTAAGAGAAGAAATTCCCGGCCTTGTGCCGACCTGCCTGCCGCAGGCAGGGATCCCTATGAAGTAACTCTCCAAGTAGATTAAAGAGACATACTATTATGAAATCCCTGATATTTAATTGTCCTCCTCAATTTGCTGGTGACCCCGGAACGTGGTCCGGGGATAATCGCTTTTTGGTAGTTTGTTGATGATGATGAAGTGAAATTGATATCCTACTTTACATGGATTAAGGTACGATGACTAGGAACTAAGGATATTTGCAATCACCCCAATACCGGCACGCCCAGGCAAGCCATGTACTCCAGTTAGGGCCGGTTGTGTGTCCACCCGCATGTTGTCGCCAGGCAATATCTCCATCGGTCAATGCCTTTCCAAGAATGGGAAATTCAGTTGTTCCCAAATCCTCTTTTCCCAAAAGTTCATACACCGATCCGGCATGGGCCCCGGCTAAAAACATTCCCTTTGCATCAATCCATTGACCTTCAACCTGTGGAGATCCGGAGCTTATAAAAACAGGCCTGGGGGCGCATAAAGCTACTAACTCATGTGCATCTACAGGCAAATCTTCTTTTGTCAAGGTACTCCCATATTTGATGAAATTCCCGCAAAACCAGTGGTATGCATAGGCGGAAGCCAGGTTTTCTACCTGTTCACCGAAATTGCGTCTCAAAATCTTAGCGCCACCTGCTCCCGATGAACCAATAAATCCCAATGAAAAACGAGGTTCGAAAGCCATCGCCACCAATGCAGCTTTTCCATACCTGGAGAGGCCTTCTATTGCCAATCTACCTGCATCGACATCTTCATCCGTTTCAAAATAATCGATGGCGCGACTTGCTCCCCATGCCCAGGCGCGTAACGCTCCCCAGTCATCCGGCTTTCGATGCTCTCCCTTATTGACCAATCCAATAATTCCCTGCCTTAAACCAGCTCCGTTGTCAGCCTGTACACTTGAAGGAACAAGAATGGCATATCCGTAATTTCGGGAGATCACCTGCTCTTTCCATCCGGGTTCATTGGCGCGGAAGATAGGGGGTGTTTCCGGTTCGGGGATATTGCCGAAAGGCCAGCGAATAAAGCCAAACTCCAAAACCAAAGGAACAGGTTTCTCTGAATTAGCGGGTGTAACGACCAATAGTTCAATTTCAACTGAGATATTGGGATAGGAAGAATTATCGACAATTCCCTTTAAAGTCTTTTCCTTGACGGGATAACTGCCATTTGTGGTGTCTTTAACCGAAACCACCTCCCATGCCACATTTGGAATATTTTCTGGTAAGCGTCCATAGATCTCGCTTTCAAAGTCTTCAACAATCTCAGGTCGCCGTTTCTCCCACCAGGCTTCAGATGTCTTGACAGAATTGCCATTTTTCAATACAAGAGGGTCGGGGAGGGTATATGTATTGATTTTGGATTCATCTGAATTGGCAGCATTGGGAGCACTGGGATCTCCCGATGGGCCGGGGCGATTTGGGATTGTAATTCCCAACTGCTGCTTCATATGGACAAGACCTTCTTCATTCAGCCGGTTTATACTATCCCGGGCAGCATCGGAAAGTTGTGAATAGCTGAATTGGTAGCAAATAAGAAAAAAAAGAAGGATTGGTAGCTTTTTCATGTGTTTGAAGGTGGATTACAAAATGGTTTCATCATTTAAAGAAAAGGACAATTGATGTAAATCAGGTTCAAATTGCTTCAACATAAATTCATGCAAATGGCTATTGTCAAAATATTCAAAATATTCATAATAATCTTTATGGAATTTACTTTGATCGTGCATCCTGTATTTAAAAATTAATTATGAAAAAAGATTTTGCACTATCTATTAAGTCCCCTTGCTCAGAAAATTGGAACCATTTTGAAAGAACTTCAAATGGGGGATTTTGTCATTCCTGCAATAAGAATGTAGTTGATTTTACCAAAATGAGTGAAAGGGAAATTATTCGATATTTCAAGAATAAACCTTCTAATACTTGTGGAAGATTTCATCCTGATCAATTAAAAATTTACTCACAAAAATCCCTCCTAACTATTTCTCCAGGATGGAAATTAATCCATACGGGTTTTCTCAGTCTGACGTTATTACTCTTAAATAAACAGGTTGATGCAAAAACAATAAGTAGCAAACCTACAATCGAAATTGTTGAACCAGCCAACCCCACTATTGAAAAAAATTCTACGATTCAAGATGATGAAATTACCATCAAGGGTGTTGTGAAAGACGAGTATGAAGAACCTTTGCCGGGAGTAAGCATTTACCTGAAAGGAAAAAATACCGGTACAGTCAGCGATCTAAATGGGAGATTTGAACTGACGGGAAAGATCAAAGAGGGCGATATTGTTGCCTTCAGTTTCATTGGTTTTATTACCGAAGAATATAAGGTTCCAAAAAACACCCCTGAAAATATTGAAATACCGATGATGACTTTATACATGGATATTATGGGTGAGGTGCAGATTGATGGGCCATACAATGAGAAAAAATCCGGATTAGAGAACTTTTTTGGTAAAATAAAGAAGTTGTTTTCATGAACTTGTCTCAAGTTTTAAAATCCCCCATTCCTTTTTTGATATTCATTTTTTTATCAGGAGGGGTTTCGGCTCAAATCACTGATTTTAAGGGAATTAATTTTGAGAAAGCTGATAGCGTCGCTGCACTACATCCATTCCATTCAATTGATAATTTGAAATTGTTATCCGACAATCTCACAGGACCACTTCCAACACAGATAGAGAAATTCAGGGCAATTTATAGGTGGGTATGTGAAAATATTGAAAATGATTACGGATTGTATAAAAGGAATAAAGTGAAAAGAGAAAAGTTGAAAGATCGACCGGAGGAACTTTCAAAATGGAATAAAGAGTTCAATTTGATCGTATTGAAGCATCTTATAAAAAGGCAACAGACAGTTTGCACGGGATATGCTTACCTGGTAAAAGAGTTGGCCTATCATGCGGGGATTAATTGTGAAATTGTGAATGGATACGGACGAACGATTGAAGCAAATATCGGAGGAGATGGTATCCCTAATCACTCGTGGAATGCCGTTGAATTAAACAAAAAATGGTATTTATGCGATCCGACGTGGTCGAGTGGTTCCATCAATATAAGTGAGACAAGCTTTATCCCTAATTTTAATGAAGGGTATTTTCTGGCTGACCCATCTCTTTTTTCATTGAATCATTATCCGCTTGAAACAAATTGGCTATTAGTGGAAGATAAACCACTTTTATCCAGTTTTCTAAATGGTCCACTCGTTTACAAAGGCGCATTAAACAAACAAATTTATCCACGTTCCCCTGAGGCATTCGAGGTCGTCGTTCAAAAGGGAGAACCCTTCCAAATTGCGTTTGGCAGTAAACAACCGGTTGATGGTTCAAAAGTGAAAATGCAACTCGATACAGGCAATGAAACTTTTTTTACCAAAGCGTTACCACAAGAAAGGCAGGAGGGATATTATTCATTGGATTATACTTTTATAAGCAGGGGTAGCTATGTTATACATGTCTTACTGGAAGATGAATACATTCTTACATACCATGTCAAGGTCATTAAATAAATCGAGTATTTATGTATCAGGAATTATCAATTGGCAGGATTCCTTTTACTCAAATTAATAATGTCCTTCGGTGTCAAAATCTTCTTTTCATAGCCGTGAAGTGCCGCATGGATCATCGCCAGGCCGATCTGTGTGGTATTGACAACCGAATTGGGAGAGATCGTTTTCACCAGTTTGACTAACCACATGAAATAATCGTACAGGAATTGATAACTTTTTGTCCTGGATTTTATTCCCCGCAAGGGAATGATGGCCCCTGGTCGGAACATGTATGCCTGCCGAAAACCAAGATCAAGAAGGTCATTTTCTGTTTTTCCTTTCACCCTTGCCCACATGGTCCGGCCTTTCTCCGTGCTGTCTGTTCCGGCACCTGATACATAAGTGCAAATCATTTTCGGGTTTAAATGATGTAGCGTCTTAGCCAGAGACAGGGTATAATCATACGTAATGGTTCGGTATTTTTTTTCACTCAAACCTGCTGCGCTAATCCCCATGCAAAGAAAGCAAGCATCAAAACCCTTCAACTGGTCTTCGATAGAAGTATAATTCAGAAAATCCGTATGCACAATTTGTTGCAGTTTGGGATGAGCCAAATCCAGGGCCGATCTACCAATGGTCAATACCATATCAATCTCTTGATGGTCAAGGCATTCCAGCAGAACTCCCTTTCCAATCATGCCTGTTGCCCCGGTAATGATGACCTTGATTCCCATATAAATTGTAAGTTGTGAATGAAATTACTTCATTTCCCAACCTTTCTCAAATTTCAGTCTCAAATACCAGCTAACGATGCTTTCCGGGCTTAAATAATTTATTGTAAAAGGAATTTTACCTTACATTTTTATACTTTACATAAAAATAAACCAACCAGCGAAATGTCATTTAAAAACAAAATTGTACTTGTCACAGGCGGAGCAAGGGATATTGGCAAAGCGATCAGCATTAAGTTAGCCGAAGCTGGCGCAAAGGTTATCATCAACTACTGCCATTCAACCAAAGCAGCTCAGGAAACCCTTGAAGAGATTCACGAAATGGGAGGGGAGGCTTCTATTTGCCAAGCTGATCTAACCCAATCACAAGGGGTGCAAGAATTGAAGGATTTTGTCATCCGTCACTATGGGAATACCCTGGATATTTTAGTTAATAATACCGGTGGAATCGTGGGACGTAAAAAGCTCATCGAACAGGATGAGGCTTTTTATGACACAGTTATGGATCTCAATTTTAAATCACTCTTCCTGGTCACACGAGCTTTGTTTGAAATGATTCCTTCAGGCGGTTCCATTGTCAATGTCTCTTCTATGGCTGCACGTGATGGTGGTGGTGGTGGATCTTCGCTTTATGCAGCTTCAAAAGGCGCTATTACCACGTATACCCGCTCCCTTTCCAAAGAGTTGGCTCCACAGGGAATTCGGGTAAATGCCGTTTGTCCCGGCATGATCGACACGACTTTTCATGATCTTCACACGCCAGAGGAGGTGAGAAAAAAAGTGGCGGCAGCTACTCCGGTTCAGAGAGAGGGAACATCTGAAGATGTTGCAGAACTAGTAGTATTCTTAGCCTCGGATAAAGCAACTTTTATTACAGGAGCGAATTACGACATCAACGGAGGGTTGGGGTTTTGGTAAGGCTATATTTGGCGTTTACCAATCATTCATCCAGCACCTCCCGGTTGACCAATAAGGTTTTGTTATCCCAATTTCAAATTCTTAGCAAGACTGCAGGCAAACCTGCTCATCCGGATCGAATCTTGATAGAAATTACTGGACAAGAGCAAATTGCAGTTTGGAAGAACTGTTAATCCGGACTTTCTTTATTGAATACAAGGGTTTTCAATATTAACAGACCTCTTGGAATGTAATAGAATTCAAACTATATTTAGTTACTGCTGAAGGATTTGATTTCCAAGGAATGTGAGTGAGGCAATAGTCATAACAACTCATAACCAACCAAAAATGCCAAGGAAACACAATAAAAACAAAAAATCATTCTTTGGTCGCCCCGTTTGGAGGAACAGCACCAAAACAATTTCTGTACATCCTTTAAGATTTTATCAACCCGAAACATTGGATGACTTAAAAGAGATGGTTCAGGAAGCCATCGACACCAATACAACTATTCGAGCTGTCGGGTCAGGTCATTCATTTTCTGACGCCCCACAAGCAGAGGGAATACTTCTTGATACGGATCATCTTAATAAATTAAGTAAGTACAAGTTTTCAAAAGCTGAGAATTTATTTGAAGTTGAAGGGGGTATAAAAGTCAAGGAGCTGAATAAAAGGCTTGATCAAGCAGGCTATTGCATACCTACAATGGGAGGGATTGACCATCAAAGCATAGCAGGTGCATTATCCACCGGAACACATGGCAGCTCACTTGATTTCGGAGCCATGTCGAAAATGATCAAATCAATCGTACTGGTTACTCATGATCAGGATGATCCTAAAAAAGTCAAGGTTTATCGGATTGAACGTTCAGGAAATAATTCCATAACTGACACTGCCGGTTATACCGGTCCTGAAATCATTAAGGATGACGCTGTTTTTCATAGTGCGGTGGTTTGTTTTGGCTCAATGGGGATCATTTATTCTTATGTGTTGGAGGTTGAAAAAATGTATTACCTACTTGAAAAAAAGGAAGTGTCCGATTGGCCCACAGTTAAAGATAAACTTAGAAACAGGAGGGTGTTCCAGGGACACAGAAGTGTTTTTGTGCAGATAAATCCCTATCTGCATAAAGGCAAACAATTGGCATTGTTGGTGTATCACGATGATTATGTTGATACAGATCAAAACCTTCTTGTTCAACAAATCAAGCACAAAGTTTTCGACCGGATCAAAAGGTCAAGGCGATCATTTCAATTTGAGGTAGCAAGTCTTCTGCCGTATTTTGTCTGGATTATGATCTGGAGGATAAACCGTTTTCCGGGTTTTGTACCTAAGTTTATCAATAATGCAGTCAAATCCCAAAAAGACGATGAGTACATTAATAAAGGTTACAAAGTAATGTATCAGGGTCTTGATTATGTAAAGGAAAGAGCATTTGACTGTGAAATAGCTATTCAAGTGGATAGCGGTGATGAATACCTGGAGGTCATCGAGAACGTGATGCAATACCTCAGATATATGAGTGAGGAGTATAAAGTCCACATCACATCTCCTTTAGGACTTCGGTTTGTCAAATCCTCGGAGGCTTTTATGACTCCCGAATCAGGTTATGATGTGTGTTATATTGATACACCTGTTTTAAAGAAGATTTATGGTGGTGATGTAATCATTAACAAGTTACAGCAATTTCTGTTGGTTGGCGGCGCACGGCCACACTGGGGAAAACGCAATGATCTGGTAGACCTGGAATATACCCAATCCAATTACCCAAAGTACAATGTATTTATTCAAACCATAAAACTTTTCAATCCTTCAAAAATATTTTCCAACCTTTTCACTAAGCGTGTAATTGGGTATTAGAGATAATAAGGGTTATGTGACTTTGTTCGATTCAGATTTAAAGGCTGTCACAGAAGTAATTCAGTTTTAGAAAAATTTAACTAATTATTTTTGCCGTGACAATTTGTTAATTGGTGAATGATTATCTTGACATATCTTCTCAATTGCGACGTTTACTTATCTACATAACCATTAATTACACAAACATGACTACACAAGCAAAAACCATGACCACACAGGACATAGCCAATCGATTGGTTGAGCTATGTAAACAAGGGCAATTTCATCAGGCACATGCTGAATTATTTGATGAAAATGCGGAAAGTATCGAACCGGAAAGCGCAGCCCAAATGGGTTGGGAAGTAAAAACCAAAGGAATGGATAACCTTAAAAAGAAAGGCGAACAATGGAATAACATGGTTGAGGAGTTCCATGGCATCAGCGTGTCGGATCCTCTCGTCACCACGAATGGTATTACCTTTACAACCTCCATGGATGTTACGATGAAAGGACAACCGCGCAATTCTATGGAAGAAATTTGTGTTTACCAGATAAGGAATGGAAAAATTATCAGCGAACAATTTTTCTATTGATCTTTACTGATAATTTTGAGCCCGCCTGTCAAACTTTGCAATGTTCAGGGCGGGCTTACATATCATGCCAATACAAGCTCACCGATTTCCAATTCGTAAATCACCACCAATTTCATCAATCTAATCGTTTGATATTGACCAATCACATAATTGTTTTCTATGATAATTGAGAATTGATTGATAAAATGATGATTAAATCATAAGTTGATGATATTGGCTAAGGCAATATGTAAGCTGTCTTTTCGGCCAAATTTTATCTACTACCATAACCCATCTATATCACATTATGAAAAACTTACGAAAAGAAGATATCAGCCAGGAAGTATTTGATCTGTATGATGCCTATGCACATAATAAGATCGATCGCAGAGTCTTCATGGACAAATTGTCAAAATATGCTGTGGGAGGCATAACAGTGGCGTCTCTGACGAGTTTCCTTTTGCCCAAATATGCTGAGGCTCAACAAGTCAGGCCGGATGACCCACGGTTGATTTCCAAATACATAGAATATGATTCACCAGATGGTGCCGGAAAAATGAAGGGACTTTTATCCATGCCTGCTGATAAAAACGGACCATTTCCGGGCATTGTCGTCGTCCATGAAAACAGAGGTCTCAATCCCTACATTGAGGATACGGCAAGGATAGCAGCACTGGAAGGGTTTATTACACTTGCCCCGGATGCATTAGCGCCGTTAGGCGGGTATCCTGGAAATGATGATGAAGGCAGGGAAATGCAAAGACAAAGAGACAGGGAAGAAATGCTAAATGATTTCATTGCAGCTTTTTACACTTTGGAAGCAAATGAGAACTGTACAAAAAGTATTGGTGTGGTAGGTTTTTGTTTTGGAGGATGGATATCCAATATGATGGCTGTGCAACTTCCCAACCTCGGGGCAGCGGTTCCTTTTTATGGCGGTCAACCGGATGCAGAAGATGTCCCTAAAATCCAGGCGCCACTCATGTTGCAATATGCTGGACTGGATGAACGGGTCAATGCTGGCTGGCCGGACTATGAGGCAGCATTGAAAGCTAACGATAAAGATTATACAGCCTATATCTATCCTGATGTCAATCACGGATTTCACAACAATACAACTCCGAGATATGACGAAGCAGCTGCAACGTTGGCCTGGCAAAGGACCATGGATTTTTTTAAGGAGAAGTTGGGGTAGTTAAAACAATTTAGCATCTTTTTCTTGACAAGAAAAAATTCCCGGACCCCGTTCAGGCCTGCCTGCCGCAGGCAGGGATCCCAAGGAAGTAGCTCACCAATTGGGTTGAAAGGAAAAGATTTATTTTGGCAGTTTAATATATCGCTGCAAATTGCTGACAGATCCCGGCACAAGGCCGGGAATTACTTCTATTGCCTTGAATAATAGCCAGTTAAGTGAGTGAATATTGACAAATCTTTGCCTAAGGATATTAACTTTTATTAAATCCTTACCTCTCTTCCCGTTTTCGATGACTCATAAATGGCCTGGATGACTTCTAATGATTTGATGGCAGATTCACCATCCACTTCAGGAACCTTATTTTCTAATATATTCTTTGCAAAAGCCTCTATCTGCCTTTTGTGCAGTTTGTGTCCGATAGCTGTTGGATCCGAAGACCCGGAAGCATGACGTTGATTATCTCCGGAAGATTCGATTTCGGAATCCTTGCATTCCCACTGTGTAATCCGCCCACTTTCTAAAATGATATTTCCCCGATCTCCATGAATCTCCAGTTTTTCAGGGTATCCTTTGTAAATGGAAGTGCTTCCTTCGATCGTTCCCAATGCACCATTTTCAAATTCTAAAACAGCTGTTCCAAGATCTTCACCTTCAATGTCATGGGTCAATGTCTTTATTTTTCCCATTACAGACCGAACTGGTCCCATTACCTGCAACAACAGGTCAATAGTATGGATGGACTGGTTGATTAGCGCAGCACCGCCATCGCCAGAAAAAGTTCCTCGCCAGCTAGTGGAATCGTAATAATTCTGATCACGAAACCATTTGATATAGGCATTTCCCAGGACGAGTTTACCCAGGGCACCATCTTCAGCTGCTTTCTTAAGTTTTTGAAAGTCATCTGAAAAGCGATTTTGAAAAATACAGGATAGCTGAACACTTGCTTCTTTGCAAGCACTTATCATTTTCTTCGCTCGCTCCACCGATACCTCCAATGGTTTCTCTACCAATACATGCTTCCTTGCTTTTGCGGAGGCTAGTGTCGGTTCCAGGTGAAAGCCACTTGGTGTACAAATAGAAACAACATCTATATCCGGATTCTCTACCATTCGCTGATAGTCCTGAAAAGTTTCAACATTGTATTTCAATTTTGCTTCCTCCAGCTTTGTGTTACTTCGACTACATACAGCTACCAGATTGCAATATTCTGATTCCAATATGCTTTTTATATGTTGATCGGCTACGGAACCGAGGCCTATTATTCCGAAATTAAGAGCATCCATTTTTTAACATTTTGAATTCCAACTATTTGTATCATTCTTTAAAGTGTTAAATTAAAGAATAATTTTAGTGACTATCATATTCAATAACTATCAAATGAAAACCATTTTATCCCTTTTGCTTGCTATGTGTACATTTTCATCTAACGCACAAATGAAAACCATTGAATCAGGCGTTTACAAATGGAAAGATCATCCGGTTGAGAAAAACGAAAATCGGGAATCGAGGAAGATACTGGAGGGGACTTCCCCTCACTTCATTTATCTGGAGATACATGCCACAACTCAGAATAAAGGCGCAAAGCCAGGTCCCGCCCATGCCAATGAAGACATTGAGGAATTGATTATAGTCAAAGAAGGCAAGATGAAAGTGACCATTGAAGATCAAAGCTGGGTTCTGGGTCCTCAGGGGATTGTTTTGCTGATGCCGCAACAAATGCACTCTTTAGAGAATATTGGTGATGGACCACTTACTTACTTCGTCATGCGGTATAGATCTAAAAATTCTATGAACTTAGAACAAGGACAAAAGGAGGGAGGTTCGTTGGTGTTGAATGTTGATTCTTTAAAATACATAGAAAAGCCAGATGGAAGCAAGGGTGGTACGGCGTACTTTGACCGGCCTACAGCAATGTGCGAGCGATTCGAAATGCACATTACACAGCTCAATCAAAAAGGACCCAGCCACGATCCGCATGAACATGAAGAAACAGAGATCATTCTGGTCATTTCGGGAGAAACGGAAATGAGTATTGATGGAAAAAAATATGAAGCAGGAGAAGGAGATTTTTATTTTGCACGATCCGGTGAAATGCATGGGGTGGGTAATGCCACCGATAACCCCTGTTCTTATTTTGCCTTTAAGTGGAGATAGCTCTCATTCCAATTTAGAGTTACTGTCATTGCTCTCTAGTGTCGTGTCAAGCATACTGAGACGCTTAGGTTTGCAAAAAGTCAACCTATATTCCCCTCTTGAGAGGGGTGAAGGGGTGTGTTTTCAAAAAAAATGACTTTTTGCAAATACGTAAGACCATACTTGACACAACACTAGCGCTGATACTGCCTTGACCTCTTAAGCTAGCTGGTAATTAGCAAGACAGTAAACAAAAAAGGAAGATCATCGCCTTCCTTTTTCAATATTATCTAAGTTACCTTACCTTCTAGAACGCGAATTTGAGCTTTCCGACGATCTGCTGGAAGATGAGCGACTATTACTTGTGTCATTGCTTCCGGACGACCGGCTTGAAGAAGATCTCTGTACACTTGAGTTTCCACTTGAACTTCGCGAGTGTGAGCTTCCTGAAGATCTCTGTACATTCGAACTTTCAGACGATCTGCTTGAAGATGATCTCTGGACACTGGAATTTCGTGAGTCTGAACTTCCGGATGAACGCTGAATATTTGAATTACCAGAAGATCTATTCGGAGTAGACCGATAATTATCGGAGTTACCCGAAGATCGTTGATAATTATTGTTACTTGACGGTCTTTCCGCCGGCCTCGTTTGATGGGTATTTCCCGTTGATTGACGCATATTATTATTTCCTGATGATTGGCGATTATCCGTACTTTCCGATGACCTGTCATATCTCTTGTTTTCATTGGAAATTCGACTATTGGAATTTCCTGATGACCGATCATTTGAATTTTGGCGATCCATATTAATGGAACCCGGACGTCTGTTTTCATAGGAATTGCTGCCATTTGTGGATGTCGGTCTCTGACGATCTTGCGTGCCGCTTTCCTGGACTCTCGCATTTGAAGAAGTTCTTGAATTTCTTCCGTCATCCGTGACAAGTCTTCCATTTGAATTATATCGCGCCGTGCGATCTCGTTGTTCACGGTTACGATCATTACTGGCTGTATATCGACCGTCCCGATCGATATGTTGTGACCGGTATCGCGTGATGCGTTCATCGTAACGTTTGTGAACGGTAACCGAGGTCGTCCTGTGCTCTCTGTAAATATAATGGGCGTGTACGATCCTGGTAGTATAGCAAGGAGTGTAATACCTTGTGTACGGTTGCCAGTAATAATAGTAGTCATAATATACAACCGGTCTCCATGGACTCCACCAGTACGGTCTGTAGCCCCATCCCCACGGAGATACCCATACAGTATAATGCGGTCCATATATATATCGTACCAATGGCCATGACCAAACATTTATGTAAACACTGGATGACATGGCTCCGGCATAGGTTTGCACTTCCCGTGTAGGTTCAATAATTGTTTCGACGCCATATATATCAGCATCGCCGGTAATCTGGAGAATCGCTTTTCCTTTCTTCTTTTTCTCCAAAGTAATGACAGCAATATCCTGAAATTCTACCTCGGAGATAACCGCCTGCATCACAAATGCATGGACTCTACCATCCTTGTAATCAATTACCCTGATATAATCGATGTATCCATCGCCGTTCAGGTCCAGGTTGTTCACCCTTTCTTCAGGGTTATTCAACAGTCTCTCAAATTCTTCTACTGATGATGATTTTTTAAAAACTTCAAGTGCTCCCTCCAAACTGAAATGATCTCCGGGAACTGATGCCTGATATTGACTGTGACCAGGTATCCAACTGGTCATCAGAAAAGTCAACAGGAAAAGTTGATATATAATTCGTGCTTTCATGATTTTATCTATTTAATACCATGGTATTGAATACAAAGAGCAGGCCAAAAATTAAAAAGTGCTTTCAAAAGCTGTTTTCAATGATTTTTGTTGGGGTGCCTAGGAACTATTAAAAGCTAATACATCAAAGTTTTGAATTCTCATTAATTTGTTGAATAACAATGAGGATTAATTGTAGGTATCCCACCACTGCTCTTTGGGATAATCATCGCTTCCGATTTTAATGGTTTCACCAATCCTGGGTGTTGTCATGGGCATATCTAATTCAGCAGCTTTTTTTGATGCCCTCACCACAGGATCTGTCCAGGAATGAAACGCCAAAGTAAAAGCTCCCCAGTGGATGGGAATAAACATTTGACTTTTCAGATCAATTGCCGCCTGAACGGTCTCTTCGGGCATCATGTGGATTGCTTTCCAATCCTCATTGTATTGACCACATTCCAATAGCGAAATATCAAATGGACCGTATTTTTCACCAATCTCTTTGAAATGATCATCATATCCGCTGTCACCGCTAAAAAATATCTTATGATTACGTCCCTGTATTACCCATGAACACCACAGGGTAACGTTTCTGTCAAGAATTCCTCTACCTGAAAAATGTCTTGCTGGAGTACATACCAATTGAATTCCATCCCATCTGGTTGCCTCCCACCAGTTAAATTCTTGTATTTTATTATCCGGAACGCCCCAGGATTTTAAGTGACTGCCCAGACCCAGGGGAACAAAAAACTGCCCTGTTTTGTCTTTCAGTTTTTTAATAGAGGGATAATCCAGGTGATCGTAGTGGTCGTGGGACAGGATAATGGCATCAATGAAAGGTAATTTTTCAATTTCAATCGGTAATTCTTGGGAATAGCGTTTCTTTCCCAAAAGGGGGTGAGGCGCCGGTGTATCTCCCAGCATGGGATCGAGCAAGATTTTCTTACCGTCTATTTCCAATAAAAATGCGGAATGTCCGAACCAGGTTAAATAGGTGATCTCTTCAGGGTGCTCTTCAATGGCTATGGAATCGATTTTATTTACCTCAATATTACGGTCAGGAGAGCGACTGGGATCATTTTTAAAATATTCGATAGTGGCTTCAAAAAAATTAACGTCCATTTCAGTAAGGTGCTGGTTGACGAATTTCCCATTTTCAAAATTGTCTAATCCGGCAAACCTATCTTTTTGATCATCGCCATATCCTTTTCCAAATTGCGGGCTCATGTTCACAAAAACAACACCAACAATCGCCGAAAATGCAACAAAACCAACAATTGATATTACAAGCATTTTTATTATCCTTTTAATCACCAAACTTTCTTTTTTATGACTTTCTCAATTCGTTAACTTGTATCATCATCATGTTGTTACACATTTTGCCTGTAGTCTGCATGAGCTATAGTGACAATTTAGATAGATGTATCAAAATTGTCATTGGAAATCTCATTACAAAAATCAGAAATATCTATCTGTGAAGCATCTTAAAAATAGCTGATATCCCTCAAACCCCTAAAATCGCAAGTGCTGCTTTTTGCAATCGCTGCCGGGTCTCTTCCTTGATATACTTTTTCTGGTCAATTTGTTGAGGTTGTCCCTTCCCACAAAAATAGCTGTGAATAGCACGCCTTGTCTGACCTGTATTGTTGATCGTGCCACCATGCCAGGTGTGCGAGTTAAAGATAAACACGGAACCAGCAGGGGCTTCAATAATTAATTCATCGGGATGAGGTTTAAATGGGTCCTGCAGTACATCCTGCGGTAGCTGCCCGGAAAGATGGGTGCCCGGAACAACCCGCGTAGCGCCGTTTGCTTTCGAGAAATCATCCAACAGCCAGATGGAATTGCATACTTTATAATCATTGACAGAAATGGCTTCATGCCAGTCTACATGCAGCTTTTGCAATCCCTGACCAGGTTGCGAAGCGCGGTAATTAAGTGAAGAAAGCTTAAACCCCTCGCCTAAAACATGCTCCATTGCCGCCAATACCCTGGGATGGGTATAAAAAAGATCAAACTCCTCGCCTTTATTGACCAGATCAGCTAACCGGTCAACACCATCCTCTTTCGGATGTCTGATGTAGGGAGAATCAAGTAATTCGCCACCGGCATGCTCGCCTTCCCGTTGCATAAGAGAATTGATCCGGCTTCTGATGGATTCCAATTGCTCATCTGATAACAATTTTCCCAGGTTGAGGAAGCCATTTTGATCAAGAAAACCCTTTTCATATATGGTTAGGGTGTCATTTCTTACTCCTAATTCTGTTAAACTTGTACCCATTTTATTATTCTTTAAATTGATGAATAATGTAAACACTTGGGTTGGAAAAGTTAAGCTTTAGGATAAATTTTTATAATCATCCAATTTTTCATCTGTAGTAAGCTGAAACATTAATGACCTTATACACACCCACATATCTTTATTTAGGCTAGTTATAAATTACGATTTCTACATGATAATGCTCATCATAAAACGGACCAATTACGTTCATCAAAGTACAAATCAAAAAACAGCGTACTATGCAAGCTATATGTAGAAATTGTAATCACTGGGCGCCACAGGCACCGGTAGTTTCCAGAAAAAAGGACTATGGCGAATGCAACAAACTGAGTCACCTGGAATCGAAAATGGATCCCGATTACATTATACCCGTTTTGAATGATGGAAAAGTAATAGAAGGCGATTCAAAAGCCATTGAGTTTATAACCGGCGCCAGCTTTGGATGCAACCAGTTTGCAGAAGCCTGATCCAGTCAGGAAAGAATTAACACTAAAAAATATGGCTATTGGCTAAATGCTGATAGCCATTTTATTTGTCAGCTCAACTTTCCCTGCTTTTTTCAATTCTCTTTTTACGCCAGACTTCCAGACCAGCACCTACGGCTACACCCACACCAATTCCTATCGCTAAATTGGACATAGCAACGCCTATCGCTGTTCCGATACAAATTCCGACAGCCATTCCCGCACCTTTTTTAAATCGCTTATTCATATAGTGAGGTTATTTTTTGGAATACGGGAATATACAATAATGATTAGAAACAGTACAAATGGAAGCTGATTTTATAATCAAAAGAAAAAAATTAACAATAAAGATGGGGGTACGGCCGTGTTTAGTTGTCTTAAAGAAAATTACACATAAAAAAGCAAAACTATGAGTCAACTCATGCAGCCACGTAAATTGGAGATCGGCTCCATTATTAAAACAAAAAGAATTGAAATCGTAGCCAACAGCTATCAAAAGGGATGGGAATTAGCCTTCGACCTGATGGAGAGTTATTTCAGTAAGTCAATTTCGACTCCGATGAGTCATTTTGACAAGAATTAATAGCAGTCAAAGTTACGTCCGGGGCCTTTTTGAAGTGATGTGTGAAATTCCTGGGCCCGAGCCTCGCCAGCAAGACAAGGATCTCCGAGAAGTGACGACCAGGCAGATTAGCGGGACAATCTTAAAAGTCTTCTGATATTTACAAGATCATTGATTTAGAAGGAGACCCCTGAATGAATCAGGGGATTATGGCGTTTTAGTTATTTTGCTATAAATCATTATAAGTCGGCCTTACCTTCGAAACTTTTATATAGTTGGACAATAATGTATTGGGGGTGATTCTTGTCAAAATTCACTAGATTTAGGTGATCTGCTAACCTAACTATTCAACTATGAACATGATCAAAAAGATTAAAAGGAGAAGTCTGCTTGTGAATTTCTCGAAAGGGGCAATGGGCGCTTTTGCCCTTGGAAGTACTTCTGTCATTGCCACAAGCTGCAACAAAGCTGAAACCCAATCCGAAGTCTCATCACCAAAACCCAAAAAACCGGTTCTGATGAAGGTCGGATGTCAGCATGGTGGAACCGGTAAAGAAAACCTCGAATTTCTCGCCAGGCATGGTGTGTTTAACATCGACGGCGGAAGCCCTAAATTTATTGAAGGAGTGGGGTGGGACCTGGAAGATTCCCTGGCAAAAAAAGAAGCTTGTGAAAAATACGGGATCAGCCTGGACGCTTATCATCTTCCGCTTTCATCCGCAGGGATTGATAAAGTAGACACTCCCAACATCATGCTGGGTAAGAGCCCGGAACGTGACAGGGAAATCGAAATGATCCAGCAAATGATCACCGTGGCTGCTAAAACGGATGTGAAAATCCTGATGTACAACACGATCATCCATGAGATCCTGAGAACAGGACAAACACTGGATCCAAAACGGGGAAATGCCTTGTACAGCACCTGGAATTACGAAGAGGCGCTGAAGAGGAATGAGCCTAAAACCATCGCCGGTGATGTGTCCATTGACGAAATGTATGAGCGGATCACCTATCTTTTGGATAGAATCTTGCCCGTAGCAGAAGAGTACAACATCAAGCTGGCCAATCACATTGCAGATCCTCCGACTCCCGTGGGCTATCGTGGAATTACCCGCTGGAACAGCCCTGACGTATTCGAAGGGATCAAGCGATTCGCACAATTGTACGACAGTCCTTCCCATGGCTTTAACCTCTGCCTGGGAACAACAGCAGAAGGTCTCAAAGATCCACGAACCGAAATCTTACCGATTATCAAGTGGGTAGGGGAGCGAAAGCAGATCTTCAATATTCACATGAGAAACATCAAAGGTGGATGGAATAACTTTATGGAAGTTTATCCGGATAATGGCGACATGAATTTTGTCGAGGTCATCCGGGCATTGCGGGATGTGGAATATGATGGCATGGTGATGCCTGACCATACCCCTTCACACGAAGATCCGGCAAGCTACCTGCAGGGACATGCTTTTTCCTTTGGGTACAACATTGCCCTGATTCAGGCTGTTGCCAATGAAGTATAATGATTCAGGCCATTCAAGAAACTATTCATTCAATTAAAATTGTTCCAGTCGATCATACTTCTATATTTGAAGGAAATATTAAAATCCAACATACATTAAAATGAAAAGAAGCCTGAGCATATTTTTATTGAGCTTGATTGTTTTCTCCTGTGGGAAAACAGCTAAGCAGGAAAGTGATGAGGAATGGATCCAGCTATTTGACGGCACTTCTCTGGAAGGATGGAGAGCCTACAATGGAGAGGAACTGCCTCCGGGGTGGACCATCAAAAATGGGGAGCTGACCTTTGATACCGAACTGGGCCTGGAACAGGACTATACCGGTGGGACAGATATTATTTATGGCCAGGAGGAATTTGAGAACTTCGAATTATACCTGGAATGGAAACTGCCGGAAGGAGGGAACAGCGGCATATTTTATCACCTGAAAGAAGGCTTTGATGGTCCGACAGGAATTTGTCCCGAATACCAGCTGATCGACGACGCCAACTACGCCCGTATTCATGACCTGACAGAATATAATACGAGTGTGGGTTTTGAAAATCCGTCCCAGCTTCACCCTTTGCAGAAGACAGCCTCTGATTATGCGATGTATGCAGCGGATGAAAGTCAGAAAGTCCTTCATCCGGTAGGGGAGTGGAATACAACGAAAATCGTTTTTACGCCGGAAAAAGCAGAACACTGGTTGAATGGAAAAAAAGTGATTTCATTTGTTCCCTGGTCAGACGATTGGAACGAAAGGAAAAACTCGGGCAAATGGAAAAATTACCCTGACTACGGAACGTTTAAATCCGGATACATTGGCCTTCAGGATCATTCAAGTCCGATCTGGTTCAGAAACATTAAGATCAAAAAACTTTAACAGCCCCTAAAAATGAAAAAACGAGAATTTCTTAAAACCTCGGCCCTTTTAGCTTCCGGTATTTTCCTTTTTCCTTCCTGTGTTTCGAAATCAGCTGCCAAAAAGAGACTGAGAACTGCCCACATCGGACTCGGATTTCAGGGTATGGAAGATCTGAGGGATATTTCCTCTCATAAGCAGGTCGATGTAGTAGCGCTGTGTGATGTGGATGCCAACAATTTAGCTGCCGCGCTGAAAAAACACCCAAAGGCGAAAACTTATTCGGACTACCGAACGATGCTCGCAGAGATGGGCAACGAGATCGATGCAGTGGTCGTCGCAACTCCTGATCATAGCCATGCTCCAATCTCCATGATGGCCATGGAGCAAAACAAGGCCGTTTATTGCCAGAAGCCGTTGACCCATCATGTGTCAGAAGCGCGGGCCATGAATAAAATGGCCAAAGATAAAAAGCTGGTCACCCAAATGGGGATACAGGTGCATTCTTTTTACGACTACAAGCTGGCGACTTTGCTCATCCAGGACGGAATTATCGGTAAGGTAAGCACCGTCCATGCATGGTCTCCTAAAAACTGGGGATATGACGGTCCGAAGCCTGAAGGCAGTGATCCGGTCCCTGAAACACTTGACTGGAACCTCTGGCAGGGAACAGCTCCGGAAAGGCCCTATAAGAAGGATCTTTATCACCCCGGTAACTGGCGGAAAATCATGGATTACGGCTGTGGGACATTAGGGGATATGGGTGTGCATATCTTTGATACACCATACAATGCACTTGCGCTGGATGTTCCACTGACGATTGTCAATAAATGCCGTCAACCCAACGGCTATGGATTTCCGGAAAAGAATACGGTGACCTACGAATTTCCTGCCACAAAATTTACGACTGATAAGCTTACCTGGATATGGTATGACGGTGAGGGCGCTCCTGCAAGCCAGGAAGAGTTGCTGCTTCCGAACGGTGATACACTGCCGGAACAGGGTGCGATGTTCATCGGTGAGAAAGGTCGCCTGTTGTTGCCTCACTTTATGGAACTGCCAAAACTTATTGTAGATGGAAAGTACCAGGAGCTGGACGCTGCTCAAATTGAAAAATACAAGCTGGGTACGCCGATCAGGGATTATGCTTCCGAAGGACCCAAGCATTATCACCAGTTTGTGGATTCCTGCCTGGGGAAAGACACGACCACAGCCCCGTTTTCCTATGCCTCCAGGCTGACGGAAACCATCCTGCTGGGTGTGATTGCCGGACGATTTCCCAACCAGACCCTGCACTGGGATGCCGAGAAAGCCCAGTTTGCAGAAACAGAAGCCAATCAGTATCTGGAAGGGGAGTACAGGAAGTTTTAGGTTGGTGAGTCATCCCCACACCACGTTATTGCTAGGAATGGCATTGGGAATGGTGGTGGGATGACGTGGCAATCTGGACCTCCCAAACCGTCATTGCGAGAAGAACCATAAGCGATAGCGTTGGTGCGACGTGGCAATCTCGTTATCTAGTACACTGAACATTCCATCTGGAGAGTCACTCACTACCACGATTTACGAGATTCCCACGCTCCGCTGCACTCCGTTCGCCTGCCTGCCGGCAAGGCAGGGAATGACGGATAAAGAGTGAGATTGCCGCACTCCTCCGCCAGCTGGCGGATGCGCTCGCTTGTCCGCCGTAACTCTGTGAAGGCGGGGAATGACCTAAAGGGAGTAACGAGATTGCCGCACTTCTCCGCCAACTGGTGGATCCGTTCGCCTGTCCACCGGAGCTTTTGTGTAGGAGGGCAATGACCAAAGGAGAATGAGATTGCCACACTCTGTCACTCCATCCCAATCAATATTTTTTTATTCAGTTTATGGAATACTTGATAGGAATGCATCCTAATGATATCAAGTAAGTGTACCACTATTTAAACTGATATCGACGATGAAAAATTTTTTACTTCTATTGCTTCTTTTCTTTTCTCAAAATTTGTCCATGGCCCAAGGCCTGGAGCTCCTAACCATCCAAAACGATTCAGCTGAGATGATCCTCGAGCGCATGGATGTTGAAGTGCGGATTATGGGGAATATTGCCACGACGGTTACTGAAATGATCTTTTACAATCCATATGACCGCGTGCTGGAAGGAGAGCTGAATTTTCCCCTGGCTGAAAATCAACGTGTTTACCGTTTTGCTCTTGATATTAATGGAAAGCTACGGGAAGGTGTGGCGGTAGAAAAAAATCAAGGTAGAAGGGCATTTGAAGGCGTTGTCCGACAAAATGTAGATCCTGCCTTATTGGAAATGACTGCTGGCAACAATTACAAAACCCGTATCTATCCGATTCCTGCAAGGGGAAGTAGAAGGATCCTGTTAGGTGTCGATGAAGAATTACAGTTTTCAGAAAACCCGCTTTATCAACTCGCTTTACAATACGGCGAAATTGGTGAATTTAATCTCCGGGTGGAAGTCATCAATCAGGCCATTCAGCCGATAATCAAGCGCAGTGATCTGGTCAACTTTGAATTTAAACCCTGGAATCAGGCTTATGTGGCTGAACATCACGCAACTAACTTTAAAACAACCGGAACACTGAGCTTTGAGATACCAACCACACTTTCGGATAAGGTGTACAGAGAAAGCCTGACGGATACCGATCTCTTTTATTTAGTTGTCAATCCTCAAGCAAAATCTGTTCTTAAGAAGAAACCAACCTCAGTAGCCATTATATGGGATGCATCTCATTCAGCGAAGAACAGAAATTTGCAAAAAGAGAAAGAGTTCCTTCGATCTTATTTAAAAGAAATAGATGATGTGGAACTGACCATCCTACGATTTAGTGATGAAGTGCACGACACCATAAATGTGCATATTACGGACGGAAATGCGAGTAAGGTAGTGGCTGCCATTGATACAACGATCTATGATGGGGGAACCAACCTGGGGAAATTAAATCTCGGTCATCTAAATTTTGATGAAGCGATCCTGTTTTCCGATGGTATTACGAATCTCGGTCAAATGGAAACAATCGAAGGCGCTGGTCCTGTGCATACGATCTGTTCCGGCAGCGTGGTTGATCCTGCCCTGCTAAAGTATATCGCGAATAGCACCGGGGGAAGCTTTGTGAATTTGACGAATACTTCCGTTTGGGAGGGGGTCCATCAGTTGAGTTCGGAACACCTTCAGTTTTTAGGAGCAAGCTTTAATGAAAAAATAATCAGTGAGGTGTTTCCCAGTCACCCCATTGAGATCCGGGAAAACAGCTCTTTTACATTGAGTGGTAAAATTAAGCCTGATAAGGAAGCCATCATTACCCTGCAATTCGGAACGAGGGGTCGGGTTTTGGAGACAAGGGAAATTAAGATTGAAAATTCAATTGTTGGAGTTGACCTGCGCAGACTGTGGGCTCATAAGTGGGTAGATGAGTTGGCTTCAAGACCGACAAAAAATCGTGATGCCATAGTAGCAGTTGGTAAGCAATACGGATTAGTCACACCACACACTTCTTTGATCGTGCTGGACAGAGTAGAAGACTATGTGCGATACGAAATTATACCTCCCACCGAGTTAAGGGAGGCGTACGAAAAGATGATGGCACAAAAAGCAGAGGATCGTAACTTGCTGGATTCAGAACTCTTAGACTTGGCGCTGGAGGACTTTGAGGACAGGATGGATTGGTGGGAGAAGGATCGAAAGGATTCCATGATCTATGTTCCCGAAGAGAATGAAGGGCCATCCGGTCAAAGCGGAGAAAATGGATCAGGAAATGTTGAAGAGCCACTTTCGCAAGAGGTGGGTACGGAAGCACAATCTGTTGAGGAGCTGGAAAATATTGAGCCCGAAAATGAAATTGTTGAACAGTCCGAACAACCTGAAACCGTTTCAATTACCACTATTCCTATTGATCGTGGTGAGTATGATAAGGTAGTAACAGGAAAAGTAATGGATCCGGAAGATGGAACCGGCCTTCCCGGTGTGAATATCCTGGTAAAGGGGACCTCAAGAGGAACCGTTTCGGATATGGCGGGTGACTATCAAATTGCTGTTAATAATGATGAAGTGTTAGCCATCAGCTTTGTAGGCTTTAAATCGGAAGAAGTGGAAGTAGCAGACAGAAATACGGTAGACATTGTACTGGAGTATGATATTAATGAGTTAAGCGAAGTGGTGGTAATCGGCTATGGGGAAGTTCGAAAGCAAATGTTAACTGGTTCAGTAGTAACCATTACTACTGAGTTGCAAGGGCAGGCAGCAGGAGTGAACATTACCGACGCTCTGCCTGGAACCACAGTAATACGTGGAAACAGGAGTATTTCTCTCGGAGATGAACCCATGTACATCGTTGATGGGGAGATGGTAACGAGATCTGAATATGAAGATCTTGATCCTGATCAGGTGGCTTCCATGAACGTTATCAAGGATGAAGACGCGAGTGCCATTTATGGTTCACGTGCAGCGGATGGAGTGATTGTCATTATGACCAAAGATGCCCTGGAAGATGAGTTTCAATTACCTGACTCAATTACTTCTAAATTCTTTCAAGACCTGGTCATAGAAGACTGGCAACCAGAGGAACCCTATCTTGATTCTCTGAAGAAGGCAAAACCTCAGGATCGATACGCTCTGTATTTACGATTGAAAGAGACATATACCATCATGCCTTCCTTTTATTTATCAACAGGATCCTATTTTCTCACACAAGGGCAGGAGCGACTTGGATTGCGAATTCTTTCCAACCTGTCAGAACTGGACCTGGAAAATTATGAATTATTAAAAATGCTGGCGCAAAAATACCGACAAGTAGGTAATTATACATCAAGTATTTATTTGTTTGAAAAAATAGCCGAAATAAGAGAAGGAGAACCGCACTCTCTACGAGATCTGGCACTCACATATCAGGCGAAAGGCGAATATCAACGGGCATTGGATTTGTTTCTCGAAATTATCCTAACCGACTGGCAGGATGATGATGAACGTTTTCCTTTTATTAAATCCACCGTGCTGGGAGAGATGAACAACCTGATAGCGCTCCATAAAAAGGACCTGGATCTCCATAAAGTGCCTAAAGACTTTATTCGGCCGACGCCGGTAGACATACGGGTGGTATTGGATTGGAATACCCTGGAAACAGATCTGGATCTCTGGATAACTGAGCCCAATGGAGAAAAGTGCTACTATTCAAATTCGCTAACCGTAAATGGAGGCCGTCTCACGGAAGATTATATGGATGGCTATGGTCCGGAAGAGTATTTAATCAAACAAGCTATGGAAGGGGAATATAAAATTGAAGTGGATTACTATGATGAACGGGTACAAAAAATCGCAGGCCCCACTACTCTGCAGGTAACGATCTTTACGAATTACGGGAGAAAAAACCAACAACAAAAGTCCATGACCTTGCAATTGAAAGAAGAAAAGGAGACTGTACAAGTGGGGACATTTACATGGGAGGAAAGATGATCTCTTCCCCCTACACCGTCATCGTGAGCCCACCTGCCGGTCGAGGCAGGGAACGTGGAGCAGCGGAGTGACGTGGCGATCTGGTCCTCCCAAACCGTCATTGCGAGAAGAACCATAAGTGATAGCGTTGGTGTGACGTGGCAATCTCGTTCTTGAAAACATGGACAACTTCTGCCAAAAGTTAATTTAAGACCCGATTCACCAGATTGCCACACTTCGTCCCAATCACTCGACCAACCCAAACTTCGTTCGCAATGACGTGTTTGGGGGTTGAACGAGATTTCCACGCTTCTCCGTCGTAACAATTGTGAAGACGGGAAATGCCGTATCGGGAGTAGGGGGGGAAGAGTTGGTATTTCACCAATGAAAAACCCGAATCAAAGCGATCCGGGTTTTTCTTTTTTAACCAAAACCACCTTATTATGCTGCTGCACTTTCTTCACTTTCTTCCACTGATTCGCCGGGAGGGGTGTAGCCGGGAATGCGGTACTGCTCGCGTTTGGCAGGGTCTTCATCGTAGATGTATTCCGCCGCGCGATTAAACTGCTGACAGATCGCATAGATGCTATTCAATCTCGTCACGCGATCCTGCGTGGCTGATCCCCTGCTGCCTTTGCTGTTTTCCTGGATGTTGTTGGCTGCTTCCACGTCCATGGACAAGGTTTTCACGCTATCCAGCAATTCGGCAGGCGCATTGGCCGCTTCCAGCTGGGGACGCAACTCCTCCACCACAGTTGCCAGGGAGGACAGGTACGCGATCAGCTCCGGCTGGTTGTTGTGCACCTTCCAGTACTTCGTCAACCGGAAACGCTTGTGACCGGCAGGATCGTCTTCAAAAGCCTTGTTGACCCAATATCGCAGGGATTTGATGATCTTGTTACTGCTATCCATCACATCCAGCAGGGTTTGTGTCTTTTCACCCAGCTTTCCGCGGACCATGTCGTCTCCGCCTTCCTCTAGCGTTGTGCGGTAAAGGTCGGTGAGAGCTGTTACCTTGTCCTGGTTCAGGTCCGGATCGAAAGCAGTAAAATCAGCGAGATCGGTTGTAAGGGCTTCGAGGGTGACACCCGTATGCTCCAGCAAGCGGGCGTCCGTAATGTTAAAAATTCGACGCATAGTTGAATTATTAAGGGTTAAAAAATAGTTAAGCCCTTAAACTAAATCATTCAGACTGTTTTGTAAATATTTATTAAGTTAAATTTTAACTATTTCAATATTTTCTTCAGAAATGAACATGATTACTTCTAATAATTCTATTTCGATAACGCCTGAATGACTCCTGATAAATTTGGTGGAGACTTAGTTGATTCCCGCGCCTGCTAAGTCAAGGATCACAGCAACTACGGCAATCATTGCAGGGACTAAGTTGAAAATGGCGGAAAATAAGGCAATCATGGCGTCCACTAAGTCAATATCCGCGGACCCTTAGTCAAACATTGTGTTTATTAAGTCAAAGATCGCGGGAACTGAGTGGAACATTATGGAAACTAAGTGGAACATTATGGAGTTTAAGTGAAAGGCTGCGTTAGTTTAGCAGGATTTCGCGGGATTGTTGGGTTGAGTTAACGTTTTGACTTCATGTTTTGTACTACGACTCGAATATCTTGAGCAAGATTTTTTAAATCTTGCATTCCTTTTCTTATCCGTGTACCGGCAGCACTATTACCTTTCTCATAAAATTTCGAGAAATCATCTTCTAATGAATTGATAATTTCAACAAGTTCTTTGTACATAGATGGGAGTCCGTTTGGCATTTTATTATTTTTTTTTTGTTAAATAAGATTTCATTCGATCATATGAATTTATTGAAGCATAGATCATCAGGCTCAATATAATTATTCCAATGCAGATGATCCACCATTTACTGCTGTATGTTAAATATAACCCAAGAAAGTAGACCGGTGTTATCAAAACCATTCCTCCATAAAATTGATGATAACGATATTGTTCATCAACTATCATTCGAAAATAAGAGACAGAGGCATCTGTTGTTCCTAAGTCTGTCTTGTCTATCTTTTTTAATAAACCCGTTTCGAAAAGAATAGAACGAAAGATTTGAATAATTAATCCCAAACCAATTGAGAATATAAATACAAGTAAAAATAGACCAATATTAGATTCTGATGTTAAAAAGGTGTTAAATACTTTCTTTATATCACATAGATAGAAAGATAGTCCGTGAAATAAAATCAGACCTGGAACGAGATAGGCTATTATGAGTCCAAATGTGTTGGTTTTAAGTTCAGGCATTATCTAGAAATTCAAAAACCACATTAGTTGAAAGTGCTTACTAATATAACAAAAATTAGAGTAAAAAATATAGTAAAACTTAGAAGAAACCTTTGGGAGGCACTGAGGTATTTTAGTTCAATTCCTGACTTTGTTCAATGTCATTTTTACCGCTGTGATCGGATAGCTGCTGCCGGTTCTGTTGTGGAAACGAAAAACGTTTTCCTGCCTTTTGAAGGCGGCCGGGGACTCTCCCTGATCATCAGCAAAGCCTTTTTATTAGCAGATGACGACAAGATTACGGATGCGATGATATTGAGTTGGTTGAAGGGGTAGGTGTTTGCCTAAGAATACAGACGTCAAATCCTTTTCGCTAAAGCGAGTCTGATTGTGATTCTTACCTTGCATAACAAAGTGTTTTCATTAGTTAAAATCCTTTTAAAGGGAGCCCCAAGCTTTAATAGATAAAAGTGTTGCTGCTATTGTGAAGCTTATTACTGAAACTCCATAAAAATACAAATGTATAGTTGTGCATCTCCTCATAATCCAACCCGGAATTCTATTTGATATTTTTGGTTGTTTATCGAAATGATTTTTTCTATATCCAAATGAATCAATTATTATATTTCGCATTGTATTATTTGCTAAATCAAAAGCTTCTTCTCTTGACTTGGCAAAGCCAGAATAAAAATCTCTCATTATCATATCATATTGCTTCCGATCCTTGACGTTTAAATTTTTCATATAGTCTTGTATGAGTTGGGGATCAGCTTGAAAATCACTTATTAAATAGAAGTAAATTGTTTCAGCATTCTCTTCTCCAGTTAGATTTCGGACAGCATGTGGAATTTCAGATGTTTTTAGGTTATAAAAAAAGATTGAATTCAACTTAAAACCAATTAAACTAGATATAGCACTAAGTGCACGACCAACAACCCCAAGAATAATAGTAACAACAAAAAAGAAGATTATTGATCTTAGAGATTCTTGAGGTAATAAATCAATATTATTTTTTGCAGATAAAATTAATGCGATTGAGCCTGTTGAAATTCCTACAATCCAAACAATCAACTTATCGTTGTTGTCCGAAACTCTATCACTTTCCTCTTTTTCATCCTTATATTGTCCTAGAATAATTTTATTCAGTTTTTCGAAGTATATGTTCATTCTTTTGATTCAAAAAGTAATTTTTTAAAAACTTAATAATAAGTAACTTAATTAACATTATGGGTTTTCAAAAACCATTTCATAGAATTTATCGACCGGAAGTATCTAATGCAATTCCTGGTCAGGGCACAAATGGATATATTGTTGACAAAGAATATAGTAAAAATCCTGAGCACTTCATTAGATCATTCATGTTACTACAAGAAGACATCTTAAAGCTATTTGAATTCATTGAACCCTCGGATAAAAATTTAAAAACCCATTCTTTTAGAATCCATGAACTTCTTATGCGAATGTGTATTGAAGTTGAGGCAAATTTTAAGGCAATACTTAATGAGAATATATTCAACCCCATAAATAAAAAGAGGAGACTAATTCCATATGATGAATGGGGAATGAACCAATTCAAGGTTGTAAATAAAAGTCACCATTTGGATGCCTACACTGTTGAATTTCCATATTGGATAGGGGAAAACCGTATCCGAAAACCTTTTGAAAGCTGGAAGACCAATGGTTCATTAACCTGGTATCAAGCTTATAACAGAACTAAACATGACAGACATTTAAATTTTGAAGAAGCAAATTTTAAAAATCTATTGGATGCATTTTCTGGTTTATTTGTCCTATTGTCATCACAGTTTGAAACAAATGATTTTGGAACAGGCATGGCAACATTAGGACTTGGATTCAATACATATTTTGAAGGTAAATTTGGAATAGGACAATATTTGATAATAAATTTCCCCGATGATTGGAAAGAAGAAGAAAAATATGATTTTAATTGGATTGATCTTAATGAACAAAAGGATAGATTTGAAAAATTCAACTATGATCATCTGTAATTAATCAACCTTTTCAGTTTAATATCAACCCGCTTGTCGGCAAATAACAAAGTGCAACGCAGATAAATTTTTAATATGTCTCTGCAAGTCCTAAAGAACGTTACCGTATTGAATTTTGCCAATCAACCCACTAACTCCTTCACCCTCGGTATCACCTCTTTCCCGATCAGTTTAATAGCTTTCATGAGATGCTCGTGTGTCAGCAAGGGGTTGTCCATCTGGAAAGTAAATCTGTCGATCCCACCCAGCGACGCTCTGTGCCGGATGATCTTTTCTGCCACCTGCTGTGGATCGCCGACAACCAAAGCCCCGACTTTATCCGTCTGTGCATCAAAGCTTTCCCGGGTGACAGGTGGTCAGCCCCGTTCTTCGCCGATCGTGTTAAACATCTGCGCATATCCCGGAAAGTAGGTGTCCAGCGCTTCCTCATCACTTTCCCTTATTGCAATCCATAATTTTTTATAATACGAAGCAATTTTTAATATCTTAGCTCACCAATCATCAATGAAAGAATACACCTTTGAAAATTAAACTGGGTACATGGCTGGTATTTTGCTTGTTCGGAATAAGCGCTGTCTTTTCCATTGCCATCTTCATGGTTGTCCTGCAAAGTTTGGAGGACAATTTGCTGGAGCGAACGAAAGACCGGCTTAATTCCATTAATACATTAAAAATAAGATTGGTTGAACAGGTTTTAGCGAATCGACAGCGGGAGATTTTACGAATTCTGGAATACCAAAGTTCCCGCATTTCCACGCAGCAGGACCTCATTGATGCCCTGAGTTCCATTCAGGATGTTCAGCAAATCGGTCTGGTACCGTGTACAGATTGCAAAGATCAATTTACTGCACAAACCATTCCCGATGCAGAAGAATATTTATTTGAATATGCGCTGGATACCACCTTAATCAGAATATACCTTGACTATTTTTCCATTAAAGATATTTTGAAGGAACGAACCGGGCTGGGAGTGACCGGCGAGTCCTACCTGGTAGGCCCTGACTACCGGATGATATCAGAATCCATTTTCTTTCCGGATAGTCTCCCCAGGCTTATTCCGTGTAAAACGTTTGGAGCTACACAGGCATTTGAAGGAAAATCGGGGGTAGAAGTCTACCCTGATTACCGTGGGGTTCCGATCATTGGCTATTATCGATTGGTAGATTACGAAGGATTGCAAATGGCGCTACTTACGGAAATAGATTTGGAGGAGGCGATGGAACCTATCAGATCGCTTCGCATGAAAATGTTCCAGGTGTTGGGGGTCATTCTTATCCTTTCATTTATTGGATCAGCACTTTTAGCTGAATGGCTTCAAAGGCCGGTGCGAAGGCTTAAGAAAATTGCCGATAAGCTTTCCCTGGGAGAACTCCCTGAAAATGACCGGAGGGAGGAGTTTATTGAAGAGTTCTCTATCATTATGGAATCCATGGATAAACTCGTGGAATCGTTACAATCCGCCGTAAATTTTGCCATTCATATTGGAAAAGGAGATATGAACCAACCCTATACCAGTCTTGGTGAAAAGGATGAGCTTGGCAAGGCAATCATGACGATGAGGGATCAACTGGTTTTGCTTGATAAAGAAAAAACCAAGCTGGAAAGACGGTCAAAAAGGAACTTGATCGAAGGGCAGGAAAATGAACGGGAACGAATCGCCCGCGATTTACACGATGGATTGGGAGCTATGTTAACTTCCATGAAATTGAGATTGAGCAATGAATTAAATGAAACGACCAGGGGGGAGTTTATGACCATGCTGGACGATGCCATCAATGAAACCCGCAATCTCTCCCGAAATCTGATGCCGGCTGTATTAATGGATTTTGGCTTATTTGATGCTTTGGCCCAATTGGCCCGAAGTACCGAGAAGAATACAGGGATCAAAGTCATTTACAGTTGTGATAGTGTCCATGAAAAATCTCAACTGATAAAATCAAAACAGGTGTATGTCTACAGAATTGTACAGGAAGTCATTAATAATGCTTTAAAACACGCTCATTGCTCGGAAATTTTACTCTCCGTGACGGAGTTTGATGATCAGATGAATATATATATTAAGGACAATGGAAAGGGCCTCAAGGATGATTCGATATCGGAATCTTCCGGTCTTGGCTTTAAAAACATTAAAGAAAGAACAGGGTTGCTAAATGGGGAATTGATTGTTGAATCTGATGAACATGGTACTATTGTAGAAGTAAATATTCCTATCATATGAAAAAGATCAATGTAATTGTAGTAGATGACCATGAAATGTTTCGCAGCGGCATGGAGTCGTTGTTACAAAAGAATATTGATTTTGAAGTACATCAGGGCGTGGGGAGCCGGGCAGAACTTGATAAGGCATTGGCAGAAAATGAAATTCATGTGGTGTTATTGGATATATCGCTGGCTGGCGAATCCGGGTTAGATGTCCTGGATGATGTAAAATATAAATACCCCGATGTAAAATTTATTATGCTGACCATGCATGAAGAAATTCAATACATTAAAGAAAGCCTGAGAAAAGGCGCTATGGGCTATTTGTTAAAGGAAAGTGGTGAAAAGGAATTATTTGAAGCGATTTACGATGTACATCAGGGCAAGAAGTATTTTAAAAATAAAATATCCGATATACTGATCAATGACATTTCCACCCCCACGGAAAACCGCATATTGACAGACAGGGAATTGACCATCGTAAGGATGGTGGCGGATGGTAAAATCACCAAGGAAATAGCCGATGAACTTTGCATCAGCGTGCGTACGGTGGAGACCCACAGAAGTAAGATCATGAAAAAGCTGAATGTTTCCAATGCCTCTGAAATGATCCGCTATGCTTACAATAAGAAGCTAATTTAATCTCAAAGAAATAACAAAAAGCGACCATCCCCGTCCCGATAGCTATCGGGACGGGGTCTGTTGCCTATCTGCTCACCAAACTCATCGGAGCAAATCAAACCAAAAGAATTTTGCCCTTTGCAGCATCATTGTATGAGTGACAGGTCCCGGAACGAGTCCGGGAACTATCGCTATTTAATTTATTTTATAAATTCAGTAAATAAATCTTTCCAGCCAGGATTCTTAGAGTTAATAAGATTGACTTTCCAATCACGTTTATATCTCTTTAAAGCTTTTTCTCGGTGTAACGCATCCTCTTTAATATTAAATTCTTCGTAGTAGAGTAGTTTATCCACGTTGAATTTGCTTGTAAATCCTTTCAAAAGCTTTTCACGATGTTCAATTGTTCTACGATAAACATCATCTGTAAATCCCACATAAAACACGGTGTGATTTTTATTAGTGAGGATATAGACATAGTAAATATTCATGATTTCAAATTAAATAAAAACGAGAAGATAATCCCCGGTAAATAAGACAATCCCCGGACCTTATGCCGGGGTCTCTCTGTTATATAGTGTACTAATTAACTGCAGTGATAAAAAGAGAATATCCTTCCAGTTCATCATTTTCACGATCACTTCAAAGACCATATCAATAAATAGAAGAGAACCGGCGTACGTATTTACCACATTTCCATACGTATTTTCCTTGTTAAGAATACCGATTTTACACGCGTCTGGCGGAGGCTAGATTGCGTTAATTTGTATAAGTAATTAAAAGGAAACAAAAACATAAACGTCATGAAAAATATATTAGCAATAGCCATTTTATCATTAGCCGTAGTTGCTACAGGATTCGCACAAAACAATAAGGTACAAGGTCCAAAATACAAGAATACCAAGCCATCTGAAAGAAATGAAGGAAACAGTGAATTGTTGATGAAAGAAAACCCAAATCAATTACAGGGACCCGAGTATAAAAACTACAATCCTTCAAAATATGCGACGGAAGTCATTGAGCCTGTAAAACCAGAAGCACCAAATAGTGGAGAAATGGTAGTTTCTACAGAAAACAAAAACTACAAAGTAGAAGAACAAAATCAGGCTAGTGAAAAAGAAGTCATTATTTATAAAAGGGTTGAAACCAATGAGATGGAAGGTAAGAACAAAAAAGGCTTGAAAGGCCCTGCGTATAAAAATTACAAACCCAATAGGTAAATAAAAACATATTTGAAGGCCCACTCGTTGGGCCTTTTTTTATGAACTTCTGTTCGTCTTACCACTTGGAGTGGTCGACTATCAGTTCTGCGGGTGAGTTAACCCAGATTAAGCTAAAGCTTAATCTGCCCTACGGGTTGACGAAAAACTGCGTTTTTGTCAAGGTTAACCCTGACAAAGCTCCGCTTTCGTTAGCTGATGATGCTTTGATCACAGTCCGACACAAATCGTCGGACCCAAAGGGCAAATTCCGCTCCAATGCGGAATTTGGGATTAACTTAATTCATGAAAGTTTTATGGAAGTATGGAAGAAAAATTTTCCTTTACTTACATTTCTGCATTTCCCACCATTTTCCTCACCCTCGGTATCACCTCTTTACCAATCAGTTCAATGGCCTTCATAAGCTGCTCATGGGTCAGCAAGGGGTTGTCCATCTGGAAGGTAAAACGGTCGATCCCACCCAGCGCCTCGCTGTGCCGGATGATCTTTTCAGCCACCAGTTGCGGGTCGCCTACGACCAAAGCCCCGACATTATCCGTCTGTGCATCAAAGCTTTCCCGGGTGACGGGTGGCCAGCCTCGTTCTTCACCGATCTTGTTAAACATCTGCGCATATCCCGGAAAGTAGATGTCATGTGCTTTTTCATAATCTTCGCCTACAAAGCCCAGGGAATGCAAGCCTATTTTCATCTTCTCTTTCGGGTGGCCGGCATCGAGGTAGGATTTCCGATAGAGATCCACCAGGGGACGGAACCGGTGGGTCTGTCCTCCGATCACCGCAACCATGAGTGGTACCCCTTGCTGACCTGCCTTGGCAAAGGAGGCGGGTGTGCCGCCAACACCGCGGTAGATCGGGATTTCATTTTGTAGCGGACGGGGATAGATGGGTTGATTCCTGAGAGGCGGCCGGAATTTGCCGCTCCAGGTGACCACTTCCTGGTCACGAATCTTCAGCAACAGTTCAAATTTCTCTTCAAACAGTTCATTGTAATCCTGCAGCGCATAGCCAAACAGCGGAAAGGAATCTACAAAAGAACCGCGTCCGATGACCATTTCGGCCCTTCCGTTGGAGATGAGATCCAGGGTAGCAAAATTTTGAAATACCCTGACCGGATCTGCGGAGCTGAGCACCGTTACGGCGCTTCCCAGGCGAATATTCTTTGTTCGGGCAGCCGCAGCCGCCAGTATGACAGCATTCGCGGAATCTAAAAAATCTTTTCTATAATGCTCCCCGATGGCGAAGGAATCCAGTCCCATTTCATCCGCAAAGACCATCCGCTCCAGTAACCGGGACATATCCTTCACCGGATCCGTAAATGATCCCGTTTCCGGGTCAATGGACGCCGCCGCAAAACTATCGATACCTATTTCCATATGTTATGAACATCAAAATGTTTTGATAAACTGATTTCAATATACGATAGAATTTGTACACGTCCACCTACCCCGTCATTGCGAGCCCGCCTGCCGGACGAGGCAGGGAGTGGAGAGAAACGGAACGACGTGGCAATCTCGTTCTAGAAAGCAGCAAACTACTGTTACCATAAGTGTCTTCAAGACTCGATTAACGAGATTGCCACACTCCACTGCGTTTCGTTCGCAATGACGTATAGTGGGATGGAACGAGATTCCCACGCTCCTCCGCCAGCTGGCGGATCCGCTCGCTTGTCCGCCGTAACTCTGTGAAGGCGGGGAATGACGTATAGGGGAGATTGTTTTATTTTGAAAATAAAGTCACCAGTCTTTAATATCATCAAACAAGTCTCTCCATTCGGGATTCATCGATTCAATCAGGGCGATCTTTTTAGCCCTAGACCAGGATTTAATTTGCTTTTCCCTTTCGATCGCTGTTTCAATGTGATCCAGTATTTCATAATAGACTAGTTTGTCCAGGTTATACCTTGCAGTAAATGATTTTGAATATTCCTTATTCTTATGTTGGATGACTCTCCATTTTAGGTCTTCGGTCATTCCAACGTATAAGGTTGTATGACGCTGGTTAGTCATGATATAAACAGCTCCACCGTATGGCATGGATTAAAAATAATAAATTCAACCCACATCGTCATTGGTAGGAACATAGAGTAGCGGAGTGACGCAGCTATCTCGTCCTCCTACAACGTCATCGAGGAGTGGAGAGAAACGGAACGACGTGGCAATCTCATTCTAGAAAGCAGCAAACTACTGTTACCAAAAGTGTCTTCAAGACTCGATTAACGAGATTGCCGCACTTCGCTATCCATGCTAAACCCAACACACGCTACGTTCGCAATGACGAATAATGGGATGGAACGAGATTCCTACGCTCCTCCGCCAGCCTTTAGATTTACAAAATATAGATATTCGAAGAATATTACTATTAAGAATGTGGGTATGTGGGTAACCCGTAGGGTT